>Ga0210396_10000004_pt1 | contig 612621 bp, 574 predicted proteins | sample IncBWH17OmetaG_FD_155466 | JGI IMG/M metagenome (GOLD analysis project Ga0210396, IMG submission 155466) | Forest soil microbial communities from Barre Woods Harvard Forest LTER site, Petersham, Massachusetts, United States - Inc-BW-H-17-O ... | reverse complement strand
TCGTGGTCTTCGCAGGCTTCCTCGGCTTCACCAATGCGCTCACGCTGACCTTGGCGCTGGCGCTGCCGTCGATGCTGAGCGCGCCCGACGACGTGCACCGCACTTCGGCCGGCATGTTCACCATCAGCTACAGTTGCGCCATGCTGCTGTCGTCGGCGGCTGGCTGTGGGATTTTACCGCCATGCCGGTGGCGAGCTTCGCGCCGGTCGCGCTGTGCGCCATCGTCATTGTCGTCTTGGCGTCGACGGTGAAGAATGCGCGGCAATGAGGTCCGTAACCGGGAGAGTGTCGTGAATTCGCGCAAGCTCATGGCCGCGTTGATCTTGACGTCGATCGCTGCGCTCGTAACGCCGGCGTGGGCGCAGACTTACCCGGATCATGCGGTGCGGCTGATCATTCCGTTCCCGCCCGGTGGCTCCATCGATACGCTCGGCCGCATTCTCACGGACAAGCTCGCCACGCTGTGGGGTCAGTCGGTGTTCATCGAAAACCGCGCCGGCGCCGGCGGCATGGTCGGCTCCTCGGTGGCGGCGCAGGCCGCGCCCGACGGCTACACCATGAGCTTCGGCGGCCAGTTCATGGCGGCGAACGTGACCATCGCGCCTTCGGCGAATTTCGACCCGGTCAAAAGTTTTACACCGCTCATTCTCGTCGCCACCGGCCAGGATGTGCTGATGGTGCCGGCGGATTCGCCGTTCCATTCGGTCAAGGAGGTCGTCGATTACGCCAAGGCGCATCCGGGCGAGCTCACTTACGCTTCGCTCGGCATCGGTTCGAGCGGCCAGCTTGCCTCGACGCTGTTCAGCGAGGTCACCGGCATCACGCTGCAGCACGTGCCGTATAATTCCTTCAGCCAGGCCGTCACCGACGTGTCGGCAGGGCGGATTTCGCTGTGGCTCACCACGCTGGGCGGCTCGATCGGCCACATCCAGGCCGGCAAGCTGCGCGCGCTCGCGGTGTCCGGCCCGACCCGCGCCGCGCTATTGCCCGACGTGCCGACCTTCGACGAGCTCGGCGTCGCCTATGGCAACGACACCAGCTGGTACGCGCTGTTCGCCCCGGCCGGCACGCCGCCCGCCATCGTCGACAAGATCAACGCCGCCACCAATAAAATCCTCGCCGACGCCGACATGAAGGAGCGCGCGACAAAACTCGGCTTCCGCCTGGTCGGCGGCACACCCGAACAGCTCGGCACACATTTGCGCAGCGAGATCGACAAATGGGCCAAGGTCGCCAAGGCGGCCGGGCTGGTCGGGGCGAAAGATTGAAGTTCATTGCGGGACAAAAAATGTTGATCAGAGAAAGCCGTCGATCGCAACGGCTACGGTCGTTGCGATCGACGGCGCTCCACGCCCAGACTTCGAAGCTTAGCTCGCTTGGATCACGCAAATAACTCTTTAAGTTTTGGTGGTCGCCTAATATCCCACCGCGAGCCCGCCACGGGTGCGTGGATCGGCGGCGCCGGCGAACCCATCCGGCGTGACGACGATGGAATTGACCGAGGTGAATTTTCCGGTCGACACCACCTTGTCGCCGCGCGCTTGCAGTGCCGCGATCAGATCGGGCGCGACGCCGGGCTCGGCGAACACCTGGTCGGGCAGCCATTGATTGTGAATGCGCGGCGCCGCCTCCGCGCTGGCGATGTCCATGCCGCGGTCGATCACGTCGACCAAAACTTGCAGCACCGCGGTGATGATGCGGCTGCCGCCCGGCGAGCCGGTGACCAGAAACGGCTTGCCGTCTTTGAGCACGATGGTCGGCGTCATCGACGACAGCGGCCGCTTGCCCGGTCCCGGCGCGTTGGCCTCGTAGCCGATCAGCCCGTAGGCGTTCGGCGCATCGGGCTTCACGGCGAAATCGTCAAGCTCGTTGTTGAGAACGATACCGGTGCCTTCGGCGACCAGCCCGACGCCGTAGCTGAAATTGAGCGTATAGGTGTTGGACACCGCGTTGCCGAGACTGTCGGCCACCGAGAAGTGCGTGGTGTTGCGGCCTTCGGACTGGACGGTACCGCCGGGACGGATCGCGCTCGCCGGCGTCGCGTGCTCCGGATCGATGGTGGCGCGCCAGGTCGCCGCGTAGGGCTTGGAGATCAGCTTTTCCACCGGCGCCTTGACCTGGTCGGGATCGCCGAGGAACAGCGCGCGATCGGCGTAGGCGCGCTTCATCGCTTCGACCATGAGATGCGCTGCCTGGCCGTCGTCCTGGTGGCCGAGATCAAAACCTTCGAGGATGTTGAGCATCTCGATCAGCTCGACGCCGCCCGATGACGGCGGCGGCATAGAGACGATGTCGTAGCCGCGATAGGTGCCGCGCACCGGCGCGCGTTCGAACACGGTGTAGCTTTTCAGATCGTCGGCGGTCATGACGCCGCCGGCAGCCTGCACGGCGGCGGCGATTTTGCCGGCGATCGGGCCGTCATAGAACGCGTGCGGCCCGTCCTTGGCGATTGTCTCGAGCGTATTGGCCAGATCGCTTTGCACCAGCGAACCGCCCAGCGCGGGCGCCGTGCCGTCGGGTTTGAGAAAGATTTTTGCCGTAGACGGCCAACGCTTGAGCCGTGCCAGCTCGTTGGCCGACATACCCGCGATGTCGTCGGTCACCGGCATGCCGTCGCGCGCCAGTTTGAGCGCCGGCGCGATCAGGTCGGCCAGCGTGAACCGGCCCGAGCCGTAACGCCGCGCCGCGAAGGCGAGGCCCTGGACCGTGCCCGGCACGCCGATGGCGAGCGCGGAATTGCGCGATTTTTGCGGATCGGCGTTACCGTCCGCATCGAGAAAGGTTTTGTTGGTGATCGCCGCAGGCGCGGTCTCGCGATAATCGATCGCGGTATCGTCGCCGGACGCCTGGTGGATCAGCATGAAGCCGCCGCCGCCGAGATTGCCGGCGCGCGGATAAGTCACGGCGAGCGCAAAGCCGACCGCGACCGCGGCATCCACCGCATTGCCGCCTTGCCGCAAAATGTCGGCGCCGACGCGCGCCGCAACCGCTTCCTGCGCCACCACCATGCCGTTCTTGGCGATGACCGCTTGGGCATGGCCGATTGGCTCGTCGCTGCGCGCCGCCATCGGCAGCGCGAGCGCGGCGATAAGCGCAATAGATGCGACGCGAATGATCGAACGTCGATGCAACATTGCGCGGACGGGACCTGCGGCTTTCACAACATCGACGGCAGGACGCGGTCCGGCGGGCGGTGGCCGTCCATGAAGGTCTTGATGTTGACGATGACTTTTTCGCCCATGTCGTTGCGGCCTTCCACGGTCGCCGAGGCAAGATGCGGCAGCAGCACCACCTTGCCGGCGCGGGCGAGCTTGACGAGCTTCGGGCTCACCGCCGGCTCGTGCTCGAAGACGTCCAGGCCGGCGCCGGCGATCTCTTCCGCTTCGATCAGGCGGGCGAGCGCGTTCTCGTCGATAACTTCGCCGCGCGCGGTGTTGACGATGTAAGCCTCGGGCCGGATCAGCTTGAGCCGGCGCGCCGACAGCAAATGATAGGTCGCCGGCGTGTGCGGGCAATTGATGGAAATAATGTCCATGCGCGCCAGCATCTGGTCGAGGCTCTCCCAGTAGGTGGCGTGCAATTCCTCCTCGGCGGCGGCCGCCATGCGGCGGCGGTCGTGATAGTGGATCTTCAGGCCGAACGCCTGGGCGCGGCGTGCCACTGCCTGGCCGATGCGGCCCATGCCGACGATGCCCAGGCGCTTGCCCCAGATGCGGTGGCCCAGCATCCAGGTCGGGCTCCAGCCGGTCCATTCCTGGTTGCCGGTGAGCACTTGCGCGCCCTCGGTCAGGCGCCGCGGCACGGCGAGGATCAGCGCCATGGTCATATCGGCGGTGTCTTCGGTGAGCACGCCGGGCGTATTGGTGACGGTGATGCCGCGCTGCACGGCGGTGGCGACGTCGATATTGTCGACGCCGTTGCCGAAATTGGCGATCAGCTTCAGCCGCTCGCCCGATTGGCTGAGCACGGAGCGGTCGATGTGGTCGGTCACCGTCGGCACGATGACGTCGGCGGTCTTGGCGGCGGCGACCAGCTCGGCGTGGCTCATCGGCTTGTCGTCGGCATTGAGCCGGGCGTCGAACAGCTCGCGCATGCGCATTTCGACGCTGTCCGGCAGCCTCCGGGTGACCACGACAAGCGGCTTTTTGCCGGACGCCATTGACTGCCTCACACGCTAGCCGACCTGCGGCCCGGAAATCGGCCGGATGCCGGCCGCATCGGCCCGTTCAGGTCTCTTTAACCGCCCTCGCCGACACTGGAATGGGCAGGTGGATCATCAAAATCTCTCTACCAGATGGCTGCGCTTCGACAAAGCGCGCCGGGGTTCCCCCGGCGTCACGATCCATTGGGCGTGTCGCGATGACATTGTGGCGCCGCAGGCCGATGATCGGGTGGATTCGGGCCGCGATTGCGGCACCGCTGGCGCTGGCGCTCGCCGCCGGCGCGGTCCGGGCCGGCAACGACAGCACGGCGAGCGGCTTGCCGGTGCCGCGCTTCGTCAGCCTCAAGACCGATCGGGTCAATGTGCGCGGTGGCCCGGACAAGGACCATGACGTCGCCTGGATCTACACCAAGGTCGGCTTGCCGGTCGAAATCACCGCCGAGTTCGAGAACTGGCGGCGCGTCCGCGATTCCGACGGCACCGAAGGCTGGGTCTATCACTCACTGCTGTCGGGTAAGCGCACCGCGACCGTGCAATTGAAATCCAAGACCGACCTGGCGCCGCTCTATGCCAAGCCCGACGCCAAAAGCGCGGTGACGGCGCAATTGCAAGTCGGCGTGCTCGGCACGGTCAAACACTGCACCGGCAAATGGTGCCAAATCGCCGGCGACGGCTTTGACGGCTGGATCGAGCAGAACGAGCTGTGGGGCGTTTATCCGGACGAGAAGGTTGAGTGAGTCGCGTCCATAAGTGATTGTCATCATCCGCGAAAGCGGATGATCCAGCAGTCCGTATCGGTTCGGTCAAATACTAAAGCGCAAGCGATTACTGGGTGCCCCGCCTTCGCGGGGCATGACATTTCAGCCCTGCTTCCTGCGCAGCCTCACAACCACATCGATCCGCGCGATCTCATAACCCTCCGGCGCCACCGGCGCCTTGCCGACGAGAACTTCGTTCGCCGGGATGTCCATGAGGTCGTTCTGGTCTTCGATGAAGAAGTGGTGGTGCTCGGAATTGTTGGTGTCGAAATAGGCTTTTGAGCCGTCGACGGCGACTTGGCGCAGCAAGCCCACTTCGGTGAATTGGTGCAGGGTGTTGTAGACGGTCGCCAGCGACACCGGCACTTTGGCGCGGGTGGCTTCCTCGTAGAGCATTTCGGCTGTGACGTGCCGGTCGCCCTTGGCGAACAGGATCCAGCCCAGCGCCATGCGCTGCCGCGTCGGGCGCAGACCCACTTCGCGGAGCTTCTCCTTGACGTCGTGCCAGGGGCAGCCGGTGCGGTCGGCGCGCTCCGGGGCCGGCGGCAGCTGGAAGGCTGGCCCGGGAAGCCCGGAGGAAGGCGGACGCGATGAAGGCGACTGAGTCATTGGCGTTACCCACTGCCCCATGTGGGGGCCAGCAAGATTGTTGCAAGTGAAATCATTATACGCCACGCTGCGCCCGCTGCAACTGTCCTGGCATTAGGCCGCAGGGATAGCTTGCCCACCGAAGCTGCCCGACGCCGGGGCGGCTTTGCCACACAATGCCCCTATATGTTAGGGATTCAGGCGGGTGATCAGCCCGGGGGCGGAGCGAAATACGGATGCACGATCGCCGTTCGAACTTCGACTATGAGGATCTCTTGGCGTGCGGCCGGGGCGAACTTTTCGTCCAGGGCCCGCAATTGCCGTTGCCACCCATGCTGATGTTCGATCGCATTTCCGAAATCGCGGAAGTGGGCGGCGAATACGGCAAGGGCCTGGTGCGGGCGGTGCTCGATCTCAAGCCCGACCTCTGGTTTTTCCCCTGCCACTTCAAGGGCGACCCGGTGATGCCGGGCTGCCTCGGGCTCGACGCGCTATGGCAATTGCTCGGCTTCTTCCTCGGCTGGCTCGGCTCGCCCGGCAAGGGCCGCGCGCTGGGCATGGGAGAGCTGAAATTCTCCGGCCAGGTGCTGCCGAACATGAAAAACATCGTCTACGGCATCGACATCAAACGCGTGATGCGCTCCAAGCTCGTGCTCGGCGTCGCCGACGGCTGGCTCTCGGCGGACGGTTCGGTGATCTATCGCGCGTCCGACCTCAAGGTCGGCCTGTTCCGCGACGTGGAGCCGCAGCCGAACGAAGCGTGATCGGCGCGGCATATTTTTTCATGTGAGGCAAATATGAAGCGCGTGGTCGTCACCGGGATGGGCATCGTCTCGTCCATCGGCAACAACACGCAGGAAGTGGTGGCGTCGTTGCGCGAGGCCAAATCCGGCATTGTGCGCGCCGACAAATATGCCGAGCTCGGCTTCCGCTGCCAGGTGCACGGCGCGCCGACGCTTGATCCGAGCGAAAGCGTCGACCGCCGCGCCATGCGTTTTCTCGGCGGCGGCGCCGCATGGAATCATGTCGCCATGGAGCAGGCGATCCGGGATGCCGGCTTGACCGACAACGAAGTCTCCCACGAGCGCACCGGCATCATCATGGGCTCCGGCGGGCCGTCGACGCGCACCATCGTCGAGAGCGCCGACATTACGCGCAGCAAAGGGCCCAAGCGCGTCGGACCGTTCGCGGTGCCCAAGGCGATGTCCTCGACCGCGTCGGCAACGCTGGCGACCTGGTTCAAGATCAAGGGCGTGAACTATTCGATCTCGTCGGCGTGTGCGACCTCGAACCATTGCATCGGCAATGCCTACGAGACCATCCAGGTCGGCAAGCAGGATTTGATCTTCGCCGGCGGCTGCGAGGACCTCGACTGGACGCTGTCGGTGCTGTTCGACGCCATGGGCGCGATGTCGTCGAGCTTCAACCAGACGCCCGACAAGGCGTCGCGCGCCTACGACGCCGACCGCGACGGTTTTGTCATTGCCGGCGGCGCCGGTGTGCTGGTGCTGGAAGAGCTTGAACACGCCAAGGCGCGCGGCGCAAAGATCTACGCCGAGGTCGCCGGCTACGGCGCGACGTCAGACGGCGCCGACATGGTGGCGCCCTCCGGCGAAGGCGCGATGCGCTGCATGAAGATGGCGCTCGCGTCGGTCGCTCCGCCGGTCGACTATATCAACCCGCACGCCACCTCGACGCCGATTGGCGACCTCAAGGAGATCGAGGCGATCCGCGAGGTTTTCGGTGCCAAGTGCCCGCCGATCTCGGCCACCAAATCGCTCACCGGGCATTCGCTCGGCGCCGCCGGCGCGCAAGAGGCGATCTATTCGCTGCTGATGATGAATTCCGGCTTCATCTGCGAGAGCGCCAATATCGAAAAGCTCGATCCGGCCTTCGCGGATATGCCCATTGTGCGCGAGCGGCGCGATAACGTGACGCTCGGCTGTGTGCTGTCGAACTCGTTCGGCTTCGGCGGCACCAACGCCTCCGTCGTGTTCAAGCGGCCGGATGCGTGAGCCAAAATGCTTTTCATGGTCATCGAGCGATTTCGAAACCGCGATCCCGAACCGATCTATCGCCGGTTTCGCGATCACGGACGGATGATGCCCGAAGGGCTGAACTACGTGGGAAGCTGGATCGAAACCAATTTCGATCGCTGCTTTCAGCTCATGGAATGCGACGACGCGCATCTGTTTCACGACTGGATGGCGAATTGGAACGATCTGATGGATTTCGAGATCGTGCCGGTCACGACGTCGGCAGAGATGCAGAAAATGCTGTTCCCTCAAGTATAAGTGGCACGATGTCCGGTTTGATGCACGGCAAGCGCGGCCTGATCATGGGGGTCGCCAACGACCACTCCATCGCCTGGGGCATTGCCAAAACGCTGGCCGCCCACGACGCCAAGCTCGCTTTCACCTATCAGGGCGAGGCGCTCGGCAAGCGCGTGAAGCCGCTTGCCGCGTCGGTCGGCGCCGATCTGGTGCTGCCCTGCGACGTCGAGGACATCGCCTCGGTCGATGCGGTGTTCGCCGAATTGAGCCGCGCCTGGGGCACGCTCGATTTCCTGGTCCATGCCGTCGCCTTTTCCGACAAGACCCAGCTCACCGGCCGCTATGCCGACACCACGCGCGAGAATTTTGTGCGCACCATGGTGATCTCGTGCTTCTCGTTCACCGAAGCGGCGCGGCGCGCGGCAGCGTTGATGCCGCACGGCGGCGCGATGCTGACCTTGACTTATAACGGCGGCCTGCGCGCCATGCCGAATTACAATGCCATGGGCCTCGCCAAGGCGGCGCTGGAAGCCTCCGTGCGCTACCTCGCCGTGGACTTCGGTGCCAGCGCCATCCGCGTCAACGCGATTTCGGCGGGACCTATCCGCACGCTGGCGGGTGCCGGCATCGGCGACGCCCGCGCCATGTTCGCCTTCCAGCAACGGCATTCGCCGCTGCATCGCGGCGTGACGCTCGACGATCTCGGCGGCGCCGGGCTTTATCTGCTCTCGGATCTCTCCACCGGCGTAACCGGCGAAATCCATTTCGTCGATTCCGGCTACAACGTCATCGCCATGCCGAATCCCGACGCGCTACGCGCAGATCAGCAACGGCCGCCGGATGATGGGGGGAAGTGAATCGCCTCCGTTATCCGTCATCCTGAGGTGCGAGCGAAGCGAGCCTCGAAGGATGCCGGCCCGAGCGCCGAGGCCGTCGCCCTTCGAGGCTCGGCGCTACGCGCCGAGCCCCTCAGGGTGACGGATAACACTACAGCTTCGCCAAATGCGGCATCACCTCGGCGCTGAATAAATTCAGCGAGCGCAGCGCGTCGGCGAGCGACATGGTGCCGAGGAAGAGATACGTCAGCAGGTAATTGACGCCGAGCTCCGCGACCTGCCGCTCGATCTCGGCGCGCACGGTCGCCGGCGCGCCTGAGATCACGGTGCCGTCGGCGAGACAGGCTTCGTAGGTAGCGCCGCGCGGTACGTTGAGGCGTGAGGTCAGGCCGGTGACGCCGTATTTTACGCGCAGCCAATTGAGATTGGCGAGGTGCACTTCCATGGCCGGCTTGGCGAAGCGGTGCGCTTCGGCATCGGTATCGGCGACAAAGATATGCCGCTGCACGCCGATCACGGCGCCGCCGGCAAATTCCGCCTTGGGCTGCGCCGGCGCGCCGCGTTTCGCCAGCGCCTTCTTGTAGGCATCGATGTTGGTTTTGGCGGTCGCCATCGGGCCGAGCGTCACGAAATGCAGGCCGTGCTCGCCGCCCCAGGTCGAGCCAATTTCGTTTGATGAAGCGTACCAGAACGGCGGATGCGGCTGCTGCAGCGGCCGCAGCGCAATCGGCACGTTCTCGTAAACGTAATGCTCGCCTTTGTAGCTCAGCGAGTCGGTGACCAGGCCGGCGCTGAGACAGTTGAACGCGTCGATGAAAATGTCGCGCGATTGATCGTGCTCGACCTTGTGGTATTTCAGCTCATAGGGCGACACCCCGCGGCCGACGCCGACGTCGAGCCGGCCATAGCTCAAATGATCGAGCATGGAAATTTCCTCGATCAGGCGCAGCGGCGAATAGAGCGGCAGGAGATAGACCAGCGGCCCCATGCGCATGCGCTTGGTGGCGCGCGCCAGCGCCCCCATGAAGATGCCAGGCACCGGCACCATGTTGAGCGGCGTCGCGTGATGCTCGGCAAGGTGCAGGCAATAGAAGCCGGCCGCATCGGCCGCTGCCGCGAATTGCAAACGTTCGTCGAACAACGTCGTCAGCGGCCGCGCGCCATCCTCGATGTGGTCGAACAATCCGATTTTCATGGTGCCTCGTTGTTTGTTGCGACGCCGATCCGCGCGCCGGTTATTGCTCAGCCGGAGAATCGTGAGCGACGAACTGCGTCCCTTCTCCTCATCAGCGCGTTTACGCGCGTCTTCGACGCGCTATTGGGGGAGAAGGACAGGATGAGGGGGTTCGGAAGCTGAAGACTTTGCTGAAGCGTCCGAGCCCCCTCACCCCTCCCTCTCCCCTCTGGGGAGAGGGAGTCCGACGCCGCGTACATGTGACCCATCATGGATTCCGCGCGCTAGCTTGATTTTCCGATCAGCCCGACGCGCCGGCCCATGTCGCGGCAATCCTCGTCGGTCTTCAATCCCGCGGCATGGATGCCGTGGGCGGCGAGTTCCTCGTCACGCTCGCCGGTATCGCCGGTGACGCCGACCGCGCCGATGACTTCGCCGTTCGTGTCGCGGATCAGCAAGCCGCCGGCTTCGGGAAACAGCTGTTCGTCACTCGCCGCGATCAGATAGCGCATGAAGATCGGCCGCTCCTCGGCGCGCTGATGCACCAGGCTCGAGCTGCGCCCAAGCGCGAGCGCCGCATAGGCTTTGCCGAAAGCCATCTCGAAACGGATCATCGACGCGCCGTCTTCCTTCTTGAAGGCTTTCACCTTGCAACCCGGCTCGACCACGATGACGCTGATCGGGCGGCAGTTGAGCTCGACGCCGCGCGCGATGGCGGCGTCGATGATGCGGTCGGCTTGCGCCATTGTGATCGTAGTCATGTGCAGGAACTCATAGGACCGCCCTCCCGGCGCGGTGTTGTGCCATCTTCCACGCGGCTCTGCCATATGCCCGGCGTTGTACCCTCCCCTTGCCTCCTCCGCGCCAGCAGGCCACATGTGCGCGGATGCACGCCCCCGCCCCACCCCCCATCGCTATCGAGCGGCTGGTCAAAATCTACAAGACCGTCCCGGCGGTTGACGGTATCTCGTTCACGCTCACCCCCGGCTCGGTCACCGGGCTGCTCGGCGGCAACGGCGCCGGCAAGACCACGACCATCGCCTCGATCATGGGGCTGACCACGCCGACCTCCGGCAGGGTCACGGTGCTCGGCGCCGAGATGCCGCGGCAGCGCTATCGCGTGCTGCACCGGATGAATTTCGAAAGCCCCTATGTGGCGATGCCGATGCGGCTCACCATCCGGCAGAACCTCACCGTGTTCGGCAGGCTCTACGGCGTGCCCGACCTGGCGGCGCGCATCGCACAGATCGGCGAAGAGCTCGATCTCACCGATCTGCTCGACCGCCAGACCGGAAAACTCTCGGACGGGCAGAAGACCCGCGTCGCGCTGGCCAAGGGACTGATCAATGCGCCAGAACTGCTGCTGCTCGACGAGCCGACCGCCTCGCTCGATCCCGACACCGCCGACTGGGTGCGCGGCCGGCTCGAACGTTACCGCCGCGAGCGCAACGCCACGATGCTGATCGCGTCCCACAACATGGCCGAGGTCGAACGGCTGTGCGATCGCGTCATCATCATGAAGCGCGGCCATATCGAGGACGACGATACGCCGGCGAAGCTTTTGCTGCGTTACGGCCGGCGCACGCTGGAGGAAGTTTTCCTGGACGTGGCCCGCGGGCGCGGTGTGGAGAGCGAGGCGGCGCAATGACGACCCTCAGCGACGGCGTCTTGGATTTCTCGCTCCAGCGCACCGGCGCGATGATGCTGCGCTACTGGTATCTGCTGCGCTCGTCGTGGCCGCGGCTGCTCGATCTGGTCTACTGGCCGACGGTGCAGATGATCACCTGGGGTTTCCTGCAATATTATATCGTGCAGAACGCCGGCTTTTTTGCCCAAGCCGCCGGCACCTTCATCGGCGCCGTGTTGCTGTGGGACATCCTGTTCCGCGGCCAGCTCGGCTTCTCGATTTCGTTCATGGAAGAGATGTGGGCGCGCAACATCGGCAATCTGATGATGAGCCCGCTGCGGCCGTTCGAATTCATCGCCGCGCTGATGGTGATGAGCATCGTGCGCTTGGCGATCGGGACCGTGCCGGTGACATTCCTCGCGATCGCATTTTTCGGCTTCAATCTTTACAGCCTCGGCCTGGCGCTGGTGGCATTCTTTCTCAATCTGATGCTCACCGCCTGGGCGGTCGGGATTTTTGTCTCCGGCCTGGTGTTGCGCAACGGTCTTGGCGCCGAGAATCTGGCCTGGTCGATCATGTTTTTGTTCATGCCGCTGACCTGCGTCTACTACCCGGTCTCGACTTTGCCGGCGTGGCTGCAGCCGGTGTCGTGGGCGCTGCCGCCGACTTACGTTTTCGAGGGCATGCGCGCGCTCTTGATCGAGCACACGTTCCGGCCCGACTTGATGCTCAGTGCGCTGGCGCTCAACGTCGTGTTCTTCGCCGCAGGCTTATTCGGCTTCCTCAAGCTGTTGCAGAGCGCGCGCCGCCACGGCTCGCTGATCCAGGCCGGCGAATAAGCCGTCCTCGCCAAGAGTGTGTGCCATGTGCAGCGCGAATGGCCGCGACGCAGTGGCCTTCATAGGTAACGGAAATGGCAATGATTGCGTTTATCTTGACGACATGACATACCATCGTCACAATGCTGCACTGCAGCAAGCCGGGTTAGGGTCATCAATGGCGATCGGGGAGTTTGGCGGCGCGCCTGCCGTGCCGGGCGACAGCAGCGCTTTGCTGTCCGCCGCACCGATGTATTGGTTCTACGAGATGAGCCACGCGGCGCTCAATCCGGCGCGGGCGTGGGCCGACGCCACGCGGCTGTTCTACAAGAACCCGGTCAATCCGCTGTCCTTCACCACCTTCGGCAAATCGGTCGCCGCGGCGGCCGAGTTGTTCGAACGCTCGACGCGCCGCTATGCCCAGCCGGAATGGCGCATCACCTCGACTTTGGTCGGCGGCGAGCGGGTGCCGGTGCAGATCTCGACGGTGTGGCAGCGGCCGTTCTGTAAGCTCGTCCATTTCGAGCGCATCTTCCAGCATCCGCCGCGCCGGCCACAGCCGCGGATGCTCATCGTCGCGCCGATGTCGGGCCATTTCGCCACGCTGCTGCGCGGCACGGTGGAAGCGTTCCTGCCCAATCACGACGTCTACGTCACCGATTGGGTCGATGCCCGCATGGTGCCGCTGACGGAAGGCCGTTTCGATCTCGACGATTACATCGACTATGTGATCTCGATCCTGCACGCGCTGCGCGGCGACACCCACGTCATCGCGGTGTGCCAGCCGGCGGTGCCGGTGATGGCCGCGGTCGCGCTGATGGAAGCCGACGACGACCCCTATGTGCCGGTGTCCATGACCTTGATGGGCGGGCCGATCGATACGCGGGTCAATCCGACGGCGGTGAACACGCTTGCCGAACAGCGCGGCACCGACTGGTTCCACAGCCACGTCATCACCAAGGTGCCGTTTCCCAATCCGGGCTTTATGCGCGACGTCTATCCGGGCTTCCTGCAGCTCAACGGCTTTGTCAGCATGAATCTCGAGCGCCACATCGAGGCGCACAAGCAGTTGTTCCTCAATCTGGTCAAGGCCGACGGCGATTCAGCGGGCAAGCACAAGGAATTCTACGACGAATATCTCGCCGTGATGGATCTCGCCGCCGAATACTATCTGCAGACCGTCGAGACCGTGTTCGTCCGCCACGCTTTGCCCAAGGGCGAGATGACCCATCGCGGCCGGCCAGTCGATCTCGCCAAGATCAAGCGCGTCGCGCTGCTGACCATCGAAGGCGAGCACGACGATATTTCGGGCGTCGGCCAGACCGAGGCGGCGCATGGTCTGTGCGTCAACATCCCGCCCGATCGCAAGGCGCACTACCTGCAGCCGGCCGTCGGGCATTACGGCGTGTTCAACGGCTCGCGCTTTCGCGCCGAGATCGCGCCGCGCATATCCGATTTCATCCTGTCGATGGGCCACTTGGCGCGCGGCGCGCACAACGGCGCCGCCAAGCGGCGCGCCCAGAACGGCGCGGCGCTGCAGCAGGCTTGATCGCCACGCCGGCTGCGGCCTTCGCTCTCCCTATCGAATCGTGGCAGTATTCGCATCGCTTGATGCTCGGATGCCTCGCCATGCCGCTGCGCGCGCTGCTTTATCGTCGCCCGAGTGAGCCGCGGACGATCGAGATCGTCTTCGACCGGTCGGTTTATCTGGTGCAGCTGCGCCGGCATCGCCAAGCGCGGCGCTACACGTTGCGCATCCAGGCGACCACGCGTGAAGTTATTTTGACAATCCCGCCACGCGGCACGCTGAAGGAAGCCGGCGAGTTCGCGCAAAAGCACGGCGGCTGGATCGCGGCACGGCTTGGGCGGCTGCCGGAGGCGGCGCCGTTCGCCGATGGCGTCGTGGTGCCGCTGCGCGGCGTGCCGCACCGCATCGCGCACCGCCGCGGCATGCGCGGCACGGTGTGGGCCGAAGTGGCCGATGACGGCGAGCGACTGTTGTGCGTTGCCGGCAACGCCCCGCATCTCGACCGGCGCGTCGGCGATTACCTGCGCCGCGAGGCCAGACGCGAACTGGAGACCGCGAGCTTGAAATTCGCCGCGACGCTGGGCGTCGCCGTCAAGCGCATCACCGTGCGCGATCAATCGAGCCGCTGGGGCTCGTGCTCGACCACCGGCATGCTGTCGTTCTCCTGGCGGCTCATTCTGGCGCCGAGCCATGTGCTCGAATACCTCGCCGCGCACGAAGTGGCGCACCTCGTCGAGATGAACCACTCGCCGCGGTTCTGGCGGCTGGTGCAGCGGCTTTGCCCGGGTCACGACCGCGCCAAGGCGTGGCTCGACGCCCATGGCGCCGACCTGCATCGCTACGGTTTGCCCGATACTGGGCAGCCGAACTGACCACGCTCAATAAATAAAAATCAGCGTGCGCGGTTGGTCGTCGCCGTCACGAACGGTGCGGATGCGGACGAATGCATGTCGAGCGACAGCTTGGTCGCGACAAGAACCAAAGTCGCCGCCAGCAAGAGCCGCAGCGCCTTTTCCGGCACGCGCACGGCGGTATAGCTGCCGATCAGGATGCCCGGCACCGATCCGAGCAGCAGCGGAACCAACAGATCGAGATTGATCGAGCCGAGCCACCAATGGCCGATGCCGGCGGCAAGCGTCAGCGGCACCGCATGGGCGATGTCGGAGCCGACAATGCGCGCTGTCGGCAGCCGCGGATAAAGCAGGATCAGGGCGGTGACGCCGATGGCGCCGGCGCCGACCGACGAGATCGACACCAGCACGCCGAGCACGGCGCCGACAATAATTGTCAGCGTCGCGATCCGCCGCGGCGGCAGCGCGCCAATGCGCGCCGCGTAGCGGGTCACGATCCGGTCGCGAAACACCAGCATCAGCGCCGTGGCAAACAGCGCGAGCGTCAGCGCGCCGGCAATGAGCTGGCGCGCCGCCGCCCCGTTGATGTTGACGTAACTCAGCGCCCAGATGGTCAGGACCGTCAGCGGCACGCTGCCGGTGGCGAGCCGCCGCACCACGCGCCAGTCGACAGTCCGGTTGTAGCCATGCACCAGGCTGCCCGCGGTCTTGGTCGCCGCGGCATAGAGCAGGTCGGTGCCGACCGCGGTCGCCGGATGGACCCCGAACAGCACGATCAGAATCGGCGTCATCAACGAGCCGCCGCCAACGCCGGTCAGGCCGACCAGCATGCCGACGGCGAAGCCGGCGACCGTATAAAACGGCTGGAGCGACGGAAGCGCGTTCATGCCGTGATCTCGCAGCAGTTCGTAACAACCGCAATCATTGCCATGCCGCTTGGGCCGCCGACGTCCGCATTTTCCGGCTTATGAGCGCCCCGTGCACATCTCACCCAATCGAGGCCCAAGATCAATAAGTGCGGCAAGGTCGCTTGGTTCCATGCGGAAAATGAAATTCTTTGGCGCCGGCGCAATTGAGTAAAATCGCGCCGGGTTTGTGACATGTGCATGTCACGTATGCGAGGTAGTACTGATGTTGTGTTCCGTCGCGGCAAAAATTCGATTGGCGTTTGACTTGTTGTTTGCAAGCGGCGCGTTTTGACGCAGCGGAATACACTAAACCGTGATCCGCATTGCATCCGCAGGCTCCGCTCCTACTTGTTGCTCATTAGGCCAACCGGGCGGCTCCCCATCCCCCCGACACCCTGCCGCCCGGCCCAATAAGCCTAAGTTGAGGCAACACCTAGAACCCCAAGCGCGTACTCTGCTTGGGGTTCTTTTTTGTGGCCGACCGCGGCGCCTGTGGGTAAGTCCTTGCCCGCCTTCAAGTCTTGACCAGGTCGCCGAGCAGGCTTGCAGCCACCGCGAGTTTCGACAGCGTCAGCCCGGAACTGGCGATCTCGTGGACCGCCAGCCGCACGCGCTCGACCTCGTCGGATCGCGGCTTAACCCAAGCCGCCACCGCGGCAGCGCCCGCCGCGCCCGCCGCGCCCGCCGCGCCGTCGCCAACCATGGCTGCGGCAAGCCGTCGCTCGGCTTCCCCGATCGAATCCCGCGCCCGGTCGAGCGCCAGCCGGTCGAAATAATCCGCAATCGGAATATTGCTCGCGGCGCTGGTCATGCGATCGAGGCGGAAGAACGCGCCCGCCGCAAAATAGGTAGCGGCCACCTCGCCGATCCCCTTGCCGGTGCGGTCGGCGACCAGGACGATGTCGGGCGCGGCGGTGAGCGACGGCAGGTTGGCCAAACGGGCGGCAAGTTCCTCCGGCACACCGGCCTCGACAAGCTTGGCTTTTCGCGCGGCGCGCGCGCTCGAGCTTTCTTCGGACAGCGCGCCATCGAGCGCGGCTTCGACGGCGGCGATGCCGTCGCGGTAATGCGCCACGACCTCGGCCAGGCCTTTGGACAGATCGGCATTGCGCAGGAACCAGATGATGCGGTCGAGCAACAGGTCCTGCACTGTCGCGTAAAGCTCGAGCTGCAGTTGTCCCGGCACGCGATTGTCGAGCCCGTCGATCGCCGTATTGAGCGCGGTCATGCCAAAACTGTCGCGCACGGCGGCGAAGGCCGCGGCGATGGCGGCAGGCGCAGCACCGGTCTGGTCGGCAATGCGCACGATCAGCGACGGTCCGCCGCGGTTGATCATCGAATTGCCGAGCTGGGTGGCGATGATCTCGCGGCGCAGGCGATGATGTTCGAGCGCGTCAGGAAAACGTTCGGCGATGGCTTTGGGGAAATAGCGGCCGAGCTCACGGGCCAGATAGGGATCGTCGGGCACCGTGGACTCCAGCAAATCTTCGTCGAGCGTCAGCTTGGCGTAGGCGAGCAGCACCGAAAGCTCCGGCCGCGTGAACGGCTCGGAGCGGCGGCGGCGCTCGGCAAGCTGGGCGTCGTCGGGCAAATACTCCACCGCGCGGTCCAAGTGGCCGCGCTTCTCCAAGGTCTGGATCAGGCGCTGCTGGAAGCCGAAGGCCTCCATGCCGCGCCGCTCGGCGAGCGACAGCGCCAGTGGCTGCAGATAATTGTTGCGCAGCACCAGCGCCGCGACGTCGTCGGTCATTTCGGCAAGCAGCGCGTTGCGCCCGTCCATGGTGAGCCGGCCGTCGCGCAGCGGAACGCTCAGCGCGATCTTGAGATTGACCTCCATGTCGGAGGTGTTGACGCCGGCCGAATTGTCGATGGCGTCGGTGTTGAGCCGGATGCCGCGCAACGCCGCCTCGATGCGGCCGCGTTGCGTCATGCCGAGATTGGCGCCCTCGCCGATCACCTTGCAGCGCAGATCTTTGCCAAAGACGCGGACGGCATCGTTGGCGCGGTCTCCGACCGCCTCGTCGCTTTCGTCGGCGGCGCGGATATAGGTGCCGATGCCGCCGAAGAAGATCAGGTCGACCTGCGCTTTGAGGATGGCGCGGATCAAGTCCTGCGGCGTCAGCCGTTCGCCGACGCCGAAGAGCTTTTGTGCCTCGGCCGAAAGCCTGACCTCCTTGGCCGAGCGCGGATAGACGCCGCCACCCTTGGAGATCAGTGTCTTGTCGAAATCCTGCCAGCTCGACCGCGGCAGGTCGAACAGACGCCGGCGCTCGGCGAACGTGCGCTCGGGGTCGGGGTCGGGATCGATGAAAATGTCGCGGTGATCGAAGGCGGCGACGAGCTTTGTCGTCTTCTCGCGCAGCATGCCGTTGCCGAACACGTCGCCTGACATGTCGCCGACGCCGACCACGGTGAACGGCGTCGTGGCGAGGTCGATATCCATCTCGCGGAAATGGCGCTTGACCGATTCCCAGGCGCCGCGCGCGGTGATGCCGATCTTCTTGTGGTCGTATCCGGCCGAACCGCCGGAGGCAAACGCGTCACCGAGCCAGAAATCGTGGGCGATGGCGATGTCGTTGGCGATGTCGGAAAACGTCGCGGTGCCTTTGTCGGCGGCGACGACGAGATAAGGATCGTCGCCCTCCTTGCGCACGACGTCGCGCGGCGGCACGACGCCGGCCGTACCGGGCCGGATGTTGTCGGTGATGTCGAGCAGCGTCGACATGAAAATCTTGTAGGTGGCGACGCCCTCCGCCTGGATGGCTTCGCGCGAGCCGCCGGCCGGCAGAAACTTTGGCACGAACCCGCCCTTGGCGCCGACCGGCACGATGACGGCATTCTTGACGTTTTGGGCTTTGACCAGGCCCAAGATTTCGGTGCGGAAATCCTGCGGCCGGTCGGACCAGCGAATGCCGCCGCGCGCCACCTTGCCGAAGCGCAGATGCGCGGCCTCGAAGCGCGGCGAATAGATGAAAATCTCGTAGAGCGGCCGCGGCAGCGGCATGGCGTCGACCTTGCGGCTTGCAAACTTGATCGCGATGACATCCTTGGGCTGGCCGTCGCGGTCGAGCTGATAGAAGTTGGTGCGGATCGCCGCCTGCACCGCATTGACGAAGTGGTGCAGGATGCGGTCCTCGTCCAAGCTTTCGACCGCCTGCAATGCGGCCTCGATGGTCGAAGCAATCTCGGCCTCGCGCGCCGCGCGCTCGTCGTTCGACGCCGGCAGATGCGGATCGAACCGGGTGTGGAACAGGGTCACGATCTCCGCGGCGATGGCGGAGTGCTTGCGCAGCGTCGCCCACATGTAACCTTGTGAATACGGCACGCGGATCTGGCGCAGGAAGCGCGAGATGGTGCGAATGAGCGCGACATCGCGCCAGCCGAGCCCGGCCAACAGCACCAGCGCGTTATAGCCGTCGCTCTCGGCGCGTTTGCCCATGACGACGAGAAAACAGGCTTCGAGGCGCTGCTCGAGCGCGGCGAGGTCGATCGGCTCGCCCGACGCGCTTTCCAGCTCCATGTCGTGGAACCAGACGTCCGCCGCGTCGTCAGGCTTGATGTGATAGGTGCGCTCGTCGACGACGCGAAAACCCATGTCTTCCAGCACCGGCACGCGCTCGGACAGCGAAATCGGCCGGCTTTGGCTGAACACCTTCAACCCGGCACGGGCCAAACCGGCGCCGCCCTGGCGATAGAAATCGACCCCGAGCGGCCGCTCCTGTGTGAGCAACTCGACCACGCGAATGTCGCCGACGGCCATCGCCGGCGCATAGACCTCGCGATAATCGATCGGGAATGCGCCGCGGTAGCGCGCCGCCAGCGTGTGCGCCTTGCCCGGCGCGTAGGCGGCGGCGAGCGCCTCGTTCAGTCCGTCGATCCAGCTGCGCACGATGGCCTCGACCGCGCTGTCGAGCGTGGCGCGATCGGGATCGGGCGCTTCGCCCTCGGCGCGGCCGATGATGAAGTGCACGCGCACCAGCGGGCCTTCCGTAAAGAACGGATAGAAGGCACGCACCTCGCCGTTGAACGCGGTCGAGAGATAATCGCCGATCAGCGCCCTGATCCGTCCGTCGTAGCGCTCGCGCGGAACGTAGACGAGGACCGAGACGAAACGGTCGAAACGGTCGCGCCGCGGCAATACCCGCACGCGCGGGCGATCGCCGAGCTGCAGGATGGCCAGCGCGAAGTGATAGAGCAGGTCTTCGTCGATCTGAAACAACTCGTCGCGCGGATAAGTCTCCAGCACATTGACCAGTGCCTTGCCGGAATGGCTCGCCGGTTCGAAGCCGGCGCGGCGGATGACGTCGTCGGCCTTGCGCCGCAGATAGGGTATGGCGCGCACCGACCGCGTATAGGCGGTCGAGGTGAACAACCCGCAGATGCGGTATTCGCCGACCAGCTTGCCGTGCCGGTCGAACCGCTTGACGCCGATATAGTCCATGTCGACGCGGCGGTGCACCGGCGAGCGCAAGGTCGACTTGGTGATGACAAGGAGCCGGGGCTCCTCCATGAGCGCGCGAATTTCTGGCGTGATGACGAGCGGCTGGTTCCAGCGCAACAACGGCCGCACCTCGCGCGAGCGCAACAGCCCAAGCCCGGTCTCGAACATCGGTTCGAGCACGCCGGCATCGCCGGTGAAGGCATAATCGCGGGTGCCGAGTAGCGTGAAATTGTCCGCCGCCAGCCATTCCAAAAACTGCACGGCTTCGGCAATTTCGCCGGCGTCGAGCGGCGGCGGATTAGCGCGCAACTCGGCAATGACCGCGCGCAGCCATTCCAGCATCGGCCGCCAATCCTGCACGGCGACGCGCACCTCGGCGAGGACATCTTCGAGCGCGCGCACAATCTCGACGCGCCGCGCGGCCTCCGCGACGCCCTCGATGTGGATGTGGATGAAGCTCTCGTGCCGGCCGCCGTCTTTCGCGGTACCCTTGAAGGCCGTCAACGTTCCCGCAGAGTCGCGCTCCACGGCGAACACCGGATGGACCAAAAGGCGGATGTCGAGGCCGCGTTGATTGAGCTCGCCGACGACCGAATCGAGCAGAAACGGCATGTCGTCGTTGATGATGTCGAGCACCGCCACGGTGCGCGTCACCGGCGCCGGCTCGAAGCTGATCTTGGGCGCGCCGGCCTTGCGCTCGGCGAGCAGCGACCACGACCGCTCGGCGATGGCGGAAAGCTCATCGGGCCCGTAGCGCTGCAAATCGTCGGGCACCGCCGACCCAAGCAATTCGGCGAGGAACGCCCCGGGAATATCGCTTCTACGCTTCGCCAGGACGGCACCGGCGGCACCGATAAGCGCCCGGGCGGTACTGTCATCGGCGTTAAGGGGAAAATCCTGGACGTTCATGCTCCCGTCCCGGCTGGTCAGCGCGGTCGGCTACGATAATACTCGCACACTATGCGCATCCGCTATCGCCACCCTTGCAGAGATGGCGTGCGGCGAGGACGTTTCACAGGGGACCAAGATGGCCAGGCAGAGCAGCAAAACAGCCAAGGCAAAGCCGCGCCCCAACGCCGCGGCTGGCGATGACACCAAGATCACGGCGCTGGCGCTCGAGCCGGCAACCCTGTCGCCGGACATGGCGGCCTATTTCGCCAAATGCGAGGAAAAGCTCGGCTTCGTCCCCAATGTGCTCAAGGCCTATGGTTTTGACATGGCCAAGCTCGCGGCCTTTGTCGGCATGTACAACGATTTGATGCTGGCGCCGTCGGGCCTGAGCAAGCTCGAGCGCGAGATGATCGCGGTCGCGGTATCGTCGCACAACCGCTGCTACTACTGCCTGGTCGCCCATGGCGCCGCGGTGCGCCAAATGTCCGGCGATCCGGTGCTGGGCGAATTGATGGCGATGAATTTTCGCGCGGCGCGCTTATCCAAGCGCGAGCGCGCCATGTTGGACTTTGCCGCAAAGCTCACCGCCGAGCCGTGGCTGGTCGAGGAGGAAGACCGTGCCGCGCTGCGCCGCGCCGGCTTCAGCGACCGCGATATCTGGGACATCGCCGCCGTCGCCGGCTTCTTCAACATGACGAACCGCGTGGCGTCCGCCACCGACATGCGGCCGAACAGCGTCTATCATGGCCAGAGCCGGTGAGATTTTTCAGCGGACGTGGCGGCGGCAAGTCATTATCATGACGGCCGTGAATCGGAATCGTGGGGGCTTACGATGCACGCGAATTTTCGACGAAGCGTCACAATTGCGGCCTTCGCCGTCCTGCTGACGACGACTGTGGCGGCCGCGCAGCCGGCTAGGCTGCCGCCGAGCGACATCCAGACCACGTTCTTCAACGGTCAGCCGTTCACGGCGTCGACGCTGTCGAACGTCAAATACAAGATGACGTTCCTGGCCGACGGCAAGATGAAGCGCGAGCCGATCGGCTCGGGCAACAAGGGCGAAGGCACCTGGAAGCTGTCGAAGGACGGCTTCTGCACCACCTGGGGCGGCGCCACCATGGCCAATTGCTTCACCCTGGTGAATGCCGGCGCCAACAAATGGTCGGTGATGAAGGGCTCGACCATTCAGGCGATCTGGACGAAGTGAAAGACGCTTCCCTAAATATGCGCTGAAAGATCGTGGATCGTCGGCGCTTCGCCGGTGAGCGGATTGGCCGAATCCCAAGCATAGCGCAGCGTCTCGAAGCGCATGGCGCGGGCGTCGAGCATGACCAGGCGCCCGACCAAACCCTCGCCGAAGCCGACGATCTCGCGGATGACTTCGAGCGCCATCATCGAGCCGACGACGCCGGCGAGCGCACCGAGAACGCCGGCCTCGGCGCAGGCCGGAACGGTGCCAGGCGGCGGCGGCTCGGGAAACAGGCAGCGATAGGTCGGATTGGGTTTGCCGTCGGCGCCGCGCTCGTGGGCGCGGATCGTGGTCAGCGTGCCGTCGAAAGTGCCGAGCGCCGCGGTGACCAGCGGCTTCTTGGCGAAATAGCAGGCGTCGGCGACCAGATAGCGGGTGGCGAAATTGTCGGAGCCGTCGGCGACGATATCATAACGTCCGATCAGATTGAGCGCGTTCTGCGCGGTCAGTCGGACGCCGTGCGGCTCCACGGCGACGTGGGGATTGAGCCTGAGGATCTCCTCCTTGGCGGTGTCGACCTTGGGACGGCCGACGTCGGGCGTGGCATGGATGATCTGCCGCTGCAGGTTCGACAGCGAAACCACGTCATCGTCGATCACACCCAGCGTGCCGACGCCGGCGGCGGCGAGATACATTAGCGCCGGCGCGCCAAGCCCGCCGGCACCGATCACCAAAACGCGCGCGCGGCCGAGCGCGGCCTGTCCCGGCCCCCCCACCTCGCGCAGCACGATGTGGCGCGCGTAACGTTCGAGCTCTTCGGCGCTCAGCATGGCGGCAGCATAAAGGTTTGTCTGGAAGGCCGAGAAAGCGGCCTTGATCGCATGGACAGCACTCTGTTCGCATTGATGATCTTGTCAAGGATCGTAGACCGCCGGAGGCGGCGGCGCTTCGCGCCGTCCTTGACAAGATCATCAATGCGAACAACCAGCATCCATGCGATCAAGGCCGCCATCCGATCAGTCTAAATATATAGATCCGGGGCACGCAGGCGCATTGCGTCGCCCCACCGTTGCGCTAGGCTGAACCGGCGCGTGGGGCGATAGTCATGAAGATCGCGGGCATCGTCGCCGGCCTACTGGTGCTGGCGCTACCGGGAATAACAATAGAGGCGGCAGCGAAAACAGCCGCGAAGAAACCCGCCGTCGCTGCCAAGCCGGCAACGGACGATCCCGATTCCGCAGTCGAAAATATCGGTCCGCCTTCGCAAGGCGCGTTGGCGGCGGCGGGATGGCGCATCATCGACGACCTGGTCACGGGCGCGCGGCTCGGCCTGCCCAGCGCGTTGGTGCCAAAATCCGCACCGGCCCGCATGGGCAGCCGCTGGACGTCGCGGCAGGGTCAAATCGACATCGAGACATTTCGCCTGCACGAGGGCGCGTTGCCGGCTTTGTTCGACGCCGAAAAGAAAGTGCGCCGGCGCATCGTCGAGCATTCCACGCTCTCTCCCGACTCCTTCGTGATGTCGGGAATGCAGGGCCTGAAAAGGTTCATTGTTCGCGTCCAGTCGAGCGGCAGCGAGCTGCGCGGCGTCACCATTCTGTTCGATCAAGCCATTGAAGGCGTCATGGCGCCGATCGCCGCGACAATGGCCAATACCTACCAGGGCTTTCCCGACCCGAGCGCCGCACCGCCGCCGGGGTTGCGGCGCAGCGTCGAATACGGCACCGCCATCGCGGTGTCCGGCCAAGGGCATCTGATTACGTCGGCGCAAATCACCGACGGCTGCCAAGCCATCACCATCCCGGGTTTTGGCCATGCCGAACGCATCGCCGCCGACAAGGCCAGCGATATCGCGCTGCTGCGCGTTTACGGCGCGCAGAATCTAATTCCGGCAGTGCTCGCCGGCGACAGCGGCACGGGCGATGATTTTACGCTTGTCGGCATCGCCGATCCGCTGGCCCAGGCCGGCGGCGGCACGGTCACGCATGCGCCGGCGCATCGCAACGCCCAAGGTCTCGACCCGGCGCCAAAGCTCGGTTTCTCCGGAGCGGCAGCGGTTGATGCGCAAGGCCGTTTCGCCGGCACGGTGGATTTAAGTTCAACCGCGGTCGCTGGCACGGGCGCCGTCAGTCAGGCGACGCTGATACCGGTGGAAACTTTGCGCGCTTTTTTGCAAGCACAGGACATCGCGCTCACCACCGGCCGCAACGCCATCGACCAATCGGTCGTGCGCGTGATCTGCGTGCGGAAGTAATCCCTGTCATCGTCCGCCAACGGGTCCGGCCCGAAGTGGCCGGCCCGATGACAAGCTCCGGCGGACGATCCAGTACACGCCGCCAGGGCGGTGATTACTGGGTGCCCCGCCTTCGCGGGGCATGACAGGCTATTTGTTCTGAAACTTCGGCGGCCGCTTGTCGATGAAGGCGTGCATGCCTTCGCCCTGGTCGGCGGTGGCGAATAGCGAATGAAAAATCCGCCGCTCGAAGCGGATGCCTTCGGCCTGCGAGGTCTCGAAGGCGCGATTGACCGCCTCCTTCGCCGCCAGCACCGACGGCAGCGACATCGACGCGATGGTCTCGGCGACTTTCATGGCCTCGTCGAGCAGGCTCGCCGCCGGCACGACGCGCGCCACCAGGCCCGAACGCTCGGCCTCCACGGCATCCATCATGCGGCCGGTGAGGATGAGGTCCATGGCCTTGGCCTTGCCGACCGCGTGGGTGAGCCGCTGGGTACCGCCGATGCCGGGAATGATGCCGAGTTTTATCTCCGGCTGGCCGAATTTGGCGTTGTCGGCGGCGATGATGAGATCGCATTGCATGGCAAGCTCGCAGCCGCCGCCGAGCGCAAAACCCGCCACCGCGGCGACCACCGGCTTGCGCGCCGCCGCGGCCTGATGCCAGTCGGCGCAAAAATCACCGAAGAAGGCCTCGGCAAAATCCTTGTCGGCCATTTCCTTGATGTCGGCACCGGCCGCGAAAGCTTTTTCCGAGCCGGTGATGACCATGCAGCCGATATTGGTGTCGGCCTCGAACGCAGCGATGGCCTGGCCGAGCTCGCTCATCAGCGCGCGATTGAGCGCATTGAGCGCTTGCGGACGATTGAGGCGGATGAGACCGACCCGGCCGCGCGTTTCGACAATGATGTTTTCGTAAGCCATGCTTGCCGCTCCCGGATGCTCCACGCCTAGCCGAATTCTATGTCCACAGCCACTCTGTTATGATGCCTCGACCGGGAGGACACTGTGAAGCCAAATGAAATGATTGCTTACGCCGGCATTGCCGCCGGCCTGCTCGTCGCCATGACCGCCATGATCGGCTTTGCCGTGACCTCGGCGCAGGCCGCCGACGATCCACCGCTGATGCTGGCGCGCGACGGTTTCTTCTATGTCAACGCCAAGACGACGACAGTCGATGGCAAGGATTACGTCAGCCATCAGATGTATGTCGAGGTGCGCGTCCCGGCCAAACAAACGCACCCTTATCCGATCGTCATGGTGCACGGCGGCACCATGTCGGGCACCAATTACACCGGCACCCCGGACGGCCGCGAGGGCTGGGCGCAATATTTCGTGCGCCAAGGTTTTGCGGTCTATGTGGTCGACCAGCCCGGCCGCGCGCGCTCGGGCTATCTCGCCGCGGCTTACGGGCCGATGCACAATGTCGAGCGCGGCAACGCGCTGTCGCGTTTTGTCGCCCAGGAAAAATTCAAGCTGTGGCCGCAAGCGGTGCTGCACACGCAGTGGCCCGGCACGGGCGAGCCGGACGATCCGGCGACGATACAGCTTGCGGCGAGCCAGATGCCGGCGATCGCCGATTTCGCCTCGCAGCAATTCCTCAATCGCGATGCGCTATTAGCGCTGCTCGACAAGATCGGGCCGGCGATCCTGCTGACCCATTCGCAGGCCGGCGCGTTCGGCTGGCCGGTGGCGGATGCGCGGCCCGATCTGGTGAAGGCGATCCTGGCGATCGAGCCGAATGGTCCGCCGTTCTATCAGGTCGAGTTCAAAGGCGCGCCGGATTGGTTCAAGCAAGGCACGCTGGCGCTGCCCTATGGCATCACCGCGGTGCCGCTGAGCTATGCGCCGCCGATCAAAGATGCATCCGAACTGAAGATGGTGCAGCAGGACAAGGCCGACTCTCCCGACCTGGTGCGCTGCTACGCGCAAGCCGAGCCGGCGCGGCAACTGCCCAATCTGCAGAAAATGCCGATCCTGGTGCTCACCGCGGAAGCGTCCTACCACGCGCCCTACGATCACTGCACGGTGAACTATCTGCGCCAGGCCGGCGTCAAGCCGACTTACATCCGGCTCGCCGATATCGGCATCAAGGGCAACAGCCACGTCATGATGCTGGAGAAGAACAACAAGGAGATCGCCGCCGTGATCGCAAAATGGCTGGACGAGGCGCTGAAGGAGTAATTTTTCCGCCCCCGCGTTAGCGGGGGAGGGGGACCGCGCGTAGCGCGGTGGAGGGGGCGCCGGACTCGACGCGTTCCTGGCAACCCAAGACATAGCTCGATCAAAAAGCTCGCGAGATCTTCTTTCACTTTTTCTCTTTATCGTTCTGCAACGACAACGAAGCTCCGAGTCAGGCGCCCCCTCCACCGCGCCTTCGGCGCGGTCCCCCTCCCCCGCTATCGCGGGGGCGGAAAGAATTCATTTCTGGCAGCTTGGGCAATAAAACGTCGAGCGGCCGTTCTGCACGACGCGCTTGACGGTGCCGGGGCAGCCGGGCGTGCGGCATTTTTCGCCTTCGCGGTCGTAGACCCGGAAATTGTGCTGAAACATGCCAAGGCCGCCGTCGGTCAGTTTGTGATCGCGCAGCGACGAGCCGCCGGCCTTGATGGCGTCGTTGAGGACGCGCTTGATGCTCTCGACCAGACGCTCCGCGCGCTCGTTCGGCGCGCCGGATTTTGTGGCGATGGTCGACGCCAGGCGTTTGGGCGACAGCCGCGCCAGATACAGCGCCTCGCAGACATAGATGTTGCCAAGCCCGGCGACGATGCGCTGATCCAACAGCGCCGCCTTGAGGCTGGTTTTCTTGCCCTTGCAAGCTCGCGCCAGCATCGCGGCGTCGAAAGCGTTGCCGAGCGGCTCGGGGCCGAGACCCTTCAGCAAGGGTTCTTCGTCGAGCTTTTGCCGCGCCACAAGCTTCATCGAGCCGAAGCGGCGCGGATCGTTGAAGGTGACGATGGCGCCGGACGACATGTGAAACACCACGTGGTCATGGGCGACGTGCTTGGAGCGCTCGCGATAATAGGCGCCCGGCGTGTTCTGGCGTTCCTTGGCGAACACATGGAACGAGCCCGACATGCCCAGATGCATCACCAGCACGTCGCCCGAGGACAGATCGGCGAGCAGATATTTGGCCCTCCGGCCCATCCCGGTCACGGTCGAGCCTTCGAGGCGCTTGGCGAAATCCTTCGGCAGCGGCCAGCGCAGATCGCCGCGATGCACCTCGACCTTGGTGAAGCGTGCGCCCTCCATCGCCGGCTCGAGCCCGCGGCGCACCGTCTCGACTTCGGGCAGTTCAGGCATTTTTCTTTATGGGCTCGCCGAAGGTGATGCGGTTGGCGAATGGGTCGATGACCGTCACCTCCAGCATGCCCCATTCCTGCTCTTCCAGACCCGGGCGGTTATGCCGATATTTCTTGTCGTTCAATTCGCGGTGCAGGTCCCGCACGCCGTTGGTGATGACATAGGCGTGGGAGCCCGGCGTACTGTCGCCGTGATGTTCGCTGAGATGAACGACGAGCGTACCGCGCGAAACCTGCATGTAGACCGGCAAGTCGGTCTCGAAACGGGCCTCCCAATCGACTTTGCAGCCTAGAAAATCGACATAGAATTCGCGGGCTTTTTCCAGGGAGAAAATGCGGAAAATCGGAATGGCGCGCTCAAATTCGATTGTCATGCGATCCTCCCGTTAACTTTGGCGCCCCGTCCTTTGTAGCGCCGCCGGGCGCGGCGCGCTATCTTCCGGCGCAAGGACCAGGACATGATCGAACCCGAACAAAAGCAGGCCGACTTCGGCGCACGCCAGGTGCCGCTTGCGGACAAGCAGGCGCTGGTCGACGACGTGTTCCACAGCGTCGCGCCGCGCTACGACCTGATGAACGATTTGATGTCGCTCGGCCTGCACCGGGCCTGGAAGGATGCGCTGGTCACTGCGCTCGATCCGCCGAGAATGCGGCCGTTCGCGCTGCTCGATATTGCCGGCGGCACCGGCGACGTGGCGATGCGCGCGATCGAGGCCGGCGGCGAGCAAACGCGGGCGACGGTGTGCGACATTAATCCCGATATGCTCGCGGTTGGCCGCGAGCGCGCCGAAGCGCTTCGCCTCGGCGACGCGATCACGTTCACCGAAGGCAATGCCGAGGCGCTGCCGTTCGCCGACCGCAGTTTCGATGCCGTCACCATCGCGTTTGGCATCCGCAATGTGCCGCGCATCGAGGTGGCGCTTGCGGAAGCGTTTCGCGTGCTGAGAATCGGCGGCAAATTCTTGTGTCTCGAATTCTCCGCGGTCGATGTGCCCGGCCTTGACCGGCTCTACGATTTCTATTCGTTCAACGTCATCCCGGCGCTCGGCCGCGCGGTGGCGGGCGATGCCGAGTCCTATCGCTATCTGGTGGAATCGATCCGCCGCTTTCCGCGGCCGGAAGCCTTTGCCGCCATGCTGCGCGCGGCCGACTTTAAACGGGTTTCGTATCAGCAAATGACCGGCGGCATCGTCGCGCTGCATTGCGGCTGGCGTTTGTGATCTCCGCTCCCGCGCATCTCGTCCGTCTCGGCCGCGCCGGCTACGTGTTCGCCCGCGAGGGCGTGTTCGGCATCGTCGATCCCTCAGCCGTGCCGGTGCCGGCGCGGCCATTTTTGCGGCTGGCGCGCCTGATCGAACGGCGAACGACCGGCGCAGCGGATACCCGCCTGTCGGCGGCGCTGACCCGGCTCGGCCCGAGCTACGTCAAACTCGGGCAGTTCTTGGCGACGCGGCCGGACGTGGTCGGCGCGGCGCTCGCTGCCGATCTCGAACGACTGCAGGACCAGATGCCACCGTTCCCGCAAGGCGAAGCCGAAGCGGCGGTCGCCGCTTCGTTCGGCAAGCCGCTGAAAGCGGTGTTTTCAAGCTTCGGGCCGCCGGTCGCTGCCGCCTCGATCGCGCAAGTGCATCGCGCGACGGTCGAGACCGCGGGGGAGCCGCGCGCCGTCGCGGTCAAAGTGTTGCGGCCTGGCGTTGAAAAGCGCTTCCATGCCGATCTCGGTGCTTTCACTTTCGCCGCTCTGCACGCCGAAAATCTGTCACCCGAAGCGCGGCGGCTCCGCCTCATCGAAGTGGTCGAGACGCTACGCCGCTCGGTGATGGTCGAAATGGATTTCCGGCTCGAGGCGGCGGCGCTCTCGGAAATGGCCGAGAACACTAAGGACGATCCGGATTTCCGCGTGCCGGCGGTGGACTGGGACCGCACCTCCAAGGAAGTGCTGACCTTGGAATGGATCGACGCCACGCCGCTGTCCGATCGCGCCCGCCTTGTGGCCAAGGGCTTTGACCTGCCGAAACTCGGCCGCGTCTTGATCCAGACATTCTTGCGCCACGCGCTGCGCGACGGCTTCTTTCACGCCGACATGCATCCGGGAAATCTGTTCGTCGACGACGACGGCCGGCTGATCGCCGTCGACTTCGGCATCATGGGCCGGCTCGGCGCCAAGGAGCGGTTGTTCCTCGCCGAAATTTTGCACGGCTTCATCACCCGCGATTATCAACGCACCGCCGAGGTGCATTTCGAAGCCGGCTATGTGCCGCCGCATCATTCGGTCGAGAATTTCGCCCAGGCCATCCGCGCCATCGGCGAGCCGATCCACAACCGCACCGCCGAAGACATTTCGATGGCAAAACTGCTGACGCTGTTGTTCGAGGTGACCGGTCTGTTCGACATGCGCACGCGGCCAGAATTGTTGCTGTTGCAAAAAACCATGGTGGTGGTCGAAGGCGTCGGGCGCTCGCTCGATCCAAAACTCGACATGTGGACCACCGCCGAGCCCGTGGTGCGCGAATGGATGACGCGGCATCTCGGCCCGGCCGGCAAGCTGGAAAACGCCGCACAGGGCATGGCCGAAGTCGGCCGTTTCGTCGGCAACGCGCCGGGCCTGCTCACGCGCGGCGCCCGCGTGCTCGATCAGCTCGACGAGATCACCCGTGACGGCCTGGTGCTGTCGCCGCAGACGCTGGCCGAGATCGACAAAGCCGAAAGCCGGCGGGGCCGCTGGACCATGACGGCGCTGTGGGTGATCGCGGCGCTGCTGTTATGGATCGCCTTCAAGATATTGTGATTGCACTGATTGCACTGCAATCAATGCCGTGCTAGCCTCTGATACCCCAGGGGAAGTTCCCATGGCTAGTCTCACCGTCCGGCAACTCGACGACAAGCTGAAGAAGCTTTTGCGCCTGCGCGCCGCGCGCCACAGCCGTTCGATGGAGGACGAGGTCCGCGTCATCTTGCGTGAGGCCGCGGAACAGACCGACATCCTGGAGCATTTCGAACCGCCATCGCAGCCGGCGCGGCAGAAGGCGCGCGCGGCGGAAGCAAACGGCAACCGCATCCTGCTCATCATCGGTGGCGGCATTGCCGCTTATAAATCGCTCGATCTGATCCGCCGCTTGCAGGACCGAAATGCACAAGTGCGCTGCATCCTCACCGCCGCCGCGCAGCATTTCGTCACGCCGCTGGCCGCCGGCGCGCTGAGCGGCGAGCGCGTTTTCACCGACCTGTTCGATCCGAAGAGCGAGTTCGACGTCGGCCATATTCGCTTGGCGCGCGACACCGATCTCATCGTCGTCGCGCCGGCAACGGCCGATCTGTTGGCGAAGATGGCCGGCGGTCACGCCGACGATCTCGCCACTGCTGTGCTGCTCGCCACCGCCAAGCCGATCCTGATCGCGCCAGCGATGAATCCGCAGATGTGGGCCGCCAAGGCGACGGCGCGCAATCTGGCGCAGCTCCGCGGCGACGGCGTGCACATCGTCGGGCCGAATGCGGGCGAGATGGCCGAACACGGCGAAGCGGGTTTGGGCCGCATGGCCGAGCCGCTGGAAATCGTCGCCGCCGTCGAAGCGATCATGCGCAGGACCGGATCGCTTTCCGGCAAGCGTATCCTGGTCACATCGGGGCCGACCAACGAGCCGATCGATCCGGTGCGCTATATCGCCAACCGTTCCTCGGGCAAGCAGGGCCACGCCATCGCGGCGGCCGCGACGGCCGCCGGCGCCGAGGTGGTGTTGGTGTCCGGTCCGGTCAATTTGCCCGATCCGCCAGGCATTTCCGTAATCAAAGTCGAAACGGCGCAACAGATGCTCAAGGCCGTGGAGCAGGCATTGCCCGCCGATGTCGCCGTGTTCGCCGCCGCCGTCGCCGATTGGCGCGCCGAACGGCCGAGCGACAACAAGATCAAGAAGCAGCCGGGCAAGACGCCGACTTTGGCGCTGACCGAAAATCCCGACATCCTCTCCACCATCGCGCACCGCAATGCCGACCGGCCGCGGCTGGTCATCGGCTTTGCCGCAGAGACCGACAACGTCATCGCCAATGCCCAAGCAAAACTTGCCAAAAAAGGCTGCGACTGGATTCTGGCCAATGACGTCTCGCCCGCGACCGGCATCATGGGCGGCGACGTCAATACGATCCATCTCATCACCGCAAGCGGCGTCGAATCCTGGCCGCCGCAATCGAAGGACGACGTTGCGCGCGCCTTGATCGCGCGGATCGGCGCGGCGCTCGCGGAAGCAAAGCCATGAGCAACCAAACGCCCATCGAGGTGCGCATCGTCCGGCTGCCGCACGGGCGCGATCTGCCGTTGCCGCAATATCAAAGCGCGCTGGCCGCCGGCCTCGATCTTGTCGCCGCGGTGCCGGCCGACGCGCCGGTCGAAATTTTGCCCGGCGCCCGCGCCGTGATCCCGACCGGCGTCGCGATCGCATTGCCGGCGGGCAGCGAAGGCCAGATCCGGCCGCGCTCGGGTTTGGCCGCCCGCCACGGCGTCACGGTGCTCAACACGCCGGGGACGATCGACGCCGACTATCGGGGGGAATTACAAGTTATTCTTGTAAATATCGGCTCGGAATTATTCGTCGTTTCGCGCGGCATGCGCATCGCGCAGCTCGTCATCGCGCCAATTCAACACGCGAAACTTGTTGAATTGAACAGTCTAGATGCCACCGAGCGCGCCTCGGGCGGGCTCGGTTCCACCGGATTGGAATCGAAGACTGGATAAACCAGCAGCTAAATTGCTGATTTACTAGGCATTCGTCCCGGATGTAGTATATTACCTCCCAACGAACTATTCCCCGCCAGCGACGTTTTTCTCCTACATGCCTCTGCTCCCGCGCAAAGGACTCCTCGCGATTGCAGCCGTCATCGACGTGGCTGTGCAGGCACCTGGATGTCCGATCTCGGCGAAAACGCTGGCGGCGCGCCACGCCTTGCCGCCGCGGCATTTAGAGTCCGTGCTGCAGAACCTGGTGCGCGAGGGCATCCTCAAAGGCATCCGCGGCCCACGCGGCGGCTACGAACTGGCCCGTGAAGCGCGCCGCGTCACTGCCAACGATATTTTGCGCGCCGCCGGAACCGTCGACGAGGCCGACAATCAACCCGCCGGTTCCGAGCTGCTCAGCAAAGTGGTGCTGCCGGCTTTGTCGAGCGCGGAGCAGCAATTCGGCGTCGCCTTGAGCCGCATCAATCTGGAAGACATGGCGCGCGATGCCGAGGCGCTCGGCACCTCATTCGGCCGTGCTGTCGCCGCGCGCGCTTGAGCCCGGTTCCATCGCACTCACGTTCACGATCTGGACTCTTTCGGCGCGATTCCGCTTGAGGGTAAAGTCGAGCGATTCGCGCGGCTTTCTCCCCCTCCCTTCCCTCCCCCGCATGCCGGGGGAGGGTGGGGTGGGGGGCTGGCAATGGGCGGTGGCAGCCAGCAGAGGCGAAGGGGCATGCCGGACACGATCCGGATCAGCGGCAGCTGCGCGCATCCGTGGGGACGCGGATTCTTGACCGCCATTGCGGGCGCCGCATTCCCCTTCCCCGCCAGCGCCGAGCAAAAGCCGGCTCTCGCGCTGCACGAGCTCGTGGTCAGCGCCCAAGACAGCATCGACCGGCATGAAGTCGCCGTGCTGGTCGTGGTGCTCGGGCTCGTGCTGTTCGCCGTCGTCACCGCGATCATGCTGGTGCGCGCGCGCACACGCTGGACGCGGCTGGAGACGTGCTCGCGCGACGAGATCGCCAGCCTGCGCAGCGATCTCGACCGTGCCAATGCGCTGTTGTTTTCCGAGCCGCAGGTGATGGTGGACTGGCCGGCGGGCTCCGACGAACCCCACATCGACGGCGATCCCGCGATCGTCGGCGTTGCCGCGCCCCATCGCGTGCTCGCCTTCGGCAGTTGGCTCGAAGCCGGCAAGGCTTTCGCCATGGAGCAGGCGGTCGAAAACCTGCGCAGCCGCGGCGAAGGTTTTTCGCTGACCTTGACCACGCTGCACGGCCATCCGATCGAAGTGCAGGGCCGCGCCATCGGCGGCCGCGCCGTGCTGCGCCTGAAAGACGCCAGCGGCATCAAGCGCGACCTGGTCGAGCTTCTGTCCCGGCACGAGAGCCTGCTAAGCGAAGTCGCCTCGCTGCGCGCCCTGATCGAGAACCTGCCGTCGCCGGTGTGGACGCGCGACGCGATGGGGCAATTGACCTTTGCCAATGCCGCTTATGCGCGCGCGGTCGAAGCCAAGAGCTCGGTCGACGCCGTCACGCGGCGCCTCGAGCTCCTCGACAGCTCGGCGCGCGACAACATTTTGCGCGGGCTCGCCGCCGACGGTTCCTATGCGGGGCGGCTGCCGGCCGTGGTTGCAGGCTCGCGGCGCACCTTCGATGTGCTGGATTTCCGCACCGACACCGGCAGCGCCGGCATCGGCCTCGACGCCACCGAAGCGGAAACCATGCGCGTCGCGCTCGCCCGCATGGTCGATGCCCACCGCCGCACGCTCGATCAGCTGTCCACCGGCGTCGCCATGTTCGACGCCGATCACCGGCTGACGTTCTACAACGCCGCCTATCGCGCGCTGTGGGATCTCGACGCCGCCTATCTGGATCAGGGGCCGACCGACTCGGCGGTAATCGAGGCGCTGCGCAGCGCCCGCAAGCTGCCGGAAGAGCAGGATTTCCGGCAATGGAAGGCACAGCTGTTCGAAGCCTATCGCGCCGTCGAGGCCAAGGAATATATGTGGCACCTTCCGGACGGGCGCACCGTGCGCGTCGTCACCACGCCCAACCCGGATGGCGGCGTCACCTATCTGTTCCACGACGTCACCGAGCGGCTCGACCTCGACCGCCGCTTCGAGGAAATGATCCGCGTCCAGGGCGAGACCCTCGACAATCTGGCCGAGGGCGTCGCCGTGTTCGCAAGCGACGGGCGGCTACGCCTGCACAATGCGGCCTTCGCCCGCATGTGGCGGCTCGCGCCGCAGGCGCTGGCCGAGCGGCCGCATATCGAGACCATCACGGCGCTATGCCGACCGCTGCACGGCGACGGCACCACGTGGCAAAAACTGCGCGAATTCGTCACCTCGATCGACAGCCGCGAGCCGTTCGAGGCGCGGCTCGAGCGCCGCGACGGCACCGTGCTCGATTGCACGACGGTGCCGCTGCCCAACGGCGCGACACTGGTGACGTTCCACGACGTGACCGATTCGGTGAACGTCGAACGGGCGCTGCGCGAACGCAACGAGGCGCTGGTAGACGCCGACAAGATCAAGATCGATTTCGTGCACCACGTGTCCTACGAATTGCGCTCGCCGCTCACCAACATCATCGGCTTCGTCCATCTGCTCGGCGACCCCTCGACCGGGCCGCTGGCGCCAAAGCAGCGCGAATACCTCGACTTCATCACCGTCTCCACCGATACGCTGTTGGCGCTGATCAACAACATCCTCGACCTCGCCACCATCGACGCCGGCCGGATGCAGCTCAATCTCGGCGCCGTCGATATCCGCGCCACCATGGCGGCCGCCGCCGAAGGCGTGCAGGATCGCCTGGTCGGTCCCGGCCTGACGCTGGACATCAGCGCGGCAAAGGACATCGGCGCGTTCACCGCCGACGAACGGCGCCTGCGGCAAATCCTGTTCAATCTGTTGGCCAATGCCGTGAGCTTCTCGCCGGGCGGTGCGACGATCACGCTGCGGGCGGAGCGGCGCGCCGATGCGGTGATCTTCGCGGTGACCGACCGCGGGCCGGGCATTCCGTCCGAGGTCCTGGAAAAGGTATTCGACTGGTTCGAATCCCATTCGCTCGGCTCGCAGCATCGCGGCCCGGGGCTGGGCCTCTCGCTGGTACGCTCGTTCGTCGAGCTGCACGGCGGCACGGTCAGCATCACCTCGGTTGTCGGCGAGGGCACGACTGTGACATGTACGTTCCCGACCGGAGAAGCCGCTTCGCTGACGGCGGCCTAAATCACGATGCTGCTGACGACCACGGGTGGCGCAAGCTTCACTGTGACCATCCCGAACGAGGCGGCGCTGGCCGCCTTCATGACCGATATCGCCGGCGCCCTCGAACCGGGCGATCTGGTGACGCTGTCCGGCGATCTCGGCGCCGGCAAGACCACTTTTGCCCGCGCGCTGATCCGCTATCTGGCCGGCGACGACGCCATCGAGGTGCCGAGCCCGACTTTTACGTTCGTCCAGACCTATGAGTTGCCGCGCTTCCCGCTGGTGCACGCCGATCTCTACCGCCTCTCGGGCACCGCCGAATTGGCCGAGCTCGGCTTCGACGATTTACCGGACGGCGCCGTGGTGCTGTTGGAATGGCCCGACCGCGCCGCCGGCTTGCTGCCGCCCGACCGCTTCGACATCACCTTTACGCTGGCGCCGGAGCTCGGCGCCGAAGCCCGCCACGTCCGCTATGTCGGCTACGGCGCTTTTGCGCCGCGCGCCGAGCGCATCGCGCTGGTGCGTGCCTTCCTCGACGAGTCCGGCGTCGGCGCGGCGCGGCGCCAACGCATGCAAGGCGACGCCTCGACGCGCATCTTCGAGCGGCTCACGCTCGACAACCAGACCATGATCCTGATGAACGCGCCGCCGCGGCCCGACGGCCCGCCGGTGCGCGACGGCAAGCCCTATAGCGCCATCGCCCATCTGGCTGAGGATACGATCCCCTATGTGGCGCTGGCGCGCGGCCTGCGCGACCGCAACCTCTCGGCGCCGGAGATTTTGCACGCCGATCCGGCGCGCGGCCTCATCGTCATGGAGGATCTCGGCGAGGTGCGCATCGTCGACGGCGACCCGCCGGCGCCGATCGAAGCGCACTACGAAGCCGCCGTCGACGTGTTGGTGTCGCTGCATCGGCGGAGATTGCCGGAGACTTTGCCGATCGCACCGCATTTCGACTATCGCCTGCCGCGCTACGACGCGGACGCGTTTTTGATCGAAGCCGAGCTGCTGCTCGATTGGTACTTGCCGAGCGTCGGCGCGCCGCCGACCGACGATGCGCGCGACGCCTTCGCGGCACTGTGGCGCAACGCGTTACGGCCGGCGCTCGAAGCGCCGCCGACCTGGGTGCTGCGCGATTATCACTCGCCCAATCTGTTGTGGCTCGCCGACCGCGAAGACGTCGCCCGCATCGGCGTGCTCGATTTCCAGGACGCTGTGATCGGGCCCGGAGCCTACGACGTCGCCTCGATCCTCCAGGATGCGCGTGTCGATGTGCCCGAAGCGCTGGAGGTGGCGCTGCTCAGCCGCTACGTCCGCGCCCGCCTCAAGGACGATGCGAAATTCGACACCGCCGGCTTCACCCAGCTTTACGCAACGCTGGCAGCGCAGCGCGCGACAAAAATCCTCGGCATCTTTGCCCGCCTCGACCGCCGCGACGGCAAGCCGCAATATTTGCGCCACATGCCGCGCATATGGAATTACCTGCAGCGCGCCCTGGCGCATCCTGCCCTCGGCATGCTCGCCGATTGGTATGCCACCAATGTGCCCGCCCGCGATGTATGATGGGGCGAATCGGGCAGCGGCGGGATTTTGCGCGATGATGCCGAACAGCGCGTTCGTGTTGGCAGCAGGGCTCGGCACGCGCATGCGGCCGTTCAACGGCAGCATCCCAAAACCGCTGGTCGCCGTCGCCGGGAAATCGCTGATCGATTATTCGCTCGACCGTCTGGCTGAGGCGAACATCGAGCGCGCCGTGGTCAACGTGCATTATCTCGCCGACGCGCTGGAGCGGCATCTGGCAACGCGGCGGCGGCCGAAAATCGTCATCTCCGACGAGCGCGACACGCTCATGGGCACCGGCGGCGGCATCGCCAAGGCGTTGCCGCAATTGGGCGACGCGCCGTTCTTCCTGGTCAATTCCGACACGTTTTGGCTCGACGGCAAAAAACCGAATTTCGTCCGGCTCGCCGAAGCCTTCGACGCCGCCACCATGGACGCCTTACTGCTGCTCGCGTCGGCGACCGGCAGCGTCGGCTATGAGGGCCGCGGCGACTTCGCCATGTCGTCCGACGGCCGGCTGCAACGGCGCGGCGAGCGCGAGGTGGTTCCCTTCGTCTATGCCGGCGCCGCCATTCTTTCTCCGGCGCTGTTCGCCGATGCGCCCACCGGCGCCTTTCCGCTGACGCGGCTGTTCGACCGCGCCGGCGACCAAGGCCGCCTCCACGGCCTGCGGCTTGACGGCGTGTGGATGCATGTCGGCACCCCGGACGCCGTCACCGCCGCCGAAGCGGTGCTCGCCGCCACCCATTAAAGCTCGCAGTTATGCATTCGAATCTGCTAGACCGACGCGGCGATTTTCCGCGAACCCAAAATGGCACCGCGCGTTTTCACCATTCCGGCGTCGGCGCCGTTCTTGCCGACGCTGATCGAGGCGTTGATCGGCGGCAAGCTCGGCTTTGCCGCGCCGGACCCGTTGGCTTTGGCCGCAGCCACGCTCTATCTGCCGACACGGCGCGCCTGCCGGCTGGCGCGCGACGCTTTTCTCGACGTGCTGAAAGGCGACGCGACGATCCTGCCGCGCATCGTCGCCATCGGCGATATCGATGAGGACGAAATCGCCTTCGCCGAGGCCGCAGCGGGCGACATCGCCGCCCATGCGCTGGCGCTGCCGGAAGCGGTCGGCCCGGTCGAACGGCGGCTGTTGCTCACGCAACTCATCACCACATGGGCCACCTCGCCGGAGCTGCACGGCTTAAGCGGCGCGCCGCTGGTCGCCCAGACGCCGGCGGCGGCCTGCGCGCTCGCCGACGATCTGGCGCGGCTGATCGACGACATGACGACGCGCGGCGTGCCGTGGGACCGCCTCGATAATCTGGTGCCGGACGAGCTCGACGAATATTGGCAGCTCACCCTGAAATTCCTGCAGATCGCCATCAAACAATGGCCGGAGGTGTTGCGCGAACGCGGCGTCATCGAGGCGGTCACGCGGCGCGATCTTTTGATCAAGGCCGAAGCCGCGCGCCTTGCCCGCAAGACCGACGCGCCGGTGATCGCCGCCGGCTCGACCGGCTCGATCCCGGCCACCGCCGAATTGATCGCGACCATCGCGCGATTACCCCACGGCGCCGTGGTGCTGCCCGGCCTCGATACCGATCTCGACGACGAGTCGTGGAAACTGATTGCCGGTGACGAGAAGAAGCGCATCGCGCCGGCATCCGGACATCCGCAATTCGCCATGCAGGCGCTGTTGACGCGCATCGGTATTGCGCGTGATGCGGTCGCGAGCTTGGCCGCGCCACGCGGCCGCGAGCAGTTGCTGTCGGAGGCGTTGCGGCCGGCGGCCATGACCGACATGTGGCGGCAAAAAGCCGCCGAGCCTGCGTTCGAAGCGCACGTGGAGACGGCGCTCGAGACACTCACCGTGATCGAAGCGGCGAATGCCGAGGAAGAGTCGCTTGCCATCGCGGTGGCGCTGCGTGAAGCCGTGCACGACGGCAAGACCGCCGCGCTGGTGACACCGGATCGCGCGCTCGGCCGCCGCGTGCTCGCCACGCTGGCGCGTTGGGGAATTTCCGCCGAGGATTCCGGCGGCGACGCGCTCGCCGAAACGCCGGCCGGAATCTTTGCCCGGCTCGCCGCCGAAACCGCGCTTCATGGCTTTGCCCCGGTCACGCTGCTGGCGCTGCTCAAACATCCGCTGCTGCGGCTCGACATGAACGGCACGCAAGACGCCGTCGCCACGCTCGAGCGCGCGATTCTGCGCGGGCCTCGTCCACGTGCCGGAACGCGCGGCTTGGCCCACGCGCTAAAAACATTTCGCGAGACCAAAGATAGTTTGCATCCATCCGAACCGCGTCGCGCATTGACCGATGCCGAACTCGCCGCCGCCGCCGATCTCGTGAAAGGGCTCGGCGAAGCGCTCAAGCCGTTCGAAAGCCTCGGCCGCACGAAGCTTCCGCTCAACGACCTCGCCGCGCGCCATCGCGATGTGCTGGCGGCGCTGTCACGGCAAGGCAAAGACGAAGCCGCATTCGCCGGCCGCGACGGCGCGAAACTCGCCGACGCACTCGACGAACTGGCGGCGAGCAAAGCGGCAGCCCGCCTGTCGGTGGCACCGCCCGATTATCTCGAATTGTTTTCCGCAGCTCTCGCCGGCCGCGTCGTGCGCCGCGCCGCCCAGCCCGACCTGCGCGTGCGCATCCTCGGGCCGCTCGAGGCGCGGTTGACCGAAAGCGATCGCGTCGTGCTCGGCGGCCTGGTCGAAGGCACCTGGCCGCCGGAGAGCCGGACCGATGCGTGGCTCAGCCGCCCGATGCGACTCAACCTCGGCCTCGATCTGCCGGAGCGCCGCATCGGCCTTTCCGCCCACGATTTTGCCCAACTGCTCGGCGCCCGCGACGTGATCCTCACCCACGCCGCCAAGATCGCCGGCGCGCCGACCGTGCCGTCGCGTTTCCTCCAGCGCCTCGCCGCGGTCGCCGGCGAGCGCTGGAAACACGCGCGCACACGCGGCGACAATTATCTTGCCTGGGCGCGCGAACTCGACCGGCCCCAGACCGTCACGCCGGAGCCGCAGCCGGCGCCAAAGCCGCCGCGCGCGGCGCGGCCGGTGAGCCTTTCGGTGACCGAGATCGAGCACTGGCTGCGCGATCCCTATACGATCTATGCCAAGCACATCCTGCGCCTCACCCCGCTCGACCCGATCGGCGCCGAACCCGGCGCCGCCGAGCGCGGCACGTTCATTCACGCCGCCATCGGCGAATTCACGAAAACCTTCGCCGAAAAACTGCCGGACGATCCGGCACGTGAACTCATCGAACTGGGACGGCCGCATTTCGCCGCGCTCAACGATTATCCCGAAGCGCGCGCCTTCTGGTGGCCGCGCTTCGAGCGCATCGCGCGCTGGTTCGCGCGCTGGGAAATCGCGCGCCGTGCCGGCTTGGCCGCCGTCGTCGCCGAAATTCGCGCCGAGCTCGATATTCCGCTCGGCGACGGCGCGTTCAAGCTGCGCGGCATCGCCGACCGTATCGAGCGCGATGCCGACGGCCGCTACGTCATCCTCGACTACAAAACCGGCGCCGCGCGAACCGAAAAGCAAGTACGCACCGGGCTGGCGCCGCAGCTCACCCTTGAAGCCGCAATGTTGCGTCAAGGAAAGTTCAAGGACATTCCGCGCGGCGCGTCGGTCGCCGAGCTCGGCTATGTGCTGCTCAAAGGTGGTGAGCCGCCCGGCGAGCCCAAGATGCTCAAGTTCAAGGAGGGTACGCCGGATAGTCACGCCGATCGCGCGCTGGAAAAGCTTACGGCGCTGGCAAACAGCTTCACGGACGAAAGCGTCGCCTATCGCTCGCTGGTGCACCCGATGTGGACGACCCATTACGGCGACTACGACCATCTCGCGCGCGTCAAGGAATGGTCGAGCACCGGCGGCGCGGCCGACGAGCCCGGGGGCGGCGAATGAGAGCGCCCGGCGTCATTCCCGATTCGGTGAGGCTGTTGCAGCGCGAGGTATCCGCGCCGCACGTCTCGGCATGGGTCGCCGCCAATGCCGGATCCGGAAAAACCCACGTGCTGGTCCAGCGCGTGATCAATCTTTTGCTCGACGGCGTCGAGCCGGAAAAAATCCTCTGCATCACATTCACCAAGGCCGCCGCCGCCAACATGGCCAAGCGCGTGTTCGACACGCTCGCCGAATGGACCACGCTCGACGATGCCGGCCTCGACAAAGCCATTCGCGAGCGATCGAGCCTCAAGCCCGACGCTGCGCGCCGCGCGCTGGCGCGGCGCTTGTTCGCACGCGCGCTCGACACCCCGGGCGGGCTGAAGGTGCACACCATCCACGCATTCTGCACCCAGCTGCTGCATCAGTTTCCGTTCGAGGCCAATGTCGCCGCCCGCTTCAACGTGCTCGACGACGCCGAGCACACCCAGCTTCTCGAGCAGTTGACGCTCAATGTGCTGCTCGAAGGTGCCGACGCGCCCGACGGCAAGCTCGGCGGCGCGCTGGCCGCGGCGATGGTCGCGGCGGCCGACCAGACGTTCCGCGACGTCGTGCGCGAAGCCATTGCCAAGCGCGGCACCATCATGACCGCGGCCGACCGCGACACGGCGCTCGTCAATCTGTCGCAATCGCTCGGTGTCGATCCGTCCGACGACGCAGCCAAAATCGAAGCCGAATATTTTTCCCGTTCGCTGATTGCGCAGTCGGAATGGACCGCGCTCGCCAAAATTTTGGCGCAAGGAAATAAGACCGATATCGACCAAGCGCGCCGCTTCGCCGGTCTGGCGGCGCTGCCGGACGCCGAACGCGTTGTCAGCTATCTGCAAATCTTCTGCACCGGCGAGGGCACGCCGCGGAAATCCATCGTCACCAAAGCGATCAAGGACACGGCGCTGGTGGAGCGGCTTTGCCGGGAGCAGGAGCGCATCTGCGCTCTGCTCGACCGCCGCCGCGCCGTGGCCTGCCGCGACCGCAGCGCGGCGCTGCTCACCATCGCCTATGAGGTGCTGGAGCGCTACCTGAAGGAAAAGGAACGCCGCGGCCTGCTCGACTACGACGATCTCATCGACAAGGCGCTGGCGCTGTTGGGCAACGTCGATGCCGCCTGGGTGCATTACAAGCTCGACCTCGGCATCGACCACGTGCTGATCGACGAGGCGCAGGACACCAGCAAGAAGCAATGGCAGATCGTGCGCCATCTCACCGACGAATTCACCACCGGCGCCGGCGCGCGGCCGTTCACGCGCACCATCTTTCCGGTCGGCGACGAGAAGCAATCGATCTATTCGTTCCAGAACGCCGCGCCCAAGGAATTCGCCGAAATGCGGCGCTATTTCGAGCGCCGGCATACCAGCAGCGGTCTCGAGTTCGTCTTTCGCGAGCTCAAGCATTCGTTCCGCTCGGGCGAAAGTATTTTGGCGGCGGTCGACCTGGTGTTCAAAGGCACCGCGATGGCGGCAAGCGTCAGCTCCGATGCCGGCGGCTTCCCGCCGCATCTGGCGCTGCCCGATGCGCTGCCCGGCGTGGTCGAGATCTGGGAGCCGGAGCAGCCCGATGAGCGGCGCGAGATCGAGGGCTGGGACGCGCCGTTCGACGTGGTGAACGAGACCAGCCCGCGGGTGAAACTGGCGCGCCGCATCGCGCGCTATGTGCGCGGCCAGATCGCGCGCGGCGCCGCGCGAAGCGGCGATGTTCTGGTGCTGGTGCGCCAGCGCGGCCCGCTGTTCGAGGCTATCATCCGCGCGCTCAAGCACGAGAACGTCGCGGTGGCCGGCGCCGATCGCCTCATTCTCACCGAGCATATCGCGGTGATGGATCTGATGGCGCTCGCCGACGCGCTGTTGTTGCCGCAGGACGATCTCGCACTGGCTACAGTGCTGCGCAGCCCGCTGTTCGGTTTTTCGGACGACGAGCTTTTTACCATCGCCTGGGACCGCGGCCGCACCTCATTGCGTGCAGCGCTTAAACAAAAGGCCGGCGAAGGCAAAAAATTCACGGAAGCCACCGCCTGCCTCGATGCGCTGGCGCAAGCCGCGCGGCGCGAGACGCCGTTTGCGTTCTACGCAAAACTTCTGGGCGCGGGCGGCGCGCGGAAAAACTTCCTCGGCCGGCTCGGCGTCGAGGCCAACGACGCGCTGGACGAATTCCTCAATCTCGCGCTCGACTACGAGCGGCGCGATACACCGTCGCTGCAAGGCTTTGTCGCCTGGCTGCGTGATGCCAAGACCGAAGTCAAACGCGACATGGAAATCGCCCGCGACGAAGTGCGCGTCATGACCGTGCACGGCGCCAAGGGGCTGGAAGCGCCGATCGTCATCCTCGCCGACACCATGACGCCGCCGACCGGGCCGAAACCGCCGCGGCTGCTCGAGCTTGCCGGCGGCGCCGTGATCTGGGCGGGGCGCAAGGAGGACGACGTGCCGAGCGTCGCCGCCGCCCGCGACGCCGCGAAGAACGAAGCCGAGAATGAATATCGCCGCCTGCTCTATGTCGCCATGACGCGCGCCGCCGACCGGCTGATCGTTTGCGGCGCCGATGGACGAACCAAGCGGCCGGAGCGTTGCTGGTACGATCTGGTGCGCGGGCCGCTGGAATCCTTCCTCGTCGAGGAAGACGACAGCGGCGAAAAAGTTTTGCGGTTTCGCAAGACGCCGACCGGTGCGGCTGCGGCGGCCCCGTCTGCCGCGGCTCCGGGAAAAATCGCGCGGCCAAAATTTCCGGCGTGGCTGCGGCAACCGGCGCCCGCCCAAGTGCCGCGTCCCGCGCCGCTGTCGCCCTCCTCCGCCTTCGACGAAGAGATTTTGCAAATCGCGCCAAGCGCCGGCTCCGCGGCCGATCGACAAAAAGCGCTTGAGCGCGGGCGGCTAGTGCATCGGCTGATGCAAGCGCTGCCGGATATTCCCGCCGAACATCGCCAGGATGCCGCCGAGCGGTATCTTGCCAATGCCGCCACGGAATTTCTTCCGGCCGAACGGGCGGCGATGGCGCAACAAGTGCTCGGTATCCTCGACGACGAAAACTTTGCCGAAATCTTTGCGCCGGGAAGCCGCGCCGAGGTGCCGATCGTCGGCCGCATTGCGCGTGCGGGCTCAAACCCAATCCCGGTTGCCGGCCAGGTGGACCGCCTCGCCGTCACCGGCGAAACAGTGCTGATCGCCGACTACAAAACCGACCGGATCGTTCCAAACCGGCCCGACGAAGTTGCGCCTTACGTCACCCAGTTGGCGCTCTACCGCGCGGTGCTGGCCCGCGTATTCCCGGGCAAAACGGTGCGCGCGGCACTGCTGTTCACCGAGGGGCCGAAGCTGATGGAAGTCTCCGCCACGGCGATGGACGCGGCATTGAACAAGCTTTCACCGGGCGCAAAAAAAACCGGCCCATGACCTGAGGGTCACGCTGCGGTGAAGCTCCCTTGACGCCCCTCGGGTCGGTTCATAGGTTCATCGCCCAAGGCCTGCCGATTCTTCTTAAAAAAGTGAGGTTTTTCATGGTCGATAAAACAACCGACGCGACTTTCGAGCAGGACGTGCTCAAGGCGAGCGGGCCCGTGGTCGTCGATTTCTGGGCGGAGTGGTGCGGGCCGTGCCGCATGATCGCGCCGGCACTGGAAGAGATTTCCAAGTCGCTCAACGGCAAGGTCAAGATCGTCAAGCTCAATGTCGACGAGAACCCGGGCACGGCGGCCAAATTCGGCATCATGTCGATCCCGACCCTGATGCTGTTCAAGAACGGCGAGCTCGCGTCGCGCCAAGTCGGCGCCGCGCCGAAGCAAAAGCTCGAGCAGTGGATCACCGGCGCGGTGTGATTTCTCGTTATCCGTCACCCTGAGGTGCTCGGCGCATAGCGCCGAGCCTCGAAGGGCGACGGCCACGACGCCTCGGCCGGCATCCTTCGAGGCTCGCTTCGCTCGCACCTCAGGATGACGGATCGCAGGCAGCGACTCCTGCGCGCAATATTCTCAATGCCTAAAATGCCGCGTCCCCGTCACCACCATGGCGATGCCGTGGTCGTCGGCGGCTTTGATCACTTCGTCGTCGCGCATTGAGCCGCCGGGCTGGATCACCGCGGTGGCGCCGGCTTCGATGGCGACCAATAATCCGTCGGCAAACGGAAAGAACGCGTCAGAGGCGACCACCGAGCCTTTGGTGGCCGGCTCCTTGAGACCGGCCGCTGCCGCGGCATCCTGCGCCTTGCGCGCGGCGATGCGAGCCGCATCGACGCGGCTCATCTGCCCGGCGCCGATGCCGACCGTCGCCAAATCCTTGGCATAGACGATGGTGTTCGACTTGACGTGCTTGGCGACGCGGAAGGCGAAACGCAGGTCGCGCAGTTCGGCATTGGTCGGCACGCGCCTGGTCACCGGTTTTAGATCCATGTCGTCGACCACGGCACTGTCGCGCGATTGAACCAGAAGCCCACCGGCGACGGTTTTGGCGGTGAGGCCTGAGGCGCGCGGATCGGGCAGGCCGCCGGCGAGCAACAGCCGCAAATTCTTCTTGGCGCCGACGATGGCGATGGCGTCGGACGTCGCATCCGGCGCGATGATGACTTCCGTGAAAATCTCGGTGATGGCGCGCGCCGCTTCGGCATCGAGCGTGCGGTTGAGCGCGACGATGCCGCCGAATGCCGAGACCGGATCGCAGGCCAAAGCCTTGCGATAGGCGTCGAGCAAGTTTTCACCCTCAGCGACGCCGCACGGATTGGCGTGCTTGATGATCGCGCAAGCCGCGGTGCGCGCCGGATCGAACTCGGCGACGCATTCGTAGGCCGCGTCGGTGTCGTTGATGTTGTTGTAGGAGAGCTGCTTGCCCTGGGCCTGCCGCGCAGTCGAGACACCGAACCGCGCATCCGGCGTGCGATAGAACGCCGCCGTCTGGTGCGGGTTCTCGCCGTAGCGCAATTTCTCGATCAGCCGACCACCGAAGGCGCGATAGTCCGGCGCGATGTCGGCAAGCTGATTGGCAAACCAATTCGAAATCGCCGCGTCATACGCGGCCGTACGCGCATAAGCCTTGCCGGCGAGCCGGCGGCGCAGCTTTAACGTTGTCGCGCCGGCGTGCTGCGTGAGCTCGGCCAACACCGCGGCGTAATCGCTGGCCTCGACCACCACGGCGACGTCGTCATGGTTCTTCGCCGCGGCGCGGATCATCGCCGGGCCGCCGATGTCGATGTTCTCGATGCAGGTGGCGAAATCGCCGCCGCGCGCGGTCGTGGCCTCGAACGGATAGAGATTGACCACCAGGAGATCGATCGGCCGGATGTTGTGCGCACGCATTGCTTCCGTGTGCGCCGCGCTGCCGCGCATCGCCAGCAAGCCGCCATGGACCGCCGGATGCAGCGTCTTGACCCGGCCGTCCATCATCTCGGGAAAACCGGTGAGATCGCTGACGTCGAGCACGGCGAGCCCGGCGTCGCTTAAAGTCTTGCGCGTGCCGCCGGTGGAAACCAGCTCGATGCCATGGCCGGCCAGCGCGCGGGCGAAGTCGACGACGCCGGTCTTGTCGGAGACGGAAATGAGGGCGCGCGTTACGCGGCGGAGATCGTCGGTCATGGTTTGTGTTTAGACCATCCCGCTACGTTTTAAACCCTCCCCCTACTTTAAACCTCCCCCTGAAAGGGGGAGGTGGCGAGCGAAGCGAAGCCGGTGGGGGTCAGTCTTCGTTACCTGGGCAAGCGACGCGGTCGCGGACCCCCACCCTGCCCTCCCCCTTTCAGGGGGAGGGGCAAGAAAGAATCTCACAACGGCAGCCGCGGCTCCTCTTCGCGCAGGCGGCGGCCGGTGCCGGCGGTGGCGAGCGCGGCCGACGTGGTCTGCTGAAAAGTCCACAACACGCGCGGGGTGGCGCCGGCATGGCCGCGGATGACCAGCTGCGAGGTGCGGCGCGGGCCGGTGCCGGCGAGATAGACGGAGTCTTCGAGCTCGACGCGGGCATCGGGGGCGGTGAAGGTCCACACCTCCTTGGTCGCCGTCATCAGCATGACGCCATGGCCGTCGGTCAGCCGCGTCGCCTTGACCGAAGGGTGCAGGTGGAAGCGCAGCGCGAAGCGGTCTTCGGTCGTGCGCAATTGCGCGCTGCCGTCGGCGGCCAGGAACATGTCCTCGCCCTCGAACCGCACACCGTCGGCCGCGAGCAGGATGGTGCGCTCGTGCAAAACGCCGTAGCGGTCGGCGTAGCCGTCGTGCGCCGCGCGCAGGACGATGCCGTCGGCGCGATCTTCGCGGGTCACGGCGACATTGCCCGGGCCGCCGAGCATCGGCGAGCCGCCGAGCACGCGCCGGAACGCCGGGGTCTCGACAAAGCGCGCCGACGACGTGTCGTTGAAGGTGACCGTCGAATGCGCCGGCGTGCCGCGGGCAAACGGCCGCCAGTCCTCGCGCGCGGTCTGCGGCATGCCGCAATTCACCACCATCAGGGCGCCCTTGGGCGTGGAGAATTCGAACGACAAAAAGCCCGCATGGGCTTCCAGACTCATCTCGATCGGTGGCGCGCGGCCGGTATCCATGATCAGCACGCCGCCCGACGCCTCGAGCCGCTGATAGGCCGAATGCGGCGCGTTCGACAGCGGCGCGCCGTGGATCTCGTCGTAGGCGAGCAAAGTCAGCAACAGCTCGGCCGGCGTCGCGCCCATGCCGTTGAAATGCGCGAACGTGCCCTCGGAATGGCGGAAGAAGCGCAGCATCGGCATCATGCGGTCGATGGCGTTGAGCAGCGCCTGCGGCGGCGCGATGTTGCGCGATGAAAACGCCTGGCCGAGCGGCAACAGTTCCAGCAGCACCTCGATGATAGCGCCGGGATCGCGGCTGGCATGGCCGCCGTCGGGCAGGATTTGTACCTGGATCTCGTGGCGCAACCGATCGGTCGCGGACTTGATGTGCCGTGCCTGGCCGGCGATGCACAGCGCCGCATAGGTTAGCGCCATCTCGGCCTGCATGCGCGCCACGCCACGCCGCGCGTCGCCCGCGGTATGGCGCAGATAGCGCACCTGCCGGACCAAGCTGCGCAAAAAACGCCGGTAGAAACGCCCATCGGCGTCCTGCAACACCAGCGGCGCCTGGCTGAGCCAGGAGATGATGCGCCGCGACAGCACGTCCGGCCGCCACGCCACCGGATGCCACGAACCCTGCAGCGTGATCCATTCGTCGACCAGCGCGCGCGCATTGGCGCGCGTGATGCCGGATTCGGCGGCGCGCAGATGGCGCAGCCAGCCAAAACCCAACAGCGCGGCGGCCCATTCGTCCGACGGCGGCTCCATCTCGAAGATAGAGCGGCCGTCACAGATCACGACCTTGCCGGCGAAGGCGAAGCGGCCGGAATAGATTTCGGTGGCAAGCGTGGCGTCGGCCGTGCGCAAATCCTGCGGCGCGATCAACAGGCGGTCGGCCTTGAGTTGCGGCAGCGGCCAGCGCAGCAGCGGATGGCCGTTGAGCCGCCCGGCGGCTTGCCGCAAGCCTCCGCGCAGCAACAGCCACGACAGCTTCAAATGATTGGCCACCGAACCGCGCGCCATCGCCGCGCTCGCCCCTCCTGGAAGTGCGCCCTCTCCTTACCCTCGCCCGCTTGCGGAGAGGATGAGGAGGGTTGCCGCACCATAACGAAACGTCATAGGGACGGGGAATAAACCCCTAAATCATTGAAATTCTACAACTTCTCAAGTCGCGCCGCATAGAAGCCATCGACGCCGGCGAAGCGCGAATCAGCATCGGTAAAATGGCACGGTAGCGTCCGCAGATCGCCGTCCGCGCTGATGAAGTCGGTTTGGCCAAAGACTTCGGCAGCTGCGATCGGCGCGCGCCGCACGCTTTGCTCGCGCGCCAACAGAGCGGCGACCATGTCGACGCCTTCTTCGGGCTCAAGCGAGCACGTGCAGTACACGAGCTTACCGCCGGGTTTGACCAGCGTGATCGCGTGATCGAGCAAGCGGCTCTGCGCCGCGGCGAGCGCCGCGATATCGGCCGAGCGCTTGAGCCACGGCACGTCGGGATGACGGCGGATGGTGCCGGTCGACGTGCACGGCGCATCGAGCAAGACGGCGTCAAAGTGTTGCTCCGGAGTCCACGCCGCCACATCGGCGCAGACAAGCTCGGCTTCGAGCGACAAGCGGGTGAGATTTTCCTGCAGCCGCTTGAGCCGCCCCGGCGCGCGATCGACCGCCGTGACTTTGGCGCCGGCGGCGACGAGCTGCGCCGTCTTGCCGCCGGGCGCGGCGCACAAATCGGCGACGCGCAAGCCAGAGACATTGCCGAGGAGACGCGCCGGAATCGCGGCTGCTGCGTCCTGCACCCACCAGGCGCCTTCATCAAAACCCGGCAGCGCGGTGACGGCGCCATGCACGATGGTGCGCACCGAACCGGTCGGCAGCACGCGGCCTTCGAGTTTTGCCGCCCAAGCTTCGGCATCGGATTTTACCGTGAGATCGAGCGCCGGCTCGCGGCCATTGGCGGCGGCAATGGCGTGCGCGGTCGCCTCGCCGTAATTTTTGATCCAGCGCGCCAGCAGCCAAGGCGGCGTGTCGAGCACCGGCGCGTTGAGCGCCGCGATGCGTTCCTTGCCTTCGCGCGCGATCCGCCGCAGCACCGCGTTGATCAGGCCGGCGAAGTGCAACGCCATGCGATCCTCGCGCGCCAGCCGCACCGCGAGATCGACCGCGGCATGATCGGGCACTTCGAGAAACAGAATTTGCGCGGCGCCGATCAACAGCGCGGTCTCGACCCGCGGCGCCTGCGCCGGCGGCCCCTCCTCGAGAAATGACCCGAGCAGATGGCGCAAGGTGCCGAGCCGGCGCAGCACCACGGCAACGATCGCCCGCGTCAGCCCGCGATCGCGATCGGAAAGCGCGGCAAGCGCCGCGGTCGCAGCGCGCGCATCGGAGCCTTCGAGCATCTCGTCGAGCGCCCGGTGCCGATTGAGCACGCCCTCGACGATATCGGCCGCAACCCGGCGCACCGCCAAGCCGGGCGAGTCGTCGCGCTCGCCGGCACGAGGCTTCTTCTTGCGCGCATTTTTTGCCAAAAATTCCTCCTTGCGGGAGGGCCACGGCTACGCCAAGTCAGAGGCGATGCCAACCGAGCCACAATCACAAAGCCCTGGGGCGCCCGAACCCGCCGAGGGCAAAACAAGCGAAAAGCGCCCGCTGCCGCCGGCCGCCGAACGGGCTCTTGCCGAGGCGGCAGCGCGGCGCGCCGAACGCGACCGCAATGCCGGCCAGCCCAAGGAATCCGGCGGACGCGGCGGCCTCGACCCGACTCGCTATGGCGATTGGGAAAAGGACGGCTTGATCTCGGATTTCTAGCCGGCGCAACCGACCACAACCGGTCCTCGCCTCGGCGCGGCGGCAGATTTCACATATTTCACAGGGGTTTCCTGACCAAGGGGCGGCCTTCGGCAGCCGGTATCCACTTGCTCTCCCGCATCGGTTGTCCCATGATGACGTGGGGAAGCTGGGGGATTTATCGTGTTGCGCTATTTCGCATTGGGCGCATGCGCCTTTTTGCTGGTTGCTTGCGCCACCATCACCAAGGGAACCACCCAAGTCGTCGCCATCGACACACCCGGCGTTCCGAGCGCGACGTGCACGATCACGACCCAGAGCGGTCCGCAGGTCGTCACGACGCCGGGCACGGTGACACTGAAGAAGGGCTCCGACCCTCTGCCGATCGCTTGCGTCAAAGATTGCTACGTCAATGGCCAGAGCATCATACCGTCCGGCGCCGAAGCAATGGCAGCGGGCAACGTGATCTTCGGCGGCATCATCGGGCTCGGCGTCGATGCCGCCTCGGGCGCGCTGAACAAATATCCCGACATGATCACGGTCGCGATGTCGCCCGACCCGTCATGTCGCCCCCAGCTGCGTGCGCCGCTGCGGCATCCCACGCCGGCGCAATAGCAACCTGCGCTTTGGGCTTGACCGCTCTCGTATAGAGGAATATTATCCTAGACTGCAACGTGTTGATTCCTTCTCAGGAAGGCGGCGGCGATGCCTCGTCTATCATTTACGGCTCTGGCCAATCCGCGACGCGGCAATGTTTGGCTCGTTGCCGGCGTGTTGCTGGCCGCAAGTGTGATCGCCGTCGAGTTCATCAACCCGAACCTCTTGCTGCACCTGAAGGCTACGCCGATGTCGGCTTACCGGCCGTATGGCGATGGCGGCCGCCAAGTCTTGGCGGACAAAGTCTTGGCGGACAAAGCCCTGGCGAACACGCGCGTCTATGCGGCCGAAATGGTGCGCATCATCGATGGCGACACCTTCGTGGCGCGCATGAGGACCGGGCCCGGCGGCGAGATCGAAACCCGCGTGCGGCTGCGCAGCATCGATGCGGCAGAGCTGCACGCCCGCTGCAGCAAGGAGCTACGCCTGGCGCTCGCCGCGCGTGCGGCGCTGCAGCGGCTGCTCGCCAACGGCCGCGTCACGCTCTCCCACGTCGGGCCAGACAAATATCCCGGACGCATCGATGCCAACGTCGCGACGCGGGGCACCAACGACATCTCGGCTGCAATGCTCTCAGGCGGCTTCGCGCGCGCTTACGACGGCGGGCGGCGCGGCAGTTGGTGCAGATGACAGGGATCAGGAAACAGGGATCAGGATGACAGCGATCAGGAAACAGGGATCAGGTATCAAGACTCTTGTTGCCTGATGCCTGATGCCTGATGCCTGATGCCTGATGCCTGATGCCTGATCCCTGATCCCTGATCCCTGATCCCTGATCCCTGATCCCTGATTACCTGACCACCACCACCGGCGTACCAACCCCGACGCGACCAAATAAATCCGTCACGTCTTCGTTGAACATGCGGATGCAGCCGTGCGAGACGAAATGGCCGATCGAAGACGGCTGGTTGGTGCCGTGGATGGCGTAGTCGAGGCCTTGGAGCGTCATCGCCGCGACGCCCATGGGATTGTGCGGCGAGCCGCCGGGAATGAGCGGCGGCAGTTTTGGATTTTCGCGCCTGATGTCCGGCGGCGGCGCCCAGTCCGGGCTGACATATTTGGCGTCGATCACCGAGGTGCCCGACCATTGCTGCCCGGCGCGGCCGACACCGACCGGATAACGGATCGCCTGGCCGGGCCCGACGACCAGATAAAGATGCCGCTCGCCGGTTTTCACCACGATGGTGCCGGGCGCATAAGCCGCCGGCAGCGCCACCAGATCGCCGTGCGCGTGCGCGGGCTGGATCGCGAAGGCAACAACAGCGGCCATGAGCACGGCCGCAAGCAGGAATCTCCCTCGCATCGTCGAATACTCCAGTACGCAACTATGACTAATCGGGATTCACCATAATCCAAACCGCGCGCCCACTCAGTAACGGCGCTCGAACACGGTAAAGTTTCTCTAAATTTTTGCGGACGAGGGCTTACTGCTCCCTCCCCCTTGTGGGGAGGGAGGGGTGGGGGTCGGGAGGTGACGTGCGTGCGTTGAGGCGAGCACGGCGCGAGGCGTCCTCGCTTCTGCCTTACCTCGCGACCCCCACCCCTGCCCCTCCCCACAAGGGGGAGGGGAAAGAAGGGAAAGCGCTACGCACTCTCCTTGCTCTTGTTCTGCCGGTTGTTGACCAGATCGTCGACCACCGCCGGATCGGCCAAGGTCGAGGTGTCGCCGAGATTGCCGAACTCGTCCTCGGCGATCTTGCGCAGGATGCGGCGCATGATTTTTCCGGATCGCGTCTTCGGCAGGCTCGGCGCGAACTGGATCAGATCGGGCGAGGCGATCGGACCGATCTCAGTGCGCACCCATTGCACCAGTTCCTTGCGCAACGCCTCGGTCGGCTCTTCGCCGCTCATCAACGTGACATAGGCGTAAATGCCCTGCCCTTTGATGTTGTGCGGATAGCCGACGACCGCGGCCTCCGACACCTTTGGATGCGCCACCAGCGCCGATTCCACTTCGGCTGTGCCCAACCGATGGCCGGCGACGTTGATCACGTCGTCGACTCGGCCGGTGATCCAGTAGTAGCCATCCTCGTCGCGGCGGCAGCCGTCGCCGGTGAAATACTTTCCGGGATAGGTGCTGAAATAAGTTTCAACGAAGCGCGGGTGATCGCCGTAGACGGTGCGCATCTGGCCGGGCCAGGAATCGGCGATGCACAGATTGCCGCTGGTGGCACCCTCCTGCACCTTGCCTTCAGCATCGACGATCTGCGGCACGATGCCGAAGAACGGCCGCGTCGCGGAGCCGGGTTTCAACCGCGTCGCGCCGGGCAGCGGCGTGATCAAAATGCCGCCGGTCTCGGTCTGCCACCAGGTATCGACGATCGGGCAGCGGCCGTCGCCGACCACGCGGTGATACCATTCCCACGCTTCCGGATTGATCGGCTCGCCAACCGAACCAAGGAGCCGCAACGAGGCGCGCGAGGTTTTGGTCACCGGCGCGTCGCCCGCTTGCATCAGCGCGCGGATCGCCGTCGGCGCCGTGTAGAAGATGTTGACCTTGTGCTTGTCGATGACTTCCCAGAACCGCGACATCGACGGATAGTTCGGCACACCTTCGAACATCAAGGTGGTGGCGCCGTTCGCCAGCGGCCCATAGACGATGTAGCTGTGGCCGGTGACCCAGCCGACGTCTGCCGTGCACCAATAGATATCGCCGTCGTGATAGTCGAAGACGTATTGGTGCGTCATCGCCACGTAAACGAGATAGCCCGCGGTGGTGTGCAACACGCCCTTCGGCCGCCCGGTCGAGCCCGAGGTGTAGAGAATGAACAGCGGATCCTCCGCGTTCATTTCCGCGCACGGACATTCCGCCGTCACCATGTCGGCGGCCTCGTGGTACCAAACATCGCGCACCGGATCCATGTCGACCGGCGCGCCGGTGCGCTTGACCACGATGACGTGGTCGACGCCGCCCGCCTTGGCGATCGCCGCATCGGTATTGGCCTTGAGCGGCACCTTGCGGCCCCCGCGTAAACCTTCGTCGGCGGTGATGACGACGTTCGACTGGCAATCCTCGATGCGGCCGGCGAGTGAGTCCGGCGAGAAGCCGCCGAACACCACGGAATGGATGGCGCCGATGCGCGCGCAAGCCAGCATCGCGTAGGCCGCTTCCGGGATCATCGGCAGGTAGATGGTGACGCGATCGCCCTTCTTGACGTTGCGGTTGCGCAAGATATTGGCGAAGCGGCAGACCTCATCGTGCAATTGCCTGTAGGTGATGTGCTTTGAATCTTTCGGATCGTCGCCTTCCCAGATGATGGCGGTCTGATTGCCGCGGCTGTGCAGGTGGCGGTCGATGCAGTTGTAGGCGACGTTGGTGGCGCCGTCCTCGAACCATTTGATCGAGACGTTGTCTTTGGCGAACGAGGTGTTCTTGACCTTGGAGAAATGCTTCATCCAGTGGATGCGCTTGGCCTGCTCGGCCCAAAAGCCGTTGGGATCGGCCAGCGAGCTTGCGTACATTTTCTTGTATTCGGCCTCGGTGATGAAGGCGCGCTTGGTCCACTCGGCGGGAATTTCGTAGATCTTATCCGACATAGTTTCCTCCAGGCGCACACGGCTTAAGCCTGATTGCAGCGTTTTCCCATGGCCATTATGCGACGGTCATCGGACGAGCGACAAGCCTCGTAGCCCGGGTGAGCGGAGCGATACCCGGGGCGGAGCCTGCGGCAATTCAGCCCCGGATTTCGCTTTGCTCATCCGGGCTACATTTAGCGCTGCGCCTTGAATTCCTGGTCCGGAAACGCCGACGCATCGGGCGTTTTGATCACGACGTAAGGGTGATCGAGCTCCATGTGGCAGGCATTGCAGCCTTGGCTGAGCTGGTCGTAGGCGGCGGTGAATTTTTGCGCGTCCTGCTGCTTGATGGCGGCCTCGACGGCATTGAGCGGCTGAGTCAGCGCCAGATCGACAAGATCGCCGACCGGCATGCCGCGGAATTTCGGCACCGCCTTGGTGATGCCGGCAAAGGCCTGGCGGAGCTCGGAGAGCGCATAGTTGGCGAGCGGCCAATTCTCCGCCTTGCCGGCGAGGCCGAGCTTGGTGTGACGCGGCTGGATGAGCGTATTCATCAGGTCGCCCATGCCCATGACATAGGGCACCGGCGGCGCCGGCCCGGTCGTCGCCGGCGGCGTCGGCGGCGCCGTCTGTGAGAAGGCCGCGCCGATCGCGCCGGCAAGCGACAGTGCGGCGAGAACGACGATACGCGCGATGCGCATACTCATGACGCGCCTCACACCCCGAGCCAGCCGATCACCGCGCCCATCACCACCAGAGCGATCAGCCAGTTGCCGAGATCGATGAAGAGCAGGCGCTTGTCGCGGCCGGAGAAGCAGAAATTCACCACCATGGTGGTGAGGATGAAGCCGAACCACAAAAACGCGCCGGAGATGACGCCGTTCTTGAGCGTCACCTCGCCCGGGCCGAGATGGCCGAGCACGCCGGCCAGCATCCAGGCGATGACGAGATTGCCGATGAAGGCATAGAGGAACGGCAGGAACGCGCCCGGCTTTTTCATCTCCTCCTTGCATTCTTCCGGCGTCTTGCCGAGCGCCGCCTGGTAGATGCGGCCGAGGCTCATGTACCAGGCGGCGCTGACGATCCAGGCGACCACGGCGGCGATGAGGACGGCGAGAAAGTTGATTCCGGCAAATATCATGGCGTTTCCCCCTTTGTCATTCCGGGGCGGCATCCGATCTCGGTTTATCCGAGATCGGTTTAAAAGTGGCCAAGTCGGCAACAGCCGACTTGGTTGGCGCCGAACCCGGAATCCATAATCACGATTGTAGCAAGTCTTGCGTGGTCAGCGATTATAGATTCCGGCTCTCGTTTCACTCGGCCGGAATGACGATTACGCTTTCATCCCGCCCTTCTTGCAGACGAGCTTCCATTCGTCAGCGGTCACCGGCTGCACCGACAGGCGGCCTTGTTTTACCAGCACCATGTCTTTGAGCTTCGGCTCCGCCTTGATGGCGGCGAGCGTCACCGGCTTCGGCAGCGGCTCGACGGCGCCCGTGGTCACGGCGACCCAGGACTCGTCCTTTTTGGCGGTCGGATCCGGATAGGCCTCGCGGAGAATTTCGCCGATGCCGACGACCTGCTTCTCGTCGCCGGTGTGATAGAAGAAAAACTTCTCGCCCTGCTTCATCGCCTGGAGATGTTTGCGCGCCGCGAAATTGCGCACGCCGCTCCATGGCTCGCCCTTCTTGCCGCGCTTTAATTGATCGTCCCAGGAAAATTCTTCCGGCTCGGTCTTCATCAGCCAATACGCCATCGTCATTCCTCCGACTTGAGCGGCCGCGTCAGCAAAGATTTGATCGCTTCGTCCAATGACATCGCCTCGGCAAGCAGCGCCGCGACGGCGGCGGCGATCGGCATGTCGACCGAGCGCTCGCGCGCCATGTCGAGGAGCACCGGCGCGGTGAAGGCGCCTTCGGCGAGGCCGGTGCTGATGGTGCCGGGTTTTTGGCCCTGGCCGAGACTGACGCCGAACTGGAAATTGCGCGACTGCGGACTGGAGCAGGTCAATAGCAAATCGCCGAGGCCGGACAGGCCCATCATCGTTTGCGGTTTTGCGCCGAACGCCTTGCCGAAGCGGGTGAGCTCGGCAAAACCGCGCGTGGTCAGTGCCGCGCCGGCGCTGGCACCAAGACCGCGGCCGGTGACGACGCCCGCCGCGATCGCCAGCACGTTCTTGGTGGCGCCGCCGATTTCGACGCCGCGCATGTCGGTGGAGTGATAAGGCCGAAAACTCGCCGAGCCGATGGCTTGCGCGAGTTCTTGGGCGAGCTTGCCGTCGCGCGCGGCAAGAGTCACCGCGGTCGGCAGGCCGCGCGCCACGTCGGCGGCAAAACTCGGTCCGGACAGGATCGCCGGCGTCGCGTTCGGCGCGCATTCGGCGACGATCTCGGTCATGAATTTTTTTGTGCCGCGCTCAATACCCTTGGCGCAGACGATCACGGGCGTGCGGGCGGCGAGCGATGACGCGAGAGATTTCGTGGCGCTGCGCACCGCCTGCGCCGGCACCACCAGCAGGATCGCCCGCGCCCGCGCGGCGTCGGCGAGGTCGGCCGCGATGGTGATGCGGTCGTCGAGCCGCACGCCGGGCAGGAACAAACTTTCGCGCTTATTGGCGAGCTGCGCCGCGTTGGCGGCGTCGTGCTCCCACAGGGTCACCTGCCGCCCGGCGCGCGCGCAGGTCAGCGCCAGCGCCGTGCCCCAGGCGCCGCCGCCGATGACCGCGATGTGATCGAACGCCATGGTCCCAGACGTCATGCCCGGCTTTATAACATTTCGCCGCGCAGCAGTTTGGGCACATCGCCGACCAGGCCTGCCGCCTCGCGGATGAACAGCCGCTTCAAGTTCGGCACCCGGTCGACCAGACCAAGCCCGACGTCGCGCAGGAGGCGCAGCGCGTCGGAGCGGTTGGAGAACAGCCGGTTGAGGCCGTCGGTGGCGATGCCCATGGTCACGGTGTCGAAGCGGCGCCAGCGCTGATAGCGCTCGAGCACCGTCGCCGACCCCGGATCGAGCCCAAGCCGCGCCGCGTCGACGATGACTTCGGCAAGCGCGGCGACGTCCTTCAATCCCATATTGAGCCCCTGCCCGGCGATCGGATGGATGACATGCGCCGCATCGCCAACCAGCGCGATGCGCTCGGTGATGAACGAGCGGGCGACGAAAAATCCCAGCGGATGCACACGGCGCGCGTCCACCGCGGTGATCTCGCCGAGATGCAGCTTGAAGCGTTGTTCCAGCTCCGCATGAAACGCATCATCCGGCAGCGCCACGATGCGCTCCGCCTCGTCCTTGGCCTCCGTCCACACGATCGAGGAGCGGTTGCCCTTGAGCGGCAGGATCGCGAACGGGCCGGCGGGAAGAAAATGCTCCTCGGCGCGGCCGCCATGATCGCGCTCGTGGCCGACCGTGGTGACGATCGCCGACTGATCGTAAGTCCAGCCATGGGTGGCGATGCCGGCGCCTTGGCGGATTTGCGAGCGGGCGCCATCGGCGGCGGCGAGAAGGCGCGTTGCCGTCATGCTGCCGTCGGCAAGCTCGACATCGAGATGTTGTGAGACGCCAGACGGAGACTCCCACCCTCCCCTGGAGGGGGAGGGTCGACCGCCGTCAGGCGGTCGGGGTGGGGTGACTTCCGCGCCGCCGTTCACCCCACCCCGGCCGCGGAGCCTGTCATCGGGCCGGCCACTTCGGGCCGGACCCGTTGGCGGCCGACCCTCCCCCTCCAGGGGAGGGTGAAAGAAATTCGCGACCGCCGTCGTCTGCAACTCGACGCCGACCTCTTTCGCCTTCGCAGCCAGCGCGGCGACGAGAAAACGGTTCTCGATCATATGGGCGAACGGCTCGCCTGGCTCGACCTCGCCCGCGAAGGTGAGGAACACCGGCCGCATGGCGTCGTCGAGCCGGCTGTCGGTGACCACCATGTCGAGGATCGGCTGCGCCTGTTCGCTGACGGCATCCCAAACACCGAGCGTCTCGAACAGCCGCCGCGCCGCAGCGACGATGGCCGACGCGCGTTCGTCGTCGGCGTGGCTTTTGCCCAGCGCCGGATCGGCCACCGTGACGGCAAATGACGGCCCGAGCGCTTGGCGCAGCGCAATGGCAAGGGTCAGGCCGGCAAAGCCGCCGCCCGCGATCAGCACATCGGTCTCACGCGTCATGGTCTTATTCTATCACGCCGGTGCTGGGCTTGACGACGGACGACGGACGACAGAGGACGGATAAGGAAGTACTCATCTGCCGTCTGCCGTCTGTCGTCCGTCGTCTGTCGTCTGTCGTCCGTCATCCGCCCTCCGGAGCCCACATGCCCTCCGCCGTTCAGGAAGTCCTCGACATTCTCGATCTCGAGCCGCTGGAGGTGAACCTGTTCCGCGGCCGCTCGCCGCAGTCGCGCTGGCAGCGGGTGTTCGGCGGCCAGGTGATCGGCCAGGCGCTGGTCGCCGCCTGCCGCACCGTCGAGGACGTCGCGACGCGGCCGCCGCATTCGCTGCACGCCTATTTCCTGCTCGGCGGCGATCCCAAAGTGCCGATCATCTACGAGGTCGACCGCATCCGCGACGGCAAGAGTTTCACCACGCGCAACGTCAAGGCGATCCAGCACGGCCACGCCATCTTCTCGATGTCGGTCTCATTCCATACTGCCGAACCAGGCCTGACCCATCAGGTCAAAATGCCCGAGGTGCCGAAGCCGGACGAACTCCCGAGCGACGAGGAACTCAAGGACCGCATCTATCCGCTGTTGCCCGAACCGGCGCGGCGCTACTACGCGCGCGAACGGCCGATCGAATTCCGCCCCGTGGAGTTCAGCCGCTATCTCGGCGAAAAATCCGAAAACGGCCGCTTCGATATCTGGATCCGCGCCACCGGCCGGCTGCCCGACGAGCCGGCGATCCATCAATGCGTGCTGGCTTACGCTTCCGACATGATGCTGCTCGACGCGGCGCTGATCCCGCACGGCCGCAGCGTGTTCTCCGAAGACATCATGGCGGCGAGCCTCGACCACGCGCTGTGGTTCCACCGCCCGTTCCGCGCCGACGAGTGGCTGCTCTACGCCCAGGACAGCCCGAGCCTCGCCGACTCGCGCGGCTTTTCGCGCGGCCTGATCTTTGCCAGCGACGGCACGCTGGTCGCTTCGGTGGCGCAGGAGGGGCTGCTGCGGCAGCGCCGGCGCGCCAAGTCCTAGTTTCAAGTCCCAGCTTATCGACAGGATGCAAGGGCTGATTGCCTAGGCGGCTTCGCCTTGCTATGTTCACGTTTTGGTCCCGGGGGTATCGTCGTGGGAATGGGTGCGAGTACCTTGCCGCTGCTAATGGCGCTGAAACGGCGGGGATATATTCCGAACGGCTCCGCGGTGATCGAAATCGGCGCCCAGCAGCTCGACGAATCGTTCGTCGGCGCGACCGAGGACATTGCGGCGACCGGCCGCTCTTTCGGCGTCACCAGCCCACCGCCGTCGCTTGCCTGGAGCGGCCCGCGCAGCGCCACCAATGTGCTGGCCGGCGCGCCGATGGCGCGCGAGTTCTGGACCTGGCTCGGGCTCAGCTATGCCTCGATCGATATCGACGGCTCGCCCGGCAGCATTCCGCTCGACCTGAACCATGACGAGGTGCCGGCCGAGCTCGTTGGCCGCCATGACGTCGTCACCAACTTCGGCACCACCGAGCACGTCGCCAACCAGCTGCAGGCATTCAAGATCATCCACGATCTGGCGGCCGCGGGCGCCATCATGCTGCATGTGCTGCCGGCCGGCGGCACGCCGAACCACGGCCTGGTGTCCTACAATCCAAAATTCTTTTGGATGCTCGGCCGCAGCAATGGTTACAAGATTGCCTTCATGACGATGGGCCAATCCGATCGCGATTCAGGCCTGCCGGATGACCTCGTGGAATTCTTGGCGCTTTACGAACCGCAGGCGAAATCCGAATTTGCCGCTTACACGATGCCGGTGACGTCTGTGGTCGTCGCGCTGCAAAAGGTCTTCGACACGCCGTTTGTGGCGCCGCTCGACGTGCCGACCGGCACCACGACCGAGTACGCGGCCTTGCGCGAGCGGTACTGGTCGGTGCTTAAGCCCGACCTTTCGTTTCAGGCGCGCGAGCGCGATCTGTTGGCGCGCATAGCGGAGGTTTACGATCGCGAGCAAGCCTTGGCTGCCGCCGAGATCGATCTGGCGCAACGCAAGCGTGACGTCTACGCGCGCGAACAATATGTCGCGGCGCACGAATGGACCGCACGCATGCTCGTTGCTCCGGTGCGCGCGACGCACAAGCTTCGCCGCTGGCTGTACGCCCGCGCGCCGCGATGGCTGGTGGCCGCGAAGCGCAAAATGTTCGGCATTGCGGGCGCAAAATCCAATGGCACGCGGTCCCGTGGAACTTGAGCGAAGGGGGCCGCCGACGCGCCATTCATATCCGCGGCGCGGTGGAGTATTCTGCCGCAAAGGCCGCCCGTTGCTTCCGACAATGCGCCGAGGAAACGCCCTAAGGAAACGCCAATGAAGCTCGTCATTGCGATCATCAAGCCGTTCAAGCTCGAAGACGTGCGCGATGCGCTGTTGGCCGTCGGCGTGCACGGCATGACCGTCACCGAGGTCAAGGGCTATGGCCGGCAGAAGGGCCATACCGAGATTTATCGCGGCTCCGAATATGCGGTGAATTTCCTGCCGAAGATCCGCGTCGAGGTCGCGGTCGCGGCCAACGAGGTCGAGCGAGTCGTCGAAGCCATCGGCAGCGCCGCCAAGACCGGACAGATCGGCGACGGCAAAGTCTTCGTCACCTCGATCGACCAGGCCATCCGCATCCGCACCGGCGAGACCGACGCCGACGCGCTGTAATTAAACTTGCGGTGCCGTATCGCAAATCGCGTCGCCTACTTTTTGGGCAAATCGACTAATTTCTGCCCGGAGGGTCGGGGCCGCGGCCTCGCGCGCTGCCGTGAAATCGGGCATCTGCCTGAAAAGCGTTTATTTATCAAAACGTTAACGCCAGCCGCGGAGTTGGCACGGCGCTTGATTGCTTGCCGCCCGGTACCACCGCAAGGGGGCGAATTCCTGCGCGGTCGCAAAACTTCGTCGTAGCCGCCCGGGCGTCGCAGCACGCCGGAGCGACAGGGGATCACATCACATGAAAATCGTCATGGCCGTCATCAAGCCGTTCAAGCTCGACGAGGTCCGCGACGCTCTCACCAAGATCGGCGTTCAGGGACTGACCGTCACCGAGGTGAAGGGCTACGGGCGCCAGAAGGGCCACACCGAAATCTATCGCGGCGCCGAATACGCCGTGAGCTTCCTGCCGAAAATCAAAATCGAAATCGCCTGCGCGTCCGATCAGGTGGACCGGGTGATCGACACCATCACGGCGGCGGCAAAGACCGGCCAGATCGGCGACGGCAAGATCTTCGTCTTCGGCCTCGATCACGCGGTGCGCATCCGCACCGGCGAGACCGACGCCGCCGCGCTTTAAAAACATTCGCGCCAACCGCGCCACCAATTCCACGGACAGGAGTGAAACTATGTCGTTGAAAAAATTCTCTCGCGCGGGGCTCGTGGCGCTCGCCGGAGCAATGTTGTTGGGGCTAGCGCTGAGCGTCCCGACATTCCATTCGTCTTACGCCCAAGCGCCGGCAGCAACCGCACCGGCACCGGACGCAGCGGCACCCGCCGCGCCCACGGCCGACGCCGGGCCGCCGGCCTGCGACGGCGTCAAGGTGACGGAAAACTGCACGCCCAATTCCGGCGACACCGCCTGGATGCTGACCTCCATGGCCATCGTGCTGATGATGACCATTCCGGGCCTGGCGCTGTTCTACGGCGGCATGGTGCGCAAGAAGAACGTCGGCGACACGGTGATGACGAGCTTTGCCATCACCTGCCTGATCAGCATCCTGTGGCTGTTCTTCACCTACAGCCTGGCGTTCCGCTCAGGCACGCCGTTCATCGGCGGGCTCGACCGCGCCTTCCTGCAGAACATGATCAGCAACACGTTTAACAGCGCCGGCGTGGCGCAGAACATCGGCACGCCCAATTCGCTGGCGCCGACCATCCCTGAATCCGTTTATTCGATGTTCCAGCTGACGTTCGCGATCATCACCGCGGCGCTGATCGCCGGCTCGTTCGCCGAGCGCATGAAGTTCTCGGCCATGCTGTGGTTCATCGGGCTGTGGGCGATCTTCGTCTATTCGCCGGTGGCGCATTGGGTGTGGGGACCGGACGGCATCTTCAACTCGGGCAACGACAAGGCCTGGGTCAAAGTGCTCGATTTCGCCGGCGGCACCGTCGTGCACGTCAATTCCGGCACCGCCGGCCTGATGGCGGCGCTGATGCTGGGCAAGCGCAAGGAAAGCGGCCCGCCGCACAACATGGTCTACACCATGATCGGCGCTTCGCTGCTGTGGGTCGGCTGGTTCGGCTTCAACGCCGGCTCGGCGGTGTCGGCCGGCATGCAGGCCGGCATGGCGATGCTGGTCACGCATGTTGCAACGGCGACGGCCGGCTTCACCTGGATGCTCGTCGAGTGGTTCATGCGCGGCAAGCCGACGGTGATCGGCATCTGCTCGGGCGCGGTGGCCGGACTTGTTGCCATTACGCCGGCCTCCGGCTTCGTCGGCCCGATGGGCGCGTTCGCCATCGGCGTCGCCGCCGGCATCGTCTGCTACTGGGGCTGCACCGGGCTCAAGCACATGTTCGGCTACGACGATGCGCTCGATACGTTCGGCGTGCACGCGGTCGGCGGCGCCGCCGGCGCCATCCTCACCGGCGTGTTCGCCGTCGCCGCCTACGGCGGCACCTCGGGCCTGATCGAAGGCAATGCCGGCCAGGTGCTCAACCAATGCATCGGCGTCGGCACCGTCTTCATCTACGACGTGATCGTGACCTTGATCATTCTCAAACTGGTCGATCTCGTCATCGGCTTGCGCGTCAGCGAAGAAGTCGAGCGCGACGGCCTCGATCTCGCTCTGCACGGGGAGACGGTGCAGTAGTTTTTGCTGACAACGTTCGGGGCAGAAAACCCGGCATCGTCCCGATCGTCGAGAGGCCCTGGCGCAAGCCGGGCCTCTTTCTTTGTCTTCGTAGCCCGGATTGAACGAAGTGAAATCCGGGGCCGGCATTGTCGCCGCGCGATCGTTCCCGGATTTCGCTGCGCTCATTCCGGGCTACGCTTTCTTATCTCGTCCGCAACGTGAATTTGCACAAGTTGCGGCAAGCCTGCCGCAAAGTGTCGAGCCGTTCGCAGGCCGTCGAAGCGACCACAGCAACGGCGCGGCCTTCTTGTGCGTCGGCGGCGGACTGCTTCAAGCCGTGCCCCAGGCCATGCCCCATGAGACGCAAGGCGTGGGCGACGTCGACCACATGGTCGAGCGCGTCCTCCATGTCGAGATAAAGCTCGACCAGCTTGTCCTTGGCGCGGCGCGTGCGCAGGGGTGTACCGGCACGCGCTTTTCGCGTGGGCATGGCAAAACTCCGGCGAATCCGGCATGGTCACAATGTTGCGTTATTGAAACCACAGACCTATCGAAACGTCAAGTCAAACTTGAAACATTGTATCGATGCATCCCGCCCAATGCCGCATGGCGAGAGCCGCTTTGAAATTGAGCGTCCGCGATCTGGCGAAACTCGCCCGAGTCGCGACCGGCACCATCGTACGTCTCGAAGCCGGCGAAACGCTTCAGCCCCGCACCATCGACGTCATCCGGCACGCCCTGGAAAAAGCCGGCGTCGCATTCACCAACGGCGATGAGCCCGGCGTGCGGCTCAAGAAGCGCTGAGCGAACGTAGCCCGGATGAGCGTAGCGATATCCGGGTCTGTCTCTCCAACCGAAACCCCGCATGTCGCTGCGCTCATGCGGGCTACTTGCTATTTGGGCTTCACGCCATATTTTCCCTCGCGCTCCCAGCCGAGAATCGCCCAATGCCCCGTGAAGTCGGCGCTGTCGCCACGCCCTTTGTCCTCGATCTCGTGGAGGACCGATAGCACGCGCTCGGGCATCAAACCTACAATCAACAAGTACGCTCCTGCCGAAGCGCGGACCCTGTCGTCAGGGTGGTCGAGAAGCCCGGCGAGGGCGACCCGGCCGGGACCGATCGCATCCAAGGCATTGGCGATTTCGTTCATGAGTCCCACGATCTTGTTCGAGCCGTCGGTATCTAACAACTCGTCATGCAGGACGTCTGCCAGTTTCGCAGCGAATACAAACCCACGAATAAGCGATTCGGCGCGTTCACTTTCGGCGGCTGTATCCTGACGTTTGAGCAGCGCAGTGATCGCCGCCAATCCCTTTGCCTTGAGGAGATCGAGCTCCTTGGTTATTTCGATTCCGGCGAGCAGGGCCTTAAACTGTGCCAAACGATCTTTCGATGAAATCGTCGCAAGATTATTATCCAGCCACGCGTCCAGTTTTGCTCCCAATTGGACGATGGCGTCATCAATTTCCACGGCAACCTCCGAACAATCCGCGTCGCCGAGCACGACGTTACTTTGGTAGCTATGACTTTTTGTGCATCCCCTCGCGCTCCCAGCCGAGGACTCCAAAATGCGCAGTGAAATGGGCTTCGTTGCCGTGCTCCTTCTCCTCGATGTCGCGAAGGATCGGGAGCACGCGATCGGGCATCGAATCTATTAGATAAACCCCGGCAAAAGCGCGCACCCTGTTGTCGGCGTTGTCGAGGAGCACGGCGAGGGCGGCCCGCCCAGAGCCGGTCGCCTCCAATGCATTGGCGATACCGATCATGAGACCAGATACTTTGTTGGCGCCGTTCGTGTCCATCAATTCGTCACTGAGTGTAGCTGCCAGCTTGGCCGCGAATGCAAAGGTCCGGACCAGCGATGCGACGCGTTCGTCTTCAGCGATTGCATCCTGGCGGTCTAGCAGCGTGGTGATCGCCGCCAATCCCTTCGCCTTCAGAAGATCGAGCTCTTTGGTTATTTCGACGCCGGCGAGAATGGCCTTAAACTGCGCCACGCGGTCCATCGATGAAATGGTCGCGAGATTGCCGTCCAGCCACGCGTCAAGTTTCGCTCCCAATTGGACGATTGCGTCATCGATTTCCATGGCAACCTCCTCCTGATCCGTATGTCCGGATATCTACTTCAGGATATGCAAATCCCGCAGAATCTTTAGACCTTCCTCTCGTTGGACGTCGTAGGGCTGAGTTTGCAGCCATTCATACTTGGTCATGTTTGTATTTTCCCATTGTCTGGAATAAACCGCATTGACCGCCTCGTGCAACAGCGTCGGGAGCGGGATGACATTGCCGGTGTTTTGCAATTGCTCCTGCGGGATTTTGGTGTTCGCGCCGCCTTGCGTGACGATGTGATGATACTGATTGCCGCTGCCCGCACCGCCAAACCGCTTGATTATAAATGCTATATTCGCCGCGTCCTTGATGAAATCGCCATAGCTCGAAAATTCCTCATAATTGCTACTCACTTGAAGTTCTTCGAGGCTGTATGGGCCGTGTTTTACAAACTCGATCGCTGCGTCGGCGTCGATCTTGAGCTTTTTGAGTTCGGCAATCGTGTTGGCCATATCGATCAAAGTTGCCGCATCGGCTGCGAACCCGATACCCGGCACCGCATCTACCAACAGCTCGGCCGCCAAGCGCAGGACCGCAAGCGCCTCGGTCCGCAACGCTTGTCGCGCTTCAATGCGCCGGATGCGCTCTTTGATGTCCTGTGCAATTACGGCGTCCGATCCGTCCTTCGGACGAAATCGGCCGCCGCGTCCGCCTTCCGTACCGGCTGGCCAACCGGGATGCTTAGGGTCGTCCGGACTTGCCTTGAAAATTTCGCGCGGATGCAAGGCAGAAATCCACACGCTGCCGCCGCCCTGGTTGCCCGCGTGCTTAATGCGGGCGTCGGCAGATTCTATCTCGTCGCGCGCGGCTTGATCGGGCAAGTCGGGGACACGCAGATGCACCGCGGCGATTCGTGCCAGGGCTTGATCGTTTGCATTCAAGGCGGCAGCGACCGTCTCAAGTCCGGGCATGAGCCGATCTAGGTTCAGCCTCGTCCGATAGGCGCGGCTGAGCAGATGTTCGAGTTCGTTTCGTTCGCGCACGACAAAGCGGCCGTCGCGATGCTCGATCAGCGCCGTGCGACCGAGCACCAGGCCCTGTTCGGTGCAGGCGAGGCCGAGATTGTCGTCACCGCTGTTTTCACTGAGACGCCATATCTTGGGAATCATCTTCGTCCTGTTATTAGAGACTTATAGGCTTTTACTCCTGTTATGTCAATTTAAAAGTGACCATCTCTTGATAATCGTCTCCGCTTGAGTTACACGGCCAAAATCCTGCTCACTTAAAGGACGCCTTCCGGAGGCAAGCCGTGAGGTGGAGCGGGTGCGGTGCTCGCGGGCGGATTTGCAGTCCGCTCCCGGGCGGCTTGGGCATCATGTCTCCCGGCATTACGACCGGGGTGGGAGGTGCTCCCTGGACTGGGACAGGCGAAGGCGGGTAACGCCCGTTCAGACCGCGTCCCAGGAAGCCTGGCCTGAAGCCGAGCCTTTGGGATGAGATACTCCCTTGGGTGAGAGCCGTGGTGGAACGCCGTCAGGCGTGCGCGCTCCAAAAGGGCGCGCGCCGCATCGCAAGATGCGGCGGTGGTTACCCTGCGTTTGCCGGCGTTCCGCCTCCTTTCTTCTTTTGTGAAGGAAGGGAAAAGCAAAGGGTGAAGGCGACGAATGGAGATGCGTTTCTCCACTTCGCGCTTTGCCGGGCATCAAGCTTAGACGCTGACGCGTCGCGAGAACGGGATCGCTCGTATCACCCTCCCCTGCAGGGGGAGGGTCGCGCACCGCAGGTGCGCGGGGTGGGGTGCGCGGCGCCGCAGGGAGTCGCAGCGCGCTAGCGCGCGCTTTCACCCCATCCCGCCACGCTTCGCGTGGCGACCTTCCCCCTCCAGGGGAAGGTGCTTTGTGGTGTCGCGCCGCCCCGATGGTTAATCGCGCCTTAACCTCGGGGCTCCTATGCTATGCGGGCGCTGCTGCGGGTGGCCCCGCTGTGATGATGTATCGTATGACCGGCGACACTCCCCCTCCGCAAATCAGCGCGAAAGCCTCGCGCGCCACCGGCTCGCGCTCGCCGTTCGTGCGGCTGCGCGAGTTGATCGACCGTTTTCCGCCGGGTCAGTCGGCGATCAGCCTGGCGGTCGGCGAGCCGCAGCATCCGATTCCGTCCTTCGTCGGCCCGATCATCGCCGCCCATGTCAACGAATTCGGCCGCTATCCGGCCAACAAAGGCCTCGACGAGTTCGGCGTCGCGGTCGCCGGCTGGCTCGGCCGCCGCTACGACCTGCCGCGCCCGGTTGATCCGGCGAACGAAGTGCTGGTGCTCAACGGCACCCGCGAGGGACTTTTTCTTGCCGCGCTCGCCGCCAAGAACTGGGTGACGCCGCGCACCGGCAAGCCGGCCGTGCTCATTCCCAATCCGTTTTATGCGGCCTACGCGGCCGGCGCGATCGGCGCCGATTGCGAGCCGGTCTATCTGCCGACCACGCGCGCGACCGGCTTCCTGCCCGATCTCGATGCGCTCGACGATGAGCTCTTGGCGCGCACGGTGGCGTTCTACATCGCCTCGCCGGCCAATCCGCAGGGCGCTGTCGCCGACCGCGATTATCTGTTGCGCCTGACCGCGCTGGCGCGCCGCTTCGGCTTCCTGATTTTCTCCGACGAATGCTATTGCGAGATCTATAGCGACGCGCCGCCCGCCGGCATGCTCGAAGCGGCCGGCGCGGATTTCGCCAATGTCGCCGTATTCCATTCGCTGTCGAAACGCTCGAGCCTGCCAGGCCTGCGCATCGGCTTTGCCGCCGGCGACCGCTCGTTCATGCAGGCCTATCTGGAATTGCGCAACGTCGCGGCGCCCATGGTGCCGACGCCGATGCAGCACGTCGCCATCGCCGCCTATAACGACGAGAAGCACGTCGAGGAGAACCGGCGGCTCTATCGCGAAAAGTTCGATCTCGCCGACCAGATCATCGGCGACCGCTACAGCTACGAGCGTCCGGCCGGCGGATTTTTTCTCTGGCTCGACGTCTCGGCGCAGGGCGGCAGCGAGGCGGCGGCGCTAAAACTTTGGCGCGAAGCCGGCTTGCGCGTGGTGCCCGGCCGGTATCTGGCGCGCGAGCAGGACGACGGCAGCAATCCCGGCACCGACTACATCCGCGTCGCCATGGTGCACAACAACGAAATCACCGCCGAGGCGCTGCATCGCCTCGTCGCGGTGCTTGGTTAAGCGAGCAAATGCGATGTCGATGATCGATCGCAGCCTCGACGGCATGGCCGCCTTGTCCGGCCAGCTCGGCGCCTTGTTGAAGCGGCGCTTGCGCGAGGTGAGCGGCATCGCGCTGCTCAGTCTCGCCATGATGGCGGCGCTCGCGCTCGCCACCTGGTCGGTGCACGACCCGTCGCTGAGCCACGCCACCGATGCGCCGGTGCGCAATCTGCTCGGCCATCCCGGCGCCATCACCGCCGACTTGTTGATGCAACTGCTCGGCCTCGGTTCGCTGGTACTGCTGTTGCCGATCGCGATCTGGGGCTATCGCCTCCTCGGCCACCGGCCGCTCAGCCGCGAGAAGCTGCGCATGCTGCTGTGGCTGTTCGGCGCGGTGTTGGCGGCAGCGTTTGCGTCCTGCCTGCCGCGCAGCGCGCACTGGCCGTTGCCGTGCGGCCTCGGCGGCGTCATCGGCGACGCGGTCTTGCGGTTGCCGATGGTGCTGTTCGGCGTGCCCATGGTCGGCGCCAATCGTCTCGCCGCGGCCATCGTGCTCGGCATCGCGGCGCTTATCGCCTTCGCCGGCGCGGCCGGCATCATCTGGCGCGACGCGGCGGACGACGAAGACGACGATGAGGAAGACACCGCCGAAGCCGACGAGGGCGGCTGGATTTCGCTCGGCTGGCTGATCCACGAAGTCTTAAGCATCCGTGCCCGCATCGCGCGCCTGTTCCGCCGCCGCCCCGTAACGCAAACCGCGGCGCGTCCCGCGGCGCCGCGGCGCGTCGAGCCACGCTTCGACGCGCCGCCAGTGCAATATGCCGGCGACGAAGCCGACGATACGGCTGAGGAGGCCGACGCGGCCGAGCCGCGCGCACCACGCAAACCCCGCGCGCCAAAACCGCGCCGCTCGAACGGCGGCTACACCCTGCCGGCGCTCGAACTGTTGACGCAGCCGAGCAAGATCGGCCGCTCTACCGTGAGCACCGAGGCCTTGCAGGAAAACGCCACCGCGCTGGAAAGCGTGCTCGGCGATTTCGGCGTGCGCGGCGAGATCATCAATGCGCGGCCGGGTCCGGTGGTCACGCTCTACGAGCTCGAGCCGGCGCCCGGCATCAAATCCTCGCGCGTGATCAGCCTGGCCGACGACATCGCCCGCTCGATGAGCGCGCTCTCCGCCCGCGTCGCCGTGGTCTCCGGCCGCAACGCCATCGGCATCGAGCTGCCGAACCCGACGCGCGAAAAAGTCTATCTGCGCGAGCTTCTAGCTTCGCGCGAATATGGCGACACCACCCACCGGCTGCCGGTCTGCCTCGGCAAATCGATCGGCGGCGAATCCGTGCTGGTCGATCTTCAGCGCATGCCGCATCTGCTCATCGCCGGCACCACCGGCTCGGGCAAATCGGTCGCCATCAACACCATGATTTTGAGCCTGCTCTACCGGCTGCACCCCGACCAGTGCCGGCTGATCATGGTCGATCCGAAAATGCTGGAGCTCTCCGTCTACGACGGCATCCCGCATCTGCTCACCCCCGTCGTCACCGATCCGCGCAAGGCGGTGGTGGCGCTGAAATGGGCGGTGCGCGAGATGGAGGAGCGCTACAAGAAGATGTCGAAACTCGGCGTGCGCAATATCGACGGCTACAATGCGCGCGTCGTCGAGGCCAACGGCAAGGGCGAGAAACTCACCCGCACGGTGCACACCGGCTATAACCGCGACACCGGCGAGGCGATCTACGAGCACGAGGATCTCGATCTCGAGCCGCTGCCCTATATCGTCGTCATCGTCGACGAGATGGCCGACCTGATGATGGTCGCCGGCAAGGACATCGAAGGCGCGGTGCAACGCCTCGCCCAGATGGCGCGCGCCGCGGGCCTGCACGTGATCCTGGCGACGCAGCGGCCGTCGGTCGACGTCATCACCGGCACCATCAAGGCGAATTTCCCGACCCGCATCTCGTTCCAGGTCACCTCGAAGATCGACAGCCGCACCATCCTGGGCGAGCAGGGCGCCGAACAACTGCTCGGCCAGGGCGACATGCTCTACATGGCCGGCGGCGGCCGCATCAGCCGCGTGCACGGACCCTTCGTGTCGGACGAGGAAGTCGAAAAGGTCGTGCGGCATCTCAAGTCGCAGGGCGTGCCGGAATATCTCGAAGCGGTCACCGCCGAGGAGCCGCAGGACGAAGACGGCAATCCGATCTTCGACGCCACCGCCATGGGCGCCGGCGAAGGCGGCGATTTGTACCAGCAGGCGGTGCAGGTCGTGGTCCGCGACCGCAAGGCCTCGACCAGCTATATCCAGCGCCGGCTATCGATCGGCTACAATCGCGCCGCATCCCTCATGGAGCGCATGGAGCAGGAAGGCATCGTCGGCCAGCCCAATCACGCGGGAAAACGCGAGATCCTCGTCGAAGGCGCCGACGAGGATGCCTATTGAGAATCGACCGTTAGAGCTTTAATCGGTGCTGGTAGCCGCGAATTCGCCATAACGCGCGATTAGCGGATTGCGGCGGGGCGTATCCAGTACGGCGGGAGAAGACTATGGCGGGACGGCGCACGACGACGATCCTCGCGGCGGCACTATGCACCGTGCTGGCTGTTGCCTCGGCATCCGCCGAGAACGTGCCGCTGCCGACGCCGGCGCCGCAGCCTAAAGCCGGCACCGTGCCGCCGCCGCCCGCGGCCAATCCCGGCCCGCCGCCGGCCAGCGAAGCCGCGCCGTCGCGCCCGGGCTTCTTCCCGTTCTCATTCATGGACAAGGGCAGCCCGGCGCCGAAGACGACGACCGCCTTCGACGCCAAGCAGCGCGCCACCCTCGACCGCATCAGTCTTTATCTGTCGAGCGTGCAGACCATGGTGGGCAATTTCGTCCAAGTCGGGCCCGACGGCGGAAAAACCCAAGGCACCTTCTATATCCAAAAACCCGGCAAGGTCCGCTTCGAGTACAATCCGCCGACGCCCATCGACATCATCGCCGACGGCTCCTCGGTGGTGGTGCGCGACCGCAACCTGGCGACCCAGGATCTCTATCCGCTGTCGCAGACGCCGCTGCGCTACCTGCTCGCCGACCGCATCGATATTCTGCGCGACACCGACGTCATCAGCGTGACCTCCGACGACACCTTCGTCACCGTGGTCATCGAGGAGAAGCAACTGGTGGTCGGCACCAGCCGGCTGATGATCATGTTCGACGCCAAGGATTTGGCGCTCAGGCAATGGACCGTCACCGATCCGCAAGGCCTCGACACCACCGTCGCCGTGTTCAATCTCGACGCGACCAAAAAGCCCGATCCGAACCTGTTCGTGATCAATTATCAGCGCAATTCCGGAGCCAACTAGGAAGCAGAGATCAGGTATCAGCCATCAGGTATCAAGAATCAGATTGGCAATCCGATGTCTGAACGATTATTTGATTTCACATCTTGATCCCTGATACCTGACATCTGATCCCTGTGAAGCTCAAACTCACCACCTGGAACATCAACTCGGTACGGCTGCGCATCAACTTGGTGGCGAAATTCATCAAGGCGGTGCGGCCCGACATTCTCTGCCTGCAAGAGACCAAGTGTCCCGACGACGCGTTCCCGCTCAAGCGCTTCAAGCGGCTCGGTTACGAGAGCGTCGCGCTCAACGGCCAGAAGGGCTATCACGGCGTCGTCGTGCTCTCGCGGCTGCCGTTCGAGAGCTTCGACGTGCAGAGCTTTTGCGGCAAGACCGACTGCCGGCATGTTTCCGCGGTGCTCGGCGAGCGCGCCGGACTGCGCGACCCGATCACGGTGCATAATTTCTACGTTCCGGCCGGCGGCGACATTCCGGATCCCAAAGTCAATCCGAAGTTCGCGCACAAGCTCGCCTTCCTCGACGAGATGCGCGAACACACGATGCTCAGGCCGAAGGCCTCCGAGCGTTCGATCCTGGTTGGCGATCTCAATGTGGCACCGCTCGAGCATGACGTCTGGAGCCACAAGCAGATGCTGCGCGTGGTGTCGCACACCCCGATCGAATGCGACAAGCTCGTCGCCGCGCAAAATGCCGGCGGCTGGGTCGACAGCATGCGGCAGCACACGCCGGAGCCGGCAAAGCTCTACACCTGGTGGAGCTACCGCGCGCCGGATTGGGCGACCGCCGACAAAGGCCGCCGCCTCGATCACATCTGGACCTCGCCGATGCTGGCGGACCGCGTCTCCGCCATCGGCATTTCCAGGGCTTATCGCGGCGCCGAGCGGCCGTCCGATCACGTGCCGGTCACGGCGACGATCGAAGTGTAAGTTGCGGCCGGTGCGCCGCACGTTACGATGCTGCAGCAACGAGGCGGCCCGATGCGCTCATCGATGCAGGCGCAGAAGAAGTCCCGGATATATTTTCTCAAGCGGCAGGCGTCAGGCTACGTCTCGGCGCTGGCGGCATTGTCATGCTGTCTCTGCGGTTGGCTCGGAACACCATGCGCATTCGCGCAAACCGCAAGTTCGACGCTGGCGGAAATTGCCGCTTACAGCGGTCCCGACCGCGTCGCAAAACTCATTGCCGGGGCGAAAAAGGAGGGCGCGGTCAATGTCTATACCTCCGAGACAGTCGAAGACATCGGCGCGCTCAGCCAGGCATTCGAGGCCAAATACGGCGTCAAGCTGAAGCTGTGGCGCGGCAGCTCGGAGGATATCTTGCAACGCGCCGTCGTCGAGGCGCGCGGCGGCCGGTTCGATGCCGATGCCTTCGAGACCGGCGCCACGGCGATGGAATCGCTGCATCGGGAGCAGTTGTTGCAGCAGGTCGATTTGCCGGCGGCCGCAAATCTGGCGCGCGAAGCGGTCCAGCCGCACCATGAATGGATCGGCACCCGCTACAACGTTTTTGTCGCCGCCTATAATACGCAGCTCGTTGCCGGCGCCGATGTGCCGAAGGGCTACGATGACCTGGCCGACGCCAGATGGAAGGGCAAGCTCGGCATCGAGGCCGATGACAGCGACTGGTTCGGCGCGGTGATCGCGGCGTTGGGCGAGGAGCGCGGCCTAAAATTGTTCCGCGACATTGTTGCGACCAACGGGATATCGGTGCGCAAGGGCCATACGCTATTGGCCAATCTCGTGGTGTCCGGCGAAGTGCCGCTGGCGATATCGACGTATTTCTACAAAGTGACGCAGTTGAAAGGCCGCGGCGCTCCGATCGATTCGCTTTCGATCGCGCCCGTGGTGGCGCGCTTCGAGGGCGCCGGCGTCGCGCGCCATGCGCCGCATCCCTTTGCCGCCATATTGTTCATGGAATTCATGCTGACCGATGCGCAGGACATTTTGGCCAAGCGCAATTTTTTCCCGGCGGACGTCAGGGTCAAACCGATGCCGGCAGGGCTGACGTTCCTCGATCCGGCGAAGGCCCTGGATCAAAGCCAGAAATGGAGTAAGTACTACCGCGATATCGTGACCCGTCCGGTGCATTAGAGCATGATCCGGAAAAGTGGAAGCCGGTTTTCCGCAAAGATCATGCTCCACTAAAATGCCAAGGCGACGCAAGCGGAACAGGAGCTGACATGGGTAAGCGCCAACATGACCCGGACAAGGAACGGGTCTTCGTTCGTCCCATCACCGGTGCTTATAGCCTCACCGACGAGCTCAAGCGCCTGCGCGCCCAGCCGCGGGTGATCAAAGGCAAGGAGACCAAGCTCGACGGCGGCCCGCAGCATTTCAGCCGCCATTATGTCGAGCCCGAGGACGGCCTGTGCCAGACCCTGCACATTCATCTCGAGGAATATGCGCCGGGCGGCACCACCCAGAAGCACGGCCACGTCAACGAGGCGGCGTTCTACATTCTCGACGGTGCCGGCTACGAGATCCACGACGGCGTGCGTTACGACTGGAAGGCCGGCGACGTCGCCATCGTGCACAACAATTGCGTCCACCAGCATTTCAATGCCAGCGCCCGCGAGCCGGCCCGTGCTTTGGTCATCAAGACCAAGCCGATGTACCTGTTCATGAACATGCTGTTCCAGCACACCGTGATCAAACGGCCGAAGACGCCGTCGCCGACGCAAGGCAATTTCGTGCCGCGCGACGATGAGGAGGATTTCAATCACCCCTCCGGCAAGGTCGAGGAAGAGGTCTGACATGGCATGGGACGAGGCAAACGCCTGGCTCGCCGGCGCTGCCAACAAGGCGCTCTATCAAAACCTGCTCGACGACGCGACGACGCGGCCGTCCCGCATGACACTGCGCAAGAAGATCGTGCATCCGGACGAGATGCCGTGGGAAATGTCGCGGCAAGGGTTACTCAAGCATCTGCTCAACGAAGAGATGAACACCCGCATGGAAACCGTCGACGCCTATATGCAGGTGCTGCCGCCCGGCAGCCGGTCGGGAAAACATCGGCATCTCGCCGAGGAATGCCTCTATGTGGTCGAAGGTTTCGGCTACGACCTGCACCAGGACTGCGACGTCGAGATCACCGATACCTACGAATGGAAGCCGCAGGACGAGATCAAGCGCTACGAATGGGAAGCCGGCGACGTCATCTATATTCCGCCTTGCACCATCCATCAGCACTTCAACGGTGACGCGGCACGGCCGGCGCGGCTGATCTCCTGCACCAACCGCATCTATAAGAATTCCGGTCTCAACGATTTGGTGCAGATCGAGAACGCGCCGGAATACGACCCGAACGTGGTGCTCACGGCGGAGCGGGTGCGGGATTATCTCGAAAGAATGTAGCCCGGATGAGCGTTAGCGATATCCGGGGTTGATGCGTACGGCGCGATCGATCCCGGATGTCACTTCGCTCATCCGGGCTACGCTCCGCTACTTTTGTTCGGCGTCGCCGCCGGAGAGCGCCGCGCGGACATTTTCGATCTCGCGCGCCCATTGGTCGGTCCGCGACGCGAGCAGGTCGCGCAGTCGCTGCGCAGCATCCGGAAAACCTTCGAGCATGCGCAGGAACATCGAGCGCGAGATGCGCAGCACGATGGAGTCTTCGCGGGCTCTGGCGGTCGCCGGCCGTTTGGTTTCCGCGATCAAAGCCGTTTCGCCGAGCAGCGTGCCCGGGCCGGCGATGATTTCGGCTTCGTTGCCGCGTTCGGTTGAAAGACTGAACGAGCCGCGTTGCACGACGTAACCGCCATCGGCGGCCTCGCCGATGGTGAACAGCGCCTGGCCGGCTTGCACGCTGTAGCTTTCGGCGCCGATGGCGACGATGCGTAGCGCACTCGAACCGAGCCGGCGGAAAATCGGAATCCGTTCCAGGAACGCGATGTCGTCTTCGATGGTCATGATGGCCGCGGGCTACGGCACCAATTTATAGCCGCCGGCTTCGGTGACCAGGATTGAGGGCGCGGCGGCGTCCTTCTCGATCTTCTGTCGCAAGCGATAGATGTGGGTTTCCAGCGTATGGGTGGTGACGCCGGAATTGTAGCCCCAGACCTCCTGCAACAGCGTCTCGCGCGATACCGGCCGCTGCCCGGCGCGATAGAGATAGCGCAGGATCGCGGTCTCCTTCTCGGTCAGCCGGACCTTGTTGCCTTTGGGATTGAGCAGGATTTTCGAGCTGGGCCGGAACGTGTAGGGGCCGATGGTGAAGACCGCGTCCTCGCTCGCTTCGTGCTGGCGAAGCTGCGCCCGGATGCGGGCCAGCAGCACCGCAAAGCGGAACGGTTTTGTGACGTAATCGTTGGCGCCGGATTCAAGCCCGAGAATGGTGTCGGAATCGGTGTCGTGGCCGGTCAGCATGATGATCGGCGCCTTGAAGCCGTTTTTGCGCAGGATGCGCACGGCTTCGCGGCCGTCGATATCGGGCAGGCCGACGTCCATGATGACGAGGTCGATCTGCCCGGCTTTGGCGGCCTGCACGCCTTTGCTGCCGTTTTCGGCGCCGACGGCTTCGAATTCCTCGTGCAGCGATAGCTGCTCGGTCAGCCCCTCGCGCAGCTCGGCATCGTCGTCGACGATCAGGATCTTGCGCGTATTGGGCATTCCTTCGGACCCCCAGGGCCGCTTTGCCGCGCCTCAAGGCGCGAAGTAGAAGGGGCACGATACAAGAGCCATCGCACCTTGGGAATCGGCGATCCGGCCGGAAACGGACCATGAAACGGACCACGCTTCGCTCGATCCGCGTCAGCACCCGGCCGGGCCGCAAATCGCAGGGCTGGCTGTTTGCCGGCCCTTTGGCGGTACCCGTCGCGCTCGGCCGCACCGGCATCAAGGCCGATAAGCGCGAAGGCGACGGCGGCACCCCGCGTGGCCGATTTCGCCCGGTGCGGCTGTGGTGGCGCACCGATCGCCTGCCGCGGCCGCGGACCTTGCTGCCGGTGCGCCGCATCGGCCCGGACGATGCCTGGTGCGAGGACCCGAACGACCGCCGCTACAATCAGGCCTTCCGGCGCTCGGCCAATGAACCAGGCGACCGGCTGCGCCGCGCCGACGGCCTCTACGACATGATCATCGAAATCGACCACAACAGCCGGCCGCGCGTGGCCGGCCGCGGCAGCGCCGCCTTCATCCATGTGGCGAGGCCGGGTTTCGCGCCGACCGCGGGCTGCGTCGCGCTGCGGGCGGAGCACCTTAAGACCTTGCTGAGCCGCATCAATTCGAAGACCCGAATACTGATTCAGTCTTAGTGCCCTGAGCTGCGTGTTCCGAAAATCGCGGTGCCGACCCGAACGTGGGTGGCGCCAAAAGCAATCGCGGTTTGGAAGTCCGCGCTCATGCCCATGGACAGCAGTTTTAGCCCATTGCGGCGAGCGATCTTGGCCGTGAGCGCATAATGCGGCGCCGGCGCCTCGTCCGCGGGCGGGATGCACATCAGACCCGCAATCGTCAGCCCGTAGCGGTCGCGGCAGGCGGCGAGGAAATCGTCGGCGTCTTGCGGCAGCACGCCGGCCTTTTGCGGCTCGGCCCCAGTATTGATCTCGGCGAACAGGACCGGGCGCCGCGCCTGCCTGGCGACCTCCTTGGCCAGCGCCTCGGCGAGGCTTGGCCGGTCGACCGAATGGATAGCGTCGAACAAGGCCACCGCTTCCTTGGCTTTGTTCGACTGCAACGGGCCGACCAGATGCAGCTCGAGCCCGCCATCGCGCGCGCCATGACGGGCGATGAGCGGCGGCCATTTGGCCTTGGCCTCCTGGACGCGATTTTCGCCGAACACGCGCTGGCCGGCGGCGATGACCGGCTCGATCGCCTCGGCGCCGAAGGTTTTGGAGATCGCGACCAGCGTGACCGTCGCCGGGTCGCGGTCGGCGTCGCGGCAGGCCGCCGCGATCTGCTCGCGCACGGCGGCAATGCCCTCCGATCGATTCATGGTTTCCATCCGGTCAACGCCGCATCGAATGACTCAAATTTTAGCAAAACCGCGAAGACCACTTTTACGTGTGTCCTGTACGGTGGAACTCGGGGTCGAGGGTGCATGATGCTGGACAATCAAGCAAAGGCGCGCAAGCCGTCGTCGTGGCGGAGCAAGCCTATTTTGAGCATCCGCGCCCGCCTGCTGGTGCTGGCGCTGTTGGCCATCGCGCCGCTGGTGTTCGACCGCGTCCAGGGTCTGGAATTGGCGCGCGGCCATCGCATCGAGCGTGCCCGCACCGAAGTGATCGATCTGGCGCGGCGCGGATCGGAATCGCAACGTCAGATCATCTATTCCGTTCGCTCGCTGCTGCAGATCGTCGCCCGCGCCTATGACAAGGTGCCGGCCGCGGCCGCGAACTGCAATCAGTACCTCACCGCGCTCACCGGCAACGTGCCGTGGATCCGAGGCTTGTCGGTCGCCGGCGCCGACGGCCGCATCAAATGCTCGACCGAGTCCGACGTGATCGGATTGAACGTGTCCGATCGGCCGCATTTTCAGAATGCGCTGCATTCCCGTGATTTTGCGCTGAGCGATTATCTGGTCCACCGGATTCACCAGTGGCCGAGCCTGATCGCCACGTTTCCGGTCATCGGCGACGACGACACCGTCAACGGCGTCGTGCTTGCGGTGATCAACTTGCAATGGGTCGGCGACCTGGTGTCGACGGCGACACAGCGCTCGGGCGCCTCGGTCCTCCTGCTCGACGGCAGCGGCACACTGGTCGCCGGTTCGGCCGATCTGGACAAGCTCATCGGCAAGCCGTTCGCCGCGCAAACCCTGGCGCACGACATGCTGACGCGCGATGAAGGCACGGTGGCGACCGAAGGTTTTGACGGCATCCGGCGCATCTTCGCCTATGTGCGCGTGCCGTGGACGCAGGCGCGCCTCGCCGTCGGCCTCGACGAGCGCGCCGTGCAGGCCGGCATCGATCGCGAAACCACCGTCGCCTACCTGCAACTGGCGCTGTTCAGCATTTTCGTCCTGCTGGTGGCGTGGTTCGGCGGCGAGCAGCTCATCGTCAAGCCGATCCGCGCCCTGGTGCGCGCCGCGACCCGCATCGGCCACGGCGATTTCCGTGTGCGCACCACGCAGGAGAGCTGGATCGCGGAGTTCGAGCCGCTGGCTGCCGCGCTCGACGACATGGCCAAGAAGCTCGCCGAACGCGAGGAGGAATTGCGCATCGCCAACGAGCACCTCGAGGAGCTGGCAAGCCTCGACGGCCTGACTGGGCTCGCCAACCGCCGTGGTTTTGACCGTCAGCTCGAGCAGGAATGGCGGCGCGCCGGCGAGATCAACGAGCCGGTGGCGCTGATGATGATCGATATCGATCACTTCAAGCTCTACAATGACCGTTACGGCCACGTCTCCGGCGATACCTGCCTGCGCTCGGTCGGCGAAACATTGTCGTTGGTGACGCTGGAAAACGCCGTGCTGGTCGCGCGCTATGGCGGCGAGGAATTCGCGCTGCTGTTGCCCGGTCTCGATCTGCCGCGCATCGCCTCGCTCGCCGAGGAGGCGCGCCAGTCGATCGAGGATCTCCTGATCACGCATGCCGAAGCGCCGTGCGGCTATGTCACCATCAGCATCGGCGTCGAGTCCATTGTGCCGCGGCCGGGCCAGACCGCGGCCGATCTGGTCGAGGCCGCGGACCGCGCGCTCTATACCGCCAAACGGCGCGGCCGCAATCGCGTGGACGCCAATGTTCCGACATTGGTGAGCACGTCCGAGCCGGCGCCACGGGCCGTCTACGAGTCGCCGCCGCTGGTGGCCTAGCGGCTGGTCTCATTAGCGCTTGCGCTTACTCTTCTTCGGCGGCGCCCAGATCATGGCTTCGAGCTTCATGCCGTCGGGATCGGCGAAATAGACCGCGTAATAGCTGTCGCCATAATACTCGCCCGGCGGATCGAGCACGGTCACGCCGTTCTTTTCGAGAAACGCGCCGAGATCGTCCACCGCCTTGCGGCTGGCCAGTTCGAACGCATAGTGATGGAAGCCTATATCGCCTTTGCGATATTTGTGCTTGCGCCCTTGCGCATCGGCGGCGGCGATCCAGAACAAGGTCTTGCCGTTGCTCCAGCCGGCCATGTCGCCGTACTCGTGTTTCAATTTGAAGCCGAGAAATTTTAGCAGTCTGTCGTAAAACGCCTTCGAGCGCGCGAAATCGCCGACGCTGAGAACGAGATGATCGATGCCGACGACGCGAGGCATGATGTGTCTCGAATGTAGCCCGCATGAGCGAAGCGACATGCGGGGAGGACCAAGTCGCAAATCCGGCCCCGGATATCGCTTCGCTCATCGGGGCTACGACGCTTGCCTTGAAGCGTTGGCCCGCCCAAGATAGCACAAGCCATCCGCCTCGGGATCAACGCCATGCCGCGCACTTTGTTCGACAAAATCTGGGATTCGCACCTGGTCGGACAGCGCATCGACGGCCGCGACCTGCTCTATATCGACCGCCACGTGCTGCACGAATTGCATGCGCATCATGCCTTTACGGCGCTGGAAAAGCAGGGCCGGCCGATCCACCGGCCCGATCTGACCTTCGCCGTACAGGACCACACCGTCGCCACCAAGGCCGGCCGCGATGACGACACCAATCCCACGGGCACCGCATTTTTGCGGGCGATGCGCGAAGGCACGCGCAAGAACGGCATAAGACTGTTCGACATCGACGATCCGGAGCAGGGCATCTCCCACGTGGTGGCGCCGGAGCTCGGCATCGTGCTGCCGGGCGCGACGCATGCGGTGCCGGACAGCCATGCCAGCACGGTTGGCGGCGTTGGCGCGCTGGCCTTCGGCTGCGGCACCAGCGAGATGACGCACATCCTCGCCACGCAGGTGATGGCGCTGAAGCGGCCGAAGCGCATGCGCGCGCGGCTCGACGGCAGGCTTGGGCAACATGTCAGCGCTAAGGACGTGGCGCTCCGCCTGATCGCCGAGCTCGGCGTCGCCGGCGGCCGCGGTTTTGTCGTCGAATATGCCGGCTCCGCCGTTCGCGCCATGCCGATCGAACAGCGCATGACGTTGTGCAATCTCAATATCGAGATGGGCGGACGCTCGGGCTTCGTTGCACCCGATGACGCGACCTTCACCTGGCTCGCCGGGCGACCTTATCTGCCGCAGGGCGCGATGTGGGATCGCGCACTGGACCATTGGCGCTCGCTCACGACCGACGGCGATGCCGAATTCGACCGCGACGTCACGCTCGACTGCGGCGCGCTGGAGCCGCAAATCACCTGGGGCACCGATCCGAGCCAGGTCGTGGGCATTTCCGGCCGCGTGCCCGAATCGGCGACGATGGAGCCAAGCCGGCGCGCTGCCGCGGAAGGCGCGTTCGCCTATATGGGGCTCAACCCCGGCACGCCGCTCGCAGGGCTTCCGGTCAATCGCGTCTTCATCGGCTCGTGCACCAACAGCCGGCTGCCGGACCTCGAAGTCGCCGCCGCCGTGGTGCGCGGCCGGCGCGTTGCCGAGGGCGTCGTCGCCATGGTGGTGCCGGGCTCGTCGACGGTGAAGCGCGAAGCGGAAGCGGCGGGGCTCGACCGCGTGTTCCGCGATGCCGGTTTCTTCTGGGGCGAATCCGGCTGCTCGATGTGCGCGGGAGGCAACGGCGACCGCGGCGAGCCGGGCGAGCGCTGCGTCTCGACCACCAACCGGAATTTCGAAAATCGCCAGGGCCCGAAAGTGCGCACCCATCTGGCCAGCCCGGCAACCGCGGCGGCGACCGCCATCGCCGGACGCATCGCCGACGTGCGGCAATTGCTGTCGGGAGTGGCGTGATGCAGCCGTTCACCCGCCATACCGGCGTCGCCGCGCCGCTTCTGAAAGACGATATGAACACCGACCAGATCGCGCCGGTGCGGCATTCGCGCAGCCTCAAGGAAGATTACAAGACGACGCTGTTTTATCGCGCCCGCCAGCGCGACGATGGCAGCGAAGATCCCGATTTCGTTCTCAACAAGCCGCAGTTCCGCAACGCCGGCATTCTGGTGACCGGGCATAATTTCGGCGCCGGTTCGTCGCGCGAGTCAGCGGTGTGGAGTATGATCGCCAACGACATCCGGGTCATCGTGGCGAAGAGCTTTGCCGACATCTATCGCGAGAATTGCCTGCAGAACGGCTTGCTGCCGATCGTGCTGGCGCCAAACGAGGCGGAAGCCTTCATCTCACGCGTGGTGCGCGTCAACGGCGAAGGCCCGTTCACGGTCGATCTGGTGACACAGCGCATCAGCGGCCCCGGCGGCGCCGACGTCGCTTTCGAGATCGCGGCGGCCGACCGCATGCGGCTTCTTGAGGGCCTCGATGACATTGGGCTGACGCTTAAGCAGATGAACGACATCGTGCAGTGGGAGCAACACGCCGCCGTGGCGCAGCCTTGGCTGCAGACGGCGAAAGACAGTCGCTAGTCAGGGAGACGCGCAATGAGCGTACGCAAAAAACTTCGAGCCATCATGGCGGGCAAGCGTCTCGTGCTGATGCCAGGCGCATACGACGCGCTGTCGGCGCGCATCATGGAAGCGGAAGGATTTGAGGCGATCTGCGCCGGCGGTTATGCGGCGATCGGATCGATGCTGGCGCAGGCCGACATGGGCCAGTCCAACATGCGCGATTACGCCGACCATTACGCGCGCATCTGCGGCGCCGTCGATGTGCCGGTCTATGTCGACGCCGATACCGGGTTCGGCGGCGTCAACAATGTGCGGCAGATGGTGCGCGCCTTCGAGGCTGCCGGCGTCGCCGGCGTGTTCATCAGCGACCAGGTGTTTCCCAATCGCTGCGGTTATCTGCCGGGCAAACAGGTGATCCCGGTCGAGCAGATGCTGGCCAAGGTCAAGGCGGCGCTCGATGCGCGGCAAGATCCGGATTTCTTCATCGCCGCGCGCACCGACGCCGCCGGCGTCGACGGCCTCAACGCCGCCATCGAGCGCGCGCGCTTGTTCATGGAAGCCGGCGCCGACATGGCCAAGCCCATGGGCGTCGACACAATAGAGGACATCAAACGCGTGTTGCGCGAAGTCGGCGGCCCGCATATGGCGACGCTGTCGCAGGCCGCGGGCCTGAAAAAGCGCAGTCTCGAAGAGCTCGAAGCCGCAGGCGTGGTCGCCGCGACCTTCCCTTCGATCGCGCTGTTCGCCGCCGCCAATGCCGTGCGCAACGTGCTGCGCATCCTCAAACGGGAGAATTCGCTCACCGCCACGTTCGATCACCTGTTGCCGCTCGACGATTATTACGAGCTGGTCGGACTCAAAGCGATGCTGACCCGCGAGGAAAGCTACGACAAGGCGGCCGATGCGCTGACCCATAAACGCGCCGCCGAATAGCGCGCATGCCGTCCAAAGCCGCGATCGCGCTTCTCATCGCCGCGTCGTTTGGCGTATCGGGCGCCAGCGCGGAGGATTTTTATAAGAACAAGCAGCTTCGCCTGATCGCCGGTTTCCCCGCGGGCAACGACTACGATCTCGGCGCCCGGCTCCTGGTCAAATATCTGCCGAAATACATTCCCGGCCAGCCGACCATCATCGTCCAGAACCTGCCGCAGGCGGCGAGCGTCGCCGCCGCCAATTACCTCTATACCCAGGCGCCGCGCGACGGCACGGTGCTGGGCTCGTTCTCGCGCAACATCGTCAACGACGCGCTGACCGCACAGCCCAATGTCGAGATCGATCCGCGGCGCATGAACTGGCTCGGCGCCACCTCACGGCCGGCGCGGGTCTGCGTGCGCTGGTACACCGCGGCGGTGAAAACGCCCGCCGATCTGTTCCGAGAAGAATTCATCGTCGGTGCCGCCGGCGCCACGTCCTCGCTCGCCATCCTGCCGACGGTGCTCAACAAGGTGCTCGGCACCAAATTCCGCATCGTCCAGGGCTATCAGGGCATGGGCGATTCGATGCTGGCCGTGGAGCGCGGCGAGCTGCAAGGCCTGTGCGCCTCATACCAGCAATTCCGCGTCAGCGAGCAGCTCATCAAGGACGGCAAGCTCACCTTCCTGCTGCGCGCCGAAGAGGCGCCGATCCCGGCCGTTCCCGACGTGCCATCGATCTTCGACTACGCCAAGACCGACGAGCAGCGCCAGCTTATGCGCTTCGTGTTCTCCTCGACCGAATTCGGCCGGCCCTACGTGTTCCCGCCCGAGGTGCCGCAGGAGCGCGTCGACATCATGCGCAAGGCGATTGCGGACGCGGTGCGCGACCCGGAACTGGTCGCCGAGGCCAAAAACATCAAGATGGACATGACCTACACGCCGCCGGAGCACCTGGAGCAACTGGTCGCCAAACTCTACCAGACGCCGCCGGCCGTGATCGAAACCGTCAAGGCGCTGCTGCCGAACGAGAAGTGAGCGGGTGTCTGCGGTGCGATTGCGATTGGGCGTTGGTTATTGGTATTGTTCGCGGCGATGAACGGAGTGACCTTGCGGACAAATGCAGGCGGCGCGATTGCATTAATCGCCGCGAGCGTGGCGCTTGCGGCTTGCGCAGCGTCGCCACCCGCCGACCAGCCCGCGGCAAGTGCCGCGCCGTCGACAACGCCCGCGGCCGCCGCGGCCGCCGCCGCCACACCGGCGTCGCAACTGCGCGATCTCACGCCGCAAGAGAAGAAGATCATCGTCGACGCGGTCGCGCCGTCACTTAAGGAGCCCGGGGCGGCGAAATACAAATGGACGAAATTTCCGATCGTGCCGCCGTCGGACGAAGTCAGTTATTGCGCAACGGTGGACGCCAAGAGCCCCTATGCGGCTTATAGCGGCCACCAGGCTTACATTATCGATGCCAAAGTCGTGGGCGGTCACATCACCTCGGCCGCGCTGGGTCTCATCACCGGCGGCAAGGATACGGCGATCGTCGCCAACATGTGCGCCACGCACGGGCTCGATCCCAACAGCGCCAGCTAGATTTTAAGCGTGCGGCGTCCATTCCTCGGCGCTGGCGCCCGCCAGCGACAGCACGCGCGCCTCGTCGGCTGCAAGCTCGCGCGCTGGACCGGAATAGACCACCTGGCCGTCGTCGAGCACATAGGCGTGGTCGGCGATTTCGAGACTCATGCGCACGTTCTGCTCGACCAGCAGCACGGTGATTCCTTCCGAGCGCATCTGCGCCACGATGCGGAACACTTCGCGCACGATCAGCGGCGCCAGCCCTTGCGACGGCTCGTCGAGCATCAAGAGCTTCGGATTGAGCAGCAGCGCGCGCCCGATCGACAGCATTTCCTGCTCGCCGCCGGACAGCTGCCGGCCGCGGTTGGATTTGCGCTCGGCGAGCCGGGGAAACAGCTTGTAGATGCTGGCCGGCGTCCACTGGCCGGGCCGCTCCAGCGGCACCATCAGGTTCTCGTCGACGGTGAGATTGGGAAAAATCCTGCGGCCTTCCGGCACGTAGCCGACGCCGAGGGCTGCGACGCGGAACGGCGGCAGGCCCGTAGTCTCCTTGCCGAAAATCTTGACGTGGCCTTCGCGCGGCGGCGTCAGCCCCATCAGGCTGCGCAGCGTCGTGGTCTTGCCGGCGCCATTGCGGCCGAGCAGCGCCGTCACCTTGCCCTCGGCAGCCTCCAGGCTGACGCCATGCAAAATGTGGCTCTTGCCGTAGAACGTATGGAGCCCTTCGGCGGTCAGCGCGGCGGTCATGCGGCTTGTCTCATGGGGCTTATCTCAGGCGGCTTATCTCAGGCGGCTTGGCCCAAATAGGCGGTCTGCACCGCTTTGTTGGCCGCGATCTCCGGCGGGGTGCCTTCGGCAAGGAATTTTCCCTGGTCGAGCACCATGATGCGGTCGGCCAGATGGAACACGACGCGCATGTCGTGCTCGATCAGCACGATCGTCAGCTTGCCGTCCTTGTGCAGTTTTCGGATCAGCTGGGTGATGTTGTAGGTCTCCTGGTCGCCCATGCCGGCGGTCGGCTCGTCGAGCAGCAAAAGCCGCGGCTTGAGCGCCAGCGCCATCATGATCTCGGTGGCGCGCTGATCGCCGTGGGCGAGCTCGCCGACCAGCCGGTCGGCGTTCTGGCTCAGGCCGCTGACATCAAGCAGCTCGACAACCCGCTTTTTGACGTCGACGTCGGCTTCTTCCGATTGCCACATGCGCAAGCGATAACCGCTCGCCACCTCGACGGCGATTTTCAAATTCTCGCGGATCGTCAGCTCCGGGAACACTTCGGTGATCTGGAAGGTGCGGGCGATGCCGCGCCACACCCGCCGTGCCGGCAACAGCCCGGAAATGTCCTCGCCGTCGAAGATGATCTGGCCCGAAGTCTGCGAGAGAAAGCCGCTGATCAGGTTGAAGAAGGTGGTCTTGCCGGCGCCGTTCGGGCCGATCACCGCGCGCAATTCGCCGGGCTCCACCGTCATCGACACGTTGTCGACGGCGACCAGGCTGCCGAAATGCTTTGAGACTTTCTCGACCCGCAACAGACTCACGTTGTCGCCTTTCGCCGGATGATGCCGAGCACGCCGCGTGGAAAGAATAGCACGATCAGCACGAAGAACAGCCCGATGAAGGACATCCAGTTCTCGGTGTGGCTCGAGACGTAGTCCTGCAACACCAGGAAGATCGCCGCGCCGATCAGCGGGCCCCAGAAGCTGCGCATGCCGCCGAGCACCGCCATGATGACGAAATTGCCCGACTGATCCCAGCGTATCGCGCGCGGATCGATGAAATCGCTCAACAGCGCGTAGAGACAACCGGCGATGCTGACAAAAAAGCAGGAAATCACCCACGACATCCAGATATGCTGGTCGACCGGAATGCCGAGGAAGCGGGCGCGACGCTCGTTCTCGCGTATCGCCAACAGCGTGCGGCCGAACGGCGAGCGCAGCAGGAACGCCATGAGGGCGACCGCGGCGGCGAATACCGCCAGCACGAAGTAGTAGAACGCCTTGTTGCTGTTGAGGATATCGAGGGTGGCAAAGCCGAAATGGATCGGCTGGCGCTGCCAGGCGCTCAGGCCGTCGTCGCCGCCGGTGACCGAGCTCCATTGGAACGAGATGTAATAGAACACCTGACCGAAGGCGATGGTGCACATGGCGAAATAGACGCCGCGCAGCCGCGCGATCAGCGGCCCGACAATCGCCGCAGCCGCGGTGCCGACGGCGACGCCGACCACCATCGCCAACGGCGTCGACGGATAGAGGAACTTGATGGTCATGGCGGTGCCGTAGCCGCCGAGGCCGAAATATGCGGCATGTCCGAACGACAGAACGCCGGTGTAGCCGAGCAGGAAATTGAGCGACATCGCGGCCAGTGCATAAATCAGTACCCGGGTGCCGAGGTCGACATAGCCGCCGACCGCCACGAGCCAGAACGGCGCCGAAAGCAGCAGGACCCAGACCAGGATATCGGCTAAGCGCTTGTCGAGCTTCGGCATCAGAACCGGCCTTCCTCTCCGAAGATACCGCGCGGCCGCACGATCAGCACGGCAGCCATCATCACGTAGATCACCGCCTCACTGGCCGAGGGAAAGAACACGGTGGTGATGCCGCTGGCGACGCCGATCAGCACGCCGCCGGCGAGCGTGCCGGGCAGCGAGCCGAGACCGCCGACGATGATGGCGATGAAGCTCGGCATGATGAGGTTGTCGCCGACCGTCGGCTGCAATCCGAGCATGCCGGAGGCCAGCACGCCGGCCAGTCCGGCGAGATAGATGCCGAGCCCGAAATTCAAATTGCGCAGGACGCGTGTGTTGACGCCCAGCACCGCAACCGTCTCGAGATCGAGCGTGCCGGCGCGGATGCGGATGCCGAGCCGCGTATAGTTCAAGATCAGAAACAGTCCGGCGACGACGAGCGTTACCAGCAGCACCATGAACAGGCGGTAGCCGGTCAAGAAGAAGTATTCGTTGCTGAGCGGGCGCGAGAGCCAGCTCGGAATCTGGTAAGGCAGGCTCTGCGCCCCCCAGATGAAGCGCGTGCCGTCCTCGATCATGAACGCCAGGCCGAAGGTCAGCAGCAGGCTGTACAGCGGATCGCGGCCGTAGAGGCGGCGGATCAAGACGCGCTCGACCAAGATACCGATGAAGGCGACCAGAACCGGCGCCACGATCAGCGCGCCCCAGAACCCCAGATAGGGGATCAGCGTGTAGGCCAGATAGCCACCGATCGCCAAAAACCCGCCGTGGGCGAAATTGATCACCCCCGACAGGTTGAGGATCAGCGACAGCCCAAGCGCCATCATCGCGTAGAACGCGCCGATGATCAGGCCATTGAAGATGTTGAAGACGATCAGCTGCGTCATGCGGCGATCACAGAACCCCCAAAACCACCGCTGGGCCGATCAAGAATTGGCCCGCCACATGGCACCGGCGGGCCAACGCTTACCAGCAAATTTCCAGCGTGCGAACCCCCATTCACACGATGCGGATCGGAGGCCGCGAGAGGCGGCCCCCGGCGCCGCACAGTTTAAGACGGCCACACCATCTTGCAGCCGACGCCCTCGACCGACAGCGCCGCGTCGACGCCCTTGACCAGTTGGGTGACCTTGAACAGGTCTTCCGGATCGCCCCCAGCCGGCGCTTTCTGCGAACTGCCGACGAACAATGTCGGCATCAGCTGGTTGTCGCCTTCGCGGTAGAACGGATTGTTGGGCATCAGCGCCACTTCCGGCGGCAGCACCATTCCCTGCATTGCCTTGGCGAGCTTCATCGCATCGAGCGACTTCGCCTTTTCCGCCGCCAGCTGACACGACCAGATCGCCGCATAGCCGAACCAGGTGCGCGCCGTCGGCACCTTGTTGTTGGTGCGCTTGCGAATATCGGCGACGAATTGCTCGACGTGCGGCACGCCGGGCTGCTTCCAGTACCACTCGAAGCACCAGTCGCCGATCAGCGCCTCGGGCGGCAGGCCGAGAAGAACTTCGAGCTCCTGCTGCGCGCCGGCGATGTGGGTCTTTTTGTCGAGCCCGAACTGCACCGCCTGCTTGAGGCAATTGATCATGTCGTCGCCGGCGAGCAGCAACACGATGGCGTCCGGATTGGTGGACTGCGCCTTGATCAGGTTGGCGGAGAAGTCGGTGGTGCCGAGCGGCGTGAAATCGTTGCCGAGCTCGGCGCCGCCGGCTTCCTTGAGGCTGGCCTCGAAACCGGCCTGCAGGCCGTGGCCGAAGGCATAGTCGGTCGTGATGAAGTACCACTTCTTGCCGTAGGACGAGAGCAAAAGCTTCGAGACCGAATTGGTCTCCATACGCGTCGTGTTGCAGACGCGGAACACGTTCCAGTGACACTGCGTGCCGGTGACGGAATCGATATGGCCGCCGGGCACGATGTGAAACACCTTCTTTTCGAAGGTGTAATTGGCGATCGCCTGGGCCAACGCCGAATTGATGTTGCCGATGAGGAAGTCGACCTTGTCGCGCTCGACAAGCTTGGTGGCCTTCTGCACGGCGGTGGAGGCGTCGCCTGAGGTCGAATCCTCGACCAGGAGGTCGACCTTGCGGCCGAGGATGCCGCCCTTGGCGTTGATCTGGTCGACGGCGAGCTGGCAGCCGATCAACTCGTTCTTGCCCAGCGCGGCGAAGGTGCCGGTCAGCGGGTTGTCGAGGCCGATCTTGATCGGCTCGTCGGCAAGCGATTTGACCACAAACGGGCTGGCGACTTGCATGGCGCCGATCGCGAGACCGGCCTTGAGCACGGCGCGCCGCTGCACGGGGCGGCCGATTAGACTTACAGACATCGCGTATTTCCTCCGGTTATTGCTTGGTTGCTTCTGAAGGTGGGTTGTTTATGCCTATATGACTATTTTCGTGCAATCAAACGAAGGTCGCATGCCGACCCGGAAGGCGACGCTGACCCGGCGTGGCACTAACCCCGAAACGTGGCCGTGCATTCCCGTTTTTCCGTCATTTGCCGGCGGCTTGTGGCCTTGAACTTAGAAATCGATCCCATACGGCCTGCAATTGGGCGATCGCCCCGTCGAGCGGTGAGACAAAGAGCCGCTCTTGCTGACGCCTCAGCAGGCCGAGTTGTTCGAGCTTGGCCAGCACGCCGTTAGCCGCGAAATCAATGTCCACGCCGAACGTCTGCCGCAACCAGGCCTCGATGCGGCCGTCGACCTCGTCGGCGGTCGGCGGCGCGGCCGCGGTATGCAGGAAATGATAGGCCAAAAACGCCTCCTTGCATTCCTGATCCTCGGCCGCGCCGATGAGGTAATCGAAGATACCCGCATTGTTGTTGATGTTGCGGTAGTAGACGTTGTCGGTGAGCTCGCTCTGATAGCGCAGCGATTTCCACTGATATTTCACCCATTGCTGCACGACGAAGCCGCCAAGCGCCAACAATCCGCCGAGCGCGGCGAGCGCGGTGGCGATGTCCTTGTCCTCCACGCTCGCACTCGTGCCCAGATAAAACCCGATCACCAGAAACAGGACCGTAATGGTTGCATAAATTTTGAGCAGAATCGGAATGCCGCCGGCGATCGCCGGCAAACCGAGAATGAGCTTGTCTCGATTGCTCATCACCACGCGCACATTGGGAAACAGCGCATGGAGGTCGCCGCTGGCGATATTGCGGAAATATTTGAGCAGCACCGAACCGGGTATGATCTTGCGGCGCTCCAGAGATCGCCGTTCCCGCGGCGAGCCGATCTCGTCGCCCGGTTTCATCGCCACCATGAGGACGACATCGTCGTAGACTTCGGCTTCGACCTTGCGCCGGGACAGGCCGAACCAATCGGCGACCTCGTATGGCTCGGTATGCCGACCGCGCCGCCACAGGCGCACGTCGCGAAAATCGTGGAGCGGCGCCTGGATCTCGATCCGATGCCCAACGCGGCGCCGGTGGGCGTCACCGATCTCTGCGTGCGGCAATTCGATGAAATTGGCGTCCTTGAGCACCTGCTCCAGCGATTGCACGAGGTCGCCGTAGCAGCGCTCGAGCGATGCGCGGTCGAGCGCGGCATGCGGCGCGACCTCGGGGCCGAAATAGTAATAGTCGTTGCGCAGCCGCTCGAGTGTCTGGAAATAATCGTAGTGATAGATCGCCGCCAGCATGTCGCAGAGCCGGCGAAATTTTTTGCGATCCTCTTCGCTATTGAACGCACCTTGTTCGAGGAGAGCCGACAGGATGTCGCTCTTGCGGACCGGAATAAACTGATCGAGGCCGTCGCTCGCCGTGCGATGCGTAGCGTCGGTCATGGTGGCGCATACATAGTGCGCGCGTCGGCGGTGAAGGCCTTGCGGGACTCCGGGTCGAGATAGAACATGTGGCCGCCGCGATAGAGCTTCAGCTGGGTGCGTTCCTCGCCGTCGACCGGCGGCAGATGGTCGAGCACATAGCGGCTCACCGCGTAGGGCGTGACCATGTCGCTATAGCCGTGGGCGATCATCAGATGGAACGACGGCGTCAGCGCCAGCAGCACACGCAGATCGTCGGCGACGCTGGGCTGGCCGCGGCTCGACCCCTCGCGCCACTGCCATTTGCCGGAAATATCCGAGGCAAGCAGCGTGTAGGTGATATCGGTCTTGAAGCCGAGTTCGTCGCGCGCATAGGCGGCGAAGGCGCTGCCGTAGGCACGCACCACGCCGTCGAGGATCGGATCGGGGCCGTGCGCGGAGGGCGATTCCGGATAAGGATCGTCGGACGCAAAGGTCGCGTCATATTGGCTGACGATCTTGTGGTCGCCGACGTGGAGATTCTTGACATAGTCGTCAGGAATGAAACCGCGCGCCTGAGCGATGACGTCCACCGATAATCCGGTCATTTGCGCGACGCGCGCGTAAAAATTCCTTGCCGCCTCACCCTGCAACGGCGGTCCGGCCAGCGTCGACAGATATTCGGTCAGCGCAAAATGCTCGGCCTGGGCCAGCGCATCCTTGCTGAACGTGCCCTTGCGTTCGAGCTCCGCCGCTGTCAGCGACGGCAGTTGCAGCGCGGCGCCGAGCGCAAAGCGACCGCCGCCGAACTGGAACGCAGCTTCCAGCATCGGCGACAGCATCAAAATTCCGGAGATCACGATGCCCTGCTCGCTCTGCACGGCGCGCGCGACCTTGGCGGCGCGGAAGCCGCCGTAGCTTTCGCCGAGGATGAATTTCGCCGAACTGACACGGTTGTTCTTGGCGACGTAAAGCGCGATCACCTTCGCCATCGACTCGGCGTCGTTGCGCACGCCCCAGAACGCGTTGCCGCCGTCGGGCTTGGCCGCCCGGCTCCAGCCGGTGCCGATCGGATCGATCAGCACCAGGTCGGTGAAGGCAAGCCAGGTGTCTGGATTATCGACCAGGCGGACGTTGGCGCCGTCGTGCCCACTCATGCCGAATTGGGCGAGGCGCGGACCCACCACCCCGAGATGGAGAAAAGCGGAAGCCGCGCCGGGGCCGCCATTGAACACAAAGGTCAGCGGCCGCGCGGCGTGATTGTCATTCTTGTCTGCAGAAGTCTTGGCCACATAGGCGGTGTAGAATACCGCGGCAGAGCGCTCGCCTGATTGGTCGAACAGCGAGAACGTTCCCGCGGTCGCCGTATAGGCGAGCTTGCCGTTCGGCGTATCGATACTGTGCTCGCTGACCGCATCACCCGGCAGCAGCGACAGAACACCAGGGCCGCCCTGCCCCCGATCCGAGCCGCTCTGCTGACCTTGTTCTTGGCGATTGGGCCGGTCGCCGCCGCCTCGCCCCGGATGGTCCTGGGCGACTGCGGCACCGGCCAAGACGACCAGCATGAAGGCAACAACAACGCGACGCAGATCGATCATGATCATTTCCCGGAAATTTTCCGCCCGTGCCAAGTCTTATTTCGTGCCAAGTCTTATCTAAAGGCAGTCGGCCTCACTCAAGCTCGATGGCGCCTTCGATCTCCACCGAGAGGCCGATGCCTTCGACGGTGAGGACCACTTTGGCCGGTAAAGCCTCATTGCCTTTGAGCTTGCCGCCGCTGACGGCGGCCCGCACCGCTTGCTCGATCTCGCGCTGCGAAGTGATGCCGACCTTCTTGAGAAATTTGCGCACACTGACGTTCAGTACATCCTCGTTCATGATCGCCTCGCGAAAGTGCCGGAAACATGGCCGGCGCGGCTAACATTTTATCCATGTCGGCGCCGCAAAACGACCGCCAAAACCCGTGCCCGGTAGCCGGTAGACAACAGCGGTCAGATCAGGGAAGTTCTGGCCCTTCCGGTCCTATGGTTACCTTTGCGGCCGGCAAAAATTCCGCCGGCCGCAAGGGCCAGCGGAAAACCGGCGTTGGAGGCGCCCGCAATGCCATTTCCCCGCGCTTCGAAAGCCCTGACCCGCTTCACCGTGCTCGATTTGACCCGCGTACGGTCGGGGCCGACCTGCGTCCGCCAGCTTGCCGACTGGGGCGCCAACGTCATCAAGATCGAGACGCCGCCCGGCCTCGAAGAGCCGATGGGCGGACCGCGCGAAGGTGGCGACTTTCAGAATCTGCATCGCAACAAGCGCAGCATGACGCTGAACCTGAAAGCGCCGGAAGGACTGGCCGCGTTCAAGCGCATGGTGAAAAAGGCCGACGTCGTGGTGGAGAATTTCCGTCCCGACGTGAAGACGCGGCTCGGCATCGATTACAAGACGCTGGCCAAGATCAATCCCCGCATCGTCTATGCCAGCATTTCCGGCTTCGGCCAGGACGGGCCCTATGCGGGCCGGCCGGGCTTTGATCAGATCGCGCAGGGCATGGGCGGGCTGATGTCGGTGACCGGCCTGCCGGGGCAAGGCCCGGTGCGCGTTGGCATTCCGGTCGCCGATCTCAGCGCCGGATTGTTGGCGGCGACCGGCATCCTGGTCGCGCTGTTGGAGCGCGAGAAATCCAAAAAGGGCCAACAGGTCGCCACCTCGCTCCTGCAAGCGCAGATTTTCATGCTCGATTTCCAGGCCGCCCGTTATCTGGTGCAGGGCGAGGTCGCCAAGCAGGCCGGCAACAATCATCCGACCAGCGCGCCGACCGGCGTCTACAAGACCGACGACGGCTACATCAACATCGCCACCGCCGGGCAGACGATCTGGAAAAGGTTCTGCGACGCCATCGAGGCGCCCGAGCTTGCAAAAAACCCGGACTATATCGACGGCGCGGCACGTTCGAAGAACCGCGACGCCCTCGATGTCGACATCAACAAGCGCCTCGTCGGCCGCACCAGCGCCGAATGGATCGAACGACTGAACGACGCCGGCTGTCCTTGCGGGCCGATCTATTCCATCGACAAGATGTTCGCCGATCCGCAGGTGCAGCATCTCGGCATCGCGCAAAGCGTGACCAAGAAGGACAAGAGCAAGATGCGCCTCGTCGGCCAAGGCGTGACGCTGTCGCGTACGCCGTCGAAGCTGGTGGTGCGGCCGCCGGAGCTCGGCGAGCACACCGACGCGGTGCTCAAGGAATTCGGCTTCAGCAAGCGCGACATCGCCGCGCTGCATAAGGCCAAGGCGGTGTAAACGGATTGTCATGCCCCGCCAACGGGTCCGGCCCGAAGTGGCCGGCCCGATGACAGGCTCCGGCGGGGCACCCAGTAAACGCAACGCATGAAATTAAATCTCGACCGACAGTGATTACTGGGTCATTCGCCTTCGCGGATGATGACACGACAAATGACAAGGAGTTTAGCCATGACCGACAAGATGCTCTCCCGTAAAGAAGGGGGCGTCGGTTACGTCACTTTCAACAATCCGGAGAAGCTCAACGCCGTGTCGCTGGACATGTGGGAAGCGACCAAGCGCATCCTCGACGACTTCGTCGCCGACAACGACATCCGCGTCGTGGTGCTGACCGGCGCCGGCGGCAAGGCCTTCGTCTCCGGGGCGGATATTTCAAGGTTCGAGAGCGAACGCGCCAATCTTGAAGGGGCGCGCGCCTACGGCGCCAAGTCCGAAGCGGCTTACGCCAGCATCTACGAATTCCCCAAGCCGACCATCGCCATGATCCGCGGCTATTGCATCGGCGGCGGGCTTGGACTGGCGACATGCTGCGACCTGCGCATCGCCACCGACAATTCGCGCTTCGCGGTTCCGGCCGCCAAGCTCGGGCTGGGTTACGGCTATGCCGGCTTGAAGCGCCTGGTCGACGTGGTCGGCCCGGCCTTCGCCAAGGAAATTTTTTACACCGCGCGCCAGTTCGACGCCCAGGAAGCGCTCACCATGGGCCTCGTCAACCGCGTGGTACCGTCCGCCGAGCTTGAAACTTCCGTCAAAACCATCTCCGACATGATCTGCGCCAATGCGCCGCTCACCATCAAGGCGGTGAAATACACCGTCAACGAAATCGTCAGGGAAGACTCCAAGCGCAACATCGCGCGCACCACCGAAATGGTGGAGAAGTGCTTCACCAGCAACGACTACAACGAAGGCCGCGCCGCGTTTATGGAAAAGCGCAAGCCGGTCTTCACGGGGACCTGACCACAATTCTCTCGCTTAAAGGGCGGCAGCGTCACTCCACCTTCAGGCCCGCGGACTTCACCACCTTGGCCCATTTCACGGTCTCGTCGGCGACGAGCTTGCCGAACGCGGCCGGGCTCATGGGCATGACCTCGCCGCCGAGCTGGTGGAAGCGCTGTTGCAGCTCCGGCTTGGCGAGCGCGGCATTCACCGCGGTGTTGAGCTTGGCGACGATCTCGGCCGGAATGCCTTTCGGCCCGCTGATGCCGTACCACACCGAGACTTCGTAACCGGGCACGGTTTCGCCGATGGTCGGCACGTCGGGAAGCTCCGCCACCCGTTTCGTCGTGGTGACGCCGAGCGCGCGCACTTTGCCGGCTTTGATGTTTTGGATCGCGCCCGGAAGGTTGTCGAACATCACCGGGATCTGGCCGCCGAGCAGATCGGTCGTCGCCGGCGCCGAGCCGCGATAGGCCACATGGGTGAGCTTGATGCCGGTCATCGCCTGAAGGAGCTCGCCGGACATGTGCGGCGAGGTGCCCACCCCGCCTGAGCCGAAGTTGATCTTGCCTGGCTCGGTCTTCGCCAGGGCGAGGAACTCGGCGAGGCTCTTGGCCGGGAACGCCAGGTTTTCTTCCATCACATTGGCAAGCGACATGACGCCGGCAATCGGCGTGGAGTCGCGCACGAAGTCGAACGGGATATTCTGATAGAGCGTTTGGTTGATGGCGTTGTTGGGCGCGACGAAGCCGATGGTGTAGCCGTCGGGCGTCGAGTTCAGCACATCCTGCATGCCGATATTGCCGCCGGCGCCGACGTGGTCCTCGACCACGACCGCCTGGCCGAGCTGCTCCGACAGATACTGGCCGAGGAGGCGCGCGATGGTGTCGTTGGGGCCGCCGGCGGCGAACGAAACGATGAAGCGCACCGGCCGCGTCGGATAATCGAGTGCATAGCTGGGGCCGATCCAGGCCAGCAGCGACAACAGCACAGCGAGCGGGCGCAATGATTTCGCAGTGGGAATCAGCATGCGTATTTCCCTCCGCACGTAGCCCGGATGAGCGTAGCGACATCCGGGAACGATTGATCCGCCTTAATGCCGCACCCGGATGTCGCTACGCTCATCCGGGCTACGGAAGTTACGGTATTCTCTTCACCACTTTCGTATCGAGTCCGAACACGCGCGCGGCATTGGCGCCGAGGATGTTGCGCTTGGCTGTCTCGTTGAGGAACGGCAGATCGTAGATCACGCCGGGCGTGTCGAAATCCCAATGCGGATAGTCCGACGACCACAACAGTTGCGTGTCGGCCTTGATCATCTTGAACGTCGCTTCGAGGATCGACTTGTCGTCCGGCTTCTCCATCGGCTGCGACGAGTAAAACATTTCGCGCATGTACTCGCTCGGCTTCCTTTTCAGCGACGGACAGTCCGACGTGCGCATCATGTAGGAATGATCGAGCCGCTGCATCAGCGCGTAGGCCCAGGTCAGCCCGCTCTCGATCCACAGCACTTTGAGCTTGGGAAAGCGTTCGGGCAGGCCGTTGATCACCCAATTGGTCATATGGATCATGTTGAACCACATGAAGCCGAGCGAATGCACCGAGATGAAGCGGTTGGTCATCTGCAGCGCGCGGTCTTCCCAGCTATAGGCGGCATGGAACGAGATCGGCTTGCCGAGCTCCTCGAGCAGCGCGTAGGTCTTCATATAGGCGTTGTCGTGCACCGGCTTGTAGCGCGGCGAGGTCACCATGAAGCCGATGACGCCTTTTTTGTCGCCGAAATCCTTCACCGTCTGGTAGGCGGCTTCCGGATCGTTGAACGGCAGATAAAGCATCGAGATCAGCCGCGGCTCGACGGCAAGAATGCGCTCGCAGAGCCAGCGGTTATAGGCGCGGCACAGCGCCACCTCGATCTCGACCTGCGGATGCAGGCCGAGAAACAGCATCGGCGTCGGGAACAGGCAGGCGTAATCGACGCCGAGCGAATCCATCCACTCGACCGTCATGGCGACGTCGCGATGCCGGCCGTCCTGCGGCACCTTCTGCAAACGGCGCAGGTTGGAGCGGGTGATGCGGCCGCCGAGATTTTGATTGCCGACCGACGAATTGAGCAGGCCTGAGCGGCCGGGCCGCTGCGCGGAATCCATCACGTCGTGGCGGATCACCGGGCTTTCGATGTACTGAAAAACTTCCTTGTAGGATTCGTTCTCGTAATGGTGGGCGTCGACGTCGACGATCAAAAAATCCTGGTAATTGCGGGCGCGCGCCTGCTGCGCCGCGTGCTCGAGATGTTTTGCGGTCGAGTAATCGTCGAAGTTAAGCTTGCGGACTTCGTTCGGAGTCGTATCCATATTATCTCCATGCCCGTAGCCCGCATGAGCGAAGCGACATGCGGGGGTCGGCCGTTGAGAGTCTGCTCCCGGATATCGCTTCGCTCATCCGGGCTACGTATCAGGCCACGACATAAATGTCGTCGCCGCGCCGCACCACCTCGAATTTCTTCAGCTTCAGCTTGCGATCGCCCACGCACTGGCCGGTGGTGAGCTCGTATTCATAACCGTGCCAGGGACAGACGAAGTGCACTTCGTCGGAGAACGTCTGGCCCTGATAGGTGCGATCCGGCGCGATCAGGTCCACCACCTGGTTGATCAGGATGCCCTCGCAGGCCGGCCCGCCGGAATGGACGCAGTAATTGCTGTACGCGTAATAGGTGCCGCCGTGGTGAAAGACGCCGATCTCGTTGTTGCCGGCGCTCACGATGCGCCGGTCGCCGTCGGGCAAGTCCGATGCCTTGGCGACGAACCATTCTGCCATGTAAGCGCTCCCGCCTAATCCGCTTGCGGCGCGCAGTATAGGAGCGCCGCGCCCGCACCAACAGGGGCAGTCCCGACGCGGCTAGCCATTCGGGCCGGCCCATCTTATGCTTCGCCAAAACGCGAAAGCACGAGGAAAACCATGGCCGACGCCCAGACCGAACCGAAATTGCTGCTGCCGTTCTTGCGGACGTTCTACGACGCCGCGATCCCGCTGTCGTGGCTGATCGTCCGCGTCGCGGTCGGCTGGAATCTATTGGTGCACGGCTGGGGCAAGATCATGGCCGGGCCGACGGAGGCCTATCTCAAGGGCTACAGCGATATGGGCTTTATTCCGCCGGCGCCATGGTTCTGGAGCAGCACCACGGTCGAAACGACCGCCGGCGTTGCGCTCATCCTCGGCCTGTTCACCCGCTTTTTCGCCGCGGCTGCCGCGATCGAATTGCTGATCATCACGCTGATCTATTGGAAAACCGGCTTCGCTTGGACCCGGCGCGGCTACGAATACACGCTGATGTGGGGACTGATCTCTTTCGCCATCGCGCTGCGCGGCGGCGGCCCATATTCGCTCGACCGCAAGCTCGGGCGGGAGCTTTAGAACCTCCGCTCTTGTGTCCCATCCTCGGCGCCGCTAGATACAGCCCCACAACGCTCAGGCCGTGTCGCAAGCTTGCGGAGAGGTGGCAGAGCGGTTGAATGCACCGCACTCGAAATGCGGCATACGGGCAACCGTATCGGGGGTTCGAATCCCTCCCTCTCCGCCAGAATTCGAATAAACCTTTGAAATACAATCACTTGTCAATGAGGTGGTTACATACCCACGTTTCTACCTACGCCAGGATCAGAGCTTATTCCTCGGAAATTGGATCGGTCGCGGCATACTATAGCAGCGGCGGGCGTGGTGTAGATCCAATGTCGCGCATGTCCGTCTGGGGCGGCACCCTCTGGAACAGAAATGCGAACTTGCTAGCTTTCTAGGATTTGTTAGCAAGTCACCCAAATTCACAGCTTCACTGAAAGCGTCTCTCGGAAGCCCTGACGAATAAAAGTATAGCCGCCGCGGCGGCAGCGGTATCGGCAAGCTTACGCAAGCGCGGACTGCGACCGAGACGTACCGCACCCGCGTCGCCGAGCTCGATTACGAGGAGCGCGTCGGCAAGCTCCTCGTTGCCGCCGACGTCACGGCGGCGATGCGGCTTTGCGCGGAGACGATCGCCCGCGACGTCGAGCTCATTAACCTCGCCGCGCCCGAGCTCGTCGCCGCGTTTCGCCAAGGCGGCGAGGACGGCGCTCGCGTCGCGCTCCGCAAGATGACGCGCCGCGTCCTCGCGACGATAGCAGAGAACCTCCGCGCCGTTGCGACGGCTGAGGTCGCGCCCGAGGCACCGCTGGCCGAGGATGAGCGGCGCCCCGAAAGCTGATAAACCGCAAGCCCTCTAGGGAACACGACACTCTACGATCACCGGATGGACGACAAACCCCTCGGGCAGTTCGCTAGCTTGATGTTCCAGTTTCTGTGCCGCTTCTTCGATCGTCATTTTGGGCACTCGACTACGACGACGGTCCTTCTTGTCCCATTTGTCAGTCTGAAACCAGCCAACCAGGTACACGCCCGCTTGAGCTTGGAGCCGCACCATGTAATTTCGGAATAGCTGTGCCTCTAGGGCAGTGAATAGTTCACGGTTCCAGCAGCCCTTCGTCTCGACGACCCCGGTAATCGAGTCGAGTAATTCACCATTATCCCGCCGACGAATTGCGTTGACCAAAATATCGGTACGGTCGCCTATCGGCGCCCCTGGTGCGCGGCTTACCTCAACTTCGCGATTGGCAACTATCCCCGCGTCGCGCAATTCAGATCGCAGATACCGGACGACGACGTCGGAAAAGGCGTTTTCGTCTATGGGGCGGAAAACATCATCTTTGCCCTGCCGATCCCACAGGTCCCTGACGGGCGTTTGTGCGCCGTGAAGTGCCTCGCCGAATTTTTCAAGTGTCTCAACCAGGAGCCAACATAGGTCGGCGGGCGATGTCACCAGCTTGAGGCTCGGTTTATCGGTCAGAGCGAGCACCTCTTTGGCACTGAGGGGCGACCATGTCGCGATGCGCATAGCGCGTTCGGCCAAAGCGAGGGCATAGGCCAAATCGCCAAACTCAGGATGTGCTGCGATAAGGGCACTCAACGCCGCGACAGCAGCCTCAGTGCCTAACCCTGCTAAATGGCGTGGAATGCTATCGCGGACATATTTGATTGAGTCCAAGGCTCCTAAAAATCTGGGGCCTGAGCGATGGTCATCGTCGTCCCTCCGGGGGAACAGCCGCACCATCAGCACGTATAGATCGGTGATATCTTGTGCGCTAAGGCCGCTGTAGAAGGGTGTGCCGAAGCCGTAGCGTGAGGCAACGTGGAGCAACACATTTCGCGCGAAGTCGTCGTCATTCGCCATTGCCTCCTTCAGCGCAGGCCATGAACGAGCCGGCTCGCGGCGCAGCAAAACCTCTGCAATGGTTTGGTTGCGGTCCCGTGTGGAAGGGGAGTGGTCCGCCAATAAGTTGAGCGCATTTGCGAGGGCTTGCTCAACACCGGCCTGCAAAAGGGCGTCCAAAAATGCGGCATACTCTGCCGGCGTGCTGTCCGCCCTGCTGAGCTCATCGTAGATGGCATCCTGGAGTGGACCGCTGTCCCAGCATCCGTCAAGATCGTTGAGGAAGAAGAATGATGATAGTTTCTGCGTGTTAGCATCCGCCGCGCGATTTCTCTCTCGTTCAAGTCGGATAATCGTGCGAACGGCGTCAACAAACTCTGCAGGAGCATATCTGAGTGCGTCCCGCAAAATCCCGGATAGCTCAGGCGACTTGTTGGTTTCTGTAGCTCGTGGAAAACCAACGATTACAGGCGCCCATTTGCGCCAAGTTGCCTTCGTAATTCTGTCGTAAGCCTCGGGAGACACCTGTTTAAGTAGAACGAAGGCTTGAACTCCGGCGAGATCATTCCAAAAGATTGGCATCGGCTGGAGCCCGAGCCAATCGTTGATATGGGTCTCGGCGACGACAAGGAATTGTTCCCCTGAAGCCGCGATGCGCCGCCGCAGGGTCTCGTCGGCTTTAATCCATCCCGGCATTGTGGTGATGAAATAATCGACACCCATTTCAAAGCTTCTGCTTTGTGGAGTCAGCGTCAGATAGCGGATGAGTTCCCACCAAGCTTGCCAGCGCCCGGCCTCGGCTTGCCCAAGCCGCGCTAGGATATGAACCGTCGGATCGGGTGCGATGGGCGGGGGGAGGGAGTTTTCGAGGGCGCGCAGTTCTTCCTGCATTGCCCGTTGCCTCGCTGTGTCCGGTGAATCCAGGCGGACGCCGTCGAACAAATACGCATATCGCGCTCGCAACGCAGGCCAGCGCTCCGCTGCGACGTACAAGGCTTCGAAATGAGCGACGTCGTCGGCAACGAACGCGCTCTCAATGAGGTTGAACAGTGTCTCGATATTGAGACCCGGGGCCGGCTCTGGTCCGCCTGGCGCGATGGAGAGCAGCCACTCTAGGTCGCCTCCGGTGAGCAACCCTACATGGCGATATGAAACCGTCTCGATTCGAGTGAGAGCGTTGGCGCAAAGCGCTAGTAAGAATTTGCGACGGCGAGCGGTATCATTACGCAGTCCTTCCGTGAAGCTTTTTTGAGCGTCGTGGTCAGAGCCTCGGTACAGTTCGCCATGTTGACGTACCCGGACTGCAATGTGTTCGAGAAAGGGTTGAGTAAGCTCTGGGGTATCGAACGCCTGCCACGCCTTAAACATGATAGCGTCGGCCAAGGTCCTGCGCCGGATGTCTCCCATGTGGCCGCTTTGCGCAATCAATTGCGTGGCCCAAGCAAGGGCTGGCAGCAAGTCCGCAGTCTTGAGCTTGTGCGGAAGAGTCGTCTCAAAGAGTGCATAGGAGCCGAAGTAATTGTCGTCCGAGGGAGTCATTAATGGGAATAGATCGACCGCCGTCAGGTGCTTGGGCCAGAGCAGGTCGAGAGCGTTTCCTTTGATGTCGTTGTCTGGATCGGCCCCGCCGTTGCCGCCAGCTAAGGGACGAATGAGAAGCGGAACGTTAGCGTCACCGCAATACTTGAGCGCCGAAACCGCACCGGCTCGGACGTGAGGGTCATCAGCAGGATCCAAGGCAACCTGCAAAAGCTCGGGCTGCAATTCCTTGAGGCAACATTTCTCCGCGATTATAAGCGCAAGACGGCGAGTGACGAGGTTTAGGTCGCGATTGGTGACGAACGGCCGTAGTAATTCACCAAGGCCGGGATAGTTCAGGTTTGAATAGGCTTCCGCATTGCCATATGGAGACTCAGTCTCCTTTTTGCCCTCGAACCGATTGAGCAACGATTTCACTAGCGCCGCTCGATCAACGGCATTCCAGCTAGAGAGATCGCCTCTGAGCAGCACGAGCGGCTCGTCAGCCACAAGCGCCTTTCGCAGATCGTTACTCAACGACGCTGCCCAAGCCGCAACGATTGAAAGCTGCGGAATTAGGCCTCCAGCCGGATGGATCAACGTTTTCAGCGTCGTCTCCGCTGGGACACCTCGCTCATAAAGATAAAGCGCTGAGAGAAACTCGCCGTAGCCTTGATGGGCCCAGCCCATGCGGCCATCGCCACGGGAACTAAATAATCCAGTGTCTAGTACCTCGCGAACATCATTGTCAGTTACGTCAAAGCTGGCGAATTCACCCTCTTCACGGCGATGGCCCGCTAGTGTGGATATCCGAACATCCTCGATCGGACAGTCTACCTCTGGCCCTGTCCAAACCGCAAAGCGATTGCCAAGGATCGTCGCCGCTGCGACCCGTCCTGCTAGTCGGAGCCGTTGGCTCGCATTTAACCTTCCGCGCCGTCCTGAGTCGCGCCGGCTCTTGTTCTGCTCATCGCAAAGTGCGAGACATCCTCGCTTGTAGAGATCGATGTTGCTTGTTGGTAAGCTTCCGTCGCGCTGAAAGATCGTCATTAGCATCTTGAGCGTCAGGGGTTTGATGGCAAATGGCACTGCCTGCGCTGCAAACAGCGCCCTCATAAAGTCCTCTGCGGTAATGCCACTGGCTTCTAAGGCGGTGAAAACATCCTTGCGGCGGAGTGGCGCCAGTTCAAATACGCCTGACGCGTCTCCCCAAATGCGATTGAGGGAAGCTCCCAAGGTATTTGTGGGCCAAACGGCAGTTCGGCACGCAATACGGATCGACATCCGCTCGGTTGGGAGTTCGGGAAACACCGATCCGAGTAGATTTGCGATAGAGTCGATGCGAAGCAATGCTTCGTCGAGACTGTCTAAATGAAGGAAAAGTTGCGATGATCCGCTTTTCCATTCAAGGAATTTCTCGCTTTCGAATACTCTTTGGTAGAGCAGCGGTTCGCTAGAAAAGTTACGGAGGTCGGCATAGATCGAGACGTTGCCGGCATTGAGCAGGGCAACACGGCTCGCTTCCTCCTGTAAAGTTGTAGACTTGCCGATACCGGGTTCGCCCAACAAAACTAGAGACTTCCAGCGTTGGAGCGCTTGCAACTGCGCTGGCTCATGCGACCCCAACCAATCTTCGGGGTCGCGCAAGAAACCGGCATCTGAGAGGTCGATGACGCTATCGCGCGGCACCCAAAACCGGGGCCACGAATAGATTACATCAGCCCTACGTTTGGCAGTGGCGTCGTCGATCGTCATGGCGGGAGCCTAGCTATGAAGATGGATAATAGAATGCAGGTTGTATGTTTGTATTCGTCCGTAGTTACGCAAGCAGACGCTTGTCGATGGTGCGGGGGGTGACTAATCGACCGTCTCCCGTCGCGCGCGAACGACGTTGCTGCCGCGGTGGCGACCGCTGGCGAAGCGGGTGCCGCTGCCGCTCTTAAAGTCTTAGCTTTCGATTTGCGGAAAGATGTCACCGAGGGCTTGCGGAAGATCGTCGCGTACCAAAATGCAAGCTGCCAGTGGGCGCGCTGATAAGCGCCAATCTTCCGCTACCCGGTTGCTCATGTGCCGGGATACGGCGAAATACACGCGGCGACACCGGACGAAATTAGGAGTTTTGTGGGTTCGGGCCATCTTCGACAAGGGGCGGCACTGGGCCATTAGGCTGAGCTGATTGGTCCCCTTCAATGAGCGTAAATTTGAAATTCGGAAAGTGAGCTGGATCGGGATTATCGAAATTGGGCATGAACGCTGTCGTTATATGAGCCATGCCTCTGAAGTCCATGCGAACATATTGGTTGGTTTGCAGGAAGGACGGTTGTTTGTTCAAAAGAACCGGAACGAACTGGTTTAGCAGCGCTACCCAGGCAAACTGCCCCAACTGATTTACTAGGTCGGTAAATTCAATTCCCAACTCGCGCTCGATCGAAGTGACTTCCTCCCCATGCATAAGCATATTACGGGCGTCGTTTGAGCGCTGGTAGGCAACTTCCGGCTCGTCATTAACGTATTTCGAGAAGAGTTGGTCGATTGCCTGCTTGGGATAGGGCCGATGGAGCGGGCTCGTACCGCAGGTTTCGCAATATAGGGGTGTCTTGCACTTCGGACATTTGTCGGGCACCGGAGCCGTCTGCTTTACTATCTGAGCCACAAGCTCAATGACAAACCAGAAATATGCGAATTGGTCGTCGGGGGAGCGCGCCGCAATGCCATTAGAAAACCATTTTAAGGCGCGGCGTAGTCTCGGAGCTGCTTCTTGCGATTGTAGAAGACCAATTGTTTTGAGGATCAGGTCATCCAGAACGGGATAAGGAGCATCGTCGTGTGCCCTTGCGCGGGTCCAAATCAATCCCTCCCGCATTCCGCTGCCTTGCTCCCAACTGTAAATCTGGAGCAAAGTCCTTAGCCTCACCTTGAGATTGGTTGTGAATGCGAGGTAGTCCAGAAATTCTTTTGCTAACTTCTCGCCGATTTCTTTGGCCTCGAACAGCGCAGGGGCATCGAAGACCACCTGCATAGAAATGAACGTGAGGTCGTCGTTTCGAGTGTCGGATATGTTTCTGAGAAAGACCGTGTACGTAGAGGCTGGATGGTCGTAACGCACAAAAGGCGTGCCGTCCGGCACAACCATGTCACTTTCAACTTCCCAGTTTCCAATGAAGCGACCCATCGGGAATCTCCAGAGCACCACACGGCAAAGGCCTGCACAAAACTACAGCTGAATGTTGTACTTGCTGAATTCTTGTCTGAGTTTTGCCAAGTCCTCAGGACGCATAAATTTTCCATGCGTTTTGACGATGGGAGGCAAATAGATGTGGCAACCTCCTGCATCAAAAATCTGAGAGTTGTGAGCGGACAGCGTCAAGAGGCTAACCTTTTGTTTCTTGCTGGCTCGGTCCAGGAACGGCTCAAGAAGCACAAAATTATCTTCGGCCGTTCTATAGCTGCCGGAGTGTCCAAACTTCTCAACGAGCTTATCAATCGTAAATACGACGTTTCGGTTGGCGAGACCGGGCAGAAGCGATTTGAGGGTGGGTGCACCGGGGTCGATCCTGATACCCTGGAACTCACCTAAAAAGCCCGGCGGAATTGTCCCGTCAGTTGATAGTGCAATGATTGTGAGTTCTCGAAAAGCTGCGATCCCAGATTCCTGCACGCACCAAGCGGACGTCAGGTAGTTGGCGCTCAAAATAGCAATGAAGACGTCGGCGAGTTTTAGCTGCCTCAAAAGCTCGGCGCGCCATTGGTGCGATACATCAATGTCTTCATGCGCCATAAAGGCATCTATCGACATAGACTTCAGCAGTGCCGCTATGCGGGCAGCGACGGCCTTGTCAGCCGTCTGATAGCTCATAAATGCTTTCACGAGACAAACCCCTTTAACCCCCATCAAAAGAACCCCTCATATGTAGGGTTGTGGGGTACAACCGCAAAGGCCCCCGAACCCGCGTCCTAGGGGCCTTTTTGAGCGTTTGGAGGGTGTTTTAGCCCGGTGAAGGGGTTGCCTCGGACGTAACTCCCAGGACGCTGCCGGCGTCGGTCGAAATGAAATTCTGGCCGAGCGACATGATACCGGCGATGAAGCCAAGATTCACATGTCCTCGCCGATCATCGCCCAGTTAGCGGTGAACCAGTTGAAGTCCGTGGTAGTGGCGACACCTAGCGGGGCATGGCGTCATGACCGATCAGGGTGCCTTCCGGGACCCGCGGTTTATGAAGGTGGGTTAGAGTTTCCCACCTTTACGCGGAGCCGTTGGCGGCGTTCCGGCCCGATCGTAGTATCCCGAAAATAGTCATTCTCGGGCCAGTTGGACTGGCTCGTGGGCCGGGCTCTCGGGAACCGATGGTGCTGAGGTGAGCGAGCGACTTTCAGCCGTCCAACTCGGACCACCTTAGATCGCATGTTGCCCGCCCGCGGCATGGGGAGTAAAGCCAATCGAGTCTGAGGTTATCAGCACTTAAAAAAATGCGCTCCCGTTCGCGCGGGCAAGGACGAACCATATCTGTGGCGAGAGCATGTCGGTCAATTTCTGTTTTCCAAATGATATTTTTAGGTTAGAGCGGCACGAAAGCTTCGCAATTGAGAGGTTTGCTTACAACGCGGCAAGGATCGGCGTACAAGCACTTCAGTGCGGTGGTCTACCAGACTGCCTTCGCATAGTGTTCGACAATGCACCCAATTTTTCTGCATACATCGGCCCAACCAAGGACAATTCAGGGAACACCATTGGATTCGCATTACATAGTACACCGATTTCTTGCATCATTATTTTAGGTATTTGTCACTTCTTCGGCGATGTCTTCGGCGATGTCTTCGGCGATGCTATTTTTGACGTGGACACACTCGGCGGCGACCATTCTGCCTTCATCGATTCCGTGGAGGCATTTCGATCTATCTTTTCAGACGCAGATCAGGATTATGAAGCACGGGGATTAAAGCAATTTATTCGCAATAAAATTGCGGTCCTTGGTGGCACTGATGTGTTAGCGGGAAATTGCGCCAATTATTTTGACGTCTTGACCCAGTTTATTGTCAACCATGAGATCGCACATGCGTACACGAACCAATTTAGTGCGGGCATCGATCTCAGCGTGGATGTTGACAGGCGCGCATTGGAAATAGTTGCGGACACAGTTGCAACTGAATGGATATACAACCGACTGATTCGAAATACTCCGGACTCCGATGCCTACCGAGCACTTCGTGGGACAAAGACGCATCGCGATAGCATCATACAAAATACACATTCGGTAGTCCACTCGCAGATTATGACCTTATTTCTATTTGGGATTGTGCCATCTCTGCGTGCTGGAGGGAAATTCCAGCTTGATGGTGGACGGCGTCACCCACATGGATTTCTCAGATATTCGCTTCAACAAATCGTTCTTACGACATTGGTACTCTCGAATCAGCAACAATCGGTGAACGAGTCCGATTTTGGTTCGATCGATACTTATTGGAAAAATTGTCTCGGGCTATTCATAAAATCCGGGTTGGTAGAAGCCGACGACATAGGAGGTGTTGTGACTCGGTTACCAGATTCGGTAGAGATACTCAGAGCAGCTGAATTCATAGAGGGTTATGCACCAAAATCGCTATTTGGTATAGCATCTCTGCTGCGTATATGTGCTAATCCGAGCACATCGAACGACATTGTTTCGTCGCACGACTAACGTAGCTCGCAGCTCGTGACCATTTGCTCACGGTTTGGCTATCGGCAACTGCACATCCTGGTTAGGCGAGAGGGCATCACGTGCAACGCCGCGGTGGACCCAAGCGGGCCCCGGGCGGGCGAGGCACAGCCTCTCGGTCCGATATCTCTTACGCCCACGATCTCGACGTTCGGGTCGTTGGCGGGGTTGGGGTAGTCGGTGGAATCCCACCATATGAGGTTGAACGGCGTCGCCGGCAGCTTTGCGCCTTGGCGGGATTGGAGCGTGATGGTGGTTGCCGATGAGCCATAGCCGGTCGAGGCTTGGACTTGGACGAAATTGGTTACTGCGTCCAGCAAATTACCGGGCGTTACTTATCCGCATATGCCTTTGATGATAGCATCGGCGCCGAAACTGTAAGGGATTCGGGGAGGGGATAATGCCGACCGTACGGATAAGAATTGCAGGCCATTGGACTGCTTTGGAATTCGCACAGCTGTTGTCGGACGTTCAATTCCTGGCGGAGGTTGCGGCTTTTTCCGATGTGAAATTGGATGGCCAGACATCGATGGAGTTGTTCACAAGAAGGCAGCAGCGGCGAAGCGGGTATTACGAGTTCTTCGGCGATGTCCGAGATGAGTTGAGGGACCAGCTCTACATGCGTCGCGCAGACGTGCAAGATTTTGTGCGGCGATACGCGATCAAGAATATCGAACTGCTACAGCTACGAAGGGTACAGTTTGCCAGCCCCGGCCTCGCCGACCTCGCGGGGATAGGGAAGATTGTTCAGGAAGTGCGGATTTTCCTTACGGACATAATCGACCGATTTTTACATGCGAAGGATAGGGCAATAGCAAGAGACCTTGCGGCTCAAGAAGTGCTGGCGAGCAAACTGAAGAACGCTGAGAGATTGGCAAAGTTGATGGATAAGGTCGCGATAAACCCTGAAATGCGCCAAATGATGCTGGCGGAGATTTTGGGCGTAGATCAATTTATCGAAGGCAAGATTTTGGATGGCAAGATCACTGGATTCGAAGAGGTAAAAGAGTGAGCGTTACATCTCGATCTACTCGGGCCTGATACCCGCTGAGAAAGATCGACAACAGCAGCAGCGGTGTCATGACTGCCGCCACTATGTCGGGCCGCTTTATATACCGGTAGCCGACCATTTCCAGTTGGGCCGCCTTCGTGAGGGAGCGCGAACACGGTTTGAAATGGTGCTCACTCTCGCTCAACACCATCAATCTTAGTGCGCGAGATCGCCGTGGGATGGACGCAGCCACTGCGTAACTGCACATAACCCGGAATTATTATCGGAGGGGTCCCTTGCCGATGTTCGGATCTGCGCAAAAAGTGGACTACGAAATAATCCGGCAAGTCTGCTGAGGGCTGGGAGTCGATACTCGGCCGTTCTCCCGGTGGACTATGAAGTAGGTCACAGAACCCGGAATCGAGGCGTGCTGTAGCGCCCAATCTGTGGCCCGTTATGCGCGGGCGAGCCGCCATAAGCTGCGAGGGCGCCGTCATCGGGTCGACGGGCGTGCCGGCTCAACAATTATGTGCGCCTTGATCATCGCTTCACTCATCCTAACGAGCCGGTCACCAAGTCCCTTCGGGCCCATGCTCTGCGCCGTCACGCGCGCGCCCTCGAGCAGCAGGAACAGTTCATCCGCCATCATTTCCGGCTCCGCGAGCGCGGCCGCAGCGCACTTTAAATCAGGCGCTCGCGCTGCGCGGTCTTGAACGCTTCGATCACGCGGCGCGCCGAATGGTCCTTATCGGACAGTTCGACAGCGGCATTCGCCAACGGGCAGCCGCGCTCGTCACGGCTAGCCTGCTCGGTTCGTCATAGAACAATATGGCCTGCAAGGCGATTCACCTGGCTCAAAACTGACAAAAGCGCCGGCCAATACGATGACGAGTAATATGGCGCAGGCAATCCATCCCCAAGCCGCATTGGCGCTGCGCGTATCATAGCGCGGGTCACTTTGCGATGAATCACCGGGGTTCCGATACTCAGAGCTACGCTTCCGATAAAGACGCATTCGCGGCCTTATGATCAAAAAGCACCCACCGGGCTGCTGGCATCGAGAAACAGGGCGGGCTGATACCCGCCCTGTTTCTCTTCGGCACCTTAATGGCCGAGGTTTCCACGGCCTGTAGTTGACCAAGCGTCACTGGAAGCATCGTGGTCGGGGGCTAGGTGATGGATGGTTGCCGGTGCTTGCGCGTACAAGCTATAGCCGCCGTCGAGGATCGACGGCGTATGCACGAATGGTCGAGCATTCCTCGTCGAAATGCCAGCAGCCCAAGTGCCTGAGGACTGGGAAAACACCGGCACCGTGCCGGAAGCAAGGAACCCGGCCAGCGCAAGCGCGAGCGGAAGACATTTTTTGGCGATGATAAGCTTCTTCACGTCGTATCTCCTTTGAGCATTGACCCGCCTGGGTCCCAAGCGGATCGCGGCTTCTTGCTGCGCCACTCATCAGCATTTCGACCGAGCGCGCGGGTTGTTACGGCAGGTGCGTCACGACTTCGTGAGTGGTGTGGCGGAGTCTGCGGCTGTTCTGTGCCGCGTGACACTTGATGAATCAAACGAGCTCGCTTCGTCGCACTCAGCACTTTGGTTTCTGGACTCGCGCCGCAATGCGCTGAGGCTTTGGAGTTAAGCTCGCCCTCATAACCGTGGAACGGTTCGAGAGCGTGGTGGAGCCAAACCCACTTGCGAACCTCTTGCTTTTATTATAACGTTCGATACAATATAGATGATGTTGTTATTCAGCCTGGCTACTGAGGTCTCTCGCTCTCGGCCGAGCAATAAGACGCTGGCAATTATGGCCCGAGCGCCGGACGACGCCGCGCGAGGCGGTCGGGTATTTTGTTCGAAGACTGCAGCATCAAGAAGGACGGAGCCCAAATGATCCGCGTCTATTTCCACCACACGCCCAACCCGATGAAAGTAGCGCTCTTTTTGGAGGAAACCGGAATCCCTTATGAGGTCATTCCGATCGATACCTTTAAGGGCGAGCAGCACACGTCCACATTCCGGGCGATCAACCCAAACGGCAAGACGCCGGCCATCGTCGACACAGAGGGGCTGGGCGAAGGCCCGGTCACGGTTTTTGACAGCAACGCCATACTGCTTTATCTCGCCGAAAAATTTGGCCAGTTGCTTGGTCGCCCTGCCGATCGCGGCCAGTTGCTGTCATGGCTGATGTTCGTGGCGACCGGGCTTGGGCCCTATTCGGGCCAGTCGGCCCATTTCCGACGTGCCGCCCCGGAACCGATTCCATATGCGCAGAACCGCTATCTGCGCGAGGCCGAGCGGCATTACCAAATATTGGATGCGCATCTTAAGGCGCGTAAGTATCTCGTGAGCGAGAATTACACCATCGTGGATATCGCGGCCTGGGGCTGGATCGACCGAGCGAATTTCGTACTCGGCGAGGGTAGGCTCAGAGAATTTTCCAATATCGCCAGATGGTTCGCCGGCATCGATGCGCGTCCGGCCGTGGCCCGGGCGCGCGCTATCGCCAAGGATGTCACGTTCAAACGCGAGATGGACGACGAGGCACGGCGCAACCTGTTCCCGCAGAACTACATCCCCGCCTGATTCGATAACATCCAATAGGAGATCGACGACATGAGCGACACATTATCCAAACAGCTTGAGGAATATCGCGCCGGCTGGATGCAGCGCGTACCGGCAGACCGCCGAGCGATCATGGAACGGCATATCCAGTACTTAACGGAGACCGGGTTTGCCCGGCGCGCCAGGCAGGTCGGTGACCAAGCGCCCGCGATCATGCTGCCCGACGCACGGGGCAAAACCTTCGATATCGCAACTCTGTTGGTGAAAGGGCCCGTCGTGGTGACCTTCTACCGCGGCGGTTGGTGTCCTTACTGCAATCTCGAGCTCAAGGCTTACCAAAACGCGCTGCCGCGAATCGTGGCGGCTGGCGCCAGCCTGGTCGCGATCAGCCCCGAGAAGCCCGACGATACTGTCAGCACTGCCGAGAAGAACGCGCTGACTTTTCCGGTACTGAGTGATGTCGGACAGTCTGTCGGCAAGGCCTTCGGGATCGTCTATACCTTCACCGACGAGTTGCGCGCGGCCTATGACGGATTCAATCTCGACATTCCCGCCAAAAATGGGATGCCGGATGACTGGTCTCTGCCATTGTCGGCGACCTATGTCATTGGCGTCGATGGCGTGATCCTGTTCGCCGATATCGGGGTTGATTACCGCGATCGCGCGGATCCGTTGGAGGTGCTGGATATTCTGGAGAGACGAGCGGCAGCTGAGTGAGACTCGAACCGGGGCTCGACCCGCGGTGGCGGGTGAGGGCTAAGGCGAAAGGCCCGGTCGCCTGCAGTAGGCCACGGCTTAGTTGTCCAGATATGCTTGACGACCTTAGTTGGCTGACCCTTTCTTTGGCACGAGATCCTCGCAGGACTTGAACGCCACTTTGGCCAGATCCGCGTAGTGTTCTCCAAGCTTGGCTATCTGGGCGTTGAAATCATCGTAGACAGCCTTTGCATACTCGCTTTGAACCTCGATTGCGGTATTGAGCGACCTGACGCCGAACAGTTTTTCCATCGTCTCGGCAGCGTTTTCGAAAGAGCGCTTCGAGTAATCCGTCATCTCTGTCGTGATTGCCAAGGCGTGCTTAGACAAGGCTTCGTACGATTTCGTCATCGTCTCAAGATTGGTCTCGCTTAATTTCCGAATGTCTTCAAAATTTCCAACCATTGCTGTGCCTCTGGTGATGCGCCCTGCATCAGAACTATGCGAGGGTAGTTATTCGCGCGGATCGATTAATCGCACGTGAGGTGGGATATTGCGGTGCATAATTCATCAAATGCAAGTCAAGTGTCCGAGATTACGGTACGTCGCAAAAGTAATGGACTAATCACAGTGCTGCTATCGTCCCCGCTAACAGAGCGAGTCGCTAGTGAGAGGACGGACACTCAATCGAAACATGCTGCTTCGATGCAATTTATTCACATCACTGCGCTTTGCCGATGGAAACGGGCCGGCTCCACGTGTCTGTAATGAAGGTATCGTTCTGGCACCTGACACGGGCTTCGATCCCAAACCACCGACGCATCACGACCAGTCCGAGCGCGACCCCCACCACGAGCGCGGTGAAGGTCGGCAATGCATGGGGAGATAGGATCGGGATGCCGTCGAGCACAAGCGCGTCGTTGCCGCCTGGCGCCAGCGCTACGCCGAGCCCCATCAATACGCCGGCACTCAAGTTCAGCAGCCAAGAAAATTGCGGCCGCCAATCGACGCGAAAGGTGCCACGTTGGAGTGTGGACAATAGCATTCCAGCCATGACGGCGAGCAGGAGGACCGTGCGCATAGGGGTTGGCCAGACTTGAGTCCCGAGCGCTCCTTGAATGATGAGATCGAAGGTCGCGGTATAACTGATCGGGCCGTAGAACAGGAACAACAGCGCGCCGGACAGGCCCACCATGACCGCTGCCGTTGACAAACGATAGCGCGGGGCGAGGATGAGTTCGATGACACGTTCGTCCCTTGCCCGCGTCCGCCACAGCCGCAAAATCTCGTAGAGGGCCCAAGCCAAAAATGCACACGCCAATATCCCCGCCCAGATCCGTGCCCATTTTCCGGCGAGCAGTGATCCGACCCATGCTGGCTCGGGAGCAGGTCGCGTCAGCCATCCCCAGTTCGCGAGCGTAGCGAAGCAAAAGATACCGACTGCAAATCCAATGATCGTGGCCAGCATTTTGCCGTCGCCATCGACAAATCGCGCCATGGTGGAATAAGCGCACCCGCCGTTCACCGCCGCACCCAAGCCAAACAGAAACCCACCGAGGACGGCGATGCCGGTCAGCGACCAGCCGGCGAGCCCAGTACCCGCAGCCGGCGTGAGAGCGAATACGGGGATCATGAGCGCCCAAGCCCACAGCATCGACTTGCCGATGCTCAAGAATATGCTGCCGCTGCTCGAACTCATGATTTCGGCGACCGCGCGAACTGTGCAAACGCTCGCCCGATGGGCGGCAAAGCCGAGCACGAGTGCCAACGCGATTGCAAAAATAAGTGTGCCCATCTAAGGCCTGCGCGCGTCTCGGCTAAGCTTCCGCGCGCTGCGATGCCCTACGGAGCGACCCCCACGCGTTCGCCATGGTTCCGCGTGCCTTGGCGGGATTGAGTTGGATGATCCGTCACTCACGGGCGGTGGCAACAAGGACGTTCCGGGCCCCTGTCCGGCCGATGTCTAAGTGACAATCAATATCCCTCAAGCCGCTTTCAACAACTCCTGCACTTTCGGCCAAGGATCGGGTGCAAGATTTTTAAACGGCGCATGGTCGGCCTCGGTCATGCGATCGGAGATCGCGGCCTTGACCGATGGCCGTGCGCGCACGCGCGCCCACCAGTCGGCGATCGCCAGGTAGCGGTCCCAAATGCCGCCGAGCTTGAGCAGTTCGAGGCGCAGGATATAGGGAATTACGGCGCAATCCGCATTGGAGAAGGCTTCGCCGGCCAGGTACGGGCCGCTTTTGAGCGAGGCTGCCATCCACGACAACAGCTTGCGATGCTGTGCCAGCGCATCGGCCACGAATTCGGAGTCGAGGCCATGCTCGATGACGCTGCGCTTGTATTCGGCGCGGCGCTTGAGCGGCGACTTTGCGATTTCGGCCTGCCAGGATTCGGGTGCCATCTTCAGGAAGGCCGGGCGGAATGCCGTCGCGAATGTCAGGATCATGCAGGAATTGTGCACGTATTCGTCGATCAGCTTGTTGTACATGCGCACGCGGTGGCGCTGATACGGCGACTTCGGCATCAGCGGCGGCGTCGGGAAGGCATCGTCGATGTAATAAAGGATCAGCGAGGACTCGATGATCGGCTCGCCGTCGTGGATCAGGGTGGGCACCACGCCGCCCGGATTGAGCTTTAGATAGGCAGGCTCGAATTGGTCGCCGCGCAGCGTCATGAGGTGGTCCTTGGCCTGTTGCCCCTTCTCCTCCAGCGCAATGCGTACCTTCTGGGCGCAGACCGAATTGATGCTGTGATACAGCTCGAGCATGCTTTCCTCCTTGTTCAAGATAGAGCCAAGACGTTCAATACAAATCCTACAGTTGCTCGCGATCGGACTAGAACCTGCCCGCGCCGTGCGACATTATTCAATGCGAATTGCGCGCAGCACGGTTTCCGCCGTCAGAATTTGTGGCAAGACGATCGGCGGCCGTCGTTCTCCCGTCGTGCCAGGCTTTGGATAGAACAAATATAACGGTACGCCGGCGCGCCCGTTTGCTTCCAGCATTCGCGTGATCCCGGCATCTTGCCGAGTCCAATCCGCTCTGAAGGCCGCCACATCGCCGTCGGAGAATGCCTTGCGCACCGCGGGATCGGCCAAAGCCACTCGTTCGTTGACCTTGCAGGTGATGCACCATGCCGCCGTGACGTCGACGAAGATCGGCTTGCCCTGCATTCGGAGCTCCTCGACCTTCGCTTGGCTGAAGGTCTGCCAAGCAAGTCCGGCATCCTCCGCGGTTTCAGCCGCGCGTGACGGACCATCACTGCCCGCTGCGAATAGAAGCGCAAAGGCACCAAAAACCGAGGCTGCGGCAAGACCGATACCCAAACCGCGCCACCGGCCCTGGCTCCACCGTATCGCCTCGTAAAGCCAGGCCGCAAAGGCAATCAGCACTACTCCCGCCAACGCCGCTGTCGCCCCGATTGCCCCGGCTTCAAGCGACAATACGAACATCAACCACACCGCGGTGCCGTAGACCGGGAAGGCAAGAATTTGCTTCAGGCGGACCATCCACGCTCCCGGCTTCGGCAGGAAGCGTTGCGCGCGGGGGCTGAATGCGATCAAAAGGTACGGAATGGCCAACCCCAACCCGACCGCTTCAAACACGGCGAGCGATGCGTACCAGGGCTGCGTTATCGCGTAGCCTAGCGCAGCCGCCATAAACGGCGCAGTGCACGGCGTAGCAACGAGCGTCGCCAGCACACCGGAAAAAAAAGATCCGTAATAGCCCTCTTGCGAGGCCAGCTCGCCGCCGACCCCGGCCATCCGGACGCCAAACGTGAATACGCCAGAAAGGTTGAGGCCGACCGCGAACAGAACGTAGATCATCACCGCCACGAAGAGCGGCGATTGCAGCTGAAATCCCCAGCCGATTTCTGCGCCTGCGGCGCGCAACCCGATCAGCGCGCTTGCGATCAGCGCAAAGCTGATCAGAACACCACCCGCATAAGCCACGCCTTGCAGCCGCACCTCGCGCGGCGCGGATCGGGCGTGCTGCATCAAGCCAAATGCCTTGATTGCAAGGATGGGAAGGACGCATGGCATCAGGTTGAGGATCAATCCGCCGGCGAATGCCAGCAACAGCGCGCCGACGAAGCCGAAATTTGCTCTCGCAGCCAATGCCGGCGTAGCGAGTGGCGCCGAAATCGTGATTGCCTCCGACGTTTCGCCGGTTTGCGCGGCGAGATCACGGAAGACAAGAACGCCACTGAGAACTGCGGGCGGCGGCTTCGAGGCGTCACGTAGGAGAGTAACCACGAGGCCTTCGGAGTCCGCCGTGATCACTTGGGTTGCGTCGTCATCAACTACCTCCGCATCCGCGGGGAAAAACATTACGTTGCTGAGTTGGGTTGAATCACCCGTCGCCACATGCAGCGTGAGCTTGTCGCCGCTCACCAAAAACTTCGTCCGAAATGGGTTCGGAACGGGTATCCGCGCGCGGGTCGAGGAAAAAGCCGCCGCCCAACGCGGATCAGGCTCGCTCACGGTGCCGACCGGGATGGCAATGCTCAGTTCGGCATCCTCGGGGATGCAGGTGTCCGAGCAAGCAAGCCAGCTTGCGTGAGCAGAGAGCGAAAATTCGCCTCCGGGCGCCAGATCGGCCGGCGTCTCGATCGTCACCGGGAGAAGAACGTCGTGCTGGTAGCCGTAGTCCACGACGGGGCCATAGGCGAAACGCTCCGGTGTCGGCCACATGATTGGCCCCGCCTTGAAGCCTCGCGGCAGGGTCCAATCAATCGTCGTCGGCAGGCCCGAGTCGCCTGGGTTCGACCAGTAAGTGTGCCAACCCGGCGGAATTTGCTGCCGGAGCGCCAGATGCAGCGGCTGGCCGGGGACTAGACTTCGCGTTTCGGCAACAAGGCTCGCCGTGACGTGACGACCGTCCTGCGGGCTTGTTTGCGCCCAAGCGATGTTGCTCGCAGTCGCGACCAAGGCGGACGCGAATACGACACAACAAATCGATTTTGCGATTGCCGCCACTTCAGCTCCGTCCGCCGAATTCGTCCAGCTTGGAGATGACCGCTGTGACCGGCGGTCGGTCCTTGAAGCTCTCCTCGTACAGCTTGGCTTTGATGACGCCATCATGATCGAGAATGAAAATGATCGGTCGTGGAACTCCATAAGCGCGGTTCCCCGGCGGATATTGTGGATCGCGCAGTTTGTAGCTGTCGATCACCTCGGACTTCGGATCGGACAATAGCGTATAGGCGATCTGACGCTTGGCGGTAAAAGCCGCCAGGATTTCGGGGCTATCGTAGGAGAGCGCGGCCAATCCGTAGCCCCGCTTCTCGATCTCTGCGACGCCACCATTCACGTCGATCAACTGCGCCTTGCAATAGGGGCACCAATCGGCGGAGCGAAAGAATAGCAGGACAAGGCCGTTCTTGCTCATGAGGTCGGAAAGCGTCCGAGGCTTGCCGGTCTGATCGAGGCGCGACCCGATATCTGGCGCTTTGGTGCCGACCGGCGGCCCAAGATCGTCGGCAAAAGCGGTGACGGCGACCAGCCCGCTGACGAGAACGACGGCGACTGCCCAAGCAAGCAGCCGCATTGATCGCAATTTGTATCTCATGCGCATCCTCCTAAACCTGAAGTGCCCTGATCTCACGCGAGTTCATGCTTCGAAACCTCAATGCAAATGTGGCAACAGTGAATCGGGAATATCCGGGCGCGACAACCCGCCACCTTCGATCCATTTCCGGGTGTTATCTGCAGCTCTTTCAATCAACTGCGCGGCGCTGGAAAAGTCATATGGGGATACGTCAAGGGGGCATAAACTGGGGACTATTGAAATATCGACTTTGCCAGCAAGCTCTTTCAGGTCACGCACGATTTGATTGGCAATGAGCAATGTTATCGCATGCAAAACTCGCGCGATTGCGCCTTTCGGGGGCTCGTGGAGGTCACATGCAAATCCTGTCGGGAGAACGATAATGCGGGTAGCGCCCAACTTGGCCGCGGTGAGAATGGCTGTGTTGCTCCCGATCGCGCCGTCAATGAGGTATTGATTGTCGATGCGAACCGGCGGGAACGCAGCTGGAATGGCCGCGCTAGCAAGTATCCGTTCAATTGCAGGTCCCGATGACAGACATACCGCAGCGCCGCCTAGATTCGTGGCGATAACGTGCAGGGGAATGGAGGCGTCCTCGAGATTTAGAAACGGAACGTGACGCTTGACGAGCAACCTCAGATTAGAGGGATCAATCAGATGGTCCTGGCCGCCGACGAATCTCAGCAAGCTCCGCAGCGTTACGGGAAATACGTCATGTCGCCGCAGGCTGCACCAGACGCATGCGAGTTTCTCCACGCCGGCGGCATTGGGCGCGGCCGCAAAATAAGCGGCGTTAAGCGCACCCACGGACGAGCCGACGACAAAGTCAGCGTCGAGGCCGTAACGCATTAGCTCACGCAACATTCCCACTTGAACCGCTCCTAGACTCCCACCACCGGCGAAGACAAAGGCCGTTCTGTGGGCGGTGCCGGACATGAACTGAGCTCCGTCATATTGGCCGTACCATAGTGACTAATGCTCCAGTGCTTTCCGACAGATCAGCCCCTCTCCGTCAACGCGACGCGCTCCTTCTGCGCACAGAGCGAATCAGACCTGTGATGGAGCTCGAGCATAGGTCCTCCATTTAGCATTTCGATCACGCCGCCAAGCGCGTGCGATCGTGCGTTTGCGCGAAATCGACCGGAGTGCCTTTGGGGATGATTCCGCTCGGGTTGACCCGCTTGATCGACCAGTAATTGATGACGTAGTAGCGCGGCTTCACCGTGGCCGCGACGCCTGGAACCTGGTAAAGCTCGCGCATGTAGTTCAGAAGATTCGGATAGTCGGCGATCCGCCGCTGGTTGCACTTGAACAGCGAAAAATAAGCGACGTCGAAGCGCACCAGCGTTGGGAACAGACGCCAATCGGCTTCGGTGATCTGGCGGCCGACGAGATAACGCTGCCGTCCGAGCCGTGCTTCAAGTTCGTCGAGGGTGGCGAACAAGGCATCGTAGGCCGCCTCATAGGCCTGCTGCGTGCGGGCAAACCCGCAGCGATAGACGCCGTTGTTAACAGTGCCGTAGACGAGATCGTTGATGCGATCGATTTCGGCGCGGAGATCCGGGGGGTAGAAATCGGTGTCGTCACCCGCGATGCCTTTGAACTCACTATTGAGCATGCGGATGATCTCGGAGGACTCGTTGTTGATCACTCGACCGGACTTGCGATCCCACAATGTGGGGACCGTCACCTTGCCGGTGTAGCGCGGGTCGCTCGCTGTATACGCTTGGCGCAGATGATGAAATCCATTGACCGTGTCCGGCGTGCAATCCGGGAACGCCGGATTGCTATCGAAGGTCCAGCCTTGCTCCTTCAGACCCGGAATTGCATAGGCGACCGTGATCGCGCCTTCGAGCTTCTTCACTGCGCGGTAGATCAGGGCGCGATGAGCCCATGGGCAGCCGTGGGCAACGTAGAGGTGATAGCGCCCCGCCTCTGCCTTGAAACCCGACGAGCCGTCGGCCGTGATGCGATCGCGGAATATGCTGTCGGCGCGGCAGAATTCGCCGGCGCGGCCGGTTTCCTGCGGCAGCTCTTCATCTCGCCACACACCATCAATCAGAACGCCCATGTCTGGTCCTCTGCTATGGCCGCCTACGAACGACAAGCTTGCGCCGTCGATCAAGCCTGGACATTTTGTATCAGACGATACATAATGTCAATCGCGCGCCCACCTGACGCTCACGGCGAATTGACCGCGGTAGGAAGTTGAAATGGCGAGGCCGAGGGAATTTGACGAAGTGACCGCGCTTGAGGCGGCAATCGAGTGTTTCTGGCACCGCGGCTATGAGGCGACGTCGGTGCGCGATCTTGCCGACAAAATGCGGATATCCGCTCCGAGCCTGTACAACGCTTACGGCGACAAGCGCGCCCTATTCAAACGGGCGCTTGAGCGCTATCTCGATTGCTCGGCGCGGGCGCTGATCACGCGGCTTGAAGGCTCGCTGCCGCCAAAACAAGCTATCCGCCGTTTCATCGAGGAGATTATCGAAGATTCGGTGACCGACCGTGAACGGCGAGGCTGCTTTCTGATCAACTCGGCGCTAGAAGTGGCGCCGCACGATAGCGAGTTGGGCGCCTTCGTCGCCGACCGTTTTGCCGAGATTGAAGCGTTTTTCTACCGGTCAATCAAAGCGGCGCAAACCAAAGGAGAGATCCCTCGGGATCGCGCCGCGAAAGATCTCGCGCGCATGCTGCTCGGCGTCCTGCTCGGCATTCGGGTTCTCGCCCGCTCGAAGCCTGAACGGGCCTTGCTCGAAGGCGTCGCACGCCCCGCGCTAGCCCTTCTCGACTGAAATCGCAAACGAGGAACCAATGATCGACCTGTATTACTGGACTACGCCGAATGGCCACAAAATCACGATTTTTCTCGAAGAGGCCGGCCTTGCGTACAAGATCATCCCGGTGAATATCAGCCAAGGCGATCAATTCAAGCCGGAATTTCTTGCGGTCTCGCCCAACAATCGCATTCCAGCGATTGTCGACCACGAGCCCAAGGACGGCGGCAAACCGATCCCGGTGTTCGAATCGGGCGCAATCCTGCTCTATCTGGCGGAGAAGACCGGCAAGTTCATGCGCGCCGATCTTCGCGACAGGGTCGAGGTCAGCCAATGGTTATTCTGGCAAATGGGCGGCCTCGGTCCGATGGCCGGTCAAAATCATCACTTCAGCCAGTACGCGCCAACCAAGATCCCTTATGCGATCGATAGATATGTGAAGGAGACCAACCGGCTGTATGGCGTACTCGACCACCGCCTTGCCGACCGGCAGTTTATCGCCGGCGAATACTCCATCGCCGACATGGCGACTTATCCATGGATTGTGCCCCACGAGCGCCAAGGACAGAAGTTGGAGAGCTTTGCCAATCTCAAGCGTTGGTTTGAGAGCATCAAGGCGAGACCGGCGGTCCTGCGTGCCTATGCCAAGGCGAAAGAAATCAACACACAGCCGACGGTCACGGAGGAATCGAAGAAAATTCTTTTCGGGCAAACGGCGACAGCGGTCGCACGCTAAGGGGGCCGTTCGTCCATGGGGCTGCGACTCTACGATCTTGCCGGAGCCGAAGCGGAACGCCGTTTCAGTCCTTACTGCTGGCGTACCAAGCTGGCGCTCACGCACAAGGGACTGGCGTTTGATACGATCCCGTGGCGATTTAACGAAAAGGCCGTGATCGCGTTTTCCGGGCAGGACCGTGTGCCGGTGCTCCTCGACAGCGATCAGGTCATTTCCGATTCTTGGACAATTGCGACCTATCTTGAGGACACTTATCCAGATCGTCCGTCACTGTTTGGCGGCGACGCGGGCCGCGCGGTCACGCGATTTGTCAACGCCTGGGCGGATGTCGTTTTGGTCGGGGGAATTTTGCGTTTGGTTGTCACCGACATTTTCGCGCACCTCGACGAGAAGGACCGCGCTTACTTCCGCGAGACGCGAGAAAAGCGCTTAGGCGCGGCGCTGGAGACGGTCAGCGCAGATCGCGAGACAAATGTGCTGGCGTTCCGCAAGACCTTGGAGCCTATTCGCACTGTGCTCGCATCGCAGCCCTACTTCGGTGGCGAGGCGCCAGCCTATGCCGATTATGCCGTGTTCGGCTGCTTCCAATGGGCGCGATGCATCAGTTCGTTTCCACTACTGTTCAGGGACGATCCGGTCTGGTCTTGGCGCGACCGGTTGTTATCCGCATTTGATGGATTTGCACGCAAGGCGCTTGGTTATTCCGTGTGACGCGATACTTCGCCGTCGACAATTCAAAGGTCACGCCCACCACGATATGTTGTGCTCTCGCGGCTTCCTGTGGAATGAATTCAATCACTCTTTGTGATTCTGCGTGATTCTGCGCCGGCGGTCTTCCTCTTATCCAATGCCGAATCGGGCGTCGGCTCGCAATGACATGGCGTCGTGCGTTACGTCGAACACGCGCACACCGAGGTCTCTCGGCATTGGCGCGAGCCACGGCGAGGCCTGCAAAGTGTCGCGCGCATCGGAAAGCCCCTGCCGCCAACGCGTTTCCATGGTCGAACGGCTGAACGCAAAGTCTTTTAACGCGCCCTGAGGTTCGATCGGGCGGTAGATCAGCTGCACGATATCCATCTCAGTCACGCAGCCGTGTTCATAGAGTCGTTTGGCCTGTTCGGTGTTCGCGAGCTCAGGCGGCAGCAGTTTGTGCAGTTCGTTGATCGCGTGCCGCACGTCATGCTTTTCGCGCAAGGTATTCGTAATGAATCGCGTACGGCTGGAGTATCGAATATCCTTTTCGCGCTCACTGACTTCATCGAGATTGGTCGGCAGGCATCCATGTGCCGGAAACACATCGACCTGAAAGATCAAGCGACTGCGGCGCGGATAATAATCTACTATGTATTGCAATGGCGTATTGGAGAAAAGACCTCCGTCCCAGTACTGCTCGGCATCGATCTCGACTGGCGGAAAGCCCGGCGGCAGCGCCCCACTAGCCATGATGTGCTCGGGGCGGATCGTGATTTCCTCGCTGTCGAAATAGGCAAAATGGCCCGTGCGTACGTTGACCGCGCCAACGCTCAACCGCATCTCTCTCGCGTCATTGATCCGGTCAAAATCAACCAACCGCTCCAGCGTCGCCTTCAATGCGGCGGTCGCATAGTAGCTGACGCATTTGCCAGAGAAAAACCAATCCTGCGGTGAACGCAGCGTGAAAAAGCCGGGTTGGCCGAACATCAGCGCCGTCAGTGCACTCGCGCGATGTTGCCATGCGGTCAGCGGCCCGGCGGAGGCAAACAGCCACGGCGCGGCCGGAGCGGTAATCTCTTCCCAAAAACTGCGCAAGCGCTGCACGCGATGCTCCGGCGCATTGCCGGCGATGACCGCGGCGTTGATCGCACCGATCGAGATTCCCGCCACCCAATCGGGTAGATATTCCGAGGATGCCAGCGCTTCGTAGACGCCAGCCTGATAGCTCCCAAGCGCGCCGCCACCTTGCAGAACCAAGCCGACCTTCTTGTCGTAAGACACCGGACGTAGCGGCGAGATTTGATCGCTCATGAGGGCTTCTCCGCGGAAAGCTTTTGGAAATGCCGTTCCTCGCCAGAAGCAGAATCTTCTCCTTGGCGGTGCTGTTAGATCAACTCCATGGGCATTTGTTTGGGCGAAATGCACTCCAGCTCGCCGACAAAGGCCTAGAGTACAGGACGCTGCAAAAGAACAAGGAGCGAGGGTGCGTTGTTACCTTGAGGTCAAGGCGCTTTTGCTCATGAGAATCCGGCCTCCCAATATCGTGTTTGCCAAGATCACAATTAGGATCGCGAGCGCATGAACGGCTAAATCGGTCGCCGCTGCATCGTAAGGGTGGATGAAGTTGAGCAGCGCAGCCGCAGCAGAGGCGCAGGCGAGTCCACCAATGATCGCCGTCAGGTTAGGCCGCAGGGAGAAGCCCCGCCGCAGCATAACGATAAGAAGTAGCGACAGCGGCAAGGATACACCGACAATAAACATCAGGCAGTGCTCGGTCTGAGCAGGCGGCATCGGATAGGCTTCGGGAACCGCCCAAGCTCCAAGGCAGCCCATCCCGCTGGCGCCGATCCAAAGCAAGAAAGCCGGCAGTGGCAGGAGCGCCCAGGTGGCCTTTCGATCGGGTAGACTGAGCTCGAACGCGGCAGCAGCCGCGAGCACGGCGGTTAGCACAGAGCCTATCGCCGCAAGCCGCATCGTATCCGGTGCGGCCGTGAGACGGCGGATCATCGCTCCGACGTCCGAAACCATCGCAAGCGCGAGGGCGGCGGCGCCCAAAATCGCCAACCACATGAGCAAGCGCAAACCTGGTGATGCCAAGCGGTGAACCGGAATGAGGTCGGCGCCAAGTGCCCGAACCAATCTGTCATCTAGATCGGAGTGAATCATGGCCTCAGTCCTTTCCACTAAATTGGGCGCGCAGGGTCTTGAGGGCGCGATGCCAATCTACCCTGAGCGATCCGATCGACCGCCCTGTAACCATGGCGGCCTGTGCAAGCGATCGGGAATGCAGTGCGAGATGCACCACCGCCTCGCGCTGCCCGGCAGAGAGTTTGCCGACGGCCAAATTGCGTACCTCCGTATCGTCGCGTCGGAATACCGCTTCTTCAGGATCTCCGCTTGAATCTGAATGGTTCTCATAAGCGAGCGGCGAATGAACTTCGCGGGTTCCCGTCCGGCGATTGCGGCGTATTCCGTCAATCGCACGCCGCTGCGCAATAGTTCTGAGCCAGGCCGTGAAAGAACGATTTGGATCGTAGGTCTGCCGCGCCTGATGAACGGTGAGCAGCGTTTCCTGAACGACATCGTCCATAAAATCGGGTCGTATTCCTTGGCCACGCGCCACCCGTTTTATAAACGGTATGCAGTCGCGCAGCAACGTTTCATAGGCGGCTCGATCGCCGGCCTGAGCGGCAACCATCCAGGCTGCCCTCCGACAGTCAATTTCGCTCTCTTGACTGGCCGCCCTTGCATCCATCGTCGCCGACCTGCGCGTCGTCGGCGTTGCATACACCGACCGCGTGGTCACGCACGATTCATAGAAAAGTGAGATGTCCGTCATCGGCGTCGCACCAATTTGAAACTATGGCAAGTCGCGCATCGGCAAAGAATTCGAGGAATCACATCGGTAACTTGTTGACAACGATAAGTAACGTGTCGTGTTCGTGAACACAGCGCTACATGGAACCGATTTGACGTGCGGTGAAAATGTCCGGCGCCGATCTAAACCGACTTGCGGAGACGGCCTCGTGTCATTCACGATGTCTCGAGCGTACGCTAGGCACTCCGCCGGTCTTCAACTCCGGACATATCACTGCACGGTGCTCACTGAAGCGAAAGGACTTAACGTTGCGACTCAATGCCGAACCGATCCGGCGCCTCAAGACCAAACGGCACGGTCCCGGAAGCGGAGGAAGCACGCGGAATCATGGCGAAAGCGTCGAGCCCGTTCTGACGACCTGCCAGCTGCTTGGTCTGTGCAGTCTGTCCATAGCTGAACTGCAAAGAGTTGCCGGTTCCAATCTCCGGATTGAACGACTGAGCCAGCGCCGGCGCGATGCCGGCAACAGCGAACCCGGCCAGAGCAAGCGCGACCGGAAGATATTTCTTGGCGGTGATAAGCTTTCTCACGTCACATCTCCTTTTTGCATATCGACCCGCGTCTGGGTCCAAAGCGGATCGCAGCTTCTTGCTACGCCACTGATCAGAATTTCGACCGAGGATGCGGTTTATTACGAGAGCTGCGTCACGATTTCGTGAGAGGTGTGGCGGAGTTTGTGGCGGTGCACCGCGGCGCTCGATGACTCACTTTGGCTCGCCTGACAGGGCGAGCCGGGGAGATAGGTCGAGTCGCATGGCAACGTTCAATACGCAGAAAAGTGACAGGCCCGTCATCGGCGTGGCACCAATTGAAATTATCGCGCGACGAGCGTTGGCTGAGAATTGGAGAGTTACGGCGACTCAGACCGGTCCTGCACCTCAAGACCGAGCCGCGGACCGGGCTGTCGGCACAGAAAGACAGGGCGAGCTGACGCCCACCCGGTTTCTCTTCGGCGGAGGACTGCGTCTACTTAAGAAACGGCCGCAGATCCTCCAACTTGTCGAATAGGTGCCAGATATAGTCACGGGCACCCTTCTCCCGGTGCGGATGCAGGTCGGCGATTTTTGGATCGTTGCAGTAAGCGTCGAAGGCCGCTTTCGACGCCCATTCGACCAGGATCATCACCATGCGCGGCTTGATATCGCCGGCCGCCGCCTCGCGGAACTTGCCCAGCGCGACGACCTGCCCGCCGTGCGCCTGCACCTCCTTCGCCGAGCGGCGCGAATAGGCAAGATACTCATCACGGTCCGCGATATTAAACAGGTTGAGCGCATATACCGGACCGGCTATCGCGGCGTTTGTCATATGAACAGTCCCTTGGCGATTTGATCCATTCTCTTCTTATGATCCGCAGTTGTCACGGCAACAGCGATCACGGTACGAGTCTGTAGCCACGGGATTCAGTGACGAGGATGATGGGGGCGGCGGCGTTCTGTTCGATCTTTCGCCGTAACCGATAGATGTGTGTCTCAAGTGTGTGCGTGGTGACGCCGGAATTGTAGCCCCAGACCTCCTGCAGCAGCGTCTCCCGCGATACCGGCTCCCGGTCGGCGCGATAGAGGTAGCGCAGGATCGAGGTTTCCTTCTCGGTCAGACGGACCTTGCCACCCTTGGGGTTGAGCAAGTGCTTCGTGCTTGGCCGGAACGTGTACGGGCCGATCGTGAAGATGATGTTCTCGCTCGCCTCGTGCAGGCGAAGCTGAGCACGAACGCGGGCGAGCAGCACCGCAAACCGGAACGGCTTGGTGACATAATCGTTGGCGCCCGATTCGAGACCGAGGACGATGTCGGAATCGGCGCCGTGCCCCGTCAGCATGATGATCGGCGCATTGAAACCGTTCTTGCGCAGGATGCGCACGACTTCTCGACCGTCGATGTCGGGCAGGCCGACGTCCATGACCACGAGATCGATCTGTCCAACCTTGACCGCCTGAACACCCTCGCAGCCGTTTTCGGCCGCAACGGCATCGAACTCGTGCAACAGCAATTGCTCCGTCAGCGCCTCGCGCAGTTCGCAGTCATCATCGACAACGAGAATTTTTCGTCTATTCGGCATGAATTCCGACCCTCATCGCCGCTCGCACGCAGACCACCGAAACGGCGCTGGATGAACTCGGCTGCGACTTTTTTGCAACGCCTGGCACGAAATAGAATATGCGAACGCAACCCATTATTGACATTCTATAACACCCGCTAGAATATTGGTATAACAATCGTTACAATATATCCAGACCAGGAGGTCTGTCGATAGTTCGGTTGGCTAAAGGGGGGCAAAATGAAAAAATCCAGCGTTTGTGCGGCAATGATATTTGGGTTTGGTGCCCTGGCATGTGCGTCGACGGCGTCGGCCGACAACACAATCGTGACGAAGGCTCCGCCGAAACCGGCCGCGCCGGCCGCTTGCGCCGGCGTCGTGGAGTTTTTTACCACGAGTTGCCCGTTGAGCTGGTCCGGCATCACGGTCTACGGCACTGTGGATACCGGAGTGGCCTGGCAGAGCCACGGAGTGCGGTTCAATCCGTCTTACGGACCCGGAATCGAGCAGCTCATCTCGTCGAACAGCAATCGCGCCATATGGAATCCCGCGCCCAACGGCTTGAGCCAATCCTTCATCGGAATCAAGGGAAAGGAGCAATTCGCTCCTGGATGGTCCTTTATCTTTGATTTACAGGCTGGCTTTGATCCGTATTCCTTGCAGCTTGCCAATGGACCGAAATCCCAGCTTGCGAACAATGGCATTCCGGCCGCTCTACAAAGCTCAAACGGCGATTCGAGTCGGGCGGGTCAATTTTACAACGGCGTTGGATATGCAGGCGTCAGTTCGCCGACTTATGGCACGCTGACCGTTGGCCGGCAGAATTCTCTCACGTTGGACGGCGTTATTGCTTATGATCCCCAAGCAGCTTCGTACGCCTTCTCGCTGATCGGATATTCGGGAACGACTGCCGGCGTGGGCGACACGGAAGACGCCAGATTTTCCACGGCAGCGAAATATCGTGTCGACATCGGCCAGTTCCGGGCGGCGGCGCTTTATCAATTCGGCGGCTACCAGGCCAACAACGCCTCGACCGACGCCTACCAGCTGCAAGCCGGCGTGGACATTCCCGCCGGAGCTTACGGCAAGTTTTCGTTCGACGCGATCTACAGCCGTGTCGACGATGCGGTGGCGTCGCTCGTGCTGTCGGCGGCGCAAAACGCGCTCTTTCCCGGCACTCTCGCTGCCAGAATCTCCGATGACAGCAGCGTGATGCTGCTTGGCAAATACACCTACGGACCGGTCCAGGTATATGGCGGATACGAACGCATTGCATTCGCAGCACCCAGCAATCCGCAGACAACCTTTGTCGATATCGGAGGCTATACGGTCGTATCGGCAGACATCAGTAATAGTTTCTTTGATGGCAGGGTTCTGGACGTGTCGTGGACTGGGGCTAAATACTCGGTGACCCAAGACGTCGATCTGGTCGGCGCTTATTATCATCTCAGCCAGAATACCTTTGCGACAGGAGCCAATACCGGCTGTCACACCACGGTTTCGGCCCAATGCGCCGGCGCAGAAGACGCTTATTCCTTGTCTGTCGATTGGAAATTCGCCAAGAAGTTCGATGCTTATGCCGGCTTGATGTATTCAAGAGTTACCAACGGGCTGGCGAGCGGCTTCCTATTTCGGAATACCGTCGATCCCACGGCCGGCCTTCGCTTTCGGTTCTGAGAACCTACAGGAGAGGTTTTTGGAAGATTGTCATTATTATTCTTCACAAAATCTCGCTTCCGCGACTGTCTCTACGATACTGCGGTCGGTCCCGCGGTACCTCAGCGAGATCGCGCCATGGGCAGCCGGCAGATAATCGGGGTGCCGGTCATCGCGTCTTGCTTTTGTGACGAGGCAAATCGAGCAAGGCAAGAGCCGGCCGCAACACGCCTTCAAGCAGCGAACGGTTTGGCGTAGAGCGTGCAAGAACGCGGATGCCAAGAAGCACTCCGAGCAGTAGGCGTGCCGTATCATTCGCATCGACCCCGCCTGGGACCGTTCCATCGGCTTGCGCGGCGCGAATGCACCTTTTGAAAAATGCTTCGATCTCGCCAAATTGTTCGGCGATCACGGCGCGAAGCTTGCTTTGATGTGGCGCCACCTCGAGCGCGGAATTGACAAGGAAGCATCCTTTGCGCTCTCGATCGTTGATCGAGTGGTCAATGATCTCGGTAAAGAACTGACGGATCGCCCGTTTGGGTGGCAGCGACGTCTCGTACCTGTGCAGCCGGTCGCGCGTCGTGCAATCGAGGTATCGTTCCAAGGCGCGGGCAAAGAGAGCTTGCTTATCCCCAAAAGCGTTATAGAGGCTCGGCGCGGTCAAACCCATCGATGCCGTGAGGTCGCGCATAGATGTTGCTTCGTAGCCGCGCTGCCAAAAGCAGTTGACGGCCGCCTCCAAGGCAGCCACCTCATTGAACTCTCTCGGTCTTCCCATTGGTATTCCCTTAGCAACGTGCGCCCGGCACTAGTGACTCAGTAACTTAGACACTACCCATCCGGCGAGGATCAGGCCAGCTTCCTGATTGACATTAACTTATCGTTCGTTACAAAATATCCGGGCTGCGCCGAACCCCTTCAGAGGTCACAATCCGTTTCGACCTTCGGGTCCTATAGGGAAAAAATGACCGATATTGCCAAAGTGAGCGGTGCTCAAGTCGCGGCCGGCGCGTGGATAGACGGTGTGCAAAGCGCCGAGTTCAAAACGCTGATCGATACCAAGCGGCGCTCGATCGTGCCGATGATCGTCATCTACGTGGTCGGCTATATGGGCTTGTCGATCCTGGCCGGCTTCGGGCGTGGCATTCTTGGCACGAAGGTGTTGGGATCGGTCAACCTCGGCTTCGTGCTCATAGCCGGCAACTATGTCATGTCGTGGGTGCTCGCTGTCGTGTACGCCCGTATTTCCGCCAACCGCCACGATCCTCTGCTCAAGGTGGTGGTCGACAAGGCACGTGCGGCTGGGGGCCCCTGATGAATCTCATTACCATCGCGATGTTTGCGGCCATCCTCCTCATCAGCCTCGGCATTACCGCATGGGCGGCGCGGCGCACGCGCACCACCGCCGACTTCTATGCCGCCGGCAAGGGGTTGACGGCAGCTCAAAACGGATTTGCGCTTGCGGGCGATTGGTGTTCGGCCGCGGCCTTCCTCGGCTTCACGGGTCTCACCGCCCTCTACGGCATGGATGGGGCGCTATACGCCGTCGGCCCGCTGGTTGCTTTCTGCACTGTTTTGTTGCTGATTGCCGAGCCACTGCGCAACACCGGTACCTACACGATCGGCGACGTCATCATGTATCGGATGCGTCAGCCGCCGGCGCTCGCCGCCGCGATCGTTGGAACCATTATCATCAACCTTGCCTATCTGATTCCGCAAATGGCCGGTGGCGGCATTCTGATCAAGTTGCTGTTCGGAATCCGCTATGATGTCTCGGTGATTTTGGTCGGTTGCGGCATGATCATCTACGTCGCCGCCGGCGGCATGCTGGCAACAAGCTGGGTGCAAATCATCAAGGCCGTTCTCATGCTCGGCGCCGGCGCAACTATTCTGCTTCTCGCTCTGGCAGGAGTGGGTTTTGATCCGCTGGTCCTGTTTGCCTCGGCGGAGGCAAAGGCTGGACCGAATTTTATGCTGCCGGGCAACCTATTGAAGAACCCATTCGACGAGGTCTCGCTCGGACTGGGCTACATGCTCGGACTCGCCGGCCTGCCGCACGTGATGACGCGCTTCTACACTGTGCCGGATGCGGTTACTGCGCGGCGCTCGGTGATCTGGGTCATGTTTCTCGCCGGCGCCTTCTTCGCCGGTACCACGATCTTTGGCCTCGCGGCGGTCCATTATCTCGGTCCAGAAGCCTTACGCGTGGGCAATCCGGGCGGCAACCTGACGCTCCCGCTATTGGCGCAATATCTTGGTGGCGGCAAAGATACGGTCGGCGGCCAGCTTATGCTTGGCTTTGTTTCGGCGGTGGCGGTCGCAACCATCTTGGCCGTTGTTGCCGGGTTGACGCTTGCAACGTCGGGCGCGGTGGCAAATGACCTCTACGTCAATCTTTTCAGGAAAGGGAAAGTCGAGGAGCATCAACAGGTCCTCGTTGCCCGTATTACCGCGGTGCTGGTCGGCATCGTCGCAACCCTGCTTGGTATTATGGCCGAGGGAGTCAACGTAGCGGTGCTAGTCATCTTGGCAATCTGCATCGCGGCCAGCGCAAACTTCCCGGTGATAGTACTGTCCCTGTTCTGGCGGCGCTTCAATACTGGGGGCGTCGTCGGCGGCATGGCCCTCGGCCTCGTCTCTTCAGTAGGCTTGGCGCTCATCGGGCCGGCCTTTCTCGGCCCCAACGCCATCTGGCCGTTGGTCAATCCAACGGTGGTCGCCTTGCCGCTCGGCATCCTGGGCGCGGTGTTCGGCAGTCTGCTTGCCGGACGCGATCATGAGCACGAGAAGCGTTTTGGCGAAGTGACATTCCGAATTCAGACTGGCCTTAGATCGAACCAGACGTAAAGGTCGGCAGCGAGTTCAGCAGGATGCATTCTCGAAGCGGAAGCAAAGCCATCCTCGATTGCCGAAGATCGATCGCGGTAACGTTTGGTCGATCTGCTTGATCATGCGAGGTATGTGAGATCGATGCGCTCATGGACATAAAGCAAACCAACAAAGGGATACGCCGGCATGGCGATCAGGGCGCTGGTTTTTGATGCATACGGGACGCTTTATGATGTTCACTCGGTCTATGCGAAGACTGAGGAGCTTTGTCCCGGGAAGGGCGATCTCATAACCCAAATCTGGCGTCTCAAACAGCTTGAATATACTTGGCTGCAGACCTCGTTGCAGGAATATCGTGACTTCACCTTTCTCACGCATGCGTCGCTCGAGTTTGCGCTACGCGCGGCCGGAATCGAACCAAGTGAAAATATCACCAAGCCGCTGTTCGATAAATATCTCGACCTCGATCCCTATCCGGAGGCAAAGGACGCTCTCGGCACATTACAGAGCCACGGGGGCTACAAGCTGGCCATCCTGTCGAACGGCAGCACCGCCATGCTCTCGGCGCTGGTCAGGAATTCCGGCCTCGATGCTTACCTTGACGCCACCATCAGCGTGGACGGAGCAAGAAAGTTCAAGCCGCACCCAGATTGCTATGCTCTCGTGGAAAAAACTCTCGGCCTCCAGAACGACCAAGTGCTGTTCGTTTCCTCCAACAGCTTCGACGTCGCTGGCGCCAAGCACTTTGGCTTCAAAGTCGCCTGGATTCGACGCAGCGGCAGTCCGGGCCTGCCCTCAGGCCCGGTCTCGCCCGCGCAGATGTATCGTCTGCTTCGGGGCAACGCTGAAACGTTGGGTTACGTACAGGACTACACAGTTTCCGCTCTGACTGAACTGCTTGGGCTGCTTTAATTCGATGCGAAATTTGGAGGTTTTTCTGGCGGAGGTCGACCAAGTTTGCGCTCGTCTTCAACCTGCAAAGGCAGCTTCAACCTACCAATGGGACATCGTTTTGGGCGATGATGGCGTCGCCCTTCAGCAAGGCGTGGTGAGGAGCACTCCATGGCGCGCATGACCGATCTTCCGCAGGCCACCCAGACCAACATGACCAATCTGGAATGCCCGGGGTTCGAGACGACACCGTTCGTGTCCGGACCGCCGCTTGCGGAGCGCCGTGTCGCTGTGGTGACCTCGGCCGGCCTCGTCAGGCGCGGAGAGCGGCCCTTCGTTTCGGGCGATGTCGATTATCGCGCCCTGCCAGCCAACACCCTGGCGAGCCAGATCCTGATGAGCCACGCGTCGGTCAATTTCGACCGCACTGCGTTCCAGCGCGATATCAATGTCGTATTTCCGCTCGACCGGCTGCGGGCGATGGCGGCAGCCGGCGCGATCGGTTCCTTGGCCGCGACGCATTATTCCTTCATGGGCGCGACCGACCCGCGCGGCATGGAGGCGAATGCTCGCGCCGTCGCCGGTCGCTTGAAATCCGATCGGGTCGACGCGGTCCTGCTCACGCCGGTCTGACCGCTCTGCACGTGCGCCGTGAGCGCGCTCGCCCATTATTTCGAGGAGGAAGGCGTTCCAGCCGTTGCTATCAGCCTCATTCGGCTGCATAGCGAGAAAATTGGCCCGCCGCGCGCCTTGTGGGTTCCGTTCGAGCTGGGCCGGCCGCTGGGTGCCGCGAGTGACGAGAAATTTCAGTCTCGCGTCATCGCCGCGGCGCTTGGTCTTCTCGAAACTGCTCCCGGCCCGGCAGTGCTCGAAGATTTTCCCGACGACGACCCAACCGCAATCGATTTGCCCGGCTGGCGGCCCCCGTTTGACATTGCAGCCGGCTCAATTGCCATTGGTGAGCGCGAGGCGCTCGAGCAGGCGCTGCGCCAGGAGGTGCTCGCCATCGCGCCGTTCCACGAGCGCTTCGTCGCAGTTAATCGGCGAACGACGATTGGCATTAGCGGTCTCACCATCGACGACTGTGCGCGACTCTTGTCCGCCCACATCGCAGGCTCTTTGCCCGCCACTCCCGAGCTGTCGAACCCTGTACAGGCACTGCGCTGGGCCGTCGACGACCTGAAAGCTTATTATCTCGAGGCGATGTCGGCGGACGGCGCCATGCCGTCAAGCCGGCAGATGCAGAGCTGGTTCTGGGACCACACGCTCGTAGCCCGCGCCATCATTGCCTTGCGTCGGCAGTTGTTGGCGAGCGACGAGAAGCGAAGCCAGGCGATCGGCCGGATGAACCTGGTCCCCGGCGCGCAGGTGCAACGGCTAGGGCTGCAATAACGTGTACGCACAGACCAAATATTGCTGGAGGACACATGCTCGCTCTTTATCATGGCAGGACTTCCGTCTGCTCGCTTAAGGTTCGGCTGGCGCTGGCTGAAAAGGCGCTAAAATTTGATAGCTGCCTCCTTACGCTACGCGGCGACCAATTTGAGCCGCATTATCTCAAGCTCAATCCCAATGCGGTCGTGCCCACTCTGATCCATGACGACAGCATCATCATCGAATCGACTGTCATCATGCACTACGTCGATGATGCGTTTCCCGGTTCACCGCTAATGCCGCAAGATCCGCTCGCACGGGCCAAAGTTCGTATGATCACAAAGCTTATGGACGAATACATTCATACGGCGTGCATGACGCTGACATTTGCAACGGCAAACCGCGCCGCCCTTGCGCAGATGACGCCCCAGGCTTTCGCCGCTGAGCTTGCCAAGGCGCCCGATCCAAAGCGATCGGAGATCAAACGACAAGTCGTCAACCATGGGCTCGATTCGCCTCTGGCGGCGGACGCGCTCCGCCAGCATGTGAAGTTACTCGATAGCATCGAGGCCGCCACCCGAGAGGGACCGTATATTGCTGGCTCCGCTTGGTCATTGGCCGATGCCGCCGCAACGCCCTACGTCTGGCGCCTCGACAAGCTTAAGCTTGCCCGGATGTGGGATCGCCGGCGCGGCGTCGCCGCGTGGTACGATCGAATCCGCCAGCGGCCATCATTCAAGACGGCCGTCGACGATTGGCTGAGCCCGGCTGACATCGAACGGTATTCTAATCAACCAGATCCCTGGCCGAAAGTCCGCGATATTCTACGGGCGGCATAAAGGGACTCGTGAATTTCTTCATCGCATAGCGGCATTAAATAAGGGGAGTTTGGGATATTTCCGTCTTAAGCAAATCCGTGCGCAAATCCCGGTCATGCCTCGCAGCAACCTATTCGGAGTATCGACATGCAAAGCGTCGCCAGCGCATCGCTACCCAAGGTCATCATCGTCGGCGGCGGCATAGGCGGGCTTACCGCCGCGCTGGCGCTGCTCAAGCGCGGCATCGATGTCGAGGTGTACGAGCAATCGGCCATGCTCAAGGAAGTCGGCGCCGGCGTCCAGCTCGGCTCGAACGGCACCCGTGTCCTGTATGCGCTCGGCCTGCGGGACGCCTTGGACCGCGTTCAGGTCATTCCTGCCGCGCGCGAGATACGTCACTGGCGCACCGGCGAAACCTGGAACTGGTTCGATCTCGGCGCGACGTCGGCCAAACGCTATGGCGCACCGCACGTCATGCTGCATCGCGGCGACCTCTTCGGCATTCTGGCCGAGGCGGTGCAGCAGCTGAAGCCAAACGCCATTGCACTCGGCAGAAAGTGTGTTGCGGTCAGCCAAACGGCTGCGCACGCAGAGGCGAGGTTTGCCGACGGCCATGTGGCCAGGTCGGCCTTTATTATTGGCGCAGACGGCATCCACTCTCAAGTGCGCGCCAGTCTATTCGGCGCTGGCCAAGCCGAGTTCACGGGTTGCGTGGCCTGGCGCGGCCTGGTGCCGATGGATCGGCTGCCGGCGCACCTTGCACGAATGATCGGAACGAATTGGCTCGGACCACGCGGTCACGTGCTGCATTACCCGGTACGGCGCGGCGAACTCATGAACTTCATCAGCATCGTCGAACGCGGAGACTGGCAGGTGGAATCCTGGACCGTAGAGGGCAGCAAAGGCGAGCTCGCCGGCGACTTCCGCGACTGGCATCAAGACGTCCACACTCTCATTGACAACATCGACACCCCCTACAAATGGGCGCTGATGGTGCGTGGCCCGATGGAGCAGTGGACGCAGGGACGCATCACTTTGCTCGGCGATGCCTGCCATCCGACCCTTCCTTTCCTAGGACAGGGGGCAGTCATGGCGATCGAAGACGCCTACGTGGTGGCGGCGTGTTTGTCGAAATATGCCAAAGAGCCATTGGTCGCGCTCGACCGTTACCAGGCCATCAGGCGCGACCGTACCGCGGCCGTCGTGCGCAAAGCGCACGAGAACCGCAGGCAGGCGTTCAGCCCAGAGCTCGCGGACGAGGATGCTGTTGCAATTTCCGTGGCGCGCGAGTGGCAGCAAGTGCGCCTACGAGAGCGTATGGATTGGCTTTACTCCTACGACGCCACCGCCGTGAAAATATAAAGTGTTGCCCCATGATGCTTGGACCATGGCAAGTGCTTTCATCCGATAGCGGGTCCTTCCTGCACGCAAATCGTACGTGGGGAAACTTGGCGCGATATTTCGCTAGCGAAACTCAGCCAAAAGTACCTTGACCGCCTTGACCACCTTGACCGGGCTTGACCGTCAAACGCTAGGCCACCTGGGGCCGAACGGCCGTCCGCTGCGCGGCGACGGCCGCATGGGCGATCGCGTCGGCGAGGCCGCCGCGGGCGGCGTGCTCGAGGGTTGCGCGGTCGTGCGATCAAGCACGGCGCCGGCGCGGTTCGCCACCGCACGCGCGATCGGATCGGCAGCACTTTCGGGCGAGGTCGCCGGCCGCATCACGGTGGCGCCTCCTGGTTCGCTTCCTTCGCCGCGCCTTCAATCTCGTCAGGCAGCGCCAGGTCGACGGCGAAACCGCCGGTCGCCTCGATCGCCTTGCCCTTGTCGCCGATCGCCGCCAGCGCCGTTGCCAGCGATCGCAAGATGTCGCGCTCGGCCGAATTGAGCAGCGCGCGCATTCCGATCACGCCGTCCTTGGCGCCGACCGCCACGGCCTCGGCCGCCCGCATGTGCAGCCGGCCGACCGCCTGGCGGAACGCGTCGCCGATCTCGCGCGTCGCCTGCTCGATGCCGTGGTCGCCGCCGATCGGCAGCACCTCGCCGCGCGCCTCGGCATATTTGAGCGCCGTCAGGCCGGTGTCGTAGAGCAGCTTTTCGCGCTGCACCTCGCTGATCGTCGTGCCGCCAGGCGCAGCCGGCAGCGCCGGCGCCAGCGGCTTGTCGGCCAGCATCCGAACGGTCGCGGCAGCCGAGGCCTGTGACAGGAAACTGTTGTCGCCGGTCAGCTGGTCGAATTGCGCGATATTGACCAGCCGCTCGCGACCCTTGCCCGGCCGTATCTCGATCTTGCCGGCAAGCCGCTTGATCCGCTCATGCACCGACTGCGGCGCGAGACCCTTGCGCCGGGCCAGTTCCGAAATGGAGACCCAGAGCGCCCGATCATCAAAACTTTTCAGGGTCGTATCAGGTTGCATGTCAGGGTGTCTCAGGGATTACAGGCCACGAAAAACGATAATCCGGCTGGCGAAAGATCGCACCAAGTTTCCCCGCGAGTGATTTTCGGCCAGGGAGGACCCGCTATAAAAACGGCGACATGCCTTCCTATTGCGGGTCCCATTTCGCTCGAAATCACTCGCGGGAAAACTTGGCGCGCGGGTTCGCTAGTGAGCCTGCTCAAAAGTTAGGTTGACGCGGTTGACAGGTTGACGCGAGGTTGACGATGTCCGTTGACGTTGCCGACCCTGGGTTGTGGCCCCCGCACGGCGAGATCGCCGCCAGCCGGCGCGGCGTCAACAGACAGGGAAGTCGCCTGAAGCAGCTGCCGATCGAGCTTCAGGAACTCGCCCGGATTTGGGGTGCCGGCATTGGAGACGACGAGCCCGATGTCGATATCGTGCGTAGCGTCGGCGAGTCCCGCTATGAATCCCTCTTGTGAGAGATCAAGCACGACCACTCGATGCTCCACATCATAACGCTTGCTAAATTCAACGCCTACTTCCTTAACCAAGTCCTCCCGGCGCCCCACGAGGACAATATTGATTCCTGAAGCTGCGATCCGCTGCGCAAATTCCTTGCCTATTCCGGACGAGGCACCCGTGACGAGCGCCCAGGGGCCGAACCTTTTTTATCGAGCGCGACTGTCATCTTTTCGCTCCGTTCTGCCTGCTTAGGGCTTGTTGTGTTTGTTGTGTCATAAATTATTCGTTCGAATTAATTCTGTGTCCTGAGCATACGATCGACCGATCGGCTCATTTGTTTCAAAATAAATCCAGGCGCCAAGCGATTCATCATTTTGAGCTGATTCGCCTGACCCGGACGAATTTCAAATCGATCAGTTTGCATTCCCTTGACGGCGACTTTAACCATGTCTTCCACCTTCATGATAGAAACGCCTTTCATGTCTTCAAAATTGAAGTCACCCAAGAGTTCGGTTTGTGTCGCCGGCGGTGCTAGATCAAATACCTTCACTTTGGTATTTTTCAGTTGCACACGGAGAGACTCGGTGAACGAGTGCAGACCGGCCTTGGTGGCGCAATAAACCGGTGAAATGGGCAATGGAACAAATGCCAAACTCGATGAAACGTTCATGATTGCCGCCTCTGATTTTGTTTTCAAATGCGGCAAGAATTGTTTCACCATGCGAATCGGCCCGCTCAAATTGATTTCAATCTCTCGAGTGATGTCTTCGAGGCTTCCAGCTTTGTCGTGAATATTGATCTCACGCATGATGCCGGCGTTGTTGATCAAAATGTTGAGCTCAGGAAATTGTTTGGTGACCTCTTGGTAAAGAGTGGCGATCGCTTTCGGATCGGAAACGTCGCTTCGAAAGGTGTGAATTTTTGGAAAGGCCGCTTTCGCACGGTCCATCTTAGCTTGATCGCGGCCCGTGATAAGAATCGTGTTACCAAACGCCGTGAGTTGTTTGGTGAGTTCGTAACCGATGCCGCTGGCACCGCCGGTGATCAAAATCGTATTGCTCGTGAGTTTCATAATTAAATACCTCCTAAGTTATGTGACCATTTACAAATCGCACTCCACGTCGACGAGACGGCTCAGAACGTTGATGGGCGGTCTTCGAATTAACGCTGAGTAAGCTCAATCAACTTTGTAAACGCGGCCGGTTTGCGCCCCCAAGATAGCGCGTTTGTAGGCTTGTCCAACTTTCCATCCTTCGACCGGAATCATGCCGATGAAGAACTGGGCAAATTGAGATTCGGATTCTTTTAGCATCGTGGGACTCACCACATTGATACGCAGTCCCTTAGGAAGCTCAATTGCGGCAGCCCGAACAAAAGCTTCCAACGCGCCCGAGACGGTTGAAGCCGCGACGCCGGCGATGATCGGGTCGTCATTGAGAATGCCCGAAACCAAAGTGAAGGATCCTTTTTCTTTGATGAACGGGATCGCCTCCTGAACCAGATTGATCTGACCCATGAGTTTGCTTCCCAACGAAAACTGCCACTTTTCAGCGGTGAGTTCCGAAAGCGGAGCAAATGCGACTTGGCCTGCTGCAATGGCCACGGCATCAAACGAGCCGACGGCTTGATAAAGCTTCCTGACACTTTCGCGGTTCTCGATCTCGACTTGAAAATCGCCAGATTTGTGCTCGACCTTGACTATCTTATGGCCAGCACCCGCCAATGCCTTTTGAACCAGTTCGCCGATCTTTCCGTTTGCGCCGATCAAAATAATTTTCATAAAAGCTCCATTTCTGCCTGCTTAGGGCTTGTTGTGTCATCCGATCACCTCGTCACCCAGTAAATGTCAGGTGACTAACTATTTGCACCGCGTATTTTACTCGGCGCGCATCAGGCTTCGCCGTGTGGGCCTGCGGGTTCAGCCCGCGTGGTGTCTCACAAGCTTCGAATCCAACTCTTGAGGCGCTTGGTCTCCGTCGCCACAAGACCGGGGTCATGAAAGGTATGAGCCAGGATCGAAGCGCCTTGCATCGCGGAAAGCAGGTGCACGGCAAGGCCGTTGGACTCTTTCCCCTTCCCGAGTGCCCGAAACTGGCTTTCGATCCAGGCCAGGTGTTGAGCGAAGATCTCGGTCGCTCTGGTGGCGACCGAGCCGCCCGCCTTGTGGAGCTCGGAGCAAAACGTCCCGACCGCGCAGCCGCGCTGTGCCAGGAAATCCTTGTTCTCGAAGACGGCTTGGACGCAGGCGCAAAGCCGATCCTTGGGCGATCCAGCTTCGTTCCATCGCTGCCGCTGGGCGGACAGCTGCGCTAGCCTCAGCTCGACGATCGCATCGCCAATCTCGTCCTTGGTCTTGAAGTAATAATAGACGTTGCCCAGAGGAACCTTGGCTTCGCGCGCGATGTCGGCAAGTGAGGTGGCGCCGAACCCGTTCTGGTACGCCAAGCCCACTGCCGCACTAAGCAGCCGCGATCGCTTATCGATACGTGTCATAGCCATATTTGCGCCTAAGTCATTTAGCTAACTTAGTACGGATAGGCAAACCTGTCAAGCCTCGGGCTTGCCTCTGGCCAGCCGCGATCCTTGATCCTGACGGGGCCTTGGTGCCGCTGCTAAAGTCGCTTCTGAGTGGCTCGTCCTTTGTTTACTCGTCGGCCGATGTTCCATAAGCGTCAGGCCGAGTTGGCGTGCATCTCTCGCAAAGCTGCCCGCTTCCACGAACAGATAACAGACGCTGAAAGGAGACAATGCTCAATGCTGATGTCGACGCGGTCCGGCCGGTCGCGCAGGGGGGTTTCGGGATTTCTCCGGGTTTCTTTCCGCCCATATATATTTTGTATTTTCCATTTGTTTTCTCGCGCGTGGCAATGAGTGAAAGAAACCCTGAGAAAGCCCCAAACCCCATCGGCTGCCCTTCCCCGTCCTTCCGCGTGTTTGCCTGACGTTATCCATCGAGCCTCCAATCAGAACTCATAATCACGATCAGCCGCCGCCACTGCGGCGGAGCCCGGCGGCCCCGCGAGACGATACGAGTTCGCGGTCTTGTCACTCTGCACCGCGATTTCGATCAAAAACTCGCCCACCCGCCGATCGCGGTATCGCATGAGCATGCGGCCGATCGACTTCACAGAGACCTTGCCCCCTACCGTCATCTGCCCGCGAAAGTCCGGGCGCGCATAAACGCTACGGCCGGCGAGATCGTGGCCCAGTTCGCCGGCAAGCCGCTCGCAATCTGCCGCGGTGAATTCCTTATCGACGCCAATGTACTTGCGAATCGCCTCAATCAAGCCGCGCAGATTCTCGCGGTCCGGATCGAGCCGCCGCGCTTCCTCTATCGTCGCGGCAGGATCGGGCTCGCCGAGCCACAACAGCGGCAAGCGGACGACTCGGGTCCAACCCTCGAATCCATTTAATGGCAGCGCCTCAACGTCTGGATATCCCGCCGCCCGATATGCGCGGGCGATAATGAAGGCGGCCGCGATGTAGCGTCCGCGATCGGCGCGGATGCGCTCGATTGGATCAAACGGAAACTGCCGAGTCTCGGGTCGCTCCAACTTGGCATCGAGCTGCACGGTCAACGTGCGGCGCACCAGGTCGCCTTTGACTCTCAGGTTTTGGCCGTTGGCGAATATTGTGGTAGCGCGGCAGTCGCACTTCAAAAGTTCGGACTTTCCCAGAACGCGAATGCCAATAACCCCATCGGTTATCATCTGACACAGCGTCGCCGAGTCCAAGTCGAAGTCTAGGTTGTTGAGGGATAAAATCGGCACGCCTTCAAACGCCGCGGCGCCGAGCCTCTTCTCCATCTCTTCAAAATTGCGGCTGCCGACGATCGCCGGAATGTTGCGGCCGAGCGCAATGGTTGCGACGACGATGACGAAGTAGCTCTTGCCCGTTCCGGCCTCCGGCGCCGCGATAACATACATGGGGGCCACCGGAAATGCTCCGCGTAAAACCACGGTCTGGATTGCCGCCAGCGCTACGGCGCGATCAAGTGTGGATGCGAACGGGAATCCGACAAGTTCACCCTTCAGGAATTCGAGGGCCTCTTGCGCATCTTCCCTGGTGGGGCACTCCGGGATTTCCGGCAAGGCCACGTCGCCAGCCGGCGCGTACCATAGGCCCGTCGCGGCATCGAAGCCTGGCTTTGTCAGCAGCGTACCATCCGGGCGCATCGTCGGCGTGTTGATGATGCCGACCAGCGTCGGGAATGCCGACGAATGCGCGAGTTCGAGCAGGGCTTCGACCACCTTGGGCGGCGGATCGACCGCAACCCAATCGCCGCGGCGGTTTTGCGCCTGAAAGGCGGCGGCGCCCTGAGCGATCATATGCGCGAGCGTCGCCTCGGTGTAACGGCGACAGACCGACACGGTCGTTAGCTTGCCGGTGACCGGGCTGCGTTCATACCTGGAGGCCGGTTCGACAAGGGCCCCGGCGCGATGGAAGACGGGCGCCTCGGACTCCAGTATGGCCGCTTGTGCCTGGCTCACCGCTTCGTGTCGTTTGCCGCCTTCGATCTGGATGATGTGCAGCTCGGCGCGGGCGCCGGCGTCGCCGTCGCCGTCGCCGTCGGAGGCGAACGCGGCAGCGATGATCCCTTGTCCGTCGTCGATCGGAATTTCACCAAGAATCGCAAAGTCGGCGAGGGCATCCATCACCGCGACGTGCGCGACACCATGGCTGGCAGGATAAACGTTTTTGTTAACTGCAAGGCTCCGCTTGAGGTCGCCCGCCGCCCGGCGCAAGAGTTGGCGGTGGTCCGCGCCATTGCGCTGCCAGGGCATTCGACGCCAACTCGCGATCGACTCGGCGAGCGCGGTCGGGATTTCCTGGTCGATCCCTGCGTCGGTGTCGTCGGTGGTCACGCGTCGCCCTCGCGATCGACGCCTCGCCGGCGTGGAACGCGACCGACAGCGGTGTCGCGCTCCGCGATGCGCGCGCGCTGCCAATCGGCAATCTCTGACGCGAGCCACGCGGAACGCGAGCCGTCCTTCACTGGTCTGGGGAATTTTGCCGCTTTGATTTCGCGATAAATCTGCCGGGCGGATTTTCCGGTGACTGCGCAGACGCGGGGCAGCCGCAGCATCTCGTCGAGCGAATGCTTCATTAGTTTCCCTTTGCGCGAAAGCGTAACGCTCACCTGCCCCGACGCGACACAGGGCGAAGACGCAACGGTCATTTACGCGCGAAAATGGCTGATCGAGGTCGCGCCATGGCGCGCCGAATCAACGCCAGCCATGGTTCACGATGGCAGGGATGTTAGGGACGATGCACTGTCGCATCGGGCCGATTTCTGACTGACGCGTCAGCGGCGATTGCGGCGGCTTCGGGCCCGATGCACGGCGCGGCACTGCCGTTCGAGATTTTCGTCCTCGCCGGTCATCGCCTCATAGAGAATTTGCGCCAAGTTGAAGAATGGGCCGCTCGGTGTCAGTGTCGGTGGCCGGTCGCTAAACCGTTCCAGCACATCGTAGGCAAAGTTCGCGGCGAGTTTTTTTGTGGGCTTCCCTCTGCGAAACGTCTCATGCCAAGGTATGTTCACGGTCCGATCGCTGCGGGCAAAAAAACTTGCCCGTCCGGCGACCCACTCGATATAATCCAGAAAACGAGCAGCTCGTTTATCGGCCTTGGGGTGCGGGAATTGAACGACAAACAACTTTCTCCGCCATCCAGGCGATAGCGACGCAATTGCTTTCCTGGCCTTTTTGAGGCCTTCTATCACGCCTATCAGTGCTTGCTGATCTTTCTTGCTCGGATACGAGTGCATCAACCATTCGAGATCAGCCGGCGCGTGTCTGATCATCCCGACAATTTCTTGACGGCACAGATCGGCGTGAGTCGGGTGCGGTTTCACCTCAAGCAAGGCCCGCTCGACAATCGCGGAATTGTCAAACGGCGGCAGCCGCGCATCGGGCGGCAAGTCCTCGTCGGTTGCGAACCTGGCGTATCGCGCGTTCGGGCGCGGCCGTTCCGCCGACGCGGCGGCTGGCACGCGCGTGCGGCGGGTCCGCTCGTTTGTACCCGGCCGGCGAACCGGCTGGCGCGCGGGACGCCTCACGATGCGCGCCTGCGCAAAGGAGTGACGGTGCCACCCGTCGCCGCTGGCCTCTGGGCACAATAGCGCCCCCAATCTGTCATCAACCGGCGCCGTTTGTCGAAAAGATCGCCGCGGCGGTACGCGGCCTCAACCTTGTCAGCGACAACGTGCGCGAGCGCCTTTTCGACGACGTGATTAGGATAGTTGGTCCGCTCGGCCGCCCAGTCTCTAAACGTGCTGCGAAAGCCGTGCGGCACGCATTCCGGCCGCATACCCTTCATCAACTCCAGCATCGCCATGTTGCTCAGTGCGCCGCCGGAGCCGAACACAAAGCAGTTGTCGCCCTCGCGCGGCAGCGATGTCACAATTTCGATCGCGCGCGCGCTGAGAGGTACGCGGTGCTCTCGGCCAGCTTTCATCCGCGATGCCGGAACCGTCCATACCTTCTGCCCGAGGTCGATTTCCTCCCAGCGTGCGCCGATCACCTCGCCGGTGCGGCCGATCGTCAAGATCAAAAACTCCAGGGCGCGCGCACCAAGGCCGTCGCGTTCCCGCAGCTCGGCCATGAATGTGGGCAACTCTTCATAGGGCAGCGCCGGATGATGCTTCACCGGCCGCACCTTCGCGCGCGCCGGCAATAGCTTGTCGAGATGGCCCTTCCAGCGCGCCGGATTTTCCCCACCGCGAAAGCCGCGCACCTTGGCCCAGTCGAGCACGCGCTCGATTCGTCCGCGCACGCGGCCCGCGGTTTCCGTCTTGTCGGTCCAGATCGGCTCCAGCGCCTTGAGCACGATCGCGGTGTCGATCGCCGCAACGGGGAGCTCACCGAAGATCGGATAGGCGTAAGTCGCAAGCGTTGCTCGCCATTGCTCGGCGTGTTTTGCGTTGCGCCAGCCGGCCGCCTGCGCGGTGACGAAACTTTCCGCGCATTCCGAAAACGTCTTGCTGCGGGCCGCCGCCAGACGCCGCTGCGCATTTTGCTCACCCCGCGCGGTAATCGGGTCGATCCCGTCGAGCAGCAGCCGGCGGGCCTGCCTAGCGCGCTCGCGGGCATCGACCAGATGCACGGTATGCACCGGCCCAAGGCCCATCTGCCGCTCGCCGCCGTCACGCTTGAAGCGAAAAATCCAAGCCTTGGTTCGCCAGCGCGAGATTTGCAGATAGAGCCCGCCGCCGTCGGCGTAGCGTCCCGGCCGGTTGAGCCGTTTCACGTTCAAGACTGTGAGTCGGTTCGAGTTCGAATCCCGCATTGTCCGCCTGGCCTCTGCCCACGCTTCTACCTACACCGGCGCGCGTCATTCGATGGCACGGTGCGGCATAGCATGGCGCGTGGAAAATGCAAGTTATCTCGATTATATCGGCATAACTGGCACGCGCTGGCAAGTGATGGCGCGGCCTGTCACGGCGGAGAAAACTGCCTCCCTCTCCGCCATACCAATATAATCAATAGCTTAGAAGGAGTCGCCAGCGACATTAGCGGCAGTAATTAGCGACAGGTAAATCACGTCCTTTGATGGCCGCTCCTAGGGTGACGGCGACGAAGCGCTTAGCCGCACACGCACAAAACCCTCCTGCCAAGTTGGCCGGCGCCGAGGATGCGCTCGGCCGGCTTGAGCCCATGTCAGCGTTGCAAAATTTTGCCGATCGGCGATTCTTGCCCAAACAGTGGATACCTAACCGGCTTGCGGTCACGCGCACGCTCGTTGTGTATTATATCGCGCAGAACGCCTCTCTGATGCCTGAGCCGACACGCCAGGAGAGCTAAGGTAGGTTTGCTACTATCAGCTCATCAATGCGCGAGCGTAGACCTTGGGCGTCGCCAGCTCACCGATTCCGTTTTGCATCCGTTCGCACGCTCTGACTATAAGCTTGGGGTCAACGCAGAAGACTATTCGAATGTGATCCTTGCAGCCGGGACCGTAAACAGATCCCGGAACCGCTGCAATCTTCAGCTTGTCACGAAGGAAGGCTGATACGAAGTCTCCCGCGGATTTCGAATTGACAGATCTCGCATCGGATAAATAGGTCGCCATTTCGCTGACGTTCGGAAACAGAAATAATCCGCCTTGCGGCCGGCGAACAAAGCGGACGCCAGGCACACGTTGCAGTAAACTCTGGCCTGCGTCCATCCTCGAAACGAGTTCGGTTCGCATCTTTGCAAACCAACTGTCTGCTTCGGGATGCGAAATAAGCAATTGGCCGATCATTTCGGAAGTCTTATTGACCGCCAAAAAAGCATAATCATGGACCTTTCCGGCCGCCGAGAGCGCCCGTTGCGCACCCGCCAGCCAGCCAATGCGCAGTCCAGGTACGGCGAATTTTTTGGAAAAGCTGTTGACCAATATGACGTGTCCAGCGTCGGGGACACACGCTGACGCGGGCTGATGCTTCACTCCGTACACTGTCTGATCGTAGACTTCATCATGAATGAGCCAAAGTCCATGATCGGCCGTGAACGATACCAACGCCCTCAATTCTTCCTCGGTGCAAACATAACCGGTGGGATTTTCCGGCGAATTAAAGATCAATACTTTCGTGCGATCGCTGATTCGCGCTTTGAATGCATCAAGGTTATAGCGCCATCCCTCCGCCGCATCGCGCTCCACGCGGACGGGCCTGCGGCCCAGAATACGGACAAGGCCCTCGTAGAGCATGTAGGACGGATCGGGAATAAGTATGTCATCTCCCTCACGGGTGGTGGCCAGGATGCTGACCGTCAGCGCCCCGGCTCCGCCATGTGTGACCATGATCTCCGATTCAGGATCATATCGAAGCTCATAGTGCCGTTGGTAGTATTGTGCGATCGCGGTTCGTAACTCGATCGCTCCCCGCGATTTCTCATATTTTTTTAGAGCCGCCGTAACAGCGGGCTCCGTCAACGCCGCGCCGATCGCCGGCCAGGCGAACGAGGGCGGCCCGTAATCGGGTTCGCCAATGCTAAGATTCAAGAAATCGGGGTCGGCCTCGACCTCCCGGGCAATTGTCTTCGATGTGTAGGGAATTAGCGTCTCGATGGCAGCGTTCAACGTTTGTACCATTACACCTTCTCCCACTACTTACTGCTCGACTGCTTAGCTCCTCAACACAGATCGCCAGCGTGTTTCGTTGTACGGTCCACATATCGGAATGTCATCCGCTCGCCGATCCAATATGTGCCGTAGGTGTTGAAACGTGAAATTTCGGGTCGCCATAGTTGGCGCGTTTTTCCTGATAATAAGCCGAATACCATTCGCCTTCCCGTTTTGCCGAAAACGTCAGAAACATTGCCCTGCGGTATGTTTTGCTGCGGTTGGCGTAAGAGCGATGCGGCACGAATGAATCGAATAGTACAAGGTCGGTCGATGAGGTGGGTACCGATTGCCAAATCAATTGCTCGGCTATTTCATCGCGAATGTCGCCGTGCTTTTCGCCGCCGCTGTAATGATCAAACAGCGGTCTCTCCTCGATCCAGCTTTTAACGAAATGCGGATTGTTGCCTGCAACGTCGCGCGCATTGATTGCAAATTCAAGGCAGCCATTTTCCGCCGTGGATTGGTCGATACTGATCATCGCTGTTACGTTGTACCGAGGACCAAATGATTGGTAGGCGGCAAAGTCCTGATGCGGGCGAAACGCGCCGCCGCCTGGCGCCTTTTCGTTTTCCTTGTCCTTGAACGGAATGAATGACTCGCCGAGTAGCCCATCGATAATCGGCGTGATCTTTTCTTCGACGAATTTCGCCATTTCCGCGTCGGCGCCGAGAATGTATTCAAACCGGCACAAGCACGTGGGGTCGCCGGCCTCCGGTACGACAATCAGCTCCTGGCTGGAATGGCGCGCCCACTCGGCGAGCGACATTTTGTTGCGCTGGACCAATTCAAGTTGTTGCCGCGCGCGCTGGCCAAGGTCGTCGGACCGGCTCTTTAGAAAACGGACCGCTTCTGCGTCCCAGGCGTCATGGAGGAGAGCGAAGCCCATTCGAGTGAATTGAGCTTTTTCGCCGGCCATCCCGTCGGACAAAGTCGAGACCTGATCGAGGATAGTCACATTTACCTCCTCGGTAGGATCTAGCGTGCCCTGTCATTGCCAGAATAATACTCGCCTAGAGATTGTAGTCAATAGCTATTACGGCAATAAATCTGGCTTTATTTTCGCCACACCGATATGACAGTTTTATGAGACAACCTTTAGTAACATACACGGGGCTCCAACATGGTTCCGGCAAGTGTCTTCCTGGATGAGCTTGCGAAATCCGACTTCGACTTTGTTGCCGGCGTCCCATGTTCCTTCCTGACGCCTTGGCTGATAGCGCTCAATGCAAGTTCGGCGATGGTCCATGTGGGCGCGGCGAGCGAAGGTGAAGCTGTAGCAATTGCAGCCGGCGCGTGGCTTGCAGGACGCAAGACCGTGGTGTTTTGTCAAAACTCCGGGCTCGGCAATGCAGTGAACCCCCTGACTTCGCTGAATTTCCCCTTCCGCATTCCGACCCTCCTTTTAGTGACTTGGCGCGGCCAGCCTGGAATCAAAGACGAGCCGCAGCACGTATTAATGGGGCAGATCACGCAAGCGTTGCTCGACGTGATCCGCGTCCCGTGGTGTGACTTTCCGAATGAAGTTAGAGACCTCTCCGCAATGTTGAACGCGGCCACTGCAAAAATGAACGATAGTTCCCTGCCTTTCGCCTCGGTAGTTCGGAAGGACTCTCTCGGCGGAGACGAGCCGCCGGCAGCGCTTCGATCTACGGTTTATCTCCAGGGCGGTCACTGTATCGACCTGCTCGACAATACTGCGCTGCCAACCCGTATTGCGGCGCTTGAGCGGTTTCTCGCCGTAGCTCCGGAACGAGCCACGATTATCGCCACCACCGGCAAGTGCGGCAGGGAATTGTTTACTCTCTGCGACCGGCCGCAGCATCTCTATCAGGTCGGATCAATGGGGTGCGCCAGTGCTATGGCTCTCGGCGTAGCACTCAATACTAAATCGTCCGTGGTGGTGCTCGATGGCGACGGTTCGGCGCTCATGAAGCTCGGGAACATGTCGACGATTGGAGCGCATGCCCCAAAAAACTTAATTCACGTCATATTGGACAACAATGCCCACGATTCCACCGGCGGCCAGCCGACTTCATCTCAGAGCGTCGATTTTGCCCATGTCGCCTTGAGCTGCGGGTATCGTTCGGCAATCAAAACAAACAATTTATCCGGCTTCGAAACTGGTCTTTCGACTGCTTTCAACACACCAGGTCCGACCCTTATCCATGTGCAGATTCAAGTCGGTTCGCTTGATCCGCTTGCGCGCCCCACCATCGCTCCGCATGAGGTGGCGCAGCGTTTTCGCGAATTCCTGAGGAATGACCACAGTTCCGTTTAGCCTGGTATCGCCTGACGGCGGTGCAGATTCAGTATGGTCGCCACGGCATCGATGAAGCGTTCCATGTCGGAGGGAAAGACCTGCCCGATGCAGCCGACGCGGAAGCTGGGCTCGCGCGTGAGCTTTCCGGGATAGATCGCAAATCCCAGGGCAAATAGCTCGCGATGGAAGGCCTCGAAATCAAACCGATCGTTCAGCGGATGATAGGTTGCGATGATCGGCGCGTTGAGATGTTCAGGCAGAAACGCATGAAATCCAAGTTGATCCATGCCTTGCCGCAGCACCTGCAAATTGGACCGATAGCGCTTCAGACGGGCGCGAACGCCCCCCTCTTGTTCGAGAAGATCGAGGGCTCGATCGAAGGCGGCGACAATTTGGGTTGGCGGCGTAAAGCGCCATTGGCCGTTTGCTTCCAAACCTCGCCATTGATCATGGAGGTCGAGGCTCAATGAAGGTGCAGAACCCGAAGCCTCCAGTAAGGCATCTTTCTTGGCCATGACGAATGCCAATCCCGGCAACGCTTCGAGACATTTGCTCGACGACGCTGCAAGCGCATCGTAGGGAATAAGGTCGTGGGTCGGGGTCAGTGCGCCGAAGGCGCTCATCGCATCGATCAATAGCCGACGACCATTCCTGAATACGGCCTGAGCTATTTCTGCGATCGGATTTAGAATCCCGCTCGTGGTCTCGACCTCTACGACAGCAACGTGGGTAATCCGCGGCTCGCTCATCAGGTGGCGCTCCAACGCAGCAACGCTTGGAATGCTGTCTTCCGCGCACTCCAAAACCTGGTGCGAGCGACCGATACGCCTGCAGATTTGCACCATGCGCCTCCCATAGCTCCCGTTCACTAGGATGAGTACGCATCCGGATGGGGGCACCATCGTGCCCAGCATCGCTTCCACCGCAAAAGTCCCGCTGCCCTGTATGGGGACGGCCACCAATTCTTCGCCGCCCGCGAGGGCCACCAGTCGCTTGCGGACACGAGCCGTCAATTCAATGAAATCCGATTCCCGCGAACCCCAATCGCGGCTTGCCGCCGCCCGCACTTCGGGTGCCGTCGTCAATGGCCCCGGTGTAAGGAGCAACGGCAATCGGTCTGCCGCTCCGCGGCTGTCCAATCCCGGTGGCATAAAGCTCACGGCGCCAGATCTTTGCCTGATTTGCATCCCAACCGACTTTCAATCGCGGCGCATCACTGCCTTCCGTTGATCGTAGATCACCCCGAAATATGTCGGTCCGCCCGGTTCTCTATAGTTTTCTTCCGCCATTTCCAGTTCGGCAACGTTTGTCAGCCGAAATATCTCCTCAAGCGGCGCGATATTCGAATCTATGCCATATACCGATTCACTGCTTTGAATTCGGTTCACGACCGTTTGCATCGCCAGAATGGCGGCGCGCAGGCTGTGATTTGCCCATATTACAGCCGCCACTCCCGCTTTCCGGAACACCTCGGTGGGTGTGGCATGGTACATGGTTGGCACAATGACCACCGGCGAACGATTGCCCCAACGGCTGGTAAATTCCAACACCTCGTTGGCCGACGTCTTTTTGGAATGAATCAGAATGGCGTCAGCGCCTGCGGCGTGGTAGGCCTCGCCACGCCATAGCGCCTCCTCCATGCTGCGACCGGAGATCAATGCTTCGATCCGGGCCACCACACAGAAACTGTCGTCAAATTGGGAGTCCTTTGCGGCTTTGATTTTTCCACAAAACTCCTCGACGGAAGCGAGCGGTTGATCGTCGCCTAAGAACGAATTTGTTTTCGGGAAGACCTTGTCCTCGATACAAACGCCGGCAATGCCCCGTTGACCGAGCTTTCGCACCAACCGCCGCACGTTGTTGAAGTCGCCAAAGCCCGTATCGCCGTCCATCAACACCGGCACCGATACGGCGTCGACCATGAATTCCACCACTTCCATCACCTGGGTCCACGAGACCTCGTTACGGTCACGGACTCCGAGCGAAGCTGATATTGACAGTCCGGACGCCCACAACGCCTTGAATCCGGCTTCTTCGGCGATCTTGGCACTCAATCCGTTATGCGCCTCCATAAGGAAGGTGACTTCATTCGTCTCAAACAGTGAGCGAATGGACGGCCTTGTTAGCTTGGGCTCGTTTTTAAACTCATGCGTTACCACGTTAGTCATATCAGACACTCCGCTGATCATATAAGTCCGAGTTTCTTGGCTAAGTCCGAGCGCTGCAGCTTGCCAGTCGCGCCTTTTGGAATGTGATCGCCAAAAATTACGCGCCTTGGAATTTTGAATTTCGCAAGCCGCGCTGCGATGAAGTCCTTGATTTCGTACTCGTCCGCGTAGCTGCCATTCCTGAGAACAACGAGCGCTCCTATTTCCTCACCAAGCACTGCGTGGGGTATCGAAAAGGCTGCCGCCTGATCGACTGCTGGATGGGCATAAAGCACATCATCAATTTCGCGCAGGGCAATTTTCTCGCCACCGCGAATGATGATCTCTCTTTCGCGGCCAGTGACGGTCAGGTAGCCGTCGTCATCGATAAACCCGATGTCGCCAGTGCGGAACCAGCCATCAGTGAAACTTGTGGCATTTGCTTTTGGGTTATTGGCGTAACCCGAAAAAACATTGGTACCGCGGATTACGATGTGCCCGGATTGATTGCGTCCGGTTGCGTTCAGTTGATCGTCCAAGATCGCAACTTCGGTCCCAACGGGCAATCCGACGGTTCCTATTTTTCGCCGCATCGGGGGCAGCGGATTGCTGGCAATCTGATGCGCCGCCTCTGTCATTCCGTAAGCCTCGATAACCGGGCATTTGAACAGCGTCTCGAGACGAACCGCGACCGTCGGCGGCAGTGCGGCGGAGCACGATCTGATGAAACGCAATCGAGTGGCTTCGACCGCAGTCTGATTGTGGCTCGCGCGCGCGAGAACCGCTTGATGTATTGTGGGAACCGCGGTGTACCAAGTGGGGTTTGCCTCGGCAAACCATCGGTAAAATTTGAGCGCATCGAAAGCTGGTGCGCATACGACCTGCGCTCCGGCCCTGATCGAAACAAGTAGTGAAGCGACTAAACCATGAACATGGAACAGCGGCATGATATTGAGGCCGACGTCGTCGGGCCGCAGTTGCAAAATGGCCTGAACACTATCGACGGCGTGGAGAAGGTTTTGAGCGGTCAATGAAACGACTTTTGGCCGCGACGTCGTGCCTGACGTGTGCAGAGCCAAAACTTCATCGGCTGATTTCGACACGCCCGTGTCTCCATGGGCGCCGTGAAGTCTCTCAGTGTTAAGTAACTGGAAATAGCCAGCCGGTTGGCGCGGGTCGATTGCTATCTCGAGAACCGGAATATTCCGTCTGGTTGCCACGACAGCAGCTGCCGAGCGATCTCCTTGTTCGACAACTATTGCCTTAACCGCCAGGTCAGACAGGTAGGTTTCAAATTCATCCTCGCGGAACGCAGGATTGAGTGGCGCGATACTCGCTCCCGCGGCGATCGACAGAAACGCTGTAGCCAGTTCGGGACCGTTTCGCAGGACGACGCAGATCCGATCTCCGTTCGCGATCCCAACCTGTCTGAGATCGCGTACCGTTCGTATGATGAGCCCCGCAAGCTCACCATAGCTGATCGGCGCTTGTCCGATGCCGCCGATGGCAGGTCTGTCAGCCGGTTGGGCTTGAACCAACTCAAGGATCGTTGTTATACCCATCTCGGACCTCGACATCACACTACGCGCCGAAGACGTTCGTTTGGGTCGCAAAGCGGTTCACATAAGAAAAGCGTACGGTCGGCGGCTCATGCAGCCGCCGTCAGCGCAATGAGTCTCCCACAGTGCCGATCAATTTGTCAGGCAAGGCAATTGCCGGTAACGCATCGCAATGGGTCCAGATCGTCGAAAAGGACACAAAGCTGATAGCGCCGCGATCGCTCGTTGGTTTGACCGCAATTGCCGTGCGATCAAGTAAATCGAGATTAGACCCGCCGGGTCCAACGTGCCGGCTCTGACCACGCGATCCGAACGCAGATGCGAATCTGGCGACCAATCGGGCCATACATCCAGCCTCCGGGAAAACTACTAACCCATTTTGCCGATGTCTCTTCGTCTTCCGCAGCACCGCGATGAGCCGCGCTTGGTCATCATAAATTCGTCATTTACAAATTTGTAATATGCCTACTAAGGTTGTATGTCAAGCTTTTCTTTATCTTGAGTAGAGAGCGGCTTAGGCGGCACACCCGGGGAAAAAGATGGCATCCAGCATTCGGACAAGTTTCCTGCGGCCAGCAACGAACCAAAGCCCGACGGTAAGCCTACGGGATGCAATCATCGTCGCCTTCCTACCAATTCAATTCTTGATTTCCTGGTGCGCACCCGAGCGTCTTTGGCCATTGATCGGACGCTTGTTGCAGCCTCTGACCGCTTATCTCTATGCGAAGGGCGCTAGGCACGCCGAACAAGTGATCGCAGCCACGGCGGGTCGGCAATTGGATGCCGGCCTGATACGAAACATTCCTCGGCAGCTTGCCTTGGAAGAATTCATTATGATGCTTCAAATACTTCGGGACTATCGGCCCGGCGGATGGCGGCCGACGATTACCTTGATCGGACGTCAATATCTTGATCTCGCCTTGAAGGAGGGTAACGGCGCAATCCTGTGGGTTACCTATACAAACGGCGCCAGGTTGATCGCCAAAATGGCAATTCAGCGCGGCGGCTATTTGGTCTCCCATCTTAGCCGGCCGCGCCACGGGCTTTCATCTACTAAGTTCGGCATAAAATTCCTCAATTGGATCCAAACTACAATCGAAAAGCGTTACGTCGCTGAGCGGATTGTCGTCGAAGACAGGGAATTCCAGAAGGCCGTTCGATCGCTGATTGCCCGCCTGCGCGCAAACAAGGTCATTTCAATCACCGTGCATCGCTATGCGACGCGCCCGAGTGCGGTACCCTTCCTGGACGGCCAAATCGTTCTCGCGGATGGCGCTTGCAGGTTGTCGTACATAACAGGTGCTGCGCTCTTGCCCGTCGTCGCATATAGAGATGGCCACGATGCCCTCAAAGTCGAGATCGGAGCGCCAATCAACACACGACAAGCCACAACCGAGACGACCTCCGTAGTGGCCGCGCATCGTGAATATGTCGCGCGACTCGAGCGTTTTGTACTAGCGTATCCCGATCAGTGGCGGGGATGGTTTCAGTTATCGGAAGGGAATAAATTTCAACCGGCGCAATAGCGTGGAGACCGGCAAGTCGTGTTGCATCGCTGTTGCTATGGTGCCTCGACGGGGCATGCAATCCAGCCATTCCCGCTCTCATAGGCGCCCTGTTGCTTTGCTGCCCCAAACTCGGAGTCTTGAGTTGGAGAGATTTCGAAAAGCGGCTGTCTTGGGGTCTCGTGCTTACGGTGGGTGCCTCTCTCTCGTTGGCAAGCAATGATTCACGCGGGAACCGTCGCTTGGATGGGACACGAGTTTGTCTTGTTATTTTCAGGTGTAACGCCGTCGCCCCTGATACTCTTAGTTAGCATCATCATTGCGGCATCTCTTGTACATATCGCAATTACAAACCTAGCCGCTTGCGTAGCACTGCTCGTTCCTGTCGCAATGACAATCGCTCATGCCGCAGGGGTAAATCCAATTGTTTGCGCACTGATCGTGACGATCGTAGTCGACAGCGTAATTATGTACCCTGTTCAAACCGCGGCTAATCTCCTCGCCTATGAAAGCGGATATTTTCGAAGCGCCGATGTTGGCCGCCTGGGGGTCGCGATGCTTGGGCTAACCATCGTCGTTTCGCTGTGCATTGCCGTACCGTACTGGGGGCACTTGGGGTGACGCTGCTAGCGCCTTGATCGTCGGCGCGATGCCGCCGACAGGAGACGTCGAGGCCAAACTTGTAAAATTGGACCAGCCATCCACTTGTCGACCTTTCGGCGGCTGTTCGGAAAACTGAATTTTGCGTCATCCCAAATTACGGTCGCTTAAAGAGGCGCGCATCGTCGGGGACCGGATCATTCGGGAGCCGCATCATCCCGTGCTGTTCGACTGCTTCGTCGATCAGATTTGTAATCAATTGGGTGAACAGCATCGGCTCTTCGGCGGCTTCCCACAAGAAATAGCCAAAGGAACCGGGGCACGGATTGACCTCATTGAGCCAAATTTCGCCGGTCACGGAATTTCCCATGAAGTCGAGTCGCGGGGCGCCAGTTCCTCCGACTGCGAGGAACGCCTCCTCTGCCCACGCTCGAATATTCTTTCCTAATTCCGGTGGAAGACTTGGATTGATCTCCCGGGTTAGGGACAACATTCCTTGGCTGCTCTGACCGGGAGTTTTTGCCGCGGCCTTACTGCCGCCTGACAGGTACTTCTGCTTGAAATCCAAAAGCACGGCCGTGTTTTTCGGTTTTTCGATGGCAGAGCATCTGAGCCTGCCGCCAAAACGGCAGACGGATATGTTGTATTCGACCAAATTAGATACAAATGGCTCAAGGATGGCCGCGGCATCCAACTTAAATATCTGTGGCAGCACTGCCGCGAGCTCTTCGACATCGTTTACTTTCGCTACGCCGATTGAGCTACCTAGATGGTTCGGCTTGACGACTGCCGGGAACGATGCCTGTTTCGCCAAAGTCGCGAGCACATCTCTGCCGATGACGAGTCCCTGTTTCGGCCTTGTTAGCAGCACCTCGGACAGCATTGGCAGGTTCATGCCGCGCAACATGCGCTTGGTCGCCGCCTTGTCCATGAGAACGGAGGACGCCAATGTCCTCATACCCGTGTACGGAATTGCCGCGGTCTCAAAGAGACCCTGGATTTGGCCGTCCTCCCCGGTCGTCCCGTGAAACGCCAGGAGAGCAACGTCGAAGACCACCGGCTGCGGTCGCCGGAAGAGCTGCCGCTCGCGCGGAAGCAACACGCCTTTGCCGGACGGCATGACGTCCAGGATTACGCTGGTGAGGTGCTGCTGCAGTCCGGGGTCTGGAAGGTAGTTCGACCGATTGGCGAGCGGTTCGCCAACTAGCCATTCGCCCTTGTGTGTGACATAGACCGCAAACGCCTCATAACGGTCCGAATCAACTGCTTCCAGCACTTGCAGACCGGTAACTATGCTGATGTCGTGTTCTGGCGACCTGCCACCGAAAACGACTGCGATGCGCTGCTTTTCCGACATTCCAATATCCATCGAAAATCGAGGGGCCCATGGTCGTGTTGGACCGTCCTATACCAATGATCGAGCGCGCCCGCACTGCCGGGAATTACCGCGACATCCCAATAGATTTGCAAGACCCCCGCAATCGCGAGACGCTCGTGGATGCGCGGGACTCGGGCTGGCGGGGGAAAATTACCATTCCCGAATGGACGGCCAAAACGAGCCTTACCGACAGCCAATCGACGGAGCTATTCGTGAGCTTTGGTGCAGGCAGACTATCATCACAATGTTGCTACGTGTCAATGAACAGCTCATCGCGCATGGCGTGGAGTTATTCCTGCGGCACGCGTACCGTCCAATTACCTGTCAACAAGGAATATGGACATTTTTCTGGGAAAAACTTCGACGGGAGATCCCGCAGAGGGACGAGAAAGAAATCTCCAGCCGCGTGCAGCGGTATGTTTTCAGATCCGCGGCAGTTTGATTGCGAAGATCCGCGAACTTGGCCCGTTCACACGACGGGGGCGGCGATCGACCTAACATTACGCGACTTGGGAAATGGGAAGCCGTTGGATATGGGGACTCATTTCAACAAAATGTTACCGGCGAGTCACAGCGATCACTTCGAACGGATTTTAAATGCCGGCCTCGTCGCTGCCGACGATATTCGTCTTCGCAACCATCGTTTGCTGTATTGCGCGATTGGGACCGGGGATTTACCAACTACAGCTACGAATTCCGGCATTTCGATTATGGCGACCAGATGTACGCCATGACTCTCGGGCATCTCGACAAAAGCGTAAATACCGCGTGGTATGGTTATGCTCCTCCTCCAGCCGCTGGGAGCTAACAGATGCAAAGGATTACGTCCTGCGGCGCGTCGATCGCTTATGTTTCTTCTTTTGGATGCACATTAGACAAGGCGCCGCTGCATTTCTTCTGGGGACATGGATGGGGACAAGATCATCGGGTATTCCTGGGGCTGGCCCATGCACTCGAACGATACGGAACCCAAATTAATTTTGACTTCCCAGGCTTTGGCGAATCACCACATCCTCCCGCCGATTGGGGAACCGCCGATTACGCCGATGCCTTTGCCCACTGGATAGCGACACTTCCGCCCGCGCGACGCATCTGGATTGGTCACTCGTTCGGCTGCAGGGTTGGTTTACAGCTGGCCGCCCGTCACCCCAGCTTGATTGACGGTCTCTTTCTTATCGCGGCAGCCGGCTTGCCGCGCTCAAGGACACCTTTTCAACGGCTTAAAATTCGCACCAAAATCGCCGCTTTCAAGGCCTTTAAAGTCTTGCCTCGATTGGGTTTTGACACGGCCTCACTGGCAGCCAAGTTTGGCAGCGCCGATTATCGTGGCGCCGGTTCGATGCGATCCATTTTGGTCAAGGTCATTCGCGAAGATCTGACCGAGACGGCGCGTCACGTTAAATGCCCCGTCCAGTTAGTTTACGGAGCGCTCGACGATCAGACTCCGCCGGAAATTGGCCATCGCCTCCTAGCGCTCATGCCGAATGCAAGCATCAGTATTTTGCCGAGATTTGACCACTATACCATTTTAACGGCGGGAACCCATCAGGTTCAGCATCAGATCGAACGTTTTATCAAACGAATTGAGGCGTGATGTCGACCAGCCTCACATCCTTCCTGCCGCTCCTGCCGTATCTCCTGTTCACGGTTCGCCGCCTTATGTCCTATTTGCATATCTTTCAGCAGGAGGAATACGACGGATGGCGGTTTCTGCGCTGGGTGAGCCGAACATACTCATTCGACAAGAAGCTGAGTGCCATAATTGTTCTGCTCAGCGCGGTTGAGGCTGTACTGAAACCCGTTGGGCCGGAACTTGGCCTCATATTATCTGCGGCGTTCGTCGCGTTCTTCTTCATTGAGTTGGATCCGCGCAAGAGCGGCAAAAAGAAGCTCGTCCTCACGGTCCGAGCCAAGCGGATACTTGCCGTAGCGGCGGGGCTGGCCTTTGCAGCCGGCGTCGTCGTGAGCCTGCTATCCCTGGGATTATGGGTGTGGCTGTTGCCTGTCCAGCTGCTGCCCCTGGCCCTTGTCGCAGCAAATCTATTATTGGCGCCGGTCGAGCAAAGAATCCAAAAGGCTTTTTGGCAGCAAGCGCACGATAAATTGCTGTCCATGAGACCAACAGTCGTCGGGATCACGGGCTCGTTTGGAAAGACGTCGGTCAAACATATTCTTGGGCATATCTTAGAGATGCACGCGCCCACCTTGCTAACGCCCGGAAGTGTCAACACGCCAATGGGCATCGCTCGTATCGTGCGCGAACAACTCGGTTCTCAGCACCAATTCTTCGTCTGCGAAATGGGCGCTTACGGGCCCGGCTCAATCGAGCGTCTTTGTCGGCTGGCGTCGCCCAATGTCGCGGTGGTCACCGCGGTTGGTTACGCGCACTACGAGCGCTTCAAGTCTCTCGATGTGGTCGCAAAAACAAAACTCGAGTTGGCGCAAGCGGTCATGAAGACCGGCGGCAAAATTATCATCGCCGAGGAAGTGCTTGAGTTCGATGCCGCCCGAAACTTTTATGCGCTGCATCCATCCCTCGTAACGACCGTCGGGGCGAGCGCTAATGCTGATTTAAGAGTGCTCGCAATACGGCAAACTGCCGTGGCCGTGGAGACCGACGTGGAATGGCAAGGTAAGCCACACACGATCAAGTCACCTCTCTACGGTAAACACCACGGAATGAATATGGCACTTGCGTTCGCCACGGCTGCCGTCATGGGCATTCCGATCGAAACCATAGTTTTGTCGCTGCGGAGCACGCCCCAGATTAAGCACCGTCTGGAGGTAAAGCGCGAACCGAACGGCTCCGTTATCATCGACGACGCCTACAATTCGAATCCGATCGGCTTCGCAAGCGCGCTCGCCGCTCTTGATACCTTAAGCTCGGCCAAGGGTCGCCGTATCTTGGTGACACCAGGCATGGTCGAACTTGGTGAGGCTCACGAACGGGAGCACCAAAAGATCGGGGCAGTCGCAGGATCACACGTGGATGTGCTTCTGCCGGTTGTTCCAAAGCGAATCGAAGCAATGATTTCTGCCTATAGAATGGCTAACCCGGCCGGAATCGTTGTCCCGTGTGATAACTTCGGACAGGCCCGAGCGTGGCTGTCGGCGAACCTTCAGGCGGGAGACATCGTGTTGCTGGAGAACGATTTGCCGGATCTCTATGAGAATAAACTGGCCCTGTAAGAAGATCGTAACAACGTCGGGTGAGGCGCCCAACGGATACAGGGCGGGCGACATATATAGAGATCATGCGAGCAGGCTGCGGCTGCCGGGCGACGTCGCCGATTCCATTTGACGAATTGCGGACCGCGGCGACGATCGAGTTCGGGCGGTCGGGGCGATTTCCGCCTTCGGTATGTTTGCATGACCCCGTGCTGGCCAGAAATCTCATATTGCTATTCTAGCTACCACCGGCGTGCTATCTTAGCTATGTGTCAAAGAGAGTTCGCCCATGACTGAGACTGTGAATCGGCCAGCTTCGTCGTCACTCACGGTTGATCGAGCCGAGTCGTGGAAGGGACGATTTCCCAAGAACGGTATTATATCATTACTCGACACGAACAGCGCATTCAACCTCGCAGAGAGCACCGCGTCGGATCTTACCGTGGGCCAGCTGGTGGACATGGTCGGTTGGCACCATGTCAAAGACCTTAAGCTCGGCTATGGATCGTCAACCGGAAACTCAATGCTTAGAGAGCAGGTGGCGCAGTTGTGCGCTGTTCTCCCTGACGAAGTGCTCATTACCCAAGGCGCCGCACTCGGTCTTTTTCTGCTCGCGTTCGAGCTTTGCCGCGCTGACGACGAAGTCGTGCTCATCACGCCGTATTTTCCACCCAATCACGACGCGTTCATTAGCTGCGGAGTGCGAGTCCGAAAAGTGCAGCTTCACTTTGATGAAGCTTATCGTCTGGATCCGAAAAGGGTTGCAGATATCCTTTCACCGGAAACTCGCCTCGTCAGCCTCGCTACGCCACAAAACCCGAGCGGTAAACGGATTCCGCACGACGTCATCTGTGCCATACTTGACGCGATGGCCGCTCGTGCACCGCAAGCGCGGCTGTGTATCGATGAAACTTATCGCTTGACGAATTACGATGGCGGCAGACCCGTGCCGAGCGTGGCGGCGCTCGATCCGCGCGTCATTACGGCGGCATCGGTGTCGAAGTCGCATGGCGCTCCGGGGCTGCGCGTCGGCTGGATGACCGTTCGCGATCCGGATCTTCGCCAGCGATTGATGGTGGCCAAAATGAATATCGTCGTCTCTGGATCGACCCTGGATGAAGTACTCGCAGCCGGGCTAATTGCCCGACAGGATGCGGTCCTTATCCCCCGCGGGAGAATGCTCGCGACGGCACTCGAAATGATAAGCCATTGGCATAAGGGCGAGATTGGCCGCCTCGACTGGGTACGTCCCGACGGCGGCGCACTCTGTTGCATGCGGCTAAATCGGGAAGTCTTCAATGCTGCGGCGGTTGAGCGTTTTTGGATGGCACTACCCGGCCGAGACCTTCAACTCGCTCCCGGTGATTGGTTCGGCGAGGAGAAGCGGATTTTCCGTCTGGGATTCGGCTACCTTCCTTTGCATAACCTTGAAGCGGCTCTTGCCGCTCTCTCCCGAGTACTGGACGATGCGATCCTCGCTAAATCTGCTTAGAGCGTAGACGACGCTAATTGTCGTTGTGCTATTTTTGGTCGTGCTCAATCAAGATTGGATGGTTCGGTCTCATCGGAACCTGAGCGCGCCGAGACCGGCGAAAAAAGTGACTGCCGCCAGCGCGACGAAGGCCAGGGAATAGCTAACATATGCGGCGAGTCCGCCAAACAAAAGCGGCCCGATCGCTGCGCCCGCAAAGAGAAAGACATTGACGCCACTGGTCAGCGCGCCGATCTGGCCATTCGGTGCTTTTCGAGCGACCTCAGCAAGCACAACCGGGATAAATCCAGCGGCACTCACTCCGAAGAGAGCGGCAGTAAATAGGATCCCGATCAATGGCCAATCGTGAGTAGTCATGGCGCTTAACAGACTTGCGCCGGCAATAGTCAGACCAATCAATCCTATTGTTGTATGTGGTCTGAGTACCTGGTCTGATAAACTGGCCCAGGCGATTTGACCGACGATGCCTGCCGCCTGCGAAACGCCGAAGATCAAACCTGCTGTCGATAAATCGAGACCAACGTTCTTGACCAGATAAACCATATAAAATGACCGCAAGCAGTATTGTGCCGCCCCCGCTGCCGTGCCAGCGAGCAGAAATTGAGCCATGCCGGTCATAGCCCATAATTGTTTGACTGGCTCGAACGGCCTGTGTTGTGGCGGCGCCTGACGGAGAGAGCCGTCGAGCCAGCGGGTGATGGGGAGAAGCGCGACTGCAACAGCGGCGCTCAGCATCGCCAACCCAATCGCGGTGATCTTCCACTGAAATCGGAAGACGAAAAACGGCAACAGTAGTCCCGCAAGCGCGGTGCCAATCGGAACACCGGTCTGCTTCAGCGACATAATGAAGCCGGTCAAGTGCGGTGGTGTTCGGGACCCCAGCACTTGTGAACTGGCCGGATTCATTGCTCCCGCGGCCATTCCGATCGCAATGGGTGAAATAATCACCAGCCCAAGCATCGGCGATGTCACGCAGAGGAGACCGATCGCGCTGACGCCGATACAGGCGAGACCCAAGCCCATACCTCCGAGCCTCGTCAGAAGGAACGGTATTTGAAAGCTGATCAGGAAGGCGGTTGTTAGAACAAGAGCAGGATAGAGAGCGATAAAGGTAGCGTTCCAGCCGCGATCGGCCGCGATTTCGGGCGTGAGGACCGGGATCGATGCCGCAAGCAGGGAAATGATGGATTGAACCAGAAGCGTCGCGGCAATTGCGGCCACAAGCGCGACCTTGCTCTGGTTATTGGAAACAATCTCTTGGGATATGGTCATGCGACGAAATCGCGACTGCACATCGAATCGAGATGCGCTGCAATGCTCCTGACATGGGGGAACTTGAGGATGGACTCGTGCGTGGCGGTAAGGCGAACTACGTTTAGGTCGCCCTCAACATAATCGCTCCAATCAAAGGCCTGCTCTTGACTCTTCGGCTCGGCTTCCGCGCGGAACAGCGTGACGCTGGTCGGCAGTCGTGCAGGACGATATTTCCGGCGAATCCGGCGTATATTGCGAATCAAGTCCACGACATCCTCAACGTGCCGTGCTGCAGGTACCGGTACTCCAGCGCGCGCGGCTGCCGATTGAATGATAGCGCTTGCGCACGCCGCGCCGTTGCCGGACGGCTCGATCTGAGCGCCTATGCCGAGAAGACGCGCGGCCCTCGACAGGATGTCTCGGTCGTCGTCGCCTTCCCAAAATTCCGCATGACACGGCGTGTCGATGAGAGTGACTCCCAACAACGGCCGGGCACTCGCGTTGTACTGACGTGCCATTTCGAACGCGACGACACCGCCAAATGACCATCCAGCAAAATAGCGCGGGACGTCTCCGATGATTTGATCAAGCGCAGCCAGATAGTCACGCGCGATTTCCTCCACGGAGGTCGGAGCAAACGATGACAGGTTGGCCGGTTGCAAGCCATAGATCGGCCACGGTCCATTCAGGTGGGAGATCAGCTCGTTGTAGCAGAACAAGGTGCCGCCAATGGCGTGCGCGAGTACGCAGCATCTCTCCACCGAGCCCGCCTTCAGTTGGACCACGCATTTGCGCGAGGCGACTACGGTAGCCGCACGAACCGCATTCGCCATTTCCGCAACGGTAGGAAATTCGAAGACCGCCGATATCGGCAAGTCAGTGCCAAACGTCTCGTTGCATTGGAGCACGAGCTCCATCGCCTTGAGTGAATTGCCGCCAAGATCGAAGTAGTCATCGGATATTGTGGCGTTTGGCATTTGCAAACGGTCTCGCCACATGTTCAGAAGGATTAGCTCAATCTCGTCGCCGGGCGGCTTGAATTTATCGCCCGGTGGCATCGGATCCATCGAAATCCGAGCCGGGGAAGCCGGTAAATTGGACGGAGATTGGATTTCCGGCGAATGGAATGCACCGGCCGCGAGCTCCGCTGATAATTCTTCCAGCCGCTCAGAACCTTGGAGCGGCGCGGACAATAGCTTCTTCAGACACTCGAGAAATGCCGCCGCATGAACGGCCGGGATTCGTCCGGGATCGGTATCGAGAACGACGCGAATTGGGACGGTCTCGCCATGGTCGAATATGGTGACCGAGAAAGCGACCGGAAAGCCCGACGAAAGATTCTTGCACGTAATCGGCGCTCCGCCGATGGTGAAGCCATAGTCGCTCCGCACGTAATTCACCGCCAGGTCGAATAGCTCGGATCGGCCCGTTGCGCGGAAATCCATCGCTCGGATCGTGTGATTTAACGGAAACAGCTGGTGCCGGATGTCTTCGGCAAAACGCGCGTCTAGCTCGGACAAGGCTGCCGCCAAGGACATCGACGCATCCAAACAAAGCCTGAAAGGGAACATCTTTGCAAACAAACCAACGCATTCCTTGGCGCCTTCGCTACGACGGTTCGCGACCGGGATGCCGACGATCACGTCCGAACTTGCAAACATGTTCCTGTAGCAAGACCAGACAAGACACAAGACAACCTTGAATGCCGAGGAATTGTGCGCCCGTGCGAACGATCGCAATTTGGCGGAGGCGTCCAGACCGAGGTCAAAGTCGAGACGCGCCGGGCGCCCCGATCGCGATCTCTCGCTCCATCTCTTGTCCGTTTTGATGCACGCGGTAGGCAAGTCGCGTAGCCGTTCCTTCCAATACGATTCGTCAGCCGAATACTGTGGCGACGCGAGATAGTCGTCTTCCGCCGCCTTGGCGGAGTGGAAGGAAACGATCGATTTGGCCCGCTCTTGTCGCTCGGATAGGGAATTGTAGGCTGCCGCGACGCGCGCGGCGACGAGTTGACGCCCAGTCGCGTCGATAATTAAGTGGTGATATTTCTGAAGCCAAAGAAACTGATCGGCGGCGATCCTGGCCACGGCGAATTCCAAGAGTGGAAAGTCGCTTGCGCGCAAGGCCGTCCAAAAAATGCGGTCGAACCAAGCTGCCGCCTGTCCAGCTGGATCCATATCGCCGGCGAAATCTCTATAATTGAGGGCGGTGACGACCTCGGGTACGATTTCCTGAAAAACGCGACCGTCTTTTTGGATGAAGCGCAGGCGAAGCGCGTCATTTTCCAAGATGACCTGCCGCATGGCGCAGTCAAAGCGTGCCACGTCGAGATGCCCGCTTATGGAAATGAGCTGTCCTGTGTTGTAGATCGGTTTTCCTGGATGAAGACTCTGGTCAAACCAAATCGAAATCTGCGCCGTGGTCAATCCAAAGAGGCTGGTTTCGTTATGCCGGTCCAACACGGCACTTGGACTGGCAGGTTCACGGCTGCCTTCCTGCATCTGGAACGTCTCCTCTACAACGCGACTAAAAGGTTTACACAGATGCCGAAAGGCTAAGCGTTGAGGCTCTAGTTTCCGACGAAGCTCCGACTGTCCTTTATGGTTCGGCGCAACCTGGTCCGCTGCTAGCCATAAAGTCCCATTTTGTCCTGGTGTTGGCGATTTTTGGGTATTATCGTTCCAGTTGTGTTTTTTCCAATTTCCGCCATGATTGCATTTATAGTTGACGCAATCAAGAGCGGTATGTATTTACTATGCACCGCGCTGAACCAGAGAAACTTCCCAACCACGCGTGAAAAATCTGCCGCTAGTCAGTTACGGCCAGGAAGGTGAGACCAGCATCGAATTACTCCGCCTCGCCCTCCAAAATTTTGCTCTTGAACTTTGGTGCCCGAAGCGTTGCGGGCAAAATCGTCGGGAACTGAATGTTGCGTACCATGAGCGCAGATCCAGGGATCGAGGTCGCCTCCAAAGCGGATGAAAGCGCGTCGATCCAATTTGGAGTTCTTCTACAGCGAGTCGCCGGCCTCGAACTGCCGGTTGCAGAAATGCCGGCGCCGAATACGACAGCAAAGCATTCGTCTAAAGTTTCAAGAAGGCGCCCAATTGAGGAAAGATACCTTGCCGGCAGGTTCACGTTCACCGCTGAACTGGAGATGTTGACGAGGCTGGCTGCCGATTCAAGTGTAACCTGCCATGAAGCTTTCATTGCCACTGTCGGTCTCTTTGCTAGGCGATACGCGAACGATGGAGTGTTCCAACTCGGGTTTCAGTTCAGAGATAATAGCGGTGCATTTACCGGCGAAAGGTCGCCAATCAAGCGATGCCTGGTAGACCCCAGGGAGAGCTGCTCCATCCGAGGGTTTGTTCGGTCTGCGCAGCAAGCGATTACTATCGCCGACCGGTGGAGCGATTTTCGAGAAGACTGGAGAGACCTGGTCCGCGATGTGCCCTTGCAGGTGGCTGCTTCGGTACCATCGCGTGGATCGGGTGGAGAGATCTCAGAACCTGCGACAGCTTTCGGCAGTCAGCTGACTCGGATGGCGGAACCCGCTGACCCGATAATTTGGTTTGTTCTGGAGCTTGGATCAGACTCTGAGCACGCGAGCCTATTAATTCTTGTGTCGCGGCAAAATCGTTTGCTGATCTCATTGGACAGGCTGTTCGATCAATATCGAGATCTGATTGAAAGGGCCGTCGACGCGCCAGATGCTGCGGTCGAGTCCGTAGGTGGCCCGAGCGTTAAGGAAGAGAACCTTTTGTTGGGCACTTGGGCCGGCAAGTCTGACGTCAATCAATCCCACGATTCTTTCTTGGCGCTCTTTCATCGCCAGGTTCTGCGATGCCCAGAGGCGATAGCGCTTCTTTGGCGGAACGAACGCTTTACGTACAGCGCTCTCATGGCTCGCGTGGGCCGAATTGCAGCGTTGTTGTCTGCCCACGGCGTGCAGCGCGGCGATGTTGTCGCAGTTTGCCTGGAGCGTAGCCCAGAGCTGATTGCGTCATTGATTGCGATCTTCGAACTCGGTGCAGCCTACGTGCCGATCGATCCTGCATATCCGGAAGAGCGACAACGATACATAATACGCGATTCACGGTCGAAAGCAGTACTCACGGCCCGGGGCTCCGCCAAACATCTGCTTCCGGACTTACCTTCTGCAATTTTCATCGACGATATGAGTAATGGCTCGGCGATGCCGGCACCGTCGGTCGCTTGTCCGAATCCCGAGCCTAGCGATGCCGCATACATCATCTATACTTCCGGTTCGACGGGAAATCCGAAGGGCGTAGTGCTGGAGCAAAGGAATCTCTCAGCGTTTTTGAGTTGGGCCGCAGATCTATTCGACCAATCCGATTTGGCGGGTGTGCTCGCCAGTACCTCGATTTGCTTTGATTTATCCGTATTCGAGATATTTTTGCCGCTGAGCCAAGGCGGTACGATGATTTTGTGCCGAAACGTTCTCGAAATTTTCGAATTGCCGACGCGCGATCTGATCACGTTGATTAATACGGTGCCGTCGGCAATGGCGGCACTCCTCAGACTCGAAGCATTGCCGTCGTCAGTCAGAACCGTCAATCTCGCCGGTGAAGCCTTTCCCGGCCGGCTTGCGGAAGCGCTCGCGGCGTCAAGGTCGATCGAGCGCGCTTTCAATCTGTATGGGCCAACGGAAGCGACTGTGTACTCCACAGTGGCGCAAGTCGATTTGAGACACCCGACGGCACCACCGATCGGCAGGCCGATCACGGGTACGCAGGTTTATGTTCTTGATAGCAATCTCCGACCGTGCCCCATCGGGGTTCCCGGGGAGCTTTATCTTGGCGGCGCCGGGTTGGCGCGCGGCTATCTCAATAATCAACGAGCAACGGAAGAACGCTTCATTCGTAACCCGTTCGGTGGACTAGGCTCCCGCCTTTATCGAACCGGCGACCGCGCCCGTTATAATGAGGATGGCGAACTCGAATTCTTGGGGCGTACCGATCACCAAGTTAAGATTCGCGGCTTCAGGATCGAGCTTGATGAGATTTCCTCACTGTTGGAGAGCGAGCGGGGCGTTCGCCAAGCGGTTCCCATTGTTGTTCCCGGTCCGGACGGCGATCCTCGTCTCGTCGCGTACATTGTCGCAGAAGATTCGGCAAAACCGCCCAGGCCCGAACGGATACGGCGGACTTTGCAGAACCACCTTCCCAGCTATATGGTACCCGACGCGTACAGAATTATCAGCGCCGTTCCGCTCACACCTAACGGCAAGTTGGATCGCAAAGCTCTTCCCGCGATTGATTGGCAAAAGGACGGCAACGCCGGATCGCCCGAGACAACGGTCGGTGACGATGAGAGGCAGGTTGCGCACTCTTTCGCCGACGAAATTTCGCACTCACTCTCCCGCATTTGGGCAGAGCTTCTCGGAATCGACGAAGAGCTGATTAATGCGAAAGCGCATTTCCTGAGGCTTGGGGGACACTCGCTGTTGGCGGTCCAAGCCATTGCGAGGATTCGCAACACTTTCGGAATTGCGCTGTCGCTACGAGAATTTTTGCACCACCTTGAATTTGCGGCGATGTGCGAGTTGCTGCACATGGCGCGACGACGAAAGAAGCCAGACAAGCAAGCGGTTGTCTCATCCGACGCTCTCGTAGTGTCCTACGCTCAACAGCGGTTTTGGTTTCTCGATCAACTTGAGCCCCGGAGCAACAGCTATAATCTTGCCGGCGTCATTTGGATAAGGGGCCAACTGGACTTCCCGCGATTCCGGGCTGCTTTGGATCGCGTTGTTCTTCGGCACAACGTTCTACGGACTGCCTTTGGATCCGTCGAAGGAGTGCCTCACCCAACAGTCCTACCGGCCGCGGATATCAAGATCGAACTGAGAGCAATCGATGTGTTCGAATCGCGTGCACGATGTGTGGCGTCGGCCGAGAAGATTGCACGCGAGCAGGCTGCCAAATTGGCGGATCCGCCATTCGATCTGGCTAGGCCGCCGTTAGTTAGGTTCGGCTTGGCTCAATTGGCCCAAGATAGATACGCATTGCTCTTTGCCACGCATCACATTGTTTTCGACGGTTGGTCATTTGAGGTCCTCACGCGAGATTTGGCCCATGCCTATCGTTCCGGCGACGGTGATGCGCGCACTCCCTGCGCCGCCGAGGGTCTTCAATATTCGGACTTTGCCGCCTGGCAACGCGGCCCCGATCAGCGGCTATCGCAAAACATGATGATCGATTTCTTTCGGCGAATGCTGCGTGACGCCCCAGCGATCTTTGAGCCTCCGATAGCAGGGCAAGGAAACCTAACACCGGACGCACGCACATCGGAAACCTACCCCATCGACGTGGCCCTATTTGATGAATTAAAGGCATTTGCACACGCGATGAATACAACGCCTTTTGTTCCGTTGTTGGTCGCCTTCGGTATAAGCTTGAATTACCATTATGGGGATAGTGACCTGGTCATCGGCTCCGCATTCGCGGCCCGCAGTCGTAGCGAATTTGAAAACCTCATTGGCTGCTTCGCGAACACACTGCCTATACGACTGAAGGTCGACAGGGCGCTGTGTTTCCGTGAGCTAGTCCGAAGGGCGCGGGACACGGTGATTGAGGTGCATGAGCGTCAGGATCTTCCGTTCGACCGATTGGTCGAATCGCTTAAACCGCAACGAGTTCATGGACGGAATCCACTTTTCCAGATTGCTTTTGGCATTGAGAATGCACCTTCCACCCGGCAAGAGAACGATAACGTCACGCTGACTTGGGAGGAGATAGAGCTCGACCGGTCGCGGCTCGATTTGACGGTTTGGATTGCGGAGAAAGGAGCGCAAGTATCCGCACGTTGGCGATGGAACCCACAGCTGTTCAGCGAGGATTCAGTGTCTTCCGTGAATTCTTCTTGGCTGCAAGGATTGGCGGAAGCGCTCAAGGAACCAGATTCGCCTTTACGGGAATTATCCGGCGCAGGTTGCAACGCCCATATCGTGCGCAAAGGAGGTCAAATTGCAGGAATCGAGCATCTCTAGGTCGCTTAGCCGGTCGTTCGCATCGCGTCGTGCCGCGCACCCCGTGTCGGCAGCGAACCGAGTGGCGGTCAGTGAGATTTTCAAAGAGCCCGCATCTCCCATACTCGTGCAAAGTCTGGCACCCGAACTCATGCTGGCGGCATGGATCGGCGAGCATCGCGACGAGGTGCAGTCGATGCTATGTGACAATGGTGCCGTTTTGTTTCGGGGCTTCGACGTGCGGGACGCCGGAGCGTTTAGGGCGGGCGCTCAAAGTATCTCTCCGCATCTCATCCAGTATGGCGAGCGCTCGTCACCCCGGACCCAGGTGGCAGATGACGTCTATACGGCAACAGATCACCCTCGAGATCAGCCGATCGTTCTCCATCACGAGCAGTCCTATACGCTCAATTGGCCGATGAAGATCATGTTCTTCTGCGAGTGTCCGGCTACGCATCGAGGTCGGACCCCAACCGCGGCCAATAGGCGCGTACTGGATCGACTTCCTTCGCAGATGATCGAGCGCTTTGCCGAGAAGGGAGTGATGTACCTGCGAAATTATCTCCCTGGCATCAGTTTATCCTGGCAGGAGGCGTTTCAAACCGACAGCAAAGAAAAAGTCGAAGCGCATTGCGAAAAAAATCGCATCGAAGCCGAGTGGACCAATGAGGGCGTGCTAAGAACGCGCCAGGTTCGTCCTGCCTTTCGTAACCACCCCATTACAGGCGAGACGCTGTTCTTCAATCACGCGCTATTCTTCCATGTTACCAGCCTTCCCGATCGCGTTAAGTTCGACCTGCTGGCCACAATCTCTAAAGAGAGCCTTCCTTATAACACATATTATGGAGACGGATCTCCTTTGGAGGATGAAACGCTCGAATCACTTCGGAGCGCATTCGATGCGGAAACGCGCGCGTTCGATTGGCAAGCGGGCGACGTGTTGGTTCTCGACAACATGCTTGTTGCCCATGGACGGGAGCCTTTCGAAGGCGCTCGTCGCGTGCTGACGGTGATGGCAGACCCTGTCGCCGAGCTCTTTGGTGCACCAAGTGCCACGCCACGTTTTGAGGGTCCGTTTGTAACGAGAAACCGCACATGAAATCCGATGTAAGCACCGGTGCATCGTTCTCTCGATTCCAGCGCTCCGCTCGGCAGCGGGTAGGAGTAAACGTGCAGCAGTTGGGAGCACAGTCGCTTGTCTCCAAGTCTGGAGAATTTCCGCTCAAACTCGAGCCATCAATCGAGGCCATCGATCCGATTGGTTGGATGGTCGAGGCGCGTGATGACGTGACGGCCATGCTCTTCCAACACGGTGCCATCCTGTTCCGAAATTTTGGAATAGAGGACGCAAACCGTTTCCAGCAGTTTGTCGAGGCCTTCAGCCCAAACACGATCGATTATATTGAGCGAGCGGCGCCGAGGACGAAGGTTGCACAGAAAGTATTTACTTCGACCGAGTTTTCACCCGACCATCCAATTCCTCTCCACCATGAGATGTCTTATTCTCACAATTGGCCGGCGTACATCTTTTTTTACTGTTCCAAACCGCCGTCGAGCGGAGGAGCAACACCGATTGCGCGCGAAACAAATGTATTACCGAAAATTACACCGAAGGTACGAGAACGCTTCGAATCGCACGGTGTCATGTACGTTCGCAACTATAGCCCGTCGCTTGACGTTTCCTGGCAAGACGCGTTCCAAACCGACGACCCGCGGAAGGTCGCCGAATATTGTACACAATTCGATATTCGTTACGAATGGATAGACGCCGAGCATTTGAGAACGCGCCAGATACGCCAAGCCATCGCCGCGCATCCCCATACCGGTGAGGTGGTCTGGTTTAACCACGCCCATCTGTTCCATGTATCAAACCTCGATTTCGATTCGCGAAACTACCTTCTCGAAAGCCTCGGCATGGACCGATTACCGCGCAACGCCTTCTACGGCGATGGATCGCCGATCGAGGATACAGTCTTGGATGAAATTCGCGGGCTGTACAATTCGACGGCGGTCGAGTTCGAATGGTTACGTGGCGACGTAATGCTGGTGGATAATTTCCTGGCGGCGCACGGCCGTGCGCCCTTCAAGGGCGAGCGACAGATTCTTGTGGCGATGTCAGACCTCTTCGTCAATCCAACCTTTGCAACGCTCGGTACCGCGTTCGTGTAAAGAGGTGTGGAATGTCGTCAGCATCATCCGTGGAAGGATTTCTGCCCACGCCGAGCCAAGTGGAGCTTTGGCGCTCCTATATGGACGGACACTCCCGCATATGTCAGTTGTCGGCCCGCATCAACACGCGTCTTGACTCAGGGCGCATGGATGCGGCTATCCGGGAGGCGCTGCATCGGCATGAGATCGCCAGAACAAAATACCTGGATATTCCGGGGATGAGTCAGCCGCTGCAGCTGGTGGGTGATGAGGTATTTGTGGACGTGCGTCATACCGACGTTCGCATCCATGGCAATAAGGAAAATACATCGATAGAAGTCGCTGCGAAAGAGGCGGCTTTGGACCACGTACTCAGCTCCGGCAAAAATACTCCGCGCGGCATCGTCGACGTCATAACAGTTAGCGACAGCGAAGCTCTACTGGTGCTGACATTGCCCCACCTCATGGCCGATGAGGTGAGTTTGGCGATCATTCTCAACGATTTGCTCGATCTGTACGCCGGATCGAGGCAAACGGAGCAAAAAGCGATCCAATTTTTGGATTACTCGGAGTGGTTCAATGAGCAGCGCAAGGGTGCAATGCCCGACAGCGCGCAGTCATATCTGAACAGCCTGCTCCATCTGAGCTACCCGGATGTCTTTCCCTTACATGCGCCAGAGGGCGCCGAAGCGGAAGTCAAATACGGCGGCTACTTAGATCACGACTTTATTGACGCGACACTGGACGCTCAGCTCAGAGTGGGAATTGAAGCCGTTTTAAAGAAATATTCCGTCAGGGCGGACGCGCTATTCCTTTTGGCCTGGGCGTTAAGCCTTAGGAGAGTCGGGGGAAAAGGAACGTTCAAGATAGACAATTATTCAACGGGACGACTGTTCGATGACCTTTCGCACACTGTTGGACCGCTCGGGGAGTACCGGCCTGTTTCGATCGCTGTAGAAGACGACGACGAAGAGGTTTTGGCAGCGGCACAGCGATTATCCGCGCTGTTAAACGAGACAGACGAGCTTTGGCCATTTCTTGGCGGATGGACAAGGAGGAACCAAGACAAGCCGGTAAGTTTTATTTTCAAACCGCGCCCGTCCGTTGCGGGAGAAAATGTGCCGGTTAGCGCCATCAATGTGGACGTGGTGGGCGAGCCACATGCGCTAAGTTTGAGCGCTCACTGGGATTTGAAGGATGCGAGACTGAGGGTTGCCTATGACAGGCGGTCGTTTGATCGCGGTATCGCAGAACGTTTGATGGACGCGACTATCCTGCTGTTGAAGCATACAGTATCGGCACCGCAACGACCGGTTTCTTCCATTAGGACTCTAATCACGGAAACCGAGCGCGAGCTCATCACCGCCGCGAGCGGAGGACGGGTGCCTGCCATAGACACGGCACGCTGCATTCACCATGCGATAGAAGAACGCGTCGTCGTCCACCCCAATGCGACCGCCGTCGTTTCAGGCGAGGTAGAACTCACGTTCTTGGAGCTTAATGCGCAGGCTAATCGCGTTGCCCATGCACTTGCCCGTATCGGGGTCCGTCCGACGGACCGCGTTGCAATCGTCATGCGACGATCCGCCGATTCGATAATAGCGATACTGGGAATATTGAAGGCGGGAGCGTGCTATGTGCCGATAGACGTCGATTCCCCGCCAGCCAGGCTCAGGCAATTGATCCGGGAGGCGGGAGTATCGGTCGTTATTACCGACGCAGATCTGGCGTCGTCGTCTCAGCAGGTGGTCGAGGAATGGCCCTGTCGTCTGTTGAGGATCGCGGAAACCACGAACGAGGCAGCGGAAAATTACAGGGCAATTATCGAGCCAAGCGATCCAGCATACATAATTTTTACTTCCGGTTCGACCGGAATGCCTAAAGGCGTCATCGTGCCGCACGGTGCGGTTGTCAATCTGGTGAAGGCAATCCAATCCCGCATCTATGGAAATACGTCCGCATGCTTGCGGGTTGCTGTCAACGCACCGATAGTATTCGACGCGTCGGTCAAGCAGATCTTCCAGCTTGTGAACGGCCACTGCTTGTGCATCATAAGCGACGACACCCGCGCGGACCCTCACAAACTCCTGTCCTATCTGCGTGATAAGCACGTCGATGTATTGGATTGCACTCCATCTCACCTTCAGGGTCTGTTGCTTGCTTCGTCTGATCGCTCGACATCGTTACCGTCAGTAGTGCTGGTCGGCGGCGAGCCAATTACCCCGCAGATGTGGCATGAACTGAGTATGGCTTCGGGCACACGCTACCTCAATGTTTATGGCCCGACTGAGGCTACAGTAGACACCACATTTGCTGAAATTAGGCGCGACGACCCGCCAAACATCGGCAGACCGCTGCCGGGCGTACGAACCTACATCGTCGATGACGAGCTTAAGCTGGTCGCGCCCGGCGAGCGCGGCGAGCTCTGTATCGGCGGCGCCGGCGTGGCGAGGGGCTATTTCGGCGATCCAGCGCGGACATCCGATCGCTTCGTAGCAGACCCGTATGCCGTTGAAGCCGATTCTAAGATGTATCGCAGCGGCGACATCGTGCGGATGTTGCCGGATGGAAAGATCGCCTATATCGGGCGCAGCGATACTCAAGTAAAACTGCGAGGATTGCGCATAGAACTTGGGGAAATCGAGAATGTGTTATGCGAGCACCCGAGTGTTCATCAAGCCGCCGTCGCGCTGCAAACAGACGAAGCTGACGACCAAACATTAGTCGCCTATGTCGTTCCCAAAGAGCCCAACCAGTGGACGAGAGAGGGAGGAAAGCTTCGCCGAGCCGACGGCGATGAAATAGCTCAAATGAATTGGGTCGAAACGCAATATCTCAGTCAAGAAATATTCGAAAAAAAGACGTACCTCCAAGAGGGCATACAGATACCCGATGATGCATGTGTACTCGATGTGGGAGCCAATATCGGCGTATTTTCGTTGTTTGTGGCCGCATACGCAGCCCGCCCACACATTCTTGCCTTTGAGCCTCTCGCTCCGATTCGCGAAAAACTGATCGCGAATGTGCGCGGTATGGACGGTCGTGTCGAGGTTTTCGACTACGGGCTATCGCGTGAAGAACGAGAAGATGAATTCACCTTCTATCCAAACTACTCGATGATGTCGAGCAGTGCCGGCTATGCGGACGCTCAGGCCGAGATAGCGGTCATTAGACGAGCGCTAGAGAATGACCGTGAGGATGGCATCGACGGCAGAGCCGAGCTTTTGAGCAACATAGACGCAATCCTGGAGGACCGTTTCACGGCTGAACGGCACGTTTGCAAATTGCGCCGCTTGTCCGACGTCATTCGACAGCGCGGCATCGCGTGCATCGACCTGCTGAAGGTGGACGTGCAGCGCGCCGAATTGGACGTCCTTGAGGGCATTGACGATGATGATTGGCCGCGAATCAAGCAGATCGTGGCAGAGGTGCACGATTGCGCGGGAACGGCGACTGAGGGGCGCTTGGACATTGTCTCGGACTTGCTCGAAGAGCGCGAGTTCGAAGTGCGAATCCACCAGGATTCGTCCTTGCGCGGGACCGATCGCTTCAACGTCTACGCATGGCGGCCTGAATACCGCGCGGCGAAGAGTCAGACTGCGGGAGAAGGGAAAGGTAAAAGTAAAAGGGAGACGCCTGTCGGCGCCGACCTTCCGCTTGGTCCATACCTGGAAAGCCGGCTTCCGGGATACATGGTACCGCGAGCGATCGTGGAGTTAACCGAGATTCCACTTACGAAGAACGGCAAGATTGATCGTAAGGCGCTGCCGAAACCAGCGATCGCAACGTCAGGCCGTAAGCACGAGTTGGTAGAACCCGGGAACGACGTCGAACGGGCGCTGCACGACGTGTGGTCACAGGTCCTTCGCTCACCTTCGTTCGGCGTTACTGACAACTTCTTTGACCTTGGAGGGGATTCCATTCGCAGCATACGCGTACAGGTTCTGGCCAGGGAACGCGGAATTCATTTCGGCATTCAGGACCTATTTAACCATCAAACCATCAGGGGCTTGTTGCAAGCGGTGGCTGGCCGAGAGAAATCGGCCGTCGATCGATCGCTTGAACCGTCGGTCGCAGTGCCCGCCCCATTCGAACTGATCTCGCCCGAGGATCAAAGGCGGCTGCCGCCGAACATTGAGAATGCCTTTCCGCTGAGCGCGTTGCAATGGGGAATGGTCTATCACGCTGAGCTGACAAATCAGGCGACGACATACCATAACTCGACAAGTTACCGCGTTAAGGCGCCTTTCGATGAAGCGCTATTTTGCTCTTGTTTGAATGAATTGCTGAATGCACATCCAATTTTGCGTAGCGGCTTTTCTTTGGGCGAATTCAGCGAGCCGCTGCAACTTGTGTATGGTGCAGCGCCTCTCCCCCTTACGGTCACCGATCTGTCATCCTTGCGTGAGGCCGAACAAGAGACCGCAATTTCAGCTGCGGTCTCACGGGAACTCGCCACGTTTTTCGATTTCGCTAAGCCACCGATGTTTCGGATATTGGTTCATCGGCGCGGAGCGCTCGAGTTCCAGATAACGGTGGCGGAGTTCCACGCGATATTGGATGGTCTGAGCCTGCATCTAATGATCACCGAGTTGTTCGCGCGATACGCTGCGGGGCTGGGCTATACGAGGAAATATGAACGGTCCGCCCCGGGCCTGGCTTTCGACGCTTTTGTCGCAATGGAGCGGAATGCCGCCGCAGCACCGGAGAGCAGAGAGTTTTGGTCGAAAATACTCGCCGGAGTGAAGCCGTTTCGACTCTCTCGTTCTCAGTCCGATGGCCACTGCGAAAAGGCTATGCAACGGCTCGACTGGCAATTGCCCGCGAAGGCTTATTCGTTGTTGCAGACGCATGCAAAATCCTACTCTCTGCCACTAAAGTATCTTCTTTTGGCAGCTCACATCCAATCACTGCGAGAGTTCTCCGGGCAAGAGGATCTGGTAACCGGCCTTATCACAAGCGGTCGGCCGGAATTGGCAGACGGAGACCGAGTGTTGGGGCTGTTCATCAATACCGTCCCCTTCAGGGCCCGCCCTGCTCCGGCGCCACAAAGCTGGGTCGAGCTCGCGCGCAGCGCTTTTGAGGCGGAAACAGCAATGCTTCCCTACCGCCGTGTACCGCTAGGGAACATCCTGCGTTGGACAGATGATCGGCAGCTCTTCGACGTGTTCTTCAACTTTACACAATTCGAGGCGTCGGAATGGAGGAGTGTTACCGAGGCCCTTGGCATCGCCGAAACAAAGCACATCGCCACAGATATAGATTTCGGACTGGCGGTTGATTTCGAAGTCGATGTGGATTCAGAAGCCGTGCGCGTCGTATTCCAATACGATGCCAACAATCTCTCTACAAAGGACATGGAACGGCTCATGGGCATTTGCGCAAGGGCCATTGCAGCGCTGTCCGAGGGACCCGAACAGATCGCGTCCACTTTGGCGCCGGCAAATCCAAACTCTCAGTGCGCCAATGCTGAAGATTTCACCGAGACCCATGGTAATGAGGATGCTGGCCGGGAACCGCCGGCGGACGACGATGAAGTGGAATCTCGGCTGAAGAGCATTTGGTCGGATGTATTGGGGCGTGATCATATCGATCGCCATATTTGCTTCGGCGATCTCGGCGGACATTCCTTGCTTGCAGTCCAGGCGGTGTCGCGTATTCGAGCGGAAACGAAGGTTCCATTGACCCTCCCGGAATTCTTGAAAAACGCGACACTCGCAGAACTATCGGGATTGATTTCGATCAAGATGGGTAACGGCGGTTATGGCAGGTGATGAGCGCGGAGGCGGACAGTCCCGGTGGATTGTCCGTACCCAGAAAAGCAAGTCGCCGACATTTCGTTTGTTTTGCTTTCCCCATGCCGGCGGCAATGCGTCTTGCTTCCATTCCTGGGCGGAGCTGCTTCCGCACGACATCGAAGTCTGTGCCGTCGAATTCCCGGGCAGGCAGCGGCGTCGAAATGAACCGCCATATTTGCGCATGACCATGTTGACGCGCTCGCTGGAACTAGAGCTGCAACAATATCTTGACGTGCCATTTGCCTTATTTGGAAACTGCACTGGCTCATTGGTGGCTTTCGAATTGGCACGGCGGTTGAGAAAACGCAATTTGCCAATGCCGTCGCAGTTGTTCGTGACGTGCTGTCGAGCCCCGCAGCTCCCCGAGCGCGGAACCCTGCTCCATGCATTGCCTGTCGCTATTCTGGTTGACCAATTAAGGCGTTTAGGGGGGACTCCGCCGCAACTCTTGGACAATCCGCAAATGATCGAAATTTTGCTTCCGTGCCTGAGAGCCGATTTCGAACTTGCGGAGACATACCGGTACACAGCGGGCGAGCCGTTCGATTTTCAGATTACGGCGATTGGCGGCTATAGGGACGACTTTGTTGAAGAATGGGAAATCGACGCATGGGCGGAACATTCCCGTTTGAAGCTTGACAAACATTTGCTCGACGAGGGGCATTACCTTGTGGAAAGCGCGCAATCGGCGATTATTAAGATTTTGGCTGAGCGAATTGCCGCACCAGCAGAGACGATTGAATGATCACGCCGCTTAGACAGCCGATGAGCCCCATCGTCAAGTACGTACCTGTTCGTGGCGGCACGGTATATTGCAAGACCGTACACAAGAGCGGCAATGGAAAGCCGCTCGTTGTTCTACATGGCGGCCCAGGATGCCCGCACGACTACCTCGAAACATTGGATGCATGCGCCAATGAACGCCCGGTGATTTTTTACGACCAATTGGGCTGCGGTCGATCTGACCGTCCAAGCGACGTTGGCTTGTGGAATCTCGATCGATTTATCGATGAGCTGGCGCTTGTTGCAAAAGCGCTGAATTTGGAGAGCTTTCATCTATTCGGGCATTCCTGGGGAACAATGCTGGCAGTGGACTATACGCTGGCATATCCGACACAGGTGGATCGCCTGGTGCTGACCTCACCATGTTTGAGCATGGTAAAGGTCAGGGCCGACATGGAGCGTCTCAAAGCAACGCTCCCGCTGAAGGTTGTGGAAATTATCGCCAGGGAGGAAGCTGCTGGTAGTACAGATTCCCCTGCCTACCGGTATGCGATGATGGAATTCTACCGCCGCCACGTGTGCCGCCTCCAACCCTGGCCGGCGGCTTTGCATCGCTCGTACGACGGCTGGTCGTGGCAGGTCTACAAGGAAATGTGGGGTCCATCGGAATTCTATCCGATCGGCAATCTGCGAGAATACGAAAGGGAGGCGCTTCTTTCGAACATAGCGAACGAAACGCTTTTTCTGTGTGGCCGCTTTGACGAAATGACGCCGGAAGCGACATTGCAATACGCCCAACGGATCCGAAATGCCAAGGCCAAAGTGTTTGAGCGCAGTGCCCACCTCAGTCCTCTCGAAGAACCTGACGACTTTGTATCGACGATGCGTGCATTCTTGAACATCGATGCGCCGTTGAACTCTTGATGGAGCGAGTGGCTGCGAAACGCTTGCAGCAGCCCATGGGCGACGAGGAACCATATCCTAAGCCGTGCACGGCGGACGCAAGATGCTCCATTGCGCCCGACCGCCGCAAGATCGGCGTCTTCTATGCGGACGTCTCATCTTCTTCACATGATTTACGATGTTTGGCCGAATTCCTGCCCGAAGAAGAGCGCGATCGGTCGAACAGGCTCGTCTTTCGTCACGACAAGAATGCTTTTATCGCGGCGCACGCGCTGCTTAGATATGGCTTATTGTGGATCACGGGCTCTACTGATTGGCAAATTCGGAATGGCGAGCTTGGCAAGCCTGAACTCGTTCCCGTTGGGGATGGACCAGTACCGTCTTTCAATTTGAGCCATACTCGCGGATTGGCGGCAGTCGCCGTATGCCTTGGTCGAGAAGTGGGAATTGATGCTGAGGCGGTAAATCAGGATTTCGCGTTCGAGGAGATTGTCGCAACTCACTTTGGGCCCAGCGAGCAAGCGGAGCTCGCTGCCTATGATGGTACCGCTAGGGTCGAAGCGTTTTTTAGATTGTGGACACTCAAGGAGGCTCTTCTTAAGGCAACGGGCTACGGCCTCTCACGGCCCTTAACGCACATCATCGTCAAGCTTGAGCCCCTGTCAATCATCGTGTGCTCCAATTGCAGCGAAAGACACGCGTGGCAGATCAGACAACGTAAGCTTACTGGCTCGCACTGGTGTTCTCTCGCCTTTCAGCAAGATAGCACAGATGTAATTTTCGTCGAATGGCATGCAGTTTCTGTGGACACAATATGCGCGGCACTCAACCGAGTCTCGTGCAATAAAATCCGAAGCCGATGTTCGGTTTTGTAAGGGCTCGATCCCGGCTTAAGGGAGCGCCCATGTAAATCGACGATGTATCAATTGAATGGCGATCTGCTCCAATTTAATGCATGTCAATTTCAACGCTAAGCCGGGAAAACGAGTGCCTTGAAGAGGCACGGTAGTGAGTCCAAGAGCGCGCAGGCCATAAAATCGGATGCGCCGAGGAATGACAAGCTCTTCCGGTGACGCCCGGCGTCTCGCCCCATTCTTCCTGCCTGCCATTGGGCGCGGCGCAGGCATGTGGTCTATCTGGTGGCGGCGTTGCGGGCCGCCTAGTGCAATAAGACAATGACGCATTTTCGCTGTTGCCGTCATGAATCGATGCGCGCGACTTCGCTAAAATAAACAAATTGGATCCATGTAAATGATCGTATCTATAAATGCTATTGGCGCATCGCCAGATGCGAACAATCCAAAGTTGCTTGCCGGCAGCGGCACATCGAGTACCTTTTCAAGGACAGGAATTCCGTCGGCTTTGAGCACAATCCTTCGTCCATGAATCCGAATTTCAAGGTCATGGTGCAGTTGACGCGTTGGCGCCTGCGCGGTCTGCAAAGCAAAACCTTGCGAACCAACCGCGCCACCGAACCGCTCTATCTTGAAAGTGCTTCCAGCGCCGCCAAGACCAATGGCAAGATATTCGTCATTCGGTGATCGATAGCCATACAAAAGGCCAACCGAGGTCTCCGTTCGGTTTGTTCCAGCTTGAGCCAAGGTAACTGTTGTTGTTCGAACTCCGCCTTCTATCAATTGAATGCGAGATATACAGATTCCGCGACTCTGCTCCTGTCCGCTCGAACCGAAATAAATTGCCGCGCCGTTGTCGTCAAATTTCCACGCGCCTCTAACCGGCGACCAATATGCAATGCGCCCCTCCACGACACTCTATCGCTACACTTGGCTTCCACTGTGACTGTTATCGGCGTCGACGCCAGAGGCTTTTGGCCAACCGCCCGCCGCAAGTTCCCGCTACCGTTACCGAATGAGAGCTGCTGTCTCCCTTGCAACTTTACAGATATATTTGTACCATTTATACATGTCAAGTCGAGCGGCAAAGCGTCCCGGCCAAGTAAGCGCTCGATGAGCGAGCGCTCGATGAGCGAATGAGGGAGCAACCGTTGCAACGATTTCTAATGGAGGGAGAGAAATATTTTCTCACTCCCGTATGTCTCGTTCCGAACGGACGAGCACATCTCGGGCATATAGCGGGGCCGCTTCTCAAGATGGATGTTTTGCGTCGGCACCTGCTTCGATGTGGGGCGACTGTCCATATGATTTCTTTAAGTGACGTCCATGAATCGCATGTGCTAATTCGAGCATTCTTATCGGACTCGACTCCCACCGAGATTGCAAATCATTTTCACGACTTAATCAAAGCCGATCTTAGATCCCTCGATATCGAGTATAGTGATCTTATAAATCCTTTAGATGATTGTTGGACAACGCGCTACGAGACCGCAAATCGGAACTTCCTGGATACGCTCACTCACAATGGTGAGTGCGCAGTACGAGCAATGCCGCTGCCGTATCTTAAGGCATTTGGAAAGGAAAGACGGTTGCCGAATACCAATTGTCCGACTGTCGGTGAACCTGTCGTGAGCGGGTGGCTCAGAGGGCGCTGTCCTGAGTGCGACCAGCATCTTGTCGGATTTTTTTGCGAGACTTGCGGAAGTCATATCTCTCCACAAGAAATGACTAAGATCGCCCCGGCGCACTTCGACGGAGAATTGGAACTTTTAGATCACCGTTCGTACTTTCTGCAACTACGAGCAGGCCCTGCCTCCGTCTTGTCCCATCTTGCCGACGCTGGTGTCCGACCTGACTTTCTTAACCTCGCTAAGCGCTACCTCGACAGAAACGGCGCTTCTATTCGGCTAACCGTCCCAAGTTCTTGGGGACTGTCGATTTCCGATCCGCAATTATCCAGCAGCGAAGTCATCTGGTCGTATTCGGCGCTTCTTTACGGCTGTCACATCGTGGCAGGAGAGCGATACAGAGAACTGACCGGGGCCGAGTTGAACCCCCTTCACGTAAATTCCCGCGTAACATGTTTGATCGCCTTCGGAATCGACAACGCCGTTCCGTTCTTGGTGGGCACAACGGGCTGCGCCCTCGGACATAAGGAGTATAAGCCATTTGATGGGTTTTTGGTCAATTATTTCTATGACTTGGATGGAGCCAAATTTTCGACGAGCCGCGGACATGTGATTTGGGGAGGGGATATTATCACTCTTGGTGGCGCTGATAGCGATCTGGTGCGGGCTTATTTGTGTCAAAGAAATCCCGAGTTCTGCCGAACGAGCTTTGACGTCGATGATTTCTTGAAATTTCATAACGCGTTCGGCATCCGGCTCCGTTCTGTTCTGGAAGACACCCTTCGGCGCGCCGTAGATGCGAAGTCCCGCGATCTTGTTGTCATGAGGTATCTGGAAAGCGCTTTTGCAGCCCAAACGTCTTGTTTGGTTCCAAGTACATTTGACTTAAGTGGGGCATTCGCTGTGATCAAACGTTGGGTCGATCTTTCTTCGGCATTGGCGGCCACACCTGACAGTGCGGCTACGTGGCTGATCGGCTTTGTGCTTTTAAGCTCGCCCGTGATGCCGAAAGTCGCCGCCTATGTCGGATGCCGTGTGACCGGAGACCGAGGCGCGAGCCTGAAAGCCGTAATAAACATGAACGGGTTTGCTCATCCTGAGGTCCCCGCGGCAGCTTTGCCATTGCGAACTTCACGATTGGCGCGGGCTGAATTTAATGCCTGTCTGCCTCCCCATATGAGGTCTTGACATGTCCGCTTCACCCGACAACGCCGAGCTCGATCCCGTGCTTATCCTAACGGATGAGGAGGCGACAGCTTTCGGGGCACGCTTCGGAACAATGACCTTCGTTGTCAAACCCTTCGGCCGCACGGAACTTCACTCTCACACAAGCGAAGAGACATGGATTGTCCGCGGCGGCGCCGGTCGTGCGATGGTTGGCGCTCAGACGATTCCGCTCGGAGCAGGACAAAAGGTGATTGTCCCGCCAGGCATTGCGCACTCCATTGTCAATGACGGAGCGCTGCCTTTGTCCATTATTGCGTTCTGGTGGAAACCCGAAGATGCCAGCCTCAGGTAATCATGTCCTGATAATTGGTGGTGGGGTGCTCGGTCTTACCTCCGCGGTAAGACTGCTACAATGCGATCCAGAGGCCACCGTAACGATTGTGGACCGCGCGGACATTGGCGGAGGCGCAAGCCGTTACGCCGGTGCAATAGATATTCCTTATTTTTTTACCGAACCGCATCGGGAACTGGTCGCATTTAGTTGGGACTGGTACGCGGCCTATCCTCCTGCGGCCCGCCACCGTTTAGCCGTACCAATAAGCTGGTGCGTCGCAACTGACGCGGAGGAGGTTGAACTCCAAGCACATGTGCTTGAGGGGCTGGATAAGAACGATAGCCAGTGGCCGTTGCCAACCAGTCTGCTCGGGGCGAAGAGACTTTCTGGTCGGGCGTTCGTGATCCAGAGCGGACCATTATGCAATGCCCTCGCGGATCAAATCACCCAATCAGGTCGAGCCCGGATAGTCGAGCATAGCCCGATAGGCGCGATACGCGTAGAAAACTCCGTCGTTCAAGCGGTGTCAGCGGCCGGAGATTTGTTTATTGGGTCTCGCGCAATTGTCTGCATCGGCCCCTGGCTGCCGAACTGGATAGAACCTTTTGCAACTCTCGCACGGGTCAAGGGCATTCGCAACAAAAGCGTGTTCGGAGTTCAAATTGAGGTTGATGTTCCAGAACCTATTTGGCGTTCCGTCGGTTGGATCGCCGGTGGAATCTTCTTCCTACCCTATGGCCGTACCGGCAAGTACTTTATGAGCATTCAGCATGATGTGTGGAATGTCGTTCCCGAGGCACCTTTGCCGCTGCTGCGGGAGGTGGAAGAACGCGTTGGCCGTTTCTTGAAGAGTATGATTCATCCCCACCCATGGCGTATCGCAAAGCCGAGCATTTTTGTGGATACCTACACGTGTCCATACTTTCCAGTCATTGAACGTCTTTCGGAATTAAACGGCCGGGTTGTTGTGGTCACCGGGAGCCATGGCTCCGGCGTGCGCCTGGCACCCGCGTTGGCAAATAGAGCAGTGTCCCTATGTCTCAATAACTGAAGCGCAATATGTCGATGCCGAGACCGAGCCCGGACAGAACCAAAATTGGCGATTCGCTCAAGACGAATTTGCGATACGCCATCAGCCGCCTTACATCCGATGGAGGGCCTGGCTATGCATGATGTGAGAACTGGACATGATGTTGAAATACTTCACGCGCAAGAAGAGGACGCGGTACGGCAATGTTGGAACGTCTTCAAGGAACTGCGACCCCATCTGACCGAGACGGAGTTCGTGCGCCGATGGCGGCGACAGAACGCCGAGGGTTACCGACTCGTCTACCTCAAATCCGAAATGGTGGTCGTCGCCGCCGCGGGGTTTCGCATTCTGAATACCATGGCATGGGGAAAAATCATTTATTTGGACGACTTGGTTGCGCTGGCATCGCATCATGGCCGTGGGTGGGGAAGTCGGCTGCTACAATGGCTGCAGGAGACGGCCCGTCAAAACGAGTGCAGCGGGATTCACTTGGATACGGGATTTCAGAGATTCGCCGCTCATAAAGCGTATCTACGCAACGGATTCCGTCTAAATTGTCATCATTTAGCGTGGAACGCCGAACCGTGACGACATTCGAAAACTCGAGAGTGTTTGATGTGGCCGTTTTGGGAGCGGGACCCAAGGCGGCAGCGATCGCAGCAAAGGCGCATGTGCTGAATCACTTGGGCCTCGCCAACATACGCATAGCAATATTCGAAGGTCGGGAGTTGGGTGCGACCTGGACCGGTAACCATGGGTTCACAACCGGTCATGAGGAGCTTGGCACGCGACCGGAAAAAGATGTTGGGTTTCCCTACCAGAGTATGTTCTACGGTCGCCACGATACCACCGTCGACGCGGCGATGGCGCTGTTTTCATGGCAATCCTATCTCATAAGTCGAGGCGAATATCGAAGGTGGGTCGATAACGGAGTCCCGTGTCCATCTCATGCGGAATTTGCCGATTATCTCTCGTGGGTCTTGTCCCGAACGACGCACGGAATCCGGATCGACTACTCGCAGGTCGTGAGAGTCGAGCATTGCGAAGGACGCTGGGTCATCTCACATCAGGCACCTTCCAGTAAAGCTGTGAGCACTGTCGTGAGCAAGGGAGTGGTCGTTACCGGTCCGGGAGCGCCGAAGGGGATACCGTGCGCCTTCGAAATCAAGAATCACGTTTTCAGCTTTCAATCGAGCAGAACGGCCACGTTGTCGGATGTGTACCCCCACGACAGTCGGATCTGTATCATAGGCGCTGGAGAAAGCGCGATATCGACGGCGCTCTTTCTCATAGAGAGCTTTGGTAAGCATGTCCGATTGACATTTGTAACGCCGTCACTGCCCTATTCGCGAGCCGAAAGTTCTCTGGAGAACACAGTTTATTCAGCGCCCTATCTTTGCCGGTGGGATCAGCTTCCCGAACCTGTACGCATCGATTTCATCAATAGAACGGACAGAGGTGTAATGTCGCCGAAATCTCTTGCATTGCTGTTTAAGCACAAGAGTTTGTCGTTCGTGCTGGGGAAGGCAACAGCCATAAACCGAAGTGACTCAGGTGGGGTGCAATTGGTTATCGACCAATCCAACGAGATCGTCAGGTCGGAGTTTGACTTTGTCGTCAATTGCGGTGGATTTTGCCCTGTGTCCCCATTTGTAGCGCTGCTGGATTCTGCCAAAGAAGGCATTGAAAGGACGCTCGGATTTCAACTTACAGATGCGAGCATGGTTGCCCGAAGATTGGACAAGTCATTCGCGATCCGCGGCCTCAAACCTAAGTTACATTTTCCCGCACTGGCCGGCTTATTGTACGGGCCTGGATTCAGCAACTTAAGCTGTCTTGGTTCGCTGAGCGATCACGTATTAGCGCCTTACTGCAAAGCGCATGGCGAAACGGGCGAACCATTGGCGCGCGATAGCGTTGCCGACACCGAGTTGACTTTTTCTGCAGAAATCGACAATCGGGAGCATCACAGTGAGTATCCCTTCGGGTAATGACCTGTATGTGCGATACGCGCAACTGGCAGCCGAGCATCCAGATGATCTCGCGCTCATCGTTGAGCGCGCGCCCTTCGTCGGTGTGCGCAGGACGTGGGCCGAATTATTGCAGCGCAGTGATGAAATAGGCCGATATTTTGTGAAACGTGGCGGGGGGTTAGGAACCCGCTGCGCCGTCGTGCTCAATGAGCATCCCGACATTATTCCCCTGTTGCTTGCCCTCTGGAAATCGGGCGCGACTGTCGTACTTCTTGATAAGGCCTGGGGCGCTGCCAGGCGTCAACGTGTTATTGAACATGCGGGCGCAACACTGGTCGCCGATATAGCACAAGAGATCGAAATTAGTTCGATCGCTCCGGGGGACATGGGCGCGGCCCGCCCGCCATTTCCTTCCAACACCGCAATGTTGGGATATACGTCCGGTAGCACTGGCGATCCCAAAGGAGTCCCATTTACACACGATAAACTTGCTCTGACTATGCAGGCCGCCGCGGCCGCTATTGTAGCGCGCCGCGGCGCAGCGCCATGCCGCTTAGGATGTAGCATGCGGCTGTCCGGCTCTGGCGTACTTAATCTTCATTATACTTGGGCGGCTTTTTTGGACGCCGCCGTCGTTGTGCTGCCGGAGCTGACATTAGAAACAGCCAAAAGCTATTGGTCACGTATCGAAGATCATCAGGTGGAGCAGATGTTCCTGGTCCCTCCCCTTATTGAACTCCTAAATCACCTTGCGGTGCCGCCTTCGCCTACACTTTCGCCGCCGATTTGTTTTACCGGAAGCGCTCCCGTTTCACCGCGGGTGCAGAATACCTTCCGGCAGCGCTTTGGTCTACCGCTGTATAACGCCTATGGTCTTTCCGAGACGATGTGTGCCTCATTTTTCGGACATGTGGACTCGAACGGCGTTGCGGAAAATAGTGTCGGGGTTCCGTGGCTGCTTGAAGCTCGTTTGAGAGACGTTAATGGAGAGATTGTCCGTGGCGCCGGAAGAGGCGAGCTGGAGCTTACAGGTCCTACGCTTTTCGAGGGCTACTATGATAACGCGGCCGCGACAGCGAGTGCTTTTACCGAGAGATGGTTTCGGACGGGGGACGTGGCGTCACGAGATGCGTTGGGGCGTTACAGCATTGTCGGGCGCCTGAAAGAAGCGGTAATGAAAGGTGGGTTCTGCGTTTATCTCAACGAGGTCGAGGAGTCCGCGCTTGCCGTGCAGGGTGTTCTTGAGGCCGCCGCAGTGCAGGTGGATCTGCCGCAGGGCGGCGAGGACATAGCATTAATCGTCCGGATGGCACCCTCGAGTCGGGTGCTTGCCCGCGGAGTGCTTACGCATGTTCGCGCGGATTTGGGAGCGCAGCTCGGCCCCAGTCGAATCGTGGAAACTGACGAGCCAATGCCGCGCACGGGCCAAGACAAGTTGGATCGAGCTCGAATCTCACAGCTATGGTCCACGCTGTCCAAGCAAGGGCACCACGGTGCTGTGCCAGCTCAGGCGTGAAGGAGAGTCGGATGATTGAGGCGAGCGAGCAGGAGTTTTTCGCAAAAGCCCGTGATTTTCTTCGCGGCCTGGGAGCGAGCATTGATGGAATCGACATGGACTCCGATTTGATCAAGGAAGGAGTCCTTGACTCTTTGTCTCTTGTCGCTTTCCTCTCTTTCTTGGAAAGAGAGCAAAAAGGAACATTCGCACCGATATTCGATTTGACAGGCGGTCTGACGCTTCGGACCGCTTACAATCTGATTTTGCAGCATTAAAGCTGGAAGCTGTCAGGGCAACGGTCGGCAAGGCATTTCGTTACTGGATTATCACTAAATAGCGAGCGTAGGCTGGAACGCTTATCGTCGGGATATAAAGGCCGGTTTCATGGCGATCATCTTCGACAAGGATCTTGCTCTCTCCGCGATCAAACAGCCACAATTTGATTACAGAAAATTAGACGAAGTCCGGCGAACGATGCGAAGAAACATCGAAGTCGCGGAGATGGCGGGATTTTGGAAGCGCCACGACCCTGCCGTCACCTGGGCGGACCATCTAGTACCAGGAAGCCAAATTGCCGTTCGGGTCTATGGTCGCACAGACAGACGGACCGACATGAGTCCATCGATCGTGTTTTTACATGGCGGCGGTTTTATGGTGGGCGATTTAGATTTCGAGCATCCGCGTTGTCTGGAAATGTGTCGGGAAACACGGGCGGTTGTAATTTCCGTGGACTACCGTCTCGCCCCTGAACATCCCTACCCAGCGGCGCTGAATGACTGTGACGATGTTATCGGTTGGCTTTTCAGCCATGGGGCTGACTGGGGGCTTGACCGCGCACGAATTGCGATAGTCGGTTGTAGCGCGGGTGGATGCCTTGCTACGGCAGCACTGCTGCGGAGAAGAGATCGTGGCGATGTCCTACCCATTTTTCAATTGTTGATTTACCCAGTGCTTGACGATCGCATGACGGCACCCTCGGTTCAGAGCGCGATCACGACGCCGGTATGGAATCGTGAAAGTACCTCGACCATGTGGCGCTGTTACCTGGGCCCCGTGGCGCAATCTGCAGCGGTGTCGCCCTACGCGGCGCCAGCTCGAGCGGACAGCGTTGCCGGTCTCCCGCCCAGTTACATCGTCACGGCGGAACACGACCCTCTTCGCGATGAGGGCATTGAATTTGCGCATAGATTGCTTTGCGCCGGGGTACCGACGGAATTGCATCAATTTTGCGGCGCATTTCACGGTTTCGACACATTGAGCAATTCTTCCGTATCGAGGCGCGCGCGGGAGGAACAATACGCGATTTTGCGATCAGCTTTTGAGGCGACGTGATAGACGGCGAGTCTTATCTCTTTGCGCAAGGCGGGGAGGAGAGCTGGATCGATGCCGCCTGCCTTTTTACGTTTTTATTAGCGTCGCCGCAGTCGCGCTGCCGCAACGCCGAATTTGCCTTGCGGGGCCCGTTTCGCTCAGGTAGTATTCCATGCGGATGCATCGTCAAGTAGAATGCTACCGTTGCGAGCCTCCGCCGAGCTGAGCAAGAGGCATTGACTTAGGGCAAAATGCCATGACGACGCCGGGTGCCGTACGACCGTTGGCTGGGTTGGATTTTTCCGCAACCAACGGCGAATTTTATATGAGCTTTCACGATTCCGAAAAGATCATGAACCCATCCTCGTTTTCCAATGAGGTACGGGAATTCCTCCGAGATGAGCGGGTCAGCTTAGGGACAATGTTCCTCAGGGAAGCCTATGATTGTATCGTCGAGGTCGGTTGTCATGATGGACATAATGCGTCGTGGCTGGCTCAGCTGTGCAGTCGGTATATCGGGGTTGATATAAATGAGTATGCCATCCGGCGCGCAAAACAACGCAGCGATAATCCGGAGAATGGAGATTTTTTTTACGCACCGATCGAACGCGTGATGTCTCTTGTGCAATCGTCCGACAGCGCGGGAGCTCGAACGGCGGTTTTATTTCCATTCAATCTCTTTGGAAACTTTGTGGACATCGTTGGGCTGATAAAGCTGTTGGACCTCCGCGGCGTCGATCTGGTCATGGCGAATTTCAACAACAAAGCACCTACCACCATCGGACGGTATCTGTATTATGTAAATTGCTTCGGAAGCGAAGGAATCCGCGTCTACGAAGCGGAACAGGGAGTCTTGTTCCGTGCGGGACAGAAATTTCAGTCTATTGCGTACAATCCGGACTACCTGTCATCGGTGATTCACAAAATATCGAGCTATCACGGAATACTCACACCCTTTTCACGATACGGCTATCTGTTTATTTTGACCAAGTAGGATATGGTCACGAGCTATGAGCCCATGCCAGGCGACAGATCGTGCCACGGCTATTGACTGCCAATGGGATACTTATTTTATTTCGAGCGACGACGGGCTCAAATTGCATAGCCGCGTGCTGGGAGGAGGGAACAGAACCTGTTTGTTGGTTCATGGATACGGAGAAGGCGCATACATTTGGACCCAATTTGGGCGCTTATTGGCCCCATCATACAAGGTAGTAGCTATAGATTTACGCGGGCACGGTAACTCCGAGTGGTCCAGGTCCGGAAATTACGGGCTCGATCATTATGTGCGTGATACTGTGCGTGTGATTGAGGCCCTCTGTGACGGCAGAATTTTCATCATAGGGCATTCTTTAGGAGGCAACATCGCGCTGCATATAGCCGCACTCAACCCCGAGCGGATCGCGGGACTGGTTGTTATAGATTTCGGCCCAAATCTTAATCCAGTGGCACGTGCACGGGCGAGGTCCGCTTTAACCGAGGGTAAGCGAGCTTTTGACTCAATCGAACAATATGCATTTGAGCTCAAATCGCGCCGACCATTCCTTTCAACGTCAGTGGCGCACCAGATAGCCAAAGATTCCTTACGGCCATGTGCCTGTGGCTTTGAGTTGAAATTCGACCCAGCAGTTGCGCGGCTCTTTGGAGCCGCTCAGGGCGACGACGCCACTTCTGCGATACTGGCGGACATTCGGTGTCCTATATTCGTTGTGCGAGGTGCATTGTCCGCGATTCTCGCGCCTCAGGCGGCGGAAAGGATGGTGACGCTGGCAAAGTACGGCAAACTCCAAACCATTCAACGTGCGGGCCACGCGGTTGTGACGGATAACCCCGAGGAGTTTTCCGCAGCGGTGCTGGGCTTTCTCGGTGAGATTTCCAAGGGCTGTTAGGGAGCGGACCATCTCGTGGCAATGCAATCTTCGCGCTGAATACCGACCTTACAGGCACGGAGCAATGTAGGTAGTACCCTGAAAGCCTCTAGCGCACAGGCGCCGGATTGGACGGGTACTAAGAGCCACCCCCAAGTCACTATCGAATAGGGACGTTAGTATACCTTACAGGGAGGCTGTGGTGCTTAAACCAAACACCGGCTTTTCAAGCTTTGAAAGTCTCGACGTTCGAGTTGGAACGGTTATGTCAGCTGTTGAGGCAAAGACGAAGAAGCCCACTTATCGTATGACAATCGATTTCGGCGAGGAAATAGGACAGAAAACATCGTGTGGCGCATATACGAACTATACGCCGGCCGAGCTGGTCGGGCGGCAGGTAGTAGCTATCGTAAATTTTGGGGCGAAAAAGATGGGCCCCGAATTGTCGGAAGTCCTGGTGTTGGGCGTGCGCGATCCCGAAAACGCGGGAACCATCTTTTTAACAACCCAAGGATCCGTGCCGAACGGCTCTGAAATCTTTTAAGAGATAGATCGTATTTTCTGAGCTCGCGCAACGGTGCACGTGGAGTATCGACCGAATTATACAAGCGTAGGACACCTCAATGACAAGCGGCAACTCGCCTAAGGCGAAGCCTCTCGAGGTTTACGGCGCTGTTGGACTAAGCCTGCTGACTCAGGCCCTGGTTTCGCTGCTTGCTGCCAGCGTCCCAGTGTTCGCGCCAGTGATCGCCGCTGATCGCGGGTGGAATGTTGCCATAGTGGCGTTGTATCCAACGACCCTCTTCGCGACCGCGTTTTTGGTCAGCTTTTGGGTGCCGCAGCTTCTGGGATATCTCGGAGGCATGGGCTTAAGTGTTGGTTGCTTGGCTCTCAGCGCTATAGGCCTGATGTGCCTGTTGGCACCACACATCTCATTGATTGCGGGGGCGCCGCTGGCAGCCGGAATCGCGTCGGCGTCGATGAATCCGGCAAGCTCGCAAGTCCTAAGGGCCCGTACGACTTCAAGAAACGCCGCCCTTATCTTGTCCATCAAACAGACCGGAGTGCCTCTGGGAGGTGTGCTGGCCGGGATACTCGTACCGTTGTTGGTAGCCCGCTCTGCATGGCGCGATGCGGTGCTGATACTCGTCACTGCGAACATCGCCATGGCGCTGCTCCTGTTGCCGTCGGTGCGATGGCTGGATCGCTCAGCCGGTGCAGTTTGGGTCCCCGTGCGCAATCCGCTTGCGCCGCTGAAACGCCTGCTGGCGACGCCAGGTATGCCGCCCATTCTTCTGGCAAGCTTTGTCTTTATCGGGATGCAGATGTGCCTGCGAACATTCTTCACGGCGTACCTCGTGGATAGCCAGAAGCTCGAGTTGGCCGACGCCGGATTGGTCTTCAGCGTATCCCAAGGAGCTGGCATCCTTGGACAAGTTGGATGGGCAGCAGTGTCCGACCGGTTGCTTGCCGCGCGGTGGGTTATGGCCATTCTAGGTCTGGTGATAAGCGCTGCCGCCGCGCTAACTGCGATGATGACAGTGGGCTGGCCCATTTATGCCGTACTCGGCGTTGCCGCCATTTTCGGGGTCAGCGCCGCCGCGTTTGTTCCGGTCGTCCTCGGCGAAGTTGCGCGCCGGTGGCCTGCCGAAGACGTCGGCGCACTTACCAGCGGCGTGCAGCTGTTCTTCATGTCGGGTGCGTTGCTTTGGCCACTGTTATTTGGCGCTATCCTCTCGCAATTCGGTTTCTCGCAAGCCTTTATGATTTCAGGAGGCTGCAGCTTTGCCGTCGTCCTGATGTTGGCTTTTTCCAATAGGGCGTTCCGTGGAAGACACCGTAGTGGCATGCCGTGGATCAATTTGGAGCAAGTAGATAGTGAATGAAGTTGTATAGATGAAACCAAACTGAATCTCGGCTGGCGCTTGGATGAGTTTACGTGCGCTCATGATACCAGGCTTCACGCGTCATTACGGCACCATGCCGCCCGGGTTAACCAGAGTCGTTGCCCAGGCGCATGACGAAGGCTGCGTTTCGACGGACTGCTGGGCGACAAGTCGATTTCGTATCGCAGCACTCTGTTGAGCCATACTTTGAATCGGGTGCGCTTAGCAGAGGCGACCAAAGTCAGGCAAAATTCGGTCAAAAGAATTTTTCACGTCGCCTGACTGTCCGCGCCACCAAGAATGATCCAAAGCCGAGTCGGCGGGAACGCCGCGGACCATCAACCCGCCCACCTTGCCGCAGCCGAAGCCGAGCACCGAGACCCGCAGGCCGTTCCGCCGAATGTCCGCTTCTCCATTACGGTTCGCCCTTTGTTCAGCGCGACCTAAACGATACGCCCGATTGGTTTATTAGCTACTCTGATACATGCATAAGGAAACTTGCGTTGCTCCCTTTCGTCGGACCTATATCGTGGGCACTGGCTGCGTGAGTGTTGCGCGTGAGGTCCCCGCCATGCCGGCGAGCCGCCGAACCACGAATTTGCCCGTAGATTCGTCGCCCCGTCGCGTTGCGCAACGGCGCGCGTGCGCAATGGAGGTCGTCGTGGGCCGAAACGCCGACAACCTGACTTCATCGACATGGGTGTCCGGGCGCAGGGCTTCGCGCTCGGTACCGACACGCGGGTCCGTCCATTTGTGGCACGGCACTGCGAAGCCCGGCAGGACGGATGTCGATGACGCCGACTTGCCCTTGTCGGATGACGAGCTGACGCGGGCGCACGGCATGGCGTCGATGGCGGCCCGGTGCATGTTCGTCGCGACACACACCGCGCTGCGCAACGTGCTCTCTCGGTATCTCGATCGAGACCCGCGCGATTTGCAGTTCGCGTATGGTCCACATGGCAAGCCGTATCTTGCCCTCCCGACCATGAAGAAGATGCTCCATTTCAATGTGTCTCACAGCGGCCGCGTGTTCGGAATCGCCATCGCCTCCGACGGCGAAGTCGGGTTCGATATAGAATGGATCGATCGAAGCCTATCCATTTCGCTTCTGATCGAGCAGGTCATGGGCCCTGCCGAACGCAGCAACTGGCAGCAAGTCCCGGCCGAATTTCGCCACCATGCGTTTTTCTACTATTGGACGCGCAAGGAGGCGCTGCTCAAGGCCTGCGGCCGCGGGCTGACGGTCGATCCGCGCACCTTAGAGGTCGCCGAAGCCCGGGTGCAGGGACACGTCTTGCGTTCCGGCGTGCCCAGGCTTGGATATATCGATTGCGTCGCAGCGCCCTGGGAGATTGCCGGCGTGCAGCGGCGGTGGCTGACGGGGGCATGGAGTTAATCCGCGAGCCGTCCGAATACAATCGCGCACAGCCGCGCCGAGCGACGCACGACTGCCGTCATAATCGGAACGCGGATTTCCAGCTAGTGTCCCGAATCTAAACCGCACCGACTGGAGAGCTTCAAGCTCTCCACCGATCTGGACTTCGTCGCCAAGGTCCGCGATGTGGTCGGCCTTTATGTTTCGCCGCCGGCCCATGCCGCGCAACGTATCACGAACTTCGGAACCGGCAGCTAGCGCGGAATGCTTGCGGCACGATGAAGCGACCCGACCAGCAATGCGCCGACGGCCAAGATGGATGCGGAAGCGGTCGTATTCCAGGTAAACCCGGAATCGAGGACATAAAACGCGCTGCCGAGAAACACGCCGACGACGGATGCCGACTGGTAGGTGCAGTTCAAAACGGCGTTGATGAAGGCTTTCCCGGTCTCTCCGATCAACTCCATCGCAAGCGACCGCAAGTACGGCGGCGGATTCATCATCACGAACATGACCGCGCAATAAAGCAAGGCCTGCGCCTCGACCACCGTTCCCCACCGCGGAACGAGCATCGTGGCGATCGCGCCTGCCGCCAGCATGAGCGCGACCATTCGCAGCTTGTGAGCGGAAGCGGCGAACATGCCGGAAGCCGACGCACCGGCCGCCGAACCCAGTCCGCCAATGAAAAGCACCAGGCTCACCGCGCCGACGCTCCACTGATTGCCGCGTGCGACTTCGATGAGCCAGGTCGGATACAGCCCGACGAAGATCCAGGCGCCGGCGGTTAGGACGAAATATCCGGACAGCAGCTGCAAGATCGGCCTGCGCGCCAACAGGCGCACGCAGGCGTCGAACGAAAGCCCGGGGCGCACGTCACCGCTTCTCGTTCCGGAGGAGGGACTGTCCGTCGGCCGCGGCGCGATGTGGCGGTAGCACAGCCAGGAAAACACGCCGCATATCAACCCTAGAGAGAGCAGCACCAGTCTCCAGGAGACGATCGTACTGATAGCGACCGCCAGTGGCGTCAGCGTCGCGCCGCCCAAATTCAGCGCCGCCGTCACGTATCCGACCAGCAGGAAGCGGCTCTTTTGATCGAAGCTGCCGGCGATGACGGCAAAGAGCGTGATGGCGATCATCGGCATGAAGACGCCGACGGCGGCACGGGCGAGTACCACCCCGAGCACGCCGGGGCTCACGGCTGCACCCCCGAACGCGCCCGCACAGCCCAGGGCGCCGCAGAACATCAGCTTGTGTTGCGCAAAGCGATCGATCACCGCCGCAAGCAAAAGGTTGCACATGAACGACACGATGGGAAACGAACCGAGCAGCATCGCCATCTCGATGCCCGCGGACTCCGGATGGCCGATATCGGCGACGATAAATGGAACCAGCGGCGTCATCGCGACCAGGTTCGCGCCGATCAGAAATCCGCCGAGCAATAGCGTCGCGGTGAGCATGAGATATCCCGGCCGGTTGGGAAAAGCGGATCAGCGCAGGAGGAAGCTCGAGACCACATGATTGAACGTCCCGGCGTTTTCAAGGAACATCAGATGACCGCCGCCTTCAGCCTTCTCGAAGATCCTCAAGTCCGATCCGGGTATCGCCTTGTGGATCCACTCTTGCGAGCGCCAGGGCGTCGAACTCACGCGCCCGCCGACGACCAGCGTCGGCAGCCGGATGGTTGAAATCAATTTCCGCCAATCGCCGAGGCAAAGCTCGAAGAACAGTTCCGCGGCGTACTTGCGCGGAAAGAGACGGTTCTCCTCGCCCAGCCAGCGCCGGTCGACCTCGGTCAGTTGACTCGTGAGCATTCCATCCACGTATCCCATCGCATGAAACGGAGAGCGCAGGCCGTCGCAAATCTCCTGCACCTGCGCGATGTCGAAGACGCAGCCCGCGTCTTCCCGCTCCTGCGCTGACCATTGCGGCCGCGCCATCATGGCCGGCGGTTGGTCCACGAACAGGAGCTTCGACAGTCGCCGGGTGCCGAACAACTCGATATAGCTCCAGATGACCGCGCACCCCATCGAATGCCCAAGCAAGGCGCAATTATTCAGGCCAAGGGCATTCAGGGCGTCGTCTAGATCCTTCGAAAGCCGCGCCACGTTATAACCGAAACCCGGCCGATCCGAGCGACCGTGTCCTCTCAACTCCAACGCTATCACCCGGCTAAAACTCCTCAGAGATTCGATTTGATGCCTGAACAGCGCGCCGCTTTGCGACCAGCCGTGAATGAGCACCAGTGGCGGCCCGGCCCCGTCTTCGAAATAGTGCAGCGAAACGCCGTCGTTGGTGGCAATGCGCCCGGTGTCCATGCGGTAAACCCCGTCGTCTCGCGGCGGCCGCGCCGCAGCAGCGTCAATAGAGGCGATCCAACGCCGGCCGGTAGCGCTCCGCGATCCGGTTCCGGCGCGGCTTGAACTGCGAGGTCAGAAGGCCGTTTTCGACCGAGAACGGTTCCTCCGTCAGGCAGAACTTGAAAACTCGTTCTTCCGGCAGCAGCGTCTTGTTGACCGCATCGACGACGGTGCGGATCACGCCCGCGTCCACGCCGCGCATGGGCTCGATGATGGCCACCAGGTAGGGCCGATCGGTTCCGAGCACGATGCAATTGACGATTTCCGCAACGCTGCGAAAGCGTTCCTCGATCCTCACGGGGTTCACTTTCTTGCCGCTGGACAGCACGATGATGTCCTTCTTGCGGCCAGTGATGAACAGAAAGCCGTCGCGATCGATGCGGGCCAAATCTCCGGTGCGGACGAAGCCGTCGGAAAGGAACACCTCGTCTTTGTCTTCGCACGGCCGCCTATAGTACTCGACGTTGACCGGAAACCTGCCTCTCACGAACAATTCGCCGTCGGCCCCGAATCGGACCTCCTTGTTGGGGAGCAGCTTTCCGGCGCTGCCGATCCGGTGGTTGCCAGGATAGTTTTTCGAGACGATGCACGTTTCGTTCATGCCGTATCCCTGAAACAGATCGACGCCCATGTCGCGGTAGAAGCGGATGGTATCGACGTTCGAGCCTGCCGACCCCGTCCACAAATAGCGTATTCGCCCACCGAGCATCGCCTGAAAGGGTGCAAAGCCGGGCTTCTTGTCCCGCCAAAACAGCGCCCGGGCGATCGCCAGATGCAGGTAGTATCGGGTACTTGTCAGCGCGGACTCCGCGACATGTTCACGAAATCGACGCTTCAGCCCCTCATAGAATTCGGGGACCGCCATCACCACGGTCGGACGCCTGTCGATTAGGGCGTTGAGAGCAAACGGTGCGGTGGTCAGGACGATGTCGAAATCGTACAGGATGGCCGAATAGACCCAGTATCGCTGCTGCAGCAGGCTCATCGGCAGAAAGATCAGAATCGTATCGCCTGGACCGTGACGAAACATGCCCTGCACGGCGACGATGCTGTCGTTCACGCTGCCAGCTCTTGCCTCGATGGCTCGGGCAGTCTTGGTCGAGCCCGACGTAAACCGTAGCGCGAACACGTCGTCGGCCGAGAACCGGTACGATTTCGCCTCCGCGGGTGCGGCGCCGGCAAGGAGGCCCTTGAGCGGGAACACACGCTGCGATCCGCGGTTTTCGCCGCTGCCGGAAACGAATAAGGCGCCGAGCTCGAAATCGGCGAGAATCGCCCCGAAGTCCTCAGCGGCGGCCGCATCGAACGGTACGACGACGATTCCCTCGGCGACGCACGCCAGATCCAGGACGAGCCACGCGTAGCAGTTCGGGGCCGCGACGCCGACCCGCGCCCTTGCCGACAATCCGATGCGGCGAAGAAACGCAATGGCTACGCGAACGTCGTGCCAGACATCGGCGAATGCGCGTCGCACCCAGCTTCCACCCTCGAGCACGAGAACGGAACCCCGGGCGCGCGGAATTCTGGCGACGACCTCGTTGAGCTGCATACAGGCCTGCCTGTTCGCTACATCGCGGCGCCCCCGCCGGTGGAGCGACGTTCGGTCATGGCTTCAAGGATCTGCACGATGTCCTTCACCTGGTGCATCTTCGCCACATCGAGATCGGACAAGGCGTAGATGTTGATGTCGAGCTCGTTGCAGAGCGTGGTCAGCAGCCAGATCACGTTCAGCGAGCTCAAGCCGAGGTCGGATTGCAGCTCCATATCCCCGGTGACGCTGATCGCTGAACCCCGGCGCGCTACGAGCTTCCCGATGTTTCGCGTGGTCGCTTCGGCAACGGCGGTCATGCGGACTCTCCTCGATTTTCGCAACGATGACGATTGCCGGTCGACGGCGCGCGACCGAGATCCTCTCGCCGCAGGACGAAGCTCCGGGTCACGCGCTCGCAGGTTCGGCCCTTCCGCGCATGGAGGCCACCCGCGCGCGGCTGCATGACGACCGAGGCGACCGTTTCTTCCCGTCGCGGATCGCCGGCTCCATGGGCGCACAGCCCGATGGGAGCCAGAGAGTGATCCGACAACACGTCGAAGATCGCGTCGGGATCCCACGGGTGGGTGCGTTCGTTGACAATCTCCTGCACCCGAGCCAGGCGAAGCTTCGACGCATTGCGGCTGAACACGTTCATCCGGTCGCAGGGGACGAAATCCTCGTGCACATAGTGATTAGTGTGGAACAGCTTTTCGCCTTCGATGACCCGCAAATCGCGGGCGGTCATTTCGATCGCGACGATTCTCCTGCGGTCGGCGACCGTCAGGCAGCGCGAAGAGCTGCGGCGTATTCGCTTGAGCTCGGCGATACACGGATCGATGCCGTCGAAGCGCAGCAGATGACGCACCAGCAGGTAGGGCGACAATCCCGGCTGCCAGTCGTTCGACTGGACAAAATTGATGCAGATCGCAAGACCTGCAGCGTTCAGGCCGACGTAACCCAGGAGACCGGCGAACGTGTAAGTCACGTAGGACGGCGCGCCGTCGGGCTCAACGGTCAGGACGTATCCGAGATCGGTCATACCGGGGTAGAGGTCGATCGTCTGCCCGAGGATGGCTCCGGTCTCTGGCTGCATCGCGGCGAGCGAGGTGCATTCGCTGCAGCCGGATGGCCCGTCATGTATCAGTTCCCGGCGGATCTGCAGGAGCACTGCCTGCTCGTAGGACACGCCGGCGCCGGCCGCGAGGCCGCGAAGCTCTTCGGCAATGTCGGGTTGATCCTCCTCGATGATGCGCGCGTGCTGGCGGACCGCGTCGGCGATTTCGATGCGGCTCAGCGGCACCGACCGGAACTTGTTGATGTGCGCGAAGCCGTCGGAGAGGAAGGAACGCAGCGTGCCGGCGATCGCCCGCCCGTGCTGAAATCCGATCGCATAGGCGGTTCCGCAAAGTGCGATCGACCGAACCAGCCGGCCGGTAAGGTCGACCGTGCGGTCTGCGGCCGGCAGGGCCGGCTCGCGCATTTTGCCGCTTCTACGCATGGTGCCGATGCGCCGTAAAATACGGCGAGCTCAACGCGACCGACGTCCCGGGAAGCGGGATCGGCGGGACAGACGGCCATGATCCTTCGAGCGAGAGAACGCCGCCGCCGAGCGCGCTCCACAGCCATTCGGCGAAGGCGGGCATGATGGGCGCGGAGAGCAGTGCCAACAGCCGGGCCGCTCCGCATTCCAGCGCGATCGCCGTTCGCGCTTCCGCATGGTGCGCCACGGCACCGCGCCAGTGGCACTCGGCGCGCCCGAATTGCTCCGCCTCCCGCACCAGCTCGCACAGAAGACGCGTTGCGGTTTGCGTCGAGAACGACGTCGGCTCGTAGCATTCCGCCACTGACGCGGTCAGTTCGGCCAGCCGTCGATAGAACGCGGTCTGTTGTCCGGTCCAGCTTCCCGTGTCCGGGACTTTGGCGTCCCAATCGCGCTGCAGGCGGCTCCCGAGGTCGAGCAGCCACGGTTCCCAGCGTTGCAGCAGATGCTCCGTGACGGTCGCCGCGTACTGCGCCTTGGTAAAGTTGGTCCGCCGTTCCTCGGGGCGGCTGTACGCCAGATAAAAGCGTGCGGCGTCCGGCTGCGTCTCGTCAAGGAAGGACCGGCCCCAGATCGCGTGACCGCGACTCGTCGAAAACTTCTTGTCCTCGAGGAGATAGAATTCGTTACAGACGAAGTTGAGGTCGATCGCCTCGGACGGGAGTAAGGCCGCGAATACGGCCGGATAGAGGATGGTGCAGTAGAATGAATTGTCGTAGCCGAAGAAATAGGCCCCTTTCGCGGCAGCGAAGGCCTCGGACACCGCGTCCGCGGAGTTTGCTGCGCCAAGCCTGGTGATCGTGTCGACGTGTCCCAATGCCATCTCGAACCACGCCCACACGGCTTGCCGCTGGAATCCTTCGACCGGGACTTCAACGCCCCAGGCGCTCGGGTGGGTGACGGCGACATCCGGCAAGCCGCGTTCGATCAGCTGCTCCAGCAGCGCACGAAGCCTGGGAGGGGACGACTGGCGATCGTGTATTCGGCGCAGCAGACCGGCATATCGCGAAAGGCGAAAATGCAGACGCTGGATGGGACGAATCTCAGGGACGACGCCTGAAACCAGCGAGGTCGGATCGAAAAGGTCGACGCAGCTGTTCGGGTGCCCGCATTCCTCGCAAATGTTGCCACTGGTATGTGACCGGCAATACGGGCAGCGTCCGGCCACATCGCACTCGAACAAGTAACAGTCGCGGACCGGATCGAACAAAGCGGGCTGCTCGGATGCGTAGACATCACCGGACTCCACCAGCTTCAGGAACAAGTGCTGCACGCCGGCGCGGTATTCCCGCGAGTGCAGCGGTCGAACGACGTGGTGGTAGCGAATATCCATGGACGCGAGCGTTGCAGAGATCTCATCGGCGTAGTGATCGGCGGTCGCCGCGGGGGAGAGGCCGATCGCCCGGCTCTTGGCCACCACGTAGCTCTGGAAGTCGTCCATTCCGCTGACGTGCACCACGTCGAAGCCGCGCATCCGCAAGAATCGCGCATGGGCGTCGCCGCCCAGATAGGGTCCGGACAGGTGTCCCAAATGGAGGTCGCCGTTCGGCGTAGGTGGCATCGAGATGACGTAGCGGCGTCCGCGGTTCGGCTGGGTCGGGCGGTTGGCGGCGTGCGCGGCGGCGGCCCTGGGGTTTCGCCACACGACGGACAGGAACAGGAGGTCGCCGTGACCCGTATTCTCGATCGTGTGCCGCTCGAACGGGTCGAAATGAACGACGGCTCCTTTCTCGACCGGGCAAGAAATGTCGTTGCAAGTCACGCGGCCGATCCCGTCGGCGATGAAGAAGCTCTCGAATTCGTCGTGACGGTGCGGCTTGGAGCTTTCCCCCGGCGCGACGAGCGCCCAACTTGCCTGAAACGGCGTGCCGGCGTTGCGCGGCGGGGGCAAGACGTCGAACATGTGGACGTCGTAGGCGGGATAGAACCGGTTGCGAGGAACGACCACGGTCTCCATTGGAGTCTCCCTCGGGTTTTCGCGACCGCGGCTCTCACCGGCCGAGCAGCATTGCCGCCTCGGCCGCAATGGCGGGAGCAAGCCGATAGCCCGACCCATTGGCTGCGCCGGCAAAGACGACGTTCGCCATGGCCGGAAGGCGGGCGACGACAGGCTCTCGGTTCGGGCTGTAGGCGTCGCAAAAGACTCGCCCCGACAAGCATCGATCCGGCAGTTCCGGAAAGTAGCGGCGCAGGATCTTGAGTGCAGTTTGCCGATCGGACTTCTCGACGGCCAGCGTGTCCGGATCGGGAACGACATCCCAATGCTGGCACGCGTAGCTGAAGAGCCAGTGGCCGCGCTGGCGCACCGGCAGCAGGAACGCCTCGTCGTCGAGAAAATAGATGGCGGGGTCCGATGCTCGCGGTGCGAGATCGATGTGCAAGCTGACCACCTTCTTGATTCGAATGCCAAACGATTTGGCGGCGTGCTGGAAAGGCGGCATGCAGACCCATGGCCCGGGGGCGAGAACGGCACGCGCGGCCCGCAGCGAGCGACCATCATGCAGCTCGATGTCGACGAACTCGTTATGGGCGTCGAACGAAGCGACTCTGACCCCTTCCCAAACGCGGACGTTTGTCGCCGCTCGCAGAGGCGCGATCAGACGCTCGGCCACGCCGGCGGCGTTTGCATAATGGCCCCCGTCGACGACGATCGCGGCAAGCGCGCCGGTGCGATGCATGCGCGGCAGCGACGAGGCCGCAATGTGCCGCGGCTGCGTGACGCGAATCGCGTTGGTGAAATGAATGCTTTCCGACTCGACGTGCTGTTTGGCGGCGATACCGACGAAGCGCACCGGCGATATCGGCAGCGAAGTATCGCGCCGTGCGAGCTGGCGGTATCCGGTTTCGCTTTCGCGCGTCAGGCGCCGGATCCGCGCGGTCCGTCCGTACGGCATGTGCAATCCGGCCGAAAAGCGCGTCGCCCCGTTCGCCACCAGCGACTGATCGAGGAGCGCAATCCGCTGCCGCGGGCGCGTTCGCGACAGGCGGTCGGCGATCATCGCGCCGACGATGCCGGCCCCGACTACGACGGCATCGCAGGTGAAAGCGGCGTTCATGCGGATGCCTGTCCCTGGAGAGGATCCGAACGCGAGGTCCAATTGATGGCCGGCAGCCTGTCTTCCAGGTCGTAGGCGCAGTATCCCAGAAGGCTGTTGATGATCTTGCCGCTGCGCCAGGAGATCAGGCTGAGGTTCGGGTCGGCGACCCCCCATTGCATGCGTCCGGCGTTCTGCATGTAGATCCGGTTCGGCACCGGTCGGTTCCATTTGGCGGAAAAGTCGTCGTTGAGCGCGATCTCCTGCCCCTCCATCTCGAGATCGGCGACGATCGGATCGAGCCATCCGGGGAGCTCGAAGCGATATCCCGTGGCCAGGATGACGACGTCCGCCTCGATCACCTCGTGCTGACCGGTCGACATTCTCATGATAGCAATCTGCCACTGCGATCGCTGCTGATGTATCTCGATCAGCTGCGAGCTCGGGCTGACGGTCAGCGTGATCCCGCTTCGTTGCAGATGCCGCCTCTCGTATATTGCCTGATAGATCCGCGTGATCGTATCGGTCGAGATGCCGTCGCTCGCAAGCTTTTGCTCGTTGGCATGCTGCCGGCGCACCGCCGACGAAAGACGATAGAAGTGCTCGGCGTAGCCTGGCGAAAAGAACTCGTTGGTAAACGGCGACTCATCGATCGGAAAAAAGTTGCTCCGCCGCGATATCCAGGAGCAATGCGCCGGCGACGTCGCTGGCGGACGGGAGATGAGGTCGAGAAAGACCTCGGCGCCTGATTGACCGCCGCCGATGACGACCACGCGTTTGCCGTTCACGGATGCGGGGGCGAACAGATAGTCCGATGAATGAACGAGCGTGCCGCACAATTTGCCTCGCGCACAGGACGGGACCGAGGCGACGCGCCCCACGCCGACCACCAGGTCGTTGGCGCGATAGCTGTCTTCGTTGGTTTCGACGATGAACTGACGATCGTGATAGACGTTGACGACCTTGCGCGAAAACTCGAGCGTCTTCAGATTGCGGCTGACCCATTGCAGGTATTGATTGAACTCGGTGCGGCGCACGGCATCGAAACGCGAGTTGAAGAACTGATAGATGCGCTTCTGATCGGTGAGAAAGGCGAGAAACGAATATCGGTTTGTCGGATCGACGAGAGACACCAGATCCTTGACAAAGGGGACCTGGATCTTCGCTTCCGGAAGGAGCAGCCCTTCGTGCCAGACGAAGCTGCTGCGTTGATCGAGCACGCGCAGCTTGAAATCCTCGAATGGGCTGAGCAGGCACGCAAGGCTCAGGTTGGAGGGACCAATGCCGATCCCGATGCAGTCAAAGACGCGCGCGGCGGATGCGGACATTGGGCTACGGTGCGCCGATGGGAGCCTTGAGCGTTGTCGCGTCTTGTAAGTAGTGTTATTCTATTATATATAGAGAATAACTCCTGTCAATAGTTAGGAATCGAACCGTGGGGGATTTGCGCATATCGATCGAGCCGATCGTGCTTGAAGGCGACGCCGTGCGGTTGGAACCGCTTTCGACCGAGCATCTGGCGGGCCTTGCGGAGGTGGGACTCGCCGGCGATGTCTTTCGCTGGTTTACGCAACCGGTAACGACGCGCAGCGAGATGCAGGCCTTCATCCAAACCGCGCTGGGCGAACAGCAGGCCGGAACGGCGCTCCCATTCGCCGCCTTCAGCCGCCGCCTTGAACGGATCGTGGGTTCGACGCGTTTCGCCAACATCGACCCGAACAATCGTCGAGTCGAAATCGGGTGGACGTGGCTTGCGCCGGCCCATCAGCGGACCGTCGTCAATACCGAGGCGAAGTACCTGATGCTGCGCCACGCATTCGAATCCTGGGGCTGCAACCGAGTGGAGTTCAAGACCGATTCGCTGAACGAACGGTCTCGCAAGGCCCTGCTGCGAATCGGCGCCAAGGAGGAGGGGACGCTTCGCAATCACATGGTCACAGCCAGCGGCCGCCTCCGGCACAGCGTGTATTTCAGTATCGTCAGCGAGGACTGGCCGGCGGTCAAAGCGATGCTGTTGGGCAAATTGGAGATCGCACGGCCCGCGGCTTAAAGCCTTCACGTCTTGGCGCAATAAAAGCCGGCGATCCGCGCCTGTTGAAAGATCTGAACGACCGCGGCGAACCCGGCGGCACGCAGCGCGTCGAGTATGTCGGCAAAAACCGCCTCGTCGTCGCCCTCGCACGCTCGCATGCGACGATCATTTTCGATGACCCGCTCGATCGCCAGCTCATCCGGCTCCCAGTCGAGTTGGAGGTACTCCATCAGCCGCCGCTGAATGTCGCGGCACGCGAGATATTCCAGCAGCTCGGTATCGCGGGCCGCGGCACAACGGACGAGATCGAACAGGACGAAACAGCCCCCCGGTCGGAGCGCCGCATGAATCTCCCCGAAGATGCGCCACTTTTGCGCGTCCGCGAGGTGATGGAGGGCGAGCGACGAGAACACCACATCGTAGCTTTGCGCCATGTCGCCCCAGGGCAGGTCCTCGAACCTGCTGCAGCGAAAGACCACTCTGCCGCCGTACCGCGCCAGCCTGGCTTTGGCGACGTCGAGCATCTCGGCGGACGCGTCCACCGCGAGCACGCGCGTATCGTCCCGCAAATCAAGAAACGCCGACGTGAAGAAGCCGGTGCCGCATCCAAGGTCGCAAAATTGCAACCCCGGCTTGGCGACGTATCTCAGCAGATCGACCAACATCCGAAACTGCTGTTGGCGATCACCCTTGTCGTAGACCGACTCCGCGTCGTAGCGCCGGGCCCGCTCTTCCCCATAACGATGCGACCCCGCGTCTTGGATCCCCATCGTGTCCTCCCGGGCGTGCCCGGACAGAATGCCGATCCGATAGGCCAACTGGCATTTGACCTGCCGCTTGGTTCACGTTGCCACCTTATTAGGGGTAATAATCTCTTGTAAAGAGATAAATTCTCTTGACACGATACTTTCCGTCCCACAATGTCACGACGCTGGCCGACCGTCGCCGCCGACTGGCGTCGTGCGGTCACGCACCGCCGAGCACGGTCCGCGTTCCGCCAGAAACACCATCGCCGGATGAACTGCCGATTCGACAAGGCTTTCGACCGACCACCGAAACGTCCCATGCGAAGCGTCCAGTCAAAGTCGGGATACAACGTCGCCACGTTCGGGTTCGGAGAGCGCGTGGTGCTCGTCAACGGCATATTTCAGACGGGTGCGTCGTGGGCGCCGTTCGCGCGTGGCCTGGCGGGGCAGTTTCGCGTCACGAGCTTCGATTTTCCCAATCAGGGAACGGCGCCAAGCGACCCGACGATGCGGCACCGGGACGACTATTGCTCGGCGGTGCTCAACGTGTTCGAGCGCCTCGGCTTGCGAACCGAAGATACGATCTGCGTCGGATGGTCCTTTGGCGCAAACCTGCTCACGCGCCTGGTGCAGCAGCACGGCATCTCGTTCAAGGCTCTGTTCCTCATCACTCCCGCGCCTCTCGGTCACGAGGCGTACATGCGGGAAATCTTCATCGGCCAGTCCGACGCCTTCGAGCGCGCCGGCGCGTTCGGCGTCGCCCAAGCCTTCATCCCGCGCATCTTCTCGCCGGCGTTCGTTGATTCCCATCCGGGGATCACCCGAACCCTCGTCGCGCAGTTCGCGAGCAGTTATGCTCGCAGGCTCGGCGCCTTGGAGGCGCTGCTCGCGGCGAGCGAGCCGGCAGGACCGTCCGTTCACCTGGACACGCCGCTCACCGGGCTCTCCGCGTGGATCGTCGAAGCCGAAGACGAATTGCTGCTGCCGCCGCGCAGCCTCGCACACACCGCGAGGCAGCTCGGCGCCTCGTACATCCTCGCCCGCGGGGGTCATGCCTGCGTGTTGGAGCAGCCGGAGCCGTTGAGCAAAGCGTTCATCGATGCCGTCGCGGGGATGGAGAGGGTGGCGACGTGTATGGAACCCCGCGTGCCGTCGGCCGGAAACGGGCCTGGCTCGGAAGTGCGCGCGTAACTGCGGAGCCGTCGTCGGATGTCGACCATCGAGACAACGACGTTAGCGCCGGGAGCGGCTTTGCCGCTCGACCATGACGAGATCTCCGCCGCTCGGGAGAGGCTGAGGGGGATCGCCGTTCGCACGCCGCTCCTGGAATACCGCGAACTCAACCGCCGCGTCGGCGGGCGCGTGCTGCTCAAGGCGGAGACGTTCCAGCGCGCGGGCTCGTTCAAGTTTCGCGGCGCCTACAACCGTCTCGCTCAGCTCACGCGTCCGGAGCGCAAGCGCGGCGTGGTGGCCTATTCGTCGGGCAATCACGCCCTCGGGATCGCCACCGCCGCCGCGATGGTCGGAACCGCCGCCACCCTCGTGATGCCGCACGATGCGCCGCGCATCAAGCTCGACAAGGTTCGCCGCAGCGGCGCGCGCATCGTCTTCTACGATCGGATATCCGAAAGTCGCGAGCAACTTGCGCAGAGGATAGCCGACGACACCGGGGCGATCGTGGTCCCCTCGTTTGACGATCGCCATATCGTCGCCGGCCAGGCGACGGTCGCCGCCGAGGCGTTCGATCAATTGTCGCAACGGGATCTAAGCGCCGATCAGCTGCTCGCGAGCTGCGGCGGCGGCGGTCTCACGGCGGGTTGTGCGCTGGCGGCGGCGTGCCGCAGCGCGACGACCAAGGTTTATGCCGTCGAGCCGTTGGGCTTCGAACGGATCGGAAGGTCGCTGCTCGCTGGAACACCCGTGTCGATCCAGGGATCCGCGCGGTCCATTTGCGATTCTCTCATGGTGCCGTCGCCCGGCCACCTGACCTTCGCGATCCTTCGCGCGCTTCTCGCCGGGACCGCCGCGGTGAGCGATGCCGAGGTCGCCGCGGCGATGTTAGCCGCCTTCCTCGATGCCAAGCTCGTTCTCGAGCCCGGCGGTGCCGCCGCCTTGGCCGCGGTGCTCTCGAGCAAGATCGACGGCCGCGACAAGACCACCGTCGTCGTTTGTTCGGGAGGCAACGTCGACGCGGAGACCTACACGGATCTGCTGCACCGAGCGTCCAAGGACATGATTGGCGGTATTTCGGCGGACGCAAGATTGCGGGTGGCAACCGTCAATGAATGACGCATCCCTCACCGCGACGCTTCCCTCGCTCTTCCGCCGCGCAGCGCAAGAGCACGCCGCGATGCCCGCGATCGTGACCGGCGACGTCGAGGTCTCGTACGCCGAGCTCGACGATCGGGCGAAGCGGATCGCCTGCGCGCTGGCCGAAAAGAGCGCGCGCAGCGGAGACGCCGTCGCCTTGTACGCGCCTCCCGGCCGGGCATTCGTCGCTGGGATACTGGGCGCGACGATGATGAACTGCGTGTTCGTGCCCATTGACGCTGCTTGGCCGGCACGGCGCATTGCCGATATCCTTGCCCGCGTGCAGCCGCGCGCGACGATGTGCCTGCGTTCAATGCACAGCGTGCTCGCCGAAGCCTGCTTCGAACGCGTCCATATGGGCGAAGAGATCTTGCTGGACGAGGACGGAGGCATCGACCAGCCCGCACAGGGCGGCGCGGATGCGCCCGGATCGTTGCCGGATTGCGAGATCGCCCTCGACAGTCCGAGCTACATCTACTTTACCTCCGGTTCGACGGGGGAGCCGAAGGGAGTCGTCGGGCTGCATCGAAGCATCGTCCACTTCGTCCAATGGGAGGCGCGCTATTTCGGAACCGACAAATCAGTGCGCACGGCGCTTCTCGCCCCGATCTCGTTCGATGCCAGCCTTCGCGACATTTTCCTGCCTCTGGTGTGCGGCGGCGCCGTCGCGATCCCCGAGCGCGACGTGAAGGAAAATCCGGCGCTGCTCCTGCGCTGGATTCGCGACAAGCAGATTTCGGTCTTGCACGCAGTACCATCTTTTGTCCGGCTCCTGCTCGACGAAGCCGAAGGCGACCATGGGCTTCGCGATACGTTGCGTCGGCTCAAGGCCGTGGGGCTGGCCGGTGAACCGCTCTATGGACGCGACGTGCAGCGCCTGCGCGCACTGGCCGGGCCGCACACCCGGATCTGCAATTTCTATGGGGCGACCGAGACCACGCTCATCAAGTTGGTCCACGATGCGACTGCGGTCGAGCCCGCGTTGGCGCCCAAGGAGATGATTCCCCTCGGAATCCCGATCGACGGCGCGTCGGCCTACGTGGTGGCCAATTCCAAGCGGGCGGCGATCGACGAGGTCGGAGAAATCTACATCGAAACCCCCTTCGCCTCGATGGGTTATCTCGACGATGCCGAATCGACCGCGCAGCGATTCGAATTCGTTGCCGACGGGGCAGGTCGCACGGTTGCGCGCTACCGGACCGGCGATCTGGGAAGACGGCGCGCCGACGGGACACTGGTGTTCGCCGGGCGGCTGGACGATCAGATCAAGATCAGGGGCAACCGCGTCAATCTGGTCGAGGTGGAAAAGATCGCCCAGACGCTGCCCGGCGTCATCGAAGCGGCAGCTGTCGTCGATGGAAACGGCGGGAGCCCCTCGATTTGTTGCTTCTTCAAGGCTGCGCGCGGCATTTCGGAAGACGAAATGTCCACTCATTTTCGCTCGCTTGCCCCCTCCTACTACTGTCCGTCGCGCGCGATTCGCGTGGAGACCTTTCCGTTAACGTTGAACAACAAGATCGACAAGAAACGCCTGCTTCAGTCTCTGCGCGGCGCCGACGGCCATTGTGCCGGGCAACGTTCCGCGACCGAGACGGCAGTTGCTAGGATCGTCGCCGACCTTTCCGGGGCGGGCGAAGTGGATCGCGACACGTCGCTCCTGGCGCTCGGATACTCATCCCTGGATGCGATGCGGCTCATCGCCCGGCTGTACAGGGAATATGGTTGTAGGCTGACGGTTGCCCAGGTGTTTGAAGGCCGGACGATCGCAGGCGTTGCCGCGCGCATCGAGGAGACGGGGAGTCGGACCAAAAGCGACGTGATCGAGCCGGCCGAGCCTGCTTCCAGTTATCCCCTGTCGCCGTATCAACTGGGAATGTGGAGCGCGACCGAGCATAAGCCTGCCGCTTTGGCCTACAACCAGATCGTCTGCTACGAACTGACGGGCAACATCAGTGTCGCCGCTTGCCGAACGATATTGGCCATATTGGTGCAGAGCTTCGAGCTTCTGCGCACGCGCTACGAGCTCGTCGACGGCGTCCCGCGCCAGTTGGTCCAACCCTACTCCGAAGATCTGATAAAGCTGCATTACGTGGATCTGCGCTCCCGTGCCGATCCAACCGCCGCGATGATGGCGTCGGTCGAACAGGAGGCCGCAACAGAGTGGAGCTTCGAGGTGGCAGCACCGTTTCGCTGCTGCCTCTACAGAACGGACGATCGTCGGTACGTCCTATCCTGCACGTTCTATCACTTGATCGGAGACGTGTGGTCGATTGCCCTCATTCGCCGCCACGCCGCCTCCCTGTATCGCGAAATCGCGGCGGGAAACCGCGCGACGCTCACGGCCCCGCGCCTCCAGTTCAAGGACATGTGCGTCTGGCTGCAAGGCAGGATGCCGACCCTGCGCAATGCGAGCCGGTCGTATTGGCGGACGGCGTTGCACGAATTGTCGCCGCCACTCGACCTCGGAACGGAGCGACGTCCTCCGGCCAGGACGTTCCGCGGTCGAACGGCGAGACGGCAGCTGACCGATGAACAGATCGGCAATGTGCTGCGGTTGGCCCCGGCCATGGGGTGTAGCGCGTTCTCGATCGGGCTCTTGGCCTTGTCCTTGCTCGTCCGCGACAGCACCGGCCGCAGCGACATGGTCATCGGCGCGCCCATCTCCCTGCGTGACGTCATGGACGCGGAAGACCAGTTTGGCATGTTCCTCAACATGGTCCCCATTCGCATCCGGCTGGGGGCGGAGCGGTCGGTAAGGCGGATGCTGGCCATCGTGACCGACGCGGTCGCGGGAGCGTTCGAGCACAAAATGTGCCCGTTCGATGAGATCGTGCGCGCCACAGAGGCTCCGACGCGGCTCAATCGCTCCCCGCTCTTCGACGTGATTTTCACCTACGTCGTCGCGGCGGAAAGCCACCTTGTGGTCTACGCCGATGAGGATCTCTCGGTGCGGACCGTGCCGTACTGGCCGGCCACGAGCAAGTATGACCTGAACGTGATGCTGGTCGACAATGGAGACATCCTGTTCGAGTACAACACCGACCTGATCGATGAGGCGCGCGCGGCCGAGTTGATCGACGGCTACGGCAGCCGGCTGAGCGGGCTGAGCGGAGCGCTGCATGAGAAGCGCTAATCACCCAATCAAAATAATCCCTTTGACCTCCACAGGTAAAAAACTACTTCAATCGAGCTTGCACAGCGAGCCCGGGGTCTCGTCTCGTGGTCGACGGTCGGGCCTTTTCGCGGCGAGCCCGGATGAGCGGCGCTTCCGCCGGGTTGAAGCGCTTCGATGTGCATGCCGCCGTCGCGCTGAGCCTGCTGGTCCAAACCGTCATGTCGCTGCTTGCTGCCTGCGTGCCAGCGCTGGCGCCGGACATTGCCGCCGACCGAGGATGGAACGTGGCGTTGGTGGCGCTTTATCCGACCGTCCTATTTGCCACGGCTTTCTTCGTCAGTTTCGGAGTGCCGCACCTTCTCAGGCTTCTGATCGCTTCGCAGTTCGGTTTCGCTTACGCCTTCGCGGCAGCCGCGGCCCGTACCCTTGCGGGCCCGCTCATGCTGGCCGTTCCCCCGCGGGCCTGCCGCGGGACGGAGCGTCCCGCAAGTCGACAATAACCCATCATCCATCGCTTCGGGGTGCGAGTTAAACAGCTCGCGCGTCGCTCTCGTGAACTGGGAGGCCAGTCAGATGCAAAAGAACACTTATTCGACGCGTCAGGAAATCTCGGGCACGCTTGGCGCCGTCTCGTCGACGCACTGGATCGCGACGCAAATCGGCATGAGCATTCTTGAACGGGGCGGGAATGCTTTCGATGCGGCCGTCGCCGTAGCCTTCACGCTGCACGTCGCCGAGCCCCATCAGAACAGCCTGGGGGGAGAAGCCGTAATCCTCATTCATCCGAACGGCGTATCGGCCCCGACGGTCGTCTGCGGGCAAGGCGTCGCTCCGGTGAAGGCGACGATCGACCATTTCCGGTCGCTCGGCTTGGATCTCGTGCCCTCCAACGGGCTCCTGGCGGCGGTTGTGCCCGGCGCCTTCGACGCCTGGATGCTGATGTTCCGGGACTACGGAACGATCTCGCTCGAAACTGTCCTCGAGCCGGCCATTTCATATGCGGTGAATGGAATTCCTCTGGTCACCGAAGCGCAGCAGCGCATTAGCAAAGCGGCGCCTTTGTTCAGGGAGCACTGGACGTCGTCGGCGCCGATCTACCTTCCGGGCAATTGCGTACCCGAGGCGGGCACGCTCTTTCGCAATGCGGAACTGGCGCAAACCTACAGGCGGATATTGGACGAAGCGACCAGCGCCGGCGGCGAACGCGCGAAGCAAATCGAAACCGCCCGTAAGACCTTCTACCAGGGCTTCGTGGCGGAGCGGATCTGCAAATTCTGTGCGAGCACGGCGGTTCGGGACTCGAGCGGTGCCGACCACACCGGATTGCTTGATTTCGACGACATGGGCTCCTGGCGGGCGAGCTACGAAACGGCCGCCTCGATCGATTTCGGCGGGTTCAGCGTGTTCAAGCCCGGCGCCTGGACGCAGGGCCCCGCGTTCCTGCAGTTTCTCGCGCTCGTGGAGGGGCTCGATCTGTTCGGACACGAGCCGTTCGAGGCCGAATACATACACAAGATCGTCGAGGCGTTTAAGCTTGCCTATGCCGACCGCGAGGCTTGGTGCGGGGATGCGGAACCGGACGAGGCTTGCGTCTCGGCTCTTCTCGCCGATGACTACATATCTCGACGCCGAAGTCTGATTTCATCGGACGCCTCCATGGAGCTTCGGCCCGGCATGCCGGGGAATTGCTCTCCTCGCCTGCCCCGTTACAGCACGGACGTATCTGGGGGGTTGGGCGAAGAATTGCCGCCGGTCGAACGCCCGGTTGCACGCGGTGAAGGTGACACATGCCACCTGGACGTCGTCGACCGTTGGGGGAACGTCGTCGCCGCGACCCCATCCGGAGGATGGCTCTACGGTTCCCCGACCGTTCCCGGCCTCGGCTTTTCGCTCAATACCCGGGCACAGATGTTCTGGTTGCAGGAGGGCTTGAGGTCCAGCCTGGTGCCGCGAACCCGCCCGCGCACGACGCTATCTCCCACAATTGCGCTCGGTACAGATCAGGCAGTCGCCTTCGGGACGCGGGGTGCCGACTATCAAGACCAATGGAGTGCCCAGTTCTTTCTGCATCATCTGGGGTACGGGATGGATCTTCAGGAGGCCTGGGATGCACCAAACTTCCACAGCGATCATTGGCCGAGGTCCGACTATCCCAGAGACGCCTCGCCGGGAAAGCTGACGCTCGACGAGCGCTACCCACAAGCGACGACGGAAAACCTGAAGAATCGAGGGCATCTCGTGAAGGTGCAGCGCGGCCGGCGGTGGGGTCGCGGCTGCGCCGCGAAGACAAGCGCAAAGATCCTCCGGGCCGCCGCCTCCTCGGCCGTGCCGCCGTCCTTGGCTCTGGCGCGGTAACAAGTGAAAGCCGGCGCCTGCCTGACGCAGAAATTCGGCCTGCTGCCCGCGTCCCATCGTCCGCCGCCCTATTGTGGCGCCCGGGGCCCGCGTCCGTTGCGCTGGCGCCGACGCGTCCGGCTTGGTTTATGCCCCACCAAGCCTTAGGCTCGCGCAAATTCGCGCGGCGAGCGCCCGGTTCGAGCAAAAATTATTTTTTTGGCTTTATGCAACTTTCGGTGATTGTCAATTCTACGCTCGTGTGGCACAACATAAGGTAGAGGATATCTGAATTATCGATCTACAGTCGGGTCGATGTTCCACAAGGCGTGCGACGAGTAAGCGTGGAGGCGTTTATGGCGAACAGGCTCCTGCCGTCCTGCCAGTCGCTCCGCGCGTTCGAGGCCGCTGCGCGGCATGAAAGCTTCACGCGGGCCGCCGAGGAGGTCCATTTGACCCAGGGGGCGGTCAGCCAGCAGATCAAGCTTCTGGAAGATCGGCTGCAGACCAAACTTTTTCTGCGTTCGGGGCGAAAGCTTTCCTTGACCTCGGCCGGCGAGCGCCTTTACCGACCGGCCCGTGCGCTGTTGGCACAGTTGCAGCTATTCGTAGATCTGGCACAGTCCCAGGGGGATACCGAAGCCCTAATCGTACATGCGCCGCATTGCTTCGCCACAAAGTGGTTAGCGCCTCGCCTTCCCGACTTTCAAGCCCAGCATCCGGACGTGCGCATTTGGCTCAAGGCCGAGACGAAAACACCCGATGTCCTGTCCGAGGAAGACAGCGTCGCGATAACGCTGGCCGAGCAGGAGGACTCCGCGTCGGTGCATACGGAATATCTGGGCGTCGACAAGGTGATTCCGGTCTGCAGCCCGCGGCTATTGAGTGCCGGCAGCAAATTTCTCAGCCCACACGACCTGCCCGGGCACCGCCTCCTGCATGCGAAAACCGCCGGGCGGGAGAACTGCTGTTGCGATTGGTCACTCTGGCCCAGCCATCTCGATGGCGAAGCCACGGCCCAACGACCCACGATCTGCTTCAGCAATTGCGCCATGGCTTTGGAAGCCGCGAGCGCGGGCCATGGTATAGCGCTGGCACGGGGATTGATTGTCGAAAGCGAGTTGAAGCAAGGGTTGCTGGTCAGGCCCTTTGAAGGCGAAGTCCCATCGCCCCACCCATACTGCTTTCTCTATCCGAAAGCGTCTTCCCATGAGAGCAAGATTGTCACCTTTCGGCGGTGGCTGTCGGCCCAATTCAGAACCGCGCTGTGGCAAAGCGAAAGCGGGAGGCAACTTTCCTGACGCGACCTGCGCTTCGTGGGATCGGCACGCGAACTCAGCCGTGCCGGGTCGGGCAAGGCGTACGGCAACGCCACGTCGAGGGCCCAGGTCGGCAACAAGCTCCGGGGTCAATATCCTTGCTGAACTTGGGGGCGTGATTGAAGATCGGTGTCGTCTGCGGCGGCCCCTCGCGAGTGCGCGGCATTTCCCTGAATTCGGCGCGCTCACTGGTGGATCACCTTGGCAACGACAGGTGATCGTCGTGCCGTTTTTGTCGATCCCGATCTCCGGTTTCATCGGCCCAATCGCGGCCAACTCTATTCGAAACACGCCGGCGGATTTTGACGTCAAGCCGGATCGGCAAAGGCGGTTTCGGAGCCGTGGGCGTTAAGGCGGCTGTTCGGCGATATCGATCTGATCTTTCCCATTGGTGGAGCATATCATCGGCACCGGTATGGCGTTGCAGCGAACGCGTGCGATGAGCATGCGGCCCCTGCTTCCTGACCCATGGTCGCATCGACCGCTCGCCCCGCCGTTCAGGAGGCAAACTTCGATTTGCGCTTGCGAAAAGAATGTGTGGAATCGGTTCGAGCCAGCTCGCAACGATGCCCACCGAGAGCAAGCCAGGACGCGTTCGACACTGTGGGAAATCCGGCTGGATATCGCGCGCCCGGGCTATCTCCGGTCGTTATGCGCGCCGAGCTTGGAAACGAAGCGCATGACGTCGGCCTGAAGCTCCGGGTCTCGAATGGCGAAGTACCCCTGTATCAATGACACGATTTGCCGCAGGCGGGTGCCGTCCGTGGTGGCGTCGAGCGCAATATCGTCGTCCAACGGCGCCGTCGCCGGCTCATAGGGGTAACTATTGAAGAAATATCCAGGGGAAACCTGAAGAGCCTGCGCAATCTCGAAAAGTCGGCTTGCCGAAATGCGATTGTGCCCGGCTTCGTATTTTTGTACCGACTGAAACGACAGACCGACCTTGCTGGCGAGCTCGTTTTGGCTCAACCTCAACTGGTTGCGACGCAACCGTATCCGCGCACCGACGTGGACGTCGATCGGATGCCGCTCGCTGTGCTTTGGCCGGCTCATTGTGTATTTTCAGCCTCAAATGCCACGCAGCGTCACTCGTGGCTTTTGGCCTCGCAACAACCACATCGATCGAGCGTTCAAGCGCCGGTGCAGCTTCGGCGTCGGGCGGCACTCCGTACCAAATTGCGTTTTTATAGGCGACCTGTCGATTGTCAAGGTTGCGTCGAGACAGTGCTGAATGGCCCAGGGTTTGGCACTGGCCAACCGCCAGCTCATGAGATGAACAGCCTGTACCAGAAAATCAAAGACTTAGGCGACCATCGAATTTTCCAGGTTTCGTATGGGCTCTCTCCTGCGCGGTGCCGTGACACACGAGGTGCGGCGGCGCTTTCAGCGTTCCGACCAACTTGATCGGCAGCTCCAAGCTCGGCGACAACATCAATCACAACCTCAACATCCTCGCGCTCCTCTATCGCCACTACGCGGCAGGCAGCGCGAAAGAAAAAATGCTCCTGCGCAAGCCGGTCGGCACTTTACAATCCGTTGTGGGAAATATGACGAGGTAGCCGTCCTCATGAGTGCCCGCACGGAATCCGCCGAGCAGATGCAGTTCATTCGAGCTTTCCGATTCGTGTCGAACAAACTCGAAACGCTCGGCTTTTCCACCGCTTGGTTCTGCTTTCCAACGCGGGCTCGTCTAAAAATTCAATCAACTCAATGCGCTGGCCATATAGCGCGAAGCGGGACCATAATCGCCGGTCGTACGTTATTTACGGCAGGGCGCACTCCATGGTCATGGAATGACAGCAAGCCACCGGCCTGTCCGGGCGAATAATCCGGCGCAGCGTCGATCGCTGCGTGCCGCCGGTTTTTTGCTTGCCGCGATCATTCTCATCCTGCCGACGACGGCGTTCGCGGCCGAGGGCACAGCTTCGGTCAGTTCGGAAGCGATCTTCATCGCCGAGCTCGGGCTGCTGCTTCTGGTCGGCCGCCTGATGGGCGAGGCGGCGCAGCGGCTGGGCCAACCGGCGGTGATGGGGCAGCTCATCGGCGGGCTTTTGCTCGGACCGTCGGTGCTCGGCCTGATCTGGCCGGCCGCGCAGCACGCGCTGTTCCCGGGCACGCCCGAGCAGAAGAGCATGATCAATGCGGTGTCGCAGCTCGGCATTCTGATGCTGCTGCTGCTGACCGGCATGGAAACCGATTTGCAGCTGGTGAAGCGGGTCGGCCGCGCCGCGGTGACGGTTGCCGCCGCCGGCGTGGCGCTGCCATTCATCTGCGGCTTTGCGCTCGGCGAGATGCTGCCGGACGCGCTGTTGCCGAAGCCGGATGCGCGCCTGGTCACCGCGATCTTCCTCGGCACCGCGCTGTCGATCTCGTCGGTGAAGATCGTGGCGATGGTGGTGCGCGAGATGAATTTCATGCGCCGCGATCTCGGCCAGATCATCGTCGCCTCGGCGATTTTGGAAGACACCATCGGTTGGATGATCATCGCGGTTGCGTTCGGGCTGGCGGCGGCGGGAACCGTCGATCTCTGGTCGCTCGGCCGCGCCGTGCTCGGCACCGCAGCCTTCATGGCGGCGAGCCTGACCTTCGGCCGGCGCATCGTGTTCAACCTGATCCGCTGGGCCAACGACAATTTCCAAAGCGAGTTTCCCGTTATCACCGTCATCCTGGTAATCATGATCGCGATGGCACTGATCACGCAGATGATCGGCGTCAACACCGTGCTCGGCGCCTTCGTCGCCGGCATCCTGATCGGCGAATCGCCGATCCTCACCCGCCATATCGACGAGCAGCTGCGCGGCCTCATCGTGGCGCTGTTCATGCCGGTGTTCTTCGGCCTGTCGGGCCTGAGCGCCGATCTGACCGTGCTGAAAAATCCCGCTCTGGCGCTGCTTGCCTTAGGCCTCATCGCCATCGCCAGCGTCGGCAAATTCCTCGGCGCCTTCATCGGCGGCAAGCTCGGCGGCCTGACCCGCGCCGAATCGCTGGCGCTCGGCTGCGGCATGAATGCGCGCGGCTCGACTGAGGTGATCGTCGCCACCATCGGCCTGTCGATGGGCGTGCTCAGCCAGAACCTGTTCACCCTCATCGTCACCATGGCGATCGTGACCACCATGGCGATGCCGCCGATGCTGCGCTGGGCGCTCAAGCGGCTGCCGATGCGCAAGAAAGAGCGCATCCGCCTCGAGCGCGAAGAGCTCGATGCCAAGAGCTTCGTGACCAATCTCGAACGCTTGCTGCTGGCCGCCGACGACAGCCCCAATGGCAAATTCGCGTCGCGCCTTGCCGGCGTCATCGCCGGCTCCGGCGGCAAGCCGACCACCATCGTCGACATGTCGAAGGATGATCGCGGCAGGAAAGCCGCTGCAAAAACCAATGGCAAGGAGTCGAAGGATGCAGTCGAGACGGCAGCCGAAGGCATCGACACCCTCGAATCGCATCCTGACGAGGAGAAGCCGGGCAATGTCGACGTGACCGCCCGGTCCGATAGACCGAAAGGCCCGCAAGCGATCGCCGAGGAAGCCCGCAAGGGCTATGACTTCATGGTGGTCGGGATCGCCAAGACCCGCAATCCGAATGGCGGATTCAGCAAGGACATTTCGCTCATCACCAACGGCTTTGAAGGCCCGCTCGCCGTGGTCGACGCCCATGAACCGCGGCGCGACCGGCTGCCGCGCCGTTACGGCAAGATCCTCATTCCCGTCAACGGCACCGACGTGTCGCGCCGCGCCGCCGAAATCGGTTTGACGCTCGCCAGGGCGAACGACGCGCAAGTCACCGCCTTGTTCGTCACGCGTGCCAACGGTGGCGGCAAAGCCAATAGCGCGGCGCGCAAGCGTGCAACGCGGCGCAGCGAGCAGGCGATCCTCAAGGACATCGGCGCGCTGGGCGACCGCTACGACGTCGACGTGCGCAGCACGACACTCGTGAACCTGGCGCCCGCGGACGCGATCGTCCGCGAAGCCAAGCGCGGTTACGATCTCGTCGTGCTCGGCGTCAGCCGGCGGCCCGGCGAGACGCTGTTTTTCGGCGACACCGCCGCGTCGGTGCTCGAACGCTCCGATACGTCAAATCTATTTGTGGCGAGTTGAGACGATGCTAATTTGTTATTGCGGAGAGCCATCATGACAGTAGTCCCATTGCTGGCCCAATCGGCCTTCGAACCCGAAGTCATCGATATCCTGGCCGCGGCATTTGAAGGCGCATGGGCGACGATCGAGAAATCGGGCAGTTCGCTGGCGTCGCCGCGCTACAAGCGGGTGGCGCAGGAAATTTTGGCCAAGCGCATTATCGAGACGGCACAACGCGGCGAACGAGATCAGCAGCGGCTGTCCGACGACGCAGTGACCTATCTGACGCAATCGTATAAATAAATTGCCCCATATTTGCCGGCTCACGCGGCCAATTTGCGACCCCGCCATTTCTGTATAATTCTCGGCAGCGTGCCCATCGCGGTCGGGCACCGCGAACAGGCTGAATTGATTGATGAACGCCATCGATCCGAAAGACCAGGAAAGCGCCGACGGCCCCCGCGCCACGGCATCGCGCGACATCGCCGAGGTCCGTGCCGTTGTGGTGACGTTCGCCGCGCTGGCACTCTTCGTCTATCTCGTCGGCTTCATTGTGCTGCCGTTCGTGATCGCCGGCATCATCGCCTATATCTGCACGCCGTTGTTGGATTGGCTTGCCGGGCGAACCGGGCTGCCGCGCCCGCTGCTTGCGGTCTTGCTGTTCCTGCTGCTGGTCGGCCTTGCAGGATTCACCGTCGCCCTTGCCGGACGGCATCTCGTCGCCGAGACCGGCAGCACCCTGACCGACTTGCAGGGAACGCTTGACCATGTGCTGCACCGCGCCGCCGACGGCGAGCCTACTCGAGTGTTCGGGCGACCGATCGACTTGAACGGCATCGCGCGCACCATTGGCGACCGCATCCATGGTTGGTTCAACCGGCCGGACCGGCTCATGCTCGTCGCTGGTTTCGGTTTTGCCACCCTCGTCGGTACGTTCCTAACTGTCGTCCTGCTCTGCTATTTCCTGGTCAGCGGCAAAAGCGTGGCGCGCGGGCTGTTCTGGCTGGTGCCGCCGAGCCGGCGTCCCTTGGTCGCGCAAATCGGCCAGCGGCTCGACCCGGTGCTCAAGCGCTATTTTGTCGGCCTCTTCGTCATCGTGATCTACGCGGTCATCGCCGCCTATATCGGGCTTGGCGCTATTCTCGGCATCGACCACGCCTTTTTGCTGGCCTTGCTGACCGGAATTCTCGAAACCATTCCGATCATCGGCTCGACCGCGGCGGCGGTCATCGCCGGCCTGGTATCGCTGCACACGGCGACCGGGCTGTCGAGCATTTTGGCCTTTGCGCTCTATGCGGTGCTGCTGCGGCTATCGATCGATCAGATCGTCGCGCCGCTTGTGCTCGGCAGCGCCGGCCATGTGCACCCGGTGCTGATCATTTTTTGCTTCCTCGCCGGCGCGGCGCTGCTCGGCATTCCCGGCGTGATTCTTGCTGTGCCGACGGCTTTGACCGTGAAGGCCGCGCTGGCGACGATTTACGGCGATGACGATAAAGTTGGTGCTGCGCCAGATTAGCAAGCGTCAGCGCTGGCCGGCCTGCAGCAAATCGAACTCGCCGCCGAGCACGAGATCGAGACGGCCGCTGCGCCATTGACCGGCAGCATCGCGCACCAGCGGCGGCTCCTCGCGATAGCGCCGCACGACATTGTTCGGCCGCGGCGCGGCGTCGATGGCCTCGATCGCCAGCCTGCGCTCCTTGGCGACGGGCACGTCGCCGAGCGGCACCACCGCGAGGCGCACCCGCGCCGTCACCCGGTTCCCCGAACCTTCGAACGGCTCGAAGACGTGAAGGCCGGCTTCCGGCGCCAGGACGCGGTGGGCGCCGAAGCCGGAGATCAGCAAGATCGGCGTCTCCTTGTCTTTGCTTCTACCGGCGATGTCGCCGATGTGCATGCGGCGCTTGTCGGCCCAGGCGCGATACATCGCCGTCAGCTTGCGGCACCACGTGAGCGTCGCCTGGCGGTCGCCGGCGCCGTCGAACACCGGCTCGACGGCGAGCGCGAGCTCGATCGGCGCGTCGTCGATGGCGTCCTTGATGCCTTCCTTGATCAGGTGCAGTTGCAGCGCAAGGCGGCCAGTGAGCTCCGCGGAATAAGGCCGCAACCGCCGCGAGCCTCTGGCCAGCCGCGTGCGCAGCGCATCCGCCGTCTCCGTGGCCGACCTGACCCGATCCATCAGCGCGAGGCGCGCCAGCGTGTTGAAGCGATCCGGACGCGACCAGAAATCGGCCGACGACATGTCGCCCGAAAGACTCTCTTTGAGATTTTCCCAATCGCCGGACGCGAGCGTCCGCGCGATGCCGTCATATTCGGCCTGCAGCGCCGTGAATTCGGCCTGCGTTCCTTCCGGCGCGAGGATCATCGAGGCAAGCGCGGGCGAGACCGCGGGTGCGACGGACGGCGACTGCTCCGCCGCCGCAACGTCCGCATCCGGGTCGACGAACTCGGCCTGAATGCCCTCGCCGTCGCTGCGCACGAACAGGAACTGCTCGCCTTCGGGAAACCGCTTTTCGACGATGATCGCGGCCAACGGCGCAACCAGATATTGGTCGATGGCGCGCTTCAACGGCCGCGCGCCCATTTCCGGCGAGAAGCCCTTTTCCAGCAGGAATTCCAGCGCCGAGGATTCCCACTCGATGGCCCAGGCGCGGTCCTTCAGGCCGCGCCGCTCGAGCAGCGCCGCCAGCTCCTTCTTGAGAATGCCGCGCATCAGATCGCGGGTCAGCGGCTGGAACACGATGATCTTGTCGAGCCGATTGCGGAATTCCGGCCGATAGGTCAGGGCGATGGCGCGCAGCACCTGGTCCTTGCTGAACTCGTCGGCCTGCGGTGCAAAGCCCAAGCCCATGCTGCGATGGGCGGTAGCGCCGAGATTCGACGTCAGGATGATCAGGCAGTGGCGCAGATCGGCGACCTGGCCCATGGCGTCGGTCAGCCGGCCCTCGTCGAACGCCTGCAGGAACAGGTCCCAGACATTGGAATGGGACTTTTCGAATTCGTCGAGCAGGACGACCGAGAACGGCTGCTTGCGCACGCGGCTGATCAGCGAGTCGGCCTCGATGGCCGACGCCGAGCTTTGGCCGAGGATCTTGCTGATCGCTTCGTGAGTCTGAAATTCGCTCATGTCGAGGCGGATCATCCGCTCGACCGAGCCGAACAGAAATTCCGAGACCGCCTTGGCGAGCTCGGTCTTGCCGGTCCCAGTCGGGCCGGCGAGCAGAAACACGCCGATCGGTTTGTTGGGATCGTTCAACCCGGCCTTGAGCATGGCGATGCGCGCGATCATGGCCTCGACCGCTTCGTCCTGGCCGATCACGCGGGCGGCGAAAAAATCGCGGATCGACTTGAGATCGAGTTGCTCCCTGGTGTCGAGCATCGAGACCGGCAGGCCGGAGAATTGCGATAACGTTTCCAGCACCCGGCGCGCGGCAATCGGCTCGCCGGTCTGCTCGGCGCGCATCGCGGTGAGCTTGAGCAGGAACAAGGCCGAGCCCGGCAGCCCGCTGGTGCCGAGATACTGGCTCGCGGTATCGAGCGCGATTTTGGCGCAGTCGGGATCGAATTGGATACTCGCCCAGCTATCAAGCTCGGCGATCACGTCGCGCACCAGCAGCAACGCCGCCGCCGGCGACAACGGCTCGAGCGTCACGGTTTCGAACAGGCCGCGCAGCGAGGGCTTGAGCTGCACCAGCCGCGCGGTGCCCTTGGCGGTCGCCTCGCACCACACGATAAGCCGGCCGGCGGCGATCGCCGGCATGATCTGGTCGAGCATGGTCGCGCTCTGGCCGGAATGCCGGCCGCTCATGGCGACCTGCACGATATCGGGGACGTACCAGATCAGCTTGTGGCCTTTCGCCAGTTCTTCGACCACCTGGCGGATGCGGCCTTCGAGCTGGCCGATATAGACCTGATCGGCTTGCAGATCGGCGCCACTGGCTTCGAAGACACTCCAGTCGTCGGTTGCCAGCCGCTGCGCCAACAGCCGCAGGAACGACGTCTTGCCGACCAAGGGTTCGCCGGAGACCAACAACGAGCGCGGCGGATCCTGGCGCAGCGTGGACTCGGCCAGCGCAAGCGCCTCGCGCCAGCCATCCGGCTCGACCAGGGTGTCGATGCCGTGCTGGGGCAACCAGAAACGGCCGACCGCGCTCAACGTCGTGTAAGACTTGGTCGCTGCCGCCGTCGCTGTCGGCAAGGGCAACGCATCAAGCTCGCGAATGAGCGGCGCCACGAACGGATGCGTGATCTGCTGCAGGAATTTTCGGATCGTGCCGTGCGGCGAAACGCCCGGTGCGAGAAGCGTGGAGCCGAACGTTGCATCATCGCCCTGCCCCGCGCAGCGAACGAAATAATCGCGGAACATGTTCGGCATCCAGCGGCTGTCGATCCACCAATCCTTGGCGTGGGCCAGCGGTGCGCCCACCGCAACGCGCGGCTCGGCATCGGCGAGAAAATCCAGCGCGAAATACATCGCCCACGGCGAATAGTACCCGCATTGCGCCAGCACGCGCTCGACCGCCTCGCCACGATCGGACCGCTTGCGCAGCGCCGCAATCGCCGCGCTCGACAGCGACCAGCTGTTGCCTTCGACATATTGCATCACCACGGCAAGCGGCACGCTCGGCAACGCCAAGAGCCCCACAGCCTCGATGAATTGCTTGTGCGCATAGAGCGCGCTCGGATGCGCGGCGTCGGAGCCGAACGGGCCGAAGATTTTATCCAGCTCGTAGAGACGGGTCGAAAGCAGCGGCGGCTCGGCAGTGCCGGCCGGGATACCGGCCGCCTTCAACTTTTGCCGGATCCGCCAGGCGCGCAGTTCCTTGCGGAAGATGATGCCGAAGATGATGAGCGCAAGGACGATGTAGATCGGAATAACCGAGTAATCCACGCTACCAACCTCGCGCGCACCTCAGCGGCGCAGTGTTTCACGCTGCGCCGCGTCCGGGAAACGGTTCGTCTCAGCCTTGCGAGATGAACTTGGTGACCAGATAGGCGCCCAAGCCCTCGATGCCGCCCTCGCTGCCGTGGCCGGACTCCTTGACGCCGCCGAACGGCGTTTCCGGCGTCGAGATGGCGATGGAATTGACGCCGACCATGCCGGAGTCCAGCGCGTCGCCGATCGCGGCGGCGGTGGCGTTCGACGTGGTGAAGGCGTAAGCGGCGAGGCCGTATTCCAGCGAGTTGGCGCGCTGCACCACCTCATCGAAAGTCTTGAAGGTGACGACTGGCGCCAGCGGGCCGAACGGCTCGTTCTTCATCACCTTGGCGTCGTCGGGAATATCGGTGATCACCGTCGGCTCGTAGAAGAAGCCCTGGTTGCCGTGGCGCTTGCCGCCGGTCTGGATCTTGCCGCCGCGGCTCTTGGCGTCGTTGACGAAACCCTCCATCGCCTCGATGCGCCGGGCGTTGGCCATCGGCCCCATGGTGATGCCCTTCTCCAGGCCGTCGCCGAGCTTGATGCCGTTGGCGTATTCGGTGAAGCGCTTGAGGAAGCGCGAATAGACGTCTTCCTGCACGTAGAACCGCGTCGGCGAGATGCAGACCTGGCCGGCATTGCGGTACTTGAAGGCCGCGATGGTGTCGGCCGCCTTCTCCGGATCGGCGTCGGCGAACACCACGACCGGCGAATGGCCGCCGAGCTCCATGGTGGTGCGCTTCATGCCCTTGGCGGCGAGTCCGGCCAAATGCTTGCCGACCGGGATCGAGCCGGTGAAGGAGATTTTTCGCACCGCGTCCTTGGCGAGCAGATATTCGGACACTTCCGCCGGCACGCCGAACACCAGATTGAGCACGCCTGCCGGCAATCCGGCGTCGGCGAAGCAGCGCACCATCTCGACGCAAGCGCCCGGCGTTTCTTCCGAGGCTTTGAGAATGAGCGAGCAGCCGGCGGCAAGCGCGCCGCCGATTTTCCGCGCCGGCGTCAGCACCGGGAAGTTCCACGGCGTGAATGCCGCAACGACGCCGATCGGCTCCTGGATCACGAGCTGGCGGATGCCCTTGCCACGTCCGGGCACGATGCGGCCGTAAGAGCGGCGGCCCTCTTCGGCGTACCAGTCGATAATGTCGGCCGAGGTGATCACCTCGGCGCGGGCTTCGGGATAGGTCTTGCCCTGCTCCAGCACCATGATTTTCGAGATCGCATCGAAACGCTCCCGCATCAGATCGGCGGCCTTGTGCAAGATCTTGCAACGGTCATAGGCCGAAGTGGCGCGCCACACCGCAAAACCCTTGGTGGCCGCTTCCAGCGCCTGGTCGAGGTCGGCTTTACTGGCGTGCGGCAGGTGGGCGAGCGGCTTTTCCGTCGCCGGATTGATCACATCCTCGCCTTTGCGGCCGTCGGCGCCGTGCCACTTGCCGTCGATGAACAGTTCGAGATTTCCGTACATGATGTCCTCGCTGAGCTTACGCGTCGTTATCTCTTGGATCTCTTGGCCAATGGATTAGCAGCTTTTACAGCCGCGCGGGAGGGTATCGGAAACGCCCCTCAAACCTGCGTCGGATCGATGACGAAATTGGTGAAACCGCCGTCGCGGGCGTCCATGTTGGCGAGCACCTCGTTGACCTTGGACAATGGCGAGATCTGATGTTCCAGCGCCGAAAAGTCCAGCGTGCCAGCGCCCGCCATGGCCGCCATCTCCTCGCCCTCGCCGGTGGTGAACCAAACGGAACCTTGCAGGCCGATGCGGTTGGTCATCATCCAGAACGCGTTGAGCTGCAGCGTCTCCAGAACGGCGCCGACATTGACGGCGCGGCCGCCGCGCCGCAGGCAGAACAGTGCCCGCATCATCGCGCCCGCCGGCGCGCCGGGCGGCAGGCAATCGATCATGCCGTCGACGCCGTGACCGTCGGTCGCCTTCCTCGCCCACACGACAAGCGGATCGGGATTGGCGGGCCCCACGCCTTGCGCCGGCGCGTCCGGAACGGACAGAACATCGATCCGTCGCGGCGCCAGTGCCTTGACGCGATCGAGCAGCGCCTGCTTGCGGCCGGTGCCCAAAATTTTTGTCGCGCCCATCGCCAGCGCCAGCTGCGCGGCGTTGAGCCCAAGCTGCCCGCTGATGCCGTTGATCAAGAGCGTTTGCCCCGGGCCGACGCCGATCTTTTTCATCGCCGAATAGGCGGTGCCGAAATAGCCGAGCCGCGCGGCGGCTTCGAAGCTGAGATTGTCCGGCAATTTCACCAGCGCAGTCGCGGGCGCGGTGATGAACTGCGCCAGTCCGCCATAGGGATAAGCGCGCATAATATCCTGCGAGCGGCCGAAATAGCCCTGCAGGGTGAAACTCGGACAATCCAGCTCCTTGCCGCTGCGGCACATCTTGCATGAACTGCAGGATCGCGCCGGATTGACATAGACGCGGTCGCCCGGGCGGATCGAAAACACCTGCGCGCCGACCTTGGCGACGACGCCGGTCGGATCGAGGCCAAAAATCGCCGGCAGCGGCGGCATCATCTTGTTGTCGGGCGTCAGCGAGCCGAAGAAATTACTCACCACGCGCGCCAGATTGGGCACGACGCCGCAAGCCTTGACCTCGACCAGCACGTCGGTCGGCCGCGGCTCCGGCACCTCGATGCGATCGAGCGTCATCGGCGAGCCGTAGGCATGCAGCCGCGCGGCGATCATGGTGGCCATTCGTTTCCTCCGGTCGCTTCTTTGACGAACCTAATCGCGTAACACCGTGAGCTCGACCGGCCGGCCGAACAGCGTGCCGATGGTCTGCAGCACCTGCGCGGCGCGGGCCGCCGTCCAACCGCCGTGGGTGGCGTTGAGCAAAAACTTGTCCTGGATGTCGGCGCGTGTCAGCGGCTCTTGCGCGCCGCCGCGCATATAGGGCTGGCGCTCCTCGACCACCGTGCCGTCGCGCAAGGTGGCGCGGATGTGGCCGGTGAAATTTTTCGGATAGGGATTTTGCGGGTCGATCTGATAGCGCACCTTGCCGGCGAGCGCGACGACGGCGGGATCGCGCACGGCCGCGTCGGAAAAATCGCTCAAGCCCACATTGCCGCGCACGAAGCCGCAAGCGACGCAGTACGGCGTCGAGAATTTTCCGGCATAGCCGTTGGCGGGCTTTTGCTTGGCCGCGAGCGGCTCCCACAGCCGATGCACCGTGCCCTCGCCGACTTCGCACACCATCTCGACCACATCGTCGGCCTTGATTTTTTTCGCCGCGAGCCGGCGCGCGCAGTCGATGTAGGGATGCGTCATGGTCCCGCACGGATAAGGCTTGAAGGCGAGAGTCTCGGTAACCCAGCGCGTGCCGAAGTCGCCGATCAGTGCGTCGTAGTCGCCCTTGGTGGTGTGGGCAAAACCGTGAAAGAAGCCGTGCACGCCTTCGAACACCGTGCGCGGGCCTAAGAAACCGGCACGGCCGAGCAACGCCGCGCGGATGCCCGATTGCGCCGCCCAGCCGGCATGCAAGCGCTTGGTCCAGGCGCCCTCGGCCAGATATTCGATGATGCCGCTCGCCATCGAGGCCGCAGTGCCGAGCGCATCGACCAATTGCCGCGGCGTGAGTTTCAGCGCCGCGCCGACGCCGGCCGCGGCGCCCATGGCGCCGAACACGGCGGTGGGATGAAAGCCCGCTTTGTGAGTGAGCGTCGGCGCAACGGTGCTGAGCCGGCACATGGTCTCGACGCCGACGGCGATGCCAAGCAGCGCCGCGCGGCCGTCGAGATCGTGCCGCTCGCAGGCCGCCAACACCGCCGGCACGATGACCGCGCCAGCATGAATCGGGCCGCCCTCGAAGGTATCGTCGAAATCCTCGCCGTGAATAGCGGTGCCGTTGACCAGTGCTGCGGCGGCGGCGCTGAGCGTACGCGCGTGGCCGATGGCGGTGCACGGGCCGTCGTCATCGCAACCGGCCAGCGCGGCCTTCACATAATCTTCGTTGCGCGCGGTGACAGCAAGCCCGACCACGTCGACCAACAAATCCTCGCACTTGGCCCGCACCGCATCGGGCAAGCGCGCCACATCAAGCGCACAAATCTTTTGCGCCAGATGCTCGGCAACGGCGATCTTGGGAAGCTCTGCTGATGTCATACGGGCCGCGGAACGCTCAATACTTGTTGGCAATCGGCAATTCCTCCGCCGGGAACAGCGTGATCACGCGGCAGCCTTTGTCGGTGACCACCACCTCTTCTTCGATGCGTGCGGCGGAGAAGCCGTCCGTGGCCGGGCAATAGGTTTCCAGCGCGAACACCATGCCCTCCTTGATCTCCGTCGGGTGATCGACCGACACCACGCGCGAGATGATCGGCCGCTCGTGCAGCGCCAGCCCGATGCCGTGGCCGAACTGCAGGCCGAACGCCGACATCTCGTCGGGGAAGCCGAAATCGGTCGCCTTCGGCCACACGCTGCACACCCGGTCCGTGCTGACGCCGGGCTTGATCAAGTCGATGGCGAGATCGAGCCATTCGCGCGCCTTCTTGTAGGCGTCGTGCTGCACCGGCGTGGCGCGGCCGACATTGAAGGTGCGGTAGTAGCAGGTGCGGTAGCCCATGAAGCTTTGCAGAATGTCGAAGAACGCCTGATCGCCCGGCCGCAACATGCGGTCGGTGAAATTGTGCGGGTGCGGATTGCAGCGCTCGCCCGAGATGGCGTTGATGGCTTCGACGTCGTCGGAGCCGTGGTGATAGAGGAACTTGTTGACCTCGGCGACGATGTCGTTTTCGCGCACGCCGGGCTTGAGCTGCTCGTGGATCAGGTGATAGGCGCCGTCGACCATGGCGGCGGAGCGGTTGAGCAGCGCGATCTCGTCAGCGGACTTGATCTCGCGCGCTTCCAGCATGACCTGCTGGCCGTCGGCGACCTTCAACCCGGCCTTTTGCAATTCGAACATCATCGGCGGCTCGATGATGTCGACGCCGACCGGCATTTTTTCGCAGCCGGCTTCCTTGATCAGCGACGCGATCTCCTTGGCGTGGCGCTCCATCAGGCCGAACGCGGGATTGACGGTGCCGCGCAGACCGATCAGCCCGGCCTTGCAGTTTTCCGGCTTGAGCCAGGGCGTGTAGAGCTTGTGGTGCAGGGCGGCAGAGCCGAAATCCCACAGGATCGGATCGTTGCTGGTGCGCGTGATCAGCGCCCAGCGGCACAGCTTGTCGCGCTCCCACTCGCCGATCTTGGTCGAGGTGCAATAACGGATATTGTTGACGTCGAAGACGAGCAGCGCGCCAAGCTCGGATTTCTCCAGCGCCTGTTTCACCCTGCCAAGCCGATAGCGATGCAGCCGGCGGTAATCGACCCGTTCCTCGAAGTCGACCCCGGTAATGCCGAGCGCCGGCAACGCCCGGCCCCAATTGTAGCGCGGGTTGACGTCCTCGGCGCGGATCGTCGTCGGGTCGCGGGTGATGTCGTCCATGGCCGGCTCCTTTCCTGTTACCCGTCATCCTGAGGTGCCCGCCGTAGGCGGGCCTCGAAGGACGACGGCCGATGTGCAGTAGCTTGATCTGTTTTATTGTAAGCCTTATGGGCGCGTTTGTTTACATCCTTAAGTGTTCAGACGACAGCTTTTACATTGGCTGCGCCGATGATTTGGAGCGGCGAATCGCCGAACATCAGACCGGTGTGTTCCCTGGATATACCTACGCGCGCCGACCGGTTGCGCTTGTCTGGTCGGAATACTTCGACCGGACTTCGGACGCAATCGCCGCCGAGCGAAAGCTAAAGGGCTGGAGCAGAGCCAAGAAAGAGGCACTTATCCGCGGCGACTGGGCTGGCATCCGCCAACTATCTCGACGGCGTGGCGGCAGGTAGCTCGGGTACCCGGGCCGTCGTCCTTCGAGGCTCGACGCTGCGCGTCGAGCACCTCAGGATGACGGGAATTACGCCGGTATCGGAACCTCGCCGACGTCCTTCGGCACCTTGTAGCCCTTTTGCGTCGCCGGGCGCTTGGCGATGGCCGTGTACCAGCGTTTCACGTTGGGGTACTTGTTGAGATCGACGGTCTGCCATTCGTAGCGCGACACCCACGGCCAAATGGCGATGTCCGCGATCGAATAATCGTCGGCGACGTATTCATGATCGGCGAGCCGCCTATCGAGCACGCCGTAGAGCCGGTGCGCCTCTTTCAGATAGCGCTCCTCGGCGTAAGGCGCCTTACCCGGATTGTATTTGGTGAAGTGATGGACCTGGCCGAACATCGGGCCGGGGCCGCCCATCTGCCACATCAGCCATTCGATGGTGCGGTAGCGCGCCTCGCCGGATTTCGGCAGAAGCTTGCCGCACTTGTCGGCGAGATAGATCAGGATCGCGCCGGATTCCATCAGGCTCAAACCGTTGTCGCGGTCGACGATCGCCGGGATGCGGTTGTTCGGGCTGATCTTCAAGAATTCCGGCTTGAACTGCTCGTCCTTGCCGATATCGACCGCGTGCACGGTATAGGGCAAGCCCATTTCCTCGAGCGCGATGGAAGCCTTGCGGCCATTCGGGGTCGTCCAGGTGTAAAGATCGATCACGGTGTTGGTCCTATGCTGGGTTGAAGTGAAGTTGAAGCAGAAACCTATGATCCGTCATCCTGAGGTGGCCGCGAAGCGGCCCTCGAAGGACGACGGCCCGGGCCGTGCATCCTTCGAGGCTCGCTGCGCTCGCACCTCAGGATGACGGTAAAGGCGCATCACGCGACCTTCCTTCCCCACAACCGCGCCGAGGCGATGTCGGCGCCGTCGCGGATAGCCTTGAGCTTGAGCCAGACCACCGGCTCGATGACCCATTCGCGCCGGGTAAACGTGCCAAAGCCGCAATCGGTCGAGGCGATGACGCGCTCGCGGTCGCCGATGGTGGCAACCGCCTCCTCGATGCGCCGCGCCACCACTTCGGGATGCTCGACGAAATTAGAGGTGGTCTCGACCACGCCGGGGATGAGGATCATGTCTTTCGGAAACGGCACGCGCTTGAGCGCCGCATATTCGTGGGCGTGGCGCGGATTGGAGAACTCGATCGACAATGCGCCGACCTTGGCCTGGTACAGCGCCGGCAGGATCTTATCGAGCGCAACGTCGTGGATATGCGGCCCCTCCCAATTGCCGTAACAGACGTGCAGCCGCACCCGGTCGCGCGGAATGCCTTCGATGCCTTTGTTGATGGCCGCGACGTGGCGCTCGCAGCGTTTGACGAAATCGGCGTCCGACAGGTCGCGGTACATCATGGTGCGATCCATGGCGAGATCGGGCGCGTCGATTTGCAGCACGAGGCCGGCTTTGTTGATGGCCAGATATTCGTTGCGCATCTCGCGCGCGATGGCGTCGAGATAGGCGTCGTGCGACTCGTAATGGGCGTTGAGCATCGTGGTCGAGATGATGCCGGGCGATGCCGCGGTCATGAACCGCTCGGAGAAGGCGCCCACCTCGTCGGCGATCCGGTTGAAGCCGGTCGTCTCCTCGGTGATCGGCTTGAGGTCGCGATATTTGATGTCGGCCTGCGCCTCCGGCGCGCCCTGCTGGCTCTTCGGCGGATTGGGGAAGCGCCGCACCAGATAGCTCAACAGCTCGGGAAATTCCTCGAACTCACGGCCGCGGCGGCGCTTCGACACGCCAGCAAAGCCCGACACGCGCTGCGGCACGTAGGTCTGGAAACCGATGCGCCGCTGCTCGCCGTCATTGCCGACGTCGATGCCGGCTTCCATCTGCTTCCCGACGACATGACGGACCGCCTTGTCCATTTCATCGGCAAGCACCTTTGGATCGTACTGCTTGCCTTCCTCCTGAGTGACCAGGAGATCGCTCAGCGTCTCGTTGCGCGGCAGGCTGCCGACATGGGTGGTGAGGATACGGTCGCGGCTGAAAATCATAAGGCGGGCTCCGGCAGCGGCTTCAACGCGGGCCTGTCATAGCGCAATTTTATCGCTGTGACAGCGGCAGTTTGGCCTTGCCATTGCCGGCCGATTTCGGCGTCGGCATAATGCTTTGCAGTGGGCATGGGTGGGCAATTTTACCCATGCCTTGGGAGGAAACGACAAGATGAGTGCGCCAGTCGACGCCGTGCCGCGCGACTACAATTTCGCCGCCGACATCCTCAAGAGCAATCTCGACGCCGGGCGCGGCGAGAAGGTCGCCTATATCGACCACCGCGGCAGCTACAGCTATGCGGCGCTGGCGGCGCGGGTCGAGCGCTTCGGTCACGTGCTGCGCGCGCTCGACGTGCGCCGTGAAGAGCGCGTGCTGATGTGCCTCACCGACACCATCGATTGGCCGACCGCGTTCCTCGGCGCCATCAAGGCCGGCGTCGTCGCGGTGCCGGTCAATACGCTGCTCACCGAGGACGACTACCGCTTCATGCTCGAGGACGCGCGCGCACGGCTCCTGGTCGTGTCCGAGGAGCTGTTGCCCAAATTCGCCAAGGCGATCGAAACCAGCAAACATCTCGCCCATGTCATCGTTTCCGGCGAAGCCCCCTCCCTTCCCTCCCCCGCGAGCGGGGGAGGGTCAGGGAGGGGGCACCAGCGCTTCGACGAGTTGCTCGAAGCCGCCAAGACCGACGCCGTCACCGCGCCGACGACGCGCGACGATATGTGCTTTTGGCTCTACACATCGGGCTCGACCGGCAAGCCGAAAGGCGCCGTGCACACCCATGCCGATCTGAAACTCACCGACGATCTTTATGCCGCGCCGATTCTCGGCATCACCGAAAAGGACATCTGCTACTCGGTGGCAAAACTGTTCTTTGCCTACGGTCTCGGCAATGCGCTGACGTTCCCGATGTCGGTCGGCGCGACCACGGTGCTGTTGCCGCATCGGCCGACGCCGGATCTGGTGGCCGATCTTCTGAAAAAGCACGAGGTCACCGTGTTCTACGCGGTGCCGACGTTTTATGCCGGTTTCCTCGCCAGCCCGGCGGCACCCGAGCGCGATGAGCTCAAAATCCGCTGCTGCGTCTCCGCCGGCGAAGCGCTGCCGCCCGATGTCGGCCGGCGCTGGAGCGAACGCTATGGCGTCGACATTCTCGACGGCATCGGCTCGACCGAGATGCTGCACATCTTCCTGACCAATCGCCCGGGCGACGTGAAATACGGCACCAGCGGCAAACCGCTCGCCGGCTACGATCTTCGCCTGGTCGATGACAACGGTGATGTCATTACCAAACCCGGCGAGATGGGCGAGCTGCAGGTGCGCGGACCGACCAGCGCGATGATGTATTGGAACAACCGCGAGCAGTCGCGCGGAACCTTTCTCGGCGAATGGACGCGCTCGGGCGACAAATATGTCGAGGACGACAACGGCTACTTCGTCTACTGCGGCCGCCGCGACGACATGCTCAAGGTGTCGGGCATGTATGTCTCGCCGTTCGAGGTCGAGGGCGTGCTGCAAAGCCATCCCGACGTGCTCGAAGCCGCCGTGGTCGGCTGGCCCGACGACGACAGGCTGATCAAGCCCAAGGCCTTCGTGGTGCTCAAAGCGCCGGACAAGGCGAGCGACGCCTTCGCGCGGACCTTGCAGGATCACTGCAAGCAAAAACTCGCCGCCTACAAATATCCGCGCTGGCTGGAATTCCGCACCGAGCTGCCGAAGACCGCGACCGGAAAGATCCAGCGCTTCAAGCTGCGCGCAGAAGCGGACGGGAAATAGTTATTCCGTCATCCTGAGGTGCGAGCGCAGCGAGCCTCGAAGGATGCGGCCGAGGCGCCCGGGCCGTCGCCCTTCGAGGCTTGGCGCTACGCGCCAAGCACCTCAGGGTGACGGTTGTTTTTTTAATCCAGCGGTTCGACCTTGACGATCGAGGCGCCGTGATTGCTGCCGATCCACAGCGTGCCGGGATTCTTGGCGTCGTCGACGAAGACCCGGCGGATGTTGGTCGGCCGCGGCAGCGGATATTCGGTGTATTGCCCGGACTTGATGTCGAGACGCGCGACCCGATCGGTGTTCATCGAGGCGGTCCAGGCATTGCCGTTCTTGTCGGCCACCGCGTCATAGGGCGACGACCACGGCGTAGGCACTTTCCATTCCTGGATCTTGCCGGTCTCCGGATCGAGCATGCCGATCGCGTTGCCGAAATATTCGGCGAACCACAGCCGGCCCTGGTTGTCGACCATCCCTCGCCGCGGATGCGAGTTCGGCGTCGGCGTCAGATAGACCGTCGGCTCCTTGGTCTTGGCATCGAGCCGCACGATGTTGCCGGCTGAGAAATCGAGCAGATAAAGATTGTTCTCGGCGTCCGAGTGGATGCCGTAGGTGCCGATGCGCTTGCCGGTGCGCGGGTCCTGCGGCGAGCCGACGTCCTCAAACGCATTGGATTTCAGATCGAGCCGATAGATGTGACCGCCGGCGGAATTCTTGATCCACACTTTGCCGTCCGTGGGCGTGCCCTCGACAGCGAGATGCCCGAGCTGGCCGGCATCGGAGTCCCATTCCTTCGGCGTCGACCAGGTCGCGAATTTTCCGGTTTTGCGGTCGAGCTTGGCGATGGCACTCTGATACATCACGCCGACCCAAGGATTGTCGTCCTTGTCGATATGCAGATCGAGCGTGCCGAGCGAATAGCCGGGCTTGGTGACCGGGATCGGATATTGCGTGACCGTGCCGGTCTTCGGGTCCATCTCGCCGATGAACATCTGGCCGAAATCCGAGTACCAGACGTTGCCCTCGTGATCGAGCACCACGTCGTGCGGCTCGATCAGCTTATTGGGCAGATCGTATTCGGTGATGATGACGCGGGTCGATTTGCCGGTCAGCCGCGGCAGCGTCTTGAGCGGATAGCTCCACGTATCCTGCGCACTCAAATTGACGCTGGCGAGCCATTCCGCCGCCGCCGGTGCCTGGTCGGCGGGAATAAGCCGGCGCACCGCATCGCCAACCAGCCGCTGCGGTTTCAGCGGCGTGCTGCCGGGGTAATAGCCGGCCATGCGCAGGAACACCTGCTGAAACTCCGCGGCATCGTGGGTCGAGCGCACGATGCGTTCCAGGCTGTGGCAGCTGTTGCAGTCGAGCACCAAGTGCTTCTGCGCGTCGGTGCCCGGAATGCTCATGAGCCATTCGGCGTTGGTCAGCTGCGCGCTCAAGTTCCGCGCCGGCTTGAGCGTGACGTCGATCTTGTCCTCAAGGCCAGCGGCGACAGTGGCGTCCTTCGGCCCATCGAGGTCATAACCGGTGGCGCGAATGCCGATCGCGTAGTGGCCGGGATCGAGCCGGGAAGCCGGGAAGCTGAAATGGCCCTTGTCGTCAGTGACGACCGAGACGGTGATGGTCGCGCCGTCCTTCCTGGCGCTGACGACGACGCCTTCCATCGGCCCTTCCTTGGCGGACGTCACCGCACCCGAAAGCGCCGCCGCATTTTGCGCGACGGCCGGCACGGAGGCCTGCAAAACGAGGGCCGCGAGACCGGCGGCCGAAGCAAGCAACAGCGTCTTCGTCGGCATGGAAACCTCCCGTTTCCGGACCTGGCGTTGCGTCATGAATGCCGATCCGGTTCAATTCACTGGTATTCGTGGAAGCGTAGGCCCCTCGCCCAGGCGATTCAATGACGCTATGCGGCCGTGGGCCGGCGGCATGCCTTGCGTTAACAATCCCTGGGTATTACTAAATCGCCATTCCGTCGGCATGCCGCGGTAGCTCAGCCGGTAGAGCACCGCATTCGTAATGCGGGGGTCGGGGGTTCGAATCCCTTCCGCGGCACCACTTAGCCTGATGGACTCATGTGAAGCGCTCCGCCATGCGCATGCGCGTTCGAAACCCGGCCACGGCATCCGCTTTGGTGGACCATGAGCAGCCTCTTTGCCATTGTGGCGCGCCGCGCACCTATCGCGGTCATATTCCGTCGCGGCCCTTCGAAACAGGTGCTGCTGATCAAGTGGCATCTCGGCACTGACAAATTGGAATATGGTCAGTGGCTGAAGGGAAGAATTTACGAACGCCGGTGTGATCTGTCGCCGTCGGGCAATCTGCTCATCTATTTCGCCGCAAGCTTCAAACCGCCGCTCTATTCGTGGACGGCGATCAGCAAGCCGCCGTTCCTGACGGCTCTGGCGCTGTGGCCGAAAGGCGACACTTGGGGCGGCGGTGGCGTGTTCGACAGCGAAACCGCCATTCAACTCAATCACCGCCCCGAGCACCACGCGATGGCGCCCGGCTTCAGGCTGAAGAAAGACATGCGCATTGCGCCGTATGGATCGCGTCCCGGCGGCGGCGAAGACTTCCCCATCTACCATTCGCTCCTGCTGCGTAACGGCTGGACGCTCGTCCATAAGGGAGTGGCCGGGAGGCCCGACCGGCGTTCGAATGCTCCTTGGCAATACGACATGCCGATAACGTATGAAAAGCTATCGGGCGGAGGTCGCCGTCTGCAAATGCAGATAAGAGGGGCCGGCAAGAAAATGGATACCTGGTATCGCGTCGATCACGTCGTGCTGGATGAGGCGGGGCAGCAGCTTTTTGCATTGCCTCGAACAAGTTGGGCAGATTGGAGCGGTCGTGACCTGCTGTTCGCCAAGGAATGCAAACTATTTCGTTTGCGCAGGAAGAACTTCAGCAGCTATCTCAATCACGGCGACAAGGCCTTGAAGCTGGTCGCGGATTTGAGCACCCTGAAATTCGAAGAAAAGGTTGCACCTCACAAAGCGACGATGTGGTGAGGTCGGAGTTAATAAGCTTACTCGCCCGCCCACGCGAGCGATAATAATGGATGGAGAGAAACTTGCCCGTAATGTCCGGAAAACGCGCCTTCCTCGACCTGCTCAAGCAGGAGGGCGTCAAAGTGATGTTCGGCAATCCCGGCACCACCGAATTGCCGCTGATGGATGCCTTCGCGGTCGAGAACGACATCCGCTACATCCTCGGCCTGCAGGAAGCGGCGCTGATGTCGATGGCCGACGGCTATGCCCAGGCGTCGGGCGGACTCGCGGTGCTCAATCTCCACGTCGCGCCCGGTCTCGGCAACGCCATGGGCATGCTCTACGACGCCATGAAGGCGAACGCGCCGGTGCTGGTCACCGCCGGCCAGCAGGATAACGAATATCTCGTCACCGAGCCGGTGCTGACCGCGGACCTGCCGACCTTGGCACGGCCGTTCGTCAAATGGGCCGCCGAGGTGCATCGCGCCGAGGATCTGCCGCTCTATGTGCATCGCGCGGTGAAGACCGCGCTGGCGCCGCCGACCGGCCCGGTATTCCTGTCGCTGCCCGGCGACATTTTGAAGAACGACGCCGACATCGACATGCTCGAGCCGACGCGCATCGCACCGCGCATGCGTGGCGATGCCGACGCGGTCGCCGCCGCCGCCGAGATGCTGGCCAAGGCCGAGCGCCCGGTCATCATTGCCGGCGACGCCGTGGCGCAGAGCCGGGCGCACAAGGAACTCGCCGCGCTCGCCGAGACCATCGGCGCGCCGGTCTATGTTGAGTTCATTCCGAGCACCGCCTCGTTTCCGGCGTCGCATCCGCTTTATCGCGGCATGATGACCCGCACCCAGGCCGGCGTGCGCGAGGTGCTCGACAAGCACGATGTGCTGTTCTCGGTCGGCGGCGATCTGTTCACCTGGTCGCTGCCGTCGCCCATCGATCCGTGGCCGGCGGGGCTGCCGCTCATTCATTTGGACACCGACCCTTGGCAGATCGGCAAGAACTATCCGGCCAAGGTGGCGATCCTCGGCGATCCGAAGGCGACCTTGCCCGATATCACCGCGGGCGTCGGCGCGCGCATGACCGCGAGCGCCAAGAGCGCCGCGGCGGCGCGGCTGAAATCGGCGACCGAAACGATCAAAAAAGACCGCGACGCGTTCCGCGCCAAAGCCCGCGCCATGGCCGGCAAGACGCCGGTGCAGCCGCTGGCGCTGCTCGAAGCGATCGGCGCCATGCTGCCGAAGGACGCCGTGGTGATCGAGGAAATTCTCTCCTCCGCGCCCGGCGTGCGCGCGATGATCAACAGCGACGACGAGCAAAGCTTTTTCGGCCTGCGCGGCGGCGGCATCGGCTGGGGATTGCCGGCGGCAATCGGCGCCAAGATCGCGCTGCCCGACCGTCCGGTGGTGGCGCTCATCGGCGACGGCAGCGCCATGTATACCGTGCAGGCCCTGTGGACCGCGGCGCGCTACCGGCTGCCGGTCGTCTGGGTGATCTTCAACAACACCAGCTATCGCATCCTCAAGCAGCGCCTGGTGATGCTGCGCGGCCTCGCCGAGCAGGCCGACAAGTTCGTCGGCATGGAGCTCAACGATCCGGCGATCGATTTCGTCGGCCTCGCCCGCTCCCTCGGCATCGAAGGCCAGCGCGCCGCGACCGTGAAGGACGCCACCGACCTGATCGGCAAGGCGCTGAAAGACGGCAAAGCGATGCTGATCGATGTCGACATGGAGCGCAGCTATAAGCCGATGTGAACCGATGTAGCCCTGATGAGCGAAGCGACATCCGGGAATCATGTCCCGCATATCGCTCCGCTCATGCGGGCTACGAATTCAGCGGCATATCGGCGAAAATTTTATATTGCTGCGACTTCGGCTTCGCCTTGTCTTCTTCGTTGAGATACTCGACCGAGCTTTTGCCCAAATAGGCGAGTGGCAACACCATCACGCGGACGAAGCGCGTCGGCCGGTCGGCGGCTTGCGCGAACACGCCGTCCGAGCCGGTCTCGTACCAGGCGCCGCCCGGGCCATAGGAATGCGAGTGGCCGCGAGTGTCGATGCGGATGCCGCCTTCGAGCAAACAGCGGATGCCAGGCCCCTGATGCCGGTGCAGATAAGCGCAGCCGCCCGGCGGGAACGCGACGCTGTCGCCGCGCAGGAGCAACGCGCCCTTGGGCGCGGTCGTGAGCTCCGCTGAAAGTTTTTCGCGCGACACGGCGTCCTTCCACGTCTCCAGTCCACCGCTGCCTTCCCCCGCCACGAGCTCCCACCGCCACGCGGTCGCGCCGGCGCTGCCGGCTTTGAGCATGACGGCGCCCTCGCCGCTCCACGCCTCGCCGTCGTTCAACGTTTGATCCGCTACGGCCAGCGCGCCGTGCACGATAAAAATCATGCGCGGCAGCGCCGGCAAAGCCGCCTCGCCGCCGTTCGGCAGCACGTCTTCATAAAGCCGAAGCTCCGGATGCATGGATGCCATTCCCTATTGTCATCATCCGCCAACGGGTCCGGCCCGAAGTGGCCGGCCCGATGACAAGCTCCAGCGGATGATCCAGTAATCTGGATCGCCCGTCCATGACAACAACCCCTGCGGTTACTGGGTCCCCGCCTTCGCGGGGATGACAATGAGCAAGTGCCATTTACACTTCTCTCAGGGCGCTGCTAAATCGTCGTGAGATACGAGGATGTCCCATGGCCACGATCGATACCGAGCGCTTCCGGCTGCGCAATTTCGTCGAAAAGCTCGTCGCGCTCGGCGAGTGCGAGGTGCACAACGCGCCCATCGATCTGGTCGATGTGGGCGGCGTCCTCGACGGCAATCCGCGCGCGGTGCTGTTCAAGGCAGCGGGGCCGGAAAAGGCCGAGTTGGTGGGCAACGTGATGGCCTCACGACGACGCCTTGCCGCCGCGCTCGACACCGACGAGCGCGGCTTGTTGGGCACGCTCGCGGCCCGGCTCAACCGCCTGCATCCGCCCGTAAAGGTGTCGTCGCAGCAGGCGCCAGTGCAGCAGGTCGTGCTCAAGGATGACGACGCCGACCTGTGCAAGCTGCCGGTGCACCTGCAGCACGCCGCCGACGGCGCGCCGTATATTTCCGCCGGCATCGATTATGCGCTGTTTCCCGGCACCGGCTTCACCAATGTGGGCTGCCGCCGCATCATGCTGCGCGGCCCGCGGCAGGCCGGCGTCGACCTGATCGCGCCGAGCGACATGCGCGCGATTTATCTGGAAGCCGCCGCCAAGAAAGAGCCGGTACCGGTTGCCTATGCGGTCGGCTCGCATCCGGCGGATTTTCTCGCCGCCATGACGGCGCTGCCCAATGTCGACGAGCTCGATATCATCGGCGCCGTGCGCGGCCAGCCGGTGCCGGTGGTGAAATGCGTCACCAGCGACATCTATGTGCCGGCTGACGCCGAATATGTCATCGAGGGCGTGCTCGATCCGGCCGGCCACGTCGAGCCGGAAGGACCTTTTGGTGAGTACGTCGGCTATTACGGCGTGGTGAAGCGCAACCCGGTGCTGCATATCACCGCGATCACGCATCGCGAGGATGCGCTGTTCCAGACCTTGACCATCGGCGGCCGCGCGCTGGCGCGCACCGACACCGCGCAGCTCTCGGCGATGAAAACCGAAACCGCGGCCTGGGCGGCGCTGATGGCTTCGGTGCGCGAGCCGCTCGCCGTCTACGCCACGCCGTCGAGCGGCGGCATGTACAATGTGCGCGTCTCGCTGCGCCAGCGCGTGCCGGGCGATGCCAAGAACGCCATCGCGGCGATCTTCGGTTCGCACGCCGAAGCCAAGCACGTTTTCGCTTTCGATCCCGACATCGACGTGTTCTCCGACGCCGAGACCGATTGGGCTTTTGCCACGCGTTTTCAGGCCGACCGCGATCTCCTGGTCGGCTCGGGTTTTCGCGTCGTGCCGCTCGACCCGTCGCTCGGCGGCGCGCGCACCGGCGCAAAACTCGGCTTCGACTGCACCATCCCGTTCGGCAAGGCGAATTCGCTGGAGTTCTCGGTGCCGACGCCGCCGGTCGCCAAGAAGGCTGTGCAACACAAATCGGTCGAGGCGGCGCTTGCGGCCGGGCCGGCGAGCTTTTTGGAATTGATGGCGGCGCTCGACAGCAAGGATGGCCGCGAAATCGTGCGCGCGCTCGATGCGCTTTATGCCGCCAAAAATCTCGGCCGGGCCGACGACGGCCGCTATGTGCTCAAGAAGAGTTAAACGCGCCTGACACCCGAGCGCGTATAAAAACGAAAAGAGTTGGGAGGAGTTTTATGCAACGTACCACGTCGCCGTTCCGCGCCGACCATGTCGGCAGCCTGTTGCGACCGCCGGTGGTCAAAGAGGCGCGCGCCAAGCGCGAGCGCGGCGAGATCACCGCCGACGCGCTGCGCGCGATCGAGGATCGCGAGATCGAGAAGGTCATCAAGAAGCAGGAAGAGATCGGGCTGAAACTCGCCACCGACGGCGAACTGCGCCGCTCGTGGTGGCATTTCGATTTCTTCCGCGGACTTGACGGCGTCACGTTCTATACGACCGACGCCATCCAGTTCCACGGCGTGCAGACCAAGGCCGAGGGCATCAAGATCGACGGCAAGCTCGGCTTCTCCGGCCATCCGATGCTGGAGCACTTCAAGTTTCTCAAAGCCCATGCGCGGGTTACGCCGAAGATGACGATCCCGGCGCCGTCGACGTTCCATTTTCGTCAGGGCCGCGCCGCGATCAGCAAAGAGGTCTATCCCGAGCTCGATCCGTTCTTCGACGATCTCGCCAAGGCCTATCGCAACGCGATCCGCGCCTTCTACGACGCCGGCTGCCGCTATTTGCAGCTTGACGACACCGCTTGGTCGATGATGTGCGATCCGAACGAGCGCGCGCAGTCGACCAAACGCGGCGACGATCCGGACGCATTGCCGAAGCGTTACGCGCGGCTGACCAACGCGGCGCTGGAAGGCAAGCCGGCAGATATGACAGTTACGATGCATTCGTGCCGCGGCAATTTCCGCTCGACCTTCATCGCCTCGGGCGGCTACGAGTTCGTCGCCGAACAGCTCTTAGGCAATACCGGCCTCGACGGCTATTTCCTCGAATACGATACCGACCGCGCCGGCGGTTTCGAGCCGCTGCGATTTTTTCCGAAGGGCAAGAAACAGGTCGTGCTCGGGCTCGTTACCTCGAAGTTCGGCAAGCTGGAGAACAAGGACGACATCAAGCGCCGCATCGACGAGGCGACCAAATATATCGCGCTCGACCAGCTCTGCCTGTCGCCGCAATGCGGCTTCGCCTCGACCGAGGAAGGCAACGTGCTGGCCGAGGACGAGCAGTGGGCGAAGCTGAGGATGATCGTGGAGCTCGCCGACGAAGTGTGGGGTTGAGGATGCAGCGCGCAAAACCGCCGTTCCGCGCCGATCACGTCGGCAGCCTGCTGCGCCCGGCGCCGCTGAAGGAAGCGCGGGAGAAACGCGCGCGCGGCAAAATCAGCGCCGACGAGCTAACCGCGATCGAAGACCGCGAGATCGAGGGCGTCATCCGCAAGCAGGAGATGATCGGGCTGAAATCGGCGACCGATGGTGAGTACCGGCGCATTTCCTGGAACTACGACTTCCTCGAAAACCTCGACAACGTCGAGTCCTATGTCGGCGAGCGCAAGATCAAATTTGCCGCGAGCGGGCCGCAGCCGCGGCCGATCCTGCTGCGCGTCATCGGCAAGCTCGGCGGCTACAAGCCGCATCCGATGATCGAGCACTTTAAGTTTCTCAAAGTCCACGCCAAAGAGACGCCGAAGCTGACGATTCCCTCACCGTCGTCGCTGCATTTCCGCTACGGCCGCGACGTGGTGCCGGAGAAGCTCTATCCGTCGATGAACGATTTCTATCGCGATCTCGGCGAGACCTACCGCAAGGCGGTGCGCGCCTTTGCCGATGCCGGCTGCCGTTATCTGCAGCTCGACGAGGTCAATCTGGCCTATCTGTGCGATCCGGCGTTGCGCAAGCAGATCAGCGATCGCGGCGAGGATCCGGCGGCGCTGCCGGGCATCTATGCCGGCATGATCAACGCGGCGATCTCCGACATCCCGTCCGACATGACCATCACCATGCATCTGTGCCGTGGCAATTTTCGCTCGAGCTTCGTCGCTTCGGGCGGCTACGAGCCGGTGGCGGAGCTCCTGTTCAACCAGATCAACGTGCACGGCTATTTCATGGAATACGACACCGAGCGCGCCGGCGGTTTCGAACCGCTGCGCTTCGTGCCCAAGGACAAGACCGTGGTGCTCGGCCTGGTCACCAGCAAATCCGGGCGGCTGGAAAGCCGCGACGAGATCAAGCGCCGCATCGAGCAGGCGGCGAAATTCGTCGACATCGAGCAACTTTGCCTGTCGCCGCAATGCGGCTTCGCCTCCACCGAGGAAGGCAACGTGCTGGCCGAGGAAGAGCAATGGGCGAAGCTGCGGATGATCGTGGAAGTGGCCGATGAGGTGTGGGGGTGATTGTAACTTGTCATCATCCGCGAAGGCGGATGATCCAGTAGTCACGAAATAAGCCGCGCAAGCAGTGATTACTGGGTGCCCCGCCTTCGCGGGGCATGACAGTCCGGTTGAGTAGGGAGTGACCATGCGACGAACCAAACCGCCGTTCCGCGCCGATCATGTCGGCAGCCTGCTGCGGCCCGCCGCGCTCAAAGACGCGCGCGAGCGCCGCGCCAAGGGCGAGATCTCGGCTGACGAGCTGAAAGCGGTGGAAGACCGCGAGATCGAAGACGTCATCAAGAAACAGGAAGCCGCCGGCCTGCAATCGATCACCGACGGCGAATTCCGCCGCTCCTGGTGGCACCTCGATTTCCTCTGGGGCCTCGACGGCGTCGAGAAGACCGTCATGGAGACCGGCATCGCCTTCGCCGCCACGCGGACGCGCAACGAAGGCACCAAGGTTACCGGCAAGATCGGCTTCTCCGGCCATCCGATGATCGAGCATTTCAAATTCGTCCAGGCCCACACCAAGCGCACGCCAAAGATCACGATCCCGGCGCCGTCGGCGCTGTACGGCCGGCCGGTCGGCACGCCGATCGACAAGACGGTCTATCCCAAGCTCGACACCATGTTCGCCGATCTCGGCCAGGCCTACAAAAAAGCCGTACGCGCTTTCGCCGATGCCGGCTGCCGCTACTTGCAGCTCGACGAAGTCTTCATCGCCATGCTGTGCGATCCAAAATATCGCCAGCAGATGAAGGATCGCGGCGACGATCCGCAAGCGCTCGGCCCGCTCTACGGCGAGCTCATCAACATCGCGATGTCGGACATTCCGTCGGACATGACGGTGACCATGCATCTGTGCCGCGGCAACTACAAATCGACCTACATGGGCACCGGCGGCTACGAGGCCGAGCAGGAAGTGCTGTTCGACAAGATCAAGGTGCACGGCTATTTCATGGAATACGACACCGACCGCGCCGGCGGTTTTGAGCCGCTCAAGCGCCTGAAGAAAGACCGCTTCGTGGTGCTCGGCCTGGTCACGACCAAGACCGGCACGCTGGAATCCAAGAACGCCATCAAGCGCCGTATCGAGGAAGCCGCCAAGTTCACCGACCTCGAACAGCTCTGTCTGTCGCCGCAATGCGGCTTCGCCTCGACCGAGGAAGGGAATACTCTCGCCGAAGAGGAACAGTGGGCGAAGCTCAAGATGATCGGCGAGATCGCGCAAGACGTGTGGGGGAAATAGACCAATGGCAAACATCGTGGCCGGAAAAGTCGCTATCGTCACCGGCGCCGCCCGCGGCATCGGCCGCGGCATTGCGCTCTTGATGGCGCAGGAAGGCGCCAAGGTCGTAGTGTGCGATATCGGCGCCAGCCTCGACGGCGCCGGCACCGACGCCGGGCCGGCGCAGGAGGTGGTCGACGAGATCAAAAAAGCCGGCGGCCAGGCCATCGCCTCGACATTGTCGATCAGCGAGCCGGGCAACGGCGACAAGATCGTCAAGGCGGCGCTGGATGCCTTCGGGAGGATCGACATCCTGGTCAACAATGCCGGCATTTTGCGCGACCGCATCTTTCACCGCATGAGCTGGTCGGACTGGTCCGACGTCATCGCCGTGCATCTGCACGGCAGCTTCAACATGAGCCGCGCCTGCGCCACCCATTTCCGCGAGCAGAATTCCGGCGCCTATGTGCACATGACCTCGACCTCGGGCCTGGTCGGCAATTTCGGCCAGGCCAATTACATGGCGGCAAAGCTCGCCATCGTCGGGCTGTCGCGCGGCATCGCGCTCGACATGGCGCGGTTCAACGTGCGCTCGAATTGCGTGGCGCCGTTCGCCTGGACGCGGATGATCGATTCGATCCCGACCGAGACCGAAGCGGAAAAGACCCGCGTCGCCCGCTTGCGCGATATGACGCCGGAAAAAGTTGCGCCGTTGGTGGTTTATCTCGCCTCCGACAAGGCCGACGGCATCAGCGGTCAAATCCTCTCGGCGCGCAACAACGAGATTTATCTGTTCAATCAGAACCGGCCGATCCGCACCCTGCACCGCTCCGACGGCTGGACGCCGGAAAAACTCGCCGCCCAGCTCAAGGGCGCGTTCGCCGCTTCTTTCACGCCACTCGACCGCTCGGGCGATGTGTTCTCATGGGACCCTGTATGAGAAGCGTCCTCCAAGCGCGGTCATGCCCGGCCTTGTGCCGGGCATCCACGTCTTTAAGCTTGCCGGAGAAGTAAGACGTGGATGGCCGGGACATAGGCGAGCGAAGCGACGCCGTTCTTTGAACGGCTATGCCCGGCCATGACGAGGAAAACACAATGACCATCGTCTACGACAAACTGATGGCGCTCGACATTCCGCCGGCGGAGCAGACCTACACGTCGAAGGACTGCATGCTCTATGCGCTCGGCATCGGGCTCGGCCACGATCCGATGAACGAGGACGAATTGCCGTTCGTCTACGAGAAAAATCTCAAAGTGCTGCCGACCATGGCTGCCGTGCTCGGCTATGTCGGGTTTTGGGCGCGCGACCGCGACACCGGCATCGATTGGGTGAAGATCGTCAACGGCGAACAGGGCGTCATCTTGCATAAGCCGCTTGCCGGCCAAGGCACCGTCATCGGCCGCCAGCGCATTGTCGAGGTGATCGACAAGGGCGCCGGCAAGGGCGCGCTGGTTTTCAGCGAGCGCAAGGTGAGCGACAAGGCGACCGGCGAATTGATCGCGACCGTGACCCAGACCACGTTCTGCCGCGCCGACGGCGGCTTTGGTGGGCCGCCGCGGCAGGCGCCGGAGCCGCACCCGCTGCCCACGCGCGCGCCGGACGCGGTGTGCGATCTCGGCACACGTCCGGAAGCGGCGTTGATCTATCGGCTGAGCGGCGACCGCAATCCGCTCCATGCCGAGCCGGAGTTTGCGAAAAAGGCCGGCTATCCGCGGCCGATCATGCACGGGCTCGGCAATTTCGGCATTTCCGGCCATGCCGTGCTGAAAACGTTTTGCGGCTACGACCCGAGCAAGCTTGCGTCGTTCGCCTGTCGCTTTTCCGCGCCGGTGTTTCCCGGCGAGACGCTGCGCACCGAGATGTGGCGCGACGGCGCCGTGATCAGCTTCCGCGCCAAAGTGGTCGAGCGCGACGTCATCGCCGTCAACAACGGCCGCGCCGAGGTGAAGCCGTGAGCGAAAGCGCCGACCTCGCCCCGATCCGCGAGGCGGTGCGGGCGCTGTGCGCCGGCTTTCCCGGCGAATATTGGCGGGCGCTCGACCGCGAGCGCGCTTACCCGGACAAATTCGTCACCGCTTTGACCAAGGCCGGCTTTCTCGCCGCGCTGATCCCGGAGGAATACGGCGGCAGCGGGCTCCCCATGAGCGCCGCCGTCGCCATCATGGAGGAGATCCAGGCGTCGGGCTGCAACGGCGCCGCCTGCCACGCGCAGATGTATACGATGGGGACCGTGCTCCGGCATGGCAGCGCCGAGCAGAAGGCGCGCTACCTGCCCGGCATCGCGCGCGGCGAGTTGCGTCTGCAAGCCTTCGGCGTCACCGAACCCAGCTCGGGCACCGACACGCTGAGCCTGCGCACCACCGCGACGCGCGGCGGCAACGACAGCTATGTGGTCAACGGCCAGAAAATCTGGACGTCGCGCGCCGAGCATTCCGATCTCATGCTGCTGCTCGCCCGCACCACGCCGCGCGAGCAGATAAAAAAACGCACCGAAGGCCTGTCGGTTTTCCTGGTCGACATGCGCGAGGTGAAGGGCAAAGGCCTGACCATCCGGCCGATCCGCACCATGATGAACCACGCCACCACCGAGGTGTTCTTCGAGAACATGCGCGTGCCGGCGGAGAATCTCATCGGCGTCGAGGGCGAAGGTTTTCGCTACATCCTCTCCGGCATGAATGCCGAGCGCATCCTGATTGCCGCCGAATGCATCGGCGACTGCAAGTGGTTCATCCGGAAGGCCACGGCCTATGCGGGCGAGCGCGAAGTGTTCGGCCGGCCGATCGGCAAGAACCAGGGCGTGCAGTTTCCCATCGCGCGGGCCTACATCGCCATGCGCGCCGCCGAATTGATGGTGCGCGAGGCGGCTTCACTCTACGAAGCCGGCAAGGACTGCGGCGCCGAAGCCAACATGGCCAAGCACCTCGCCGCCGAAGCCTCCTGGGCCGCCGCCGACATGTGCGTGCAAACCCACGGCGGCTTCGGCTTTGCCGAAGAATTCGACATCGAGCGCAAATTCCGCGAGACCCGGCTGTACACGGTGGCGCCGATCTCGACCAATCTGGTGCTGTCCTACGTCGCCGAGCATGTGCTCGGCCTGCCGAGGTCGTATTGAGCAGCGCCCTCCCCCTCTCCGGCCTGCTCGTCGTGTCGCTCGAACAGGCGGTCGCGGCGCCGATGTGCACGTCTCGCCTGGCCGACGCCGGCGCTCGCGTCATCAAGATCGAGCGACCCGAGGGCGACTTCGCCCGCGGCTATGACGCGCTGGTGCATGGCGAATGCAGCTATTTCGTCTGGCTCAATCGCGGCAAGGAATCGGTGGTGCTGGATTTGACTAAGGCCGAGGATAAGGCGCTGCTTGCCGCCATGCTCGCGCGCGCAGATGTGTTCGTGCAGAATCTGAAACCCGGCGCGGTGGCAAAGCTCGGATTCCCGATCGCGGAATTGCGCCGCAAGCATCCGCGGCTGATTTGCTGCTCGATCACCGGATATGGCGAGAGCGGCCCGCACGCCATGCGGAAGGCTTACGACATGCTGATCCAGGCGGAGTCTGGCCTCGCCTCGATCACCGGCACCACGGAGCCGGCGCGCGTCGGCGTGTCCGTCGTCGATGTCGGTTCGGGAATGTATGCCCAGCAGGCGATCCTCGAAGCTTTGATCGCGCGGCAGCGCACCGGCGTTGGCGCCGAGCTTTCGATTTCCATGTTCGACGCCATGGCGGATTGGATGACGGTGCCGTTGTTGCAGCAGGAAGCCGGCGAGCCGCCCAAGCGCATGGGCCTCGCCCATACCTCGATCTCGCCCTACGGCGCGTTCAAGAGCCGCGACGACGTCGACATCCTCATTTCGATCCAGAGCGACCGCGAATGGCGCGTGCTGGCGGAAAAAGTCTTGGGCGATGCCGCGCTCGCCGCTGATCCAAATTTCGCCACCAATGTCGAACGCGTCAAACGCCGTGCCCAAACCGACGGCAAGGTCGCCGCCGTGTTCGCCACGCTCGATGCAGACGCGCTGGAGCAAAAACTCGCCTCAGCCGACATCGCCTTTGCCAGGGTCAACACGCCGGCTGAACTCGCGCGCCATCCGCATCTGCGCCGCATCACCGTCGGCACGCCGAGCGGCCCGGTGTCCTATCCGGCGCCGGCCGAGCAGAAAAGCGCAACGCGACACTATGGTCCGGTGCCGGCCATCGGCGAGCACACAGATAAGATCCGCGCTGAATTTTCCCTCCCCCCTTGTGGGGGAGGGTAAGGTGGGGGGTCGGGACGTCGTGCGCTAACGTCGACGGGCTTTACATCTCCGCGCGACCCCACCCCTGCCCCTCCCCACAAGGGGGAGGGGAAGAAAAATTTAGGGAGAAAAACATGGACATCGGCTTCATCGGTCTCGGCAATATGGGCGCGCACATGGCGCGGCGGCTGGTCGAGGCCGGGCACAAGGTCATCGTCTACGACACCCGGCAGGAGGCGATCGGCGATATCGCAGCGCTCGGCGGCATTGCCGCGCGCTCGCCGAAGGAAGTCGCCGACCTGGCCGAGACCGTGATGGTGAGCCTGCCGACGCCCGACATCGTGCTCAAGGTGGCGACCGGCCCGGACGGCGTGATCGAAGGCAAGAAGGTGCGCCGCTTCGTCGATCTGTCGACCACCGGCTCGGTGATGGCGCAGCGCATCTTCAAATTGCTCGCGGCGAAAAACATCGTGCAGATCGACGCGCCGGTCTCCGGCGGCGTCCGCGGCGCCGCGAAAGGCACCGTCGCCGTCATGGCGTCTGGGCCGCGCGCCGACGTCGAAGCGGTCGAGCCGGCGCTCAAGGTGATCGGCAAATTCTTTTTCATCAGCGAGCGGTCAGGCGCCGGGCAGACCATGAAGCTCTGCAACAACGTGCTGTCCGCCGCCGGCAGTGCAGCGACGTCCGAATCCATGGTCATGGGCGTCAAGGCCGGCCTCAATCCGCGCATCATGCTCGACGTGATCAATGCCAGCTCCGGGCGCAGCACCGCGACCGAGCAGAAATTTCCCGACGCCGTCCTGCCCCGCACCTTCAATCAAGGTTTTACCGCGGGCCTGATGAAGAAGGACGTCGACCTCTTTGTCACCGAGGCCAAAGCGCTCGGCGTGCCGATCAATGTGATCGAGGCGGTCGCGGCTTTGCTCAAGCTCACCTGCGATGAGCTCGGCCCGGACAAGGACATCACCGAGATCATCAAGCCGATCGAGCAGCGCGCCGGTGTCGAGGTGCGCGAAACCGCTGCGGGATAACCGCCCCAAGGCTAAAAACTACGGTAAATCAAGAGTTTAAAAAATACGCCATTTTGTGACCCCGGTCACTTCGCCAGTCCCCCGGATCGCTATGGTGGGTTCACCTCCAGTTCGGGCGCGGCCTTGTACCCCCAAGACCCGCCCATAAAAGGGGTGGAACCTCGGTCCCCATCCACCCCGCTGACGACCCCCCGACAGGGTCAGACAGCCCGCCCAGATCCCCCGTCTGGGCGGGCTTTTACTTTGTGGGAAATCTGCCGCATGGTTCCGTCACCGATCGGGAGGTTGTCCCGAGTTTTTGAGTGGCGATGGGCGTCATGGCGCCGAACCGTCCAAGTCCGAGCCTGCTGTCGGGGTTGCCTGAGCACCTGTCGGCGAACCTGTTCACCGCCGCGACGCCGGTAAAGCTCGCCACCGACGCGGCCCTCTTCATGGCCGGCGATGCCGGCGACGGCTGCTATCGCATCGAAGACGGGCTGCTCAAGGTCACCATGATGTCGCGCTCCGGCAGCGAGCGGATTCTGGCCTTCCTCGGCCCTGGCGCCATCGTCGGCGAGCTTTCGATCATCGACGGCTTGCCGCGCTCGGCATCGGTGGTCGCGGTGCGCAATGCCGCCTTGAGCTTTCTCAGCCGCGCCGCGTTCGAGGACTTCGCCAACAGGCATCCGGAAGTCTACAAATCCCTGGTCACGCTGCTCGCCACGCGACTGCGCGAAACCGACGCGGTGATCGCGGCGGGAAGTTTCCTGCCGCTGCGCGGCCGCGTCGCCTGCACCTTGCTCGAACTGGCGCAGGATTTCGGCCAGGACGTCGGCTCCGGCCGCATCGTCATCCGCCAGAAGATCGGCCAGAGCGATCTCGCCGCCATGGCCGGCATCGCCCGCGAGAACGTCAGCCGCATCCTCAACGATTGGAAACGCCGCAAGCTGGTCAGCCGGCTGTCCGGCTATTATTGCCTTGAGAACAAGGCCCAGCTGGAACATGAAGCCGAGCTATAGCGGCCTTCGCCCGACTTCGCGTATGACCCCGGCATGAACACGCCTCGGCTCACCGACTTCCGCCGCATCGTCGTGAAGGTCGGCTCTTCGCTCCTGGTCGATGCCAAAGCCGGCAGGCTCAACGAGGCGTGGCTCGCTGCGCTGACGGCCGACCTTGCCGCGCTGCATCGCGACAAGCGCGACGTCATCGTCGTTTCGTCCGGCGCCATCGCGCTCGGCCGCGCCGTGCTCAAATTGGCGGATGGTCCGCTCAAGCTCGAGGACAGCCAGGCCGCCGCGGCGGTCGGCCAGATCGCCTTGGCGAGAACCTGGACCGAGGCGCTGTCGCGCCACGACATCACCGCCGGACAGGTGCTGGTGACCCTTGGCGACACCGAAGAGCGGCGGCGCTATCTCAATGCGCGCTCGACCATCGATAAGCTTCTGGAATGGCGGGCGGTGCCCGTCATCAACGAGAACGACACCGTGGCGACCACGGAAATCCGCTACGGCGACAACGATCGCCTCGCCGCGCGCGTCGCCACCATGGTGAGCGCCGATTTGGTGGTGCTCTTGTCCGACGTCGACGGCCTCTATGACGCGCCACCCGGCACGACCGCGTCGGCGCGGCATATTCCGCGTGTCGAGCGCGTCACGCCGGAGATCGAAGCGATGGCGGGCGCTGCTGGTTCCGAGCTGTCGCGCGGCGGCATGCAGACAAAACTCGAAGCCGCCAAGATCGTCACCGGCGGCGGCGCCCACATGGTGATCGCGTCGGGCCGCGTCGAGCACCCGCTGCGCGCCATCGACGACGGGGCGCGCTCCACCTGGTTCACCGCCATGGGCAACCCGGTGACGGCGCGCAAGAAATGGATCGCCGGCACCCTCGAACCCAAGGGCACGTTGACCATCGATGCCGGCGCGGTCGCGGCGCTACGGCGCGGCAACAGCCTGCTGCCGGTCGGTGTCGTGAAGATCGAAGGCGGCTTTGCCCGCGGCGACGCGGTGATCATCCGCGGCCCCGACGGCGCGGAGATCGGCCGCGGCCTGTGCGCTTACGACATGGAAGACGCGCAAAAGATCAGAGGCCGGGCATCGGCCGATATCGCCTCCATTCTCGGCTTCAGCGGCCGCGCCGAAATGGTTCACCGCGACGATCTGGTTGTCGGCCGGGAATGACATATTTCCATTTGCAACGGGCTGTCACGGTCCGCCGCCGGTGATAATCTCATCTCGGGGACGCCCAGCCGCCATTCGAGCGGCGAGCGTTCACGGGGAGAGAGTGTCATGTTGCGTTCATCAGTGATGGCGCTTGCGGCGCTTTTGCTCGCCGCTGCGCTCGCGCCGGCGCAGGCCGGCAGTTACTTCGGCGGCGGTTGGTATGGGAACTGGGACTTCTACGGCGGCCGGTTCCTGGTCGCCGCGCCCGCCCGCCTCCACGAATACGCGGCCTACAATCCAAACTGCGCCTTTTTGCGCCGGCTGGTGCCGACGCCGCTTGGACCGCAGTGGCAGCTGGTGCCGATCTGCTTCTGAGGCGTTAGGCAATCGAGAATGAGGGGCCGGGTGCCATCCCGAAGGACGGGTCCGCGCACCCGACCCCGCAACGCGCAAATGCCACAGACACAACGCCAACGTGGCGGAAACCTCGGGCGCCCGCTTCTGTTCCGTCAGTTCACGGCGGACCTGTCTGGAATGGGTAATGAAGCGTGAACGTTCCCACAAAGAGGAACCCCGGCCGCTAAAACGGCCGGGGTTCGACGCCGGGTGATTGAGGGTGAGGGGCTGGGGGGCTTCGCCCGGCGCCTATGATCAATTCCGGTGTTGCCGGGTGGTTCCGGCGCTCTGCATATTTTTTTTCGTCGTCGTCCGGGAGGGCCGAGTCTGGCCGCGACCGCGCATGCCCCGCGGGGCATGCACGCTCATGGCCCCGAACTTACTCGGATCGGACGGAACATTGATCCGTTGCCCGCCGGGCAGCACGATATAGCGCGAAAACACCCGCAAATGCCCGTCTTCCCCGCCACGGCCTTCGACGACATATCTGGCGCCGACGGGAAAACGCTTCGGCAGCGGAATGGACTGGCGGTCAATCGGCAGACGCATGGCACCCTCTTCGTATGCGTTGGGAATTTCCAAAATTCGAACACTGGCAACGTGGGGAAGTTCCGCCATTTCTCTGACGGCCCCATGACGGTTGTGGATTGCTGTGGGTAAGCGACAGCCTTAAGGCCGCCTCGCGGCGCCAGCCCGAACATGGTAGGAAACCCTGAATGCCAGACGGATCAACGCCATGAACGCCCCCCTCAAGGCGATCGACGGCCAAGGCAAGGCCAAGCTCGAAGCCACGATGCGCGACATCGGCCGCGATGCGCGGCTGGCCGCGCGCGCGCTGGCGCTGGCGCCTGCCGCTCAGAAGAACCGGGCACTCGCCGCCATGGCCAAGGCGATCCGCAGGTCGCAGCCGGCAATCCTCGCCGCCAATCGGGAAGATTTGGCCGCAGCCAAGGCTGCCGGCGCGACTACAGCCTTCCTCGACCGGCTGACCCTCGATGTGGCGCGGATCGAGGCCATGGCGGAAGGCCTCGATGTCATCCGCAAGCTCAAAGATCCGGTCGGCACCGTCTTGGCGTCGTGGCGGCGGCCCAACGGCATGCGCATTGAGCGCGTGCGCGTGCCACTCGGCGTCGTCGGCGTGATTTATGAGAGCCGGCCCAATGTGACGGCGGATGCCGGCGCGCTATGCCTCAAGGCCGGCAACGCCGCGATCCTGCGCGGCGGTTCCGATGGCTTCCGCTCGGCCGGCGCAATCCACGCCGCGATGATCGCAGGCCTGACGGAAGCTGGGCTGCCCGCCGCGGCGATTTCGCTGGTGCCGACCCGCGACCGCGCCGCCGTCGGCATGATGCTCGCCGGGCTCGACGGCGCGCTCGATGTCATCGTGCCGCGCGGCGGCAAGGATTTGGTCGCCCGCGTGCAGATGGAAGCGCGCGTGCCGGTGTTCGCCCATCTCGAAGGCGTCTGTCACGTCTATGTCGACCGCAAAGCCAAATTGCCGATGGCCAAAGCGATCGTGCTCAATGCCAAGATGCGCCGCACCGGCGTCTGCGGTGCCGCCGAAACCTTGCTGGTCGATCGCGCGGCCGCGGCGAAGATGCTCAAGCCGCTTATCACCATGCTGATCGAAGCCGGCTGCGAGATCCGTGGCGATGCCGCGGTCCAGGCGGTCGATAGCCGGGTCAAGCCCGCAAGCGAAGTCGATTGGAGCACCGAATATCTCGACGCCATCATCACCGCCGGCGTGGTCGACGGTGTCGATGCGGCGATCGCCCATATCGAGCGCTACGGCTCACATCACACCGACGCGATCGTCACCGAGGACAAAACCGCGGCGGAAAAATTCCTGCGCGAAGTGGATTCGGCGATCGTGCTGCATAACGCGTCGACGCAATTTGCCGACGGCGGCGAGTTCGGCTTCGGCGCCGAGATCGGCATCGCTACCGGCAGGCTGCACGCGCGGGGCCCGGTGGGCGTCGAACAACTCACCAGTTTCAAGTACCGCATCCGCGGCAGCGGGCAAACGCGGCCGTGACCGATCGGCTCTTTGATCGCGCAATGATGCGAGGAGAGCCGGCAGTGGATGCGTGGGGAGGGGATTCTTTCCGAAAGTCATGACGAGCGAGCACGCTCCTTCGCGCCGGGCCGCGGCAAGGGCCGGGATGCGGGACCGCATTGTGCTGCCGCCGTGCGCGCCCGGCATGCGCATCGGGCTGTTCGGCGGCACGTTCGATCCGCCGCACGCGGCGCACCGCGCCGCCTGCCTGTTGGCGCTGCGCCGGCTTGGCCTCGACCGGGTCTGGTGGCTGGTCACCCCGGGCAATCCGCTGAAGGATACCAAGGGCTTGGCGCCGCTCGCCACGCGCGTCGCCGCCGCGCAGGCGCTGGCGCACCATCCACGCATCGACGTCACCGACCTCGAGGCCGAGCTGGGCACGGCCTATACCTACGAGACCGTGTCCTATCTGCGGCGGCGTTGTCCCGGCGTGCACTTCGTCTGGATCATGGGCGCCGACAATCTGCGCAGCTTCCATCGCTGGCAGCGCTGGCGCGGCATCGCGCAGCTGGTGCCGATCGCGATCGTCGATCGGCTGGGACCGAGCCTCTATGCGACCGGCAGCGCCGCGGCGCAGGCGCTGGCGCGTTACCGCCTTCCCGAAACGGCGGCAACGAAGCTTGCCGACCACAAGCCGCCGGCCTGGATCTACCTGCACGGCCTCAAATCGCCGCTGTCGTCGACGGCGCTGCGCGCCGCCCGCGCGTTAAAACGTCGCTAGATGACAGTTGCTTGACCGCAAAGCAGTTGAATCCATTAACCCGCCGTGCCTATCTTAAGGCGAGCCCCGGATTCGGTGGCCGGGGCAGGCAACTTGGAGCGAAAGGATCAGCACCCCTGTCCACAGTTGTAATCTCTCGGGACGAACGTCGCGTGCCCGAAGCGGTCTCCAGAATGCGTCTTGACGCAGAGGAGATCCTCCGATTGGTCCTCGCCCGCCTCGACGATATGAAGGCCGAGGACATCCTCACCATCGATCTTCGCGATAAATCCTCGATCGGCGACTACATGGTCGTGTCCTCCGGCCGGTCGCAGCGCCATGTCGGCTCGGTCGCCGACCGGGTGGTCGAGGATTTGCACAAAGCCGGCATCGCGGCTCGCGTCGAAGGCGCGCCGCAATGCGACTGGGTGTTGATCGATGCGGGTGACGTGATCGTTCACGTCTTCCGGCCCGAAGTCCGCGCCTTCTACAATCTCGAGAAGATGTGGATGACCGGCCGGCCGGCACAGCGCGCAAGCTAGATCGCGCGCCAGCCGATCGAGGACTAGTATTGGCCGGCATCATGACCGAGCCGGTGATTGCTCATGCGCATCGTTATTGCCGCGGTCGGCCGCCTCAAGCAGGGGCCTGAGCGCGAACTCGCCGGCGAATATTGCAAGCGCGCCGAAAAGGTCGGACGCGCGTTCGGCCTGCGCGACATCGAGATTGTCGAAATTCGCGAGAGCCGCGCCGCCGACACCGAGCGGCGCAAGGTCGAGGAATCCATCGCCATCGCCAATGTGATCCCCGAACGGGCCGTCATTGTCATCCTCGACGAGCGCGGCACTTCGCTGGACAGCGCGGCGCTTGCCGCAACATTGCGCGAGTGGCGCGCCGAGGATCGCCCCGCGGTTTGCTTCGTCATCGGCGGCGCCGACGGCCTGGCGGCAAGCCTGCGCGACCGCGCCAAGCTCAAGCTCGCCTTCGGGACGGCCACCTGGCCGCACCAGCTGGTGCGCGTCATGCTGCTCGAGCAGCTTTATCGCGCCGGCACCATTCTGGCCGGCCACCCCTATCACCGGGCCTGATGGGCCTTAATTTCTTTTAATGTCACCGAATTTTGACGGCCAACGGCGCGCCGCGCCTTATTCCGGTCTTATCCTGCCTGCTTTGTCTTGCCTTTCAGAGGTCTGGGTCTACCGTTGGACGCGATGATTCTCCGCCGGGCGAGCCGCACCGATCCGCGCTTCGTGCTCGGCTCGGCTTTGGCATTCGTACTGCCGCTCGGCGCCAACCTCGCCGCGTTCGCCCAGGATTCCTCGGCGCAAACCCCAACGACCCAAGTTCCTTCGCCACAAGTTCCCTCGCCATCGGTCGTCCCGGCCCCGGGCACCCCGGCAAAGCCCGATCTCAACACGCTCAAGCAGCACGACCAGGAGCTCGATGCCGCGCGGGCCCAGCAACGCGCGGCCTTGGAGGCCCAGACCAAGCTCAAGCTCGAGATCGAGGCCCTCGGCGCCGACCGCCGCGCGCTCAGCCAGCAGCTCATCGATACCGCAGCCCGCGTCCGCGACGTCGAGGCCAACATCGAAGCGACGCACGCGCGCCTAAAACCGCTCGACGAGCGGGAACATATTTTCAAAACCTCGCTCGACGAGCGCCGCACCGTGATCGTCGAAATCCTCGCCGCCTTGCAGCGCATCGGCCGCCAGCCGCCGCCGGCGCTCATGGTACGACCGGAGGACGCGCTGCAAGCGGTACGAACCGCGATCATGCTCGGCGCCGTGGTGCCCGAGATGCGCACGCAGGCCGATGCGCTGGCCGGCGATCTCGCCGAGCTGTTGCGCGTGCGTAACGACATCGACGGCGAAAACGCCAAATTATCGCGCGACCTCGCCACACTCGCGCACGAGCAGTTGCGCCTCAACATGCTGATCGACGAGCGGCAGCAGAAGCAGACCGCGGTCGAGCAGACGCTGGACGCGCAACGGCAACGCGCCGCGGACCTGGCGCACCAGGTCGACAACCTCAAGGACCTCATCGCCAAGCTCGAGCAAGGCCTCGATAGCGCCACCCGGCAAACCCGCCTGAACTCCCGCGCCATCGAGGAAGATGCGACGCGCCCCGACCTGGCCGCTTTGAAGGATCCCGGCCGACTCACGCCCGCCGTTGCATTCGCGGCGAATCGCGGGCATTTGCGTTTGCCGGTCAATGGATCGCGGATTCGCGAGTTCGGCGCCTCGGACGGCGCCGGTGGAACTCAAAAGGGACTATCCATCGCAACCCGTTCTGGCGCCGAGATAACTGCCCCTTGCGACGGCTGGGTTGTTTACGCCGGACCGTTTCGCAGTTATGGCCAACTCTTGATCCTCAATGCCGGCGGCGGGTATCATGTGCTGTTAGCGGGGATGGAGCGGATTTCCGTCGATCTCGGCCAGTTCGTGCTGACCGGTGAACCCGTAGCAGTCATGGGTGCAGTTTTGGGCGGTGGATCGCAGGTATCCACAGCCGTCACGGCCGGGGCCAAGCAACCTGTACTTTACGTGGAGTTCCGCAAAGACGGCACTCCGATCGATCCCAGCCCCTGGTGGGCAGCAAACGAAGGCGAAAAGGTTCGCGGATGATGCGCAAGACATCTCTGGTTTTCCTCGGTGCAATGGCGGGCGCCGTGGTAACGCTGCTCGCGACGCAGCCCCATTCACTGCTGGTCGGTTCTGCCGCGCGAGCGGCGGCCTCCGACACGTATCGGGAGCTCAATCTGTTCGGCGACGTGTTCGAGCGCGTGCGCGCCGATTACGTCGAAAAGCCCGATGACAGTAAGCTCGTCGAATCGGCGATCAACGGCATGCTGGCCGGGCTCGATCCGCATTCGAGCTACATGGATCCGAAGAGCTTCCGCGACATGCAGGTGCAGACCCGCGGCGAGTTCGGCGGGCTGGGCATCGAGGTCACGATGGAAGACGGCCTGGTGAAGGTCGTGGCGCCGATCGACGATACGCCGGCGGCCAAAGCCGGCGTCATGGCCAACGACATCATCACCCAGCTCGACGATGAGGCGGTGCAGGGGCTGACGCTCAATCAAGCCGTCGACAAGATGCGCGGGCCGGTCAACACCAAGATCAAGCTCACCATCATGCGCAAAGGCGCCGACAAGCCGATCGACGTGACGATCGTGCGCGACGTCATCCGCGTCAAATCGGTGCGCTCGCACAACGAGGGTGAAGACGTCGGCTATATCCGCATCACTCAATTCAACGAGCAGACCACCGACGGCCTCAAGCAGGCGATCAACGACCTCAACGGTCAGCTCGGCGCCGACAAGGTCAAGGGCTACGTCGTCGATCTGCGCAACAATCCGGGCGGCCTGCTCGACCAGGCCATCTCGGTGTCCGACACCTTCCTCGACAAGGGCGAGATCGTCTCCACCCGCGGCCGCAATGCCGAGGAGACGCAGCGCTTCAACGCCCGGCCGGGCGACATGACCAAGGGCAAGCCGGTGATCGTGCTTATCAACGGCGGCTCGGCGTCGGCTTCCGAAATCGTCGCTGGCGCGCTGCAGGACCACAAGCGCGCGACGCTGGTCGGCACCCGCTCGTTCGGCAAGGGCTCGGTGCAGACCATCATCCCGCTCGGTGCCGGCAATGGCGCGCTGCGGCTGACCACGGCGCGTTACTACACGCCGTCGGGCCGCTCGATCCAGGCCAAGGGCATCACGCCCGACATCGAGGTGCTACAGGACGTGCCGGACGACCTCAAAGCGCGGACCGACACCAAAGGCGAAGCGTCGCTGCGCGGCCACCTCAAGGCCGAGGGCAACGAGGAGTCCGGCTCGCAGTCCTACGTGCCGCCGGACGAAAAGGACGACGCGGCGCTGAAGATGGCGCTCGATCTCTTGCGCGGCACCACGACCAACGCCGCCTTCCCGCCGAATCCGAAGACGGCCGTGCCGAACTAAGCAATCGGACCAGTTCATCAGGTTGAATTCGGGGCGGTGATGAGCCACCCCGAATTTTTTTGGTCTTGCCAATATTCTTGGCGGTATTCTTGTCGGTTGCTGCTGGAACCGCCTGAAAGCCGATAATCGCGGCCCAAACCGGCCGCAGACCGGCCGTGATAGACTTCGGCGCATGATTCGCGAGCGCTTGGCTCCTGAGAGCGGATTATGACCGCCGATGACTTGAATGCGCCGCTCGGCCAGCAGCTGCGCAAGCGACGGCTGTCGATCCCGATCACCACGTCGCAGGTCATGGCCGGCGCGCTGACGCTGTTCCTCGGCGTGTTCGTGGTGTGGGCGGTGGTCGGGAACAATCCGTTCGGCGGTGAGCCGATCGCCGTGGTGCCGATCAACCTGCATCCAGGCCCGCCGGCAAAGACCGCCGAAAGCCAAGGGCCGCCGAAAGTCGTCGCCGTCAATCCCGACGCTGCCGCGGCGGTTCCGGCCGCTCCGGGACAAACGGCGGCGCCTCAGGCCGCCACCAAGACCATCACCATCATCGACGGCAAGACCGGCGAGCGTAAGGAAGTGGCCATTCCGGCTCCGGCCAATGACGCAGCGCCCGCGCCAGACGCCGGCCCGCTCGACCAGAAATTCCTCGAAATGTCGGCCCAAGGCGCCATTCCCAAAATCGCGGCCGACGGCGTGCGGCCGGCCGATGCCTTCGCCCAGCCGGTGAAAACGCTGCCCGGCAAGCCCGACGCGCCGCGCATTGCCATCATCGTCAGCGGGCTGGGCGTCAGCGACAGCACCACCGCCGACGCCATCGCCAAGCTGCCCGGCGCGGTGACGCTGGGCTTCATGCCCTATGGCAGCGACGTCGCGGCGCTGGCCGGGCGCGCCCGCGCCCGCGGCCACGAGGTCTTGCTGCAAGTACCCATGGAGCCATTCGACTATCCGGACAACGATCCCGGTCCGCAAACGCTGCTCACCTCGCTGACGCCGCAGCAGAACCTCGACCGGCTGTACTGGCTGATGAGCCGGTTCCAAGGCTATGTCGGCATCGCCGGCGCCATGGGCGGACGTTTTACCGCCTCCGAGCCGTCGTTCGCGCCGGTGCTGCGCGAAGCCGCCAAGCGCGGATTGATCTTCGTCGACGACGGCGCGAATCCGCGGAGCCTCGCCGGTCGCATCGCCGGCGCCAATAACCTGCCCTTCGCCAAGGCCGATGTGACCATCGATGCGGTACCGACGGCGAGCGAGATCGACCACGCGCTGGGCCGCCTGGAAATGGCCGCGCGCGAGCGCAGCATCGCGGTTGGCATATCGTCGGGGCTGCCGGTCTCGATCGACCACATCGCCAAATGGGCGAAAACCTTGGCCGACCATGGCGTCCAACTGGTTCCGATCACGGCGGTGGCGCTCAAGCCAAAGCCGAGCTGACGGCGGGAATCGAGGATAAGGAATCAGGTATCAGGGATCAAATATCAGGTACACTTTCAGTCATATATCTTCACTGATACCTGATCCCCGATTACTGATACCTGATCCCTGCCATGCGCTTCGAAGACCTCCCCTATCGCCCCTGCGTCGGCGTGCTGGTGCTCAATCGCGCCGGCCTTGGCTTCATCGGCCGGCGCATCGAGGGGCCGGAGCACATCGACGCGACGCACGCCTGGCAGATGCCGCAAGGCGGCATCGACGCGGGCGAAGAGCCATGGCCGGCGGCGTTGCGGGAGCTGCACGAGGAAACCAATATCCGTTCCGTCGAGCGGCTTGGCGAAATCGCCGACTGGCTGCAATACGACATTCCGCGCGAGATCGTCGGCCAGGCGTGGAAGGGTAAATATCGCGGCCAGACCCAGAAATGGTTCGCCATGCGCTTCAACGGTGACGACAGCGAGATCGACCTCGCCCATCCCGCCGGCGCGCAAGAGCCGGAATTTTCGGCCTGGCGCTGGGAGCCGATGCAAAACGTTCCGAACCTCGTCGTGCCGTTCAAGCGCGCGGTTTACGAACGCGTGGTCCACGAATTCGCGCATCTCGCGAAAAGCTGATTACAGCAGAGACGGCGGCAGACACCGCGCTACTGCGCCAGCGCGGCTTGCAATGATTTCAATTGTTCGAGGTGACGGGCGAGCTTGTCGCGCTCGGCGTCGTCGGTGCAGTCGGCGACGTCTTCTTCGGCGTCCGTGATCTCGCTGGCGAGCGTCGCCATGTCGAAATCTTCCCGCGCCACTGCGCTGTCGGCGAGCACGGTCAGTCCGGCCGGGCTGACCTCGGCAAAGCCACCGATCACCACGATCGGCTCGCGCTTGCCGCCGCTGAAGACGGAGACGATGCCGGGCCGCAGCGCGGTCACCAGCGGGGCGTGGCCGGGCAGGATGCCCATGTCGCCCTCGGCGCCGGGCAAGTCGACCTGATCGACGTCGCCGGAGAACAGCACCCGTTCAGGAGACACGAACTCGAGATGAAGGTCGGCCATGACGCGGTTCCGATCTTATTGCTCTGTTAGGCCGCCTCGGCGGCGAGCTTCTTGCCCTTCTCCACCGCCTGATCGATCGTGCCAACCATATAGAAGGCGGCCTCGGGCAGGTGGTCGTATTTGCCTTCGCACAGGCCCTGGAAGCCGCGGATGGTGTCGGCCAGATCGACGAACACGCCGGGCGAGCCGGTGAACACTTCGGCGACGTGGAACGGCTGCGACAGGAAGCGCTCGATTTTTCGCGCACGCGCCACCGTCAGCTTGTCCTCCTCCGACAGCTCGTCCATGCCGAGAATGGCGATGATGTCTTGCAGCGCCTTGTAGCGTTGCAAAATCTGCTGCACGCGGCGAGCGACGGCGTAGTGTTCCTCGCCGACCACCGCGGCCGACAGCATGCGCGAGGTGGAGTCGAGCGGATCGACCGCCGGATAGATGCCCTTCTCGGCGATCGAGCGCGACAACACCGTGGTGGCATCAAGATGCGCGAACGAAGTCGCCGGCGCCGGATCGGTCAAATCGTCAGCCGGCACGTAGATCGCCTGCACCGACGTGATCGAGCCTTTGGTGGTGGTGGTGATGCGCTCCTGCAGCGCGCCCATGTCGGTAGCAAGCGTCGGCTGGTAACCCACTGCGGAAGGAATGCGGCCGAGCAGCGCCGACATTTCCGAGCCGGCCTGGGTGAAGCGGAAGATGTTGTCGACAAAGAAGAGAACATCCTGCCCCTGGTCGCGGAAAAATTCGGCGACGGTGAGGCCGGAAAGACCGACGCGGGCGCGGGCGCCCGGCGGCTCGTTCATCTGGCCATAGACCAGCGCGCATTTCGAGCCTTCGACCGAGCCCTTGTGCGGGTCTTTGTTGACGCCCGACTCGATCATCTCGTGATAAAGATCGTTGCCCTCGCGCGTGCGCTCACCGACGCCGGCGAACACCGAATAGCCGCCGTGCGCCTTGGCGATGTTGTTGATCAGCTCCATGATAATCACGGTCTTGCCGACGCCGGCGCCGCCGAACAGGCCGACCTTGCCGCCCTTGGCATAGGGCGCGAGCAGATCGACGACCTTGATGCCGGTGACCAGGATCGCCGCGTCGGTCGACTGATCGGTGTAGGACGGCGCCTCCTGATGGATCGGGCGCGTCTCCTGGTGCGGCACCGGGCCCGCCTCGTCGACCGGCTCGCCGATCACGTTGATGATGCGGCCGAGCGTGCCGGCGCCGACCGGCACGCTGATCGGCTGGCCGGTGTCGGATACTTCCTGGCCGCGCACCAGGCCTTCGCTGGTATCCATGGCGATGGTGCGCACGGTCGATTCGCCGAGATGCTGGGCAACTTCGAGCACCAGGCGGTTGCCCTGGTTCTTGGTCTCCAGCGCGTTGAGAATCGCCGGCAGGTGATCCTCGAACTGCACGTCGACGACTGCGCCGATGACTTGGGTGATGCGTCCAACTGCTTTCGCCATCATGGGCCTCTTTAAAATGGTTTACAGCGCCTCGGCGCCGGAGATGATCTCGATCAGTTCCTTGGTGATCATCGCCTGGCGGGTGCGGTTGTATCTGAGCGTCTGCTTGCGGATCATTTCGCCGGCGTTGCGGGTGGCGTTGTCCATCGCCGACATCTGCGCGCCGTAGAACGACGCCGCGTTTTCGATGAGCGCGCGGAAAATCTGCACCGCGAGATTGTGCGGCAAAAGTTCCTTCAGGATATCCTCTTCGTCGGGCTCGAACTCGTAGACCGCGCCGCCCAGAGCTTCGGCGGCATTGGCCTCGAACACCGGCGGAATGATCTGCTGCGCGGTGGGGATCTGCGCGATCACCGAGCGGAAGCGCGAGTAGAACAGCGTGCAGACGTCGAATTCGAACTTGTCGAACAGCGCGATGATCTTTTCGGCGATCATTTCGGCGTTCTCGAACCGCAAGCTGCGCACCGAACGCAGATCGACCAGTTCGACGATTTGCTGGGCATAGAGCCGGCGCAACTGATCGTAACCCTTGCGGCCGACGCAGAAGAATTTGACGTCTTTGCCTTCGGCCATCAGCGCGTTGGCGCGCTCGCGGGCGAGCCGCACGATCGCGGTGTTGAACGGGCCGCACAGGCCGCGTTCGGCGGTGCAGACCAGCAACAAATGTTTCTGATCGCTGCCGGTGCCGCGCAACAGCCGCGGCGCATTGTCGAGCCCGGCGACCGACGCGGCGATATTGCCGAGCACCGTGTCCATGTGGCTGGCATAGGGACGCGCCGCCTCGGCTGCGGCCTGGGCACGGCGCAGCTTTGACGCCGCGACCATCTGCATGGCCTTGGTGATTTTCTGCGTCGCCTTGGTGGCGGCGATACGGTTGCGCAGGTCTTTGAGCGAGGGCATGGGGCTGAATGATGGACGACAGACGACGGACGACAGGAAATTAGCGCCTTCCGTTTAGTCTTCGACCATCCGTCCTCCGTTATCTGTCGTCCGTCGTCCGTTATGCAAACGTCTTGGCGTAGCTCTCGACGGCGCCCTTGAGCTTGCCGGCCGTCGCATCGTCGAGGTCGCGCGACTCGGCGATGGTTTTGAGAATATCGGCATGCTGGTTGCGCAGCGTGCCGAGCAGACCGTCCTCGAAGGCGCGGATGCGGTCGACCGGCAGCGGATCGAGATAGCCGTTGACGCCGGCATAGATGACGCAGACCTGCTCCTCCATGCGCAGCGGCGAGAACTGCGGCTGCTTGAGCAGTTCGGTCAGCCGCGAGCCGCGGTTGAGCAGGCGTTGCGTGGTGGCGTCGAGGTCGGAGCCGAACTGCGCGAACGCCGCCATCTCGCGGTATTGCGCCAGCTCACCCTTGATGCGGCCGGCGACCTTTTTCATCGCCTTGGTCTGTGCCGCGGAACCGACGCGCGACACCGACAGCCCGACGTTCACCGCCGGGCGGATGCCCTGATAGAACAGATCGGTCTCCAGGAAGATCTGGCCGTCGGTGATGGAAATGACGTTGGTCGGGATATAGGCCGACACGTCGTTGGCCTGGGTCTCGATCACCGGCAGCGCGGTCAGCGAGCCGGCCTTGTTGTCGTCGTTCATCTTGGCGGCGCGTTCGAGCAGCCGCGAATGCAGATAGAACACGTCGCCCGGATAGGCCTCGCGGCCCGGCGGCCGGCGCAGCAACAGCGACATCTGGCGATAAGCGACGGCCTGCTTGGACAGATCGTCATAGATGATCACCGCGTGCATGCCGTTGTCGCGGAAATATTCGCCCATGGTGCAACCGGTGAACGGCGCCAGATATTGCATCGGCGCCGGGTCGGACGCGGTCGCGGCGATCACGATCGAATAATCGAGCGCGCCGTTCTCTTCCAACACCTTGACGAATTGCGCCACCGTCGAACGCTTCTGTCCTATCGCGACATAGATGCAATAGAGCTTGATCTTCTCGTCGTTCGAGGTGTTGAGCGATTTCTGATTGAGGATGGTATCGAGCGCGATCGCGGTCTTGCCGGTCTGGCGGTCGCCGATGATCAATTCGCGCTGGCCGCGGCCGATCGGGATCAGCGCGTCGATCGCCTTGAGCCCCGTCGCCATCGGCTCGTGCACCGATTTGCGCGGGATGATGCCGGGCGCTTTCACGTCGACCTGCGATTTGCGGTCGGCCTTGATCGGGCCCTTGCCGTCGATCGGCTCGCCGAGCGCGTCGACCACCCTGCCGAGCAGCCCCTTGCCGACCGACACCTCGACGATGGCGCGGGTGCGCTTGACGGTCTGGCCTTCCTTGATCTCGCGGTCGGTGCCGAAGATCACGATGCCGACATTGTCGGCTTCGAGATTGAGCGCCATGCCTTTGACGCCGCTCTCGAACTCGACCATTTCGCCGGACTGCACGTTGTCGAGGCCATAGACGCGGGCGATGCCGTCGCCGACCGAGAGCACCTGGCCGACTTCGGAGACTTCGGCCTCCTGGCCGAAATTCTTGATCTGGTCCTTGAGGATTGCGGAAATTTCCGCGGCGCGGATATCCATTAGCGGGCCTCTATCATCGCATGCCTGATGGCATTGAGCTTGGTGCGCAGCGAGGTGTCGACCATGCGGCTGCCGAGTTTCACAACCAGACCGCCGATGATCGCGGGATCGACTTTTATGGCGAGGTCGACGTCCTTGCCGCTGACCGATTTGAGCGCTGAGCGCAGCGCGTCGAGATGTTCGTCCTTGAGCGGTTCGGCCACCGTGACTTCGGCGATGGCCTCGCCCTTGTGCTTGGCGACCATCTCGCGATAGGCGCGCACCATGTCGCGCACCGCGAACAGCCGGCGGTTCGTGGTGACGAGCTTGAGGAATTTCGCCGCCAAGCCACCGATGCCGGTCTTGTCGAGCACGGCCGAGAGCGCCCGCAACTGCTCGTCGGCGGAAAACACCGGACTGCGCACCAGACGGTTGAGGTCGGCGCTTTCGGCAACGAGCGCATCGAAGCGCTCGAGGTCGGCCTTCACCGCGTCGATCGCATTGGTCTCGCGGGCGAGATCGAACAAGCCGGTCGCGTAGCGGCCGGCCATGCCGGAGACGATGGGTTCTGCTGCGGCCAAGGTTTTGCGCCTTCTCTCGTCGTGCGCTCGGAAGCTTTGGTTTTTTGCCAAAGGCTCGGCGGCGGTCCCTCGCGGACCCGCGCAAGCCCTTGGGATTTAAGCGGGACTTGGATATTCGCTGGACCTCACGGAAAAGCCCGCGAAGCCGCGAAAATCGAGGGTTTGCTAACATAGAGCGGAATGCGGTGCAACATCGCGAAACCTCGGCAAAACCGGGGTTTTGCGCGGCTCTCGATGGGGTCGGGAATTATGCGGCTTGGGCCGCCGCGTGTTGCCGGATGACGTCGAGGAAAATCTCGCCGTATTGCTTGAGTTTTGCTTCGCCGACGCCGTGCACGGCGGCCATTTCGGCGGCTGTGGTTGGCTTGCGCCGCGCCATGTCGATCAGGGTCTTGTCGGCGAACACCACGTAAGCCGCGACGCGCTGCTCCTTGGCCAAGGCCGAGCGGCGCTGGCGCAGCGCCTCGAACAGCGCCGTGTCGCCCGCCGCGCCGTCGGCCAGCGCCGCGGCATTGGCGGCGGCGCGCGCGGTCTTTTTCGTGGCGGGCTTGAGCGTGTCCTTGCGCAGCGTGACTTTGTCCGCGCCCTTGAGCACACGCCAGCCGTCGTCGGTCACAGACCAGGTGCCGTAGCCGGTGACATCCAACGCAATGATTCCGGCGCCGTGGAGCTGGCGAAAGATCGAGCGCCATTCCTGCTTGCCGTATTCCTTGCCGACACCGAACGTCGGCAGGCAATCGTGGCCGAATTTCAAGACCGCGTCGCTGTCATCGCCGATCAGCACGTTGGTCAGATGCTCGGTGCCGAAGCGCTCGCCGGTGCGCACGATGGCCGAGAGCGCCTTCTGCGCCGCGATGGTACCGTCGATCACCGCGGCGCCGTCGCAGCAGAAATCGCAGTTGCCGCACGCTTCGGTGGTCTCGCCGAAATAGGTCAGCAGCGTCTGGCGGCGGCAGCGCGGCGATTCGCACAATGACACCAGCGCGTTGAGGCGCTGGCGCTCGACTCGCTTCTGCTCGTTGGAGGCGTCGCTGTCGTCGATCTGCAAACGGCGCAAGCGCACGTCGCCCATGCCATAGAGCGTCAGCGTGTCGGCCGGCAGCCCGTCGCGGCCGGCGCGGCCGATCTCCTGGTAATAGCTCTCGATATTGGACGGCATGTCGGCATGCAGCACGAAACGCACGTCCGGCTTGTCGATGCCCATGCCGAAGGCGATGGTCGCGACCACGACGACGCCGTCCTCTTGCAGGAAAACATCCTGGTTGCGCGAGCGCGTCTGCGGCTCCATGCCGGCGTGATAGGACAGCGCCTTGACGCCGATCTGGCACAAATAGTCCGCCAGCTCCTCGGTCTTCCTCCGCGACGCGCAATAGACGATGCCGCTCTGGCCGGGATGATTTTTGATGAAATCCGCAACCTGCTTGCGGCCGCCGGCTTTGGCCTGCATCGCCAGGCGCAGGTTCGGCCGATCGAACCCGTGCACGAACACGGCCGGCGGCTCTTTGAACAGTTTTGCTTGAATATCGCTGCGCGTGGCGGCGTCGGCCGTGGCGGTGAACGCCACCGTCTGCACGCCACCGAGCGCCGTCTGCACGGTGCCGAGCGCCGCATATTCGGGGCGGAAGTCGTGGCCCCATTGCGAGATGCAATGCGCTTCGTCGACCGCCAGCAGCGCGACCTTGGCGCGCTTGAGAAATTCGATCGTGTCCGGTTTCAACAGCCGTTCCGGCGCCACATAGACGAGGCGCAATTCGCCGCGCGCGATCTGATCGAGGATTTTTCGGTTCTCCGCCGGGTCGTTCGCCGAGTTCAGCGCCGCCGCGGCAACGCCATAGCCGCGCAATTGCGCCACCTGATTGCGCATCAGCGCGATCAAGGGCGACACCACGATGGTAAGGCCGTCACGAATGAGCGCCGGCAGCTGGTAGCACAGCGACTTGCCGCTGCCGGTCGGCATCACCGCCAGCACATCTTGGCCATCGAGAATGGCGGCGACGATGTCGCCCTGCCCCGGCCGGAAGGTCTCGAAGCCGAAGGTCTTGTGAAGTGTGCGCTCTGCCGCCGCGAGGTCGGACATGACGGTTCCCTGGGGAATGTTCTATATTTGTTCCGCAGCCTCGGCAAGGGCGGCGTTACGCTCCGCGACCCCCAATCTCACATCCAGTTGAAGAACCTATGAGCGATCCCGTTGCCCTCGCAGAAGGTCTTGAACTTGGAGACGGCTTCGGTGTCGCCGTCATACTTCTCCTTCAATAGTAGCAGCAAGAGCCGTCCAATTTCCGATGCCGGAACATCGACCCAATACTCGTAGTCACTATCGCCCCAAATCTCTTGGACGCGCTGGCCAACATCGTCGCCTGCAAGACGTAGGCCACCGTCAGCGCGGAGCTGCGCGTGAATGGATATCGTTATGTCTGGCCGTTCCAGCCGCGCAATCGTGACCGAATTTTCCATCGGAATTTTCCTTGGCATCGAACAAGACTGCCCCGCCATGGAGCTATCAAGTGTAACGTCGCCTCGGCAAGCGCAGAACAGCGATGCGGCGGCGTTTCTTGCGCCATCGCGCCCGCTGAGGCACCTTGCCGGCCCACGCCGGGTTTCCTTTCCATGACCTCTGCCGCAAGCCGGGACGGCCTTCCTGTCGGCCGCCTCATCAAGCTTATGTTCGTGCTCTGGCTTGCCGGGGTCGCTATGCGCATGACCATTCTGGCCATGCCGCCGGTGATCCCGCAGGTGCACGACGAATTGCACATGTCGGAGACCCAGGTCGGGCTGTTGATCGGGCTGCCGCTGGCGCTGTTTGCGATTGCGGCGGTGCCGGGATCGCTGTTGATCGCGCGCATCGGCTCGAGCCTCGCGGTGATCCTCGGCATGGTGATCGCGGCGCTGGCCGGCGGCGCGCGGGCCGCGGCTTTCGACGTCGCGACGCTTTACGCCGCATCGATCGCCACCGGCTTCGGCGTCGCCATCATCCAGCCGGCAATGCCGACTTTGGTGCGCGAATGGCTGCCGCGCCACGTTGCGTTCGGCACCATCGCCTATTCGAGCGGCATGCTGATGGGGGCAATGTTCGCCACCGTCTTCACCATCCCGGTCGTCTTGCCCTTGGTCGGCGGCAGTTGGCGGCGCGATCTCGTCGCCTGGGCGGTGCCGGCGCTGCTGATCGCACCGGTGTTCTTTGTGTTGAGCCCGAAAACGGATTCGCGCGGCGTCACCAACGCGGCGATCGGCGGGCTGTGGTGGCCGGATTGGAAAAATCCGGTGGTGTGGCTGCTCGGCCTGGCCTTCGGCAGCAACAACAGCGCCTATTTTTCGACCAATGCCTTCCTCGGCGAATTTCTCACCAGCCACGGCAAGCCGGAACTGCTCGGCCCCGCGCTGGCTTGGCTCAACGGCGCGCAGATCGTCACGCCGATCATCTTGCTGACGATGGCGAACCGCATGCAGCGCAAGGCCTGGCCGTTCCTGATCTTCGGCCCGATCCTATTCGTTTCCTTTCTCGGGCTGATGTTCATCCCGTCGACATTGTGGATCATCATCTGCTCGGCTTCGATTGGCTTCACCACGGCGATCACCTTGATCGCGACGCTGGCGCTGCCGCCGCTGCTCAGCGCCCCGGCCGACGTGCCGCGCACGGCGGCCGGCATGTTCACCATCAGCTACACCATCGCCATCATCATTCCGACCATCAGCGGCGCGTTGTGGGACGCGACCGGCGTGCCGTGGACGGCGTTCGTGCCGCTGTGCGTGTGCGCCGTGGTGCTGACCGTGCTCGGCACCGTGGTGGCGCGCTATAAACCGGCGTTCGAAAAGGGCATAATTCGGCAATGATCAAACGACCGAAGACACCGCAGCGAAAGCCTAAGCCGGCGAAAAAAGGCCCGATGCTGCCGACCGACCGGCTCGCCTATTCGCCGATCACCGAGCGCGCAAAGCTCTTGCTGCCGAACGGCGCCCGCATGGCGGTGTGGGTCATCGTCAATGTCGAGGAATGGGACGCGACGCAGCCGATGCCGCGCACCGTGCTGACGCCGCCGGCCGGCGGCTCGCCGATGCCCGACGTGCCGAACTGGGCCTGGCACGAATACGGCAACCGCGTCGGCTTCTGGCGCTTCATCAAAGTGTTCGACGAGTTCAAAATTCCCGGCGTCATCGCCATCAACGGCGCGGCACTCGCCGCCTATCCGGCGATCGTGCGCGCCGCGGCCGAGCGCAACTGGGAGTTCATGGGCCACGGCTTTACGCAACGCAACATGCAGAAGGTGCCGGACGAGCGCGACGATATCCGCAAGACCCGCGAGGCGATCCTGCAGGCCACTGGCAAACCGCCGCGCGGCTGGCTCGGCCCGGGGCTGACCGAAACCTGGCAGACGCCCGATTTGCTGGTCGAGGAAGGCTACAACTATGTCGCCGACTGGGTGCTCGACGATCAGCCGGTGTGGCTGAAAACCCGCGGCAAGCCGATCGTCAACCTGCCCTATACGCAGGAATGCAACGACGTCGCCATGATGCTGATCCAGCACCACAAGGCGTCGGAATATTCCGACCGCGCGCTCGATCAGTTCGAGCAGATCTATGCCGATTCCGCCGACTCGGCCCGCGTGATGGCGATCTCGATCCATCCCTACATCATGGGCGCGCCGCATCGCCTAAAATATTTCCGCCGCGTGATCGAGCACATCAGCAAGAAACAAGACGTCCTGTTCTGGACCGGCGAGCAGATTCTCGACTGGTTCCTCGGCGCCGGACCGCGGGCACCTTGAGACTTCCGTGAGAAATCCTGAAACCCTCACTGACGCCGCGCACGGCGCCGACACCGGCGCGCGCGTGATGCTGGTGGTGCTGTGCTGCGTCTGGGGCGTCACCTGGCCGATCATGCGCATCGCGCTCAACGAAGTGCCGCCGTTCACCATGCGGACCTTCAGCACGCTGGTCGGTGGACTGGCGCTGTTCGCGGTGTGCCTCATCAGACGCAGCGATTTGCGGCTTCCCAGCGCCAGAGCCTGGACCCATGTTACTGTCTCATCGCTGCTCAATGTCGCCAGCTTCAGCGTGTTCTCGACCTTCGCCCAGCTCGGCGCCGCGACCTCGCGGGTGGCGATCCTGGCCTACACCATGCCGATCTGGGCGGTGGTCCTGGCGTGGCTCTGCCTCGGCGAGAAGCCGACCGGCACGCAGCCGATTGCGCTCGGGCTGTGCGTCGCCGGCCTCGCGGTGCTGATCTATCCGCTGACGGCGGGAGGAATTCCGTTAGGAATAGTCTTGGCGCTTGCCACCGGGGTGAGCTGGGCGGCCGGGACGGTCTATCTGAAATGGGCGCGGATCGCCGCCAGTCCGATGGCGGTTGCGATGTGGCAGATCGTGATCGCGTTCTTCGTCATCGGCGCCTGCATGATGATCTTCGAGGGCGGGCCGGATTTCCATGCCGCGCATGTCGACGGCGTGGTGGCGACCATGCTGTCGGGCCTGCTCGGCACCGGCGTCGCCTACGGCCTGTGGTTCACCATCATCCGGCGGCTGCCGGCCATGACGGCGTCGCTGGGCGTGCTCGGCAGTCCCGTGATCGGCGTCATCGCCTCGGTGCTGGTGCTGGGCGAGCGGCCCACCGCCGCCGACGTCGTCGGCTTCGCCTTGATCCTTGCCGCGTCGGCCTTCGCCTTGCTCGGCCGCACGCCACCGGCAGAAACCGTGACGCAACCGACTTGAATTTTTCTGCAAACGGCCGCCGCTTAGACCGGCAGGCACAGCGCGTTATCGACCAAGAGGTTGTCGTAGACGCAGCGCCGCTCGGCGAGCTTTAGGCCGTCGCCGACCCGGCGGAATTTGTCGTAATAGACGCCGACCTGATGCAGCTTTGCTTCCGGCCGGTCGAACAGCACTTGGACGACGACATAATTAGCACGCGCGCGGATGTCGCCGTTGGGCTCCTCGCCCAAAACCTGCGGGCTGCCGACGATGTGGCGCAGATAGCGCGGCGCGAACATCTCGGTCTTCATCGCGTGCGCGCGGTCGAGCAGCATGCCCTTGCTCTCGCAATAAATCAGGCCGACCGGCATGTTGCGGTCGGCGTTCTCGCGCGAGATCACGACATAGAAGGCGTCGTCGGTGAACATCTCCGCCCAATCGGCCAACCGCTGCTCATCGAGCGCCGCCGCATAGGCGCTGTTGAACGTATCGATCTCATGATGCAGCAATAGCGCTTCGATACGCTGGTCGTTGGCAATTGCTTTTGGCGAATCGAGCATCGCTCACACGCCCATCGCTTCGCGCCAATGCTTGTACATGGCACGAATGGCGGCTTCGGAGATCAGCGTATCGGCGGTGCCGGTATTTTGGGGGTCGAGCTTGACCAAATGCTTGCCGTTCGGCACGCGCTGCATGCCGTCCTGGACGAATTTGATAGCCTCGTTGTCCTCCAGCCCGAGGAAGCCGGCCGGCCCCATCAGATTGCCCTGGCGCAGGCGATGCCGGGTCATGTCCTCGTCGTCGCCCTCGAAGCCGAACATGGTCCACTTCATGATGAATTCGTGCGGTCCGCTCGGCACGATCTGGCGCACGCCGAGCGTGTTCATTTCCCGCTGCACGATCAGGTTGGGCCAGATCGTCGCCATGGTCACCGACCAGGGACTGTCGAATTCTTCGACGAAATCCATGAAACGCGGCTCGTGCAGCGTCAGCCCTTCCTTGTAGCTTCGCATTTCCTTCTTGGCGTCGCCCGACAGCGCCTTGGCGTCCGACTTCGCCGACGCCATGACGCCGTGCCGGCCGCTCTTGTCGGCAAGCATCAGCGAGCGGTTGCCGACGACGAGCAGGCCGAAAGTGACAAGGAACGTATGCAAGAGCGTGGCGTGATACGGGTCCTTGAGGTTCTCGTGATAGAGCTTCCAGTTCCCCGGAAGGGAATGCCGATAGTGTCCGAGCACTTTCAATTTGCGGCCGTCGAACGTCGCCTCGAATTCGCGCAACACCTCGGGCCCGAGATAATCGGGGAACGATTCCATATCGTCGGCATAGGACGCGAACACGACGCCACGATGGGTCGTGACGTTCAGCTTGCGCAGTCCGTGGTCCTGCATCTTGAAATCGGCCGGCATGCCGCCCTTGCCGGCCATGCCGCGGCGGAACGGCACGCCGATCAAATTGCCTTGCAGATCGTAGGTCCACTGGTGATAGGGGCAGATGAATTCGTTCGCCGAGCCGCTGAGCTCGCGGCAGAATTCCGAGGCGCGATGCGCGCAGCGGTTCTCGAACGCATGGATCGCACCGTCCGTGGTGCGGGTCACCACGATCGGGGTCGGCCCGACATTGGAGCGGATGAAATCGCCGGCGTTGGGAATCTCCGCCTCGAGCGCGATATAGTTCCAGGTGTGGCCGTGGAAGATGCGCTCGACTTCGCGCTCGTAAATCGCCTGGTCGGTATAGACCCAGTCGGGGATGACCGAGAGATCGTCGTCCGGCCAGACGTAATCGTGCGGGAAATTCGACAATTGCAGCGTCATTGCGGTCGTCCTGACAGCGCCGTTCAAGCCCTTCGAGCATAGCCCAGCGCCCCCGTGTTGCAACGGATTTGCGGCGTGCAAAGCGCGGGCGTAGGCTCAGCGCAACCCGGCAAGGAGACCGACCATGGCGCAGGAACCGCTCGCCACCCGAGGCAATTATCTGCACATCTACGATTTTCGCGTGATGAAAGGCAAAGAGGACGAGTTCATCCGGCTGTTCGAGGAATTCGATTATTCGGACGGCAATCCAATGCATAAATCCTCGGCGCAGGTGAAGGACGGCGTGCTGTGCCGCGACACCGAGGATCCGCAGCGCTTCTTCCTGATCGCCGAATGGGCCGACATCGAAGAGCACGCCCGCATCCGCAAAATCCTGGCCAACGAGATCAAGCCGGAATTCATCAAATACATCGAAGGCCACAAATTCGTGCCGAAATACGTCGAGGTCGTCTTGTCGACGCCGGACGAGATTTTGAAGAAAGCGGCGGAGTAGCGCGCGGCCAGCGCTACGCCTTGACCTGCAACGCCAGTTCGGCGATGCGGGCGACCATCGCGCTCTGCGGATCGGTGAGCGGGTCGATGACCGTGAAGTGGTTGGTGCCGGCGATTTCCTCGTAGCGCATCTTGCCCGCGCCCTGCCACGCCTGCACGATGAGCTGACTCTGGCGCCTGAACTCGCTCGATTCGAGCGCGCCGACCACCGAATCCAAAGTGCGGGCGCGCGGCAGCGGCCAGAATGCCGGCGAGACGGCGCGCACGCTTTCGGCGGTGAGCCGTAAATCCTGGTTTGCGCTCACGCCAAGGAGTGGGGTGAGATCGTACAGGCCTGAGATCGCGTAGCCGGCAGGTGCCAAATCGGCCGGCGCCTTGGGATAAAGCGACGGCCAGTCGGTGCCGACCATGGCGGCGGCGAGATGCCCGCCAGCGGAATGGCCGACGACGAACATCGGCCGGTCGAGCCGTTGCCACAGGAACAAGCAAGCGCGGCGCATTTGCTCGATGATGTCGGCGATGGTGACGACCGGACACAGATCGTAACCCGCGACCGCGACCGTGATGCCGCGCGCGTTCAAGCCGCGCGCCATGTGGCTGAACATCGACGGATCGAGCGAGCGCCAATAGCCGCCATGAATGAACAGCGCCAGCGGCGCGGCGGCGGCGGCGCCGGCCTGCGCATGGAACAGATCGAGGTATTGCCGCGGCGTCTCGCCGTATGCCAGGCCGAGCTCGGCGCGGCCGTCTTTGAGCGTGTCGGCGCGATAAAGCTCGGCGTCGCGAATCCAGCGGGCGAAAATCTCCGCATGCTCCGGCACCCGGGCGCGATTGTTATATTCGGCTTCGTAGTCGATTGTCGCCATCGGCGGCTCCCCGGCTTTCGGTACCAGATTGCGGCAAGGCTGCCCGATGAGCAAGGCTCCGTCAGATACTCGACAGTCGGCCGAAATCTGCTAGTGGAACGCCATGAAAGTCGACGGCAAACCAATGCGCAGCATCTGGCTGGAGCCGGATGGCTGGTCGGTCGGCGTGATCGATCAGACCGTGCTGCCGCATCGGTTCTCCACCGCACGCCTCGCCACGCTCGACGAAGCGGCGCACGCCATCGGCGCCATGGTGATCCGCGGTGCGCCGCTGATCGGCGCCACCGCCACCTATGGCATCTGCCTGGCGCTGCGCGCCGACGCCTCCGACGAAGCGCTCGATCGGGCTTATGCGACGCTCCTCGCCACGCGCCCGACCGCGATCAATCTCAAATGGGCGCTCGACGAGATGGTGGCCGCGGTCCGCAACCGGCCGCGCGCCGAACGCTCCGCCGCTGCCTATCGGCGCGCCGCCGAGATTTGCGACGAAGACGTCGCCATCAACACCGCGATCGGCCGCAACGGCCTGCCGCTGATCGAGGCCATCGCCGCGCGCAAGAAGCCGGGCGAGCGGGTCAACGTGTTGACCCATTGCAATGCCGGCTGGCTGGCGACCGTCGACGTCGGCACCGCCACGGCGCCGATCTACCTGGCGCACGACAAGGGCATCGCCGTTCATGTCTTTGCCGACGAAACCAGGCCGCGCAACCAGGGCGCGTCGCTCACCGCCTGGGAGCTCGGCCAACACGGCGTGCCGCACACCGTGATCGCCGACAATACCGGCGGCCACCTGATGCAGCACGGCGCGGTGGATCTCGTCATCGTCGGCACCGACAGGGTCACCGCCAATGGCGACGTCTGCAACAAGATCGGCACCTATCTGAAGGCGCTCGCCGCGCGCGATAACAGTGTTCCCTTTTATGTGGCGCTGCCGTCGCCGACCATTGATTTCACAGTTGCCGACGGAGTCGCCGAGATTCCCATCGAGGAACGCAGCGCCGATGAGGTGGCGACCATGACCGGCCGCACCGCCGACGGCCGCATCGAGACCGTGCGCATCGTGCCCGACGGCTCGGCGGTGGCGAATTACGGATTCGACGTGACGCCGGCGCGGTTGGTCACCGGTCTCATCACCGAACGTGGCGTGATCGGCGCCTCGCGCGCGGCACTGGCGGGGGCTTTCCCGGACCGCGCAGGTACGCCAAAATGACGCCTGCCGTGTATCGGCGGTTCTCCGTTGTGTCGCGTTTTCCGGAGTGCGTGGCGTGCGTAAGGTTCCGTACCGTCCGCTGTCGAATCCGCCTTTGCCTGGAATCTTGGCGATGACGCTTAGCTCAATGGCTGCAGCTTTGCCGGTCGATGGCCGGCAATCACCGACCGCGCTGGCGATCGCCCGCGGCACCGCGCGCTACCTGCATGCGCTCGGCTATTGCGTGGTCGGCGAATTGCCGCTGCCGTCGGGCCGGCGCGCCGACCTGGTCGCGCTCGGCGGCGACGGCGAGATCGTCATCGTCGAGATCAAATCGTCGGTGGCCGATTTCCGCGCCGACCAGAAATGGATGGATTACCGGCTGCACTGCGACCGGCTGTTTTTCGCCACCATCGCGGAAGTGCCGTGCGAGATATTCCCCGCCGACGCCGGCCTCATCGTGGCGGATGCCTTCGGCGCATCGATCGTATGCGAGGCCCCGGAGCACCGGCTGCCGGCGGCGACGCGCAAGAGCATCATGCTGCGCTTTGCCCACGCGGCGGCGCTACGTTTGCAAGCGCTGGCCGATCCGCAGGGACCTTACGCCGGGGAATTCTGAGCGCTTTAAGCGTTACGCGGCGACCGCCACGGTATTCCACGAGGCTTTGAGCCGCTCGAGGAAGTGGCGCAGCATCACCAGATCGACCGGCTTTGGGATGCATTCCCAGATATCCAGGTTGAGCCGCTCGGCGACCTTCACGGTCTCCTTGCAGGTCGCATAGTCGGCCCCGGTGACGACGATGATCGGCGCCGTCGAGCCGAGCATCGACAGGTGATGCAGCATTTCGGTGCCGGCATGATTGCCGAGCGACAGGTCGAGCGTGATGCAGTCGAACGCGGTTTCCTGCGCCAGCTTCGCCGCCTCGTCGTAGCTCGCAGCACCGGCCGGCAGAAAGCCGGCCTTGGCGGCGACCCGGCAGATGATCATGCGATGAAGATTGTCGTCGTCGATGACCAGGAGCCGCGGCATGGTATGCCGCGCCGCATTCATGATCGCCGAGAATTCCTGGTCCGAGCCGAGCAGGCTTTGCTGTTCGAACATCATATCACTGCCTACAAACCCGTTTCTGGTTGTCGGGCAGTGTCAGGCCGCGCGTGCGAAATTTGAATTAATACGACCGCAGAAATGTCGGGCTATTTATGCCCAATGGCATTAATCCGGTTAGCCGCCGGTAAATGGAATATCTAAAAATCTAACGATTTCACTTTTTAAAGTCATTTGGGCGCGCGCTTGGCGAGGATGCGCTGCAAGGTGCGGCGGTGCATGTTGAGGCGGCGCGCAGTTTCCGAAACATTGCGGCCGCACAATTCGTAGATGCGCTGGATGTGCTCCCAGCGCACGCGGTCCGCCGACATCGGATTTTCCGGCGGCTCGATCTTCCTGTTGTCGAGGGCGAGCAGCGCCGCCGCAACGTCGTCGGCATCGACCGGCTTGGCGAGATAATCGACTGCGCCGAGTTTTACCGCGTTCACCGCCGTGGCGATGTTGCCGTAGCCGGTGAGGATGATGGCACGCGCTTCCGGCCGGCGCTTTTTCATCGCCGAAATAACGTCCAGCCCGTTGCCGTCGCCGAGCCGCATATCGACCACCGCAAAGGCGGGCGCGGCCTTCTCGACCTGCAATAGCCCGTCGGCAACCGATTCCGCCGTGGTCACCACGAAGCCGCGGCCTTCCATGGCGCGGGCAAGCCGTTGCAGGAACGATTTGTCGTCTTCGACGATCAGGAGTGAGCGCTCGTTCGGCAGCGCCGCGGCCGTTGCAGTGGTCATGGCAATTTCAAGCTCCATCGCAATAATCTCCCGCCCCCTGCATCAACGACCTGATCACCGACCGGGCCAATGCCTTCCTAACAATTAGGAGGCTTGGGCGGCCGGCTCAAGAGGCGGCGCCGCCAACGGCCGTTCGAAATCGGCCCGGCTCCAGGTAACGCTAATGGTGGCGCCGTGCAGCGGCGGGGCCTGATTGGTCAGCGAAAGCTTGGCGCCCGAGCGCTCCAACAGCGTTTTGGCGATAAAAAAGCCCAAGCCCAGCCCGAACATTGCATCTTCGTCACCTTCCGGGCCGCGCGGTCCGGGCCGCCGGTGGGTCACATAGGGCGCCCCGAGGCGGTCGATTATTTCCGGCGCAATACCCGGGCCGTCGTCGCTGATGATGATGCTGATCTCCTCGTCGGTCCATTGCGCGAAAATCTCGACGCGGCGATGGGCGAAATCGACGGCGTTTTCGATCAGGTTGCCCAACCCATAGCGGATCGCCGGATTGCGCGCGCCGGACGGCTCGCTGCTGCGGTCAGGCGGCAAAGTCACGCCGATCGCGATGCCGAAATTGCGGTGCGGGGCGACGGCCTCCTCGATCAGGGCGGACAGCGGCGTGCGGTCGAACGGCTCGCCGGTGGGCAGCTCGGTGATCTTGGCCAAAATTTCGCGGCAGCGCTGTGCCTGCTCGCGCAGCAGTTTCACGTCTTCGGCATGGGGCGATTTCGGATCGAGCGCCCGCTCGATTTCCCGCACCACCACGGTGATGGTGGAGAGCGGCGTGCCGAGTTCGTGCGCCGCGGCAGCGGCAAGGCCGTCGAGCTGCGACAGATGCTGCTCGCGTGCCAGCACCAATTCGGTCGCCGCCAAGGCATCGGACAGCTGGCGCGCTTCCTCGGCGATCTGCCACGTATAGACGCCGATATAGCCGATCGCGAGCAGGATCGAGAGCCAGACCCCGACCATGTAGATTTCGGGAAGCTGCAGCGGGTCTTCGTTGTCCCATGGCAGGTCGTAATGGACGAACACCAGCACCGTGGCGCAGACCATCGCGAAGGTGCCGATCAGAAGCGTCATGCGCGGCGGCAGCGCGGTCGCCGAGATCAGGACCGGCCCGAGCAGCAGGAAGGCGAATGGGTTCTCCAGGCCGCCGGTGAGGTAGAGCAGCGCCGCGAGCTCCGCGATATCGAAGCCCAACAGCCAGGCGGCGCGGTCGGGTTCGAGCCATTGCGTCTCGCGGAAACCCAAGCGCAGCGCCACGTTGAGCAGCGCCGACAGTGCGATGACGGCGAGGCAGGCCCAGATCGGAACCTCGAATTCGAGGCCGAAATGGACCACCAGCACGGCGCCGAATTGGCCCAAAACCGCGAGCCAACGCAGGCGAACCAGCGTATCCAGCCGCACATTGCGCGGCCGATCATTGATCCGTGGCAGACCGAACATGGGCCCTAATGTAGCGGTTGGTGGGCCCAATCCAAACCGGCAAGGTGACGCTGGCGCTTAAGCTCCCGATGCGCGAAAATGACCGCAAATCATCCTGCCAGGAGAGACGCCATGGCCTATGAGCTCGATCAGTTCATATCGGACTGCCGTTCCATTCTGTCGCGCGATCCCGGCCCCAACGGGCGCGAGCAAGTGCGCACGCGGCTAGAGCAGCTGCTGCAAAATCCGGATTTTGTTCGCAAGCATTGCGAAGAGGCGCCGCGCGGCTTGCATGTGCTCTATGAGGACCCCAAGCTCGGTTTCCAGGTCCTCGCCCACATCAACGACAAGGCGCGGGTATCGCCGCCGCACGACCACGGCGCGTCGTGGGCAATCTACGGCCAGGCTACCCACTACACCGACATGATCGAATGGGAGCGCGAGGACAACGGCGACGATGCGCAGCACGCCAAGCTCAAGCCGGTGAAGAAATACCGCCTCACGCCGGGCAAGGCCGGCATCTATCAGGACGGAAAAATTCATTCGATCGACTATCCCGATCATTCCCGCTTCGTCCGCGTCACCGGGACCAATCTCGATCAAATCCAGCGCGTACGCTTCGACCTGAAAACCGGTGAAGTGCATCAAATGACGCCACAGCAGGCGACGTGACAGACGGCAGTGAGCGCACCTGCGGTTAGCCCGGCCGAGCTGCGGCGCATGATCGGCGACGGCGGCGAGCTTGCACTCGTCGACGTCCGCGAGGAGTTGATCTTTTCGCAGCGCCATTTGTTGCTGGCGCGCTCGATCCCGCTGAGCCGGTTCGAGCTGAAATTCGCCCAGCTGGTGCCGCGCCGTTCGACGCGCACCGTGCTGTGCGACGACGGTGACGGTGCCGCCGGCCGCGCCGCGACGATCCTCCAGCGCAACGGCTATTCGGACCTCGCCATTCTTGACGGCGGCGTCGACGCCTGGGCGGCGGCCGGATACGAGCTGTTCTCCGGCGTCAACGTGCCGAGCAAGGCGTTCGGCGAATATATCGAGCATGAAAGCGGCACGCCGAACATCGCGGCGGCGGAGCTTGAGCAATTGTTGCGCGATAAGGCCGATATCGTCGTGCTCGACAGCCGCCCGTTCGATGAATATTCGCGCGTCTCGATCCCGACCGGCGTCAATGTGCCGGGTGCCGAGCTGGTATTGCGCGCCCGCGAGATCGCGCCGTCGCCGGACACCATGATCGTGGTCAATTGCGCCGGCCGCACCCGCAGCATCATCGGCGCGCAGTCGCTGATCAACGCCGGCGTGCCCAACAAGGTCGTGGCGCTGCGCAACGGCACCATGGGCTGGAGCCTCGCCGGCTTTGCTTGCGACAGCGGCAAGGACCGGCGCGCACCGGACGTTTCGCCAAAGACCCTCGACTGGGCGCGAACGGCGGCACTGCAGGTAGCGCGAAGCTGCGGCGTCGAACGTATCGATCGCGCCACGTTGGAAACATGGCGCAAGGACACGACGCGGACGCTTTATCTGTTCGACGTCCGCGACCCGGCCGAATACGCCGCTGGCCACGTCGCCGGCGCGGTCTCGGCGCCGGGCGGCCAGTTGGTGCAGGCGACGGATCAATATGTCGGCACGCTCGGCGCCCGCATCGTGCTGGTCGACGACGCCGAAGTGCGCGCGGCGATGACCGGATCGTGGCTGCGCCAGATGGGCTGGAAGGATGTTTTCGTATTGGCCGAGACCGGATTAGAAAGGGGACTGCCCAAATTGACAACACTTGACGGCGAGACGCAGTCGGGCAGCACCATCGATTGCGCCGCCCTCAACGCGCTATTGTCGCGCAACGCTGCGACCGTCGTCGGTCTGGCACCGAGCCGGGATTATCTCGCGGGTCACATTCCCGGCGCCTGGTTTGCGATCCGGACGCGGCTCAGCTGCGCGCTTCCAAAAATTCCGCTCGGCGAAACGCTGGTACTTACATCCGAAGACGGCGCCCTTGCGAGCCTGGCGGTAGCCGAAGCAATGGCGCTGGTCGATATTCCGGTGCGCGTCCTTGCCGGCGGCAATGCGGCGTGGCGGGCTGCCGGTTACGCCTTATCAACCCAGCCTCAGATGGCCGACGAAGCCGTCGATCAATGGCGCAAGCCTTACGAACGCACCGGCGATACCAAGGCGGCGATGAACGAGTATCTGGCGTGGGAGATCGACCTCCTGCCGCGCATTGCGCGGGATGGATCGTTGAAATTCTTCTCTCACTAGACTGCACCCTGGTTAGCGTCCGTTCTTTGCCCAGGCGAGCGCGCGCTCGAGACGGTCGTTGCCCCAGAACAATTCTCCGTCCGTTGTCACGAAACTCGGCGCGCCGAAAATGCCGAGCTGCTGTGCCTCCTCCGTCTGCGCACGCAGCCTGGCCTTGTTTGTGTCCGTTCGCGCAGCATCAAGCACCGGCTCCGGCTTGACGTTCAGTCGCGCGAGTATATCGCTGAGGACCGCCACGTCATCGATCTGAAGGCCGTCACAGAACTCCGCCAGGAATACGGCTCGGCAGAACTGCTCACCCCAAGACTGCTCAGCCGAAGCCGTGCCGAGTCCAACTAACGCGACGCGTGCAGCGAGCAGGCTGTTTTGCGGAAAGGGCTCAGGCCGCCGGAATGACAATTTGAAGTCCGCACACAGCCGCTCGAGATCGCGCCACATATTGCCGCCCTTGGCAGCATAGAGATTGAAAGGCGAGGTGCTCCAGCCCTGTGCTTGGAACACCGGTCCAAGCAGAAACGGGCGAAAGCGCACCGTGACGCCAGCCTCGCGCGCCAGCGGCGCGATTCGCATCGCCGCCGGGTAGGAATAGGTCGAGGCAAATTCGAACCAGAAGTCGAGAGACGGCACGTTAGTCACGCCGCCACTTCAAGCAGGATTTCCGCGAGCCGCTCCGGCATATCGACCATCACGTCGTGGCCGCTCGGCACTTCGTAGCTGCGCCACGACGGATCGGAGCGCACTTCGCTCAGCGCCCGGTCGAATCCCGGATTGGCATAGCTCTTGGCGCGGATGTAGCTCTTGCGCGCGATGCGCTCGCGCGCGCCGGTCAGTGCGATCTTGTCGGTGAAGGTGCCGATCGGCTGGCCGACGCACAGGCGATCCACCCAGGCGCGGTCTGCCGGGTTGACGCCAAAGGCTTCCGCGGGCCGCGGCGGGATCACGATATCGCCGCGTTGCAGTGCCGCAAGCGCTGCTTCCCTGACGGCAGGGCCGGTCAAGTCCTGCACCGCCTCGCCATGACGCGGCACGAAGGCGTCGAGAAACACGATCGACCGGATCGCCTGCGGCAGCGTTTCGGCGACGCCGGAGATGACCATGCCGCCGTAGGAATGGCCGCATAGCACGATGTCGCTCAAGCCTTCCCATTTCATCACATTGACTACGTCGGCGATGTGCGTCTTCAGGTCGATGCCGGCGCGCAGCAGGTGCGATCGCTCGCCGAGCCCGGTGAGTGTTGGCGTGAAAACCACATGACCGCCGCCGCGCAGCCGGTCGGCGACGCGCTGCCAGCACCAGCCGCCGTGCCACGCGCCGTGGACCAGAACGAACGTGTAGGCCATGGGAGTCTCCGTCAGGGATGCCAGGCGGCATCCGCGGCGCTCGTCTCGGCGCCGCTGTGCTGCGCCTGTTCGATCACCTTCAACAAGGCGCGCAGCACTTCGGCGACACCGTCGCCGCTGACGGCAGAGACCACGAGCGGCGTCTTTTTCGCCGCACGTTTCAGTCGCGCGACTTGTTGCTTGATCTCGTCGGCACTCATGGCGTCGGCCTTGCTCAGCGCCAATATCTCCGGTTTCTCCGTCAGGCCGTGACCGTAGGCGGCAAGCTCCGCGCGCACCGTCTTATAGGCAAGGCCCGCGTCCTCGCCGGTGCCATCGACCAAGTGCAGCAACACACGGCAGCGCTCGACGTGGCCGAGGAAACGGTCGCCGAGGCCGACGCCTTCATGGGCGCCTTCGATCAGGCCCGGAATGTCGGCGAGCACGAATTCGCGGCCGCCGACGTCGACCACACCGAGCTGCGGATGCAACGTGGTGAACGGGTAATCGGCGATCTTCGGCTTGGCGGCGCTGACGGCGGCGAGAAACGTCGATTTTCCGGCGTTCGGCAGGCCGACGACGCCGGCATCGGCGATCAGCTTCAGCCGCAGCCGGATGGTGAGCTCGGTGCCGGGCTGGCCGGGATTGGCGTGGCGCGGCGCGCGGTTGGTCGAGCTTTTGAAACGCGCATTGCCGAAACCGCCGTTGCCGCCATGCGCCAGCACGACACGGTCGCCGAGTTCGGTGAGATCGGCGAGCAGCGTTTCGCCATCCTCCTCGTAAATTTGCGTGCCGACCGGCACTTTGAGCACCATATCGGCGCCGTTGGCGCCATGGCGGTCTTTGCCCATGCCGCCGCGGCCGTTCTTCGCCGTGAAATGCTGCTGGTAGCGGTAGTCGATCAGCGTGTTGAGGCCGTTGACCGTCTCCGCGACCACATCGCCGCCATTGCCGCCGTCGCCGCCGTTCGGCCCGCCATATTCGATGAACTTTTCGCGCCGGAACGACACGCAGCCGTTGCCGCCGTCGCCGGAGCGAATGTAGACCTTGGCTTCGTCGAGGAATTTCATTTCCCTGTTTCGATACGCTTTGCGTTTAGCGCTTTCGCTCCATTACTGCGCGCTCCAGAGCTTGGCGGATGTAGCGCTGATAGGGAATGCCTTCACGCTTGGCATTCTTGCGTACGGCGTTGAGCAGTTCTTCGGAAATTCGCAGATTCAGCGATTTTTGCTTCGGCTTGAATTCGAAGCGCATCCACTGTGCGGATTTGAAGTTACCCGCGTGCAGATAATCACTCAGGTCTTGCTCAAGAAACGCTTCGGCTTCTTCATCGGTCTTGAGCACTGGAAATTTCTTTTTCATATCGAGCGATCTCCTTCCTGTGCATGTAGCGCGCGCTGATCGGCCGCCAAACCGTCCGGTCGTTTCTTCGCCGCGGCGTGAAGACAACGAAGGCGTATCGTCCACCCGAACTCCGGCCGACGGCGATGAAGCGAGGCTCATCCTCAAAATTTTTGAGGTCCGGCACGATAAAAGTCTCACCATGCGCGAGAACGTATTCGATATCGGCGATGGACAATCCGTGCTTCTGGCATTTTCGCCGGTTGCCATCGTCCCAATCGAAGCTGGCCGCGCCATGCTCCATGATCGACTATATAGGCGTTTGCCTACACAAACGTCAACACTGCTGCGTTACACCGTGCGGCTCGCCCGCCCCCAGCTCTTCAACGACGCCCACAGGCCGCGGTCGAGGCGGAAACGGTCGATCGGCGCCGCCGAGTTGATGGCGCGGATGCGCGACAGCCGTACGCCGGTCCATTGGAAGCCGCATTTCTCCAGCACCCGGCGCGAGGCCGGATTGTTGACGCGGGCGCCGGATATCAGCGTGTCATGCTCGAGGTCGCCGAAGGCGTGGTCGATCAAGGCGCGCACGGCTTCGGTGGCAAAACCGCGGCCCCAATAGGCCACGCCGAGCCAATAGCCCAGTTCGGGCCCGTCTTCGCGCAGGTCGACGCTGCAGATGCCGATCGGCGCGCCGTCGAGCGTGATGGCGAAGCACGCTTCGCCCTCGCGTTTGTTGATGGCGGCGATGAATTGCTCGGCGTCCTCGACCGCGTAGGGATGCGGAATGCGCGCGGTGTTGGCGGCGATGCGGCGGTCGTTGACGAGAATAGCAATCGCTTTGACGTCGCTGCGGCGCGGGGCGCGCAGCACGAGCTGTGCGGTGGCAAGGACAGGAAGGATCTCGTCCTGCCGCGGCGGCGTAAAAACCTGTTCCGAGAGAGTCATGGAATGGCTCCATCAAAAACCGAAAGGGGGACCGGCATGCCGGTCCCCCTGATCTCGGAGCCCATTCGGGTCCGCCGGGCGACTGGATGCCGGCGGACCTCATATGATCCACCGTGTTACTGGGCCTGAGCCTCCGCCGTCGGAAGTACCGATACGAAGACGCGGCCCTTGGCTTTGGTACGGAACTCGATCTTGCCGTTGATTTTCGCGAACAACGTGTGGTCTTTGCCGACGCCGACATTGCGGCCCGGATGCCATTTGGTACCGCGCTGGCGCGCGATGATGTTGCCGGCCACCACCTCTTCGCCGCCAAAAATCTTGATTCCCAGCCGCTGGCCGCCCGAATCGCGGCCGTTGCGTGAGGATCCGCCTGCTTTTTTATGAGCCATCGCTGGCCTCCGAACCTTTCTTGCTTCCTAGCTATACAGCAAAAGTGACAAAAGCATCACCACCCTGCATCATTTCTTTGGCTTGCCCTTTGGCTTGTTCTTGGGCTTCGCTCTGGCCGCGGGTGCCTTGGCTTTGGCCTTGGGCGCCTTCTTGGCTTTCTTCGCTGTGGCGCCTTCTGCGGCAGCCGCGGTTTCACCCGCCTCGGCACCGGCTTCGGCCGCAGGCGCCGCAGCGCGCTTCGGCCGCGGCTGCACGGTCTTGTTGGCCTTCTTGCCGTCGGTCAGAATCTCGGTGATGCGGATCAAGGTGAATTCCTCGCGGAAGCCACGCTTGCGCCGCGAGTTCTTGCGCCGGCGCTTCTTGAACGCGATGATTTTTGGCCCGCGCGCCTGATCCAGCACCTCGGCCGCGACCGTGGCGCCGGCGACGGTCGGGGCGCCGAGCGTCACGCTATCGCCGCCGACGACGAGCACCTCGCCGAACTCGACGATCTCGCCCCGCTCGCCCTTCAATTTGGCGACCTTGAGCACATCTTCGGCGGCGACCCGGTACTGCTTGCCGCCCGTCTTGAAGACCGCGAACATCTTTTTCGTCCTCGTGTTCGATCCGGTGCTCGGATTTTTGCGTCCGGACCGGCTTCTTGCAGTCGTTTCTGCTGGTGGTTACCGGCGCGGGTGCCTAGAGGGCACCGAAATGCGCTGGAACCGGCGTCCTTATGGCGGGAGCCCTAGCCCCTTGTCAAGAAAAGCAATCCCGCCACGAAGCGGCGCTATGTCCCTTGCAGAACCCATGCCGTTGGCGTTCCTTTAAGGTCAAACAGGGTCGGCAAGGCCCCCTCGGGAGACAACGCCGATGACGATGCTGTCGCGCCGCGCCTTGCTCGCCGTCACGCTGCCGGCTGTTGCGGCCGGCATGGCGCGCGCGGAAGATGCCGAGGACTATCCCACCCGGCAGGTGACATTCATCGTGCCGTTCGCGCCGGCCGGCGGCACCGACATCCTGGCGCGCATGCTCGGCCAAAAACTCGAACAGCGGCTCAACAAATCGTTCGTGGTCGAGAACCGTCCCGGCGCCGGCACGGTGATCGCGACCAACTTCGTCGCCAATTCGCCGCCCGACGGCTACACCATTTCGATGACGGTATCTTCGCTCGCCATCGACGTGACGCTGTACAAGAAGCTGCCCTACGATGTGCCTAAGGATTTGGCCATGGTGGCGCTGATCGCTTCGGTGCCGTTCGTGCTGGTGGTCAGCCCGTCGCTGCCGGTCACCAGCGTCGACGATCTCATCAAGCTCGCCAAGCAAAGGCCGCTGAGCTACGGCTCCGGCGGCATCGGCGCGTTTCATCATCTGGCCGCGGCGCTGTTTTGCAGCATGGCCGGCATCAAGATGACCCACGTGCCGTATCGCGGCACGGCGCCCGCGCTCAACGACCTGATCGGCGGCTATATCCAGCTCATGTTCACCGATCTTGGCCCGGCACTGCCGCTGATCAACGGCGGCAAGGTGCGCGCACTGGCGGTGACCACGAAGGATCGCTTTGCCACGCTGCCCGACGTTCCGCCGCTCGCCGATGCCGGCGTGCCGGGCTACAACGCCGCCGCGTGGCAGGCGGTCATTGCGCCGGGGAAGACGCCCAAGGACATTCTCATCAAGCTCAATTCCGAGCTCAACACGATTGTTGGGCTCGACGAGGTGCGCGCGCGCATGAAAGATCTCGGCATGCTGCCGATCGGCAAAGGCACGCCGGACGAATTGCAGCGTTATCTCGTGTCGGAAATCGCGCGCTGGGGCAAAGTCGTCGAAGCAGCCGGCATTGCCCACTCCGAGTGACAACTTGGCCGCGCCTTCCGCATCATCCGACATTGATCGCCAGCTTCCCGCCGGCGATGAGGTTTTTTTAGATCATCTCGCCCATTTCGTTCATGACGCCGAGGCGGCACGCCGCGCTTTTGCGCGCTGCGGTTTTACGCCGACGCCGGTCTCGATCCAGGTCAGCCCCAATCCCGCGGGCGGGATGAGCCCGACCGGGACCGGCAACGTCACTGCCATGTTTTCGCGCGGCTATATCGAGGTGCTGTTCAAGACCTCCGATACGCCGTTGAGCCGTGAATTCGATGCCGCGCTGGCGCGCCACGCCGGACTGCATCTCGCCGCCTTCGCCGTCGCCGACGCGGAGCAGACGCACCGGCGTCTGGCGGCCGGCGGCTTCGCGGTCCGTCCGCTGGTACAGATGTCGCGCCCGGTCGAGACCGCAACCGGCCCCGGCACCGCAGCCTTCACCATCGCCCGCGTCGAACCCGGCGTCATGCCGGAAGGCCGCATCCAGATGCTGACCCATCACACCGAAGAGACGGTATGGCAGCCGCGCTGGCTCGCGCATCCCAACAGCGCCATCGGCCTGATCGACGTCGTCATTGCCGTCGCCGATGTCGAAGAGGCCGCGCAGCGATTCGCGCGTTTCACCGGTGGCGCGATCACGCGGACACCGGGCGGCGCGGTGCTGCGCCTCGATCGTGGCGGCGTCTATCTCGTCAGCCATGACAGGGCTACGGAAAAACTGCCGGAAGTGCCGTTCACGACGCTGCCGTTCATCATCGGCTATGCGTTGCGCGTCCAATCGCTCGGCGCCGCCGAGGCGGCGATCGATGGCGCCGACCTCGAATGGCGTGCCATCGAAGACGGCATCGTCGCAACTTTTCCGGCGGAGCTCGGCGAGGGCGCGTGGTTTTTCGTCGAGCGCGCCGACGCGCTGCCGTGGCGGCGCTAGACTCTGCCGCGTGTCCCGGATGCGGCGCAGCGCGAAGCGATGCGACGCTGATCCGGGACCTTCACAAACTCGGAGTTTGGAACGATCCCGGGTCTGCAGCGCATCACTGCGTGCTGCGCTGCGCCCGGGAAACGTGCGTTATTCCGCCGGCACCTTCTCGGCTTCGGCCGGGACGACTTCCTTCACCGCTCCGCGCCAGCCGTTGTGCGTCAGGTCGAAGATAATGCCGTCCGGGTTCTTGTATTTGACCTCGTAGAAGGCGTGCGGATTGTCCTCCGGCCGGCCGCCGAAATAAGTGGCGCCGGCGTCGGTCGCCTTCTTGGCGGCTTCGTCGAGATTGTCGACCCACATGCCGAAATGAACGAGGCCGTGATAGCCCTTGTGGAAGCCCGGAACGTCGCCCTCGTATTTCAACAGTGCCACATTGATGGTGCCGTCGGAGACGTAGCAGCCGATGCCGGCCTTGCCGACGCGCTTCATGCCGAACGCTTCCTCGAAGAATTGTGCGGCCTTATCGGGATCGGGAACCGACAGCGCGATGTGACGAAGCCGTGCAGCCATGGGAGTCTCCCTTTGTCGCATTGAGCCGAATGGGGCGATGTCTTGGCGGCCAGCATCCTCCTGCCGCGGAAAAGCGTCAAGCGGCGGATTTTCGTTGGCGCATGATCTTATCCGAAAACCGGTATCCACTTTTCGGGATCATGCGCTGGCTACTGCGGTTGGATCCCGGCGCTGACGATGACGTCATGCCACTTCTTGAGGTCGGCCGAGATGCGGTCGGCGAGCTGTTGCGCCGTGCCCGGCTGGGCCTCGACGCCGAGCTTCGCCAGCGCTTCGACAGCGGCGCTGTCGTGCAGGATCGCATTCACCTCGGTGTTGAGCCGCGTCACGATCGCTGCCGGCGTGCCGGCCGGCGCATAGAGCGCCTGCCACAGCACGCTCTCGTAACCGGGCAGGCCGGACTCCGCGACGGTGGGCACATCCGCAAGCGCCGGGCTGCGCCGCGGTCCCGTGACTGCAATGGCGCGCACTTTGCCGTCGTGGATCAACGGCAATGTCGGCGGAATGGTCGCGAACGCCATGTCGACGCGGCCGGCGACGACGTCGAGAATCTCCTGGCCGCTGCCGCGATAGGACACCGGCGTCAGCTCGATATGCGCGGTCTTGGCGAACAGGACGCCGGCGAGGTTGGCCAGCGTCGCCGGGCCGGCCGAGGCGAAAGTGAGCGGCTTCGTCTTGGAGAGCGCGATCAGCTCCTGCACGCTCTTTGCGGGCACGTCGGGATAGAGCGCCAGCACGAACGGCGAAGCACCGATCATCGATATCGGCACAAAATCCTTGACCGGATCGTAGGTCGGCTTTGCCATCAGGCTCGGCGACAGCGTATGTGTCGAAGTGTTGGCGAGGCCGAGCGTGTAGCCGTCAGCGGCGGCGTGCGCGACCGCCTCTGTGCCGAGATTGCCGCTGGCGCCGGGGCGGTTCTCGACCACGAGCTGCTGGCCGAGCCGCTCGCCAAGCTTTTGCGCCACGATTCGGGCGACGATGTCGGAGCTCGAGCCGGCCGGGAACGGCACGATCAGATGGATCGGCCGGCTGGGCCAAGTTGCCGATTGTGCCGCGGCCGCGTGAACCGTTGCCAACGTCACAAACAGTGCCAATGCTATGCGCCTCATCACCGCCCCCATTTCATCACGCAATCGCGTCGGCTTCGCGCAAGCTCTCGAACAGCGCCGTGCGCAGCAGATATTGGCGCGCCAGTGCCGGATCGTCCGCGGTCCGGCGCAAGTCGTCGTGGTTGCGCTGCCGCACCGCCGGATCCTTCTCGGCCAACAATCTTTTGTTGCGCATGGTCTGCGCTTGCGTGTGCGCGACGGCGACATGGCGGCGCTGGCGCTCGTAGCGGTCGAGTACGCCGTCGTCGGCTTCGCGGCGGGCGATGGCGATGAGCTTGTCGGCCAGATTGATCGCGTCGTGAATGCCCGAGTTCATGCCCATGGCGCCGATCGGGCTGTTCACGTGGGCGGAATCGCCGGCCAGGATGGTGCGGCCGACCCGGAATTTCTGCGCCACGCGCTGGTGCACGACGTAAAGATTGCTGCCGACGATGTCGAACGGCTTGCCGGTCGGCAGGAAGCTTTGCAGCTTCGCCTGCAGCGCCTCCGGCCGCATCAATTCAAGCTCGTCGGCGTGCGGATCGGTCGGGAAATGCACGCGCCAGCGGTCGGGCGGGCCTTTCCAGTGAAACAGGTTCGACCATTCCGCCGGGTCGGAAATGTAATTGCGCTCGGCATAGCCGTGTCGGCGGAAATCGTGTGCCACTTCGATATTCAGCGTGCGGTCGTCGTAGGTAAAACCCTCGAAGGCGATGCCAAGGTCCTTGCGCACGATGCTGCGGGCGCCTTCGCCGCTGACCAGATAGCGTCCCTCGATTGTCTCCTCCTCGCCGGCGGGATTTTTCACGTGCGCACGCACGCCGTCGGCGTCCTGTTCAAAAGCAATGAATTCCGTCGCCAAGCGCAAGTCGATATTGGGATGCGCTTTGGCCATCGCGAGCGCCTCCTCGACGATCTTGATGCGCTCGCATTGCAGCACGTAGGGAAATCGGGTGTCGTTTTTCAGATGCGCGTGATCGAAGGCGGCGATCAGCTTGCCTTCGCGGCGATCCCAGTAATGAAACACCGGCGCAATGATGCCGCGCGGCTCGAGCTTTTGGTAAAGCCCGAGCCGGTCGAGCATTTCCAGCGTCGCCGGATGATTGGTGCCGGCGCGCGGCACCTGTTCGAGGAAGTTGTCGTCGCCCAGCGCTTCGACCAGACAGACTTTCTGGTCAGCCTGCGCCAGCGCCAATGACAGGCACAGGCCCACGGGGCCGGCACCGATGACGACGATGCGCTCCGGATAAGTGGGCAATTACGCCTTCGCCATTACTTCCTTGGTGGCGCCTGCCCAGCCGTGATGGGTCAGGTCGAACACCACGCCGTCGGGATCGCGGTATTTTGCCTCGTAGAACGAATTCGGCGAAGTCGGCCGGCCGGCGAGATAGGTACCGCCGGCTTGCGTCACTTTCTTCTCGGCTTCATCGAGATCGTCGACCCACATGCCGAAGTGGTACAGGCCCGGCTTCTCGTTGCCCTCGGTCTTGAGCAGCGCGACGTTCATCACGCCGTCCGACATATAGACGCCGCGGCGCGCGGTGCCGGCCCGCGTCATGCCGAAGGCCTGCTCGAAAAACGTCGCGGCCTTTTCCGGATCGGGAACGATGATGGCGATGTGACGCAGCCTGGTAGCCATGAGCCGTCTCCATTGTTGGTTTTCGGCATGGGGGGATGGCGCACCATAGTCAGCGGTGCGATATTTGCCTAGCCTCGCCTTCACGCAAGAGCTGCCTTCGCCAAAGACATGTGAGAGCAACGTTGCACACGCCGACCGACGTAAAACCATCCTGGCCGGACGCGATCTACGGCCATTTCCGCCGCGTCGGCGTCCGTCAGGTCGGCTATGTGCCCGACGCCGGCCACAACCGGCTGATCGAGCTGTGCCAGGCTGATAACTCTATCGCCGACGTGGTGCTGACCACCGAGGAGGAAGGCGTCGGCCTCGTTGCCGGCGCGGCGCTCGGCGGCCAGCGCGCGGCGCTATTGATGCAATCGAGCGGCGTCGGCAATTGCATCAACATGTTTTCGCTGTTGCGCAATTGCGGCTTCGGCTGCGTCGTCCTGGTCACCATGCGCGGCGAGTTCGGCGAGTTCAATCCGTGGCAGGTGCCGATGGGCGCGATCACCGAGGACGTGCTGAAGCTCGCGGGCTTTCTCACCTACCGCATCGACGATGCCGACGCCGTCGATGACATCGTCGGCGCCGGCTGCGACATGGCGTTCGACGGCAATCTGCAGGTCGCGATTTTGCTGTCGCAGCGCTTGATCGGCCGCAAGCAATGGACACGATGATGCTCGACCGGCGCGATTTTGTGCGGCAGCTTCTGATCGATCGCGGCGATCTCCTCGTCGTCAGCGGACTCGGCTCCGCGACCTACGACACCGCCGCTGCCGGCGATCATCCGCTCAACTTTTACCTGTGGGGCGCCATGGGCGGCACCGCGATGATCGGGCTCGGGCTGGCGCTGGCGCAACCGGAGCGCCGCGTCGCCGTGCTGACCGGCGACGGCGACATGCTGATGGGGCTGGGCAGTCTTGCCACCATCGGCGTCAAGCAACCCAAAAACCTCGCGATCGTCGTGCTCGACAACGCCCATTATGGCGAGACCGGCATGCAGGCGAGCCACACTTATTCCGGCATCGACCTGGTCGCCATGGCACTCGCCTGCCGCTTCAAGCACGCGCGCGCGATGTCACGCATCGAGGAAGCCGCCGATATGCGTAAGCTCCTCCACGCCGGCGAAGGCCCGATCCTGGTCAGTGCGCGTATCAGCGAAGAAGATGTGCCGCGCGTGCTGCCCATTCGCGACGGCCACGCCATCAAGCAGCGATTCATCGCGGCGCTGAATTCCGCCTGACGCGACCGAGGGCCTATTTCTTGCCGCGCCGCTTCGCCGGCTTTTTTGCCGGCGTCTTCTTCTTCGCGCCTTTTTTCTTTTTCGCCGCCTTTGCTGCAGGTTTCTTCGGCTTCTTGGCTGGCTTTTTCTTGGCCGGTCTTTTCTTAGCAGGCTTCTTCTTGGCTGGCTTTTTCTTGCCCGACGATTTGGATGGGGACGTCTTGACTCCCGTCGCGGCGCTCTTGCCCTTCGCGGCCGGCGGCTTCGCCGCGGCGGCGTCGACCGCCGACCAGTCGACGTTTTTGGTCGTGGTGAGGCCGGGCGGCAAAGGCTGCACGGCGAACAACAGGCGGTCGCGCATGTGGATGTTCTTAGGATCGTAATAGGACTTCCACCACGCCGTCGGCGGCGCGTTCGGCTTGCCCGGATACCATAGGCCAAGCGCATCGTTGCTCTTCGCCGTCTGCATCACCTTGCGGAAGTGAAAGTGATCGAAGGTCGCGATCGCTTCGATGGCGTACATGTTGGCGATTGCCCCGTCCTCGATCATGGCGAGGCTGTCGCCGTTGGCCTGTTCACCGCCGGCCGCGAGATTGGACGAGCCGGTGAACACGGCGGGATTGGCGGCATTGAAGTCGACGACGACGAACTTGTCGTGGATATGCATGCCCATGCCGCCGTCGGTTTCCTTCTTGAACGGCTCGGGCACGTTTTTGGTCAGCGCGGCGAAGCTCGTCATGATCCCCATTTCGCCGTCCGGGCTTTGCACCGCGAGCCCCTTATTGGTCTCGACCGTGCCGTAGGAAAACACCGTCGGCACGGCGGCAATCTGGCGCAGCGAGGCGAGCACCGGGCCTTGGCCGGTCGGCTCCATCACCGCGAACAGCACCGAGCTCGCCGCCTTGCGGATACGGTCCGACATCGGGCCGAGCGAAACGCTGAAATCCTTGTGCGGCGACAAGGCCAGCGAGAACTTCGGCAGTGCCGCCGTGTCGCTCGCCGAGCCGACCATGTAGCCCTTGGAGATCGGATCCGCCTGAAAAGGCCCAGCCTTGACGTTGTTCTTGAACGCGTCGTCGAATGCCTTGGCGAACATGCCGGCGACGTTGGGATCGTCGACCACGACGACGTTGTTCGCCTGCACGTAGATGCCGCGCACGGAGAAATTCATCGAGCCGAAGATGACGCGTTGCGCGTTGCCGCCGGAGTCGCTTTTGATGAAAACCTTGTTGTGCTGGTAGCGGTTGAAGTGGCCCTGGCGGACGTTGCCCGCTCCCGCCGCGGCGATGATCATCTTCGCGGAATCGATCTCGATCGGCATGGTGCCGGACTTGCCAGGCTTCGAATGCAGCGGCGCATCGTCGAGAATGGCGCGCAAGCGGCCCTGCTTGCCCATTCGGCAGATCGCCGCGATGACGTCGGGTTCGTCGAGATCGTAGGCGAAGACATCGACTTTGGCGGTCGTGTCCTTTTCACAATCCGCAATAAAGTCGAACAGCGCCACGCGCGCGTCAGCGCCGAGCCACACATATTGGGCCTCGAACGGCTTGGTATCGAAGTCGGGCTTCTTTGGCCCCGCCGGGCGGATGTCCTTGTTCTGGAATTTGTCCGTATAGGCCTGCGATGCGATATAGCCGCGCGTGAAAGCCGGCCGGAATTTGGTGTGCAGCTGTTTTACCGGCTCGACCTTGACGGTGACCTCAGGCCCGGCCTTGGTCGCGTAGCCCTTTCCGGTGAAATAGAGCGCCTGTACCCGGTAGGTAATCGGCGCATCGAAGCCATTCTCCGGTACTTCGACCCAGCGGAATTTCTGGAACGGAGCCTTGTCCGAATCCGTCCATTCGGCGCCGGCGGCGAAGCTGATGCGGTTGGGCAGAACGGCTTCCGGCTTGCCGTCGTAGGCGCGCCAGATCGCGAAGCCCGCAAGATTCTTGTCGGTATCGTTGACGGCACTGTCGTCGAGCGACATGGCGATGAGGATTTTGTTGTCGCCCGGATAGATCACGACGTGCAAACCCGCACTGTCGGCGGAAAACTTCGTGGCCTGCATGAAAACCTCCGCAACGGAGCGGCGGATAGTCCTTCAACCGTCACGCGAATGCAACAGCGAATTCAGGGTCAACGGGTGTGGGTCCTTCGAGCGCGGGCACAAAGTGAAGGAGGTGCCGCGCCTGCGGCTCATCCGAAACGCTCACGCGATCACGCGGCGATCGATCGGCACATTGAATAGCGCGTGTCGGCGCGGCGAACAGCCGAAATTCGCGATGAATCGGAGGTATTGCCGATTACGCCAAGGGCGCCCGTCGGCGGACCGCCGAGCATGGACTGCGACAATATTGCCAACTCCAAACACCCGCGAATTGGCCGTTTGACCCACGTCATCGCGTAAAAATGGTGTAAACAGACGCCTCTGAGGGGCGTTACCGAAGCTTGGCTGGATAGCCGCGCCGGGTCGGTGCCGTAGTCATTTGAAAATACTGCATAAATGAATAGAAAGGCGCGACGAGCAGCGGCCAAACAGGCCGGATTCTCGCAGCCGCAGGCAGCGGCGGTCAGCCCTTTACAAGCCGCAAAAGTCGATGATGTTTACGCGGCAGCTATATCGCTTTACCGCAAGGGCGAGTTCGTCCAGGCGGGAAATCTCTGTCGCCTGGCGCTGAGCCGCGATCCCCGCCACGTGCGCAGCCTCGTGCTGCTGGGCGACGTGGTGCAACAGGGCGGCCGCAACAAATTGGCGGTAAAGCTGCTCAGCCAGGCGCTCGAACTCGACCGCACCGACGCGGCCGCCCACGACAATATCGCGATCGCCTACCAGGCGCTCGGTCGCATGGACGACGCCGTTGCGCATTTCACCCACGCCATGGCGCTCGGGCTGCGTGACCCGGAAATCCTCGTCAAACAAAGCGCCGCGGTGACTGCGCCATTGAAGCGTCTCGCCGATGCCTGGCCGCGACAGGTCCGGCTGGCCGAGTTGCTCGGCGCGCAGAGCGCGAACGCAATGGCGCGGGAAGCCATGCTGCAGGCGCTGTTGCAGTCGAAGGTCGTCCACGATCTCGAACTGGAGCGGTTGCTCACCGCCATCCGCCGCGGACTGTTGCAGCGCGCGATCGAGAGCGATCGGCAACCTGTCGATGACGATGGTCTCGCATTCTTTTGCGCCTTGGCGCAGCAATGCTTTCTCAATGAGTACATTTTCGCGCTCGGCGATGTAGAGCAGGCGGAGTTGCAGCGCGTGCACGACCGTATCGTCGCCTCGCTGAAGGCCGGAACGGAGATTGCCCCGCTCGATCTCATCGTCGCGGCAAGCTATCTCCCGCTGCATAGCCTGCCGGGGGCGTCATCGCTGCTCGCACGTTCGTGGCCGGATGCCGTCGCGCGGCTGTTGACGCAGCAGATCCGCGAACCCCTGGAGGAAGAATCGGACCGCAATAACATTGCGGCGCTGACGCCGATCGAAGACGCCGTGTCGCTTCAAGTTCAGCATCAATACGAGGAAAGCCCTTACCCGCGATGGACGACAGTTCCGCAAATCGAGCCCACCACGGTCGTGCACTTTCTGCGCGACCGGCTGAACATCGTGCCGCTGTCGTGGCCGCAAACGACCGTCGGCGTCGACATTCTGATCGCCGGCTGCGGCACCGGTTCGCATTCGATCGACAGCGCGCTGCGATTTCCGAAAGCCCACATATTGGCAATTGACATCAGCCGCACCAGCCTCGCCTACGCCCGTAGGAAAAGCCGCGAACTGGGCTTGACCAATATCGAATACGGCCAAGCCGACATTCTCAAGCTTGCCGCGCTCGGCCGGCGCTTCGACGTCATCGAAACCGTCGGCGTGCTGCACCATCTGGCCGATCCGGCGGCCGGCTGGCGGGTGCTGCTGTCGCTATTGCGCCCGCACGGCCTGATGCTGGTCGGCCTCTATAGCGCCACCGCACGGCAATCGCTGGCCGCGGCGCGCGCTTTCATCGCCGAACGCGGCTATCGCGCCGCGACGAACGATATTCGCGCCTGCCGGCAGGAGCTTATCCAACGCTTCGGCATGCCGCCGTTTCGCGATTTCTCCTCGACCAGCGGCTGCCGCGATCTTTTGTTCAACGTCATGGAACACCGGTTCACGATTCCACAGATCGAGGAATTTCTCGACGAAAATCGTTTGACGTTTTTAGGCTTTGAACAGCTTCCGCCACACGCTCTGCGACAATTTCAGCAGCAGTTTCCGGATGCCCGCGCCATGAGCGATCTCGGATCGTGGCATGCCTTCGAGCAAATAAACCCGCTGACCTTCGGCAACATGTATTTCTTTTGGGTGCAGAAGACGGATGCGAGCTGATTTTGCGCATCAGCGCCGCGCCGCGACCTTCACCGCTTCGATGATTTCCGGATAGGCGGCGCAGCGGCAGAGATTGCCCGAGAGATAATGAACGATGTCGTCGTCGCTCGGGTTCGGGTGCTCTTTCAGCAGTTGATGCACCATGAGCACGAAGCCGGGCGTGCAGAAGCCGCACTGGAACGCGCCGCAATCGATGAAGGCCTGTTGCACGATCGACAGCGCGCCATTGGCATCGAGGGATTCGACGGTGGTGACGCTCTTGCCGTCGACCCAGGTCGCGAAATAAAGGCAGCCCGACACCGCCTTGTCGTCGACCAGTACGGTGCAGCAACCGCACAGCCCTTGGCCGCAGCTTTCGCGCGCGCCGAACAAGTCGAAGCGCTGCAACAGCTCGACCAGGTTGCGATGCGGCTCGATGTCGGCCGAGACCGCTTGGCCGTTGAGCGTGAAATTGATGTTTTGCATGCTCATCATTCGTCCTCGAGTGGCTGGCCGGCTTGCGCGCGTAACGCCCGCAGCACCGCTTCGGCGGTGACCGGCAGTTCAGTGATGCGGACGCCGACGGCGTCGTGGATGGCGTTGGCGATCGCCGGCGAGACGCCGAAAGTACCGGACTCGCCGAGCCCCTTGGCGCCGAACGGGCCGGAATGCTGCTCGGCCTCGACCAAAATGTTCTCCATCGGCGGAATGTCGCGGATGCCGGGGATCTTGTAGTCGGCGAGCGAGGCGTTGGTTACCTGGCCGCCGTCGAGCTTCATGTCTTCGGACAGCGTGAAGCCGAGTTGCATGATCGCGGCGCCGCTGAGCTGCGTGCGGGCGACGCCGGGATTGATCGGCTTGCCGCAATCGGCGGCATTGACGAGTTTGGTGACACGCACGTGGCCGGTTTCGGTATCGACCTCGACTTCGACGCCAGCGCCGCCGATCATCCAGAACGGCGTCACATTGTCCGACAGCCCGGTCTGTGCGTCCGGCGATTTATAGGTCGGCACGAAACTCGCCGTGCCGATGACATTGCCGGCCTGCATGCCGTAGCGCTTCTTGAAAATCTCCGTCGGCGGATAATTGGTGCCTTGGGGCAGGCCCGCTTCGGCGGCAAGCGCGCGCAGTTTCGTGCGCGCATCTTCGGCGGCGAAGCGCACCGCGTTGCCCATGTGGAACAGCGAGCGCGAGCCGAGCGTGCCCATGTCGTAGGGCGTGACGTCGGTATCGGGATGAACGATGCGGACGTCTTCGGAGTCCAGATCGAGCACCTCGGCGACCATCTGGGCGAACGCGGTGTCCGAACCCTGCCCCATGTCGACCGTGCTGGTGTAGAGCGTCGTCGAGCCGTCGGCGGCGACGTTGACGATGGCGACCGACGTGGTCGGCGAGATCGAGGCCTTGAAACCGATGGCGACACCGCGACCGCGGCGAATGGTGCCGGTACCGCGATCGAACGGTGCACTCCAGCCCATGCGCGCGGCGATGGCATCGAGCACCTCGGCGATGGCGGCGTCTCGCATCGCTGTGCCACTGGCCTGCGGCCGGCCCTCGCGCAAAATATTGTTGCGGCGGAATTCGACCGGATCGATGCCGAGCTCGCGCGCGATCAGGTCGGTGTGGCTCTCATAGGCCCAGACCAGTTGCGGAATGCCGAAACCGCGCAACGCGCCGGCCGGCGTGCGGTTGGTGTAGAGCGAATAGGAATCGATGCTGATATTGTCGATGTCGTAAGGCCCCGGCGCGGTGAAGCCGGATTTTTGCGTCACCCGCGGGCCGATATCGGCGTAGGCGCCACCGTTCCAGAATACTTCGCAGGCGCGCGCGATCACCTTGCCGTCCTGATCGACGCCGCTCTTGATGCGGAACGTGGTCGGATGCTTGGTGATCATGTAGAATTGTTCTTCCATGGTCAGCGAAATTTTCACCGGCCGGCGCACCAGCATCGCAAGCGCCGCGACCAGCGCTTCGAGCTTGACGTAGACTTTGGCGCCGAAACCACCGCCGAGATACGGCACCTTCACCCGCACGCGATTTTCCGGCCAGCCGAACAGCCGCGCGATCTCGGTGCGCACGAAGGACGGCGTTTGGCTCGATGTGTAGATGGTCAGCGCGCCGTCGCCCGGCTCCACGACCGACACGAACGGCTCCAACGGCAGATGCAGGCATTGCTGCGTCTTGAAGGTGTGCTCGACCACGCGCGACGCGCGCGCCATCGCCGCGTCGACGTCGCCGCGCCGCAGGTGATAATCGAGCGCGACGTTGGTGCCCTTGCGGCCCTTGAGGTGTTTCAGATCGGCGAACGTGCCCGCAGGTTTCAGCATGTCGTGGACGACGATGTCGGGCTGCATCGCAGCGACTTCGTCGTAGACCGCCGGCAATTCCTCGTATTCGACCTCGATCAGCTGCGCGGCGCGCTCGGCGACATGCGGATCGCTCGCCAGCACGGCGGCGACCGGCTCGCCGACATGGTGCACCTTGTCGAGCGCCAGGATCGGCTGATCGTGAAACGCCGGACCGTAATAGGGCTCCGCGATCAGCTTGCGGATATCCTCGCCGGTAACGACGCGATGCACGCCGGCGACGGCTTTTGCGGCACGCGTATCGATGGTGCGGATGCGGCCGTGCGGCACCGTTGAGCGCGCGACCTTGCCGTAGAGCATGCCGGGCAGACGCAGATTGTGCACGTAGTCGGCGCGGCCGGTGACCTTGGCGCGCACTTCGAGGCGCGGGATATCTCGCCCGACCTGCTTCATCGGCGCCCCTTACTGCGCGCCTTCGGCCAACGCTTGGCGCACCGCGCGCCGCACATAGACCCGCAGCAGTTCGCGCTTGTAGGCGGCGGAGCCATGAGCGTCGGCGAGGATTTGCGCCTCGGCGGCGGCCGCTTCGCCGGCCCGCGCCAGCGCCGCATCGTCGGGCACGGCGCCCTGCAGCGCTTTTTCGGCCGACGCCATGCGGGTGACTTTTTCGGTGGCGGCGCTGACGACGACGATGGGATCGCGGATGGCACCGTCCTTGTGCGCGAACGACACCGCAACGCCGAGCGCCGGCCAATCGTCGGCGGTGCGCGACGTGACTTTCATATAGGCGGCCTTGCGGCCGTCGAGCGCCGGCACCGTTACCGCGGTGATCAGCTCGTTCTTGTCCAGAACGGTCTCGTAATAGCCGGAGTAAAGCGCCTCGACCGGCAGCTCGCGGTTACCTTTGGGGCCGGCGATCGAAACCCGCGCGCCCAACGCGGCGAGCACCGGCGGCAGGTCCATGTGTGGATCGCCGTGCGCCAGCGCGCCGCCGACGCGGGCGACATTGCGCACGCGCACATTCGACAAGGTCCGCATCGTGCGCTTGAGCACCGGCAGGCGCGCCGCAACATTGGCATCGTGCTCGACGTCGCTCAGCGTCGCCATGGCGCCGATGCGCAGCGCGTTGCCGGCGACCGTGATGCGCGAATGCTCGGGCTCGATGCCGTGCAGGCAGATCAGCCGCGTCGGCTGGAACACGCCGGCCTTCATCATCAGCATCAGCGCGGTACCGCCCGCGACGGCGCGGATCGTCGGCTCCTCGGGATCGAGCAGCGACACCGCCTCTTTGAGCGACTTCGGTTCCACCATTTCAAACGGAATCATTCAGGACCTTCTTCTCTCTTCCTCGTCATGCCCGGCCTTGTGCCGGGCATCCACGTCTTTCATTTACTCCGAACTCAAAGACGTGGATGACCGGGACAAGCCCGGCCATGACGACTAAGTGTTGGTCACGCTCAGCACGTGATCGGCGATCTCGGCGCGGGTGCCGACCCAGATATCCGGCGACGTCATCGCCTGCTCGATGATGCGCTCGTAGAAATGCGCACCGCGATGGTGGCCGAAGATGTGGGCATGGCTGGTGACGTCGATGATGCGCAATTCGTCGTCACGGGCGCGGGCGATACCGATCACCTCGTTGAACGATTCCAGCATCATGCGCGGCGGATGGCCGTATTTCATCGACGGCATGTCGTTGACGTCATAGGACAACGGAATGGCGACGATCTTGTTGTTGCCGTGATTGGCGACGTAAGGCAGGTCGGTGTCGAACACGTCGCCGTACCAGCGGTAGCCGGCGTCGGCGAGCAATTTCGGCGTGGAGAGCTTCGAGGTGCCGCGCGGCGACAGCCAGCCGATGATTTTTTGGCCCGAGGCTTTTTCGAGCAGCGCCGTGCAGCGCTCGATGTTCTTGCGTTCGTCCTCGTCGGAGAGCAGCGCCGGTATCACGTCCATCGCATAGGAATGCGACAGTACTTCATGGCCGCGCTCGGCGATGGCCTTGACGGTGTCGGGCGCGCGCTCGGCGATGACCGCGTTGGTCATCACGCTCGCCTTGGCGCCGTGGCGGGCAAAACCCTCCATCAGCCGGTGGATGCCGACCTCGACGCCATAGGCGGCCCAGGAGATCGCCATGGTGTCGAGCACGCCGGCGGGCAGCGGATTGCCCATCGGGCTGATGCCGGGCGCCTTGTCGTCGGACCAGGCTTCGAGGCACACGTTGAAAACGACGGCGATGCGCTTGTCGTTCGGCCAGACCCAATTCGGCTGCTTCTTCATTCACGTCCCCGGCAGGCGCATATCGCCAAGAAATCGACCTCGTGGAGGACGAGTTAAATCACAGGAGGGTTTGCCCCGTCGAGGCGCTCGTTACACCGCGGCGGTGCGCGGGCTCATGATCCAGGCGCCGGCCACGACCAGAAACGCAATCAGCGCGGGTGCGATGGCGAGCACGAGGCTTACGGATGCGACGGCGGCCGTTGCGGCCCAGCCGATCGACGAGAAGGCTTCGGTGAAGGTCGCGACGCGCGAGGACACCTGGCGACGGCGAAATTGGCTGCGCTTGGCCTGGCTGCGGAACCAGAGCTGGATCGCGGTCGCCGCCACGGTGGCGATGGCGATGCCGCTGCTGGCGACCAGCGCGTGCCACGGCGACAGCATGGCGAGGATCACAACCATCGGCGCAAAAACCACAGCGATGACGCCGAGCACCGCTTCGACCTTGGCGCGCAGGATAAAGCCTGCCGGCACCGGCGCGGTAGCGACCAGATCGGGTGCATCCTCGCCGGAGATCGCGAGCCAGGCGAGACCGCCGGCGAGCTGGCCGGCCGCCATGACCAGAACCGGCACCAGCAAATTGTAGGCGCCGTTGCCGTCGTCAAAACTGCGCCACAGCAGCACGGCGGGCGGGATCAGATAAAGCATCTGCATAAAAGTCTGCGACACCAGCCACGGATCGCGCCGCAGCAGCATCCATTCCTTGCGGCGCAAAGCACGGCGCGGCGAAGTTTTTTTGAATGCGCTCTGCCGCCGTGTTTGACTGACGCTGACCGCTGCGGCGCCGGCAGCCGCGACCGCATATTCGCCGAAGCGCGGCGAGACCAGCGCGATGGCGGCGACAAGCAGCGCACAACTCACGGCAAGCACGCCGATGAGCGCTAGCCAATCGCCCATCGCGGCGCGCGCCGGCCACCAAACAATGCTATCAAGATCGGGCGCGTGAGTCAGCACGGCGCTCGACTGCAACACGCTGATCCGCGAGATCGTTCCGTAGGATAAAATCGCCGCCACTTGCAGCCCGATCACAAAGGCGGCGCCGATCACCGCGGCGACGACTTGCGCCACAAGGCGCGTGCGCCTGGGACCGATGATGCGGAACAGCGCCACCGTGAAGCCGACCGCGAGCGCGGCCGCAGCAGCCCCCATGGCCACGATCAGCCCGTAGGCGCCCATCCAGCGCAAGCCGCCGCGCACGACCAGGATATCGATGAACGGCGCGGCGAGCGGGATCGCCATCATGGCGACCGAAATCGCCACGGTGGCGATACGCACGGCAAACAGCCTTTGCGCGGCAACCGGCGACGCCAGGATCAGATCGAGATCGGAGCGCGCATAAAACGCCCGCGTCATCGACTCCATGGCCTGGGAGATCATCAGCAGCCACGACAGCAGGACGCTTGCGGTGATCGTCACCAGCATCGAGTTGTCGACCGGCGCGTCGGCGTAGCGGCCGACCATCCAATAGGCGACGAAGTGCATGAAGACCGCGAAAACGAGAATCGCGATGACGACGCGGCGCAACCGCTCACGCCGGCCGGCGGTGATCATGGACAGCCAGTCGCGCCAGGCGAGCCGCGACTCGTGCCGCGCGAACCAGACCGCGGTGCCCGGCGTCATGCCGCTTGCGCCTGCTCGGCGACCAGCGCGAGAAATGTGTCTTCGAGGCTGGCGCCGTCGTTCGCGCCGCCGTTCGCCCTGCCGGCTTGTAGCCGCAACTCCTCCAGCGTGCCTTCGGCGATCAGCTTGCCGTGGGCGATGACGCCGATGCGGTCCGCCATGCGTTCGGCGACTTCGAGAATGTGCGTGGTCATGATGATGGTGCCGCCGGCATTGACCCGCTGGCGCAGCACGCTCTTGACCTGGCGCGCCGAGCCGGCATCGAGCCCGGTGAGCGGCTCGTCGAGGATGATGACGCGCGGATCGTGCACCAGCGCACCGGCCAGCGCCACTTTCTGCCGCATGCCCTTGGAAAATCCCTCGCAACGCTCGTGCGCATGGGGCGCCAGATCGAGCCACGACAACAATTCTTGCGCGCGCTCCTCGGCGAGCGCCGGCGCGATGCCCCACAGGCCGGCGACGAATTCGAGATATTCGCGTGGCGTCAACTTGTCGTAGATCATCGGCTCGTCGGAGATCCACGCCATGATCTGCTTCGCCTTGACCGGATCGGCCAACGCGTCGATGCCGGTGACATTGATCGTGCCGGCGTCGGGCCGCAGCAGGCCGGCGATCATGCGCAACGTCGTGGTCTTGCCGGCACCGTTCGGGCCGAGCAGCGCGTAGAACTCGCCGGTTCGTACCTTGAGATCGAGGCCATCGACCGCGGGACGGTCGAAGCGTTTGACCAGACCGCTGATCTCGAGCGCTAACGGTGTTGGGGGCATGACGTGCTTCATGGCTGTCGTCTTAACGCTAACGGAGAGAGGTTTCGACCTCGTGAATCCGAGACCGCGAATTTGCGGCATGTAATCAAAGCGTTATGCGGTCGATCTCGGCCAGATCGGCCGCCGACAAGGTCCAGCTGACGGCGGCGATGTTCTGCTCCACCTGCTGCGGGCGCGTCGCACCCGCAATGATGCTCGGGACATACGGTTGGCTCGCCAGCCAACTCATGGCGAGCTCTAAAAGCGTATGCCCGCGCCCGGCTACGAAGGTATCGAGCGCATCGACGATGCGCCAGTTGCGCTCGTTGAGGAATTCATCGGCATGGCGCGGCGGGTTCCTGGCGAGCCGGGTTCCGGGAGGCAGCGGCGCGTCATGTTTGTACTTGCCGGTCAGCAGCCCACTCGCCAGTGGGAAATATGGCAGCAGGCTCATGCTGTGCTTGCGCATCATCGGCAGGCGATCTTTTTCCAGCTCACGCTCCAGCAGGCTGTACTCATCTTGGGCGGTGACGAAAGAGGTCAGGCCATGGCGCTGCGCGACCGTCATCGCCTCGTCGAGTTGCGACGCGGAAAGATTGGAGCAGCCGATGGCGCGGACTTTGCCGGCTTTCACCAATTCGTCGAGCGCGCGCAGCGTCTCCTCGATCGGCGTCTGCGTATCGGGCCGGTGTAGCTGATAAAGATCGATCCAGTCGGTCTTCAACCGCCGTAAGCTCGCTTCGAGCGCCTGCGCGATATAGCGCCGCGAAGCGCCGCGCAGTTTTCCGGCATCGTCCATCGCCAGGCCGAATTTCGTCGCCAGCACAATATCCTTGCGGCGCGCGCCCAAAACCTTGCCCAGAATATCTTCCGAGCCGCCTTTGTTGCCGTAGATATCGGCGGTGTCGATCAGCGTGATGCCGAGATCGAGCGCGCGATGAATGACCAGGCGCGAGGTTTTGAGATCGGTGCGGCCGCCGAAATTATTGGCGCCGAGGCCGACGAGGGAAACCTCGATGCCCGAATTGCCAAGCTTGCGTTTTTGCATTCCCGGCGTCAGCCGCTGACATTGAACGCGGCGATCGCCGCCATGTTGACGAGCTGCGCATCGTTGGCTGACAGCGGCACGATCTGCACCGAGCGGTCCAGCCCGACCAGCATCGGGCCGATCACGGTGGCGCCGCCGAGCTCCATCAGCATCTTGGTCGAGATCGAAGCGGAGTGGAACGCCGGCATGATCAGCACATTAGCGGGCCCCGACAGCCGGCAGAACGGATAGGCCTCGCGCAGTTCCATGTTCAGTGCCACGTCGGCCGCCATCTCGCCGTCATATTCGAAATCCACGCGCCGCTCGTCGAGCAGCCGCACCGCTTCCTGCACCCGCTGCGAGCGTTCGCCCGGCGGATGGCCGAAGGTCGAGAATGCGAGCAAAGCGAGCCGCGGCTCATAGCCGAGCGAGCGCGCCACCCGCGCCGCCTCGATGGCGATCTCGGCGATCTCGTTGGCGTCGGGCATTTCGGTGACCGCGGTATCGGCGACCAGCACGGTGTGGCCGCGCGCCAGCACCAGCGATACGCCCATGACGCGGTGGCCCGGCTTCGGATCGATGCAGCGCCGCACTTCTTCCAGCGCCACCGAGAAATTGCGCGTCACTCCCGTGACCATGGCGTCGGCATCGCCGAGCGCGACCATGCAGGCGGCGAAATGATTGCGGTCCTGGTTGACCATGCGCTGGCAGTCGCGCTGCAGATAACCGTGGCGCTGCAGCCGCTCGTAGAGATAGCCCGCATAGGCCGAATTGCGCGACGACATCGCCGCATTGACGATCTCGATGCCGCCGCCGAGCTCGACGCCGAGCGTCTCCGCTGTCTCGCGCACCCTGCGCTCGCGGCCGCACAATAGCGCGGTGCCAAGCCCCTGGTGCACGAACGACGCTGCGGCGCGGATCACCTGCTCTTCCTCGCCTTCGGCAAAGACCACGCGGCGCGGCTGCCGGCGCAAGCGCTGATAGACGCGCTGCAACACGCCGGCGATCGGATCGCGCCGGCTACGCAGCTGCGCGCGGTAGGCTTCCATATCCGTGATCGGCTTGCGCGCGACGTTGGAATCCATCGCTGCTTGCGCCACCGCGACCGGTATCTCGGAAATCAGCCGTGGATCGAACGGCACCGGGATGATGTAATCGGGGCCGTATTTCGGCCGCGCCCCATAGGCCACGGCGACTTCGTCGGGAACGTCCTCGCGCGCCAGATTGGCGAGCGCATGCGCCGCCGCGATCTTCATCTCCATGTTGATGGCGCGCGCCCGCACGTCGAGGGCGCCGCGGAAGATGTAGGGAAAGCCCAGCACATTGTTGACCTGGTTCGGATAGTCGGAGCGGCCGGTCGCCATGATGGCGTCGGTGCGCACGGCCGCGACTTCCTCGGGGGTGATTTCCGGATCGGGATTGGCCATGGCGAAAATGATCGGCTGCGGCGCCATCATCTTGACCATGTCCTGGGTCACCGCGCCCTTGGCCGACAGCCCGAAGAACACGTCGGCGTCGATCAGCGCCTGCTCCAGCGTGCGCGCCGAGGTTTTTATCGCATAGGCCGACTTCCATTGGTTCATGCCGTCTTTGCGGCCTTCGTAGATGACGCCCTTGGTGTCGCAGAGGATGAGATTTTCCGGGCGGAAGCCGATGGAGCGCAACAGCTCGAGACAGGCGATGCCGGCGGCGCCGGCGCCGTTGCAGACCAGCCGCGTGGAGGCGATGTCGCGGCCGGTGAGATGCAGCGCATTCATCAGCCCGGCGGCGGCGATGATCGCGGTGCCGTGCTGGTCGTCGTGGAACACCGGGATGTCGAGCAGCTCGCGCAGGCGCTGCTCGATGATGAAACATTCCGGCGCCTTGATATCTTCGAGATTGATGCCGCCCCAGCTCTTGCCGAGCACCTTTACGCAATTGATGAACTCGTCGGGATCCTCGGTCGAGACTTCGAGATCGATGGAATCGACATCGGCGAAGCGCTTGAACAGCACCGCCTTGCCTTCCATCACCGGCTTGGCGGCGAGCGCCCCGCGATTGCCGAGCCCGAGAATGGCGGTGCCGTTGGTGATCACGGCAACGAAATTGCCTTTGGTGGTGTAATCGTAGGCCTTGGACTCGTCCTCGGCGATGGCCAGCACCGGCACCGCGACGCCCGGCGAATAGGCGAGCGACAGGTCGCGCTGCGTCGCCATCGGCTTGGTGGCGACCACTTCGAGCTTGCCGGGGCGGCCTTGGCTGTGAAACAGCAGGGCTTCCTGGTCGGTGAAAGTCGGCCGGTTGGCGCGGCCGCCGCCGCCATTTTTGGAAGCCATTTCAACTCCATACTGCTGGTGCCCGGCAGGAAGATGCGGGCCCAAAGAACCTTAGCATGGAACTGTAGCGAAACCTGCGGCTCATGCTCAAGGGAGCGGTGACCACGCCATCGCCTCGCAAAAAAAGCCGCACATCCGGTGCATTGAAGAAGCGGCCGCAGAAGAGTAATGCCTGCCTCAGACCCGTCTCTTCCGCGCCGCCGGCATACTCATGATCAGATTCCTGCTTCGCTTTATCGGCCTGTGCCTGTTGGCGCTTGCCTTCATCTTCTTCGTCTATGACGGCACCAAGACCATCGCCAACCAGCAATTGATCACCATGAAGGTCAGCGATGCCTGGGCCATCGTCGACCAGAACAGCCTCAACCTCGTGCAAAACTGGCTGAAGCTGAAACTTGCCTTTGCCTGGGACCCTTATCTGCAGAAAATTTTCGATTTGCCAACCTGGGTGGTGCTCGGGATAGTGGCGACCATCCTGATCCTGCTCGGCCGCAAGAAGAAACCGCTGATCGGCTACGGGCGGGATTGAAACCGCCGGTACACAGGCGGACTGCGTAAGGGGAGTGAAATGCCTGGCTACGATTACATCATCGTCGGCGCCGGTTCCGCCGGCTGCGTGCTCGCCAATCGGCTGAGCGAAGATTCCGCCGCACGCGTGCTGCTGCTCGAGGCCGGCGGCCGCGACTGGCACCCTTACATCCATATTCCGCTCGGCATGGGCCGCATGCACGATTACGGCATGTTCGACTGGGGCTACGAGACCGAGCCCGAACCGAACCTCAACAACCGCCGCATCGAGGCGATGCGCGGCAAGGTTTTGGGTGGGTCGTCGTCGATCAACGTGATGGCCTATACGCGCGGCAACCGCGGCGACTACGATCGCTGGGCGCAGAAGGGCGCCCGCGGCTGGTCCTATGCCGACGTGCTGCCCTATTTCCGGCGCTGCGAGACGTTCGAAAAAGGCCAAAACACCTGGCGCGGCGGCTCGGGCCCGCTCGGCACCGAATTCGCGCGGACGGAAGACCCGCTTTACGAGGCATGGCTCGAAGCCGCCAAGGCCTGCGGCTATCCGTTGACACCCGATTATAACGGCAAGCAGCAGGAAGGATTTGGCCGCGGCCAGTTCACCATCCGCGACGGCTGGCGCTCGTCGTCGGCAAACGCGTTTCTTAAACCCGCGCGCGACCGGAAAAATCTCACTGTCGCCGTCAATGCGCACACCACGCGCGTCACGTTCAACGGCACACGCGCCACTGGCGTCGAGTACGTCCACAATGGCGCAACCGTGCGCGCCGAAGCCGCGCGCGAGGTCATCGTCGCCGCCGGCACCTTCAACTCGCCGCAAATTCTCATGCTCTCGGGCATTGGGCCGGCCGAGCATCTGCGTTCGTTCGGCATCAACGTGGTCGCCGATCTGCCGGTCGGAAAGAATCTGCAAGACCATCTCGGCGCCTACATGACCTACGCCCGCAAGCAGCCGGGAACGTTCCACCGCGAGATGCGGTTCGATCGCATGGCGGTGAGCATGATCCGCGCGTATCTGTTCGGCACCGGGCCGGGAACGGTGGTGCCGGGCGGCCTGCATGCCTTCATCAAGACGCGGCCGGAATTGTCGGTGCCCGACGTCGAGTTCATGTTTCGCGGCACGTCGGCGAACCCACATCTTTGGTTCCCATTGGTTCGCCCGCCGTTCCTCGACGGTTTCGGCATCCGCCCGACGCTTCTTCATCCCGACAGCCGCGGCGAACTGTTGCTCGGCTCGGCCGATCCGCTCGCCCACCCGCGCATCGTCTACCGTTTCTTCACGGCGCCGAACGATCTGCCGACCTTGCGCCAGGGATTTAAGCTGGCGCGCGAGGTGGCGTTCAACAAAGCCATGGATCCCTATCGCGGCGAAGAGGTCGGCCCAGGGCTTAAAGTCAAAACCGACGACGAGATCGACGGCTGGCTGAAAAAGGTCGTCATCACCGCGCATCACCCCTGCGGCACCTGCGCCATCGGCCCCGACGCCGTGCTCGATTCCGACCTGAAGGTGCGCGGCATCGAAGGCTTGCGCGTCTGCGACGCTTCCGCGATGCCCGATCTGGTCTCCGCCCACATCAACGCCTGCGTGCTGATGATGGCCGAGAAAGGCGCCGACCTCATCCGCGGCAAGCCACCGCTGCCGGCGGCGGAAGCGGCCTGACACGTGGCCTCACCCAAACGCATTCCGATCTTTGACGGCCACAATGACGCGCTGTTGCGGCTCAACCGGCGCGCCGGTGGGGATCCGGTCGCGGCATTCCTGCAAGGCGAGGACAAGGGCCATTTGGATCTGCCGAAAGCGCAGAAGGGTGGATTTGCCGGCGGCTTGTTCGCGATTTTCGTTCCCTCGCCGCGGAAAAATAGTTCCAACAGCGAAACACCGTCCCAGCCGAGCGGCAGCGAGGCTGCACCGCCTGCCGTCGACACGGCAGAGGCACAGCGCGTCGTCTTCGCCATGGCGGCACTCCTGTTCCGCATCGAGCGCGAGTCGCAGGGGCGCCTTCGCGTCTGCCGCACTGTCGGCGACATCGAAAGCTGCCTCGCCGATGAGGTGCTGGCCGCCGTGCTTCACATCGAAGGCGCCGAAGCGATCGACGCGAATTTCGAGCTGCTCGATGTGCTCTACGCCGCGGGACTGCGCTCGCTCGGCCCAGTGTGGAGCCGGCCGAATATATTCGGCCACGGCGTGCCGTTCCGCTGTCCGTCTTCGCCCGACACCGGCCCCGGTCTGACCGAACTCGGCAAGGCGCTGATCGGCGCCTGCAACCGGTTGCGGATCCTGATCGACCTGTCGCACCTCAACGAACGTGGCTTTTGGGACGTTGCGGCGATCAGCAATGCGCCGCTGGTCGCCACCCACTCCAATGCCCATGCGATCAGCCCACATTCGCGAAACCTGACCGACCGGCAGCTAGACGCCATTGGCCAATCCGGCGGCTTCGTCGGCGTCAACTTCGCGTCAAGCTTCCTTCGCCCCGACGGCCGTCAGGATAAGGACACGCCGCTGGACCTGATGATCCAGCACATCGAGCACATGCTCGAACATGCCGGCGAGGACGGCGTCGGATTGGGCTCCGATTTCGACGGCGCCACGATCCCAGCGGAGTTGGGCGACGCCGCCGGATTGCAAAATCTGGTGCAGGCGATGCGCAAGCGCGGATTTAAAACGCCGCTGATCGAGAAATTATGCTTTCGCAATTGGCTTCGCGTGTTGGGACGGACTTGGGGAACGGCGTAGCCCGCATGAGCGTAGCGACATGCGGGGCTTTGGTCCGCAGAGGCAGACCCCGGATATCGCTTCGCTCATCCGGGCTACGCTTGCTACTCAAACGTCGGTTCGTGATCGACGCGGAACGAAACGGACCTCGCTATGAAACATTTGCTCGCGGCCTCATCGTGGAGGCGGCGGGCTGTTTCACGATCGGAACCCGGCGCGAGCTTGGCGTGCGGGCGCAACGTCACGCTTTCGAATTGCCCCGCGCCGTCGGGCTGCTCGATCTCCACTCCCGACGCGCTGTCGCTATAGTCCTGAACGACAATGCCCGCCTCTGCACACAAGTGCAGGTACCAAAGTTGATGGCACGCCGCGAGCGACGCGACCAGAAGCTGCGCGGGGTTCCATCTTGCCGGATCGCCCAGGAAGACCGGATCGGAAGAGCCGGCTATGGTCGGCTTGCCGGGCGCGCTGATTTCATGCGAGCGGGAATAGGCGCGATACGACGACGTGCCGGAACCTTGATTTCCCGTCCAGTCCAGGCGGATCGAATAAGTATGACGTTTATTCATCGCGCCTTGCTCCTGTGATGCCGTAGACGCTACGAGAGTTGTAGCAGCAATGCCGAAGCGCAAACAATTTCCGCCAACGTGGTCGAGATCCTCACCGCATTCCGCTTGCGAACGTTTCCTTGAACAGCTTCGTCCACTTATCGCCCTGGTCGAGAAATTTTGCGACATCGACGAAGGCGAGACCCGGCGGCGGTTCTTTCACGGTGCGGTTGGTCGGCACGTTGCCGCGTTCGGCGAGGATGCGCTGGCCGTCGCCGAGGAAGAAATCCATGAACAGCGCCGCGGCATAGGGATGCGGCGCGTGGGCGAACACCGCGATGCCGGTCGGCAGCGCCACCGCCGGCGGCAGCACGGTGCCGTCGATCGGGGCGCCTTTGGCTTTCAATTCGTTGACTCGATAGCCGTAGACTGTGAGCGCCAGCGGCACTTCGCCGGCGACCACGAGGTTTGACAACAGCGTATGGCCCTTGCGCATCGACATGCCGTTGCGGGCGACGATCTTGCGGAACAGCGCCACCGCCTTGTCCTCGCCCATGGCGTCGGCGATCGACATGAACCAGTTGGCGTCGTCGGCTTCGACGCCGAGCTTGCCCTTCCATTGCGGATCGGTGAGATCCTCGTAGCTCTTCGGCGCGTCTTCGTGTTTTATCAGCGTGGTGTTGAACGCGGCGGTAAAAATGCTCAGCCGCGATGTCACCCATGGACGATGCGGCGTTACGGCTTGCGGGATCAGATCGGCAAATACCGGCGATGAGACCTCCTGCAGCAAGTGCTCGCGCCGCAAGCCTTCCATTTCGGTTCCGGCGGTCTCGGCGACGTCGACGTCGTCACGGCCACCGCGATGCTCGGTGACGGCGCGGCGCAAAATATCCTCCGAGCTGCCGCGCCAGAGTTGGACCTTGACGCCGTATTTTTTCTCAAAAGCTGCCGCGATGGCGTTCGAGTCGTCGGTGACGGCCGAGGAATAGAGCGAGATCACGCCCTCTTTTTTGGCGCCGTCGATCAAACGCTGGGTACGGTCGGGACCGGAGAGGCTGGCGATGTCGGCAATGGTTTCGGCGTGGGCGGGAGATAGACAAACAAGGCAGGCGAGAACTATGAGCAGCCGCGGCCACGCTTCATCCGCCCCCGCGAAGCGGGGGAGGGGGACCACCCGAGACTCGCGAAGCGAGCGGAGGGTGGTGGAGGGGGCGCAGGACTCAACGCTGCGCATTCGTTTTGGGGGGGTTTTTGACATCCGAATTTTCGCAAGGCTTCTTCGCAGCGAAACTTTTGCAACGATAACGAAGCGGCACCGCCAGCGCCCCCTCCACCGCGCTTCGCGCGGTCCCCCTCCCCCGCTGTCGCGGGGGCGGAAAGCGCTAGGCCGCCTGCGGCGGCAGGTTGCCGATCTCGGCTGCGTAGACATCGTCCATGCGCGGGGCCAGGGCGTGCTTAGCGAGGGCTTCGGCGAACAATTGGCGCACTTTCGGATGCTCGTCGGCGTAGTCGATCTGGGTGCCGCCGAGGCGGCGGCTGATCCAGGAGATCGGCACGCCCTGGGCGTTGCGCGGCGACCAGTGCTTGAAGGCGAGATAGCGCGCCGGGGCCGGGCCGGAATTGAAATGCTGATGGAGCCACATGTTCGGCGGCACCACCAAGGTGCCGACCTGCCATTCGAAGCGCTGCGGCTCCTCGCCCTCCGGCCACATCAGCGAATAGCCTTCGCCCGAGAGGATGACGACGTGGGCGCCCGGGCCGTGGGCGTGCGCCTTCTTGTAGGTGCCGATCGGGAATTGCGAGATGTGGCTGGCGATGGTGCCGCGCGCCATGTTGAAACGGATATGGCCGCCGCCGGCGCCGCGCTCCTTGGCGGTGATCAGCGGCAGGTTGACCGCGTCGGGCACGAAATTGGTGCGTAACAGGAAGCCGTCCTGCTCGCCCTTGGAGCTGAAATAATCCGGCTCGCCGGAAAAGCGGTTCTTGAAATCGTACGGACAATTGAAAATGAAATTCAGATCGTCGTAGCGGTTGATCACCGACGGCGCGTTGGTCACCGCGACGAACCGCACCACGTCCCGGCCGGAGCCATTGAAGTGCTGGTAGGAGCAGTTCAGCGGAATGGCGAAGATCGCGCCTTCCTTCCACTCGAACGTGATGCGGGCGCCGGCATTGTTCCACACCGTGGTCGAGCCGCGGCCGCTCAGGATCAACAGCATCTCCTCGTAGAGGTGATGCATCGGCTCGAGCTTTTGGCCGGGCGCGATCTCGCAGACGTAGCAGTCGTTGGAAAACCGCGACGCCTCATGATTGATATACGCGCCCTTGGCGCCCGTGCCGCGACGCGGCCACGGCTTCAGATCGACGGTGCGCAGGTTTTGCACGTAGTGCGCGCCGATGATGTCGAGCCCGTCATTGCGCACGAAGCGCAGGTAAGCCGAATCCTTTTCGGTGCGGAATTTGTCCGCCAATTCCTTGGATGCGGGGGCGTCTTTTTGCACCTTTGGCTCCTTATGCTTTTGCTTTAGCACTAACAGCGGCGACGGTCGCGCACCAGAGCACTCTTTCGTCTCAAAGACCGGGTAGGATGCCGTCACGATGTCAGCCGCCGCGAAAGCAAAGCGCGTTCCGATGCCGAGCCTGCGGCGCCTTGCGGTTGGCGTCGCGACCGTCGTCATCGTGCTGGTTGCCGCGCCCTATGTGATCGCGCCGTTTTACCGCTTCGTCGATCCGGTCTCGACGCCGATGCTGTGGCGCTGGGCGATCGGGGCGCGGGTCGAGCGCGTGTGGCTGCCGCTCGATCGTATCTCGCCGGCGCTGCCGCTCGCCGTCATCGGCGCCGAGGATGGCACGTTCTGCCACAATCGCGGCATCGACCTCGGTGCCATGCGCGAGGCGCTGGAACAGTATGACGACAGCGGCAGGGAGCGCGGCGCCTCGACCATCACCCAGCAGGTCGTCAAGAACCTGTTCTTCTGGCAGGGCCGCAGCGTCATCCGCAAAGTGCTGGAAATCCCGCTGGCGGTCTGGCTCTACCTCGTGCTGCCGAAGCGCCGCGTATTGGAAATCTACCTCAACATCGCCCAGTGGGGACCGAATGGCGAGTTCGGCGCCGAGGCCGGCGCCCGCTACGCGTTCGGCAAATCCGCCCGCAATCTCAACGCCCACGAAGCGGCCGCACTGGCCGCCATCCTGCCCAATCCGGGCCGGCGTAGCGCCCGCGCCCCGAGCGCTCTGGTGCGCCAGCTCTCAGGCATCTACGACCGTCGGGCCGAGACCTTTCCGGGGCTCGACGCCTGCGTCCGCACCCCTTAGCGAAGGGGCCACGCCCCCTAGCGCGGGCGGCATGCTTCTTCTATAAGCCCGGCAATCCCTGACGATCCGAGCTTTAGGAGAGCGACGCCATGGCCGTCCCCAAGAGAAAAACATCGCCGTCCAGGCGCGGCATGCGCCGGTCCGCCGATGCGCTGAAGGCCCCGACCTATATCGAAGACAAGGATTCCGGCGAATTACGCCGCCCGCATCACATCGATCTGAAGACCGGCATGTATCGCGGCCGGCAGGTGCTGAGCAAGAAGGCGGAGGCGTAGGCCTTTTTCCCGGAAGGAAAGACGCGCGCCATGTTCATTCTTGGCTTTCCGCTCCTTCTCATTCCCTTCGCCGTCTACAACATGATCGCATTCCTCACGCCCGGCGTGAGCTGGACCGCGGCCGTCACCACCGTGCACATGATGTCGGGGACGGACTGGGTCTTGACCTGGGAAGACCTGCTGATCGCCTTCGCCATTCTCCTGCTCTGGATCGAGCTCATCAAGTCGACCCGCATCGGCATGCGCTCGGTGATGGACCACATCTTGGCGATGGGACTCTTCATCGCCATGCTGGTCGAATTCCTGCTGGTGAAACAGGCGGGCACGTCGACGTTTTTTCTGCTGATGATGATCGCGCTGGTCGACGTGCTCGGCGGCTTCGTCATCGGCATGCGCAGCGGCCGACGTCAGATCGAAATCGAAGGCCCCGACCGGCCGCTGTGAGCTTTCTTCTCCCTCCCCCCCTTGTGGGGGAGGGCGGGGTGGGGGTCGGGAGGTGACACGCTAGCGTCAACGTTTTCGCATTACGTCGGGACCCCCACCCCTACCCCTCCCCACAAGGGGGAGGGGAAAACGAATTACAGCGAACGCGACAGCTTACGGCCGGCCGGTGTCGGCCAATGGCCGAGCGCGTCGTAGGCGGCGATGGCGTCCTCAGAATTGGCGCGGCGGCGGGCGCGGGTTTGCGGCGCTTGCGCCGAGGTGGCGATGAGGTGCGCGACAAAGTCCGCGTTGGCACGGCTGGTCGCCCGCACATGGGTAGCGGTTTGGCCGGCTGCTTGGTCGACTTTCGCCAAGGGAACGAGAGCGTTGCTCACGGGCGCCTCCCTGTCCCGAAACGGGACATTGCCTGGAGTTTTCCCGGTATCTCGCAAGCGGCGTGCCGCGACCCCCTCACTTAGGGAGGGGATTTTCCGAATTCTTTAGGCTCCAGCGCTAACTTGGTCTGGCAACGGCGTTTTTGTCGCTCGCAACAATTCCAATGAGGCGGCTTTGACTAACGCCGGCCCCCGCGATTCGATCCCTGCCGGCACAGCGGACCGGACCGGCATCGATGCGGCCGAAATCCTCAACTCGGTCGGCGAAGTGGCCTACGACTGGCGCATCGATACCGACGCGCTGCACTGGGGCGCCAACGCCGCCGCGGTGCTGCTCATCCCCGACATCGCCGCGATCTCGACCGGCCGCGCCTATGCCCAGGTCCTCGAGGCCGAGAATGCGCAGGCGCGCTTCGACGCCGTCATGCAATCGGACAAGCGCGACGACGGCCGCGGCGTCGGCTATCAGATTCAATATTGCCTCCGCCCCGACCCGACGTCGGACACGCGGCTGTGGGTCGAGGATATCGGCCGTTGGTTCGCCGGGGCGGACCGCAAGCCGGTGCGCGCCCACGGCGTCGTCCGCGTCATCAACGAGCGCTACGAGCACGTGCGCCGCCTCACTTATCTCGCCCGCTACGATGGGCTCACCGGCGAGCTGAACCGGCACCATCTGACCGAAGTGCTGGAAGACACCATCGACGAAGCGATCCGGCTGCGCTCGTCGTGCGGCTTCATGCTGGTCGCCATCGACAACGTCGCCCGCATCAATGAGTCCTACGGTTTTGACATCGCCGACCAGGTCATCGGCGCGGTTGCCAGGCGCGTGCGCAGCCGCATGCGCGGCAAGGACACGCTCGGCCGTTTTTCCGGCAACAAGTTCGGCCTGGTGCTGCGCGACTGCACGCCCGACGACATGGCGATCGCAGCCGAGCGGCTGCTCACCGGCGTGCACGACGACATGGTGCCGACCGCCGCCGGGCCGATCGCCGTTACCGTCACCATCGGCGGCGTCACCGCGCCACGCCATGCCCGCAGCGTCGCCGAAGTGCTTGGCCGGGCGCAAGAGACCCTCGATGCCGCCAAGGCGCGGCGCCGCGGCTCGTTCCTCGCCTACCGGCCCAATATCGAGCGCGAAGCGCTGCGCCGCGACAACGTGCGCGCCACCGACGAGATCGTCGCCGCGCTCAACGAGCGGCGCATCTTCCTCGCTTATGAGACCATCGTTAAGGCGGCGGACCGGCGGCCGGCGTTCTACGAATGCCTGATGCGCATCCGCCGCACCGACGGCAGCCTGATCACGGCCGGCGACATCGTGCCGGTTGCCGAACGGCTCGGCCTGGTGCGCCTCCTCGACCACCGCGTGCTCGAGCTCGTGGTCGACGAGATGATCGCTGAGCCGTCGCTGCAGGCAAGCTTCAACGTCTCGGCGGCTTCCACCACCGATCCCGACTGGTGGGCCGGTCTTGGTTCGCTGTTGCGCGCGCATGCGGGTGTCGCCGAGCGCCTCACCGTCGAGATCACCGAAAGCGCGGCGATCCAGGACATCGACGAAACCCGCGGCTTCGTCGCGCGCGTGAAAGAGCTCGGCTGCCGCATCGCCATCGACGATTTCGGCGCCGGCTACACGTCGTTCCGCAATTTGCGCAAGCTCGGCGTCGATATGGTCAAGATCGACGGCGCCTTCGTGCACGACATGATGCGCTCGGAAGACGACCGCGCCTTCGTACGCACATTGGTCGAACTCGCCAAGCGGCTGAAATTGACCACCGTCGCCGAGTGGGTGCAGGACGAGGCGGCGGCCAAAACCTTGCAGGACTGGGGTTGCGATTATCTGCAAGGCGCGCTGATCGGCCTCGCTTCGACCGATCGGCCGTGGCGCGCCGCGTCGGCCAAGGCCGTCTAGGACGCCCCCTCACACCAGCGATTTCGTAACGGACCTGTTGTCGAAGATCTTACTGGCAGATCTGGACCACCTGAGGGCCGTACGGCCCCCACACTTGCGCGGGATAACAGCCGCCGCCACCGCCGTAGCCGTAAAACGCCGCGCCGCCGTAGCCATAACCTGGCGTGACGCCATACCCGTACGGATAGTAGTCGCCGTAACCGTAGGGCGACGCCAACACGCCGCCGAGGATCGCGCCGGCGGCGACACCGGCAGCGATGCCTAAACCGGGGTACCAACCGCCGCCGCCGTGCCAGCCGCCGCCAAAGCCGGGACCGCCACGCCAACCGCCAAAGCCAGGTCCGCCGCGCCAGCCGCCGCCGCCGAAGCCGGCACCGCCATGCCAGCCGCCACCGCCGCCCCACCGCGCTTGTGCGGTGCTCGATGACGCCATTGCCGTTGCGGCAATGCACGCCGCCGCAATAAGAGCCGTTACGATTTTCCTCATCACACCACCTCGCTCACAGTGCACTGTTCAGCATGAAGCGATTGCGCTTTAGCGCCAGTCAGTCGTTGCCGCCGGTCAGCTTGTCGACCTTGCGCCGCATCTCGTCGAGCTCGCGTTTGAGATCGTCGATTTCGCCGCCGCTCTTTCCCGCCGGCTTTTCCGGCTCGGGCGTGCCGCTGGCGTTCTGGCTTTCGCGCCGCGCAAACGGCGTGAACATGGCAAACGCGCGCTCGAACATTTCCATGTTCCGCCGTACCGTTTCCTCCAGCGCGCCGAATGGGCTGCCGCCGAAGGCTTGCGCCATCTGATTGCGGAACTTCTCCTGTTCGCGGGTCAGCGACTCGATGGAGACCTCGAGATAGCGCGGCACCAGCATCTGCATGCTGTCGCCGTAGAACCGGATCAGCTGGCGCAGGAAGGCGATGGGCAGCAAGTTCTGCCCTTCCTTGTTCTCCTGCTCGAAGATGATCTGGGCCAGCACCGACCGTGTGATGTCCTCGCCGGTCTTGGCGTCATAGACGACGAAATCCTCGCCGGTCTTGACCATGGCGGCGAGGTCTTCGAGCGTCACATAGGTGCTCGTACCGGTGTTGTAGAGCCGCCGGTTGGCGTACTTCTTGATGGTGACCGGCTCGGCGGCTTTGGTCGTGGTATCGGTCATCTGGCGGCAACCCCCGCAGGATTGCTGTCAAAATAGGCGGTTTCGCCGGGCGCGGCTACCGTTTTGTGTGGTGCACAAGGACGGGCGTCCCGGCATGGCTGCGATGCGGCCGCCTAGCGCCTTGTCGGCGGCCTGCCGCGTCCTTATGACATATATGAAAGCGCCTGCGGCCCGGTCCGCATGTGACCCAACCCTATTCCCGGAAGGATTTCCCATGAAAGACGACATCGTCATCGTCAGCGCCACGCGTACGCCGGTCGGCGCCTTCAACGGTGCCTTCGCCACCGTGCCCGCCCACGAACTGGGCCGGACGGCGATCAAGGCGGCGCTCGAGCGCGCCGGCGTCGAGGGCGCCCGCGTCTCCGAAGTGATCATGGGGCAGATCCTGACCGCGGGGCAGGGCCAGAACCCGGCCCGGCAGGCCTCGATCGCCGCCGGCATTCCGGTGGAAACCCCGGCCTGGGGCGTCAACCAGCTGTGCGGCTCCGGGCTGCGCGCGGTGGCGCTCGGCTATCAGGCCATCCTCAACGGCGATTCCGACATCGTGGTCGCCGGCGGCCAGGAATCCATGAGCGTCGCGCCGCACTGCGCCTATCTGCGCTCGGGCGTGAAGATGGGCGATTTCCAGATGATCGATACGATGATCCGGGACGGCCTGTGGGACGCCTTCAACGGCTATCACATGGGCAACACCGCCGAGAACGTCGCCAAGCAATGGCAGATCACCCGCGCCCAGCAGGACGAGTTCGCGGTCAAATCGCAGAACAAGGCCGAAGCCGCGCAGAAGGCCGGCAAATTCAAGGACGAGATCACGCCGGTGACGATCAAGAGCCGCAAAGGCGACGTCGTGGTCGATGCCGACGAATATCCCAAGCACGGCACCACGCTCGAAGCGGTCGGCAAGTTGCGGCCGGCCTTCGACAAGGAAGGCACGGTCACCGCCGCCAACGCATCGGGAATTAATGACGGCGCCGCCGCCGTTGTCCTGATGACGGCAAGCGAAGCGCAAAAACTCGGCAAGACGCCGCTCGCCCGCATCGTGTCGTGGGCTCAGGCCGGCGTCGATCCGAAGATCATGGGCACCGGCCCGATCCCGTCCTCGCGCGCCGCGCTGAAAAAGGCCGGCTGGACTGTCGGCGACCTCGACCTCATCGAAGCCAACGAGGCGTTCGCCGCGCAGGCCTGCGCCGTCAACAAGGACCTCGGCTGGGACACCGGCAAGGTCAACGTCAACGGCGGCGCTATCGCCATCGGTCATCCGATCGGCGCTTCGGGCGCCCGCGTGCTGGTGACGCTGCTTTACGAGATGGGCAAGCGCGACGCCAAGAAGGGCCTCGCCACGTTGTGCATCGGCGGCGGCATGGGCATTGCGATGTGCGTTGAAAGATAGAGAACGGAAATCGGACGACAGACGACGGATGACGGACGGCGGATGATCGACACGGATTAATCCGTCCTCTGTCGTCCGTCGTCTGTCGTCCCATTAGAAGACGTCGTTTCAGGGAGGAGCATCATGCCCCGCGTTGCGTTGGTGACGGGTGGTACGCGCGGCATCGGCGCCGCGATTGCCAAGGCGCTCAAGGCGGCCGGCTATACGGTCGCGGCGAACTACGGCGGCAACGACGAGGCCGCGCAAAAATTCAAGGCGGAAACCGGGATCGGCGTCTACAAGTGGGACGTCTCCTCGTTCGATGCCTGCTCAGCCGGCATCAAACAGGTCGTCACCGATCTCGGGCCGATCGATGTGCTGGTCAACAATGCCGGCATCACCCGCGATTCGCAGCTGCATCGGATGAAGCCCGAGCAATGGACCGCGGTGATCAACACCAATCTCAATTCGCTGTTCAACATGTGCCGCAACGTCATCGAGGGCATGCGCGAGCGAAAATTCGGCCGCATCGTCAATATTTCCTCGATCAACGGTCAGAAGGGCCAGTTCGGCCAATGCAATTACTCGGCCGCCAAGGCGGGCGAGCTCGGCTTCACTAAGGCTCTGGCGCAAGAGAGCGCGCGCGGGGGCATCACCGTCAACGCCATCTGCCCGGGCTACATCAATACCGAGATGGTGCAGGCGGTGCCGAAGGACGTGCTGGAAAAGAGCATTCTGCCGTTGATCCCGATCGGCCGCCTCGGCGAGCCGGAAGAGATCGCGCGCTGCGTGGTGTTCCTCGCCGCCGACGATGCCGGACTGATCACCGGCTCGACCCTGACGGCGAATGGCGGGCAGTATTTCGCCTAACTATATATCCGCAGCACCGGACATTGCGGGCGGCGGGTCATCATGGCATCGCGACCATCGATCATAGAACAGCGCGGCGAGCAGATGCTGCCGGTGCTCGATGCGTTGGAGATCGAGCGGGTGCGCCGCTTCGGCGAGTGCCGCTCCTTCGCCAAGGGCGCAGCGCTCCTCACCATCGGCCAGGTCGGCCCGGGCTTGATGGTCATTCTGTCCGGCCGGGTCGACGTGACCCATGTCGATAAAACCGGCCAGCGCCTCAGCATTGTCGGCCACGGACCGGGCGAATTCGTGGGCGAGCTCGCGCAATTGGCCGGACGGCCGGCGCTGGCGGACGTCACCGCGGAGGAACCGGTGCAGGCTCTGGTCATCGCGCCGGACCGGCTGCGCGCCCTGCTGATTGCCGAAGCCGAGCTCGGCGAGCGCATCATGCGGGCCCTGATCATCCGCCGCGTTGGGCTGTTGGAGACCGGCTCCGGCGGTCCGATCATCGTCGGCCGCGCCGACAATGGCAACGTGCTGCGGCTGCAGATCTTTCTGCGCCGCAACGGTCAGCCGCAGCAATTGCTCGACCCCGACCTCGACACCGAAGCCAAGGCGCTGATCGAGCGCTTCCATGTCGATCCCGGGCAACTGCCGATCGTGCTCTGCCCCAGCGGGCAGCTGCTGCGTAATCCAACCGAGGACGAACTGGCACGCTGCATCGGGCTGGTCGGTCCGATCGATCCGAACCACATCTACGACGTTGCCGTGGTCGGCGCCGGGCCCGCCGGGCTTGCGGCGGCGGTGTATGCCGCGTCCGAAGGGCTGTCCGCGATCGTGCTCGACAGCCGCGGCTTCGGCGGCCAGGCCGGTGCCTCGGCGCGCATCGAAAATTATCTCGGCTTTCCGACCGGCATTACCGGCCTGGCCTTGATGGCGCGCGCCTACAATCAGGCGCAAAAATTCGGTGCCGAAATGGCGATCCCGGATGAGGTGAGCGCGCTGGACGTGCCGAATGACGACTCCTCGCCCTTCGTGCTGCGCCTGCGCGACGGCGAGCGAGTCAGCACGCGGTCCGTGGTGGTTGCCAGCGGCGCGAAGTATCGGCGCCTCGCGGTCGCCAAGCTCGACGAATTCGAGATGACGAGCGTGCATTACTGGGCTTCGCCGCTCGAAGCCAAGCTCTGTGCCAATCAAGAGATCGCGCTGGTCGGTGCCGGCAATTCGGCCGGCCAAGCCGCAGTTTATCTGGCGAGCCAAGCCGCAAAAGTATGGATGCTGGTGCGCCGGCCGAGCCTCGCCGAAACCATGTCGCGTTATCTGGTCGAGCGTATCGAGAGTCTGCCCAATGTCGAGGTGGTGACTGGCGCACAAGTCAGCGGGCTTGAAGGCCGCAATGGCGTTATGGACGCCGTGCGCTGGCGCGTCGATGGCGCCGGACAGGATGTGCAGCGCCCCGTTCGCCACCTGTTCCTGTTCATCGGCGCCGAGCCGAACACCGATTGGCTTGCCGGCTCCGGCGTTAAGCTGGACGCCAAGCGTTTTGTGCTGACCGGCGCCGACGCCGGCCCTCTTCGCCATGCGCTGGAGACCAGCCGGCGCGGCGTCTTCGCCATCGGCGATGTCCGCGCAACGTCGATCAAGCGGGTCGCCGCCGCGGTCGGCGAGGGCGCTCAAGTGGTCGCGGCGCTGCATGCAAGCCTGGCTGGGATGGCCGGCGAGCCTGTTATGGTGACCAACCCCTTGGCGCCAACTCGAACCCCTTGAACTCAAAACCCGGCGCGACGGTGCAGCCGCAGAGCGTCCAGTCGCCGAAAGTTTGCGCCGCCTGCCAGGCGTGAGCCGGCACCGCGGCCTGCGGGCGCTGGCCTGACGCGAGATCGCTGCCGAGCATCACGCGTTCGATGTGTCCTTCGCTCTGCGCGATTTCGAGTTCAAGCGGCGCGCCGGCGTACCAATGCCACACCTCCACCGCATCGACGCGGTGCCAGTACGAGCGCTCGCCGCGCGCCAGCAGAAAATAGATTGCTGTGGACGCCGCACGTTCACCATCGACCTGCCACTCGTCGCGAAACACCTCGCGGAAATGGCCGCCCTCCGGATGCGGTTTCAGATCGAGCAGCCGGATGACATCTGCCGCTGTGGTGCTCAAAATGTCACTGAGCAAGCTTTGCTAGGTTTTCGGCCACGCGCTCAAGGCCGTGCTCATCAGATATATCTACCGAGTGTATATGCGACAAACTATGAGGAATTTGGGAATCATCAAGACGGACAGGAACTATTGCACTGGTGTTTTTTTCCCTGTCGCGGATAGTATTCATGGCGGCTCGAAGTTCATTTTGTGCTTGTTTGCTCTCCTGGAAGAATCTTGAAATAAGCACGATTGCTGCCGCGCTTTCCTCAAGGCCCTTCTTAATCTCATCGCTCCAGACCTGCCCCCCTGAAATCTCATTAATATCCATCCAAGGATGCAACCCCTTCTCTCGCAACATATCAGCGATCTTTGTCGCGGATCGCAAATCTTGGCGAGCATAGACCAAAAAGACGCGACGAGGATCCGTTCGCCGCGAAAGACGCCTCGATACAAGAATACCAATCATAGCCGCGATGGCGGCAATAATCGCAGCTAAGATGTTTAGTAGAATTTGGCTGTGCCTAAGTCCCGCAGACGATACTACCCATATCGATCCAATTAGGGTCAATCCCAAACTGGCGATTACAAGCAACGCCGAAAACCTTCTCAATAATTCTAAGATGTCTCTCACGGCTGGACACCCTTCACAAGAATTACAAAAGCCGCGAATAATCCGATGCCAGTCGCATTCGAGATTATTCCCAACCAGACTATTTGTCCCATGCGATTGCTGGTTCTTCTTTCCCAGTCTTGATGGGCGGAAAGTATCCAAAGTAGAAGAAAAAAGCATACAGCGAGAAACGAGGCAGTTGCCGTGAGCTTCGAATTAACCGAGGTAGCCTCTGTCTCCATCGTTGAGTTTGTCAGATCGAACACATACAGAAGAGCCGATCCCATAGCCGTTAGCGACAAGTCCACGCCGAGAAAGAAATCCGACAATTGCCAATCGGACCCTCTGACGAGTTTTTTTGCAAACGCGCCCGAGGCTATGAGTATTAAGGGGATGACCAACGCGATTAGATACGGATTGGTGAACACCAGAACATTACCCCGAGTATTTCGTCGCCTCCACGGATAGTACTTCTGTTAGAATATTGCAACCATAGATCACAATCTGGACAGTGCAAAGCTTCGTCAAAACCGGTTCTTGCGCTCGCGGATTTCCGCGAACACTTGCCACGCCGGACTGCCGCTAAGGCCAAGCGACTTTGCCACCTCGGCGTCATCGGCGCGCAGGAATGGATTTTCCGCCTTCTCCGCTCCGATCGTCGCCGGAATGGTCGGCTTGCCGGCGGCGAGCTGCCGCTTGACCTCGTCGGCACGCGCGGCCAGCGCCTTGTTGTTCGGCTCAATCGTCTTGGCGAAGCGGATATTGGCGTCGGTATATTCGTGGCCGCAATAAAATTGCGTGTCGTCGGGCAGGCTGCGCAATTTGAGCAGCGACTGCCACATCATTTCCGGATTGCCTTCGATGACCCGGCCGCAGCCGATCGAGAACAGCGTGTCGCCGACAAAGGCGAGCTTGTCGGCCGGGAAGAAATAGGAGATGTGGCCCGCGGTGTGCCCGGGCGTGTCGATGACCTTGCCTTGCAAGCCGCCGACGCGCACCGTGTCGCCTTCACCCACGGTTTCGTCCACATGCGCGATGCGCGCCGCCTCGGCACGCGGCGCGACCACGCGGCATTTGTGATGGCTTTTGATCTCGCCGATTCCCTGGGTGTGATCGGCATGGTGATGCGTCACCAGAATATCGCTCAGCCGCCAGCCGGTTTTTTGCAGCGCGGCCTCGACCGGCGCCGCTTCCGGCACGTCGATCGCCGCGGTGGCGCCGCTTGCCGGATCGTGGATCAGCACGCCGAAATTGTCCTTCAGGCAGGGAAACAGATAGATCTGCGCGGCCATGTGATTTTTCCAGTTTAGCCCTTCCGGCCGGATCATCCGCCTTCGCTAATGCCGACGCAACACGGGGTCAACCAAGACCGCATGGCAGCCGGAACCTCGCCCCAATCCGTGCTATTTTGACCTCATGGATGTGGTCGACCTGCGCAATTTCTACGCCCAGTACCTCGGCGTCGTGGCCCGGCGCTTTGTCGGCCGCGGCATTCGTGCGCGCTGGAAGGACACCCATGCGCTGCGGGTCTTGGGCATCGGCTATGCGACGCCCTATCTCGGCCTGTTCCGCGAGGAGGCCGAGCGCTGCCTTGCCTTGATGCCGGCACCGCAAGGCGTCGTGCGCTGGCCGTCGAGCCGGCCGGCGCTGGCCGCTTTAGTCGAAGAGGATGAGCTGCCGCTGACCGATTCCGCCGTCGATCGCGTGCTGCTGGTGCATGCGCTGGAAATGTCGTCCGATCCGGTCGGATTGTTGCGCGAAGTTTGGCGCGTTCTTGCCGCCGGCGGCCGGCTGCTTGTGGTCGTGCCCAACCGACGCGGCGTTTGGGCGCGCATGGACTCGACGCCGTTCGGCCACGGCCGGCCCTATTCGCGGTCCCAAATCATGCAGCTGCTTCGCGAAACCTGGTTCACGCCGACCGGCTGGGACGAGGCGCTCTATGTGCCGCCGATCCCGCGCGGCTGGTTTTTGCGTTCGGCATTGGCATGGGAGCGTGCCGGCGCGACGCTGGCTTCGCCGTTCGCCGGCGTCCACATCGTCGAAGCGACCAAACAGGTCTATCGCGCCATCCCGGCACCGCGGCGCGAGAAGCGGCGCCTCGTTCCGGCACTCGAGCCGGTGCTGGCGCCCTCGCCGGGAGCGGCGGCGATGCGCTGAGAGGGGAGAATTATGGCCCTGGAATTGCGCCCGAACTGCGAATGTTGCGACCGCGACTTGCCGCCCGCGTCGACGCTGGCGCGCATTTGCACCTTTGAATGCACGTTCTGCGCCGACTGCGTCGACAACGTGCTGTTCAACGTCTGCCCGAACTGCGGCGGCGGTTTTGAGCCGCGGCCGATCCGCCCGGCGACCGAATGGCGGCCGGGACTTTCCGTCGCCAAGCGGCCGCCTTCGACCAAGCGGGTGTCGTTGTCCTACAGCCGCGACGACATCGCGGCGCACGCGCAACGCATCAGGAACATTCCGCCCACGCAGCGCTGAGACCTTACAGCTCTTTGCCGATCAGCCGATCGACCGAATACGGCCCGCCGCCACGGATCGCGATAAAGAACAGCACGATGCCGAGCAGCAGCACGTATTCGTAGCCGCCCTTGCCGACCGCAAATCCCGCTGCGAGATGCACGACCAGGAAGGCGATCAACAGTTCGATCGCGAGTGCCGCCGCAAAAAACCGCGTGAACAGGCCGAGCACGATGCAAGCGGCGCCGACCGTCTCCAGAACCATAGCGGCGGCTGCAAATGCCGAAGACGGCTCCAATCCCTGCTTGGCCATATAGCCGCTGACGCCGGCAAGCCCGGCCCCGGTGACCTTGACCCAACCGTGCATGAACAGATTGTAGCCGATGATGACGCGAACGAGTGTGTAGGCAATGTCGCGCCAGGAAGCGTAAAATCCCGCCAAACCGGGAAAGATCAATTTCGTTTCACCTGCCGTCATGACGTTCCTCCCGTTGCCGTCTGCCGCCGCTTGGCGCGGCTTGCCGTCTAACGAAGGCCTTATAACACCGCAGCCGCCGGCGATATTCAACCCAAAGAAGAGAGACATGGATGAAATTTCGGCGGGTGCTCCGACCATGGAATGACGGACCGCGCGCCTCGCGCCGTTGTTCTAAGCGACGGTCGGCCGTGTTATTGAAGCCGTGGTCTCCGCCAACGGTCGACTGGCGTGGACTTTAAGGACGGTGCTCATGCGCAGATCTTTTGGCGCGACCATCGGCGCGCTCGCGTTGCTTGTTCTGGCGGGCGCTGCGGCCGACCAAGTGGCATGGTCGCAAACCGGACGCACGATCCGCATCGTCCTCGGCGTGCCGCCGGGCGGCAGCATCGACTTCCTGGCCCGCCTCCTGGCAGATCAGATTTCCAATGCGACCGGCCAAGCCATGATCGTCGAGAGCAAGCCTGGCGCCGGCGGCATCATCGCCGCCGAAGCGGTGGCGCGCGCGGCGCCCGACGGCAACACCTTGCTGATCAACAACAACGGCACGCTCATCAGTGCCATCCTGCGCAAGGTGAATTACGATCCGCTCGAGAGCTTCGAGCCGATCTGTTATCTGGTCACGACGCCGCAAATCATCGTCGTCAACAGCGCCTCGCCTTATCGCACGCTGGCCGAGCTTCTGGACGCGGCGCGCCAAAAGCCCGGCGAGCTGTCGATCGCCAGCGTCGGGCCCAACACCACGCAGCATATTGCCATCGAGCGGCTCAAACGCTTGGCTGGCGCCAATCTGACCTATGTGCCGTATCCGGGCGGCGCCACCACCATCAACGCGCTGCTCGGCGAGCACATCACGGCTGCGGTGCTGAACTGGTCGGAAATCGGCGAGCACATCGTCGCCGGCAAGGCCCGCGCGCTGGCGACCATGGCGCCACAACGCATCGAGCCGCTGCCGGATCTGCCCACCGTCGCGGAATCCGGCTACCGGGATTTCGAAACCGACGTCTGGTTCGGCGTGGTGGCGCCGGCCAAGACGCCGAAGGAAACCGTCGCGCAGTTGATCGATTGGTTTCGCGCTGCCGTGACCGCGCCGCCGGTCAAGGCCAAGCTTGTGGCACAAGCGCTTTATCCCAATCCGAAATGCGGCGCCGACTTCGACGCCCATCTGCGGCGCCAGGCCGCGTCATTGACTCAGCTGATTCACGACCTCGATTTCAAGGCGGAATAGCCAAGTTCGCTTCACGACGCGAACGGCACCCAGGCGCGCTGCACCGCCGGGCGCGCCTCGATGGCGTCGTGCCAGCGCTTCACATTGACGTAATCGTTCAGCCCGATGTCCCGCACGCCGTGGATGTGCACGTCCGAATACATGGTCATGTCGGCGATCGAATAGGCGCCGCCGAAATATTCGTGTGACTCAAGGTGCCGGTTGAGGATGCCGAGCATGTCGCGCAGGTTGGCCTCATAGTGTTCTTGTGCCGGCGGCGCTTTGATCGGCGAGCGTATCGTCCAGTGCCCGAACTGCTGCGCCAGCGTGGTGAAGGTCGCCGAGCCGTAGAACAACCATTGATCCACCTTGGCTCGGGCCGCCCCCTCGCTCGGATAGAATTTTCCGGATTTCTCCGCGAGATATTTGAGGATCGCGCCGGACTCGCAGACCGTGACCTGGGCGCCGCCGGGCCCGTCATGATCGACGATGGCGGGAATCTTGTGACCGGGGCTGATCTTCATGAAGTCCGGCGCCATTTGCGCCTTTTTGCGTAGATCGACCGGGATGATTTTGTGCGGCAGGCCCGTCTCCTCCAACATCACGCGCGGCTTGTAGCCGTTGTCGGTGATCCACGTATAGCAATCGATCATCTCGTCCTCCTCAATGCGGCGGCTATTGTGACTCAAGCCGCCGTGAATGTCGCGTCGGTCATGTCGGCCATTCCTCGGCGGTGACGGCGGCCGCATCGGCGCCGATGAAGTCCTGCAGACTGTCCTGGCTTTCGGCCTCGAGCCCGTCGAGCGCGTCGAGCAGGGTATGCTTGATCTCGGCGATCAGTCCGAGGCCGCGGAACACTAGGCCGGAATAAACCTGAATGAGACTGGCGCCGGCGCAGATTTTGGCGAGCGCGGTGGCGCCGGAATCGATGCCGCCGACGCCGATCAGCGGGAACACGCCCTCGACCCGGACATAGGTCTCGGCCAACATGCGGTTGGCGAGCGTATAGAGCGGCCGGCCCGACAGGCCGCCGGCCTCCTTGGCGATCGCAGTCTCGAGCAGATTCGGCGGCCGCGCCACGGTGGTATTGCCGACGATCATGCCGTCGACCCGGCGCGAACGTGCGATGCCGACGACGTCGTCGAGATCGCCCAACGACAGATCCGGCGCGATCTTCAACAGCACCGGTGTCGGGCCGGCGTTCGGCGCGACGCGCTCGCGGGCATCGACCACGCGAGCCAACAAATCGTCGAGCACAGACGCCTGCTGCAGATTGCGCAGGCCCGGCGTGTTGGGCGAGGAAATATTGACGGTGACGTAGCTCGCCACCGCAGCAAAACGCTCGATCAGTTGTACGTAATCGGCAACGCGATCGGCGGAATCCTTGTTGGCGCCGACATTGATACCGACGATGCCCCCACCCCACCCTCCCCCGCTTGCGGGGGAGGGAAGGGAGGGGGCGCCGCGGGCTGCGAGCCGCCGGAGCGCGGCATCGGCGCCTTGCGAATTGAAGCCAAGCCGATTGATGACGCCGTGATCGGCGTTGAGCCGGAACAGCCGCGGCCGCGGATTGCCCGGCTGCGGCAGTGGCGTGATGGTGCCGACTTCGACGAAGCCGAAGCCTAAGCGCAGCAGAGCATCGGGCACCTCGGCGTTCTTGTCGAAGCCCGCGGCGATGCCGATCGGGTTTGGAAAATTGAGTCCGAACGCCCGCAGCGCCAGCCGCTTGTCATCGCGTGGCGCCGGCGGCAGCGGGGCGAATTTCAACATTTTGATCGCCAGCCGGTGGGCGTCTTCCGGGTCGAGTGCGTGCAGAAACGGCCGGGCGAGGCGATCGAGAAAACCGATCACGGTTTTAGCTCCGGAAAAGCCCGTTGGCCGTCGATCTCGTCGGGTAGCGGCCGCGCCCAGCGCACCGCCGACAGCGGCAGCGCGGCGTATAGATGCGGAAACAGTTCGTTGCCCCGGGAGCGTTCCCACTTCAGCGCCGGGCCGAGCGCGTCGCCGTCAACGGCGACAAGCATCAAGCCGGGCTGTCCGGCGAAATGCTTGGCCGCCGTCTCGGCGACTTGCGCCGCGGTCGAAAAATGGATGAACCCGTCGCGCCGATCGACATCCGATCCGTCAAACGCACCGGCGGCGTCGGCGGCGCGCCACGCTGCCTGTTCGCAGATTTTGTAGATTGTCGTCACACGCGCCCTCGTAATTCGGCGCGACCCTATCGGCCCTTGAGCCTTGAGGCAATAATTCCTATTATGAGAGGGGTCTAAGGGGTTCCAATGCTCACGCACGCGCAGGTCTGGTCGGCGATCGATCGCCTTGCCGCCCGGGCCGGGCTTTCGGCGTCGGGCCTCGCCCGCCGCGCCGGGCTCGACCCCACCACGTTCAACAAATCGAAGCGCATCACGGCATCCGGCCGTGCCCGCTGGCCGTCGACCGAATCGATCAGCAAGGCGCTGGCGGCGACCGGCACCGGCATCGAGACGTTTGTCGGATTGATCCAGGGCGGCGGCGGCGCAGCGCCGACCCGCGGCGTGCCGCTGCTCGGCTTCGCCGAGGCCGGCGCCGGCGGCTATTTCGACGACGGCGGCTTTCCCGCCGGCGCCGGCTGGGACGAAATCGCCTTTCCGGGGGTCGACGACACCCACGCCTACGCGCTGGAAGTGTCCGGCCAGTCGATGGAGCCGGCCTATCGCGACGGCGACGTGATCGTGGTGTCGCCGGCAGCCCCGATCCGCCGCGGCGACCGGGTCGTGGTCAAGACCAGGGACGGCGAGGTGATGGCCAAGGAACTCAAGCGCTCCACGGCGAAATCCATCGAGCTGAAATCGCTCAATGCCCAGCATCCCGACCGCACCATCGCCACCGACGACGTGCTGTGGGTGGCGCGGATTTTGTGGGCGAGCCAGTGAATTAAACCTCCCCCAGAAAGGGGGAGGAGCGAGCCAACGGGTCCGGCCCGAAGTGGCCGGCCCGATGACAGGCTCCGCTCGCAGGTGGGGTCCGCGGCCGTGAGGCTTGTGCAAGCGGCGCCGCCGCGGACCCCCACCTAACCTCCCCCTTTCAGGGGAGGAAAAAATCGCGGAAAAAATCGCGGTTACCCGTGCCACCACAACATGCCGGCGCGGACCAGATAAACCGCGCTGACGGTGAAGATGATGCGCCGCGTCCATTGCCGGAAACCGTGGTCGGTCATGCGCTCGATGACGTACGGCGCCAGCGAGGTTGCGGCGACGGCCAGCGCGATGGCGGGAGCGAGCGCCCATTTCGGCACGTTCGCCATGCCCGACACCGTGCCGAAATAGGCGATGCGCACGATGTGGCTGAGCGACTGCACCGTCGCCTTGGTGGCGTTGGTGGTCTTGCGGTCGAGCATGCTCTTCTGAAAGAAGATGTCGAGAAACAAGCCGCCGACGCCGGCCAGCACCTGGATGATGGTGGTGAGCACGCCGGTGACGAAGGGCACGCCGCGCCATTCGATGTTCGGACGCCAATTGCGCGGCAGCGCTTCGATGGCGAACGGCATCAGGCCGAGGCTTAAGTAGACCATCATCTTGTTCGGCACGAACTTGACCGCGTACATGGCGGCGAACGCGATCACCGCGCCGACCACGTATTTGTAGACGATCGGCCAGCGCACATAGTGTCGCCACCGATAGGCGCGCCAGCCGTTGGCGCAGAACTGGATGATCGAGAACAGGATCATCGCGCTCGAGACGTCGAAGTAGTTGAGCAGCACGCCGAGCAGGATCATGCCGCCGGCCATGCCGAACACGCCGGAGATGAAGGAGCTCAGGAGGATGGTGAGGGCGAGAAGGACGTAGAAGGCGACGGTCATCTTATTTTTTCACCTCCCCCTGAAAGGGGGAGGAGCGAGCGAAGCGAGCAGGTGGGGGTCCGCGGCGGCAACGCTTGCGCAAGCTTCACTGCCGCGGACCCCCACCCTACCCTCTCCCCCTTTCAGGGGGAGGGCTAAAAATTCACGCCGACCTTGCCAGCGCTCCGTCGATCATGTCCATCGTGTTCTTGATGCCGTAGGCAGCGGCGAAGGAGCCGAAGCGCGGGCCCCGCTCCTGGCCGAGCAGCACCTGATAGAGCATGTTGAACCAGTCGAGCGAGACGCCGGGCTTGCCGTCCTTGCCCTTTTTCTTCGCATCGAGGAACGGCTCGCGGCGGCCGACTTCATAGACCACGTCTTGAATAGCTTCCGGCGGCGCATCTGGCGGCAGTTGCGATAGCGCATCGCGCAGATCGATCAGCGCCGCGCGCTCGGTGGAGCCCGGCTCGCGGAATTTTTTCGCCGGCTGCACGAAATCGCGAAAATAGTGGATGGCGTATTCGACCATCGCGGCGAGATGCGGATGCGTCTCTTTCGTCACCCCCGGACGATAGCGACCGATAAAACCCCACAAGGTCTCGGCGTTCTCGGCGTTCGACGCGGTGACCAGCGATAGCAGCATGGCGAACGGCACCATGTTGTCGGCCTTCGGCGGCGCGCCGCTGTGGATATGCCAGACCGGATTGCCGAGCTGCTCCTTGGCGCCCTGCCGCGGATAGGCATCGAGGAATTGCAGATACTCGTCGACGTGGCGCGGAATAACGTCGAAGTAGAGCCGCTTCGCCGCCTTCGGCTCGCGATACATGAACAGCGACAAGCTCTCCGGGCTGGCATAGCGCAGCCATTCGTCGATCGTCAGGCCGTTGCCTTTTGACTTGGAAATCTTCTGGCCGTTTTCGTCCAAAAACAGCTCGTAATTGAAACCTTCCGGCGGCGTGCCACCGAGCGCGCGGCAGATTTCGCCCGACAGCTTTACCGAATCGATCAAATCCTTGCCGGCCATTTCGTAGTCGATGCCGAGCGCGACCCAGCGCATCGCCCAGTCCGGCTTCCATTGCAGCTTGCAGCGCCCACCGGTGACCAGCGTGGTGACGTGCTCCTTGGTATCGGGGTCTTCGTAGGTGATGGTGCCGGCTTTGGCGTCGTGCGCGACCACGGGAACTTGCAACACGATGCCGGTGCGCGGCGAGATCGGCAGGAACGGCGAGTACGACTCGGCCCGCTCCTCGCGCAGCGACGGCAGCATGATGTTCATCACCGCGTCGAAGCGCTCCAGCACTTTCAGCAGCGCCGCATCGAACCGGCCCGACGTGTAGCATTCGGTCGACGATATGAATTCGTAATCGAAGCCGAATTGGTCGAGGAAGGCACGCAGCCGCGCGTTGTTGTGCGCGGCGAAGCTCTCGTGGGTACCAAACGGATCGGGCACCTGCGTCAGCGGCTTGCCGAGATGCTGCGCCACCATGTCCTTGTTCGGCACGTTGTCCGGAACTTTGCGCAGTCCATCCATGTCGTCGGAAAACGCGATCAGCCGCGTCTTGATCTTGTCGTCGGTAATGACGCGAAAGGCATGGCGCACCATGGTGGTGCGCGCCACTTCGCCGAAGGTGCCGATATGCGGCAGGCCGGACGGACCATAACCGGTCTCGAAGATCACCGCGTCCTTCGGCGCCTTCTTCAGCCGCGCCACGATCTTGCGCGCCTCCTCAAACGGCCAAGCATGAGACTGCTCGGCCAGTTCGCGCAGATTCGCGGGGATTTCGGCGGTCGACATCCCTATACCTTTAGAACTTTATCGCCGGCGCATCAAAACGGATTGATCGGGAAATAGCGCAGCCACAAATCGGTGAAGCTGCCCTTCTCCCATTGCCGGAACAGCGCCCAGTTCAAAGCCTGCCGCAACAGATCGTTGCCGCGCTTGACCGCGATGCCGATGCCCTCGCCGAAGAAGCGGCTCTCCAGGAATGGGCCGCCGCGGAAGGCGCAGCAGCCGCCCGAATCGGTGCCGTTGAGCCAGAACGCCAGCGCGATACCGTCGCCGAACAACAGATCGACGTCGCCGTTGCGCAACGCCGCGCGCGCGGCATCGGCGTTGGGATAGGGCCGCAGCTCGGCCTCAGTGAACATCTGCTTGAGAAAAGCTTCGTGCGCGGTGCCGGCGACGACTGCGATCTTCTTGCCCTCGAGCAGCTCCGGCAGCACGTCGCCGATGCCGCTGTCGAGGCGCGCCACGAACCGCGCCGGCGTGCGGTAGTACGGATCGGTGAAATCGGCGCGGCGGCGCGTCTCGGCAGTGGGCGCGATCGAGGCGATCACGGCGTCGCCGCGATTGTCGGCCAGCGCGTCGAGCAGCGTGTCGAAGCGGCGCGCCTGGATGGTGCAGGTCACCTTGATCTCGTCGCAGAGCAGCCGCGCCAGATCGACGTTGAAGCCGGCCGGATTGCCGTCCGGCCCGGCATAGTCGAACGGCGGATAGTCCGTCTCGGTGAGGAAGCGGATGGTCTGCAGGCGGCTGAGGTCGGGCCGCTCGGGCCGGCGTCGCGGGTCCCAGAAGCCGGGAACGGCAACGCTGCGCTGTTGGACGGCGTTGTTGTCCTGCGCCGCCGCCGGTGGCGCGGCAAGAACCGCGGGCGACAGTGCGCCGGCGAGGCAGACGCTCAGCCGGAGCGCGGCCGCCAGCCAATAGATGCAGTAGCGGAGTATTGCCATTCCAGATTGCGCCGTTGCCTAACCGTGGCGGGATCTTGGAGCCCGCGCCTTGCGCCGCCGAGCCGGGGCTTAGAGCATGATCGGGGAAAGGGAAAGACGGATTTGCCGAAAACCTGGCGCTTTAATGCGAGGCGACTGCGCCATGCGCAAGGACTGAATCGGCAATATGGCGTGCGGAAACCGGCGCCGGCTTCAGCAAAGACGCTGCCCTTCCGGCAGTCCGCCCATGAGCTCGGCCTCGATGGCGGCCAGCTCCAATAAATACGACAAGGTCTCGCAGCCGTCGGTGCGCGCCAGACGCGCCAGCTCCCTTGTCAGCTCGCCGATATATCGGGCGGACGGACGCGGCTTATCGTCGATGGTGATCGGTCTGATACGATGCGCAGACATGAGCGACCAAGTGGCAGAGAGGAACTTCGCATCTGCAAGACACCAACACTTCGCCATACTGCCTGAGCCTGCGATTATTTGCACGAGGCTGCAAACATTTTTCTTCTTTATACCCTATCAATATCGCCCGGCTGCAATGATTTCATCTGGCGCGGTGCAGTTCGTGCGTCCGCACGCGCGGCGGCGGCGGCGCAAGTTCTTTGCCAGCAAGTCCTTGGCCAGCAAGTTCTTGGCCAGCAAGTCCTTGGCCAGCAAGTCCTTGGCCGGCCGGAACCGCGGCAGTGCGTTGGGCTGACTGGTGCGGCACCAACAAGTCCGTCAAGGTCCGCAACAGCGGTGCGTGCCGATCCAGATTGAGCCCATCGCGGGCGTAGATGCCGGCCTTGTTGGCCGGCAGCGCGGGCAAGCCGTCGCGGACGATTTCGATGCCGGGGATAATGCAGCGTGCCTGCGTCGCCAGCACGCCGAGGCCCGCCGCGACGGCGGCAAGCCGTGCCGAGAACTCCGGAGCGGAAAACGCAACAAAGAACTGCATACCGCTATTCTCGAGCAATTCCACCGCAACCCGATCGCCGGTCGTTCCCGGCCAGCTGACCAGCGGTATCGGCGCGCCGGGACGAAGCGCAAGCTTCGGCGACTTCATCCAAACCGTCGGCTCGGACCATTGCGCGATGGCGATGCGCGGCGAGTTGATCGTATTGCACAGATAGGCGATGTCGATTGAGCCGACATTGAGGTCGCCGAGCAGCCCTTCGACCCTGTCGCAGCGGAAGCTGACCTGTTCGCTCGCCGAGCAGCGTTCGAAAATCTCGACAAGAAGTTCGCGTCCGAGCCAACTCGGCAGACCGATGACGAACTGGCGCGGCGCCGAATTCGGCCCGGCAAAGGTGAGAAGCTCGTCGTTCATGGAAAGCATGCGCCGCGCATATTGCAGCACCAGCAGGCCGCGCTTTGTCGGGGTCATGTAGCCCTGCCCCTTGGCGAAGATGCTGCCGCCAAGCAGCCGGCCGAGGCGAGCGATCTGCGAGCTGATTGCCGATTGCGTCAGGTCGAGCGCTTCCGCTGCCCTGGTATAGCTGCCGGTGTCGACGATGGTGACCAGCGCCCTGAGCAATTCGATGGGAATGTTCTTCTTGGTATGACGTCGATGCATGTCATCGCTCTCCCCAGCCGCGCCGCGCCGCTGCCAGCACGACGAGGCAACGGAACCCCCGAGCTTGGATAACGGCGGAACAGCACAGCGCCGCCGCGAGCAATGTGGCCGTCTCAACTGAGGACGCTAAATTCCCGACGCGGCACTGCAATCTCATGACGCGACACCGCGCTGGAACGCCCCACCGGGCGGCGCGCCATCATGCCACAACTTGCCGACGTGAAGATAGGTGCTGGCTTACCGTGCCGGTCCGATGCCTGTCAGGAATCGCCTGACGAAACAATCGCTTCGACCAGGCGAACCACCGAACGCCGAAGGCTGGTGTTCTTGATCTTGATGAAGGCCCGGACCAGCGCATGGCCGTCGGCATTGCCGAGAAAGTCGGTGATATAGGCCAGCGACGGGCCGTCGCCGCTCTTGCGTGAGCCGCCGAAAGATTGCGGCGCGCCCTCGAAGAAGAACGGCACCGGGACCTCGAGAATATGCGAGATTTCCTGCAGCCGGCTGGCGCTGATGCGGTTGGTGCCCTTTTCGTATTTCTGGACCTGCTGGAATGTCAGGCCGAGCTGGTCGGCGAGCCGCTCCTGGCTCATGTGCAGCATGAGGCGTCGCATGCGAACGCGGCTGCCGACGTATTTGTCGGTGGGATTAGGGAATTTTATGGACATCATAGATCTCCGGGCCCCTCGTCATTAGTCCTGTCCTGTTTTAATTCCGGAGGCAATCCCCGGTTGCAAGTTTTCCGCCGATTGATTCAGCCCTTATGCGTCCCACGCATAAGTCCAAGCCAACGCGTTGGGCTGATGACGTGGGCAGCGGAGCGCTTTTCGCGGGGTTGGGGGTCTTCTAAAGGTAGCGGCGCAAATCTGCGGCCGCCGCGTCAGCGGTTCGCTTCAAGTCGAAGGGCGCGACGAACCGGCCGTCTTTATCCATGAGATAAACGATGGCGGTGTGGTCCATCGTGTAGTCGCCGCCGTCGAGCGGAACTTTCTTGGCGTAGACCCGGTAGGCTTTGATCGCCGCGTCGATCGACGCCTGATCGCCGGTCAGCCCGCGCAAATGCGGATCGAAATTGGACAGATAATCCTTGAGCACCGCCGGCGTGTCGCGCTCGGGATCGACGGTGATGAACAAGGCGCCCGCGCGATCCGCGTCGGGCCCGAGTGTTTTCAGAACTTGCGACACATCGAACAGCGTGGTGGGGCAAATGTCGGGGCAGTGGGTGAAGCCGAAGAACACCAGGAACGGACGGCCCTTCATGTCCTGGTCGGTCACCGGCTTGCCGTTCTGGTCCTCGAGACGAAATGGGCCGCCGACACCGGCGACCGCCTGGCCGATCGGCGACGGCACATGTCTGCTGAATACCAGGATGGCGCCGAAGAACAGCACCAGGCCGCTGAGGAAGGCGGCGAGCAGCAGCGCGACGCGGGAGGTTTTGTCGTTCACCGGCATTCTCCGCTCATCCGAAGCATGCGGCAAAGCCGGCCCGGATGGTTTCGAAAAAGACCGTCGCCCCGTAATGCGCCCAGAGCAGAACCGCACCCAACAGCGCAACCGCAACCACCGCGCCGGCCAGCAACAGCGGCCGCGACATCGAAGGTGAATGGGGTGCGACGGTCTCGGGCATCGGTACAACTCCGGCTAGCCCGTACATAGGCCGGAACCGGACGAGCGACAACCGGCGGCGCCTGCCGCGGGGCCAGACCGCCGGCCTACTGGCAGGGGCGATAGAGCGCCGTAAGCTCCTGGCCGCGCAGCCGAATGAGTCTTGGCGTTAGGCCGCCGTGATGGTCGATCCAGGCGCGGATCTGCGCCGGATAGTGCCGCATCACCAGCGCGCTGCCGGCGCGGGTCGGCACCAGCTCGCGCGACGCGTCATCGTAATAGGACGCGGCATGGAACCCGAGCACCGCGCGTTGGGTGACGCAGACATGGTCGCGCGGCACGATCCCGGTCAGCAAGGTGCACGCCGACAGGCACGGACCGTCGATGACGACACGATCGCCGGATGCACGCACCGCCTCGAACTTGCGAATGTAGGAAAAGACTTCGCCGCCCGGATCGTCGAAGATGCGAACCTCCGCCGACGCCGTAGAAGGCGCCGCGATGGACAACGCCATAAAGCTCAAGACCGCCGACATAAGCGCGGCGGCCGCAGCGACCTGCCATTTCATGGTCACGCTCTCCCCCTTCAATCGAACGCGACCCTGACGTCGTATTGTGGCAATACTTCGAGAACGCGTCAGGATTAATCACAAAACGATCGCGGGGTTTTTTGCTCTTTCTTTGCGCGTCGCAGTTCGGTTCCATGCGAAGGCCGAACGCGCGCCCGGCGCGCGGCGCCGCCTCGCAGCCATGCGCGGACGACGGCAAAAAGGGGTGCTATAAGGAACCGACGATCAAGGACGCGGAGGCGGGAACCGACCATGGCGCGGGATTTTGAGGATCATTGCTGGAAAGATGTCATCGACGCCGACACTGTCGCGATCTATCAGGCCTATCGGCGCCAAACCTATGTCGGCGACAATCCGGCGGTGCTCGCCATCGACCTCTACAATAAGGCCTATCTGGGCGGGAACCGCCCGGTGCGCGAGGTCGATCGGGAGTTTTCCGGTGCTTGCGGCGAGCATGCCTGGAAGGCGCTGCCGCTGACGCAAAAACTGTTCGCCGCGGCGCGCCGCGCCCGCGTGCCGGTGATCTACACCACCCGCCATGTCGATACCGGCGGCGTGCAATCGACCAACCGCACCATGGGCCGCCAGCGCGACGACGTTTACGGCATCAAGGCGGAACTGGCGCCGCAGCCGGGGGAACTGGTGATCTACAAGGAGCGCGCCTCGGGTTTCTTCGGCACGCCGCTGATCGCGCACCTGCAGCAACTACGGATCAATTCGCTGATTATCTGCGGCGAGAGCACGTCGGGCTGCGTGCGCGCCTCCACGGTGGACGCCTTCTCCTACGGCTTCCACAACGTGGTGGTCGAGGAATGCACCTACGACCGCTCGATGATCAGCCACAAGGTCAATCTGTTCGACCTGCATCACAAATATGCCGACGTGATGCATGTCGAAGACGTTCTGGCCCATCTCGACGGCCTTGCCGTCGAACGCAAAGTGGCCTGACACCCGACATTCCCTGACAAACTCCCACAAACGAGCGTTCCCATGTCCACGACCGCCGCGCGCCGCACCAACGTCCCCGATTACACCACGGCCTATTATTTTCTCGAGGGCTTGAGCGAAATCGGCATCGATTATCTGTTCTGCAATTTCGGCACCGATCACGCTCCGATCATCAACGAGATGGCGCATCGCAAGCAGCGCGGCGAAGTGATGCCGAGCGTGGTGCGCTGTCCACACGAGAACACCGCGGCCCATATGGCCGCCGGCTATGCCTTCGTCACCGGGCGCGGCCAGGGCGTGCTGGTCCATGTCGACGTCGGCACCGCCAATACCGCCAACGCCATGCATAACCTCTATCGCAGCCGCCTGCCGGTGCTGCTGATGGCCGGCAAGGCACCCTATACGGTCAACGACGAGCTAGTTGGCTCGCGCGACACCTACGTGCATTTCATCCAGGAACCGTTCGATCAGGCAAGCCTGGTGCGGCCTTATCTGAAATGGGAATGGACCTTACCCTCGGGCGTCGTCGTCAAGGAAGCGCTGCGGCGCGCCCATTCGATCATGCAGAGCGAGCCGCGCGGCCCGGTTTATCTGATGATGCAGCGCGAGACGCTGACGCAGCGTTGGGCGACCGATGAGATCCACCGCTATTCCGAAGATCAATTTGCCGCCACCGGCGGCGGCGGCGCCGATCCAAAGCTCGTGGCCGCGCTCGCCGACAAGCTCATGACGGCGGAAAATCCGATCCTGATCACCGGTTATGCCGGGCGCCACGATCATGCCTCCAAGGCGATCGACGCGCTGGCGCAATTCGCCGGCATCGCCGTCTACGAAGCCAACATGACCAACAATATCTCCCACGACAGCCCGTGCTTCGTCGGCTTTTCTCCCGACAAGGCGGTGCCGAATGCCGACGTCGGCATCCTGGTCGACGTCGACGTGCCGTGGTTTCCGAGCGACGTGAAGACGAATGAAAAATCTTTCTGGGCGCATATCGACATCGATACGCTCAAGCCCGGCTCGCCGATGTGGACGTTCCCGGGCAATCTGCGCATGCAGGGCGATTCAGGCCGCATCCTCGAGCAGGTGCTCGACGCGCTGAAAGCAAAGGCGACGCCGCGCTTCAAGGCCGCCGCCGCGGAGCGCCTCGGGCGCATCAAGGTTTTACGCGACGAGCGCGCCGCCCGCGCCGCAAAGCTGGCGGCGGACAAGGGCAAGCTCGGCGCGATCAATCCGCATTACCTGATGGCCGAGCTCGGCAAGGTGCTTGACGACGATGCCATCATTTTCAACGAGGGCGTCACCAATGCGGGCGCGGTGCTGTTGCAAATCCCGCGCAAGCGGCCCAACACCACCATGCGCTCCGGCGGCGGCGGGCTCGGCTGGTCCGGCGGCCTGGCGCTCGGCGCTAAACTTGCCGCGCCCGAGCGGATGATGGTGCAAATCTCCGGCGACGGCGGCTTTTATTTCGGCAATCCGAGCTCGGTGTTCGCGGTGTCGCAGCAATACAAGCTGCCGATCTTTTCCATCGTCATGGACAATACCGGCTGGAACGCGGTGAAGCAGTCGACCTTGCGGGTGTTTCCGGAAGGCGAAGCCAAGGCGGCGAGCGAGTTCGAATCCGAGCTCGCGCCCAAGGTCGCCTTCACCAAGGTCGGCGAGGCGTTCGGCGCCTATGGCGAAGAGATCGGCGACCCCGCCGACGTGCCGGCCGCGATCGCGCGCTGCCTCAAGGAAGTCCGCGGCGGCCGCTCGGCGCTGCTGCACGCGCGCGTGACGAAAATGTAGCACGGCTGCGGCCGCGCAGAGTAAAGGCGTACCGGCATCGAAAACGTTCAGTATCTCGAACGTTATGACCGATGTTTATCTTTTATTGCAGTGCCATTTTTATTACAGCGTTATGGCGCTGAACCTGTGCGCGCGATTTGCCTACGTACCGATGTCGGCTTATCGTCGGACGCCCTCGTACAGATGGTATTGGAATGCGTACCATCGATGCCGTACACCTCGGATTGATGCTTGCGGCGCTGGCCATTACGTATTTGGTGCCGTTCGAGTTGCTATTGTTGTCTTACGTGGTTCTGGGCCCGGCGCACTATTTCACCGAGATTTCCTGGCTGCACGATCGCAAATATTTTCTGCCGCAGCGTAATGTCGCGTTCGGGCTTGCCGGCGTGGCGGTGATCGCGGCGCTGATCGATAATGCGGCGTGGTTCGGTTTCGTCGTCTGGATGGCGTTCGTGGCCTGCGCGCTATTGACCACCACCACCGCCGCGCAAAGTGCCATATTGACCGTCGTCGCGCTCATCGTGACCGCCGTCATGGCCGCGAACGGATCGTCGCTGGCGGTGCTCGGCATATTGCTGCCGACCTTGATTCACGTGTCGTTGTTCACGCTGGTGTTCATGACCCTGGGTGCATACCGCGCGGGCAGCAAGGCGCAGGCGCTTTTGGTTATCGTTTATCTCACGGCGATCGGCATTATTCTCGCGGTGCCGCCGTCGGCAGCGACGCAAATCCCGGCCTTCGCCAAGGCCGGACAGGACTATTTCGGCAATGTCGGTCCGGCGCTGGGGCGGCTTCTCGGTATCGGCGACCTGAAACTCGATACGCGGCTAACCAGCCTGCTCGCCTTCGTTTACACCTACCACTACCTCAATTGGTTCATTAAGGCCGACGTGATCCGCTGGGCGGAGATTCCAAGGCTGCGCCTGGCGCTCGTGGTCGTCGCCAGCGCCGCTTCGACCGCGCTTTACTTCTACAATTACGCGTTCGGCTTCACGGTCCTGCTGGCGCTCAGCCTCGTGCATGTGGTGTTGGAATTCCCGCTCAACAGCCTTGCGCTCCGGCAGCTCGGCGCCGCCATCAGCCAAGGTTTTGCGCAGCATTTGCACCGGCGGGCGTGAGGGCTGGAGCCAAACAAACGTGCTGTTTCCGTCGATCTCGTTCCATTTCTCGCCTTCGCGTCTGAAGTTTACGCGGCAAGGGTAAAGACACCGGGCCGAAACCGGACGACAATGCAGGGCATACCGCCGACCGGGAGGAACCGACATGAACCTTCGTATCGTCGCCGTTCTGGCATCGCTATGTTTCATTTTGGCATCCGCGCCGTCCCATGCTCAATCCGGCGATGTCATCGTCGAGAAGAAGACGTTCGAGCTGCCGACCTACACCACGGTCGGGGGCGACACCATCAAGGCGGTGAAGATCGGATGGGAAGCCTTCGGCACGCTCAATGCCGATAAGTCGAACGCCATCCTGGTGACCCATTACTTTTCGGGCACCAGCCACGCATTCGGCAAGTATACGCCCGCCGACCCGGTCGCCGGCTACTGGGACGCCATCATCGGGCCCGGCAAGGCCATCGACACCAACAAATACTACGTGCTCTCGTCCGACACGCTGGTGAATCTCAATGCCAAGATGGCCAATGTGGTGACGACGGGACCTGCGAGCATCAATCCCGACACCGGCAAGCCCTATGGCATGAGCTTTCCGGTGGTCGGCATCGAGGATTTCGTCCGCGTCCAGAAAGCGCTGATCGACAGCCTCGGCATCAAGAAAATCAAGGCGGTGGTCGGCGCCTCGATGGGTGGATTGCAGGCCTACCAATGGGCGGCAAGCTATCCGGACAGTGTTGATCGCATTGTCGCGGTGGTGGCCTCCCCCAGCGCGGAGCCGTTTCTGATCGGCTGGCTCGACATGTGGGCGCAGCCGATCCGGCTCGATCCGAAGTGGAATAACGGCGACTATTACGGCAAAGAGCCGCCGCTCGACGGCCTCAAGGCGGCGCTCGAGATCGTAACCCTGCAAGCCAATAGCTGGGAATGGGCGCGCAAGACGTTTGGAACGGCGCCCGCCGAGGCCGGCAAGGATCCGGCGAAAGCGCTTGCGAACAAGTTCAAGATTGAAGCGGTTCTCGAGCAAGCGGCGGCGGCGCGCGCTGCCGTGGCCGATGCCAATCATTTTCTTTATCTGTGCCGGGCCAATCAGCTCGCTGCGGTAGACCCGGCAAATATCAAGGTGCCCGCGCTCGTGCTCTATGCGCCCAACGATCTGGTCTTCCAAGAGCCGGTCGTTCAGGAGGCGATCCAAAGGATCGCGGCCGCCGGCACATCAGTCGAGAGCGCGACGCTGGTGGGGCCGAACGGTCATATCAACGCCTTCACCCAAATCACCCAGCGGGCCGCCGAGATCACCGCATTCCTCGCCAAGTAGCCGATCCATTGTGCAGTCGGTCGGCATCGCCAAGGCTATTCGGCTTTGATGTTGGCGTTGCGGATGATCTTGCCGTACTTGTCCATTTCGCTGGCGATGTATTTGGCAAAATAATCCGGCGTCGAGCCGATCGCCTCGAAGCCGAGCGCGGTCAGGCGCGCCTTGACGTCGGGCTGGGCGAGAACTTTGGCGATGCCGGTTTGCAGTTTTGCGGTGATATCCGCCGGCAAATCCTTCGGACCCCACAGCCCATACCACGACACGAATTCAAAACCCGGCAAGCCGGATTCCTCGACCGTCGGAATGTCCGGCGCCGCGGGCTGGCGCTTGAGGCTCGTGATCGCCAGCGCCTTGATGCGGCCGCCTTGCGCCTGCGGCAGCGACGACAGCATCGGATCGGCGAGCAGCTGGATCTGCCCGCTCATCAGATCGGTCAGCGCCGGGCCGGTGCCTTTGTAGGCGATGACCAGCGTATCGACATGGGCCTCGCGCTTGAGGAGCTCGATCACCAGATGGCTGGCCGAGCCGATGCTGGTGGTGCCGAAAGTGTATTTCTGCGGGTCTTTGCGGACGAGGTCGAAAAAATCTTTCAGATTGTTGGCCGGCACGCTCGGCGTCGTCGAGACGATCAGGGGACCGGCAGCGATCAGCGTCACCGGCGTGAAATCCTTCACCACGTCGAACGGCACGCTTTTGTACAAGAACGGATTGACGACATGGAGCGACGCGGTGAGCAGCAGCGTGTAACCGTCCGGGTCGGCCTTGGCGACTACATTGGCGCCGACATTGCCCGAGGCGCCGCCGGCGCGGTTTTCGACGATGAAATGCGGGCCGACAGTCTGATTGAGCTGATCGACGATGATGCGCGCCACGCCGTCGACCGATCCACCCGGCGGGAACGGCACGATCACCGTCACGGTGCGGGCTGGATAGTCTTGCGCTGAGGCCATCGGCGAGACCGCGAGAGCGGCACACACCACGGCAACCGAGATAATACGTCTCACAGCTACTTCCCTTCCTGACTAGAACGCGCCCGGATAACTTCCGCCGTCGATCAGCAGATTCTGGCCGGTGATATAGCCGGCATGGGTGGAACACAGAAACGCGCAAAACGCGCCGAGCTCGGCCGGATCGCCGTAGCGCTTCGCCGTGCTCGCCGCGGCGCGTTCGCGAAAAACCTGCTCGAAGGTCTTGTTGGTGCCCTCGAGCAGGCCGCGAATATGGCGGTGCTGGGCGTCACTGTCGAATATGCCCGGCAGGAGATTGTTGATCGTAACATTGCGCGCCGCCGTTTGCCGGGCGAGGCCGCCGGCGAAGCCGACCAGGCCGGAGCGGGCGCCGTTCGACAGCCCAAGCTCGGCCTGCGGCACTTTCACGCTGCGCGACACGATGTTGATAATCCGCCCAAACCCGCGCGCGGTCATGCCATCGACCGTGAGCCGCATCATCTCGATCGGGCCGAGCATCATGTCGTCAAGCGCGGCGATCCAATCGTCGCGCGCCCAGTCGCGGAAATTGCCGGGCAGCGGACCTTGCGAATTGTTCACCAGGATATCGGGCTGCGCACAGGCGCCGACCGCGGCGGCGCGGCCGTCGGGCGTGGTCAGGTCGGCGGCGACAGTGACAACTTTAACGCCGGTCGCCTGTGCGATCTCGACAGCTGTACGCTCGAGCGCATCGCGCGTCCGCGCAACGATCGTAAGATTGACGCCTTCCCGCGCCAGCGCGAACGCGCAGGCCTTGCCGAGACCTCGGCTGGCGCCGCAGACCAGCGCTTGTCTACCCCTAATGCCGAGATCCATGATTATTTCTCGTCATTCCGGCCGAGCCAACGGGTCCGGCCCGAAGTGGCCGGCCCGATGACAAGCTCCGCGAGAGCCGGAATCCATATCCACGATCCAAGCAGGCATTGCGTCGACTGTGGTTATGGATTCCGGGTTCGCGGGCTTACGCCCGCGCCCCGGAATGACGGTCAGGCTGCCACGGCCGCAAGGGCTTTAAGCTTATAGCCGTAGGTTTTGTCGAGGCCGAGATCGGCGACGATGCGCAGGCCCTTGCCGAGCGCTTCGGCGTCGAGGCCGGTGAGCGGCTTGCGCAGGTCGCCCGACGGCATGCCGAGCGCCTTCATCAGCGACTTCACCGCGACCGGGTTGATCGCCGAATAGGTGAAGTGCAAGAGCGGCAACAGCCGCAGATATTCGCGCTTGAAGTTTTCGGCCTCGGCATAGCTCGCCCACGGCGTCGAGATCGTCGCCAATTCGGCCGGCGCGATATTGCCGGTCATGTTCGCGGTGCCGTGGCCGCCGAGGCTCATGGTCGGCACTACGAGGCCGAGATTGGGGCTGTCGCAGCACATCACCGACACGTCGGGCTTGGCGGCCAGCACCTGCGCCACCTGGCCGACGCGGGCGGTGGATTCCTTGTGCACCACGTAGTTCGGATGCTTGAAGATGCGGATCAGATTGTCCCAATTGAGGTCGCTCTTCACCCGCGGCGGATTGTTGTAAATGCCGAGCGGCAGGTCGGTGGCGTCGGCGACGTCGAGGAAGAATCGCTCGATGTCGGCCTCCGGCGCGCAGATATAGGCCGGCGCGGCGAGGATCGCGCCGTCGCCGCCGTTATCCTTGGCGAAGCGCACGCTGGCGATGGTCGATTCGGTGTTGTTGCCGGTGCAGCCGAAGAAGATCGGCATCTTTTCCGACTTCATCTTCGCCGTCTCGACGACGATCTTCTTCTTCTCCTCGGGCGAGAGCATGGAGGTCTCGCCGGTCGAGCCCATGATCAGCACCGCCTTGGTGCCGTGTGCCTCCTGGAAGGAAAGCAGGCTCTTGAAGGCGGCGAAATCCACCGACCCGTCCTTGTTGAACGGCGTGATCAGCGCGACGAACGAGCCGGTGATTTTCTGCTTGGGCATGTCGTTCAATCTCCGAGGTTCGACTCCCTCCCCCTTGTGGGGAGGGTGGGGTGGGGGTCGGGAGGTGACGCGCGAGCGTCGACGTTCACAAAGTACCTCTCGACCCCCACCCCTACCCCTCCCCACAAGGGGGAGGGGAAAAGATTTTATACGCTGCAGTGACCGATGAACCTCTCCGGCGGCCGCTCGCCCCATTGCGACCGCAGCGCTTCTTCCGCGGCAATGAGATTGGAGCCGTTGGCGAGATTGAGCCGGTCGCTGTCGGCCCAATGCTCGTGGACGCGGCCCCACGGATCGGCCCAGTAATCGTAGACTTGGCTGCCCAGCACATGGCGGCCGATGCCCCACATATGCTCGTACTTGCCGCTCTCTTTCAGGTACTCGTGGCCCATGCAGACATCGTCGATATCCGGCACCTCGAAGGAGAAGTGATTCAAGCCGGTCTTCTCGGAATTGAGACAGAAGAAGACGTGATGATCGACGTAGGTATCGCCGCGGTCGCAGCGGTTGAACGATCCGATCAGATTGTCCTTGTTCTCGGCGTAGACGTCGTCCGAGCAGATCAGGCCCAGCGTCTCGCGGAACCAGCCGACGGTCTCGCGAAATTTTGACGACATCATCACGCCGTGGCCGATGCGCTTGACGTGGGCCGGCCCCCTGGGCAGCCGCATCAACTCGCCGGCGCGCGCGGTCGGCGCCTCGCCCGAGTTGAGCTTCTGCCGCTTCACCGGGATCGGCGCGACCTGTTCGATGCCGCACACCACCTCGATCTGGTAGCCGTTCGGCTCGGTCAGGCGCACCCGCTTGCCGCCGCCGGGCTCGTCGATGTTTTCGATGCCCGAGGCGCCCGGCGCCTTGGCGACCTTCTTCAACTCGTCCTCGTTGTCGACGTAATAGGCGATGCCGACGAATTTCGGGTCGCCCTTCTCGGTGATGTGGATGTGGTGCGCCGGATCGGTGCCGCGCATGTAGAGCGCGTTGGCGGTACGCTCCGCCCGATGCATGCCGAAACGGGTGAGGAACTCCTCCGCCGCGTCGAGATCGGGCGACTTGAGCCGTCCGTAGGCGATATCGGTCACTTTAGTCCAAGCCATATGCGCTCTCCCCGGGAATTCGTTGTGCCGGATGTTCGAAACAATCTTGCCACGTCCGAGCCGGCCGGGCTAGCGGCGAAGAGTTGCACCGGCGCAGCGGCAGGATTGCCCGCGCCTCATAAGAAAACCCCGCCGTGTCGCCACGGCGGGGTTTCTGAACTGGCTCCGAGCAGCCGTTTTTACGCGTGATAATCGGCCGCCACGGTCTCATCGACGCGCTTGGCACCCATGGCGTTGAAGATCGGCGTCAGCACGATCGCGATCACCAGGTTGAGGATCACGGTGTAGAGCGCGGCGTAGCCTGGGAACGAATGGCCGGCGATCACCAGCGGATAGTTCGGGGCCCAATTCGCCGCGTTGAACATCCAAATCCCCGTTCCGGTGCCCACGGCCCAGCCGATCAGCAGCGCCCAATCGTTGAACCAGCGGGTATAGACGCCGAGCATCACCGACGGCAGCGTCTGGATGATCAGGATGCCGCCCAGGAGTTGCAGGTAGATGGCGTATTGCGTCGGTACGAAGATGATGAAAATGAGCGCGCCCAATTTGACGATGAGCGATACCCACTTCGCCATCTGCGCTTCTTCCTTGTCGGTCGGGTTCTTGTTGATGAACTCACGATGGATGTTGCGGGTGTAGAGATTGGCCGCGGCGATCGACATGATCGCCGCCGGCACCAGCGCGCCGATGCCGACCGCGGCAAAGGCAATGCCGACAAACCACGACGGGAAGCTGTGCAGGAACAGCGCCGGCACCGCGAAATTGTTGCCGAACTGCTTGAAGCCCGCGGCGAACTCCGGCATGGCGCCGACCCCCGCCGCGATGGCGAAGAAGCCGACCAGCGCCAACAGACCGAGCATGAAGGAGTAGCCCGGCAGCATCGCGGCATTGCGGCGGATGGCGCGTCCGCTCGAGGCGGCAAGAATACCGGTGATGGAATGCGGATAGAGGAACAGCGCCAGCGCCGAGCCGAGCGCGAGCGTGGCGTAGATGCCATAGGCGCCAGTGGTGTTGGCGCCGGGCACCGCCAGCAACAGTTTCGCCGGCGGCACCGCCGCAAAGATATGACCGAAGCCGCCGAGCTGGATCGGCACCACGATCACCGCGGCAAAAGCCGTGATGTAGATCAAAATATCCTTGACGATGGCGATCGAGGCCGGCGCCCGCAGCCCGCTCGAATAGGTGAACGCCGCGAGGATGATGAAGGCGATGACCAGCGGCAGGTCGGCGGCAAGGCCGGAGCCGCCGACGCCCATGGCGCCGATCACCACCTGCAGGCCGACCAGCTGCAGCGCGATATAGGGCATGGTGGCGACGATGCCGGTGACGGTGACCGCCAGCGCCAGCCAGCGATTGCCGAAGCGGCCGCGCACGAAATCGGCTGGCGTGATGTAATTGTGCTTGTGGCAGACATGCCAAAGCCGCGGAAATACCAGGAACAGGATCGGATAGATCATGACCGTGTATGGCACCGCGAAGAAGGCGATGGCGCCGGCGCCGAAGGCGAGCGCCGGAACGGCAATGAAGGTGTAGGCCGTGTAAAGGTCGCCGCCGATCAGGAACCAGGTGATGACGGTGCCGAAGCGCCGGCCGCCCAGACCCCATTCATGCAGCAGGTCGAGATCGCCCTTGCGCCATTGCGCGGCGGCGAAACCCAGCCACGTGATGAAGCCGAACAGCGCTATGAAGATGATCAGAGCAGTCCAGTTGACTTCCTGCACGGCATGCCTCCCCGGCTTTTACGTCTTATTTCTTGCGTTTCTGATTGTTTGATCCCGCGACGGCGCGGGGACGATCGACGGATTAGTCTTCGGTCGCAAAATACACGATCGCGGTCAGAACCGCCGCGATGACGACACACAGCATCTGGTACCAATAATAGAACGGGATGCCCGCCCACGACGGCTCGACCGTATTGTAGAACGGCGGCCACAGCACCGCGACGAATTGAATGATGAGGAGCAGGTACCACCAGCTCCAGCCCGAGCGTTCGTTAGCTTTCTGATCCATGGAGTCCACCCCGCGTATCCCATCCCGAACGAGCCTTTCGAGGCTCTTGTCGGCAAGACTAGCCGGTGTGGCGGGGCCGATCAAAGAGAAAAATCAGCGGCAAATTGCGGCGGGGAAGCCAGTTGCGCTGCAGCGCGGCGCAAAATCGACCGCCTCCGCTAAAGCTATGGCGGGCAACCTCGCTGCATTTAGGTTGGCCTGCCAACCGAAGCTGCGAAGCAGCGAAGGTTGGAGCGGGCGATGGGAATCGAACCCACGACACTCAGCTTGGGAAGCTGATGTTCTACCACTGAACTACGCCCGCGAAACACCTTATTCCATCGGCACTTTGTGAGATTATCACCTTAACGCTTGTTTGACACTATTTTGCCGATTTCCTACCAAAGCCTTACGTCATAGGCTTTTCGCCGAACTTGTTTGCCAGCATACCACGGGCTTAATCGTGACACTAGATCGGCCGATGCGCGCCGCGCGAACATGATCTGATTGCGCGTGAGCAGATAAAGCGGCCGCATGAACGCCGCCGCAAGATCAAACCCGACGCCGCAGAAAGAGCGACCTAAAATAACGACACGGACGACGAGCCCGCCATTCGAGAGGGCGGAAGCATCGCTCCGGCCCTTTGTTTATCGGCATTTGTCCGGCCCGAGCACGGCGCGTGCGATTTTGCGAACACTCCGGTTGAGAAAATTTCGTTTTCTGATAAAGTGCTGCGCATAGATTTGGCGGAGCGTCGCCGATCTTAGACGGGCCGAACATGGTTTTGGCCGCCGCGACATGCGTCAGCGGCACGTCGAACAAAGTCCCCCCAAACTTTTCATCGCAACCGCTCGCGCGGTCGCACCGATATGGAGCAATCCGAATGGGTCGCGCTAGGAAAACTCGTCTTTTCCCGCTGAGCTTGTCAATCGACGCAGCCGCCGACGCATTGTCATGCCCGCGCCGCGCGATTTCGGAGGCCGTTTATCTGACCGGCACGCTCCCGGCATACGGCGGACCAAATCGCAGCGTGCGAATTCTCGTCAAGGATATCGTTGCGTGGGTCGAAACATCATGGCCCCGAGCAACAAAACGAAAATCCACCCGGAGGACCCCATGACAACCGACGCAGAAAAAGAACTCGTTCGCAAGCTCACTGAGACGAACAAGATCGCCGACTTTGGAATGCAGGTGCTCGGCATGGATGAACGCCGCGCCGAAGCCTTCATCAAAGTGTGCGGCGATTATCTGAAATGGGACGGCACGCTGCAATTCAAAACGGCGAGCGGCACCTACGTCGCGGCCGATGATCCGCAATGCACCGGATTCTTCCAAAGAGAATTCGACTACTTGATCCCGGCGAAAACGGTCGGGGAGAAGCAAGCCGACATCCCGCCCGAGCTTATCGAGAAAGCGCGGGCAAACATCACGGCACGCGGAGCGATCTACAACAAGCTGTATAGGGGCAAGGGCAGCGAAGCCGAGACGCAAGCGCAACTCGACAAGCTCTTGAAGGGCGGCGAGCGCGACGCCAACGGCAGATTTGTCGAACGCGGCGGCGAGCCCGATGCAAGCAACCCGTGGTCGCGACAGGGTTGGAACCTAACAGCACAAGGCCGAGCACTCCGCAACGACCCGGCCAGGGCCGAGCGTCTTGCGAAATCCGCGCACTCATTCATCGGGGCAACGAGGCCATCGCAATGAGCAAACAAAAGCGCAAGCCCCCCATGGTCGCGGAATTAGACGCATTCGGCGAGGCGATAGCAGTTGCCGAAAAACATCGCGCCACACTCAAACGCCGTTTCGGTCTGACCGATAGGCAAATCGGCTCCATGATTTTAGCGCGCCGCAGGCATCAGCATGACCAAATTTAGATCACACACTCACGACGCACCCGCGCCGTATAAGCCGAAGAAGGTGAAGCCCGGCACCGTTCCAGATAATCGCATTCCGATCTTCGATCACAAGGGACGAATGCGCGGGCAAGTCGGCAAGTTCGCAACGTCCGTAACGGTTTCGCGATTTACCGGGACGACCGACAACAAGCTCGGCCGCAAGAACAACCGGCCCGCATGGATCGGGGCCGCGCCGAAGGGTCCGAACAAAGCAGCGCAAGCGCAGGTCGCGAAGCTCACGGCATCGCTTCGCGCTGACAAGGGGGGCAACAAATGAAAAAGTTCAGTCATATTTCGCACGGCTTGGGCGATCACGCCACAGGCCATGCGGGTTCCGATTTGGCGCGCAACGGGGCTCCTAAGAGAGTGACGCCGGTCGAGTATCATTCTGGCATGAGTTGCCAGCAAACGGACGCGGCAGGCATCGGCGGCATGGCGCATCCGGTAACAGGAAGCGCAGCCGCTTCACCACTCGCGCACGCTTACAGCAGCGAGCCCGATTTGAAACGCGGTAAAGGCGTTCCAATTCATCCGTCGCACTCTCTCGGCGCTGAGAAAGACAACGCAATCCACGAACTCGGCCGCGCAATTCTTCGCGAAGCCGTGCTGAGCAAATAATGGGGAGGGAACGTCATGGGCAATCCCAATCATTCGGCGGAAACGGGCCGCTTTAGTAGTGGCAGCGATGGCGCGGCAGCGACCGGCGACCATCAGGCCGCGAGCCCGGACACAGCAACGCGCAACGTACCGGGGCATGGCAACGTTCCACGTTCCCAGGTCGTCGCCAAACACAACGGGCAAAAATCCGTGGGAGTTTCGGCTAAGGCCGAGACTATCGCCAAGGGCAAGCGCATCGACGACACACACTACCCACCGCGCTCCCATGCAGAGGCCATGGCGATGACAGACCTAAGTCGTTTGCAGGGCAGTCAAACAGCGACCAAGGGTCGCTTCAAATATCAAGGGAGGTAGGGATGGCATTGCATCGAAAATCAGGGGTGAAAAATCCCGCGCCAGAACAAGCGCACTACGCGCGCGACCTACCGGCCGTCGGTGGGCCGCACACGGCTCTCGCGAAGAACTTGCGCGCGAGCGTGATTGATCCGACAGCCGCGAAGATTGCGGGCCATGCTCGGACCAAGGTCGATAGAACTGCGGCGGACGGCAGCATCGCGGATCAGCTTCGCACCGTATCAGACAAGCCCTACCCGACCGCGTTTGGCTGTCGCGACCGCAACAATGAGTAATGGGAGGACCCCGAATGAACTTGCCCCGCATCTTTGGTGACAACCAAACTTTTGTCGAGCCGAACGCGCAAGTGATCGCGAGCCTCGACGAACCGACACGCGCACGCCTCGACGGTGTTCGCACCGCGACCAACAATCTCAAATCAGCGCAGGCGGCGGAAAAGGCGGCCATTGATGAGATTGGCGACGCGGAGCAAGCAATCGCGGACGCGACGGCGTATTCCAAGAAGCACTTTCCGCCAGAGCAATTTCACGACTTATGGCTTGCGCAAAAGCGCGAGCGCGAGCGGCGGACGGGTATCAGCTAAAGGATAGGCGCGCCGCGTTCTCTGTCATGCGGTGGTGACGCGGCGTTGCTTCCCGGTTCGGGCGTTCACTAATCCCGGCGCTCGAACCGGACTAAAAGTCGGTCGGAGAATTCGGCCTCCCCGACCGACCCCCGGCCCCAGAGCACGCGTTATCGGCGACGCTGTTGCTCGGGGCCCACTCTTTCAGATGCGTCGAATTAGCGCGCATCCGATCAGCAGACCTGGGCGGGCTGCCATCCAGCCCGCCCGGGCCGAACTAACAACAGGTGACACATGCGAGACGATACTTTTGGCGAAGGCACAGTCGAGACAGGCGAGCGGCCGATCCGAATGGCGATCCCGCCGCGTTCGCTCAATTCAATCGAGCACCATTTGCTCGGGCAACTCGGCGCTGTGTCAGATGGCATCGTTGCGCCGCCGCCCTTCATCGACGAAGCGGGCCAGATTGATGACGGCGAATACGAAGGCTTGCCGGTACGCCTCGCACTCGACCTGCGCAACATGCAACTCCTCGACGCGGAGAAAATTCTTAGACGGCAACTCATTATCAGCCACGAACTAGGCGCGACGCGACCGGACGGTGGCCCGTTCACAAGCGAGTACGAAGACGCATGTTTGGCCGAAGGCATCGACCCGTGGCCGCTCGGCGACAAACTCACAATCGAAAAATAAGGAACACCCCCATGGTCTCCGCAACAGGCTCCGCAATCCGCGATCAGGTTCTTTACGCAGCGATCCGCAATCTCAAAGCCGAAGCGACTTTCGAGGCGGTTGCCGCTGCGCTACCGGTCGATTTCGATCTTGATGAAATCGAATACTCCGGCGCGATAAAAATTCTCGCGCTACAGTCCAAAGATGACCCGCCCGAGCCGCCGCCGCAGGTCGAGCGCGCCGCGCCGCGCGCGTTGCTGATCGACAAAAACCCGGACGGTCATTCGCTGGTTCCGCCGAAATCATTGGAGAAAATCGAGCCGCCACGGGATGCGCAGCCCGAGCCGCCGCCCATTGCTACGGCGGAAGCGACGCCAGAGCCCGTCCTGACGGCAATCGAGGCCAACCACGCGATCTTGAAAGCACAAAACCGTTTGGGCGAAGCTCGCATCCGGCTGCAACACGCACGCGACGCCAGGATGAAAGCGCAGGGCAAGCTCGCCGATGCGATCACCGCATGGCAAAACGGTCAGGAACCATACACGCAGGAAAATTTGATCCGCGATCATCTGCGCAGCGAACAGGAAAAACGCCGCGTGCGGATCGAGCAAGGCGTTCCGCCGCAAGCGAAGATCGTCGGCAATTCCGCAGTCGACCGCGCAGCGGCCTACGGCAAAGACAATTCGCCCGAGGGCTTTGTGCATTCGCGAATGCAAGCAGGCAGGCGTCGCGGCGCATTTCCGGCATCTGAGCAGTATCAGAGAAACACCGATCCGCGTCGCGGGCCGGTCTTCACCGGAAAGCCAAGCGTCAAAGCATGAGTTGGCTGCGCACCATCCTAAAAATTTGGTGGGGCGAGCATTGGAGACTACGCGATGACAAAGGGTATGCAAATTCTCACGACAGCAAATCTCGCCAAGGTCCTCGACACTTTGGTTGAGCAGCCTGTATGGGACCTTGCAATGCGGAGCGTTGGCGGACGCGAGCGCACCGCGTTTGCTTGGAGGGGACAGTGCCATCGTGCGATGAAAGAAAACGATCTTAGCTCGCCCTTTTGGATGGAGTGGAGGGGCGTATTTGATTGGTGGATAAATCACTGCGGTCGCGCAAGGTCCGAGCACAAGATTTCCACCGAGGCGACGATCAGGGCGCAAGCAAAAGACGGTATCGAGGAACTTGTATTTGGTCCCAATCAGACCCCTGTGTGGAAAGAAAATTTGCGCTACGTCGGCAGGTCCGACGATTGGGTGATGCTTAGCGAAGACTGCAACCTCGAAGACGTGCCGTGGCATCGCCTCGAACACGACGCGGACGGCAACCCCGTGCAGCTTACCCGCAGGGTCCAAATCCCGGCCCCGCTGCGCAAAGCAGTGTTGGCCGCGACGCATTCCGATTATCGCGAAAGCCTCGACGTGAATGTCGAACACAGCGGCACCGTTCACATCGCCAAGCCGCTCGCACGGCTCGCATCCGAACCGCGTGCCGGTGCGGATGAGCTTCGACGTTTGGCTTCGATGTCACCGGAGGAGCGGCGCAAGGCAATCGGCGCGTCACCGTTTCCTAAAAACGCGGCAGGGCTCCGCACGATCCCACAACTCGCGCCGCCGCCTGAGCCTTCGGATCATCCGCGTGAGCGGGCCGAAGCCGCGCCGATGCCGCCGCGACCAGCCTACGCGAAACCGGTCAAGAGTTTGAACAGCGCAGGACGCGGCAGGGGTGAGCCGCCTCCCGGTGGTTTCAAAATGATCTGAGAGGACACCATGAAACAAGCAAAAGCTCCAACCGTTAGCGCGCTCATCGACCGGACCAGCCGATCACTTTCGGCGCTGCACAGTCGCCTCCAAGTCGAGCGCGATCCCGAGCGGCTATCGCAACTCCGCCAGGACATCGCCGCTAGAACGGCGCGTTTCGAAAATCTAAAAGCGGAGCAAACAAATGCGGCCCGTTGAGGCCAAGCGCCCATACGCCGACCGCGCCGGATATTTGCGCGCGTACATGCGCGGTCACATGGCGCACCGCGCCGCTGGCTATGCGCGGTCATCCGGCCATCCCCGCATGTTGCTCGCCTCCGGTTACGACATCGGCCAGAAAGAACTTCGCGACGGCTCAGGCGTGCTCATGTGGCCCGTGAGAATTCGCGGAAGCGAAACGCCGTTCTCAGATGGCTTGCGCGAAATCAACGCCGCAGAAAAACGCCGACGCGATGCACCCGCACCGATCAAGACGCCAGCGCCACGGGCGAAGACTGAGCGCGTGCGACATTATCAAAAGCGGCTTGGACACTTGCCGCGCAAGTTCGAGCAAATATGGGCGGAGGACATCGGCGGAGGGCATCGGCATGAGCGGCGAGACAAGCGACATGGAGCTAGACTTGATCCAAATTCGAGCCCGAGCTTGCAATCACTATTGCAACAGACATCGGCAATGGGACCCGGCGCGGGGCGGCGGCGACCTGTATTTGCAAAGGGCCAAAAAATTCAGGGGCGATCCGAACGGCGAAAGCATCTGCCGCTATGCGACGGCCGACCAAGTTCACCGGCATCTGGCGCGCATTGAGGAGGAGGCGCGCTACCAACGGCAGGTCGCTAACGGCCATTAACCATGCGGTTCCTGACGTAGGGCGCTACCCTCATACCCCGGCCGCGCCTACGCACCAGCGAGGCTCCTGAAGGCTCGCGGACAGACCGAGAACAATGTAACGAAAAACAGTTAACAAAATTAAGCATAAGTCATTGAATTATCACGCGTTTGTGACTTCCAACGGCTTCGATTTTGGTCTACATGTCGGGCATCGCAGGGCGCATTGTTTGTGCGCCTCCCAGTGACTGTCTGTGACAGTCGCGCCGGGGGCGGTGCCAATGGAGAGTGATGCCTTCCCGATACGTTCGGGTGGCGTGTTGCGACGGAGGGCTTCCAACCCCCTCCCGAGGAACGGCTCCGGTACGGGGGACCGCCTAGCGCGGCCTCACCCCTGGAAGACCATCCCCAACAAATCATCCTCCGCGTTTAAACCCGGCCGCCGCGTGCGGCCTACGCAGGATGCAAAACTATGTCTACACGACCCTCCTCGACAGCGCGCAAGCCGAAAGGCTTCACGCTGACTTTATCTGATCGGTGCGCGCTCAGTTACGCGGCGCGCATCCTCTACACGATCCCGGTTTCTCAGTGGTCCAATGCACTCGACATGGTGGACATGATCGAGGGCAAACCCTGTGGCCGTGACGGCTACATCCTCGGGCAAGCTCGGGCGATGTGGCACGCGCAAAGCTGGCCCTCCGAAGAATGCTTTTTCGCTTCGGAAGCTCAAATGCAATTCGCCGACGAAGCCGACCCGAAGCGCAGCCGCGCAGCCACGACTGCGCATTGGGAAAAATTCATCGCGAATAACGTCGCCATCGTCAAGGCGGCGGACAAAGCCCTCGAAGAAGAAGTCGCGGCAGACGAAAAGATCAAGGCCGCCTAACAACAACAAATATCCTCGGGGCTCCGGCCCCGGGGCTACCAAACAATAACCTGAGAGAAAACAGATGACGGTGACAGATATTCGAGACGCCAAGGCGTTCCGCGCAATGGGCGTGCCGCTCAATTCGCCTGTGATTGACGGCGGCGAGTTGCCTGCGCCCGCCACCAAAGCGATGGTAGGCGGCTACAAGGCGGCCATAGCGTTCCGCAAGTGCATCTACGCCTATACCGACAAGCCAAGCGCCAGCACGCAAGCCGCGATGTGGCGCGCCTTTCATCGGTTCATGGCGAAGACGGCTTCAGATGACCGGCTTGGCGCGGCCATCCTCGACAGCGAATTTGGCAAGGTCCGCGCCGAATGGGCCGACTTGTTTGACCGTTGGCGCGCGGGCGAAACCTGTTTCGAAATAAGCGGCATGTGGCCTTTCGTGCCGACAGAGGCAACCAAAATGCGCCAGCGCACCGGGGATGTGACCAGATGAGCCGCGATCCATACGACGCGACCGATGCTGCAATCGAGACGCTGGTCCGATGTCGCGAAGCCGGGATGAGCCGCGCCGCGTGCTTTGGCATCGTGCGCGACACGTTCGCCGCGCCGTGGTCGTCACCCCCGAAGGTCCGAATTTACGCAGTGCTCCCGAAATATGTCGAGGCGCGAGCGCGGAGCGAGACAACATGAACGCACCACAACCCAAAACACCTTTCGCTACCAGAACGGCGCTGCGCCTCCTCGAACTGCATCCGAATTGGTATTTTTTCAGGATTGATCCGGGCACCAAAGCCGGGGGACTGCCGAACGCTTGGAACACGATGGCGAACACGAACGATCCGAGAGTGATCGAAAAGTGGTCGATCAATAGCAACGTCGGGCTCGCGCTGAAAAAGTCGGGCTTGATCGCCTTCGACGTTGACGTGAAGGCTGGCAAGCGCGGCGCGACCACGCTAGGCGAGCTTGAGCTTGACCATGGCCTCATGCCGGAGACCTACACCGTGCGCACGGGCAGCGGAGGCTTCCACTATTACTACACCGAAACCGACACCGCGAAGCATGTGCAGGGCAACAACAAATTCGGCAAGGACATTGACTGCCCCGGCTTTGTGCTGATCGCCGGTTGCGAATTCGGCGGCAAACTCTACCAGACCGTCCCCGGTGCAAAGATCGGGAAGCTCACAGCCGCGCCCGATTGGTTCGCTGACTATTTGTTCGAGCGTCCCGCCGCCACCATCGGCGACAATGAGCCGCCCGCCGTCGAGCTTGATGAGCCGGACAATATTAAGCGCGCAATTTTCTATCTGAAAAACGACGCGAAGCCGAGCATCCAAGGCAGCGGCGGCGAAAAGGCTTTGCTCGATGTCGGCGGCGTACTCAAAGACCTGGGCATATCCGAACTGGAAGCCGTCGCGCTGATCGACGAACATTATAACGTCGATGACAAGTGCATCCCGCTTTGGCCGCTCGATGAACTCACAAAGAAAGTGAGCAACGCTTATGCGTATCTGAGAGAGACGCAGCCGGGCGCGCTTGGCATCGGCCCCGAAGACGACTTTAGGGACGATCCGATCGACCCGCTCACACCCGAACAGGAAGCCGAGCAAGAGGCGATCCGGCAAAAGAACGCCCGCACCAAGCCCCGAGATTTCGGCAAGCGCCGCAAGGTCAAGATCATCGCCAGCGAATTCAACGAGGCCATGGATCAGGTGCAGCGCATTGTTGGCCCACAGACCGACAAGCCCGACCCGATATTCAAGCGCAACGGCCGCCTCGTCCATTTGTCGCGCAATCTGACCGACGAGGGCATCAAGCTCAAACATTTTGAGAAGGACGCGCTGATCATCCTCGATGCGAGCAAGCATTGGATCGCGACCCGCTTTGAAAAGAGCATCACGTTCATGGTGCCGGACGGCGAAGACGACAATGGCAAGATGACGTGGCGGCCGATCAATGCCCCGCTCATGATGGTGGACAGAATTCTCGGCGATAGCACGAACTGGCTTGGCTACCCCGTGCTGCAATCGACTATTGAGACACCGACGCTGCGCAAGGATGGCACCGTGCTCGATGAGCCCGGCTATGATGTCGAGACCGGATTGTTTTTTGACCCGGGCGACGTGAAATTCCCGCCGATTGAAAACCGGCCGACCATCGAGCAAGGCAAAATCGCCATCGGGAAGATCGCCGACTTGCTGGTCGATTTCCCGTTTGCCGACAACGTGTCGAAAGCGGTTGCCATGTCTTTGCTGCTAACGTCCGTTGTCCGCCGCACGATGGATACCGCGCCGATCTATTTCATTGACGCGGACGACGCCGAAGCCGGTAAGACGACGCTCGCCAAGATCGGTGGCGCACTCTCGACCGGCCGCGACATCGAGGTGCAAGCGTATGCCGCCAACGTCGAGGAGCGCGACAAGCTCCTCCCCGCGCTGTTGCTGTGCGGCTCGCCTTATCTGCTATTCGACAACCTACCCGATGGCTGTGTCATCGAGGGCGCGGAAATGGAGAAGATCATCACGTCGCCGACGTATCAGTCGCGACCATTCGGCAAGAATGACACCGTGCGCACGATGCCAACGAACGCCACGATGGTTTTCACCGGCAACAAGATGGGCGCGAAAGGCGCGATGACCACGCGTGGTTTGCTGATCCGCATCGTTCCCGACAAGCCGCTCGCCGAACGCACGTTCACGCACGATGACATTGTGGCACATACGATCAAGCTCCGGCCGCTTTTGGTCGCGGCGATCTTGACCGCGTTGCGCGCCTATCTCGTTCACGGTGCTGGCAAAGTCGAGCTAGAGGATCGTGATCGGTTTCCCGATTGGTCTAAGCTGATCCGCTCGGCTGTCATTTGGTACGGCTATGCGGACCCGCTGCGCGGCGGCGACAAGCTCCGCGTCGATGATCCGGTCAAGGAAGCGCAGCGCGAGGTGATCCGCGTTTGGTGGCGCAAGTTCAAGGATGGTACCGTGCTCGCCCGCGATCTGGCGCGCACCGCCGAGACCCGCGCCGCGTTGGCGGAGGGCTTGGACATTCCAGACCGTGACGTGAACGGCATTCGAGCGGGCCGCTACATCGACAAGCTGGTCAATGTGCGTCTCGACCTGCCGGTCGAAGTGGCGCGACAGGCCAAGGTGAAGGGCGAGCCGCAGCGGTATAGCCTCGAACTGAAACCGGCCGGGCGCGCCGATTGGGCCGACGATGCAGACGAAAAGGGCGAGGATTTCGAGTGAGCCAATGACCTACCTCGCCTACCTCAAACGCCTTTTTCCCCCTAGCAGAATATCGGTGATGTTTGTTGATGACATATTCTGCTCAGCGCCCGACCCCTGTTGAGATAGGTGAGATAGGTTCGGGCCGCCTGCGCATCGGTGATCGATTTTCGAAGTCCGAGCGTGATGCAAGTTATTGATCGGACTATTTGATCGACCGAATGGCAAAAGACTGCATTGCGGCGAATGCGGTCTAAAAGCTCGATCACAAGCCCTCGACGACGACGCCGATCCCGATCCGAAGCTCGGCAACGCCTCGACGCCAATCCCTACGAGTTAACCATACTCTTTAGCCATCCCGAACCCACCCCGCCCACCGGGTCCTTAACGTAAATTATTCAACCTACTTTCAGGTCACTGCGCCGACTTGCGCCAAACCGGCACAGTTCCTGTTAACGTGTTCAGCGGTCCCTGCTGACGGTCAGGCGAGCCGGATCAACGACTTAGATGGTTAAAGTTTGCCGCTCGTTGCCACCCCCGCCGATGGGGTTAATGCGGATCAAGATGAGTTTTTAACGTTAAGGGGTAGAGGTCGCCGCCCGAATGGCGCGCGAGCGCAGCGCGCGGCGTCGAGTGCGCAGCGGCATCGAGCACGTCAAGGCGCGGGCACGTGAGGCTCATAAGGACGGTGACCGGGCGGCGGGCAGAGGCTCATAAGGACGGTGACCGTGGGGACCTTCCGCCAGCGGGCCGCGTGATCGAGCTACCGGGTAGAGGTTGCAGCGCGCGCCCCAAATCGAACAGGGCATGTGCCCGTGTGCCTGACGTCGCGCCACTGATCCGCATGTCGGATTTTCACTGCAAAGAAAAATCGAAAAACACTTCCCCGTCTGTTACGCTCGCCGACGACATGGCCGACGATGACGACAAGCCCGCGCCAATCCCGTTCGTTGTAGACGTGACGGTTGACCGAACACGCGTGCAAGTCACGTTGCTGCTAAAGCCCGGCACTGCGGTGACGGTCGCGGAGACAAAGACCACGACCGAGCCGGAGCCGCCGAAGGCTGCTTAGGACACGCCGACAGATCGCGTCACCGAAATACTTTCCGCATTTGCTTGAGACGCAATGTGCTCTCTCGCCACACTTCGCGCAAAACCCGCGTTAGGTCGGCGTCACGATGAAGATGGCCGCTTAGGGAATTGCCCGGCGGCTTAGCGACTTGTAGCAATAGCGTTTCCATGTCTTTTAGATAGCGCACGCGGCGAACTCGAAAGATGGCGAAGCGATCCCATTTGCCCTTGTGTCGGTTCTTCGTGTGCCAGCGAAGTCGATCATAGAGATTTTCTGTAAGGCCGACGTAATAGAGCCGTTCACCGTGATAGAGCGCGTACACTCCCTCGTAGCCCCGCATGATCTTTTGGAGACCCTCCTCAAACGACAGGTCGCCCAATAATTCCACGGGGAGCCGTCGCGTCATGCCTTTAATGAGCGCGCCCTTATTTGATTTTTTCCGTTTGCGCCGTGAGCGCGGCTTGTTCTTTTCCTCGCCTGCTTTCTTAGCCATTGGTTCCCTTCCCCCCACGCCCCGCTCAATAAAACAATCCGATGATAGGTAGTGTCCTAATTTGAACCCCAGGCATTTAGTAAGGCCGAAAGGCCGCTGGCTAGTACTGAAATCGCAGTCCACCAAGCTGCCTTAGCGTTTAGCTGGGCCACAGTAGCGGAGGTGTCCATAACGCTCTTTATCCATTTCATCATTTGGAAAAATTGCTGGCCTTCTTTGTTTTTATATTCACTGGGATCGATGCCAACTTGGGTCGAACTGAACCAATACCAAGCAGCACTCAAGCCCGCGCCAAACGCGATAATGGCCAAAGTTTCGCTTACTCCCCTCATGGCTCACTCCTACTTCGACGTTTGCTCGACCAATTCCTCCAACGACCATACCCGATCCGTCACGTTCGCCGCCATGGCCGGTGTAACGCGCAAGGTCTTATGCAGCCGGACCAGATTGTAGGGAGGGCAACCACCGCCTGCAAGTTTTCAAGCTTCTTGCTGAAGGCGTTGGCTAGCCGGGTAAACCGGCGCATAATCAGTGGAGACAGTGCGAGCGGCTATCGTGACGGAACACGGAGCTAAAAAGGACGCCCCAAAATGATAGGTAGAGCATTTGCTGTTTTGCTTTACGCGGTCATTCCGGCGGCAGCTGGCGAAGAAGATCATCTGATACCAGCGGGACCGGGCGTGATCAGTGTGAGCCAATTGCATACCTTCTGTTCAAGTCCGAATGGGAGCGAGGGCCAGACTGCCTGCGCAGCATATCTTATGGGCGTCGTGCATGGGCTACAGATAGGAACCAAAGATACCAAACGGGGCGAGCCATTTTGTATTCCAGCAAGCATAACCGCCCCTCAAGCGATCCAAATGTTCAACGATGCTGTGGCCAAGAACCCCGACCTTGCGCCAGGTGTGGGTGCCGCATTTTGGGCAGCGGTTCTGGGGGTCAAATTTGCGTGCCCAAAATCAAATTAGGACACTACCTGCTGCTAAAGCCGGGCACTACGGTGACGGTCGCGGAAATAAAACCACGACCGAGCCAACGATGCCTTCGGAGCCGGAGCCAGCACGCTAACCGTGCCTAGGGATCATATCTTTTGCTGCGGTCAGCGCCGCCATCTATGCTCTGTCAAATGAGGCTCTAACCATTCTGCTAGGGCCTCGACCTCCTTGATCGCAGCAAGCAGCCTTTCAGCCGTGACGTGAACGCGAAATGAGAAGAAACGGTTGCCCGCCAACTCAGGGTCGGCGAATATTTTTTGATCGGTCTCACTCATGAAAAACGGTTGCGCAAATCTGGCTAGGTCTTCCCGACGATGAGTTACCGATTGCCTTGTGATGCTGTCAGGATGCTGGTCCCGAATGCGCGCTAAAATCACTTGTTCAAGTACCGCAAAATCTGCCGGGCATTCGGACCACTCAATGCTTAGCCTCTTGCTAAGAAGCTGCTTATGCCCGTCGAGGAAGCCGTTTTTAAAAAGGACTTCTTCGGATCGCTCCGTCTTAATGTGAAGATGCGAGCACCATGTGTTGAAATACAGCTTTAGCGCCGCAGAAAGCATGGACACGCAAACGCGGCCGAGGACTTCAAGCGACGTGTTGGCGTCTATCCATTCCGTCGTGAACGGTGGCTCATCCTCGTATTTTGCTAGGTGCGGCTCGAAAGGCGCTTCGCCAGCTTCGATCTTGCGCATGGTTTCGCGAAACGGAGAGGACGCGGCTTCATAGAAATCGCGAATGAATGTTGTGCGGTCTTTTAGGAAAGCAAGAATATCCACGGTTCAAGACCCGCGCTCAGTTACAGGCCGTCCAAAACTTTGCAGGCGGCGGCGCGATTTCGTGGCACGCACTCGGCACCACGGAGCAACAGTCTAGCGCCTACTAGCCTGTGCAATCTTACGCCTGCCCTAGCAGCGCGACAATCCGCTTGCTGAACCGGCGCTGCGCAGCGCGAGCCAGTCGCCTCGTCTCCATCCATCGGGTAGACAAAACTATTACCTCGTCATAACATAGTTCTGGTATATTCTTACGAGTCATATACAGCTGAGCCATGCCCAGGGTCCAGATTTCGGGATATCGTTGCGAGCGGTGCGAGCACGAATGGGCTCCGCGAAACAAGCGTGATAAGCCCAAAGTCTGCCCCGAGTGCAAAAGTCCCTATTGGGACACGCCTCGACAGAAGAAAACTCAAAAAGCCGCAGTCAAGCGAGGGACCTGATGCCGTCCGGCGCAAACAAGTTCTGCAAACTGCGCAACCTGCGCAACGAGAGCGACGTTGAACAATTCTTCGTAATCCCACTCTTAGCCGATCTAGGGTTCGGCCCCGACTATCTTGAAACGAAAGCCACCATTCCCGACGCTACAGTCGGCAAAGGCAAAAAGAAAAAAACATATGCACCTGATTATCTCGCTTATATCGCACGCAATAAAACTAAGCCCGTTCTCGTCATAGATGCAAAACACCCGGACGAGCGAGCCGAAGAGGGGGTCAGCGATGCTCAGCTTTATGCATCAGTCATCAGGCGGCGTATGGCTGAACCAAAACCGGAACAATACTGCATAGGAGTAAACGGCCACCTCCTGATCGTGAAGCATTATGATAGCGACAAAATTTTGCACTCGCTATCTTTCTCCGATTTCGTGGACGGCAATCCCAAGTTTACAGCATTACGGCTAGCTTTGAACCGGGAGGCGCTTGCTGTCACTCCAACGACAGCTAAGAAAATAAGCAGTTTTGAATTTCGTTCGGTCGCACCGGTCGAATTGCCCGCGATATTTGAGACGTGCCATCGTTCAATATGGAAGGCTGAAAAACGAAGCCCTGCTTCTGCATTCTACGAATTTGCAAAGGTTATGTTTGTTAAAATTGATGAGGACCGCAGGCTCCATGAATATCTTGCGTCTAATCACATTGATGCCTCGTCTGGATTTATTCCCCGCGATGCTGTTCGATTTTCAAAGGATTGGATCGAGCAGATGGAGCTGAGTACCGACAACCCAATCGACACAATCCTATTTGCTCAACTATCCAAAAATCTAGAAGAGCAAATTGTGCGAGGAGAAAAGAAAAGAATTTTTGAAACCGGAGAAGGTATAGGACTTGCGCCTTCCACGATTAAAGACACGGTCGAATATCTCCAGAACCTTGATTTGTACACTGTCGATGAAGATTTGAACGGCCGTCTTTTCGAAACGTTCCTAACTGCCACAATGCGCGGCGAAGCACTTGGCCAATTTTTTACCCCGCGTTCCGTAGTCAAGTTCATTGTCAGCCTAGCGAAGCTAAGAGCAACGCCGCAGATGATGGATTTAGTTTTGGATGGTTGCTGCGGGACGGGCGGCTTCATGATTGAAGCTATGGCCGATATGACAACGACAATCGGAAAAAATAGATCGCTGACGACACCGGAACGCGAGAAACAGCTAAGGCGGCTGCGGCTCGAAACGCTATGGGGAATTGACGCCGGTAAAGACCCGCAAATGGCGCGCATTGCACGCCTGAATATGCTGCTTCACAAAGATGGCGGAAGCCGCATTTATTTTGCGGACGCGCTCGACAAACGGCTTCGCGCGGAACAAGGCCTGCCACTATCTGTTCGGATGGAAACCGATGAGCTTCGTAAGGAGCTACTCACTAAGAATAGGCAGTTTTCCTGCGTGCTGAGTAATCCGCCATTTTCTATGACGTACGAACGAAAGAAACCCAACGAGCTGGCAATCCTGCAAGACTATGCGCTTTCAATCGACGAAAAGGGGAAGCCACGCTCGTCGCTTCGTTCGTCAGTGATGTTTTTGGAAAGATATTGGGACTTGCTGACGGATGAAGATGCCGACCTGGGCGCGGGACGGCTAATCACTGTCATGGACGACAGCGTACTCAATACCCTCACCGCTCAGCCTTTTCGCGAATATATCCTCCGAAAATTTATTTTGCGTGCTGTAATTTCTCTCCCGCGAAATGCGTTTGTTAAGGCACAAGCTGCGGTCAAAACATCCGTAATCTACCTACGCAAAAAGACCGATGAAGCGGAGCCGCAGCCCGAAGTTTTTATGTCCATCTGCGGCAATATCGGGCACAGCGACACTGGCAAAGAGCGTCCTCACTTAAATGAGCTTCCCACAATTCTGAATGCGTTTCGGCATTTCGAAGAGCATGGCCGATTGACCGCCGCACCAACTGCTGCTGCATTTACCGTTCCTGATTTGCGGGCAGACAATCTGACGCTTCGCCTTGACGCATATTATTTTGATCCTCGCTATTTCGCGACAATGGACGCGTTGGATAAGGTCGCAGTCGCTAACGGGTGGAAAATCAAGACACTTGATGCACTCCTCCGCAAAAGCAAAACAAGCTTGGCGGGAGGAGCAACCCCCCGTGGGGCATCTTACCCCGATGAAGGGCCGAAATTTATTCGTGTACAGAATGTTCGCCCGTATCGCCTAGAGTGGAGTGCCGATGATCCTTGCATCGACACTCGGACGCATGCTCAATTACTAAAGCGGTCCCAACTGCACGAAGGTGATGTTGTTCTAACCATCACGGGAACTTATGGCATTGCGGCAGTTGTTCCGGCAAGCTTTGAACCTGCAAATATCAATCAACATTCTGTTAAGCTGGAAATTGGTGAAGAGATTTTGCCAGATTATTTAGTCGTCTTTCTAAATTCAGATTTGTGCAGGCCACAATTCGACCGCGCGGTGACTGGATCATCAAGGCTCGCACTGGATTATCCAGCAATACGAAATTTGCGCATTTTGTATCCCGCCGACAAGGATGTGCAGCAATCTCTAGCAACCGCCGTAAAGAATAAAATGGATCGAGTAACAATTCTACGGCATGAAGCTGAGACCGTCAGTGACGAAATTCCTAAAATTCCTAGCGTAATTTGACTTGCATCATTTCGGCGGGTCGGCAGCGGCAGGCCGACGGCATTAGGCCGCCCGCTTCACCTTGCCGTGAAGCAACGCCATGATGGTCCGTGAAACCTTGCGCTGCGCTTCGATGATCGCGGGGCCTTCGTTGCGCGCCCACTTGAGCAAATAGCGGCCCTTCACGCCTTCCGGCATCCGGCCTTCAAGGTATTCGCTGATTTGCGTCGGCACCTTGCACCAATCTTCCGCGACGGTCTTGTAAGTTCGCCGCAGCGCATGGCCACGCGCGGGCAACGCGTCGCGCGTTGGGTTGTTCGAGCATCCGGGGAAAATCAAATCATCGGGTGCCGTCCCTACGTCGTTCGGCCGCGTCTTGTCTTTGCGCGCAAGCTCGAATGCGGCGACAATCTCAGGCGTGATCGGTATCTCTATGTCGTTTTCCTCTTTGGCGTCGGGCATCGTGAACAGCATCGCCTTGGCGTCAAGATCGCGCCAGCGGGCGCGGCCAAGCTCGCCCGGCCGCGCACCGATCAAGAGATTGACCAAGTGGAACGCCCGATGCGTCGCGTTGGGTATCCCTTGCCATGCGGCATACCACTTGTGCAGGTCGCGCCCGCTCATGCCCTTTTGCTCGCCGCGCTCTTTGTGCCATTCCTTCTTGCCTATGGCGCTGATTGGGTCTCGCGCGGGCAAGCGATGGTCCATTGACGCGGCGCGCCGGTAGAGCGCGCGAATGATCCGGGCGCAATGGTTCGCCGAAGTCGGGTTGTCATCAAAGCTTTTCTTCAAGCCCAAGTACCACTCTTTGACCGCCATCGGCCGCTTGCCCATTTCAATCAATGACCAGTCGCCCCACTGCGGCAAAAGGAATTGCTCGCCGAGCCGTTTAACGTTGTAAGCCCAACGGTCGGACTTGCCTGTCGCCTGCAAATATTCGAGATAGCCGGTGATTGTGTCGCCATCGGCGTTCTTAAAGCCGCCAGTGAACGCTTGCCGGAATGTGGGGCCTTCCTTCGCATTGGTCCCGCCAATGCCCTCCTCGATCTTCCCTGCCAGAATGCGGGCTTGTCGGCGCGCCGCGTCCGAACCGATGTGCCATTTCGCACGATGTATCGGCGGCTCCCACGCATTCTTGTTCGGATTGACGCCCGAGCCGATCACATAGCCAGGATCGAAGCGGCCGAGGGTTCGGAAGGTGTGCTTACGTTGGCCGTGGTCGCGAGCTTGGCGAAAGTATTGCCACGTCACAGCGCGGCGGCCGATGTAGAGCCGCAAGCCCTCCTCTTTCGTATCCCATAGGATCACCGGCTCGAATTCGCCCGTTTCGGGCGAGCCTGCTTGCGCGAAATCAATCATGCCTTCAATCGCATGATCGTCGCTCAGGTCATGGAATTGCTTTGCCATCTTGTTTGCCACCAGTTTGCCAATACCCACCGAAGGGGCACTTTGGACCATGGCAAAGATGTAGGAAACCCGCGTGAAATCAGCAATTCCCCATCTGCGGATAGGGTTAAAAAATCTTGGGAAGCTGATGTTCTACCACTGAACTACGCCCGCTTAACCTAAGTTACTCGCGTCTTTCGAGAGTCAGTGCCAAAGACTTGTCCGGCACATTGATCCAAAGCTGGCTCAACGACAGCCCGCAGTTCCCAAACGACAAGCCCAAATACCACACTAAGCGCGGGCGAAAGCTACTGCAACCACCGGGTAACCTTCACGAACGGAAGTCGAACAACACGCCATGTCCGGAGAGTATCAATTGCGCGCCTCAATCTATCAATCTGTCGGTTGGTAAACGACCAAAGGCAATCCGTCTTCGAGATATTCAATCCGGAAGTCGAAGAAGAGTGCGGGACCCTCAGGTCGTATAGTTTCGAGCAAAGCTGCTGAAACGCAACGCATCTCGAAGTCACCCATTATTCCACCTCGTACTCTAAGGAAGTGCCGCAGGGCGCGCGCATTAATCGTCGCAACAATGGCGGTTTCGCTGGCGTTTGGCAGTACGCTTCGAGCCGCGGAACGTAATGCCCTTAGACGTTCACGGTGCTCGCCTGAAAGTGGAGTCGTTCCTGAGCTTAATTCCGCAAGAATTTTCCGGTATGCGCTTTGAGAATCATGCATTGCGCGTTCCCAAATTTCCAGTAGTTGCGGAGCGCTATCAATACCAGCCGGTCGTACAAATCGCACATTACTTTCATCATGATACTGTTGAGATAGTTGGCTGAATGCGAAGCCAACCCGATGACGAACTAGTTGATGACTTAATGCCCGTGAAACCCCAGAGATCAGGACCGTCCAGCTGGCGTGCTCAAGCACACTTTCGTGCTCGTTGCGGATCAACTTTCGAATATAATCCGCGTTGGTACCGGGAGCCTGACGCGAACCAAACGATAGGTAGCATACACGACCAGCGAATTCGACAAGCCGTTCGGCTGCGGTTGGACCTTCCGCTTCCTGCCATTGACATTCGCCTTCGGGAAAAAAGTCCGCCAGGAACTTGCGGTGCGTCTCCTCGAAACGCGGACGCGCTAGAAGATATACATTCACACTCATCAGCGTTTTATGTCTCCTGGCGATCCTGGCGACAGGGTGCCGACCTTGTTCTCAAGCGCTTTTAGCCGTTCATTGAAGCTATCATCCCTAACTTGGACTTGCAGTGATTTCAATTCATTCTCTAACCTGTAAATATCGGCTTTTTCGTCTAGCTTCGTGATAGTTGCTCCTAGGTCACTACGCAGGTTCAAGATGTCGTCCTGCGCCTTCTGCAGCGGTGGGAAAAAGGCAGGTCCTAGAATTGTAACTAAGGCGACGATGATTGGTATGATTGCAGCTATAAGCGCGGCCTTGCGCACAGCAGCGTTCGCAATCTTTTTCGCTCGCTTTTTGACATCAACAAAATCAACTGATAGGCGTCCCAGTAATTCAGTCGAAATCGGATTAGGGACAGCAGGCAAAAGATTGGTCGGGTTAGCTTGTGCTATTTGGTCCAGTTCAAAGAATAACACTCGAATTATTCTGTCACCCCGTCTGAGGACGTAACTTTCGTGTCCCATATTTATTACTGTGCAGTGAAGCGGGCCATCATATCCAGGGTCGATGTGACCAGGATTGGTCATCAATAATCCGTTGAGGGACATCCGCGCCGGTGGAAATGCGATTCCCGCTTGGCGACCACTCATGTGCACCCGTTCACGGGTCTTAACAACAGCTGTGTGTCCCTGAGCGAGACTATGTTCGTTTTTACCGTGATCACTGCCGCCGACGTTATTTTGAGGCGATCCCGGAATGAATATTTCGCCAATAGTCAAATCTAGAGTCGCTGAGTGTATTTGCGCAGTGTCAATTTGCCGACGCTGAATTGGATCGCCCTCCAGCACATAAGCGAGTGCTGCTAGGTTTGCAGCTGGATTTTGGACTGCAGCGGAAATTTCATGATCTACGAGTAAGCGCATTTTGACATCCCCACCTTCCAGTAGACGGCACTAATCGCCGATTGCAACTAATAGTAGCATTTGAGAACTTCTCATGCCAGAGCGCCTAAACCTTATGCGGCGCGGTAGAGTTTATCAGCGCGAGAAGGTTGGAGCGATGCGGCGATGCATTTCGGGTCGCGCAATTTGAATACACCGCCTTTGAGGTCGAGGCCGTCGCTTTTTCGCGCCGACCAGCGGTGGCCTGAGCTTCACGGGGTGAATTTGCGGCGCGCTGTTTTATGCGAGGCCGACTCGCGTCTTGCGGACTTTCGGGTTGCGGTTTTGGCCATGGCGATACCTGGACGCAAACGGAAACTACGAAATCAATGAAGCGGCCGCAGCTTTGTTCCCAGCCGCTATTTGCCGCGGCGATCCTTCACCCGCGCCGCCTTGAACTCGGTGCGCGGCAGCGTGCCGGGCGCCAGCACTTCCACAGCGGAGCGCACCTCGCAGCGGCTGCGGATTTCTTCCACGACGGCCGCGGCGACCTCGTCGCCGGCCTGATGCTCGACCCGCACCGTCATGACGTCGAGGCCGTCGGTGTTGGTCGCGAGCACGATCTCGAACTCGTCGCCGATGCCGGCGATCGAGCGCACCGCGTGCTCGATCTGGCCGGGAAACATTTTGATGCCGCGCAGATTGATCAGATCGTCGGCGCGGCCGGCGAACGAGCCGACCGCGCGCACGTGACAGCGCCCGCACGGGCAGCGGCTGCGGTCGAAGGTTGCGTAATCGCCGACCAGGAAGCGCAGTTGCGGCGAGGATTCGGAATTGAGATTCGTGCACACGGTGAGGCCGCGTTCGCCGTCCGCTTGCGGCTTGCACGTCTGCGGATCGACGGTTTCCCAGACCTGCACGTCTTCGAGGAGATGCGTGGTCACCGGCCTGCCGGGATCTTGCGAATGCGGGCAGGAGAAGCCGCCGACATGGGGCGACGCTTCGGTGCAGCCGTAGAATTCGACCAGCCGCGCGTCCCACAAATCCTGGATGCGCTCGCGGGTGGCGGCAATGCTCATGCCGGGTTCGCCGGCGACGAACAGCGTGCGCACCGCGGTTTTACGCGGGTCGGTGCCGAGCGCTTGTAACGTGCGCCCGAGATGCAGCGCGTAGGACGGCGTGCACAGCACGATGGTCGGCTTGAATCGGATCACGATATTGGCGCGGGCGCGCGCGTCCATGCCGCCGCCCGGCAAGGTCGGCAGGCCCATTTTGGCCAGCGCATATTGCACGCCCCAGGCCCAGACATGGGGGCCGTAGCCGGTGATCATGAACACCGTGTCGCCGTGGCGGAAATCCATGGCGTGCAGCGCCCGCGCATTGGCCCAGGCCCATAATTCGCGGTCGATATGGGAATAGCGGAACACCCGCGGCGTTCCGGTGGTGCCGGACGAGGAGAACATCATCCAGCCGCGCGCGGCCCACAGCGCGTCGCTCATCGCCGTATAGGTGCCGTAGGGCGGCTGCGCCGCGGCGTCCTCGGCCATTTCCAGCTTGTCGACCACCGGCCATTTCGCCTGCAGGTCGTCGACATTGCGCAGATCGGTCGGCACGAGGCCGAGCCGGTCGAAGCGGCGGCGATAAAAATCGCTGTTCTCGTAGAGGAACGGCGCCACCGCGGCGATCTTGTCGTCCTGGATGGCGCGGATTTCGTCGCGCGACGCGGTGTCGAGGCGCGGCGACCAATAGTCCGCCGAGCCCGGCGCATCGCGGTTGTGGCGGTGGCGCTCGATGGTCTCGAGCCAAGCTCGCCGCGTCGCCGCGGCGCGTACCGCGCGATCCGTCATGGTCGTCCTCCCGTGCCGCATCATATTCAACGGCCGCCGACGAGTGCTAGAAGGATTTCGCCGCGAGAGAACATATGCATCGCCCGCCGTTCCGCGCCGACCATATCGGCAGCTTGTTGCGCCCGCCGGCGTTGCGGCGGGCTTATCGCGCGTTCAATAATCGCGCACTCGACGAGGCCGGCTTTGTCGCCGCGCAGGATGCGGCGATCCGCGACGCCGTCGCGCTGCAGGCGGACGCCGGGCTTGCGGTGGTCACCGACGGCGAATTCCGCCGTGCGTCGTACTGGAGCCGCTTCGTCGAGCGCACCGAGGGCTTGAGCGTCAGCGAGTCGCGCTTCACTTTCCGCGACGAGCAGGGTCAAGAACTTTCCTTCACCGCGCCGCTGGTGACCGGCAAAGTGGTGCGGCAACGTCCGATCGCGCTCGATGAATTCTGCTTTCTCCGCGACAACGCCAAGGCGCTGCCAAAAGTGACCCTGCCAGCGCCGTCGACCCTGCATTTCTGGCGCGGCACCGGCTATGCGGCTCCCGGCGTCTATGACAGCGCGGAAAAATTCTTTCGCGATCTTGCCACGGTCTATCGCGCCGAGATCGCCGCGCTGGCCGCCGCTGGCTGCCGCTATATCCAGCTCGACGAAGTCGCGCTGGCCATGCTGTGCGACCCGGTCGTGCGCCAACGCGTGACCGCCGACGGCAACGATCCGGCGCGACTGACCAGCCTCTATGCCGAGGCGCTCGGCGACGCGATTGCGTCGGCGCCACCGGCGATGGCGGTCGGCGTGCATATGTGCCGCGGCAATTTCAAGGGCAAATATCTGGCCGAGGGCGGCTACGACGCGATCGCCAAGGCCTTGTTCGGCGTCACCGGCGTGACGCATTTCCTGCTCGAATTCGACAGTGCGCGCGCCGGCGATTTCGCGCCGTTGCGGTTCGTTGCGGCCGACAAAGGCGTCGTGCTCGGCCTCGTCAGCTCGAAAAGCGCCGCGCTCGAAAAGGCAGACGATTTGCTCAAACGCATCGACGAAGCGGCGCGCTTCATCGACAAGGACCGGCTCGCCGTCAGCCCGCAATGCGGCTTCGCCTCGACCGTCGCCGGCAATCCGCTCAGCGAAGCCGACGAGCGCGCCAAGCTGGCGCTATGCGTCCAGACTGCTCAAGCCGCCTGGGGCTGAGAAGCTACCCCAGCTAGAGCGGATGCGGCCGCTGGTTCACCTCGATATTGGTGCCCCACGGATCGTGGACGAACAATAGCTTAACCCCGTTCGGCAGCGTCTCGATGCCGCGATCGAGCGTCAGCCCATTGGCCTGAAGCTTCTTCGCAGTCGCTTCGATATCCGTCACATCGAAGCCGATGTGATCGAGGATGCGCCCTTTGGTGGGAACGGTCGGTGCATCGGTCTTGGAGAATGTCAGATTGGCGCCCGGAACGTCGGCGGACTGGTTTCGCCCGCGCATGCCGGCCCGCGCACCGAAGTTCTTGACGTACCAAGCCTGGATGTCGGGGATCGCCGCCGCCGGAACGAAGAAATGGACGTGGTGGAATACGATCGGGGCGGCCTGATTTTTGTCCTCGAGAATTTCGATGCGCAAACCGTCCGCCGTCGCGACAAAGGCCTGGTCGACCCTGCCATTGTTGCCAGGCAGCACTGCAACGCCGGCGGCCTTCCACTTGGCGACGGCGTCCTGGACGTTCGGAACAAGGAAGCCGACGTGATTGATCACGGTGCCTTCGGTCGGCCCGCTCGACGGCGGCGCTCTCCCTGGCAGGTTCAGGATCACGATGGCGCCGGGAAATCTGACATATTGCAATGGCGCCCCTTCCATTTTGATCGCTGTGCCGCCCATGCCGACAAAAATCTTCTTGTTGGCCTCGATGTCGGCCGAGTTGAGATGCAAATGCCCCATGGTCACGCCGGCGTCGTTCGGCGGCATGGTTTGCGCGACGGCGGCTCCCGCGGCGAGGTTCGACGCCAGCCATAACGCCGTGATGAATGCTTTCATGAGACCCTCCCTGAGCTTTCGCCGTTGATCGGCGCTATGCGGCAACGCTAACACCGGCGCGAATTGGACAATAGCCGGCCCGCGGCGCTGCGCGCTCGCCGTTGCTTATTCGGCGGCGATGGCGTGGGCCGGCGGTGACGCCAAGGCGGCAAGGCATTTCGTCAGCGCCTCGCCTTCGGGATCGAGCAGCGCCGCGGTGCGGGCGCTGGCGATCGCATCGGTCGCCTGCCGGACCGGCATCTGGCCCGCGAGCGCCGGCTCGATCACCTGCGCAACGATCACGCGGTAATTGTCTGAGCCGCGCTTGTGGGTGTCGCCATAGCCTTTGATGAGGCGGGCGCACTCGGCGATTTCGATGCCGAGCTCGGCGGACAATGGGGCCGCGCGCAAGATCAGCTTGAGCCAATTGCCGATCTCGCGCTGTTCTTCTCGGTAACGCCATGTGCGCGGTCGGAAGCGGCGCAGCTTGGCGAGGACGTAGAAGCGCAGGAAGCCGGAGAGCGACGCGGTGTTGATCTCCATGCCCCAATGGGCGGCGGCGAATTTTGCGTGACGCTCTGCGAGCGCAAGGATTCGCCGCGCCAGCCATGGCGGCAGGATCGAGCAGAATTCCTCGACGCCGGGTTTTAGGAATTCCGTGACGGCAAACGGCTGATCCGGCTTGATGCCCATTTGCGTGGCGATGCGGGCAAACCGCGCCGGGTCGATCTTGGCCTGCGCCACGCGGATCACGTCTTCGTAGGACATGCGTACGGCGAGATGCCGCGCGGTTTCGGCAAGCAACTGCCCATCGGCACCGGCTTTAGCGTCGGCGTCACGGATCGGCCCGAGGCGATCTAGATAAAGCCGCGCATAGGCGAGGTCCTGATAAGCGGCGAGCCGGCGCACGCCTTCGGTCATGAACGCGCGCGCCGCTTCCGGCATGCGCGCAATCTCGTTTTCCAGATCGGCGAGCGACGCAGCCGGCGCCTGGTGACGCTTCGTCGGATCGGCGCGCAGATGCGAGCCGCCGCGCGCCGCGTCAAAACCGGCGCGGAAACCGCGCAGGTTGGCCTCGACCGCCTTGCCGTCGGCGCGGATCGCCGCCTCGAAGGCTTCCGTCGGGATCGGCAGCGCGCCTGCGCCGGCAATGGCGCCGAGCATCGCCGCATTGATCATGGCGCCCGCTTCGCGCGCGATCGCTTCGAGATCGAGCAGCAGCGTGCTCTTCGAATTCTTCTCGACCGACTGGATGAGTCGCTGCTGATCGTAGCGGCCGTCGCCCATCGCCATCTTCTCCACCACCAGATAGGAGCGACTGGTCGAGGCGATGGTCGCGGTGCGGTTGGGCGTGACAAAGCCGCCGGCGATGGCGCGGCCGGCTTCCATCAATTCGCTGGCGACGACGAGATCGACATCGCCGATGCCGGGCGCCAGTGCCAGGATCGGGCGGCGCTTGTCGGACTTGCTCGTTGGGCTCGGCACCAATTCGATGTGATAGGTGGTGGCGCCGGTACGCTGCGCGACACCCGGGATCGACGTGGACTGTACCGGAAAGTTCTGGCTCTCCGCCGCCGCGACGATCCAATCGGTGAGCACGCCGCCGCCCTCGCCGCCAAGCGCGGCGATCAAAATAGTGAGGGGACGTGTGTTGCTTTGCGGCTGGGCGAGACGCGCGCCCTCTCCCCAGAGGGGAGAGGGTTGGGGTGAGGGGGTTCGGGCATCTTTGGGAGAGTCACTGAGAGGTCCGAGCCCCCTCACCCCGCCCTCTCCCCTCTGGGGAGAGGGAGCAGTTTTATCGGCACCGCCGAGCCAACGGATTGCGTTGCTACGCACGCGATGCAGCGTGCGGTCCCACCAATTCGGATTGCTGATGACGTCGGTGCGATAGAACGATGGGCACAGCACGGCGGCGTGGGCGACCTCGCCGCACAGGCCGCAGCCGACGCAGCTTTCGATCACGGTTGCTACCGGATCGGTGCGCAACGGATCGGGATTGGGTTTTACGGTGAGCGACGGGCAGCCGGACAGCCGGATGCAGGAATGGTCGCCGGTGCAGATTTCGTCGTCGACGCCGAAGCGCGTCTTCACCACGCGCTCGCCGCGCTCGAGCCTGTCGGCGTCCGCAGCGCGGATGCGGCGTTGCCGCGCCAGCATGCATTCGCCGTCGGCGATGATGACTTTGAGCCCATGCTCCGCCGAGCGCATGGCTTCCTTCAGCGTCTTCGCCATTTTGGCCACGCTGTACGTGTGCACCGTGCGCAGCCAGGTGACGCCGAGCGAGCGCAAAGTCTTTTCGATGGTGATGCCGGTCGGCGTGCCGCTGCGGTTGGCGGCGCTCGACGGCAGGTATTGCTGGCCGGTCGCCGAGGCGTAGCCGTTCTGCATCACGATCAACACGCCATCGCCTTTGTTGAACATGTTGGAGGCGACGCCGGTGATCAGGCCGTTATGCCAAAAACCGCCGTCGCCCATGATCGAGATCGGGCGGTTTGCCATGTTCGGGCCGACGGCGGCGGCGCTGGCGAGCGACATGCCGTAGCCGAGGATCGAATTGCCGAGCGAGAACGGCGCAAAGGTCGCGAACGAATGGCAGCCGATGTCGGCCGAGATATGGGTCGGGCCGATCTCGCGCTGGACGAGCTTGATGGCGGCGAACACCGGCCGCTCCGGACAGCCAGTGCAAAAGTTCGGCGGCCGCGCCGGGATGTCGCCCGCATCGGCGACGGCCACCGGCTTGTGCGCGAGAAATTCCTCCGCGCGCTTGGCAACCGCATCGGCATCGATGCCGGTAGGACGCGTCTGCGTCAGGAACGCGGCGATGCCGCGCAGCAGCGCCTCGGAATTGTAGTCGCCGGTGCGCGATAGGCAGCCTTTGCCGAGCACGCGCGTCGATATGTCGGAGCCGCGCAAGATCATATTGATCTGCTGCTCGACATATTCGGGCGAGCCTTCCTCGACCACCAGCACGGCGCGCTTGCCGATGCAAAAATCTTTCACTTCGTCGGGCACCAGCGGATAGGCGACGTTGAGCACGTATATCGGAATGCGCGAGGCGCCGTAGAGATCGGCGAGATCGAGCCGTGCCAGCGCCCGCAACAAATTGTTGGTGAGGCCGCCGAGTACGATGATGCCGATCTCATTCGCATCGCCCGCAATCACCTCGTTGAGCTTGTGCTCGCGGATGAACTTTTGCGCCGACGGCAGGCGCTCTTCGACTTTGAGCCGTTCCTGGGTGAAGATCACCGGCGGATGGGCGAGGCGTCCGTATTCGAACCGCGGCGGGCCGGCGAGGCGATGCTGGCCGCTATAGGCGCCGCGCTTGTTGTTCTTCGCGGTGAATTCACCAGTGACGTGGCAGGCGCGCACCCGCAGATCGAGCATCACCGGCGCGTGGCTCGCTTCGGACAGCTCAAATCCTTTTTCGACCATGTCGACGATGGTCGGCAGATCGGGCCGCGGGTCGAGCAGCCAGATCGAGGATTTCATGGCATAAGCGTAAGAGCGCTCCTGGATGACGCTGGCGCCCTCGCCGAAATCCTCGCCGAGCACGATCAGCGCGCCGCCGATCACGCCGGGCGACGCCAGGTTCGACAGCGCGTCGGCCGCCACATTGGTGCCGACGATGGATTTCCAGGTCACCGCGCCGCGCAGCGGATAATTGATCGAGGCGCCGAGCATGGCGGCGGCGGCGGCCTCGTTGGTGCAGGTCTCGACATGGACGCCGAGATCGGCCAGCAGATCCTCGGCATCCACCATGACGTCGAGCAGATGCGACACCGGCGCGCCCTGGTAGCCGCCCACATAGCTCACGCCCGATTGCAGCAGCGCCTTGGTGACCGCAAGAATGCCTTCGCCGCGAAACGTCTCGCCGTCGCCCAGGCGGAGCGCATCCACTTCCTTCTTGAACGAGCGTTCCATCGGCTTTGCTTCCGGCACAGGTCCCTGTAAGTCAAGATATATCCGGTTTCGCGGGATCGTTTAATATGGGCGACCTTCCGGGGCGCCCGTAACGACGGGCCGAAGCGCGGGGACTTCATGGACGGCCAAGGCCAGATCGTCATCGAGGGGGTGAACCACACCTACCGCCCGGCGCGCGGCCGCACGGTGCTCGCCCTTTCCGACGTATCGCTCGAAGTCCGGCCGCGGGAATTCCTGGCTTTGCTCGGGCCGTCGGGCTGCGGCAAATCCACCCTGCTCTATCTGGTCGGCGGATTCTTGCCGACAATCGCCGGCCGCATCCTGGTCGAGGGCAAGCCGGTCAAGGCGCCGGGACCCGACCGCGGCATCGTGTTCCAGCATTTCGCGCTGTTTCCCTGGAAGACCGTGCGCGGCAACATTCTTTACGGGCTGGAGCGGCAGGGCCTGCCGCGCGCCGAGCGTGAGAAGCGGGCGCAATCGTTCATCAATCTGGTCGGCTTGCGCGGCTTCGAGGACAGCTATCCGTCGCAACTGTCCGGCGGCATGAAGCAGCGCACCGCGATCGCGCGCACGCTGGCCATCGATCCGAGCATTCTGTTGATGGACGAGCCGTTCGGCGCGCTCGACGCGCAGACCCGCTCGCTGATGCAGACCGAGCTTTTGAGCATCTGGCAACGCACGCCCAAAACCGTGATCTTCGTCACCCACGACGTGCAGGAGGCGGTCTATCTCGCCGAACGGGTGGCGGTGATGTCGGCGCGGCCGGGCCAGATCAAGGCCATCGTCGAGACCAAATTCGGCAAGCGCGATCCGAGCATTTTGCGCAGCAAGGAGTTCGTCGAGAAAGTTGATCAAATCTGGAATCTGGTCCGTGACGAGGCAATCAAGGCGCAGGAGCAGAACGCGTGACGCAAACCGCCGCCCGCTATCTGCCGTTGTTGTTGCTCGCGGTCGCGTGGGAATTGGCGGCGCGGCTCAATATCATCTCGTCGCTGGCGCTGCCGCCGCTAAGCAGCGTGGCGACCGCGTGGGTCGATCTGATCCGCGACGGCGAGTTGATCGACAATGGCGGCGCGTCGCTCTATCGCGCCTTCATGGGCCTTCTGCTCGCCGTCATTGTCGGCGGCGGCTTAGGGATGGCAATGGCACGGGTGCGCTTGCTCGACGTGTTCGTCAATCCGTTGGTCGAGTTGTTCTACCCGCTGCCGAAATCGGCGCTGATTCCGGTGACCGTGCTGTGGCTCGGCTTCGGCGACGGCTCGAAAATCCTGCTGATCTTCCTCGGCTGCATGATCCCGGTCACCATCGGCGCCTATAACGGCGCGCGCGGCAGCGATCATGCGCTGGTCTGGTCGGCGCGCAGCATGGGCGCCAGCCCGATCCGCATGATGTGGGACGTGGTGATGCCGAGCGCGCTGCCGGAACTGCTCAACGGCATCCGCACCGCGTTGGCGCTGGCGTTCATTCTTTTGGTCAGCTCCGAGCTGATCGTGTCGCAAAAAGGCTTTGGCTACCTGATCGGCTATCTCGGCTCGACCGGCTCCTACGAAGGCATGTACGCGGTGGTGCTCACCGTCGCCTTCCTCGGCTTCGCCGCCGACCGGCTCTATCAGCTCCTCATGCAATGGTTGCTGCGATGGCGCGAGTAGAAGACCAGGCGGCGCTGGCGGCCGCGCCGGGCGATCTGGCGCATGAGCGCGCCAAAGGCCTCGATGCCGTATTCCGGCTCGGCGCCGGCATCTTTTCGATCCTGGTGCTGCTGATCGCGTGGGAACTGTTTGCGCGCAGCGGCAAGGTGACGCCGTTCATGCTGCCGCCGTTTTCCGCCGTCGTCACGCGCATCTATGCCGACGCCGTCGGCGGCGAGCTGTGGATCAATCTCGGGCTGACGCTCTATCGCGCCATGGCCGGCTTCTGTATCGCCACGATCGGCGGCATCGCGCTCGGCGCCGCGATGTCGCGCATCAGGTGGGTGCATTGGTTCTTCGACCCGATCATCTCGGTCGGCTTCCCGATGCCGAAGATCGCGTTCCTGCCGGTCATCATGCTTTGGCTCGGCCTCTATGACGTGTCGAAAATCTCCATCGTGGTGTTCGACGCGATTTTTCCGGTGGTGACGGCGACGCTCGGCGGCATCGCCGGCGTCGAGAAGGAGCTGCTCTGGTCGGCGCGCAATATGGGCGCCAACGAACGGCAACTGATGTGGCAGATCGTGCTGCCGGCGGCGCTGCCGCAAATCCTCACCGGCCTGCAGGTGGCGCTGCCGATCTCGCTCATTGTCGCCATCGTCGCCGAGATGGCGATGGGCGGTTACGGGCTCGGTGGCGCCATGATGAGCGCCTCGCGCTTTGCCGACTCGCGCGGCGTCTTCGCCGGCATCGTCGAAATCGCCATCGTCGGCTATGTGCTGATCAAGGCCATGGCGCTGATCCGCCGCCGGCTGCTGGCGTGGCACCAGGAAACCGCCGAGCACAGCTGATCGCTCGCTACGTCTTAATGCAGCTTGATGCGCGGCTCGGTGCGGCGCGTGAGCGCTTTGACCAGCGTATCGAGCGCCACCTTGAAGGTACCGTGCAGCGCCTGCAAATGCCGCTTGTGCAGCGACAGGTACGCCAATCGGGCGAGCAGCCCCTGCATCTTCACATTGTGAAACAGCACGCCGAGCGTCCGGTAATCGGCGAGCGCCACCAGTGAGCCGAAATCGCGATATTTGAACTGCGGCAGTGGCGCGCCGCGCAAGCGGGCTTTGATGGCCTTAACCATGAAATTGGCCTGCTGATGCGCGACCTGCGCCCGCGGCGGCAGCGGCTCCGCTTCTCCCGGCAATGTAAGAGAGGCGCAGTCGCCGATGGCGAACACATCGTCGTCGCGGGTGGTCTGCAGGGTCGGCCGCACCACCAGGCGATTGATCCTGTCGGTTTCCAGCCCGTCGAGCTCGCGCAAAAAATCCGGCGCCTTGATGCCGGCGGCCCAGACGATGAGCTCGGCCGGCACGATCTCTCCCGACACCAGCACCACCTCGCCGGCGCGCACTTCCATGACGCGAGTGCCGGTGCGGATATTGACGCCGAGCTTGTGCAGCACTTCGGCGGTCGCGGTGGCGATGTCTTCCGGCAGCGCCGGCAAGATGCGCGGCGCCGCTTCGATCAGATCGATCCTGATGTGCATCTCAGGATTAATGCGGTCGAGATTGTACGACACGATGTCACGCATCGTTTTGTGCAGTTCGGCGGCGAGTTCGACGCCGGTGGCGCCGGCACCGACGATGGCGACGTGCAGCTGGCCGGGCCGCAGCGGCTCGTATTGGGCATTGGCGCGCAGGCATGCGTTGATCATGCGGCGGTTGAAGCGCGATGCTTGATCAAGCGTGTCGAGCGTGATGGCGTGCTCGGCCACACCGGGCGTGCCGAAATCGTTCGACAGGCTGCCGACCGCGATGACGAGGGTGTCGTAGCCGAGCACGCGCGGCGGGATGACGGTCCGGCCGTCTTCGTCCACGCTCGGCGCGACATAGATCTGCCGCTTGGCGCGGTTCAGGCCGACCATTTCGCCGATGCGATAGCGATAGTGGCGGCGTCGTGCATGGGCAATGAGCTCGACCGAATCGGTTTCGCTGTCCATCGACCCCGACGCGACCTCATGCAGCAGCGGCTTCCAGACATGGATGCGCGATTTGTCGAGCAAGGTGATCGACGCCTTGCGTTTGCGGCCGAGCGTGGCGCCGAGCAGCGAGGTGAGACGCAATCCCGCGGCGCCGCCGCCCGCGATGAGAACGCGATGTAGCGACGGATCGTCCGTCGATGCAGTCTCGGCGATAGAATCGTAAAGCGGGTCGTGCGTCACGGCTTCATGGCCCGTCGCAAATCGAGCAGCCCCGACAAGCTTGCACCCAGCGGTCGTGGACGGCAACACCGGTCACTGCGGCAAGCCGTAGCCTTGCGCCGGATCGGGCTTTGCGCCCACTATGCGCCAACTCTGGGAGGAGATCATGCGTGCAAAAATCGGGCTGTTGAGCCTGGCCTTGCTTGCGTTCGGCGCCGGTAACGCCGGCGCGGAACCGGTGAAAATCCGCGTCGCCTGGGTGGCGCCGGTGGCGAACTGGATTTCGATCTGGCTCGACAAGAAGGACCTCGCCAAGCATTTCGGCCAGTCCTACGTCTTCGAGCCGGTTCACTTTGCCGGCACGCCGCCGATGGTGACGGCGATCGCCAACAACGAAGTGGAGATCGGCGATCTCGCCTATTCGACGCTGCCGATCGCCATCAAGAACGCCGGCATGGACGACATCCGCATCATCGCCGACGACTTCCAGGACGGCGTCGACGATCACTGGACGATCCGTTACACCGTGCTCACCGACGGTCCGATCAAGAAGATCGAAGACCTCAAGGGCAAGGTCCTCGCCACCAATGCCGAAGGCAGCGCCGTCGACATCGCCATGAAGGCGATGCTGCACAAGCACGGCCTCGAGAACAAGCGCGACTACACCGTGATCGAGGCGCCGTTCCCGGCCATGAAGGCGATGCTTGCCGAACATAAGGTCGATTTGATCCCAGGCATCCTGCCGTTCGCGCTCGATCCGGAAATGGCGAAGATCGGAACCACGCTATTCACCGCCAAGGACGCCATCGGCGTGTCGGAATTCGTCAGCTTCCAGGCGCGCAAGCCGTTCATCGACAAGAACCGCGCTGTGCTGGTCGATTGGCTCGAAGACACGCAGCGCATCCTGCACTGGTACCTCGACCCGAAGAACCACGACGAAGCGGTGCAGATCGCGGCCCGCCTTGTCAAAGCGCCGCCGGAACGTTTCGGCTGGGTCTTCACTAAGACCGACCAATATCGCGATCCGGCGATGCTGCCGAACCTCGGCGCGCTACAGAAGAACGTCGACATGACCAAGGAGCTCGGCTACGCCAGCGCCAGCTTCGACGTCAAAGCCTATTCCGATCTCAGCATGGTCGAAGAGGCCGGCAAGCGCCTGAAGTGATCACAACTAAGTCCCGTCATCCTGAGGTGGCCGCGAAGCGGCCCTCGAAGGATGCCGGCCGAGGCCAACCGAAATCGGTTCACCGATTTCGGAATATTCAATGCCCAAGTCGGCAGCAGCCGACTTGGGTGGCCGTCGCCCTTCGAGGCTCGCTTCGCTCGCACCTCAGGATGACGGAATACTGATTGGAGAAGGAAAAATGATGCGTGCCACGAAATTCGCCCTAGCGACCATTTCCGCAATCGTCTTGGTCTCCACAGCCCAAGCAGAGCCGCTGAAAATCCGCGGCTCCTGGGTGGCGCCGGTGGCCAACTGGGCCTCGATCTGGCTGGAGAAAAAGGATCTCGCCGTCCATTTCGGCCAATCCTACGTGTTCGAGAGTAGCCGCTATGCCGGCACGCCGCCGATGATCACGGCACTGGCCAACAATGAGCTGGAGATCGGCGACCTCGCTTATTCCACCTTGCCGATCGCGATCGAAAACGCCGGCATGGACGACCTGCGCGTCGTCGCCGACGAGTTCCAGGATGGCGCGCCGGGCTATCGCGCCGACGATTTTCAGGTCCTCGGCGACGGCCCGATCCAGAAGATCGAAGGCCTCAAGGGCAAGGTGATCGCCACCAACGCCGCCGGCAGCGGCGTCGACGTCGCCTCGCGCGCCATGCTGCGCAAGCACGGCCTGGAGGCGAACCGCGACTACACCATCGTCGAGGCGCCGTTCCCCGGCATGCGGGCGATGCTGGCGGAAAAGAAAGTCGACATCATTCCGACCGTGCTGCCGTTCGCGCTCGATCCCGAATTGAAGAAGATCGCGCATCCGCTGTTCTCCATCACCGACGCGATCGGCGTGTCGCAATTCGCCATGTGGGCCATGCGCAAGCCGTTCATCGACAAGAACCGCGCGGCCATCGTCGATTTCATGGAAGACACCATGCGCATCGAGCGCTGGTATCTCGATCCGAAGAACCACGACGCGGCGGCCGAGATCGCGTCGCGGATCACCAAGCAGCCGCCGAAGCGGTTCGGTTGGCTGTTCACCAAGGCCGACTATTACCGCAACCCCGACATGCGGCCCGATCTCGATGCGCTGCAGAAGAACGTCGACATGACCAAGGACTTGGGCTTCGTCAAAGCGAGCTTCGACGTCAAGGCGCATTCCGATCTCAGCCTGATCGAGGAAGCGGCGAAGCGACTGAAATAAAGCTGACGTTATCCGTCATCCTGAGGTGGCCGCGAAGCGGCCCTCGAAGGATGCCGGCCGAGGTGCCGAGGCCGTCGCCCTTCGAGGCTCGCTTCGCTCGCACCCCAGGGTGACGGAACGCAAGATCAATGCATCGACTTGCCGCCGTCGACGTTGACGGTCTGGCCGGTCATGAAATCGCTCGCCGGCGACGATAAAAACATCACCGCGCCGACCAGATCGGCCGGCACCTGCACGCGCTCGATGGCGCGGCCGGCGACGCGCGTGGCGAGATAATTGCCGGACGATGACGCCACCTGGGTGTCGCTTTGCGTCATGCCCGGCGTGAGCGCATTGACGGTGATGCCGAACTCGCCGACTTCGCGCGCCAGCGCCCGGGTGAAGCCGATGACGCCGGCCTTCGACGTGGTGTAGTGCAGCCGGTTCGGCGCGCCCTCCCACACCCGCGACGAGGAGATGTTGACGATCTTGCCGCGTTTTTGGGCCTTCATCGCCGGGAATGCGGCACGGCAGGACAGGAACATGCCGCGCAGATTGACCGCCATCACCCGGTCCCATTCCTCGACCGGGATTTCCAGCCACGACCGGCGCGGCAGCACGCTCATCAGCGAGGCATTGTTGATCAGCACGTCGATCGCACCGAAGCGCTCCAGCGTCGCCTGCACCATGGTTTTGGTCGAGTCTTCGCTGGCGATATCGACGCCGAGCCCGAGCGCCTCGAAGCCGGCTTGGCGCAGCGCTGCGGCAACATTCTCGGCGGCAACGGCATCGATGTCGGCGGCGACGACCTTGGCGCCGACCTTGGCGAATTCCTCGGCATAGACCTTGCCGATGCCCTTGCCGCCGCCGGTGATGACGACGCTGCGCCCGGAAAAATCGAATCGCTCATTCACGGCCATTGCTTTTGCCTTTATCGTAAAGGGATGAAATTTGAACGGTTGCTGATCGGCGGCGGCACGCTGGTGGTGTTCCTGCTCGTCTGGGAATTGTGCGCCGATTCTGGCGCAATCAATCCGCTGTTCATTTCTTCGCCGTCGCGCATCGCGCAAGCCGGCGCGGCGCTGATGGCCGATCCGGATTTCTGGAACGACGTCAGGGTCAGCGCCAGAGAATTCATCTTCGGTTATGCCGCCGCCATCGTGATCGGCGTTCCGCTTGGGCTGTTGATGGGCACCTCGCGGCGCCTGTCCTACATCTTTGCGCCCTTTGTCGATACGCTCAATGCCGTGCCGCGCGTCACTTTGCTGCCGCTGTTGATCATCTGGTTCGGCATCGGCATCTGGTCGAAGGTCGCGGTGGTGTTCCTCGGCGCGGTCATTCCCATTGTCATCAGCGCGCTGTCCGGTGTGAAGACCAACGAGACGCGCTTCCTCACCATGGCGCGGAGCTTTTCGGCGTCGCGGACAAAGATGTTCGCCAGCATCATCCTGCCGGGGACGGTGCCGTTCATCTTCACCGGCCTGAAATATGCCGCCGGACGCGCGCTGCTTGGCGTCGTCGTCGGCGAGCTCTATGCCTCGACTGCCGGCCTCGGCCATATGATCGCCGACGCCGGCAATATGTTTCAGACCGATACCTTATTCTTCAGCGTCCTGATCTTCACCGCGACGGGCCTCGTGGTCGTCGCGTTGCTCGACCGTTTGGAACGACGGTTCGAGCGCTGGCGGCCGAGCGTGGGAGCGGCGACGTGAGGCGTTTTTATCTGGCGCACGAACGCGCCATCCTCGGCGCCATCGGCGTTGTTCTCTTCCTCATCCTTTGGGAAGGCTTTGAGCGCGGCTGGTGGGCGGCGCTGCTGCAGCCGCTGCTCGGTCCGCAAGCGCTGCGGTTCCAGCTCAAGCCGATCTTTATTTCCTCGCCGACGCGGATCGCGCGCATGGCTTTCGACATGTTCTTTGTCACCGGCACGATTTGGAAGGATCTTGGCTCGAGCAGCCTCGAATTCGCGCTGGGCGTTGCGTTGGCCTTCATCATCGGCATTCCGCTCGGGCTGGCCGCCGGCTGGTATCGTCGCTTCAACTATGCGGTCGAGCCGTTCCTTGCCGCGCTCAACGCGACGCCGCAGGTGGCGTTCCTGCCGCTGCTCATCCTCTGGGTCGGAACCGGGCTTGCCCCGCGCGTGCTGATTATCGTGCTGCTCGCGGTGCTGCCGATCGCCATCAGTGCGCTTGCCGCGGTGCGCACCGTCGATGCGCGGCTCGTCCGCGTCGCGCGAAGCTTCTCCGCCGGCGATGCGCTGTTGTTCCGCAGCATCATCCTGCCCAGCGCGGTGCCGTTTCTCCTGGCCGGCGCGCGGCTTGCCGTCGGGCGCGGCATGATCGGGATCGTGGTCGGCGAAATCTACGGTTCCTCGGCCGGCATCGGCGCCATGATCAACCAGGCCGGCTCGCGCTTCGAGACCGACAAGGTGTTCGTCGGCGTGCTGACCATCGCCGCCACGGGCGTGGCGCTGGTCGAGCTCATTCGCCATATCGAGCGCCGCGTCGACGTCTGGCGTCCGCGGGTTGCGGCATGACCCCAAAGCTCGAAGCGCAAGCCATCCGGCTCGCCTATCCGCAGCCGCGGACCGGCACAAAACTTGTCGCGCTCGACGGGGTCAATCTGCAAGTGATGGATGGCGAGTTCGTCGCCATAGTCGGCCCATCGGGTTGCGGCAAAACCACCTTCCTCTCCGTCGTCGATGGCCTGATCGCCGCGACCGGCGGCCGCGTGCTGGTCGACGGCGCGGTGGTGACGCGGCCCGGTCCTGACCGCGCCGTCGTGTTCCAGGACGCTTCGCTGCTGCCGTGGCGCACCGTGCTGGGCAACGTGCGCTACGGCCTCGAATGCCTTGGCGTCGGCACCCGGGACGCGGACGCGCGCGCGGAAAAACTCATCGCGCTGGTCGGGCTTTCCGGCTTCGAGCACCACTATCCGCACGAATTGTCTGGCGGCATGCAGCAGCGGGTGAATCTCGCCCGCGCCTTGGTGGTCGATCCAAAGATCCTGCTGATGGACGAGCCGTTCGCTTCGCTGGATGCGCAGACCCGCGAGCTGATGCAGGAAGAACTCACCCGCATCTGGGAAGAGGCGCGCAAGACCGTGCTGTTCATCACCCACCAGATCGACGAGGCGATCTATCTGGCCGACCGGGTCGTGGTGTTCTCGGGGCGCCCCGGCAAGGTCAAGGACAGCATCGCAGTCGACATCGAACGGCCGCGGCCGATCGGCGTAAAGCGCCAGGCGCGCTTTCATGCGCTGGAGGATCGCATCTGGGGGTTGATCGACGAGGACGTGAAGGGAAGAACGACGGCTAACAACTCATAGTCGTCATGCCCGGGCTTGACCCGGGCATCCATACTGCGCTTGAGCTTGCTGCAATGACGGTGAGGGAGAACGCCATGGCGAACGGATACGGGCGCAGGCTCTGTTGGCTCCCATTGACGGCGCTGCTCGCGGCGCTTCCCGCGCGCGCCGACGACCTCGCCCCGTTCCGCATCGGCATCTCCGCGCCGGTGGTGACCATCTTCCCGGTGTGGATGGCGCAAGCGGCCGGGCTCGACGCCAAGGAAGGGCTGAAGGTCGAATCCATCAGCATGGAAGGCGGCAGCCGCGGCGTGCAGGTGCTGTTGTCCGGCGAAATTCAGGCCATGCATGTCGGGCTGGCGCCGGTGGTGCAGGCCAACAAGCAGGGCGCCGATTTGCGGCTCGTCACCTCGACCGCCAACACCATCCCGATCACGATCTTTGCCTCGCCGGCGATCAAGACCGCGGCGGATCTCAAGGGCAAGACCATCGGCATCAGCACGTTCGGCTCGGAGACCGACGTGGCGGTGAGCATCGCGCTGGCGCGGCTCGGGCTGAAGCGTGACGACGTCACCGTGTCGCAGATCGGCGGCTCTTCGCAGCGTTTCGGCGCCCTCCTCGCCGGCCGCATCGATGCCGCGCCGCTGCTCGAGCCCACCATCACCGCGGCCAAGCAGAAAGGCTTTACGCCGCTGCTCGATCTCGCCGCCGCCAACACGCCGTGGATTTTTGATGGCGTCGTAGTCACCAACGGCTATCTCAAGGAGCACCGCGACGCGCTGACGCATTTTGTGCGCGCCTATATCGCCGGCGCTTATCTGGCGCTGTCCGACGTCGACAAGGCCAAGGCGTTGATCGCACAAAAGTACAAAACCAGCGATCCGACAGTGATCGACGCCACCTATAACGACTTCAAGCGGTTGATGCCGCTCGACGCCGCGCCGTCGGTTGCCGGCGCCAATAACGTAATCGCACAACTTCAAGCCATCGGCCTGGAAGTCGGCAGCAAGAACGTCAACGACTATGTCGACTTGAGCATCATCGAGGGCCTGAAGAAGGACGGCTACTTTGAGCAGATGGCGAAGGCCTATCCCGTAAAGCAATGAACGCCATCGATCTCGAAGTCATCTACCAGTCGACCTTGCAGATCGCGCGCGAGCTGACGCTCAACATGCTGCGCACCGGCTATTCGACCATCATCAAGGAAAGCCAGGATTTCACCTTTGCGATCTTCGATGCGCAAGGCCGCATGGTGGCGCAGGGCATTCCGCAGCCGCTGCATATCGGGCCGCTCGCCGCCCAGGTCAACGAAATCCGCCGCCGTTTTGCCGACGCCGCGCCGGGCGATGCCTTCATCGTCAATCATCCCTATCAGGCGTGCCAGAACCATTCGACCGATGTGTGCATCATCACGCCGATGTTCGCCGACGATCGCCTGGTCGGCTATATCGGCAACACCGCGCACAAGCCCGATCTCGGCGGCAAAGTGCCGGGCACCAATGCGGGCGACGCTACTGACCTCTTTCAGGAAGGCCTGCTGATTCCACCGCTGCGGATCCTGCGGCGCGGCCAATTGCTTGCCGATATCGAGCGGGTGATCTGCGCCAACACCCGCACGCCGGAAGTCACCTGGGGCGATATCACCGCGCAGGTGAACACCAATACTTATGGCCTCACCCGTTTCGCCGAGCTGTTCGGCAAATACGGCACCGACAAAGTGCTCGCCTGCTGGCAGAGCTGGATGGATATTTGCGAAACCGAATTGCGCAAGGAAATCGCCAAGGTCCCCGACGGGCTTTACGGCCCGGAGACCGATTACCTCGACGACGACGGCATCGATCTGAACAAGTCCTACCGCATCTCGGCGACCCTCGAGGTCAAGGGCGACACGCTGCACTTTATCCTCGACAGTGATGCGCAGGCGCGCGGGCCGATCAACTTGCGGCCGTGCGTGTCGAAGAATTTCATCCAGTGCCTGGTCAAGATGGTGTTCATCCCGAGCCTGCCGGTAAACGACGGCCTGTCGCGCCCTGTGCAGGTGTCCTATCCGCCGGAAGGTTCGCTGCTCAATCCGCGCTTTCCCGCGCCGGTGAACATGTATGTCCGCCCGAGCCAGGTCACGACCTCGGTCGCGATCCGCGCTTTGGCGCGCGCCGTGCCCGGCCGCGTGCCGGCGCCGGGCAGCGCCGCCGGCGGCTCGATTTCCAGTGCCGGGCGGCATCCGCAAACCGGCCGCTGGTATTCGCAATATGAAATCTTGAGCGGCGGCACCGGGGCGCGGCCCCACGGCGACGGCGTCAGCGCCATGGATGAATTGGTCGTCAACGTCATGAACACGCCGGTCGAGGCGGTCGAGAGCGAGTTTCCAGTGCGGGTCGAGCGCTACGAATTGGCGCAGGATTCCGGCGGCCCCGGCACCTTCCGTGGCGGTCTCGGCGTGCGGCGGCAATGGCGCATCCTCGGCGAAGAATCGGTCATCAACCTGCGTACCGACCGTTTCAAATTCTCCTCGCCTGGAATTTTCGGCGCCAAGCCGGCGCACGTGTCGGCAGCGTCGCTGAAATCCACCGGCGAAGCGGCGCGGCCGCTGACCTCCAAAGTCGCCGGCTTGCGGCTGAAGAAAGATGACGTGCTATCGATGGAATTCGCCGGCGGCGGCGGTTGGGGCGATCCGCGCGCGCGTGCGCCGGAGCGCGTGCGCGAGGACGTGGTACGCGGCTATGTCTCGCGCGACGCGGCGCGCGACGATTATGGCGTCGCCTTCAAGGACGACCTCAGCGTCGACGCCGCCGCGACCGCAAAGCTGCGGGTCAAGGCCGGCACATGAAATTGCGTATCGGCATCGACGTCGGCGGCACCTTCACCGACGTCACCGCCTTCGACGAGGACGCGGCCGCGCTGGTCGCCGTGCGCAAATACACCTCCAATCCGGCGCAGCCCGCAGCGGTCATGCAGGAGATCACCCGCGACCTTGCCGCCGAGTTCGGCGCCGATGCCGTATCCCTGATCCTGCACGGCTCGACCGCAGCGCTCAACACCATGCTCGAAGGCAAGGGCGCGCGGGTCGGCCTCATCACCACCCGCGGGTTCCGCGACGTCTATGAGATCGGCCGGCAATGGCGCGGCGACGAGGTGTTCAATATTTTCGCGCCGCCGCCGAAAATGCTGCTGACCCGCGACCGCATCCACGAGGTGAGCGAGCGCCTCGATTTCACCGGTAACGTGATCGAGCCGCTCGATGCCGACGACGTTGCCGCCGCCGCACGAACGCTGATCGCGCAAGGCGTCGAGGCCGTCGCAGTTTGTTTTCTGTTCGCCTACGCCAATCCGGCGCACGAGCAGGCGGCGGCAAAAATCATCCGCGACATCGCGCCGGGCCTTTATGTGTCGCTTTCACACCAAGTCAATCCGGAATGGCGCGAATACGAGCGCACCGCCTCGACCGTCGCCAATGCCTATATCGGGCCGCCTGTGTCGCGCTATCTGCGCGAGCTGGAGGCGCTGTCACTGCGGCGCTTCCCGCGCTCGCGGGCGCTGATGATGAAATCCGACGGCGGCGCGGCCAGCGCCCGCATGCTGGCATCCACGCCGATCGAAACGGTCATGTCCGGCCCGGTCGCCGGCGTCATCGGCGGCCGCTACTTGGGCGACATCAAGGGCATCGACGACATCATTACCTTCGACACCGGCGGCACCTCGTCCGACATGGCGGTGCTGCCCGGCCGGCCGCTGTTCAAATCGGAAGTTTCGGTGGCGCGGCATCCGCTGCGCACCCATACCGTCGACATCGAAACCATCGGCGCTGGCGGCGGCAGCATCGCGGCTGTCGATCTCGGCGTGCTCAAAGTCGGGCCGCAGAGCGCCGGCGCCAATCCCGGCCCCGCTTGCTACGGCCGCGGCGGAGTTGAACCGACGCTGACCGACGCGCTGGTCGTGCTCGGCCATCTCAGCCCGAGCGCGCTGCTCGAAGGCGCCATGCCGATTTCGAGCGCGAAGGCGCACGAGGCCGTCGTGTCACGTGTCGCAAAACCGCTCGGGCTGACGCCGGTCGAAGCGGCCTGGGGCATCCTCACCGTGCTGGCCACCAATGTCACCATGGCGATGCGCACCATCACCATCGAGCGCGGCTACGATCCCCGCGAGTTCACGCTGGTGCCGTTCGGCGGCATGGGCCCGACCATCGCCGGCCGCATCATCGGCGAGCTCGGCATCGGCCGCATCCTCATTCCACGCGATCCCGGCACGTTCAGCGCCTTCGGCATGCTGGTCACCGACGTGCACCAGACCCGAAGCTTCACCCGCATCACGCGGCTCGATGCGGCAAAACCCGTCGAGCTGGAACGGATTTTTGCCGACATGGAAACGGCCGCGCTGGCGGATTTGATGCAGGAGCAATTTTTACGCGAGCAGCTTTCGACATTGCGCAGCGCCGGCATGCGCTACCGCGGGCAGTCCTACGAAGTCAACGTCCCGGTCGCTGCATTGAACGGCGACGCCGATCTCGCGGCGCTCGCGAAACGCTTCCATGAGGCGCACCGGCGTCGCTACGGCCACATGGCGGAATCCGAAGCGGTCGAGATCGTCAACTTCCAGGTCACCGCGGTCGGAGCGATTTCGAAACCGCAGTTCAATCCGATTGCGCCGCCTACGGATTCGCAACCGCCGGTGCCGCACGAAATGCGCACGGCCTATTTCAGTCAGGCCGCCGCGACTCAAGTGCCGGTGTTCCGCCGCTCCGCGTTCGCGGCGGGCGCGGTCATCGACGGACCCGCCGTGATCGAGGAAAAAACCTCGACCACGGTGCTTTATCCCAACCAGCGCGCCGCGTTCGACGGCTACCTGAACATTGCGATCACGCCGGGCGTCATAAAATGACTGGCCCGGACCGCGCCAAGCCGGTCGCCATCAGCTCACCAGCACGTTGCTGAACTGCCAGGGGTCTTTGCTGTCCACCGTTTCGGGGAACAGGCGATTGCGGCCCTCGAGCGGCGTCCAGTCGGTGTAGTGCCCGACCACCGGCCCGAGATAAGGTCGCTGGATTTCGAGGCAGCGGCGAAAATCCATCTCGTCGGCCTCGACAATGCCGCGGCCCGGATTCTCCAGCATCCAGACGATGCCGGCGAGCACGGCCGAGGTCACCTGCAGCCCGGTCGCATTCTGATAGGGCGCGAGCTTGCGGGTCTCCTCGATCGAGAGCTGGGAGCCGTACCAATAGGCGTTCTTGGCATGGCCGTAGAGCAGCACGCCAAGTTCGTCGATGCCGTCGACGATGTCGTCCTCGCTGAGGATGTGCCAGGACTGCTGCGGCTTCCATTCCGCGCCCGCCAATTCATGCAGCGACAGCACGGCATCATCGCAGGGATGGTAGGCGTAATGGCAGGTCGGCCGGTAAACCACCTTGTCGTTCTCGCGCAGCGTGAAGTAGTCGGCGATCGAGATCGACTCGTTATGGGTGATCATCCAGGCGTGCTGAGCGCCCGCGGTCGGCGTCCACGAACGCACCCGGGTGCCGGCGCCGGGCCGCGTCAGGTAGATCGCGGCATCGCAGCCGAAATCGTGGCGGTGCGCGCCTGGCGGCAGCGCCTTCTCATGAGTGCCCCAGCCGAGCTCCGACGGCTGCGAGCCTTCGGCGACAAAACCCTCGACCGACCAGGTGTTGATGAATTTTCCGCGCGGCTTGGGCGTAGACGCCCGCTGGGTGTCGCGCTCGGCGATATGGATGCCCTTGACGCCGGCGCGCTGCATCAGCCGGGCCCAATCCTCGCGCGAGGCCGGCGCGGCAAAGTCGAGCTTTAGCTCGGATGCGACGTCGGTCAGCGCTTGCTTGACCATCCAGGACACCATGCCCGGATTGGCGCCGCAGCAGCTCACGGCGGTGATGCCGCCCGGCCGCCGGCGGCGCAGGTCGAGCACGCCTTCGCGAAGCGCGTAATTCGAACGCTCCGAGATCGAGCGGCTGCCGTCGGTGTAAAGGCCGGGCCACGGCTCGACCACGGTGTCGATGTAGAAGGCGTCGATGTCCTTGGCGAATTCCATCAGATCGACCGAAGACGTGTCGACCGACAGGTTGACCAGCATGCCGCGGCCCGGGCCGGCGGTGAGCAGCGGCTTGAGCACGTCGCGATAATTGTCATGCGTGATCGCCTGATGCAGAAACATGATCTGGCGCTCGTCGAGTAGCGCCCGGTCGCGGTCGTCGGGCGCAATGACGGTGAATTTCGCGCGGTCGAACGCGATGTGCCGCTCGAGCAGCGGCAGGGTGCCTTTGCCGATCGAGCCGAAGCCGAGCATCACGATGGGGCCGTCGAAGCGGGCGAGCAGCTGGGAGTCCTTCATTGGCGTCACTCCAGTTGAATGGTTGCCTTGACGTCGGTCAAGCGGCGCGTTGCACCCGCGCCTGCCGTGGCCGCCGGTGGCCGTGGTTCGCGGCGATCAGCTTGTTCAGGTCGGGTTTCGGCGCGAACGCACCGGTGGCGGCGATCAGGCCGCGCGCGCCGGCCAGCGCGTCCGGACGCAGCTCGAGCGCCAGCAGCCGGTCACGGTCGTAGCGGCCCGGCATCCACAGTTCGCCGGTGGCCGCGGCGGTGAAACCGAACCGGCCGTAATAGGCCGCGTCGCCGACCAGCAGGATGCCGCGATGGCCGGCAAGACGCGCGCGCGCAATGGCACGGCGCATCAGCGCCGTGCCGATGCCGCGATTGCGATGCGCCGGGTCGACCGCGAGCGGCCCCAACAGCAGTGCCGCACGTCCCGGACCGGCCGCGACATGCCAGAGCCGAACGGCGCCGACGATCCGGCCGCGATCAACCGCGACCAAAGACAGCCCATCGGCCGGCACGCGGCCTTCGCGCAGCCGCTCGGACGCCTTGGCAAAACGGCTGGCACCGTAAGCCTGGTCGAGCAGAATCTCGCGCGCCGCGATGTCGGAAAATTTTTCTTCGCGAATGGTGACCATGATCCTCTCCTTTCCGGCCGCCGCACCCCGGCGCTCCTTCCCTGGCAGGCAAGGGAGCGCCGGAGCCGGAAGTCTCACCGTCGTCAGATGTGAAAGGTCTGCAGCGGAGCGAAGCCGTTGAAGGCAACCGCTGCGTAGGTCGCGGTGTAGGCGCCGGTACCTTCGATCAGCAGCTTGTCGCCGATCTCGAGGCTGATCGGCAGATCGTAAGGCCGCTTCTCGTACATCACGTCGGCACTGTCGCAGGTCGGGCCGGCGAGCACGCAAGGTCCGACCTCGTCGCCGTCGCGTGGCGTCTTGATCGGATAGCGGATCGACTCGCCCATCGTCTCGGCGAGACCGCCGAACTTGCCGATGTCGAGATAGACCCAGCGCACGTGGTCGTGCTCGCTCTTGTTCGAGACCAGCACGACTTCGGCTTCGATCACGCCGGCATTGCCGACCATGCCGCGGCCCGGCTCGATGATCGTCTCCGGGATGCGGTTGCCGAAATGCTTGCGCAGCGCCCGGAAGATGGAGCGGCCATAGGCCTCCACCGCCGGCACGTCGCGCAGGTACTTGGTCGGAAACCCGCCGCCGAGATTGACCATCGTCAGACCAATGCCGCGGTCGGCGCAGGCGCGGAAAATCGCCGCCGCCGATTTCAGCGCTTCGTCCCAGGCCGCGGTGCGGCGCTGCTGCGAGCCGACATGAAACGACACGCCGGCAGCCTCGAGCCCGAGCCGATGCGCATGCTCGAGCACGTCGACCGCCATGTCGGGATCGCAGCCGAACTTCCGCGACAACGGCCATTCGGCGCCGGCGCAGCCGAACAGGAAGCGGCAGAAGACCTTGGCGCCGGGGGCGGCGCGGCCGATCTTCTCCACCTCGGCTTTGCAATCGACCGCGAACAGCCGAACGCCGAGCGCGTAGGCGCGCGCGATGTCGCGTTCCTTCTTGATCGTGTTGCCGTAGGAGATGCGCTCTGGCGCGGCGCCGGCCGCGAGCACCATCTCGATCTCGGCGACCGAGGCGGTGTCGAAGCAGGAGCCGAGCCCGACCAGAAGCTTCAGCAGCTCCGGTGCCGGGTTCGCCTTGACGGCGTAGAACACTCGGCTATCCGGCAATGTTTTGGCAAAGGCGGCGTAGTTGTCGCGCACGACGTCGAGATCGACGACGAGGCAGGGGCCATCGTCGAGCCCCTCATCGCGGCGGCAGCGCAAGAATTCGCGAATGCGCTCGGTCATCGGCGCGCTCCTTCATCCAAGTTCAAGGGGCCAAGCGACGAAGCGCCGTCTGGCCCAGCGTTGATGTTCGGCCGCGCGCGTTTTGGCGCGCACGGCCGGCGTCAACGGCTGAAGCGCTGTGGCGCCGACCGTGCGTTGGGGACACGGTGCAGGCGCGCGGCACTTCGGCCGAGATGCTGCCTTGGATTGGAGCGGGAGAACCCGTTCCGCACGGCTGGCAAGATGGACAAGCCTCTTCGGTGTTGACCTTTGGACAGCCAACGAGACCAAAAAAGCCCGCTCCGTCGTTGCTTTAAGCCGCGTCCCCCGTTGAGCGCGGGGTGCGCCGGTTTCGCCTCCGGCTGCCGATCACGGTGTGAGGTTGTAACTTCAACCTCAGGCGACTGTCCGGCCTCTTGTCCGGATGCCTACCGATCGACACACGGCCACAGGCACGTGCGAATTTGGGCGAGCGGCACATAGTCGCAATAGACAGGCATTGCAAGAAAAAACGACAGCGCCGGCAAAAAAATTCCGCTGGGGCCTGCTGCGTTCCTCGCAGACCGGTTCGCCGCCGCCTCGGATGACGCGCGCGGGTGCGTATGTGATACTGCGCCTCCCGCCCGAACATCCCCATGGTGTCTGCCAATGTCCGCCCTGCCGATCACCTTCGCCTGCGGCCTCTACGATCGCATGCTCGCGCTCCATACCGGCGACGTCAAAGCCGATGGCATCGATCTCAATTTCCTGGTCATGGACAATCCGCGCGAGATTTTCGACCGCATGTCCAACCGGCTGGAATTCGACGCCTGCGAAATGTCGAGCTCCGAGTTCATCACCCGCTATGCCGCCAAGAAGCTGCCGTTCGTGGCGCTGCCGGTGTTCGCCTCGCGGGTGTTCCGCCACAGCTTCATCATCGTCAACCGCAAGCACATCAAGTCGGCAAAGGATTTCGCCGGCAAGCGCGTCGGCGTGCCGCTCTACACCCAGACCGCCGCGATCTTCATCCGCGGCCTGATGCAGCACGACCTCGGCATCGATCTCGATGAGATCGAATGGATCCAAGGCGCCATCAACGAGCCCGGCCTCTACGGCAATCCCTCCGTCATGCCGATGCTCAAGCCGGTCAACATCAAGCAGAACACCAGCGGCAAGTCGCTGAGCGACCTGCTCGAATCAGGCGAAGTCCACGCCATCATCGGCTCCAACATGCCGCGGGCGTTCGGCCGCAATCCCGATGTGGTGCGATTGATCCCTGATTATCGCGCGCAAGAGAAGGACTACGTCCGCCGCACCAAGATTTTCCCAATCATGCATCTCGTCGTCATCCGCAACGACGTCTACGAGAAGAACCCGTTCGTGGCGACGAGCCTGTACAACGCATTCAACGATGCGAAGGACTGGGCGCGGGAGAAGATGCGTTATTCCGGTACGTTGCGTTACATGTTGCCGTGGTTGCCGGACGACGTGCAGGAGATCGACGAATTGTTCGGCGGCGATTGCTGGCCCTATGGCGTCGAGCCGAACCGGCCGACGCTGGAAGCGCTGGTCAACTATATGGTCGAGCAGGGTTTGATCCCGGAGCCTATTCCGGTCGAAAAGCTGTTCGTGCCGACGTTCGGCTAGAGTCCCCTCCCCCGCTTGCGGGGGAGGGTTAGGGAGGGGGCCCGCGGCCTCACAACTTACCCCCTCTCGCTTCGCTACGCTCGCGTCCTCCCCCGCAAGCGGGGGAGGAAAAGGAGGACCACATGCGCGTTCTGATCACCGGCGGCATGGGCGTCATCGGCGCGGAAGCGAGCCGCAAATTCGTCCGCGAAGGCCACCGGCCGGTGCTCTATTCGCGCCATCGCGATGAAGCGCTGATCCGCGATATCGTCGACAAAGTCGATATCGAGCTCGGCTCCATCCTCGACCGCGCGCGGCTTGGCGAAGTGATCAAATCGCGCGGCGTCACCCACGTCGTCCACACCGCCGCCTATATCAGCGCGCTGTCGGCCAAGCACCCGGCCGAGAGCGTCGAGATCAACGTGATGGGCACGGTCAACGTGCTCGAAGCGGCGCGGGCGGCCAAGGTCGAGCGCGTGGTCTATACCAGCGCCAAGGGCGTCTATGGCCCGTTCCGCGGCGCATACGGCTCGCCGGCCTACAAGCTCGTCACCGAAGATCATCCCAAGGATCCGAAGCGCATCTACGATTCCGCCAAGCTTATGGGCGAGAACGCGACGCTTTATTGGGGCACGCTCGGCCTCGACGTGGTGGTGCTGAGGTTCGCCACCACTTACGGCCCGGGCAAGACGGCGCGCCACGGCAATATGGGCGTGACCAGCCAGATCATCGAGCAGCCGGCGAACGGCCAGCCGTTCCGCATCGCGCAAGGCGGCGATGAGAAGGACGACTTCATCTACAACAAGGATTCCGCGCTCGGCATCTATCTCGCAAGCGTGGCGAAAAACCTCGACAACCGCGTGTTCAATATCGGCACCGGCATCGGCGTCACGCTCAAAGACGTCGCCGCCATTTTACGCAAACACTTGCCCAACGCGGTGATCGAGGTTGGGCCCGGGCTCAATTTCCTCGGTTCGCCCTATCCGATGCACGGCGTTTACGACATTTCGCGCGCCCAGAAGGAATTGGGCTACCAGCCCGAATACGATCTCGAACGCGGCATCGCCGATTATCTGGAAAGCCTGCAGCGGCTGAAGCTGCAAGCGGCGTAGTCCTATGACAAAAACTCGGCAGCGGACTTGCGCAGGCGAACTCCCTCTCCCCGGAGGGGAGAGGGTTGGGGTGAGGGGGTTCCGACCGCGAGGCCCGAGCCCCCTCACCCCGGCCCTCTCCCCTCTGGGGAGAGGGAGCAGAGAGGCCCATCATGCGTAACACTCTTGAACTTCCCCATCTCTCCCTACGCGAGCGCGACCGGCGCTGGGCTGCGGTGCGCAAGGACATGGCGGCGCGCGACCTCGATTGCCTGGTGCTCTGGGGCTGGCCGCTGATGTGGGACTTTTGCATCGCCAATGCGCGCTATCTCTGCCCGGTCGGCGGCAATGCCGAATTCAACGTGCTGGTGTTCCCGCGCGAGGGCGATCCGACCTGCTTCGTGCTGATGCCGACCTTCCTCGATGGCTGGCGCAGCGCGCAGGATTGGGTCGGCGACATCCGCGCCCGCAAGGGCACCTGGGCGGACAGCGTCGCCGAGCGCATCAAGGAGCTCAAACTCGAACACGGCCGCATCGGCATGGACGGGCTCGCCGGCCCGCTCGATCCCGACGGCTGGCTGCCGCACAGCGTCTATCTGCGCCTGCAGGAGCTTTTGTCCGGCGCCAAGCTCGTTGCTCTCGACGACATGCTGGAGAAGGTGCGCACCATCAAGAGCGACGAGGAGCTCGGCATCCTCGCCAAGGCGGCAGAACTGGGTGACCTGATGCTGGCGGCGTGCCGCGACACCGCGCGCCCCGGCGTCAAGGAATGCGAGGTCTACGGCCGCATGGTGGACACCATGCTGGCGCACGGCGGCGAGGAGCCGACATTGTTTCTTTGGGCCTGCGACCGTTATCCCTATCCACATCCGTTCCGCGTGCCGACGACGCGCAAGATGGAGCGCGGCGACGTCATCATCTGCGAGCTGCATCCAAAGATCGGCGGCTATTTCACCCATGTCGAGCGCACGTTCTGCCTCGGCGAGCCGGAAGCGAAGCAGCGCGAAATCTATGACGGCTGTGTCGCCGCCTACGAGCGCGGGCTGAAGGAGTTCGGGCCGGGACGTAGAATTTCAGACTCCATGGCCGCGGTGAAGAAGACCATCGAGGAGCGCAAGCTGGCGATCTGCGAAACCGGCATTCACGGCCACGGCCTCGCCTCGCTGGAATATCCGCGCTACCGCTTCCACGCGCTACGCGCCGACCAGGACGCGCTAAAGGTCGTCGGCGACGAATTCCGCCCCGGCATGGTGTTCGCCTTCAACATCGATCTGTTCGATCCGGACTGGCGCAACGGCGAAACCGGCTGCGTCTTTGCCGAGACGGTGCAGATCACCGCCACCGGCGCGCAGCGCATGCACGGCTTTTCGACCAAATTTCAGGCGATCCCGATTTGAACTGTTTCCCGGACGCGATGCAGCACGAAGTGATGCACTGCGCCCGGGAATCAAGAATAGCTACACCGCTTTCAGGTGCGCCTCCCGGCGCTTGTACAGTTCGCTGTCGGAATAGCCCATCGGATCGGGCCGGCCGCGACCGAGCATGATCTGCACGTAAACCGGCGCCAGCGACTCGTTCTGATAGCCGTGGATCACGCCGGCCGGACAGGCGATGCATTCCCAGGGGCCGAGCCGGGTGGTGACGCGCTTGCCGCTTTCGTCCTCGACGAACACGTCAAGAATGCCCTGCAGCACGAAGAAGCACTCTTCGACCTCGTGGGTGTGCGCGGCATTGCCCTGGCCGGGATTCACGTAGACGATCGACAGCGTAAAATTGCCCGCCGGAATGATATTCGGATCGTCGTGCTTGCCGGAGCCGCCGGCGCCGATGAAACGGTGCTGCGCCCGCTTATAACCCTCGATCTTGGCGTCCTCGAAGGCGGCCCAGTCCGGCTTCTTGTCCTTGAAGCGGCCGACGTATTTTTTCATGATGTCTTCGAGCGCAACACCTTCGAGTTCCTTCGGGCGCGGGTGACGGGCGACGGCCATGGCTTGCTCCTGCTGAAATGGGGCGTTGGCGGAAATCTATTCGAAGCACCCAACAATGTCATGCCCCGCGCAGGCGGGGCACCCAGTAGTCACCGCCTTAGCCGATAGAACTGTGAATACTGGATCATCCGCCTTCGCGGATGATGACATCACTTGCGCGCGTCCTGCACCAATTGCCACACCCGCGACGGCGACAGCGGCAGATCGCGCGGCTCGACGCCGAGAGATGAGAGCGCATCGGCGACCGCATTGGCGATGACGCCGCCGACCGAGATGATGCCACCCTCGCCGGCGCCCTTGGCGCCGAGCGGATTGATCGGCGAAGGATGCGACTCCATCACAAAACCGCGAATTTTCGGAAAATCGCTCGCGGTCGGGATGAGATAATCGGCGAGCGAGCCGGTGAGCAACTGGCCGTTCTCGTCGTAGGCGAGATGCTCCATGAACGCACCGCCGAGACCCTGCACCACGGCGCCGACCAGTTGGCCCTTCAGCGTCAGCGGGTTGATCATGCGGCCGCAATTCTCTACGGCCACATAATCGATGAGTGCGACCGCGCCGGTTTTTGGATCGACCGCAACATGAGCGGCATGCGCACCGTAGGCCCAGGTGTGCTTGTGGTTGGAAAACGCGCCTTCGACCGACAGCGGCTCCGGCGCCAGCTCCGCCCACGACACCGATTTGCCGTCGGGCGCCGTCGCACGGCCGTCGGCGAGTGCCACCTCCGCCGCGCCACAGTTGAGCTGCCGCGCCGCTTCGGCACTCATGGCCGCCCGCAGCTTTGTCGCGGCATCGAGCACCGCCGAGCCACCCATGACGATCGAGCGCGAATGATAGGAGCCGTAGCCGTCGCTGACATAAGCGGTCGAGCCGTGGAACACCTGATTGATGCGGTCCATCGGCATGTCCATGGCGTCGGCGGCGATTTGCGCGAACGCCGTCTCCAATCCCTGGCCGACGCCGGACGAGCCCATATAGACCGTGAGCGTGCCATCGGTTTCCAGCACCAGTCGTGCGCTTTCCTTCGGCCCAGCGGCGCCGCCTTCGATGAAGCAGCACACCGCGAGGCCGTGGTAGCGACCGTCGATCAGTTTGCCTTTGAGTTTTTCTTTCTCCGCCCAACCGAATTCGGCGAGGCAGCGCTCAAGCGTGACCTGATAATCGCCGCTGTCGAGCTCGTCCTTGCTTTCGAACGGCGCGATGGTCGCGATCTTGTAGGGCATGTCGGCTTCGCGGACGAGATTACGCCTGCGGAACTCGACCTGATCGATGCCGAGATCGCGCGCCGCCATGTCGAGCAGGCGCTCGCGGAAAAAATCGGTCTCGAAACGGCCCGGCCCGCGATAGGTGCCGACCGGCGTCTTATTGGTCAGCAGCAGCGAAACGTCGAGATCGATATTGGGAACGCGATAAGCCCCCGACATGAACTGCGCGATGTTGCGCGCGCCGACGGCGCCGTTGGTACGCATATAGGCGCCCATGTCGACGAAGGCGTGGCCGCGCAGACCGAGGATCGTGCCGTCGCGGGCGCAGGCGATCTCGACGTCGCATGCCGATTCGCGGGCGTGGTTCATGCACATCAGATGCTCGCGGCGGTCCTCGGTCCATTTCACCGGGCGGCCGACGTGGCGCGCCGCGAACGGAATCAGAAAATCCTCCGGATAGAATTCGCCGCGCGCGCCAAAGCTGCCGCCGACGTCGTATTCGACCATGTCGATGGCTTCGACGGCGAGACCAAGCTGCTTGGCCAGAATGCGGCGGTTGGCAAACAGCACTTTGGCGGCGCCCGACAGGGTCAGCCGCCCACTCGCCGCATCCCATTCAGCCAGCAACCCGCGCGGCTCCATGGGCAGGGCGGTGTGGCGCTGGGTACTGAAGTGCTCGCGCCGCGTATAAGGCGCGTCCTTAAACGCCGCGCCGGCATCGCCGAGCACGGCGCGGAATTTCATTGTGACGTTGCTGCCCTTGTTTTCGAACAGCAGCGTCTCGTTTTTCGCCGCACTTTGCCAGCTCGCCACGGCCGGCAGCGGCTCGATATCGACCTCGATGGCGCCGAGCGCGTCCTCGGCAACGCCGGCGCTGTCGGCGAGCACCATGGCCAGCGCCTCGCCGACGTAGAGCACCTTGTCGCGCGCCATCACCGGCTGGCCGAAGGCTTCGAACTCCGGCATCGGCTGCAATCGCATCGGCACCAGCGGAATGGAATCGCCAAGATCGGCCGCGGTGATGACGGCATGCACGCCAGGAATTTTCTTCGCCCGCGACAGGTCGATAGCGCGGATACGGCCGTGAGCGACGGCGCTGCGCAGGATCGCCGCATGCAGCATATCCTTGCGCGCAAGATCGTCGACATATTGGCCGCGGCCGCGGACGAAGCGAAAGTCCTCCAGCCGTTCGATTGGCTGGCCGACGAACGCGTTGACCGTTCTCATGCGCCGTTCCCGTCGCGCTTATAGGCCGAGCGGGCGTCGAGCACCGCCTCGACTATGGAGATATAGCCGGTGCAGCGGCACAGATTGCCGGACAGCACTTCACGCACGCGATCGGCGTCGCAATCCGGCTCCTCGCTGAGCAGCGCATGCGCCGTGGTGATCATGCCGGGCGTGCAGAACCCGCATTGCAGCGCGTGATGTTTGCGGAACGAGGCCTGCAGCGGCGTCAAGCCTTCTTCGAGTGATAAGCCTTCGACGGTCACCACCTTGGCGCCTTCGGCCTGCACCGCGAGCAACAGGCACGAGCGTACCGCCGCGCCGTCGACCAGCACGGTGCAGGAGCCGCACACGCCGTGCTCGCAGCCGACATGGGTTCCGGTCAGGCGCAGATGATGGCGCAGGCAATCGGCCAGCGTTAGCCGCGGCTCGACTTCGACCTCGACCGGCTTGCCGTTGACTTCGAATTTTACCGGCATGGTTTTCTTCGCTACGCCGCCGCGCTTTTGAGCGCGCGCTCGACCATGACGCCGACCAGCGCCTTGCGATAGGCGCCACTGGCGTGGATGTCGTCATCGGGATCGACCGACGCCGATGCCGCGGCTTCCGCCTTGGCGATGATCGCCTCGTCGATCTTGTTGCCGTTGATGACCTGCTCAACGGCGGGAAGCCGCAGCGGCCGGTCGGCGACACCGATGGCACCCACGTGGGCATTGCGCGCCTTGCCGCCCTCTTCGTCGTAAAACAGCATCGCCGCGGCCAGTGCAAAATCGCCGCGGCGGCGGGCGAATTCCTGAAAACCGAAGCGGCGCTTGGCCGGCCATGCCGGCAGGCGGATTTCGGTGATGATCTCGTCGGGTTTTAACGCGGTCATCAGCGGACCTTGAAAGAAATTCGCCGCGTCGATCACCCGCGCGCCGGCTTTGCCGACGACGGCGATCTTCGCCTCGCAGGTCACGACGATACCGGGCATCTCGGCGGCGGGATCGGCATGCGCGATGCTGCCGCCGACGGTGCCGCGGTTGCGGATTTGATAATGCGCGACGTGCTCGACCGCCGCGACCAATAGCGGATGCGCCTTGCGCAATCGCGCGTCGTCGAGGATGTCGCGCCAGCGCACCATGGCGCCGAGGGTGACGCCGTCGTCCGCGATCTTGATCTGGCGCAGCTCGGCGAGCTTGCGCAGATCGACCAGCAGCGATGGCGACGCGACGCGGAACGCCAGCATCGGCACAAGACTTTGGCCGCCGGCCAGCGGCTTGGCTTCGCCGTCGTGGGATGCGAGCAGTGCAACGGCTTCGTTGATCGTGGTCGGGCAGGCGTATTCGAAGGGCGGTAATTTCATAACCCGGCACGCTTCCTTCGAACCGCCGAAACAGGCGAATTTTCAAGCATTTTCTAGCATCGCCGCCCGCACCCGGTCAACGCGCCGCAGCCGTTACGACGCATCGTCGTCGCGCTTGTTCGCGTCGGACAGCGCCTTCCACAGCGCGACCCCGTAATTGACGATGTGCTCTTCCTGGCAATGCTCGCAACGGTAGGTGCGCATATCGTCTCCCGACATGGTGCTCTTGTCGATCATATCCATTTCCCGGCCGCATTTGGGACAATCCGTCAGCGACGGCGGCCGCGCTGGTTTGCGGCGGTATAGGCGTTTGATCCAAGTCGGCAGCTTCATCGGAATTTCTTTCGAAGCTGAAATTAAGGAGAGTCCTCAGCCCTTGATTGTCGCGCGGTTTGGATCATCTCCCATACCCGCGGCGGCGTCAGCGGCAATTCATGCAGCTTCACGCCCAGCGAACCCAATGCCGCGGCCACGGCGTTGGCGACGACACCGCCGACCGGAATAATCCCACCCTCGCCGGCACCCTTGGTACCCATCAGATTCAACGGTGACGGCTTTTGCTCGAGCGCCACGGCGCGGATACTCGGGAAATCGCTTGCGGTCGGCATCAGGTAATCGGCGAACGAGCCGGTCAAGAATTGCCCGTTCTCATCGTAGATGAAATGCTCGAGCAGCGCGCCACCGAGGCCCTGCACGATGGCGCCGACGCATTGGCCGTGCAAGGTCAGCGGATTGACGATACGGCCGACGTCTTCGATGGCGACATAATCGATCAATGCGACCTGGCCGGTCTTCGGATCGACCGCCACATAGGCGGCGTGGGCGCCATAGGAATAGGTCCGCTTGTTGCTGGCGTGCGTGCCATCGGCCGAAAGCCCGGCAAACTCTTTAAAGTCGAGCGCGGCGCGGTTTGGTCCGACCACCAACCCACTATCGAATACAATCTCGTTCGCTGCGCAGCCCAGTCGCTGGGCCGCGACCTCGCGCATCAGCGCGCGGAGCTTATTGGCCGCATCGAAAATGGCATTGCCGCCCATGACGATGGAGCGCGACGAGAACGAACCGAATCCTTCGCTGACATAGTCGGTCGAGCCGTGGAACACGTTGGCGATGCGCTCCATCGGCAGTTCGAGGGCGTCGGCGGCGATCTGGGAAAACACCGTCTCGACGCCCTGCCCGACCGACGACGAGCCGACGAACACCGAAACCTTGCCGTTCGCCTCGATGAGGAGCCGCGCATTCTCCCGGGGCCCGGTGCCGCCGCCTTCGAGATAGCAGCCGATGGCGATGCCGTGGTAGCGGCCGTCGATCAGTGCGCCTTGCAGCTTCGAACGTTCGGCCCAATTGAATTCGGCGAGGCAGCGATCGAGCGTCATCTGATAATCGCCGCTGTCGCATTCGCTGACGATGTCGAGCACATGGACCTTCGCCAGCGCATAGGGCATGTCGGCTTCGGCGATCAGATTGCGGCGGCGGAATTCGACCCGATCGATGCCGAGATCGGCCGCCACCACGTCGAACAGCCGCTCGCGGCAGAAATCAGACTCGAAGCGGCCCGGTCCGCGATAAGTGCCCGACGGCGTCTTGTTGGTCACCACCATGGTCACGTCCATCCGCACATGGGGGATGCGATAGGGCCCGGACATGATTTGCGAAATATTGCGTGACGCCGTGGCGCCGTTGGTGCGCACATAGGCGCCGAGATCGGTATAGGCGTGGCCGCGCAGCGCAAGGATGGCGCCGTCGCGGCTGCAAGCGATTTCGAGATCGCAGGCGGCGTCGCGGGCATGGCTGAGCGACATGAGATTCTCGCGCCGGTCCTCGACCCACTTCACCGGACGGCCTACAACCTTGGCCGCGAACGGAATCAAAAAATCTTCCGGATAAAATTCGCCCCGCGCGCCAAAGCCGCCGCCGACGTCGTATTCCAGCATCCGCACAGATGTCTCGGGGAGCTTCATCATCTGCGCCAGCGCGCGCCGGTTGTTGAACGGCACCTTGCAGACGCCGGACACCGTCACGCGCTGTTTCGTAGCGTCCCAGTCGGCGACCAGGCCGCGCGGCTCCATCGGCACGGCGCCGTGGCGCTGCACCTTGAAATGCTCGCGGCGGACGTAAGGCGCATCTTTGAACGCAGTATCGGTATCGCCAAGCGTGGCCGTGATGGTGCCGGCGACGTTGCTGCCGGTTTCTTCGAACAGGAAAACATCCGCCTCGCGCGCGGCGTCGCGATCGACCACCGCCGGAAGCGACTCGATATCGACAGCGATCGCCTCCATTGCGTCTTCGGCCAGCGCGACGCTGTCGGCGACCACGACGGCGATCGGCTCGCCGACAAAGCGAACCTTGTCGGCGGCGATGATCGGCTGCACGTAACGCTTGGACGACGGCAGCGGATCGTGCCGCAACGGAATCGTCGGTATCTCGCCGATGTCGGCCGCGGTGATCACGGCGTGGACGCCGGGCCGCGCCCGCGCCGCCGCCGTGTCGATCGAGCGGATGCGGCCGTGCGCGACGGAACTGCGCAGGATCACCGCGTGCAGCATTTTATCGTCTGTAAGATCGTCGGTGTATTGGCCGCGCCCAGTAAGAAAGCGCAGATCCTCGAGCCGCTCGATCGGGCTGCCGATGAAGGCGTTGGTGGCGCGGCGTGTTGTCGGGACGGTCATATGACGATTGTAGCATCCAGATTGATCAGCGCACGCGCCACGCTGAGCGCCGCCAGCGCCGAGGTTTTGGGATTGCTGCGCGACGGCTTGCCTTGGAGCTGGATGGCGAAACGGCCCGCCGCGCCTTCGGCCTCGATCTCGTGCACGTTGCCGGGCGCATCGGGGTCGGCGACCAGTTCGACCTCGGTTTTGTCAAAGCCGAGGCCGGCGAGCGCCACCGCGGCGGCCACATTGGCGTTCTGCGGATAGAGCAACGCCGCTTCGCCGGCGGTGCCGCGATAGAGCACGGTGCGGCCGGTCAATTTATCGAGGTCCGCGACTTTTTCCGCCGGCGAACCGCGCCACGCCGCCGGCGGCTTGCGCGAGCGGTAGCGCACCATCGTGAGCCCCCCAAGGCGCATCGCCGCAATGGCATCGATGCCGCCAATGGCGCCGGCCGGCAGCAGCATGCGGCCGTTGCCTTCGCGCGCTGCCGTCTTGAGGCGGTCGAATAGCGCGGGATCGGCGAGCGCGCCAACGGAAATCACCAGGAGATCGAAGCCGCGACGCAACACCTCCGGTCCATGCTCCGCCACCGCCTGTTGTCCGGCGACTTCGGCGACGATCCCCGGACGCAACGCCAGCAAGTCGGCCAACGATTCCACGACCGCAATGTCGCCGAGCGCGGCGCGCGCTTTCGCCGAGCGTCCGGGCCGGCACAACACGCCGATGATTTTGGCGCCGCTGCCGGCTTCGCGCAGCGCCGCGACCACATCCTGGGCGATTCCGCCGTAGCCGATCAATGCGACCGAGGTTCCCATCAATTCACATCGATATGCACGCCGGCCGCCTTGACGACGTCCCGCCATTTCGGCCGCTCCGCGGCGATGAACGCCGCAAAAGCGTCGGGTGACATCGGCGCCGGCTCGCCGCCGACTTTGGTCAGCGCCGCGACCACGTCGGGCGCCTCGAAAACGTGTTTCACTTCGGCGGCAAGTTTTTCCACGATCGGGCGCGGCGTGCCGGCGGGCGCGAACAGGCCCTGCCAACCCGTGACCGAGAAACCCTTGATGGTCTCGCCGATGGTCGGCAGGTCGGGCGCGCTGGCGAGGCGTTGCGCGCTGGTCACCGCCAACGCCCGCACCGTGCCGGCCTGCGCCTGCGGCCACAGCGTCGTCATGCTGTCGATGGCGAGATCGACATTGCCGCTCATCATGGCGGTCAATTCGTCGGTGGTGCTGCGGAACGGCACGTGCGTCATATGCGTGCCGGTGGCGAGCTCAAACATCACCACGGAGAGCTGCGACGAGGTACCGATGCCGGACGAGCCATAATTGAGCTTGCCGTCGTTGGCCTTCAGATAGGCGTTCAATTCCGGCACGGTTTTCACCGGAACTTTTTGATTGACGACCAGCAGATTGGGCAGGTGCACCAGGAGCGAGACTGGCTGAAAATCGCGCTCCGGATCGTAGGACAATTTGTTGAACACGAATTCGTTGAGCACGTTGCCGCTGAGTGTGCCGAGGAGCAGCGTGTAACCGTCGTTCGGCGCCTTGGCCACGTAAGCGGTGCCGACGCTGCCGCCGGCGCCGGAACGGTTCTCGACCACGAACGGCGAATGGAAATCCGCCTCCATGTGCTGCTGCAGGATGCGCGCCAGCAGGTCCGCCGAGCCCCCGGCCTGGAACGGCACCACGATCGTCACCGGCCGCTGCGGCCACGCCTCCTCGGCCCAGGCCGGCGCCGCGGTGGCGAGCGAGATGGCCGTGACGAATTCCCATACGCAACGCATGAAATTTCTCATTTGGCGCGCGGTTTTGACTTCGGGCCCATCGGCTCGGGATAGAACGGGCCATCGCGCGCTTCCAGATAAGCTTTCAGCCCGCCCGTGCGCTGCGCCTCGAACAGCCGCTGGCGATCCTCATTGTGCGAAGAATGCGCCAGGGCGCCGAGCGTACCTTCGAGCAGCAGCGCCGCATGCAGGCCGGACGCCTGCAGCCCCTGCATGGCGATGGCCTTGTTGAGCCGGATCGACGGCTCCGGCACCAGCGCGATGCGGTTAGCGAGCGCGCGAGCGCGCGGCATCAGCTCGTCATGGGGCACCACCTCGTTGACCATGCCGATGCGCAGCGCCTCCTGGGCGTCGAAATGGTCGCCGGTCAGCGCCCAGCGGTTGGCCGCCTTCCAGCCGCACAAGGCCGTGAGCAGGTAGCTGGTATTGGAAACCTGGCGCACTTCCGGCTGCGCGAACGTCGCTTTGTCGGACGCGATCGTGATGTCGGCGGCAAGCTGATACCAGAAGCCGCCGCCCATGGCCCAGCCGTTGACCGCGGCGATCACCGGCTTACCCAGGTTCCACATATGCTCCCAATGGTTCACGCGGCTGCCGTCGAGACGCTGCCAAAACTCGATGTATTCGGCGTGGCTTTTGCCCTGCGGATCGAGCGGCCGGACGCCCGACGCCGGCGCCGCCTGCTGATCGTAGCCGGCGGAAAACGCCGCGCCGGCGCCGGTGAGGATGATGGCGCGGACGTTGCGGTCGGCATCGGCCTCGTCGAGCGCGCGGTGGATTTCCGCCTCGAGATTGCGTGACAGCGCGTTCATGCGCTCGGGCCGGTTCAGCGTGACGGTCGCGACCTTGCCGTCGACGCCGTAAAGCAAATCCTGGTAGCTCATGGTCCCTCCCGTGTTCGTGCCCGCAAAGCTACACCGCGGCGCGTGCCGATGGGAGGCCGCGCCCGGACGTTTCGGCATGGCTGGTCCGGGCAACCGGCGGTAGTTGGTAGCAAATTGCCATGTCCATCGCGGGCAAATGCTGCTAACTTTCCGGCACGTCGTTCAAGGCCGCGAATCGAACGCCGGCTGCGAGAACCGCTGCAAAGGTGGAGGAAATCGATGCTGACCAAAACGCCGCGCAACGGAAAAAACGGCAAAGGCATTTCGCGCGTCACCGAATTGCCGAAGATCAGCACCTCAACCGATACCCGCGAGATTCTCGCCCACGCCGCCAAGGAAGCGCGCCAGGACGATTATTTCATCGTCGACGTCGACGCCCATGTCACCGAGACGGCGTTCTGGTCCGACGTCGTCGATCGCATGGAGAGCGATGTCTACAAACAGATGGCGCGCGCGTTTAAGGAGCGCGGCAGCTCGCCCGGCTTGATGAACTCGACGCCCGGCATGCTCTACCAAGACGTATTCGGCCGCATCCCGCATCAGCAGCGTCTCGGCGAGGCGGTGCCCGGTGGCCGCACCCACGCCCAGGTGACGCTGGTGCAGCGCGCCATGGATTCCATGGGCATCGACTACATGGTGGTGTTCCCGACGCCGATGCTGGTGCTCGGCATGCATCCGCAGGTCGAGATGGAAGTGGTGATCGGCAACGCCTTCAACAAATGGCTGACCGAAGAAGTGCTGCCGCACGATCCGCGCATCAAGGCGATGCTGTACCTGCCGTTCAATCACCCCGAAGCGTCGGTGAAGGCCGTCGAGATGTATGCCGACAATCCGAGCATCATCGGATTCTCGGTGACTTCGACGCGGTTCCGCGCCGTCAATCACGACAGCTACATGCCGCTCTATTCCGCCATTCAGGCGACCGGCAAGCCACTGGCGTTCCACTCCGGCTTCCACTGGGGCGACCAGTCGATGCAGCAGTGCAATAAGTTTATTTCCATGCACGCCATCTCGTTCGTCTATTACAACATCATCCACATGACGAACTGGATCATGAACGGCATGCCCGAGCGCTTCCCGAAGCTCAAGGTGGTGTGGATCGAGAGCGGACTGGCCTGGGTACCGTTCCTGATGCAGCGGCTCGATTCCGAATACATGATGCGCTCCTCGGAAGCGCCGCTGCTCAAGCGCAAGCCGAGCGAGTACATGCGCGAGATGTTTTATTCGAGCCAGCCGCTGGAGCGCTCCAACGTCGAGCTGACCGAGGCGACTTTCAAGGCGATGAAGGCCGAGACGCAGTTGTTGTTCGCCTCGGATTGGCCGCATTGGGATTTCGACCTGCCGAATTCGATCACCACGCTGCCGTTCCTCGACGAGCAGGCCAAGCGCAACATTTTGGGCTTCAACTCGGCGCGGCTGTTCAATCTCGAGGTGCCCAAGCACAAGCAGCTCAAGACCAAGCCCGGCAAGGCGCCGGCGCAGCGCGAGCCGGTGACGGCTTGAGTTGAAATAAATGCCGAAAGCGGTGCAGCGCAAAGCGGCCAAGCGTGGCGGCAAGCCGAGCCGTCGCGTTGCGCGCAATGGCGTGAAGCCGGCGGATTTCTGCACAGCGGCGCACGACGCGCTCAAGCGCGGCGAGCCCGACGCGATCTCCGACAAGACGTTGCAGCAGGTGCTGACCGCCGCGGTAAAAGTCTACGCCGCGAAAGTGGAGCGGCGCGGCCACGACGTCGTGCCCTTCCCCCAACACGCAGTGACGGCGACCGAAACCGTGGTGACGGCCTGCGCCATGATCCGCGCTGCCGACCTCAACATGTTCGACGTGGCGATCTGGTTTCATCGCCCGCCGGGGATTGAATAATCAAGGGGCAATACAATGGACGAAGTCTCAGTTGGCAAGCTGACTGACATCGCCGATGGCGACTATCGCGTATTCGCCGTGGAAGAGCTCGAAGTCGGCATCTTTCGCACCGGCAGCAAAGTACTGGCCTACGAGAACGTCTGCCCGCACGCCGGCGGCCCGGTCTGCCAGGGCAAGATCTTCCATCAGGTCGAGGAAATCATCACCCCCGACAAGAAGAGCGCGGGGCTGCGCTTCGGCAAGCAGCGCCACATCGTCTGCCCCTGGCACGGCTACGAATTCGACCTCGCCACCGGCTGCCACCCGGGCGATTCCTCGGTGCGGCTGACGCCGGTGAAAGTCGCCGTGCGCGACGGCCAGATTTACGTCAGCGTGCCGCGCTGAATTTGGCGCTTCGCTAGCGCGCGAGGCCAAGCACGATCATCAGCGCGGTATCAAGGCGAGTGCTTGTTTCGGAATCGATCCTGCCGATCACCCGTCGGACGCGATTGCGCGGCAACGCCAACATCTTGTCCGTCATGATCTGGGAACGAATACGAAGCCCATTATTTTCATTCGCTTCGACGATTGGCCTGACCGGCAAACTCTCCGTTATGTCTGATGTTATCGGACAGAGGAGTACCGAAGTAGCGTCACTCAATTCATCGGTTTGCACGATGACGGCCGGGCGCGGCCTACCAAGCTCTCCCTGAGCGACAATAATAACTGTATCGCCGCGCTTCACTTCCAATCGTTCCAGTCGTACGCAACTTCGATCCAGGCATCGATCTCAGCGTTTTCCGGATGCTGAGCGAGCAGCTTACCCTGTCGACGCAAGTCCGCCCGCACACGGGGATCGCGCAGGTCGGGCACCCAATGCTGCACCGGGCGTAAACCTTGCGCGCGTAGGCGCTTCCGCCGGGCGCTCATGCGTTCCCGTGCCGTCTTTGGGCGTGCTGTCTTGGGCTTTGGCGCCATTTTCGGTTTCCTTTCGTAACATGTTACGAAAGGAGACCGGCAATTGCAAGTGCGTTAGGTCACACATCCACCTTCGGCGCCGCAATAAATGCCACCTGCGCGGGACGGCCAGCTCTACGTCAGGGTGCCGCGCTAACCGACATTTCGCGCAGCATCGCGTCGGCAAGTTTTTCCGCGATCATGATGGTCGGAATATTGGTGTTGCCGCGCGGGATCGTCGGCATGATCGAGGCGTCGATAACGCGCAAACCTTCGACGCCGTGAACGTGACCGGCCGGATCGGTCACGGCGTCGCGATCGCCGGATGCGCCCATGCGGCAGGTGCCGACCGGGTGGAACGTGCCGCCGACATTGTCGCGAATGTAATCGGCCAGCGCGGCGTCGTCTTCGGCCAAAGCCGCGAGATCGACGCGCCGGTCGGCAAGCGTGGCGAAGATTGGCGCCGCAAGCGGCGGCATCAAGTCGATCAGCGCCGCGATCGCCGTGCTCTTGATCCTGTTGGCCGGCGTGATGCGGTTGAGCCGCCGCAGTCGGTCGTTGAATTTGACCGGGAAGGTCAGCCGCGTCACGGCCCGCACCGCGTCGTGGGAGAGAATGTCGATGCAGAGGCGAAAGCCCTGCATGAAGCGTTTCAGGTCGAGCTCGTGGCCGGTGAAATTGAATTCGACGCGCGGATAGACCGCGGGATCGGCCGCAACCAGCGACACGCGGCCGCGCGACTGCGGCTTGAGCAGCGACGGCGCCAGATTGGCGACCTGGTGGCCGAGCGGGCTCCACGACGTCTTGCATTGCACGTTGAGATACATGTCGGCCGGCGGCGCGCCGGGCAGGCCGGAGGAATAGCGGAATGCCGACATCGGATGCGGTCGGATATTTTTCGATTGCCGCTTGCCGGGTTTCTGCAACAAGCCAATGAAAATGATGGCATGATTGGAAAGGTTTTCACCGACGCCCGGCAGATCTGCACGCACCGCAATGCCGAGGTCGCGCAACGCCGCCGCCGGGCCAAGACCCGCCCGCATGAGAAACGCCGGCGAATGGATGCCGCCAAGCGCAATGATGATCTCGCGTCCGTAAAACGTTTTCTCCTCGCCGCCGATCCTGGCCGTTACGCCTGTGGCGCGACGCCCCTCACACACAAGACCGGTCACCAAGGCCTCGGCGAGAACGCTGAGATTGGCGCGGCGGCGCACATCGACGCCGAGATAGCAGATCGCCGCCGAAGCGCGCTTGAGCGGCCAGTTGCTCATCGGCACTGCGCCATAGCCGCCGCGAAAATCGGCATTCATGTCGGCGATGAACGGCATCTGCCGCTCTTGCGCGAAAGCCTGCACCGCCTTCGCCAGCGGCGCCCAATCGTCCGTCGTGGTGCGGCGGATCGGCACCGGCCCATCCTTGCCGTGCAGCGCGCCGCCGAAATCAAAATCGTTCTCGAGCTTGCGGTAATAGGGCAGCACGTCGTCCCAGCCCCAGCCGACGGCGCCGAGCGCCTGCCATTCGGCATAATCGTCGGGCGTGCCCCGATAGGCGACCATGCCCATCACGGAACCGCCGCCGCCCATGACGCGGCCTTGGGAAAATCCGACTGGCGGCGAATTGTCCCTGAGCCGCCAATGCACCTTCAGCTCGGGCCAGAAATAGGCGTCGTTGTAATAGGATCGCGGATAGCTATCGAGCACATCGGCCGGCTCTTCGCCCGGCGGCGTGTCGCGTCCGGCTTCGAGCAACAGCACTCGCAAGCCCGAGCGCGCCGACAGCCGGTTCGCCAGCACGCAACCCGCTGCGCCGGCGCCGACGATGATGATGTCGAAGCTTTCGGTCACAATTTCCCCTCGTCACTGCCGGACTTGATCCGGCAATCCATACGGCACCGCAGATTATTTGGCGATTCAGCATGGACCACCGGGTCAAGCCCGGTGGTGACGACCAAAGAAATCACACATCCACCTTCAACGCCGCGATAAACGCCTCCTGCGGAATATCGACCTTGCCGAACTGGCGCATGCGCTTCTTGCCTTCTTTCTGCTTGTCCAAGAGCTTGCGCTTGCGCGATACGTCGCCGCCGTAGCATTTCGCGGTGACGTCCTTGCGGAAGGCGCGCACGGTTTCGCGCGCGATGATCTTGCCGCCGATGGCGGCCTGGATCGGCACCTGGAACATGTGTGGCGGGATCAGCTCCTTGAGCTTCTCCGCCATGGCGCGGCCGCGCTGCTCGGCCCGCGTCCTGTGCACCAGCATCGCCAGCGCATCGACCGGCTCGGCATTGACCAGCATCTGCAGCTTGACCAGGTCGGACGGCTTGTAATCGGTCAGGTGATAGTCGAACGAGGCATAGCCGCGCGACACCGATTTGAGCCGGTCGTAGAAATCGAACACCACTTCGTTGAGCGGCAGATTGTATTTCACCAGCGCGCGGTTGCCCACATAGGTGAGCTCCTTCTGCTCGCCGCGGCGGTCCTGGCACAATTTCAGCACCGCGCCGAGATATTCGTCGGGGGTGAGGATCGTGGCCTCGATCCACGGCTCCTGCATTTCCTCGATGTGGTTGGGGTCCGGCATGTCGACCGGATTGTGGATTTCCAGCTCCTGGCCGGTGCGCAGCTTTATCTTGTAGATCACCGACGGCGCCGTCGCGATCAGGTTGAGATTGAATTCGCGCTCGAGCCGCTCCTGAATGATTTCCAGATGCAGCAGCCCGAGAAAGCCGCAGCGGAAGCCGAAGCCGAGCGCGGCCGAGGTTTCCATCTCGTAGGAGAAGCTCGCGTCGTTGAGGCGAAGCTTGCCCATAGCGGCGCGCAAATTCTCGAAATCCGCGGCGTCGACCGGAAACAGGCCGCAGAACACCACCGGGATCGCCGGACGGAAGCCGGGCAGCGGCGCGGCGACCGGCTTCTTCTCGTCGGTGATGGTGTCGCCGACCCTGGTGTCGGCCACTTCCTTGATCGAGGCGGTGAGAAAGCCGATCTCGCCGGGGCCGAGCTCGTTGAGCTCGACTCGCTTGGGCGTGAACACGCCGACCCGATCGACCTCATAGGCCGCGTCGGTGCCCATCATGCGGATGCGCTGGCCCTTTTTCAGCACGCCGTCGACGACGCGAAACAGCACGACCACGCCGAGGTAAGAGTCGTACCAGCTGTCGACCAGCAGCGCTTTCAGCGGCGCCGCGGCGTCGCCCTTGGGCGCCGGCAGCCGGTGCACGATCGCCTCCAGCACTTCCTCAATGTTCTCGCCAGTCTTGGCCGAGATCAAAATCGCGTTCGAGGCATCGAGCCCGATCACGTCCTCGATCTGCTGTTTTACTTTTTCGGGCTCGGCGGCCGGCAGATCGACCTTGTTGAGCACCGGCACGATCTCGTGATTGTTGTCGAGCGCCTGGTAGACATTGGCGAGCGTCTGCGCCTCGACGCCCTGGCTGGCATCGACCACGAGCAGCGAGCCCTCGCAGGCGGCGAGCGAGCGGTTGACCTCATAGGCGAAATCGACGTGGCCGGGCGTGTCGATCAGGTTGAGGATGTAATCCTTGCCGTCGCGGGCGCGGTAATTGAGCCGCACCGTCTGCGCCTTGATGGTGATGCCGCGCTCGCGCTCGATATCCATGGAATCGAGCACCTGCTCGACCATTTCGCGCGCCTCGAGCCCGCCGGTGAGCTGAATCAGCCGGTCGGCCAGGGTCGACTTGCCGTGGTCGATATGGGCGATGATCGCGAAATTGCGGATGTTTTGGATGGGGGTCGAGGGCATGCGGCGCAGATAACACCCGCGTCCCGTAGCGGCAAGCGGTCGTCATGCCGGGCCGACACGACTCCCTCTCCTCGCGTGCGGGGAGAGGGCGGGGTGAGGGGGCCTATCCGCTGGGCTCAGGATCGAGGGTGAATCTCAAACTTTGCCGCACGATCCGACACGCTCAGAATCGCGGAGAGGCCCCCTCACCCTCGTTCGCTCCGCTCACTCGACCTCTCCCCGCGCAGCGGGGAGAGGTGAAACTCAATACCGATATTGATCCGCCTTGAACGGCCCCTCGACCGGAATACCAATATAGGTCGACTGCTTGTCGGACAGCTTCGTCAGCTTGACGCCGATCTTGTCCAGATGCAGCCGCGCGACCTTTTCGTCGAGATGCTTCGGCAGCGTGTAGACCTTCTTGTCGTATTTGCCGGGATTGGTCCACAGCTCGATCTGCGCCAGCGTCTGGTTGGTGAACGACGACGACATGACGAAGCTCGGATGCCCCATGGCGTTGCCGAGATTGACCAGGCGGCCTTCGGACAAAAGAATGATCCTTTTGCCGTCGGGGAATTCGATCTCGTCGACCTGCGGCTTGACGTTATTCCATTTCATGTTCTTCAGCGCATGCACCTGAATCTCGCTATCGAAATGGCCGATATTGCAGACGATGGCGCGGTCCTTCATCTTGCGCATGTGCTCGATGGTGATGACGTCGACATTGCCGGTCGCGGTGCAGAAGATATCCGCGCGCGACGCCGCGTCTTCCATGGTGGTCACTTCGTAGCCTTCCATCGCCGCCTGCAGCGCGCAGATCGGATCGACCTCGGAGACCATGACGCGGCAGCCGGCCTGGCGCAGCGAGGCGGCCGAACCTTTGCCGACGTCGCCAAAACCCGCGACCATCGCCACCTTGCCGGCCATCATCACGTCGGTGCCGCGGCGGATGCCGTCGACCAGCGACTCACGGCAGCCGTAGAGATTGTCGAACTTGGATTTGGTGACGCTGTCATTGACGTTGATGGCGGGAAACAGCAGCCGGCCTTCCTTGGCCATCTGATAAAGCCGGTGCACGCCGGTCGTGGTCTCCTCGGTGACGCCCTTCACGGCCTTGGCGGTCTTGGTGTACCAGCCGGGCTGTTCCTTCAGCCGCTTCTTGATGGCGGCGAACAGCACTTCTTCTTCCTCGTTGCCGGGATGATTGAGCACCGAAGCGTTGCTCTCGGCCTGCATGCCGAGATGCAGCAGCAGCGTGGCGTCGCCGCCGTCGTCGAGGATCATGTTCGGGCCGCCGCCGTCGGACCATTCGAAGATGCGGTGGGTATAGTCCCAATAGTCGGTCAGGCTCTCGCCCTTGACCGCGAACACCGGCGTGCCGCCGGCAGCGATCGCGGCGGCGGCGTGATCTTGCGTCGAATAGATGTTGCAGGATGCCCAGCGCACGTCGGCGCCGAGCGCCGTCAGCGTCTCGATCAGCACCGCGGTCTGGATGGTCATGTGCAGCGAGCCGGCGATGCGAGCGCCGCGCAGCACCTGCTTGGCGCCAAACTCTTCGCGCGTCGACATCAGGCCGGGCATCTCGGTTTCGGCAATGGAGATTTCCTTGCGCCCCCACTCGGCGAGGCCGATGTCCTTGACGACGTAGTCGGTGGCAGGCGCGGTTTTCGGCTTGGTCGACGTGCTCATGGCAATCCTTGGTTGGACTTAGGGGCGCGGCCTTGGGGCCGGCAACGTGGGCAGGCCTATAGCAGGTCGTGCCGGCCACGGCAATAAAGACATAAAGATACCTTTATGTCTCTTTTTTGAACAGAGGAGGCGCGACTTGCTCGCGGCGTGCCGACAATTCGTCGCCGATTCTCAAGTCGGCGGCCAATCCGTACCGATAAGAAGATGACTTACGTCGCCGTGCCCGGCCGCGACGCAGACTTTGCGGCGCCGGATTGGGTGAGCGCGGTCGCGACCTGCTGCATGCGGTTGATGAGGTCGATCGCCGCCGCCGGCGACAGCGCCAGGCGGCACGTCGGGTAGCGGCGGCCGCTGATCTGCGCATTGGGCTTGATCTCGTCGAACCGCGTCACGGCGAATTCCATGCGCAAGGTCTGGCCGTCGTAGAGCAGGCCGGTCACGGCGTCGGCAAAAACCTCGTCGATTTCCGGGCGATCGATATAGCGGATGGTCGCGGTGCGCTGCTCGTTCTGAGCCGTTGCGGCCGGACTTGCTGCCGCCGTTGTTTTGTCGTCTGCCATTGGCCGGCTCCCTGAAAAAATTGAAATAAGCGAAACGCCGATCGATCAATCCTGCTCGCCGAAGCGCGATTCGATGAGGGCCGCCAAAGCCGCGATGACTTCGGCGGCTTCCTTGCCGGTCGCCTCGACGGTGATGGTGGTGCCGGGCGATGCCGCCAGCATCATCAGGCCCATGATCGAGGTGCCGCCGACGATCTCGCCACAGCGCATAACGCGCACGTCGGCGTCGTATTTCTCGACGGTTTGCACGAAGCGGGCGGAGGCTCGCGCGTGCAGTCCTTTTTTGTTGCAGATGGTGAGCTCGCGGACGATGGCGCCTTCGCGAAGGGGCGGTAGGTCGCCCGTGCAATCATCTTCGCTGCCGAGCGCCCTGTCGTTCATTTGCCGTTGAGCACTCGGCTGGCGATGGTGACGTATTTGCGCCCGGCCTCCTGGGCGGCGGCGACCGCTTCGGCGAGCGGACATTCGTCGCGAACCTTGGCGAGCTTGACCAGCATCGGCAGATTGATGCCGGCCAGCACTTCGACCTTGGGCCGGCTCATCACCGAGATGGCGAGATTGGACGGGGTGCCGCCGAACATGTCGGTGAGGATGGCGACGCCGTCGCCACTGTCGACCCGTTTGACCGCCTCAATGATGTCCTTGCGGCGTTCCTCGACGTCGTCGTCGGGGCCAATGGTGACAGCCTCGATCTGGCCCTGGGGACCGACCACGTGCTCCAATGCCGAGCGGAACTCAACAGCCAGCCGCCCGTGGGTCACAAGCACAACGCCGATCATGAAACTCCCCGCGGGCGCGTCCCGGTTGCACCGCACGAAAGGGTGCTCATCTTGACCATCCAAAGCCCCAGCGCAAGGGGCATTCTCGCTGATTTTTGGCGATTGTTGCATTGCGGTAGCAACCGCTGAATCGACCATAGGACGCCGCGTAGCGAAGCAGAGCCGAGTGTAGCGGCGTTAAGGTTACCAATCTCCAACCAAATCCGATGCCAGGCGGCCTGAAATGCTCACGAAGCCGGTCCAAGGCCCAAAACGGCGCCTTCGAGCCCGCCTGACGTAAGGACCGCCAGGACCGCCGGCAAGGCCTCTTGGCCGGCTGCGATAGCGAGTCGCGGTAAGCTTATGCCGGCGATAACCGCGTTTTGCCTCTCGGTTTCCGGCAGCCGTTCGGCATCGGCGGCGGCGAGATCGACCACCAGGCCGACCACCGCGTGCGGCTCGTGATCGAGTCGCCGGATGCCGACGCCGCGGACCTCGATCAGGCCGGCCAAGGCTTCCGCCGGGCGTACCAGCAACCGCCCATTGGCCGGCTCGAGATGCACGCGGTCGTCGCCGACCAACCTGGCAAAGCGCAAAGTCCCCGCGCGCGTCGCTTCGATGAGCGCCAACGCCAGACGCGACTTGCCCGCGCCCGACGGCCCGCGGATCAGAATCGCGCGCGCGCCGACCAGCACGGCCGAAGCGTGCACCGTCGTTGCCGATTGCGCCATCACATCGCCGGCAAGCGCACGACGAAGCGCGCGCCGAGTATGATCGGCGTGCCGTCGGCATCCGGCGCACCGGTGCGGTTCTCCACCCAGATGGTGCCGCCATGAGCTTCGGCGATCTGTTTGGAGATGGAGAGGCCGAGGCCGGAATTCTGGCCGAATCCCTGGTGCGGCCGATCGGTGTAAAAGCGCTCGAAGATTTTATCGAGCACGTCGGGCCGCACGCCCGGGCCGTCGTCATCGACCAAGATCTCGATGTTGGTTTTCACGCGCCGGCAGGTGACGCGCACGACACCGTTCGGCGGCGAGAACGAGCGCGCGTTCTCGATCAGATTGTCGACAATCTGGCCGAGCCGCGAATCGTGTCCCGGCACAAAGAACGCGCGGCCGCCGCCGCCTTCGAAGCGGAGCGTGACCGTGACGCCGTCGTCGCGCTTCACCTCGTTGGCGACCGCAACCAGCGTGCTCAAAAGCTTGGCGAAGTCGACCGGCGCCGCATCCTGCCGCTGCAGCTCGGCATCGAGGCGGCTGGCGTCGGAAATGTCGGAGATCAGCCGGTCGAGCCGCCGCACGTCGTGCTGAATGACGTCGAGCAGCCGCGCCCGGCTTTCGTCGGTCTTGGCAAGCGGCAGTGTTTCCACCGCCGAGCGTAGCGAGGTCAGCGGATTTTTCAGTTCGTGCGACACGTCGGCGGCAAAGCTCTCGATCGCTTCGATCCGGCTATAGAGCGCATTGGTCATGTCGCGGAACGCGCCGGAGAGGTGCCCGATCTCATCGTGGCGGCGCGTGAAATCCGGAATCTCGACGCGCGAACGGATGCGCCGGCGCACGCTTTCGGCGGCTTCCGCCAGGCGGCGCACCGGCTCGGCAATGGTTCCGGCGAGCAGGATCGACAGCACCACCATGACGGCCGTGGCGATCAAAAACACCTTGAGAATGGCGAGCCGTTCGGCCTCCACCATGTCGTCGATGTCGGCGCCTTGGGTCGACAGCATCAGCGCGCCGCGCACGGCGCGGAAGCGTTGCACCGGGACGGCGACCGAAACGATGACGTCGCCGCGGTCGTTGATGCGCACCATGCTGGAATCCTGGCCGCTCAAGGCCTGGCCGACTTCGGAATAGCCCTTGCCGTTTTCAGCACCGAGCTCGCGATAAAGCGGCAGGTCGCCGCGGCCGAGCCAGCGCCGCACCGCGAGGAAGGCGCGCTCGAACACGCCGGGCTTGTCGGCAGTGGGCGGCGGCAAGTCGAAACGCAAAATGTCGCCGCGGCCGAACAGATTGCGGCTGTCGACCAACAGCACGCCGTCGCGGTCGTAGATCCGCGCGCGTGTTTTGGTCGGCGAAACCAGGCGGCGGAGGATCGGCGCCACACGCTCGGGATTGATCGGAAAATCGATACCGTAGAGCGCATCCTCGGACGGGCCGTAGCTTTGGCCGGGCTGCAGGTTGAGCAGCGTGTCCGGATTGATGGTGATCGAGGAATCGGTCTCGACCGTCGCCGAGGCGGCGATGGCGCCGGCGATGATCTGGCTCTGCACCAGCAAACTTTGAATGCGCGCGTCGATCAGGCCGGCGCGGAACTGCGACAGATAGATGATGCCGATCGACAGCGCCAGAAGTCCGGCGACATTGAGCGAGACGATGCGGCGGGTAACGCTCGAGGAGCTCTGCGCGGTGAAGAACTGCAACGTGCGCCGCAGCCAGCCGCCGACCCGTCGCGGCCCGCGCCAGCGCACACGCGGCAGCGCTTCGCCGTAACCGCCGGCCTCGATGGGAGCCTCGGTTTCGGCCGGTGCATGGGCCTCGTCGGCCCCCGCGGTTTTAGCTAGTCGATCAAGCACTTCGTCTGCCGGGGTTTCATTCGGCCCCCACCCTACCCGCTTGCGGGAAAAGGCACATCGGGGCCGGACGCCATTACTACCGCACGTCAGCCGCCCAGTCAGGGGCCATGATTCTCCGGTCCAAGGACCGGCAGTTCATGGCCGGTCGCGCAAATGCCCGCGCGTTATTCCTTAAAACGATAACCTACGCCGTACAGGGTCTCGATCATATCGAAATCGTCGTCGCTGGCCTTGAACTTCTTGCGCAGCCGCTTGATGTGGCTGTCGATGGTGCGGTCGTCGACATAGACTTGGTCGTCGTAGGCCGCGTCCATCAGGGCGTTGCGGCTTTTGACCACGCCGGGCCGGCTGGCCAGCGCCTGCAAAATGAGAAATTCGGTCACAGTGAGCGTCACCGGCTCGTTCTTCCAGGTGCAGGTGTGACGCTCCGGATCCATGCGCAATAGCCCGCGCTCCAGCACTTTGCTGTCGGCTTCCTTCGGCGCGACGCCGTCCTTGGGCGAGGCGCGGCGTAGCACCGCTTTCACCCGCTCGACCAGAAGGCGCTGCGAAAACGGCTTCCGGATGAAGTCGTCGGCGCCCATTTTCAGGCCGAACAATTCGTCGATCTCCTCATCCTTCGAGGTGAGGAAGATCACCGGCAGGTCGGATTTTTGCCGGAGCCGCCGCAACGTCTCCATGCCGTCCATGCGCGGCATCTTGATGTCGAGGATGGCGAGGTCCGGCAACGTGGTCTTGAAGCCGTCGAGCGCCGAGGCGCCGTCGGTGTAGGTCGTGATGCGATAGCCTTCCGCCTCGAGCGCGATTGAGACCGAGGTGAGGATATTGCGGTCGTCGTCCACCAGAGCGATTGTCGGCATGACGGCCTTCTAACATGAGTCGGCCGCAGCATCACACCTGCCCGGCCCCAACCAACGTTCAAACCCCATGTGGGGGCGGAAGTGTGACTAGACAAGGCAAAATAGGGGCAATTGCCGTGAGATGGAGAGACATGGGAAAGGAACTGGAAAGGACGAAGCATGGCTGAGAGCGACGGCAGCAGCCCTTTGGCAGCCCCCTTGCCGGGCGCCATGCCAAATCGCCTTCCTGAAAACGCCCCGGCACCGGATTTCGACCCGAAAGCGGTGGCCAAGGGCCTGCTCCGGGCGACCCGGGCCGGTGCGCTTGCGACCATCGACCGCAATACCGGTCATCCGTTCGCGTCATTGGTTAACGTGGCGACCGACGTCGACGGCTCGGCGCTGATCCTGGTCTCCCGGCTTTCCACCCACACCGCCAATCTGGAAGTCGACGGCCGCGCCTCGCTGCTCTTGGCCTCGGCCGGCAAGGGCGACCCGCTGGCCCATCCGCGCCTGACGCTGCTTGGCAGTTTTGCGCAAATCGCGCGCGAAGATCCCGAATTGCCGCGCATACAGCGTCGCTTCCTCGCCCGCCATCCGAAATCGGAGCTTTATGCCGGCTTCGGCGATTTCTCGTTCTGGCGCCTGCAAACCGTCTCGGCTCACCTCAACGGCGGCTTCGCCCGCGCCGCCGATCTCAAAGCTGCCGATGTGATGACGGATATTGCCGGCGCCGAAAACCTGATCGGCGCCGAGGAGGGTGCTGTCGCGCATATGAACGACGACCATGCCGAAGCGGTGCGGCTCTACGTCACAAAACTCCTTGGCGCCGAGGACGGGCCCTGGCGGCTCACCGGGCTCGACCCCGACGGCCTCGACCTGGCGCGCGGCGACGCCACCTTGCGCCTGCGGTTTCCGCAGCGTGTCGTAAACGCCGAGCAGCTGCGCAAGGTGGTGGTGGAATTGGCCGCCAAGGCGCGGGCCGGCTAGGCATTCTCTGCCAAAAAAGCGCCAGCAATAGAACGTAACCACGCTCCCGAAACGTGCCGGCGTCCGCTGCGCTGCAACACAGGAACGCGTGCAATCCTATCCGGTTAGGCTTGAGGCTGACTTAGTCTTGGCAGATGCTGTGAGGCCCGATATAGGGTCGCACGCTTGCCGGCGGGCGGTTAATATTCAGCGTCGCAAGTCGGCGGCCAAGGCTCGGCGCAGTTGGCGGAAGTGTCGATACGATCGGGCCAAGAGGCGGAGGCTTAGGTGAAGGAAACGGGTTCGAGGAACGGCGCCCACGGCGCCGACAAATTCGGCTTTAAAGATCTCGCCGGCGTCCACTGGAACCTGCCCGACACCATGCTGGTCGAGCACGCCATCGCCAACCGCGAAGGCTCACTGGTGCAAGGCGGCGCGTTCTGCGCCGAAACCGGCCATCACACCGGCCGCTCGCCCAAGGACAAACACACGGTCGTCGATGCGACCACCGAGAATACGGTGTGGTGGGACGGCAATCGCAAACAGAGCAAAGAACAGTTCGACAATCTGCTCCATGATTTCATCGCCCACGCCAAGGGCAGAACCCTTTTCGCACAAGACCTCTATGGCGGCGCCGATCCGCAATACCGCATCAAGGCCCGCGTCTTCACCGAGCTCGCCTGGCACTCGCTGTTCATCCGCCAGTTGCTGATCCGACCCGAACATGCCGCGCTTGCCGGCTACGTGCCTGACATGACCATCGTCGACATGCCATCGTTTCGGCCGGATGCCAAGCGGCACGGCGGCCGCGAAAACTCCGACACCATGGTGGCGATCGATTTCACCCGCAAGATCGTGCTGATCTGCGGCTCGTCCTACGCCGGCGAGATAAAGAAGGCGGTGTTCACGACGCTGAATTTTTATCTGCCGGCCCAGGGCGTGATGCCGATGCACTGCTCGGCCAATGTCGGCAAGAACGGCGACGTCGCGCTGTTCTTCGGCCTGTCGGGCACCGGCAAGACCACGCTGTCGGCCGATCCGAACCGCACCCTGATCGGCGACGACGAGCACGGCTGGAGCGAAAACGGCGTGTTCAATTTCGAGGGCGGCTGCTACGCCAAGTGCATCAAGCTGTCGAAGGAAGCCGAGCCGGAAATCTACGCCGCGACCAACCGCTTCGGCGCGGTGCTGGAGAACGTCGTGTTCGATCCGGCGACCCGCGTCTGCGATTTCGACAGCGACAAGCTCACGGAAAATACCCGCTCGGCCTATCCGGTCGAGTTCATGCCGCTGGCGTCGAAAACCGGCCACGCCGGGCAGCCGAAGAACATCATCTTCCTCACCGCCGACGCCTTCGGCGTCATGCCGCCGATCGCAAAGCTGACGCCCGCGCAGGCGATGTACCATTTCCTGTCCGGCTATACCGCCAAGGTCGCCGGCACCGAGAAGGGCCTGGTCGGCGTCGAGCCGGAATTCTCCACCTGCTTCGCCGCGCCGTTCCTGCCGCGGCCGCCGTCGGAATACGGCAATCTGCTGCGCGACCTGATCAAGCGGCACAATGTCGATTGCTGGCTGGTCAATTCCGGCTGGACCGGCGGCATCTACGGCACCGGCCGCCGCATGCCGATCAAGGCGACGCGCGCGCTGGTCACCGGCGCGCTCGATGGCTCGCTGAAGAACGCAAGCTACCGCACCGACCCCTATTTCGGCTTCGCGGTGCCGACCTCGGTGCCCGGCGTCGAGCCGCATCTGCTCTATCCGATGAAGACCTGGAAGGACAAAGGCGCGTTCGACGAGACCGCGCGGAAACTCGTGCGCATGTTCCAGGACAATTTCGTCAAATACGAGAAGCACGTCGACGCCGATGTCCGCGCTGCGGCGCCGGAAGTGCGGCTGGCGGCGGAGTGACCTGACGTCATTCCGGGGCGCGCCAAAGGCGCGAGCCCGGAATCCATAACCCCGGTCCAAGACGGCTGCATTCCGCGAGCGAATTCTGCTAGCTCTGTGTGTATGGATTCCGGGTTCGCGCTTCGCGCGCCCCGGAATGACGAGGCTTGCGATGCAAAAAATCCAACTCGGCCGCAACGGCCCCATGGTCTCCGCCTTCGGCCTCGGCTGCATGGGCATGGCGGGCGGCTATGGGCCGGCCGACGAGAAGGAGTGCATCGCCACCATCCATGCCGCGCTCGAAGCCGGCATCACCATGCTCGACACCGGCGATTTTTACGGCATGGGCCAGAACGAAATGCTGATCCGCGAGGCGCTCAAGGGCGGCAAGCGCGAGCGCGCCTTCATCGCGGTGAAATTCGGCTCGATGCGCGGGCCGGATCTAAAAATCCTCGGCGATGACGGCCGGCCGAACGCGGTGAAGAATTATCTCGCCTATTCGCTGCGTCGGCTCGGCACCGACTATGTCGATCTCTATCAGCCGTCCCGCGTCGATCCCGATGTGCCGTTCGAGGATACGGTCGGCGCCATCGCCGACATGGTGAAGGCCGGCTATGTGCGCCATATCGGCGTGTCGGAAACGTCGGCCGCCAGCGTGCGGCGGGCGCATGCCGTGCATCCGATTGCCGCGCTGCAGATCGAATATTCGCTGTTTTCCCGCGGCATCGAGCGCGACATCCTGCCGACCTTGCGCGAGCTCGGCATCGCGTTGGTCGCCTATGGGGTGCTCTCGGGCGGCCTGATCAGCGACCGCGCCGAGGCGGCGCGCACCGCGGCGAGCGAGATCCGCACCCGCAAGCCGCGTTTCTTCGCCGAGAATTTTGCCAAGAACATCGCGCTGGTCGAGGCGCTCGGCAACATAGCGCGCGAGAAGAATGCCACCACGGCGCAGCTTGCCTTTGCCTGGGTGAAATCGCGCGGCGATGACGTCGTGCCGCTGATCGGCGCCCGCCGCCGCGACCAGCTCAAGGAAGCGCTCGGCGCGCTCGATGTGAAACTATCGCCCGGCGATCTCGCGCGTATCGAGCAGGCGGTGCCGGCCGGCGCCGTCGCCGGCACGCGTTACATGCCGGCCGTGCTCGCCCATATGGACAGCGAGCACGCCGGCTGAGCTAACCGGGAATCAACACCTGACGCCGGCGATCGCTCGCGGCATGCGCATCCCAGGCGACGCCGATATCGGAGAGCGGCCGGGTCTCGATGTCCAAGGCGATTTCGCCTGAGGCGGCGAGGCGGCACAGTTCCGCATAAGCCTCCGCCTGCGTTGCGACCGGCGCGTGGTAATAGCCGAACCCCATGATGTCGATGCAGTTCCGCCGCATGGTCGCGCCAGGCACCGTCATGGTCGGCGCTGCTCGCGTCCCGATGTGGACCAGGCGGCCAAAGCTCGCCAGTACTTCGAGCGCCGCCTCGGCAGGCGCGCCGCAGACATAATCGATCACCACATCGACGGCGCCGCCCGAGGCATCGCGGCAGGCAGCAACGAGGTCGGTCGCTGCCGCGAGATCGACGGTTGCGTCGGCACCGAGGCGTTTGGCGCGTTGCAGCGCGTCGCGGTTGCGGCCGGCGGCGATGACGCGGCCGGCGCCGAGCCGCTTCGCCGCAGTCACCGCGATCAGGCCGGAGACGCCGGTGGCACCGAGAATCAGCACCGTCTCGCCCGGCCGCATCCGCCCGCGCCAAGACAGCCCGAGCCACGCCGCAAGTCCCGCATTGCCAAGCGCCGCCGCGACGTCGTCGGCGACACCGTCGGGGATCGCGAAGGCAAAACGCGGATCGATCAGCGTGCGTTCGGCCATCGAACCGAACGGCGCGACCGGCGCGTTGAGATTGAAGTAGATGCGCCGGCCATCGCCGCGCCGCGCGACGCCTTCCCGGCCGAGCACGAAAGGTCCGTCCGGCATTTTGACGTAATGCACGCGCCGGGCGACCACCTTGTCGAGCCCGGTCAAAGCGGCGGCCAAAACCTTGACGACGACCGCGCCGTCAATCGTTTGCGGTTCGGCAAAACGATCGTAGACGGGCCGCTGATCGTCTTTCATCACCGCGGCCTGCATGGCTTTCCCTGCGATGTGCTTGTGGTGGCGACGACTGCGACGCCGTCGCCTGCGCTACATCGGATTGATGCCGAGCTGCTTGGCGAAGTCGGCGATCTTGGCGCGCTGCTCGTCGATCGATTTGCCGAACTCTTCCGGCCCGCCGATATTGGCGAGCTGTCCGGTGATGGTCAGGCGATCCTCGATGGTCGGATCGACCACCGCGCGGATGTCGGCGGTGATGCGTTGGCGCAGATCGAGCGGCATTCCCGTTGGCCCAAACAATCCGACCAGGCCGTCGATGGTCAGCGCCGGATAACCCGCTTCCGCGACCGTGGGCAAGTTCGGCTGGGTCGGCGCGCGCACTGAGTTGGTCACGGCCAGGAGCTTGATCTTGCCGGACTCCAGCTGCGGCCGCACGATCGCCAGTGCCGCCTCGTAGACTTGCACGCGGCCCTCCGCGAGGTCGTTGGCGGCATCGACGGGGTTGCGGTACGGCACTTTGTTGATATTCAAGCCTTCCTGCTTGAGCCAGCCGGCGAAGACAAAATCCAGCGCGCCGGTGACGCCCGCCCAATTCAGCTTGCCCGGCTCGGCGCGCGCCATGGCGGCGAGCTCTTTCAGCGAATTGACGTTCAAGCTCGCCGACACCGAGATGGTGATGATGGTGTTGGACACCCGCGTGATCGGCACCAGGTCGCTCGGCTGATAGGGCAGGTTGTCGTGCAGGAACGGATGGGCAGTGAACGAGGAGGACGGCGCGAACAGCAGCACGTGGTCGTCATGCGCTGTCACGAAGGCATTGATGGCCACGATGGCATCGCCGCCGGGGCGATTTTCCACGATCACCGGCTGGCCCCAGCGTTGGGTGAGGCGATCCGCCAACAATCGTGCGCCGATGTCGGAGCCGCTGCCGGCGCCGAGCGTGAGAATGAATCGCACCGGCCGGGTCGGCCATTTCGTCTCGGCCGAGGCCACAAGGGTGACCGCCGCGACGGCGATGAGCGCCAAGGCTAGTGCAAGCAGATGTCGCAGGCGCATGGTTTCCCTCATTTCACATCGCACGATGTGGCGCAGATGCTCGCAGGATACAAAATAGCCACCGGAACGATAGCGCGAACGCGCACGGCATTTTGCCGCGCGGGCGCGTGCCCCGGCCGAAGGTAACTGGCCGGATCAGGGCACGCGATCTCCCGTCTTCGTGCTGCCGCCGAGACTGAAAGACACCGTCGCCTTGCCTGCGACGGGATTCACGGATTTCGACGCCAGGCCGAAGAAAAAGCTGGTGGCGCCCGGACAGATCGGGGACGCGAACGTAAAGGTAATCGTGCCGCCAACTTGGTCCACGGACGCGATCTTGACGGAGCCAAGGCCGCCGGTGGTCACCACGAACACATCGGCGGCGCCGCTTGCGCTATAGGGCAGCTTGACCACGGGGCCGAATTTGAGCGCCAGCTTGGTGACACAATTCGCCGCGGTGACGCCCTTCACGGCGGTCAAATCCACGCGATAGACATAGGCCATGGCGCCGGCCGCCGGCGCGGGCGCCGTGCCGGGATAAGTGCGCGACTGCAGCCGCGCGGCCCCGATGTCGCCCGGCGGCGTGAAGACGCCGATGGAATCGTTGACCACGACTTGGCAAGCGGGAGGAGGAAAATTTGGAATTGGGGTCGCATTGAACACGCAATTGGTGCCTGGCGCGGCCACGTCGACGACGGAGAGCGGCGCTGCCTGCGCGTCCAAAGCCGCGCCGAAGATGCCGGCTGCGGCGATGACTGCAACGCGTATTATGATTTTCACTGTCATGTGTTTGCTCTCCAAAAAACACTGCCGAAGTATGTTTGTTTATACTCCTAAAAATTGCATTCCGGCAGTGACCTCGGCGTAGCCGGCAATCCCGATGTCCGCCACCTAGCCGGCTTCCGGTTGCATCTCGCGCCCGGCGCGGCGCGCCCAATTCTCCCAGGCGCGGTTGAGCGTGTAGGGTGTGACCCGGCCGACGATCTTGTCGACTTCGCCGGGGGTGAGGAATTTGATCTCGCCCATCTCGCCCAAAGACATGGTCATCGCCTGCATTTGCAGCTTGGCGCCGAGCTCGAGATAGACCGAGACGAAAACCGCATGGCGCACCGAGCGGCCGACCACGGTGGCGCCGTGGCCGCGCATCAGCGCCGTTGGCTTGGCGTCGATGAGCTTGGCGAGGTCGCGGCCCATCGCCATGTCGCTGACCAACAGCGCAGTATCGCCGAACTTGTCATGGGAATTCCAGACCGGCACTTCGTGGCCCATCGAGGCGCACATGTGCAGCAGCGGCTTGAGCTTCTTACTGGTCACGCCGAACGGGATCGTGCTTGGCGAGTGGTTATGCACCACGGCATGCACGTCCGGCCGCGCCTCGTAGATGGCGCCGTGGATGAAGCGCTCCAGATAAGGCGCCCGGCCGCGCTCGTCGATCGCGGTGCCGTCGAACGTATATTCGACGATGTCGTCGCGCTCGATGCGCTCCGGCGCGCGCGCCCGCGACAACAGATAATGCTGCGGATTATCGGGATGCCGGGCGCTGACATGGCCGAATGAATCGACGATGCCTTCGTTGGCCAGGATGCGATTGGCGGTCACCAGTTCTTCGAGAATGAAATCGAGCTTGCTCATTGCGGCGCCTCTCCCTTGTCGGGCGCGATCCTATGGGCCGCTATGGGGTTTGTGAACCGCGTTCGGCAAAAGCTATGCGCAAGACCGCCATGCGCCGGGGCGGCAGTGCGTCGCGGGACGACGCCGCCGATCTGCGCTATGCCAAGCCGACACCGCGCCGGAATTTGGGAACCAAAACCATGCTGAGACACGTAGCGATTGCCGGAATAGGCCTCCTGCTTACGGCCGCCGCCGCGGGCGCGCAGGACAGCAAATTCCCCGACCATCCGGTCCGAATCATCGTCTCGGTGCCGGCGGGCGGCGGGGTCGACACCGTCACCCGGATCGTCGCCGCCAAGATGAGCGCCGCATTGGGTCAGCCGCTGCCGGTCGAGAACAAGAGCGGCGCTTCCGGCAGCGTTGCGGCGGATTACGTGTTCCACGCCGATCCGGACGGCTACACCTTGCTGGCATCGCAGCCGGCGCCGATCACCACCGCTCCGTTTTTGTACAAATCGCTCAATTACGATCCGATGCAGCTCACGCCGGTCGTGATCATGTCGCATGTCCCGAACGTGCTGCTGGTGCGGCCCGATTTCCCCGCCAACACCGTGCAAGAGCTGATCGCCTACGCCAAGGCCAATCCGGGCAAGCTCAATTACGGCTCGCAGGGCATCGGCACCACCTCGCATCTGACCACGGAGCTGTTCGAGACGATCACGCATATCCAGCTCGTTCACGTGCCGTACAAAGGCACCGCACCGGCGCTCAACGATCTGATCGCCAGCCACGTCGATCTGATGTTCAACGAGCTCGCCAGCTCGATCGAGCTCAACAAGGCCGGTAAGGTGAAAATCCTCGCGGTCGCGACCAAGCAGCGGATCGCGGCGATCCCCGACGTGCCGACGCTGCAAGAGGCCGGCGTGGCCGGCTGCGAATCCGATACCTGGAACGCGCTGACCGCGCCGCCGAAAACGCCGGCCGGCGCCGTCGCCAAGCTCAACGACGCGGCCAACCAGGTGATGAAGGATCCGGAACTGCTCGACCGTTACAAGCAACTCAGCCTGGCGCCCGGCGGCGGCACGGTCGCGCAGATGAGCGATTTCCTCAAAGCCGAGACCCAGCGCTGGGGCGCCGTCATCAAAGCGGCCGGCATTCAGCCGGAATAATCGGGGTCGCGGCCGCGGCCGCGGCGTCTGCTCTGCACCCTGGTATGACGATTACATAAATTTCGCTCACGCACTCTTGCGGCCTCATGAGCCGCGTCGTATCGATACGCTGCCGCTCGCGCCGGGGCGTCGTGCCGATACGATCATGCGTAAAACCTTATTCGGATTGTTCAATGACCGGGATTCCGAGCTTGGCGGCAAGCTTGCCGGAATCTACGGCCTGCTGATCGCCGCCAATGTGCTGGCGTGGGTTTGGGCGCTGATCGCGTTTCGCGATTATCCGGTGCTGGTCGGCACCGCCTTCCTGGCCTACGCGTTCGGTCTGCGCCACGCCGTCGATGCCGACCATATCGCGGCGATCGACAACGTGACGCGCAAGCTGATGCAGGAGGGCAAACGGCCGATCGGCGTCGGCTTCTTTTTCGCGCTCGGCCATTCGACGGTGGTGGTGCTGGCCTCCGTCGTCATCGCGCTGACCACCAGCGCGCTGCAAGGCCGCTTCGAAGGGCTCAAGCTCGTCGGCGGCACCATCGGCACGCTGGTCTCGGCGATTTTTCTGTTTCTTGTCGCCGCCGCCAATTTCGTCATTCTGCTGTCGGTCTATCGCACTTTCCAAAACGTGCGCCGCGGCGGCGCCTTCGTCGAAGAAGACCTCAATCATCTGTTGGCGCAACGCGGTGTGCTGGGCCGCCTGTTCCGGCCGATGTTCCGCCTGATCTCGCGCAGCTGGCACATGTATCCGCTGGGCTTTTTGTTCGGCCTCGGTTTCGATACCGCGACCGAAATCGGCGTGCTCGGCATTGCCGCGGCGCAAGCGTCGAAAGGCTTGCCGATCTGGTCGATCATGGTTTTTCCGGCGCTGTTCACCGCCGGCATGTCGCTCATCGACACCACCGACGGCGTGCTGATGCTCGGCGCCTATGGCTGGGCCTTCACCAAGCCGATCCGCAAGCTCTATTACAACCTGACGATTACGTTTGTTTCAGTGCTGGTCGCCGTGCTGATCGGCGGCATCGAAGCGCTCGGCCTGTTGGCCGATCGACTGAATCTCGAAGGGCCGTTCTGGCTCTATATCGGCACGCTGAACGATCACTTCGGCAGCCTGGGCTATCTCATCATCGCGATCTTCGTCTTGAGCTGGCTGGTCTCGATCGCCGTCTACCGGCTGGCGCGGTTCGACCGCATCGAAAGCCGCGTCAACGCCAGCGCCTAGGGCTGTGGTCAGCGGTAGAGCGGCAAAGCGCCGCTTGTGGCCGCGGCGGCGAAACTTAGATAAAGTGCTGCCCACAACGCACCAAGCGGTCCCCCATGGCGAACGATAAAGACCAGCCGGAACTGCCTCGGGTCGAGCCCGAGATCATTCCGCCGGACCGCGCAGGAAGCGGACCGGGACGCGGCGCCGACTGGCGGCGAACTTGGCGCCCTTTCGGGCAAAACGAAACAGCCGGCATGCATCGCGTCTATGTGACGCGCATCGGCCCGCTTGGCTTCGCCGTGCTCACGCTTGTGTTCGCCATCCTGGCCGCGGCGGTCTTTTTGATCTTCGCCGGCGCGATACTGCTCTGGCTTCCGGTGGTCGCCTTGCTGATCGTCGTCGGCGCCATTGTCCGCTTTTTGCGCTGACCACGCGCCGCGTCGGGCGGGTGGCGAGGCCGTTATTTTGACGGCCGGACGCACCGAATACACGCGGCGTTAACCTTAAGTCCTTATGAATTGATTAACCATATCGCGTTGCGTGGTTGTGCCACAGTGGCGTGACCTTGCTGGCGCATGTGGCGGGTCACCATGTACGCGGCCGGCCGGCCGCGGTGTCGAGATCAGCGTGAATGTTTGAAGCGTCGAGTCATATGCCGTCGACGGTGGTCTCAAGGCGCGATCTGAGCCTGGGCTTCGCGTCCCTTCCTCCGATCGACGTCCAGAAAATCTGGTCCGTCCTGTGGCGGGGCAAAATCACCATCCTGCTGTCGATGATGATCGCGGTCGGCCTGGCCGCGGCTTTCGTGCTGCTGGTGCCGCACAAATACACCGCGACGACGCAGATCCTCATCGACCCGATGGACTTGCGCGGAGCAGCCCAGAGCGACATCTCGCCGACCATTCCGCAAAGCGATGCCGCCGTGCTCCAGGTCGAGAGCCAGGCGCGCGTGATCGCCTCCGACAATGTGCTGCGCCGCGTCGTCGATTCGGAAGGCCTCGACCACGACCCTGAATTCATGCACGGCGCGATGGCGCAGAAATACGGCCCGCTCGCCGCGCTGAACGAGCTGCAAAAGCACGTCCAGGTGAAGCGCTCCGAACGCACCTACGTGGTCGACGTCAGCGTCACCAGCGAAGACCCGGCTAAGGCCGCGCGCCTCGCCAATGCCATCGCGCAAACCTATCTCACCGAGCAGACCGAAGTGCGCTCCAACGCCGCCCGCCAGATCTCGCAAGCGCTGACCGGGCGGCTGAAGGAGCTGCAGACCCGCGTGCGCGACGCCGAGCAGAAGGTCGAGGCCTACAAGGCCAGCCACAATATCGTCGGCTCCAATGGCGAACTGGTCAACGAGCAGCAGCTGACGGGCTTGAACTCCCAACTCAGCTTGGCGCGCGCCCGCACGTCGGAAGCGAAGGCGCGCCTCGACCAGGTCGAAAGCGTGCTGCATTCGAAAACGCCGATCGGCGCCTTTCCGGAAGCGGTGCAGTCGCAGACCATCACCATGCTGCGCAGCCAATATGCCGAGATCATGCGCCGCGACGCCGAACAAAAATCCTCGCTCGGCGAACGCCACCCCGCGGTTATCGAAATCGAGGCGCAGGGCGCGCGGCTGCAGAAGCTGATCGAGGACGAGGTCAACCGCATCGCGGCGTCCGACCGCGCCGAATACGAGCGCGCCAAAGCCGACGAGGACATGCTGTCGCGCCAGGTCGATGCGCTCAAGAACACCGCGGTCAGCACCAATGAATCGCTGGTCGGCTTGCGCGAGCTCGAGCGCGACGTGCAGGCAAGCCGCGCGGTCTATGAATCGTTTCTGGTCCGCTCCCGCGAAACCGGCGAGCAGGAGCAGGTCGATACCAAGAACATTCGCATCATCTCCAAGGCCGACCGGCCGCTGTACCGCAGCTCGCCGCCGCCGAGCCTGATTCTTGGCTTGGCGGCGATGTTGCTCGGCTTCGCTTCGGGCGTCGGCATCGTCATCATGCGCGGGGACGCCGAAGACGCCGCGCCGCAGCCGGCCAAACCGCGAGCAAAGACGCCGTCGCATTTCGGCCGGCTGGGCGCGTTTGCCAAAAAATTATGGGAGACGCCCGAGCCGCCGCCCACCATTTCCGTGCTGGCGACATTGCCCAACGTCGATATCGCGTTCGGCCTGGATGCGGTCGAAGACCCGCATTCGCGCTTCGCCCGCGAAATCCAGAAAGTGTACGAGGCCGTGCGCGCCAGCCACAAAAAGCCCGGCAATCCGAGCGTTCTGGTCGTCACCGCCGACGACGAAGACGACACCGCTTCGGTGGCGCTGATGCTGGCCGCGGCAGCCGCGGCAACCCAGCGCGTGCTGCTGATCGACACCGACCTCAAGCGCCGCACGCTGTCGGCGATCGACGCCGAAGAAGGCGAGGCCGGGCTGGTCGACGTCGCCGTCGGCCGCCTTGAGCTGTCCGACGTGATCGTTCGCGACCGCGATACCAACGTCAATCTTCTGCCGTTCGTTTCGCCGAACAGCCGCCGCGATCGGCGCATCAATGATGGCGACATCAAAGAGGCCTTCGACAAGACCAAACGCTTCGACATGGTGATCGTCGCCGCAGTCGACGTGGCCCGCGACCCGAGCGCCCGGTTCTTTGCCGGACTGGTCGACCACATCGTGCTGGTCGCCAGAGCCGACGCGCGCGGCGACGACGTCATCGAACGGTTCGTGGCGCGGCTCGGCAACGACGCGCAAAAAGTCCTGGGCGCGGTGCTGACCGGCGTCGAAGCCGCCTGAGCGGCGTCACAGCCGCGCCAGCGAGGAAAGTCGTCGTGGCGAATATCGGCTATCTACCGCGGCAGGATTTTGCGGTCCAAAGGACCAGCCCGGCCGATATTTTGATCCGCAGCGTGCTGATCGCCGCGGTATTTCTGACGCTGTGGATTTCGTTCCATCCCTTTGTCGCTCTGGATGAACCGATCCTGGTCACCGATGTCGGCAATCTCGTCAATCAGCTCGGCTATTCGACCTTGTTCGTCCTGCTCTTGGCGTGGAATCTCCTGCATCAGCCGCAGCGGCTGTTGCTCTTGGTGCGGCCGGTCCTGATCGCGACGCTGTGCTGGTTCGCATTGTCTGTCGCCACGTCGTGGGATCCGGCGCTGTCCGCCCGCCGTCTGGCTTATGCGCTGGTGATCATCGGCATTGCCGGCATGGTGCTGCTGGTACCGAAGAGCCCGCGGCACTTCGCCGACGTGCTGGCGGTGGTGGTGCTGATCGTGCTCGCCGCCTGCTACCTCGGCGTCCTCTTGGTGCCGACGCTGTCGATCCACCAGGCATCCGACGTGCTCGAGCCCGAGCTTGCCGGCGATTGGCGCGGCGTGTTCGGCCACAAGAACGAAGCCAGCGCGGCGATGGTACTGTTCGTTTTCATCGGGATATTCATCGCCCGCGTGCGCAGTCTCGGCCTTGGCGCCGTCGTCGTCGCGCTGGCGCTGCCATTTCTCTATTTCACCCATTCGAAAACCGCGATCGCGGCGCTGCCGCTGGCGTTGATCGTTTCCATCATCATGGCGCGCGCGGCCAAGCCCGCCCATGGTGTCGGCGTCGCCCTGTCGCTGCTGCTCGCCCTCAATCTTCTCTCGATCGGATCGATCTATATCCCGCCGATCCACGCCCTCATCCAGGCGATCATGCCGGATGCGACGTTTACCGGCCGGACCGACGTGTGGAAATTTGCCGTGGATCATGTGTTGCAGCGGCCGATCACCGGCTACGGCTTCGCAACGTTCTGGGGCACCGAGCAGGTCGTCTACGGCATGACCGGCGCGACGTGGGCCAATACCGCAAGCCACGCCCACAACGGCTACGTCGACCTGGCGCTGACCATCGGCATTCCCGGCTCGGCGCTGGTCACGCTGTGGCTCATCGTGCTGCCGCTGTTCGACTATTATCGGGGATCGGACGAGCCCGAGAGCGCCGCGCTGAGAATGCTGTTCCTGCGCATCTGCCTGTTCGCGGCCTACGATTCCTGCTTCGAGACCATGTTCACCCAAGTGGGCGCGCTGTGGCTGATCCTCATCGCCGCGGCATTTGGGCTGCGCTTCCTGGCGGTGTCGCGGGTCTGCCGCTGACACCGCGCCGACGCTGCCAAATCCTTAAGCCTAATTTCCAATTAACCTTTATTTTCCGTGGCTTAGAACCTAGCTATGGGGCTCCAGGAGCATAAGCGCCATGCCGGCACAAACCGGCCCTCTTTGCTTTGACGGCGTCACCGAACCGAAGTGGGACGTGCCGGTCGCCACGATCGGTGGGCTGCCCATTGCGGTGATCGACCGCGCCCGGTCGGCGGCGCTGATGGTCGATACCGCGCTCGCCCGGCGCAACACCGCGCAGCGCCCGCTGGTCTTCACGTCCGCCAATGGTCAGGTGCTCTCGATGTGCGCCCGCGACGCGGGAATCCGCGATCTCTTCCTTGGCGCTGACCTCATCCATGCCGACGGCATGCCGCTGGTCTTCGTGTCGCGCTTTCTCAACAAGACGCCGTTGCCGGAGCGGGTCGCGACCACCGACCTGTATCACGACACGGCGATTGTGGCGCAGCAGCGCGGCGCCAGCATTTATCTGCTCGGCGCCACCAAGGCCGTGGTCGATCAGGCGGTGCGCCGTACCCGGGAGCTTTATCCCAACCTCAAGATCGCCGGATACAACAGCGGCTATTTTCGCCGCGACGGCGACGAGGAGCGGATCATCGCCGATATCAATCATGCCCAGCCGGACATTCTCTGGCTCGGCCTCGGCGCGCCGGCCGAGCAATCGTTCGCCGCGCGCAATCGCGACAAGCTGCACGGCGTCGGACTGATCAAGACCTCCGGCGGCCTGTTTGATTTCGTCTCCGGCAAGAATTCGCGCGCGCCGGCCTGGATGCAACGACTCGGGCTGGAATGGGTCTATCGAATCTATCTCGAGCCGCGCCGCCTCGCCGGCCGCTATCTCATGACCAATCCGCACGCGATCTTTCTGTTACTGACGCGCACCGGACGAAGCGCGAGCGCACCGCTGACACGGAGTGTCTCGGCGCCATGACCGAGTCGCCGGCGCCTCATGTCTATCTTTGCGTGCCGACGTTCCGCCGTCCCGAGGGCTTGCGCAAGCTGCTCGCGCATGTCGAGCGGCTGGCCTATGCGGGCCCGATCGATGTCGTCGTCGTCGACAACGATGCCGAAGGCCGCGCCGGCGCGAACATTGTCGAAGACGTCGCACGAAAATTCCGTTGGCCGCTGACCTGCCTGGTCGAGCCGCGCCGCGGCCACACCTACGCCTATAACCGCGCCTTTGCGCACGCATGCCGCGCGACGCCGGCGCCCGATTATGTGGCCGTGCTCGACGACGACGAATATCCCGACCCGAACTGGCTTGCCGAAATGATCCGGGTGGCGCGCCAATACGGCGTCGATATCGTCGGCGGACCGGTTTTTCCGGTGTTCGACAATCCCGACCATTGGCTGGCCAAGAGCGGCTTCTACGCGCCGAGCCGCAACGCCACCGGACCGGTGTCGATGATCTACGGCGCCGGCAATATGCTGATCCGGCGCAGCGTGCTGGAACAGTATCTCGACGAGCCGTTTGCCCACGCTTATGCATTCACCGGCGGCAGCGACTACGATTTCTTCTGGCGTTGCCGCAACGACGGCCGCAGTTTCGCCTGGGCCGACGACGCACAGGTGTTCGAGACGACGCCGCCGTCGCGCACCACGGTCGGCTATGTGCTGCGCCGCAAGTTCCGTAACGGCACCGAAGCGACGCGCCTGGAACGCAAGTTTCTGGGGACCGTCGCCGGCACGCTACGCCGCTGGGGCATCGGCCTCGGCCTCATCGGCCTCGGCATTGCCTCGCTACCGCTCGCCGCGCTGCGCGGCCGCCGCGCCATCATGACGAGCCTGATCCGCGCGGCGCGCGGCGCCGGCCGCCTCGCCGCGGAATTCGACCTGCACTACGAGCAATACCGCTAGCCGCTGAAATTGCGGGCGTTTCGGGCAGCGGCATTGCCGGCGTTAACCTCACGCGGCACAGCGTTAACGCCCGCGGGCAATTAGGATTAACGATTCACGACGATCGGCGAACGATCGCCGAATTGCAAACGCGCGATGGACGGACAAGCGGGCAAGCACTTATACCTTTCGGGGGCACCGAAATGGCAATCCAGCAAGCATGAACCGAACACAACAACATTCCAGCTTGCCTGTTTCCGAAGACTTCACCGCGCCGATCACGCTGCCGCGTGTGCCCGGCTTCGCTGAAGCGCCGTATCAAATGTTGGCCGGGAAGCTGACGCGGCTTTTGGCGCGCAACGTGCCGACGAAAAAACTGACGATGCGCAATACCCGGCCGCTGGTCTCGTTCACGTTCGACGACGCGGCGGCAACGGCATGCACGACCGGCGCCGCGCTGCTCGAACAACTTCACGCCCGCAGCACCTTCTATATTTCCGGCGAAAATTGCGGCAAGCCCAGCCCTACCGGACGGCTTGCGACCGCCGAACAGTTGAAGGTGCTGCACGCCAACGGCCACGAGATCGCCTGCCACACCTATTCGCATACGCCGGTTGTCGGCATCGGTCGGCAAGCGCTGGAGAGCGATCTCGATCGCAATCGATGCTTCCTGCAAGGCATTGTCGGCAACGTCCCGGTCAGAAATTTCGCCTATCCTTACGGCGACATATCGTTCACCGCCAAGCGCTATCTCGGCGAGCGTTACGATTCCTGTCGCGCGACGATACCCGGCGTGAATGCCGATGTTGCCGATCTCGGTGTGCTGAAATGCAACGCGTTGGAACAGACATCGATCGGGCGGCAAGGCATTTCGCACCTCATCACCGAGACGGTGCGGCGAAACGGCTGGCTCTTGTTTGCCAGCCACGACGTCAACGATGCCCCGAGCCAATACGGCATACGGCCCGACCTCCTGACCTTCGCACTGCGCAGCGCGCTGGCGGCCGGCTGCCGGCTTGTCACCGTCGCCCAGGCGCTTCGCATCCTGCGCGGCGAAGAACCGGACGGGGAGGCGGCGTGACGTGAGCGCGGTCGCCCTGATAACACCGACCTATTCGCACGATCTGGAGCGCTGCACGCTATTGTGCGAGAGCGTGGATCGCCACGTCGGCGGTTTTGCCAACCACTATCTCATCGTGCCCGACGATGAGCTAAAGCTGTTCGCCAAGTTCGACAAAGGCCGGCGCCAGGTGCTGCCGCTGTCGCAGCTGCTGCCGGCCTGGCTCAAGCCGCTGCCGCGATTCATCCGGCGCCAAAACCGGCAATATTGGTGGTCGACGCGCGGCAAGCCGGTCAACGGCTGGCACGTGCAGCAATTCGCCAAGATTGCGACCGCCCATATGGTCCCGGAGACCGTGAGCTGCATGCTCGACTCCGACGTGGTGTTCTTTCGTCCGTTCGACCTGTCGGCGATGGCGTTGCCGAATCCGACGCCGCTCTACATCAGACCGCGCGAAGTGACCGCCGCAATGGCCGATCATTGCGACTGGGTGCGATCGAGCCATCGGTTGCTTGGCCTGCAACGGCCCTCGATCCCAGCCGATGATTTCATCGGCCACATCATCTTCTGGAATCAGCAAGCCGTGCGGGCGATGACTGCACGGATCGAAGAGGTGACCGGGCTAGAATGGATCGACGCGCTTTACCGCGCCCATGCCATATCGGAATACATGCTGTACGGCTTTGCCGTTTGCAGCGATGCCGAATTGCTGCGCCGCCACCGCTGCACGACGCAATCGCCGTGTTTCAGCTATTGGGACCGGGAGCCACTCGACGCCGCCGCCCTCGACACCATGCTCCGGGCGGTGCCCGAGCATTGCGTGGCGTTCTCGTCGGCGTCCTTCAACGGCACCTCCGTGCATGACGTTCGCGCGGCAGTCGAGCGATTAACCAATACGCAGCGCGCATGGCCCGGCCGGACGGTGCTTCAGGCAGCGGCGGCACGGACGCTTGAATACCAAGTTAATAATTTAATTTGATACGAAAAAGCTGGGGTTAAGAAACCCGCGCTATAGCTTACGAGCCATGCTGTTCGGACAGACCGCGATCAATTTCGCCGCCAACGTCTTTTCGGCGGCGTTCGGTCTCATCAATGTCGTGGTTTTCACCCGGCTGTTCGCTCCAGCCGAGTTCGGCACCTATGTGCTCGGCTTGGGCTTCGGCACCATCGCCTCTACCTTCATGACCACATGGCTGCGGCTTCCCATCATGCGGGAGCAAGCGCGCGGCGACGGCACCGACATCCGCGGCATCGTCGTGCCGGGCCTGCTGATTTCGTGCCTGGCGGCGCCCGTCACCTTTCTCGGCGCCATGCTGATCGGGCTCGACGGCGGGCCCGCCTTGGCCGCCGCCGGCTTGGCGGTCGCCATCAGTTTCTTCGACACCGGCCAGGAACTGCTGCGCGCGCGACTGCGGGCGTTCACGGTGATGAAGGCGGTCATCGTCCGCGCCGTGATGGTTTCCGTCCTCGGCATCGCGGTCTCGTTGTTGAGCCAATCGGGTGTCTTCCTGATGGTGTCGTCGACGCTGGCTTATCTGCTCGCGGCGTGGGCCTTCAGCCGCGACGTGTGGGGCGGAGCGATCGTTCGTTTCGACGGCCCGCGGCTCTTCGACATGGCCAAGGCCGGAATTCCGCTGACCGTGTCGCTGACGTTGCTGGCACTGTCGAGCGTCATCGACCGTTTCATCATCGCCCATCTGATCGGGCCGGGCGCCGCGGGTCAGTACAGCGCCGGCGTCGATCTGGTTCGGCAGGCGCTGATCATTCCGGCAGTGAGCGCCTCGGCCGCCTTCATGCCGCTGGTGGTCCAGGTCAACGCCAATCAGGGGCCCGAGGCCACCCGATCCCACCTCGAGGATTGCCTCGAATTCCTGCTCGCCATCATGCTGCCGGCTTGCATCGGTTTTGCGGTCGTCTCGGGACACATCGCCAACGTCATTCTCGGTCCGGACTTCCGCAGCATGGCGGTGGAAGTCATGCCGATCGTCTCCGTGGCGGTCATCTTCCAGATCATGTCCTACCAATATCTGCACATCAGCTTTCTATTGTCCGAGCGCAACACGTTCTATCTGTTGAACACCGGCTCGGCGCTGGCGGTCAATCTCGTCGTCAGCTATCTATTGATCCAGCACTTCGGCGCCGGCGGCGCCGCCTGGGGACGACTCGTGGCGGAGGTATTCGGGTTTTTCTGCGCGCTGTTGCTGACGCGCTGGGCGTTCCCGATGCCGGTGCCTTATCTGCGGCTGACCCGGGTGCTGATCGCCACCATCGTCATGGCGATCGTGGTGCGAAGCCTGGAGCTTGCGCTTCACCTGAGCGACAAGGATGCGCTCGCCGTGCTGCTGCCCGCCGGTATCGCGACCTACCTGACCATGTGTTGGCTGCTCAACATCGCCAAGAGCCGCTATCGGCTCAATCGCGGCCTGTTGATCGTGCGCAACGCGCTCGCCCGCTGATAAGCCGGAACTACCGCCGCAACGATCGGAGCGGGGTGAATTGGCGGCGGCGAAAGCCGCGCCGTGGCAGGCCGCGCACCAGCATCGACAGCGCCAAGTCGTAGAGCGGACCGGGCGAATAGCGCAAATAGAAATCGTTGTGCGCTTTGGCCCAGCGATGGAGGCGCCCGCGCAGCCCCTGCGCGCCGTAATTCGGCGCCGCGTTACGAGACCAATGTGCGGCATAGTCGGTCTGCTGCGGCGCCGAAGCAAAGATCGGCACATCGGCGAAGCGTTCGGCATGGACCAGCAGATAGGTCGGCCGGCGATTGATCAGCTCGACGCGCTCGTTGATCTCCTTCGGGTCGGCCGCCTCATACCATCGCGGCCGGCCGACACGCTGCTCGAACACCACGACGCGGCGTATTCGAAAACCGTTCTCGGGTGAAAACACGCGATAGAACAGTTCCGGGCTGAATTGATAGAAGCCGTGGCCCATGAAATTGTTCGCCATGGTGTGGACGAAAAAATGCCCGCCGACGTCGACCATTTGCATGCAATTTTTGATCGCCACCGGAAAGTTGAAGACATGCTCCAGCGTGCCGCCGTCGATCACGACGGAGAATCTTCGCTTGAGATCGTCGCCGATCGGCAGGTTCATGTCGTGGACCAGCGACGCGCCCTCGTAAGCCGAGGCATCGATGGAAATCGTTTCTTTGGCGCCCAGCCGCTTTAAGAATTCTTCGGCATAGCCACCGCTCCCCGTGTGCACGGCGCGGACTTCATCGGCGGTGACGGCACCGCAAATCTCCCGCAGCACCGCGCTCAGCGAGCGGCGGTCGATAAAAAGGTTGAGCCGGCCCACCGTGGCAGTCCGGCTGAAATCGACGCCGGCCTTGTGGGCGCAGCCGAGAAATTCGGCGAAGTAACGATCTATGCCCATATCGTTATGCCCATGTCGCTATGCCCAAGTCGTTATGCCCACCATGTCGTCGCCTATGTCGTCTCCTTGCGGAGAGCCGCGTGCGTCGCCGCGGTGGTGGCGCGCCACCACGTGTCCCATTCGATCGCCGGCGCCGGGCGCTTGCCGCGCTTGGCGACCGCCAGGAGCTGATCGGCAATGGCGCGCCGGTCGGCGCCCTCGGCAATGAACGACAAGACACCGGCTTCGATCAGCCTGGTGAACCCTGCGTGATGGGCAAACTCGGCCATCGAACGCGGGGCCGTGACCACGACCGGCCGATCCGATTGCAGCGTGTGAATGACGCTCGACCGGCGCGCCGTGAGGCCTTCGGGGAACAGGAACAGGAAGGATCCGACTTCGTCGAACAGCGTATAGAGCTCCGCTTCGTCGGTAATGTAGCCGGTGACGATGACCTGATCGGCGATGCCGTATTCGGCCACCTTGGACCAGAACTGCTGCTCGTAGCCGTCGAGCGATTTTGGGAAGCTGCCGACGAAGACGATCAGGGCGCGGACGCCGCTGTCGCGAAGATTATCGCAGACGTCGAGCAGAGCGGTGGCGGCCTTGCCTTTGTAGATCGCGCCGAAATACCCGATCACCACGTCGCAGCTTTTGGCGGCTTCGCGCACCCGCAAAACCCGTTCGGTGCCGCGTTGTTCGACCGGCCGGCGGATGGTCGGGGCATTCGGCACCAGCCGGCATTTTCTCGACGCGCCCATGAGCCAGGACGTGTCGGCGATCTCGCCGGCGATGAACGGCGACACCACGATGATGGTGCGGCTGAGCAGCAGGAACGGCGCCAGCGCCAGCCGGCGCAGCCAATGCAGCGCCGCCCATTCGTGCATGAAGACGTTGACCCGGCAGCGGACTATGCACGCGAACAGCAGTACCACCAGCGGCAGCAGCAGCAATCTTTTCCACGCCACCAAGGGCACGCTGAAGACGATCTGATCGGCCGCGGCGATCTTGCGGAACACGGCGGGAAGATCGCGCCAGCGGCTCGAGACGGCGAGCACCGCGCAGCCGTCGTCCAGATAGTCGCTCTGCAGCGCGCTGACCAGGAGACGCGCGAACGACTCGACGCCGCACTCTTCCTTGCTCGGCGTCAACAGGAACAGGCAACGCGCCGGCACCCGCAGGGTGACCGCCGCCGCGGTGCCGGCGTGAACCGCATCAGTGTTGAAGTGGACATTCATATCGGCCAGAAATTTACCCGGGCGGCGTTAACAAATCGCGTGACGTGACACGCGGCGGCGTTAACCAATTGCAGGCGTGACGTGTACGCCCAACAGCCTCAGAATTCGATGTAATTTCCAGCAACCGCATCAGCACGCCCGACAATCTGGCGCAACATTAACCAATGCCATATCGCCGCAACAATGCAGTGCCGCAAGGGCCTTGGCGAGTCAGACGTGGAGGTAACGTTACTGCTGCGATTCACTGTGGATCGGGGCCTCATGCGTTAGAATCCGATCCGTCAAGCGGTTGATCGCCGCGTAGGCAAAAGAGCGTAGGCGTGACTGTCATTGACCTGCCGCGCGTCGCGCGCACATCATTCAAGGTCGAGCTTCTTGCCGGCGGCAATCTGACTGCCGCCGCTTGGCCGTCGATCGCGGACGACCGCGATCTGCGGATGCATGTCTTTCAGTCGCGGGAATTTCTCGACATTTGGCTCGACACGATCGGCAAGGCGAGCCGCATCGAGCCGTATTTCGTCGTCGTCAGCGATGGCGACGGACGCCCGGTTCTCTATCTGCCGCTGGCCATCGAAACAAAATTCAATATCCGGCTGCTCCGTTTCACGGATTGCGGCGTCGCCGACTACAACGCGCCGATCGTGGCGGCGGACCGCCCGCTGTCGCGCCAGGAATTTCACGCAGTATGGGCGGACGTTTTATCACGGCTACCCGGCTTCGACGTCGTCGATTTGAAGAAGATCGCAACCGACGTCGCCGGCGCCGTCAACCCGCTGACTTATCTCGACTGCACGCCATGCGGCGAAAGCGGCCATGCGATCGCGCTGACCCGGTTGCGCGATCGGACCGACACCCGACGCTCGATTGCGCGGCTGCGCCGCAAGCTGCAAGGCTATGCCAAGGGGCTCGGCCGGATCGGCGAGCCGCGCTTCGTCGTCAATCCCGACGCTTCGGAAACAGCGCGACTGACCGAGCGATTGCTCGAGCTCAAGCGCCGAAAATACCAGCGCACCTCAACGCCCGATTTCCTGGCGGCTCCCGGCGTCGAGCGCTTCTATCGTGAAATGATGCGCCCGGGACGGCTCGGCACGATCAGCCATCTTTCGGCGCTGATGGTCGGCGACACCGTGGCATCGGCGCATCTCGGCTTCATCGGGCGCCGCCGGTTCTATTATATTTTTCCGGCCTATGACATGCAGTTCGGCCGCCATGGCGTCGGCCATCTCTTGTTGCAGCACCTGATCGATCGGTCGGCCGGACAGGACTTCGATACTTTCGATTTCGGCATCGGCGATGCCGCCTACAAGAACAAATGGGCGACCCACCACCTCGCCCTGCAGAGCCACGAACGCGCGGTAACGGCCGCCGGACGGGTTTATTTGCAGATGCGGCGGGTCGGCCGTTTCGTAGCCGCCAGCGGTATCCGGACCTGGTTCAAGACTGCGAGCTGACGGCCGGATTTGGCCTCGCCCGAAATCCGTGCTTGTAGTCCACGAGCCGGCCGCGGGCCTGCCACGATCCTGGGCGGCCACGGCATAAACTGGAATTTATATGCGGAATTCCATAGAGTGCCACCGGGGAACGGGCTGGGGCGACAATCACCTTAACGAACTTTAATGCGCCCGACATTGCGCCTTAAGGCCGACCGGGCATAGTCGCCCACAAGGGCCGTCACTGACAGGTGAGGTAGTGGAACCGTAGATGCACTCCGGGCTTGAGCGAGGTGGCACGCAGAATCGCGTTGATTGGAAGGGACCTTTGAAATCCGGTCACAGGTCCCGCCGGTGGATTATTGTCTCTGTGATAGGCTTCGCAGCCTTGGTCTTGATTGCCGCGGTTGTGATCTGGCGGCACGGCAAAAGCACCCAGGCCGCCGGCCCGCCGATGGTTCCGGTCACGGTCACCGAAGCGTCCCAGCACGACGTTCCGATCTATTACGACGCGCTCGGCACTGTGGCAGCGTACAACACCGTCGCCATCCGCGCCCAGGTCACCGGCCAACTGATTGCCGTCGACTTCCGCCAGGGCGAGGAGGTCCACCACGGCGACGTGCTGGCGAAGATCGACCCGGCGCCGCTCCAAGCCGTCCTCGATCAGGCCTTGGCCAAGATTGCCGACGATCAAGCGCAATTGATCAGCGCCCAGAAGGATTTTGCGCGGTTCACGACGCTCGCGACCAAGAATTTCGAAACCCAGCAGAACGTCGACTTGCAGCAAGCCAAGGTCGATCATTTCAAGGCTTCGATCGACGCCGACCAGGGCGCCATCGAGGCGGCGCAGACGCAACTCGCTTACACGACGATCACGGCACCGATCGATGGCGTCGTCGGCTTTCGCCAGGTCGACGTCGGCAACATCATCCACACCACCGATCCGAATCCGCTCACGGTGCTGACCCAGATCAAGCCGTGCACGGTGATTTTCACGCTGCCGCAGAACGACCTCGGCCCGGTGCGCGAAGCGATGCTGCACGGCGCCGTCTCGGTCCTCGCCTTCGATCAGAACGACAAGGAGCAATTGGCCGAGGGTCACCTGCTGCTGATCGACAATCAGATCGATCAGACCACCAGCACGATCCGGCTGAAGGCGGAATTTGCCAACGAGAACGAGCGGCTGTGGCCGGGCGAGTTCGTGCGCATCCGCATCCTGATCACGACCTACAAGGACGCGGTGACCGTTCCGCCGGTCGCGGTGCAACGCGGCCCGGACGGCTATTATGTCTGGGTGATCAAGCCCGGCAATACGGTGGAGCAGCGTCCGATCGGCGCGCAGATCGTCAATGACGATACCGCCATCGCCACCAAGGGCCTCGCCGCCGGCGAGAGCGTCGTGACCAACGGACAATCGCGGCTCGACGTCGGCTCGCACGTTGCGATCAAGACTCCGAATCCGCCGCCCGTCGGACAGCCGGACGCACAGCGGCAGGCGGACAAGAACTGATGAACATTTCGGAAGTCTTCATCCGCCGGCCGATCGCCACGTCGCTGTTGATGGCGGCGCTGGCGCTGGTCGGCATCGTGGCCTTCCCGCTGTTGCCGGTGGCGCCGCTGCCGCAGGTCGATTTCCCGACCATCCAGGTCAGCGCCACGGTGCCCGGCGCCAGCCCGGAAACCATGGCGGCGACCGTCGCCACGCCGCTGGAGCGCCAGTTCGGCCAGATTGCCGGCGTCGCGCAGATGAGCTCGGTGAACTCGCTTGGCTCGACCGTGGTGACGCTGCAATTCGATCTCAACCGCAACATCGACGGCGCCGCGCAGGACGTGCAGGCCGCCATCACCGCGGCCGGATCGAGCCTGCCGAAAAATCTCTCGACGCCGCCGACCTATCGCAAGGTCAATCCGGCGGACTCGCCGATCCTGATCGTGTCGGCGAACTCGGACACGGTGCCGCTGCCCAAAGTCGACGACTTCGCCGAGAACGTCGTCGCCCAGCAGATCTCGCAGATTCCCGGCGTCGCCCAGGTCGCCATCGGCGGCCAGCAGAAGCCGGCCATCCGCGTCCAGGTCGATCCGGCCAAATTGCAGGCGAACCAGCTCACTCTGGAGGATGCGCGCGCGGCGCTGGCCAACGCCACGACCGACGTGGCCAAGGGCACGCTGCTTGGCAAGCAGCAAAGCTTCACCATCATCGCCAACGATCAGCTGACCGAGGCGGACGACTACAACAACGTCATCATTGCCTACCGCAACGGCGCGCCGGTTCATGTGCGCGACGTCGGCCGGGCCATCGACGGACCGCAGGACGTGACGCTCGGCGCGCTGCATCGCGATCACATCGCCGTGGTGCTTTTGGTGTTCAAGCAACCGGGCGCCAACGTGATCGACACCGTCGACAACATCAAATCCGCCCTGAAGGGCATGAGCTCGCTCATTCCGCCCGGCATTCATCTCGACATCATCGTCGATCGCACCCAGACCATTCGTGCTTCGGTGAAAGACGTCGAATTCACCCTGCTGCTGTCCTGCGCGCTGGTCGTGATGGTGATCCTGTTGTTCCTGCGCAGCATCCAGGCCACGCTCATTCCCGGCGCCGCGGTGCCGCTGTCGCTGTTGGGCGCCACCGCCATCATCTACCTGCTCGGCTACAGCCTGGATAATCTTTCGTTGATGGCGCTGACGATCGCCGTCGGCTTCGTGGTCGATGATGCGATCGTGGTGGTGGAAAACATCTTTCGCCATCTCGAGGCCGGCACCACGCCGCTGCAATCGGCGATCAAGGGCGCGCGCGAGATCGGCTTCACCGTCATATCGATCAGCGTGTCGCTGATCGCGGTCTTCATTCCGCTCCTTCTGATGAGCGGCATCGTCGGCCGCCTGTTCCATGAATTCGCCATCACCGTCACCGCGGCGATCGCGGTGTCGGTCGTGGTGTCGCTGACGCTCACCCCGATGCTGTGCTCGCGCTTCCTGGTCAGCGAGCATGACCGCGAGCACGGCCGCCTCTATCGCGCCGTCGAATGGGGCTTCGACAAGATCCTTGACGGCTACCGGCGCGGCCTCGATTTCGTATTGGAGCATCAGTTTCCGACGCTGCTGGTGTTCCTGGCGACGGTCGCCATTACCGGCGTGATGTTCGTCATGATCCCGAAAGGGTTTTTCCCGACCCAGGACATCGGCATGTTGCTTGGCATTTCGGAGGCCAGCCAGGACATCTCGCCGCAACGGATGATGGAAGTTCAGCGCCAGCTTTCCGCGATCATCGAGCAAGATCCCGACGTCGCCGACTTCGTATCGTTCTTCGGCCCGAGCTACGGCAATACGCAAAATACCGGCCGCTTCGTCGTCGGCCTGAAGCTGCGCGACGACCGCAATGTCAGCGCCTCGCAGATCATCGACCGGCTGCGTCCAAAACTTGCGCAGATTCCGGGCGCGCGGCTGTTCCTGCAGGCAGCGCAGGACATCACCGTCGGCGGCCGTATCGCCCGCGGCCAGTTCCAATACGTCATGCAGGATCCCGACCTGCACGAGCTCAATACCTGGGCGCCGCGCCTGTTGGCCAAGCTCAAAACCATGCCGGAGTTGGCCGACGTGGCCAGCGACGCGCAGAACGCCGCGCCGCAGCTCACCATCAACATCAATCGCGATGCGGCATCCCGTTTCGGAGTCCTGCCGCAGCTCATCGACGACACGCTCAATGATGCGTTCGGCCAGCGCCAGGTGACGCAGTATTTCACCAACAATTCCTATTATCTCATTCTCGAAGTGCTGCCCGAGCTGCAGGGCAATGTCGGCACGCTCAATCAGATCTACGTCAAGGCGCCGGGCACCGGACAACTCGTGCCGCTGTCGACGCTCGTCAACGCCGACACGGCGCATATCGGGCCGCTCCTGGTCTCCCATTCGGGGCAATTCCCGGCCGTGACCTTGACGTTCAACCTGCCGCCCGGCGTCGCGCTCAGCCAGGCGGTCGACGCCATTCAGCGCGCCGCCGACGAGATCGGCATGCCGTCGTCCCTGATCGGCAGCTTCCAGGGCAATGCGCAGGCGTTCCAGGCCGCACTGGCGAACGAGCCGGTGCTGATCGCGGCCGCGCTGGTCGTGGTCTATGTCATTCTCGGCGTGCTCTACGAGAGCTACATCCATCCGCTGACGATCCTCTCCACGCTGCCCTCGGCCGGGGTCGGCGCGCTGCTGGCGCTGTGGCTCGGCGGCTTCGATCTGTCGGTGATCGGCATCATCGGCATCATTCTGTTGATCGGCATCGTCAAGAAAAACGGCATCATCCTGGTCGACTTCGCCATCAGCCGCGAACGCGCCGGCTTGCCGCCGCGCGAGGCGGTGCGGCAGGCGTGCCTGCTGCGGTTCCGTCCCATCACCATGACGACGATGACGGCGCTGTTGAGCGGCCTGCCGCTGATGTTCGGCTCCGGATCGGGATCGGAACTGCGTCACCCGCTCGGCTATGCCATGGTCGGCGGCCTGGCGTTGAGCCAGCTCCTGACTTTGTTCACGACGCCGGTGATCTATCTCTATCTCGATCGCTTCCAATCGTGGCTGAGCGGCAAGAAGCCCGAGCATGAGGAAACGCCGCAAGACTTGCGCGTCGCTGCGGAATAAGCGGAACGGCCGGCGTGACGATCAAATTGCAGCCTGTTCCATAGTTTCCGCAAAATTTGTTCGTTAATTTTCCGCGGAACTTGCGACCAAAAATGGCGCAGGGCGGGGAACGCCGTTTCTCCTCAAGCGTTTTCCTAGTCAGGTACTCAAGAGGAGGACCATCATGAGAAAGATCGCGATTGGTCTTGTTGCGGCAGCGGCTGTGCTGACCGCCGCGCCGGCAATGGCGCAGATCGGCTTTTACGTCGGCCCCGGCGGGGTAGGCGTCGGCGTGCCGGGCCCGTACTATCGTTGCGGTTACGACTATCCATGTGAGCGTCGCTACTACGATTACTACGATGGTCCGGCGGTAACGTTCGGCGTCGGCCCGGGTTGGCATGACGGCCGCCACTGGCATCACTGGTAGGTTTTAAGCGTAACACCAACGGTCAGAAGAGCCCCGGAAACGGGGCTCTTCTGTTTTAGCAGAGCATTCTTTGCAGGCGTGGCCAATGCGCTGCATCGCACAAACGATTCACCACGTTGCCGCACACTGCATTGTGAAGCGAACCGCCTTCCGATCGCGGCGTTGCTCGTAGCGTCGCGGCGCCCGCAATGGCATGATTGTGGTTGCTGAAGAACGGTCGCGTTGCGGCCATGTTGTTAAAGAACGGCCGCCGGCGCGGACCCAAACCTCAAAAGGTTCAGGAGGAAAGCGCCATGGCTTTTTCACACATGCTTGTCGGCGCGAGCACGGGCCCCGAAAACCTCATCATCCGCCGTATCGCGCCGTCCGATCTATTCGATGCGCTGGCGCGCGGCATCGACGACTTTGTCGCGATGCCGAGTCACGCGGTCTTTCTCTGCGTCATCTATCCACTGCTCGGCATTGCTCTGATCGGAATGACGCTGGGCAATTCCATGCTGCCGCTGGCATTCCCCATTGCCGCAGGCTTTGCGTTGGTCGGCCCGCTCGCCGCGATCGGCCTCTATGAGTTGAGCCGCCGCCGCGAAGCCGGCCTCGACAGTTCTACGAGCCACGCTCTCGACGTGTTGCATTCGCCGTCGCTCGGCGCCATCGTGGCGCTCGGCTTGCTGCTGATGGCCATCTTCCTGATCTGGCTCGCCGTCGCCGACGCCATCTATATCGCCTATTTCGGTTACCACGGGCCGGCGTCGATCGGCCAGTTCATCAGCGATGTGTTCCAAACTCGCGCCGGCTGGATGCTGATTGTCGTCGGCACCGGTGTCGGTTTCCTGTTTGCCGTGCTGGTGCTCACCATCAGCGCGATCTCGTTTCCGCTGTTGCTCGATCGTGACGTCGGCGCGGCGGTGGCGGTGCTGACCTCGATCCGCGTCGTCGCCAAGAACCCCCTGACCATGGCGCTGTGGGGATTCATCGTCGCCGCGTCGCTCGTGATTGGCTCGATCCCGTTCTTCCTCGGCCTGACGGTGGTGATGCCGGTGCTCGGTCACGCCACTTGGCATCTTTATCGTCGGGCGGTCGAACCGGACGCCAATCCGCATCCGGACTATCAGCCGCGCGAGCGGCCCCGGCGCTCAGCGGCGGATTTCCCGGCGGCGCTGTTTCCGACGCGGCGGTAGAACAACGCAACCGATCGGCGGTTTGTCAGCCGTCGGCAAAGGCTTATCATTGCGGGAACGGCCATAACCTGCGCTTTCCCGCATGCTCGATCTGGGTCTTAGCTTTCTCGCCAGCGTTGCCCGCGATCCCGGCGCGCTCGCCATTGTCGATGGCGACCTGCGCCTGAGCTATGCCGCATGGTATCGGCGCATCTCGGCGCTGGTGGCCGGTTTCGATGCCATCGGGCTCAAGGCCGGCGATCATCTGGTCACCGCGCTGACCAACCGCTGGGAAGCCGCGAGCCTGCATTGGGCCTGCCAGTTCAGTGGCATCATCATCACGCCGGTGAATTGGCGCTCGACGGCGAGCGAAATCGACTTTTATCTCGAGGACGCCGAGGCCAAAGCCGTCGTCTACGAAGACGCGTCCGCCGCAGCCATAGCCGGCGCCGCCTTGGCGCAAAAACTGCCGCGGATCGCGCTCGATCCGGCGCCACCGCCGGCGATTCCCTTTGCCGAGCTCGCTTCGCGCCCCGCGCCCGATGCGGTGGCGCATGCCAATGCGGAAGCATGGTCGGTGATGCTTTACACCTCCGGCACCACGGCGCGGCCGAAAGGCGTGCCGCGCCGCCAGCACGCCGAGCGCGCCGCGGCGCTGGCCCATGTGGCGCAGAATCTTTATGCCCATGGCGAGCGCACGCTCGGCGTCATGCCGCTCTATCACACCATGGGCGTGCGTTCGCTGCTTGCCATGTCGCTCGTCGGCGGCGCTTTCGTTTGCCTGCGCCGGTTCGACGTCGCGCACGCGCTTGCGTTGATCGAAGCCGAGCGAGTCACCAACCTCTATCTGGTGCCGACGCTCTATCACGACCTGGTGCATCACCCTCTGTTTGCGACGCGGGACGTGAGTTCTGTGCACAAGCTCGGCTTCGCCGGCGCGCCGATGACCGACGGGTTGTTGCAGACGCTGCAGGCCGCGTTTAATCCGGACCTGTTCGTCAATCATTACGGCTCGTCGGAGGTCTATACCTTCACCATCGATCAGAACGCGCCGGCAAAGCCCGGCTCGGCCGGCCGCGCCGGCATCAATCAAATGGTGCGCGTGGTCCGTCTCGGCGCCAAATCGGTGGATGAGATCGCCGCCGTCGGCGAGGAAGGCGAGATCATCGCGCTGTTGGCCGGCGATGAATCGTTCGAAGGCTATTGGCGGCGGCCCGACGCCGACGCCAAAGCGTTGCGCCAGGGCTGGTATTTTACCGGCGACACCGGCTTCGTCGACGGCGACGGCGACCTTTTCGTCACCGGCCGGGTCGACGACATGATCATCACCGGCGGCGAGAATGTTTCGCCGGTCGAGATCGAATCCTGCCTGTCGCTGCACGCCGCCGTGTCCGAGGTCGCCGTGGTGGGCCTGCCCGACGAGCGCTGGGGCAAGATCGTCACCGCCTTTGTCAAATGCCGCCGCGTCGTCGAGCCCGACGAGCTCGATACGTTCTGCCGCACCTCCGGCCTGGCCAACTTCAAGCGGCCGCGGCGCTACATCTTTGTCACCGAGATTCCGAAATCGCCGGTCGGAAAACTGCTTCGCCGCAAGCTCGTCGCCGGCGAATACGAACCCGTCTCGCCCCTTAAAGGAACGGCCGCATGAGTGACTTTTCCGATCCGCGCCTGCAGACCCTCGACGGCTTTAGGGTCGAGATCGATCCGGCCCGCGAACGCGCCGACATTATTCTCGACCGGCCGCCGCTCAACGTCATCGAAATGGGCCAGCGCGATCAGCTTCGCCTCGTCTTCGAAGCGCTCGACGAGGATGCCCGCGTGCGCCTCATCGTGCTGCGGGCGGCAGGCCAGCATTTCTCCTCCGGCGGCAATATCGCGGGCTTTCTCGAAGCCTCGCCCGAGCATGTGTCGAAGCTTGCCTGGAATATCGCGGCGCCGGCGCGCTGCTCGAAGCCGGTGATCGTCGCCAACCGCGGCTATTGTTTCGGCGTCGGCTTCGAGATTTCGCTGGCGTGCGATTTCCGCCTGGTTTCGGAGACTTGTTTCTATGCGCTGCCGGAGCAGCGGCTCGGCCAGATTCCGGGCTCGGGCGGCTCGGCGCGGTTGCAAAAGATCATCGGCATCACCCGCACCAAAGACATCGTGATGCGGTCCAAACGCATCGCTGCCAAGCAAGCCTACGAGTGGGGCATCGCCACCGAATGCGTCGCCGACGACAAGCTCGAAGCCGCGACCGATGCCTTGGTGGAGGAGCTGCGCGGCTTCTCGCCATTGGCGCAGCGCACGGCGAAAACTCTCCTCAACGAAACCGAAGACACCAACCTCGAAGCCGCCATCGAGCTGGAAGGCCATTGCTACAGCCGGTTGCGCCAATCCGACGATTTCCGCGAAGGCGTCGAGGCGTTCCACGCCAAGCGCAAGGCGGTGTTCCGCGGCAGTTGACCGTCTGGCGGAGGTGATCGAGGAGGACTAACGTCGTCGCCAAATAAAACGCGGCGCCACAGAGCGCCCAAAGGGAAGACAAGGGAGGAGGAGACCTATGCGAAGCTTTTGGGCTCGAGCCCGCGCGATGGCATTGATTGCCGTTTGCACGCTGATCACACTGAACATCGCAAACGCCGCCGACCCGATCCGGATCGGCATGTCCATGGCGCTCACCGGCGGCGTGGCGCCGATCGGCAAGCAGGTGCTGACCGCGCTGCAAATCTGGCGCGACGACGTCAACGCCAAGGGTGGGCTGTTGGGGCGTCCGGTCGAGCTGGTGTTCTATGACGACCAGAGCAATCCGGCGAACGTGCCGCAGCTCTACACCAAGCTGATCGACGTCGACAAAGTCGACCTGGTGATCGGGCCGTACGCGACCAATATGGTGGCGCCTGCCATTCCGATCATGATGCAGCACAAGATGACCACGATCGGCATTCTCGCCAACGCCGCCAACAGCAGATTCCACTACGATCAGTATTTTTCGATGCTGCCGACCGGGCCCGAGCCGCAGAAGGCCTTTGCCTACGGCTTCTTCGAGCTCGCCGCCGCGGCCACGCCGCGGCCGAAGACGGTCGCGATCGTCGCCGCCGACGCCGAATTCGCCCAGAACGCCGCCGACGGCGCGCGGCAAACCATCAAGGAGATCGGCGGCTTCGACCTGGTGCTGGACCAGAAATATCCGCCGACCACGACCGACTACACGCCGATCATGCGCGCGGTGCAGGCGCTCAATCCCGACATCGTCTTCGTTGCCGCCTATCCGCCGGACTCCGTCGGCATCATCCGCGCCGCCAACGAAGTCGGTATCACGCCGAAAATGTTCGGCGGCGCCTTCATCGGGCTTTTGGTGACGCCGATCAAGGCGCAGCTCGGGCCGCTCGCCAACGGCATCGTCAACAACGAAGTGTTCCTGCCGGCGCCGAGCCTGACGTTCCCCGGCACCAAGGAACTGCTGGCGAAATACCAGGCCGCCGCCGCGACCCAAGGTATTGATCCGGGCGGCTGGGCGTTCCCGCCGCTCGGCTATGCGGCCGGACAGGTTTTGGCCCAAGCCGTCGAAGGCACCAAGAGCCTCGACAATGCCAAGCTCGCCGACTACATGCGCAGCCACACCTTCAAGACCGTGGTCGGCGATATCGCCTTCGGCAAAGACGGCGAGTGGGCGAAGTCACGCGTCTTCTTCACCCAGTTCCAGCATGTCACCGGCAATGCCATGGATCAGTTCAAGGACACCACCCACGAGGTCATCGTGTGGCCGAAGGAATACAAGACCGGCGACATGATCTTTCCCTACACGGAAGCAAAGAAGCCATGAACGGCACGCCCTTCAAGCTCGGCACTTTCGCCAAACAAGGCGGCGCCGCGTTCGCCGCAATCGTTCTCGACGACGATGTCGTCGATCTGAAAACGGCGCACGGCGGCAAGCTGAGCGCGACCGACAGCATCGACGGCTTGTTGGACAACTGGGACTTAAACTTTGCCGCCCTGCAGGAGATCGTCGCCGTCCTCGAAAAAGAAGGCCGGCCCGGCGCGGTCAAGCTTGGCAGCTTGCGGGCGCTGCCGCCGGTGCGGCGGCCCGGCAAGATGTTCTACGCCGCGCAGAATTTTCAGGAGCACGTCGACGAGATGATCCGCGCCGGCATGACGCCCGCGACCGGCCCGAAATTCACCGGCGAGAAATCGACCTCGCATCCGTATCTGTTCCTCAAAGCGCCGAGCACGCTGGCCGGCGCCTTTGACGACATCGCGATCCCGACCGACCTGAAAAAGATCGATTGGGAGGCGGAGATCGCCTGCGTCATCAGCAAGCCCGGCAAGCACATCAAGGCCGAGCGCGCGCTCGATCACGTCGCCGGTTGGATGACGACCAACGACGTTTCCGCCCGCGATCTGCAGATTCGCGCCGACCGTCCGGGCTTGCGCTCGGATTGGCTCAACGGCAAAAGCCACGACAATTTCGCACCGACCGGCCCGTTCCTGGTGCCGCGCGCCTTCGTGGGCGACCACATGAACCTGTTCATCCGGCTCACCGTGAACGGCGAGATCAAGCAGAACGGCAACACCTCGCAGTTCATCTTCACGCCCGAGGAGCAGATCGAATACGCCTCGAACATTTTATCTTTGCAAAGCGGTGACTTTTTCAGCTGCGGCACCTGCGGCGGCGTCGGCCAGGGCACCAACACCTTTCTCAACGTTGGTGACGTCATGGAGACCGAGATCGAAAGCCTCGGCAAGATGCGCAATCGGTTTGTTGCGGAGGCGAGCTGAGGTTTTTCCGTCACCCTGAGGTGGCCGTGAAGCGGCCCTCGAAGGGCGACGGCCCGAGCGCCTCGGCCGCATCCTTCGAGGCTCGCTTCGCTCGCACCTCAGGATGACGGACCATAGGTTGGCACTAGTCTAAATCCGCCACCTGGGCGTGGATGCGCAATAGTTCGGGAATCGTGCGCGGATCGCGCCGGCCAAACCCACATTCAGTCGCTATAGAGAAATTAGCGGCGTACTTCTTCGCCGTTGCCAGGCGCCGCCTGGTCCCGTCGACGCCGTCGGTGTAATGGACCAGGCCCAGGCAGAGCTCGGTTTCGGGCTGTAGCGCCAGCCGCTTCAAGGGCTCGAAATAAGCGTCGTCGGCGCGATTGCGCGGCACCGGCATGTGGATGAGTTCGATCGGTCGCTTCGCGTTGCGCGCCAGGCGATTGGCGAACTCGACCATGTCGCCCATGTCGGTCGGCTCGACCACGTGGCGATGGTTCGAATCGCCGTAGCAGAGGTGATAGAGCAGATCGACGCCGGCCGGCACCCTGTTGCCGAGATCGGCGACGATATTGCTGAACGTCTCCTGCATCTCCGCCTTGCTGCGGCCGTAGCTCGACGCCTCGTTGCGTTCGAGCCGGGCGAACACGGCCGAAGCGACGTCGAACTGGATCGCCAGTTCGCCGTGCGGGATGGCGGCGACGATCTTGTCGATCTCGCGCTTGAGCGCGTCGTTGTAGAGCGGATCGACCGGCGCGTGCAGGGCGTCGACCAGGAATAGCCAGATCACCGAATGCGCCGGCACCAGGTCGACCTGGAATTTCGTGCCGGCGGCGATCTTGCCGGCGTCTTTGAGCCGCTTGAAATCCGTGTAAGATTTTTTGGCGATGTCTCCATAGAACAAATTGTCGAAGCGCACGTCCTCGGCGCGAAATCCGGGTTTGAGCGCGTAGCGCTCGCGCCCGGTGCCGCTGGCATGCACGCGAAAAAACTCGCCGGATTTTTGCAAGCCCGGATTGTCCGCAAACACCGGCTCGAGCCAGGTGATCCAGTCGCCGCGGGCGCCGGTCTCGCCGTCCGGCAGCCGCTTGATGCGCGGGCCCAGCGCGGCGCTGACCGTTACGAAAACCTCCGCCGCGTTCGCCATCGGCACGCTGCCGACCAGATAAACGTTGCGCGCCATGATATCTCCTCGCGTTCGCGCGGCGCCGTCACTGCGGCTCGACGTTCAGTTCCTTGCCGAACGCGCGCCACTGTTCCTGCTCCTTGCGAATGGCTGCGGCGGCGCTCTCCGGCGTGCCGCCGCCGGCGGTCGCGAGCCCGAACGCCAGCAGGCGATCCCGGATCTCGGAACCGCTTAGGTACACGCCGATCTCGCGGTTGAGCCGAGCGACGATGTCGGCCGGCGTGCCCGCCGGCGCCACGATGGCGAAGAAGCCGTTCATCACCACGCCGGGCACCGTCTCGCGCAGCGTCGGCAGGTCCGGCAATCCCGGAAAGCGCATGTCCGAGGTGACCGCGAGCCGGCGCACCTTGCCGGCCTGGACCACCGCATTGGCGGCGGCGATCGAGCTCATCATCACCTGGTTGATGCCGCCGGCGACGTCCTGGACCATCTGCGCGCCGGAGCGATACGGCACCTCGATCAGATCGAGGCCGGCGCGCTTGTTGAACAGCTTTGCGCCGAACGCCGCTGCGCCCGCGGTGTTGTCGAAGGCGATGGAGAGCTTGCCCGGATTGGCCTTGGCATAGGCGATCAGCTCGGCAACGGTCGTCACCGGCAGCGCCGCGTTCACCGACAGCATTTGCGGCGCCAGATTGCACACCACGGCGACGGCGGTGAAATCGCGCGTCGGGTCGTACGGCAGTTGCTTGAACGAAATGAGATTGATCGCCATGCCGGAAGTGTTGGTGAACAACAGCGTATAGCCGTCGGGCGCGGCGCGCGCCGCGTTTTCGTGCGCGAGGATGCCCGAGGCGCCGGGGACGTTCTCGACGAACATCGCCTGGCCCAAGGTGCGCGACACGCCGTCGGCAACGAGCCGCGCCATCACGTCGGTGGCGGCGCCGGGCCCGGTCGGCACGATCAGCTTGATCGGGCGGCTCGGCCAAGTCTGGTTGCTTGAATTGTCGGCGTGGGCGCCGCCACTCAGCGCGAGCACTGCGCAGCAGAACGCGATCCGGAAAAAGCCCGTCACCATGTGCACCAAAGCAATGCTGCGCGTGCGCCGCCGCTATTCCGCCGCCTGCAGCTTCGGCGGGCGCATGGTCTCGACGCCGTCCGCCGCGGTCGCCGAGATCGTGGTGCGCACCATGTAGCGCGGCTCGTTGCCGGGCCACGGCCGGCCGCGATGCATGGTGGCGCGATTGTCCCACATGATGACGTCGCCGCTCTTCCACCTGTGCTCGTAAGTCGTGCCGGGCGCCGTCGCCGCGGCGGTGAGCTCCTCGATCAGCTGTTCGCCCGCCGGCCGCTCCATGCCCTCGATCGCATAAGTGTGCGAGGCGATGTAGAGCGCGCCGCGGCCATTGACCGGATTGCGCCACACCAAGCGCCAGCACTGCGGCGGCAGCGCCTCGAGCTCCTCCGGCGTAGCGAGGCCTTCGGCGACCTTGGCGCGCGAGTGGCCGTAGTGATGCCAGGCGAAAGAATTCTCGAATTTCTTCTGCAACGCCGGATCGAGCCGCTCGAAGGCGAGCCGGGTCGAGGCGAATTCGGTCTCGCCGCCATGATCCGGAATGGTGCGCGCTGACAACACCGAGGTCAGCGCCGGCACGGCCTTGAAGGAACTGTCGGTATGCCAAAGCTGATTGGCTTTGTTGCGCATGGCATAGCGGTGATCCTCCGGCACGACCTTGCCGTCGTCGCCGATGGTGGTGAGGATGACGAAATTGGTGCCGGTGCCGAGCGAGCCGACCTTGGTCGTCTCGGGCGGCCCGAAACGGCGCGAGAAGGCGAGCTGGCCCTCGCCGCTCACCTCCTGGCCGCGAAACAGCAGCACCGAATGGTCCTCGAACGCAGCACGCACCGCGGCATAAACGGCATCGTCGGCCGCGACATCGGCCAGCGTCACGCCGCGTATTTCGGCGGCAAAGCCTGGACCCAGCGGGATGATTTCCACGGGAGCATCCTCCACGGATTCTTGATTTGCCCGACTTTCCTCCAAAACCTCTGCGCTGGCAACCGCGCACTTTCTACCGATCGGGATGGCGGCCTTGATCGCTTGGCTGCCGCTCAAACCTCGATCTGCCGGCTGATCTGCACAAAGTTCTCTGCCGGAATGTTGAAGCGGTCGGCCGGATGGATTGAGTTGCGGGACAGGAACGAAAACAGTCGCCGCTGCCAAGCGGCCAGCCGCGGCTTGCCCTTGCGCGCCACTACGTTGTCGTGTTCGCTGAAATAAATCGCATCGTCCGGATCGATCGGACACTTGGATTTTTCCAGATGCAGCGCCTTGGCGACGTTCGGCACTTCGACAAAGCCAAAGCGAACCGTCACGTGCCAAAAACCCTCGCCAAGCTTTTCGACGTGAAGGCGGTTGTTGGGCCGCACCCGCGGCCGGATCGAAAAACTCACCGTCAGCGCAATCGCCTCTTCGTAGAGCGATCCGAACTGGCGGACATGATCGGCGATCAGCGGCGGAATGGAGCCGCGCAGCCGCGTCAAGAAGATCGCGCGGCCCGGAACGCGTTCGATCTTGTGGTCGTGCAATCGCCGGATGAATTGCGCAATGGTCACGGTGTCGCGCTCGTGCGTGCGATGGATCGCATCCATGCCGGCGCGCCAGGTCGTCATGACGGTGAAAAGAAATCCGCCGACGACCAGCGGTATCCAGCCGCCCTCGGCGATCTTGAGCGTATTGGCCGCGAAGAATGCAATATCGACGGTCATGAACAGGGAGAATACGCCGACCGCAGCCCACGCCGGCCACCGCCACGACACCCGCATGATGCGATACAGGATCGCAGTGGTCATCAGCATGGTGGTGGACACCGCCGCGCCGTAAGCGCCTGCGAGCCGATCCGATTGCGCGAATATCACCGTCAGCGCCAACGTCCCCAGCATCATCAGCCAATTCACGAACGGCACATAGATCTGGCCGTACTGTTCCGATGACGTCTGATTGATATGCATTCCCGGCAGCCAGCCGAGCTGCATCGCCTGCCGGGTGAGCGAAAACGACCCGGTGATGATGGCCTGGCTGGCGATGACGGTGGCGAGCGTCGACAGGACGATCATCGGGTAGAGCAGCCCATCGGGCACCAGCACGAAAAACGGATTGGCGTCGCCGCTGCTGTTTTGCAGCACAACGGCTGTCTGACCGGCATAATTGAGCAGCAACGCCGGCAACACGATAGCCGTCCAGGCGACCCGGATCGGCTCGCGGCCGAGATGCCCCATGTCGGCGTACATCGCCTCGGCGCCGGTCACGCAGAGAAACACCGCGCCGAGGATGGCGAGGCTCGTAACGCCGTGATGAATCAAGAACGACGCCGCATAGAGCGGATTAACCGCGGCGATGACGTACGGTGCCTTGGCGATGCCGAGCCCGCCCAGGATCGCAATTGTCAAGAACCACAGCAGCATCACCGGCCCGAAAGCCCGGCCCACGGCGGCGGTGCCGTAACGCTGGACAACAAACAGCAACAACAGCACGACCGCGGCAATCGGCATGGTGTAGCGGGCGAAATTCTGGCTCGCCAGCTTCAGCCCCTCGACCGCGCTCAACACCGAGATCGCCGGCGTAATCATGCCATCGCCGTACAACAACGCCGCGCCGATCAATCCGCAAGCGATGAGATAGCGGTTGCGGCCGCGCCATTTTGCCCGGGTCAGCGACATCAGCGCCAGGATGCCGCCCTCGCCGTGGTTGTCGGCGCGCATGACCACCAGGGCATATTTCAGCGAAACGACAATGATCAGCGTCCAGAAAATCAGCGACAGGCTGCCGAGCGCGCTGAGTTCGTCGAAATGTCCGTGGTTTGTCCTGGCGATGGCTTGAAAAACGTAGAGCGGGCTGGTGCCGATATCGCCGTAAACGATGCCCAGCGCTCCGATCAGCGCAAAGGGCTTGAGCCGGCCTGGACTTTGCGACCGGCCTTTTTCAGCGTCACCAGACAAGGTCAATTTAAGCTCCAGCCCGAAAAAAGCGAGGCGGCGCAAGGGACTTCGTGCGCCGATGAAAATATACCGATACAAACCGGCTTCGGGCAGTGAAGTTCCCGGAGCGCGCCCCTGGCATCCAACCGGCAAACCTGGATCGATCGCCGGCGATGGGGTAAATTGCCGACCAATCGCTCCTCGCCGGCGCTGCGCCGCACGCCAACGATAAAACGTCTGGAAACGCCATGCAGCTATCCCCCGCACAGCTGAAAGAATTCGACGAGCAAGGCTACCTGTTCTTCCCGAACTGCTTCAGCGAGGAAGAGATCGCGCTGTTGCGCGACGATGCGGAAGCGATCCTGAAACTCGATCGCCAGGAGGTGTGGCGCGAGAAGACCGGCGCGCCGCGCACTGCCTTTGCGGCGCACACCTTCAACGAGACCTTCCGCCTGCTCGCCAGCCATCCGCGGGTGGTCGAGCCGCTGCGCCAATTGTTCGGCGAAGAGGTCTACGTGCATCAGTTCAAGCTCAACGCCAAAGCCGCCTTCGAGGGCGACGTCTGGCAATGGCATCAGGACTACGGCACCTGGGCGCGCGACGACGGCATGCCGCAGGCGCGGGCCATGAACATCGCGGTGTTTCTCGACGAGGTGATGCCGATCAACGGCCCGCTGCTCCTGATCCCGAAGAGCCACAAACAGGGCGTGCTCAATGCCGGCCACGACACGCTGACCACGTCCTATCCGCTGTGGACGCTGGACAAGGAAACCGTAACGCGGCTCGCCGCCGAGGGCGGTATCGTGGCGCCGACCGGCAAGCCCGGCTCGGTGCTGATGTTCCACGGCAACCTGGTGCACGCCTCGCCGCCCAACATCACGCCCTATCCGCGCAAGATCGTCTATCTGACGCTGTGCGCCTGCTCCAACCACATCACCAAATTCACCCGGCCGGAATGGATCGCGCACCGCGATTTCACCCCGATCGTGCCGGTGGCCGACGACGCGCTGTTGGCCTATGCGCGTGCGCACAAGGTCGCAGCGGAGTAACAATAAGGGTGCCCTTTTTCAGATCGCTTCTGCTGCTGTTCGCGCTCGTTGCTCCGGCCCATAGTCAGGACGGGCCGCGCGACGCGGCGACCGCGCAGAACGCCGCGCAGGCGTTCGGGATTTATCTCGACGGCGTGTTGAAATCCGGCGGGCAGCCTGACTTCACCAAGCCGCCTGCCGCCGACCTGTTCGGCCACATCTTCGACGTCGCGGCGCTCAAGGCGCTGCTGCCGGCCAAAGCCGACGACATCCCCTGGCTGCTGCAGTGGGGCGCGGCCGTGGACCAAAGCTATAGGCGCATCATCTTGTTCGGGCTGCAGCCGGGCCAGCCGATCGATCCGCTGGTCATGCGGCGCAATATGAGCGAATACCAGGACCAGTGCGCCATGGCGATGAGTTTTCTGATCCGCTTCGAGGCGCGCCAGGCAACGACGCTGACTTTGTTCCTGGATCAGCTGCCGGCCGAGCAACGCACACCGGCGCGCGCCGCAGGCCTGCAGCAGGCCCGCAGCGGCGCGGCGCAAACCATTACCGGCGCGATCACGGCGATGACGGAAGGCATGAGGCCCGATAACGCCCGGCTGATCGCCGGCGCCTTGCGCGACACGCGCGACGTCTGGGCGGGCTATATCATGCCAGACGACCGCAGCCGCATCGCCAAGCTGATCGCGGACACGCCGGCGGCGGTGAAAGACCGTGAGGCGCAGAAAAATCTCGCGGCCTTTGCCGGCGCGCTGGCGGCGGCGAAAGAGCCCACGGAGGTCAAGCCATGAATCTGCAAGCCTTGCTCGCCGCGCGCGTCGAGGCCGGCAAGCCGGTCCGCGTCGGGCTGGTCGGCGCCGGAAAATTCGGCTCGATGTTCTTGGCGCAAGTGCCATCGATCGCCGGCATCGAGGTCGCGGTGATCGCCGATCTCGATCCCGAACGCGCCAAGGCGGCATGCCGCAACGTCGGCTGGGATGAGCTCCGCATCGCGCGCACGCGTTTCACCGAGCGCGGAAGCGACGCCATCAACGATGAGCGCGTCGAAGTGACGATCGAAGCGACCGGCAATCCGATAGCCGGCATCGCGCATGCGATCGAGGCGATCGACGCGAAAAAACACATCGTCATGGTCAATGTCGAAGCCGATGCGCTCGCCGGCGCGTGGCTGGCGCAAAAGGCGCGCGCGGCCGGCGTGATCTATTCCATGGCCTATGGCGATCAGCCGGCACTGATCGCCGAAATGGTCGACTGGGCGCGCTCGGCGGGCTTCACCATCGCCGCGGCCGGCAAGGGCACCAAATATCTGCCGGCCTATCACAGCGTCACACCGGACGGCGTCTGGCAGCATTACGGCCTCACAGCGGAAGAGGCCAAGCGCGCCGGCATGAATTCGCAGATGTTCAACTCGTTCCTCGACGGCACCAAATCCGCCATCGAAATGGCCGCGGTCGCCAACGCCTGCCAGCTCGACGTGCCGCAGGATGGTCTGATCTTTCCGCCGTGCGGCGCCGATGAGCTTGCCGGCGTGCTGCGGCCGAAAACTTTGGGCGGCGTACTGGCCGGCGACGGTGTCGTCGAAGTCGTATCGTCGCTCAAGCGCAACGGCGAGCCGGTCGAGCGCGACCTGCGCTGGGGCGTCTATGTGGTGTTCAAGGCGGAAAGCGACTACGCCGCGGCCTGCTTCAAGCAATATGGCTTGCCGACCGATGCGACCGGCCGTTATGCGGCGATGTACAAGCCGTTCCATCTCATCGGCCTTGAATTGTCGATCTCGGTGCTCAACGTCGCGCTGCGCGGCGAGCCGACCGGAAGCTGCCGCGGCTGGCGCGGCGACGCGGTGACGGTCGCCAAGCGCAACCTGAAAGCCGGCGAAATGCTCGACGGCGAAGGCGGCTATTGCGTCTATGCCAAACTCATTCCGGCGGCGCGCAGCCTCAAGCTGGGCGCGTTGCCAATCGGGCTGGCGCATCACGTCAAGCTTGTGCGCAACGTCGCCGCGGGAGAGTTCGTCACCGCAGCCGATGTCGCGCTAGACGAGAGCGCGCAAGCGGTCCGCATCCGCCGCGAGATGGAAAAGCTGGTGCGGCAGACAGCTGCCGCCGTAGCGGCGGAGTAAACGTTCAAGCGCGGTGCGGCGGCCGCCGCACGGCCGGATCGCCAAGATCCCAGAACAATCCGGCCATCAGGCCCAAGCCGTCGCGGGCGATCGGCGCCAGCAAATGCTCGTTCGGCGCATGCTGCGAGCAGCCGGCGTAAGAGTGCGGCACCCAGATCGTTTTCAGCCGCAACACATCGGTGAAAATATCGTTGGGCAGCGAGCCGCCGAGATTGGGCAAAATGGTCGGCAATTTGCCGGCGGTGCGCTCCAGCGACAGTTTTGCCCAGGTCACCCACGGATCGGCGGGATCGAGCCGGCTGGCGTTGAAGAAGCTACCGCGGCCGAGCCGCGCCTCGACGCTCTGGAAACCGTGACGGTCGAGATGCCGCCGCAGCGCCGGAATGACGTCGTCGACATCGGTGCCGACGACAAAGCGAAGCTGACAATGGGCGCGGGCGCTGCCGGGAATGGCGTTGACCGGACGCTCCGGCGTGCCGGTGATGAAAGCCAAAATCTCAAAACTGTTCCAGCCGAAGACGCGTTCGGCCGGCGACAGACCCGGCTCGCCCCAATCGCGATCGACGCGCGGTCCGTCTTCGCCACCATCGACCTCGACGCCGGCCAGCACCTGCCGCGCCGCTTGCGGCAGCGGCGGCCGCCATTCCGGCACCAAAATCGTGCCGCGCGCATCGGTGATGGTGGCGAGCGCCTGCGCCAGCACGATGCCGGCATTGGCAATGAGCCCGCCCCAATTGCCGGAATGATGCGCGCCTTCGCGCAATTCGACGATCAGATCGATCGGATAGCCGCCGCGGGCGCCGAGGAAGATCGTCGGCTCGTCGGGCGCGATGCGCGGGCCGTCGGAGCCGATCAGCACATCGGCCTTGAGCAAACCGTCACGGTGCTGCGCGCACAGCTCGCGCAGGCCCACCGAGCCGACCTCTTCCGCCATCTCGATCAGCACTTTGCAGTTGAAGCCGAGCGCGCCGCGTTCCTGCAGCACCGCGGCAAGGGCGGCGATGTTGACGCTGTGTTGGCCTTTGTTGTCGGCGGTGCCGCGGCCATAGATGCGCTCGCCCTCGACGACGACCCGCCAAGGCTCGAGCCCTGCCCGCCACAGCGCGTCCTGGCCGGCAATGGTATCGCCATGGCCGTAGACCAGCACAGTGACGAAGTCCGGATTCTCGATGCGCTCGGCGACCAGCGCCGGCGGCCCGTGCGGATTGTCGAGGACGCGGCAGGTAAAGCCGAGCGGGGTGAGCGCCGGCACGATCTCGTCGTCCAGATAGGCGCGCAACGCGGCGGCGCGCGCCGGCTCCTGACTCGTGCTCGGAAAGGCGACGCGCCGCTTCAGGTCGGCGAGGAAACCGCCGTCATCGAAATAGGCGGCCGCACGGGCGATGGCGCCGGCGCGACTCATGGCGCGGGCATCAACCGCGCTCTTCCGGCGGGGCTGCTATTTCGCGTTGCCGTCGCAGGACGAGTGATCGACCACGCAGGCGGCGCGGCGGCTAGGGCCGGCGGTGTCCATGCATTTGCCGAGCGCCTGGCGTTCCGCGGTGAGCAAATCCTTCGCCACCGCCCAGCCGACGCCCGGCGTTCCCGCTGCCGGATCCATGGCGACCGCGACACATTGGTTGCTGTAGTCCTGGATGACCTTGCAGAGCGACCGCAGATTGACGTCGTTCGCCGCGTCTTTGGTGGTGCGGCAGGCGTCCAGTGCCTTGGCTTCGGCATGATTGGCATCGGGATTGTTGTTGGAATAGCCGTAGGTGAATCCACCCTTGACCACGTCCGCCGGCAAGCCGACGGCGAGCGCGCCATCGGCGCGGCTCTGGCTCGGACCAAGAACGCCGCCGCACAACAGCGACAGCACGACAAACGCGCCGGCCGCATAGTGCCGGTTCGATAGATATGAACGCATACACCCCTCCGATGGTAAGTGGATCATGGTAATGCGAAAACCGACACGGCGCCACCGGTCACAAGCGTCAGTGCGGCGAACGCCATTCAACCGGAACTCGCGCGGCATCTATTTCGCGCTTCCGTCACATGACGAATGATCGATCGCGCATGCGGCACGGCGGCCCGGACCGGCGGTGCTTTCGCACTTCGACAAGGCCTGAGCCTCCGCCGTGTGCGAGTCCGGCGCCACCGACCAGCCGACGCCGGGTGTTCCGGCCTGCGGGTCCATGGCGACGGCGACGCACTGGTTCTTGAAGTCCTGGATCACCTCGCATAGCGGCCGAACGCCGTCGATGGTGGTGTCGCGGCATTTCTTCAGCGCCTGGGCGTCGGCCTTGTCGGCGTCGGGGTAATCGGTGACGTAGCCGTAGGCAAAGCCCTTTTTGACGACGTCATCCGGCAAGGCGACGGCGAGTGCGCCCTCGGCCACTGCGGAGGTCGGGCGCATGGCGCTAGCGGCAAGAACAAGCGAGACGATGAACACGAGGCCGGCGTGACGCCGCCAGTTCGACCGATGTGACTGCATGCAACCCCTCCAGGAATAATCCCGCAAACTAGGACGAAAGCGCGCTACGCGCCACACCCAAGCGGAGGCTATACTCAACCGCAAGGGGGAAAGCCATTTCATGCTGGAAGACCTGCTACAGCGCCGGCCGTACAACGCCGTCACGGACTTCATCGACGGCCAGGTCGCGCGCGGACTTGGCGAAAAAATCGCTTTCACCGATATCGATCGTTCGCTCAGCTACGGCGAACTGCAAGCGCGCAGCTGCCGCTTTGCCAGCGCGCTGCAAACGCTCGGGTTGCGGCCGGAAGAGCGGCTCGGCCTCCTGCTTTACGACACCGTCGATTTTCCGGTGGCGTTCTGGGGCGGCGTGCGCGCCGGCATCGTCGTGCTGCCGCTCAATACGTTGCTCAACGCCGAGCAGTACGCCTACATCCTCGGCGATAGCCGCACCGCGGCGATCGTTGCCTCGGCCTCGTTGGCCAAGGCGCTCGTGTCCGTGCTCGACCGTCTGCCGCACTTGCGCACCATTATCCTGGTCGGCGCCAGCGCCGCCGACAAGGCTGAGTTCCGCGGACGCGACGTATACGATTTCGCCGATCTCCTGGCGCGCGGCGAGCCCGATCTGTTCGTGGCGCCGACGCTGTCCGACGAAGTCGCGTTCTGGATGTACACATCCGGTTCGACCGGCGATCCCAAAGGCGTCAAACACATCCACACCACGCCGATGGCGGCGGCGCGGCTGATGGGCCAGCGCGTCATCGGCATCCGCGAGGACGACGTGGTGTTCTCCGCGGCGAAATTGTTTTTCTCCTACGGCATGGGCAACGCCATGGCGTTTCCGCTCTCGGTCGGCGCCACCACGGTGTTGCTGCCGCAGCGGCCAACGCCGGAAGCCGTGTTCGACATCATGCGCCGGCATCGGCCGACGATTTTCTACGGCGTGCCGACGCTCTATGCCTCGCTGCTGGCGCACAAGGACATGACGCAAGGCGCCGGCTCCGACCGCTTGCGGCTGTGCGTTTCCGCCGGCGAAGCGCTACCCGGCCATCTCGGCAAGCGCTGGCGCGACGCGGCCGGCGTCGACGTGCTCGACGGCATCGGCTCGACCGAAATGTTCCAGACCTTTCTGTCGAACCAGCCGGGCGACGTGCGTTACGGCACGACCGGAAAGCCGGTGCCGGGCTATGACCTCAAGATCGTCGATGAGGAGGGCCGCGAAGTTGCCGACGGCGAGATCGGCGAGCTCGTGGTGCGCGGGCCGACCGCCGGCGACGGCTACTGGAACCAGCGCGCCAAGAGCCGGCGCACCTTTGCGGGCGAATGGACTTTCACCGGCGACAAATATGTGCGCGAGGCGAGCGGCTATTACCATTACTGCGGCCGCACCGACGACATGTTCAAGGTGAGCGGCATGTGGGTGTCGCCGTTCGAGGTGGAGGCGGCGCTGGCGTCCCACGAAGCCGTGCTCGAAGCCGCCGTCATCGGCAAGGCGGATGCCGACGGCCTGATCAAGCCAAAGGCTTTTATCGTGCTGCGCAACGGCTATGCGGCCGACGAACGCCTGATCGAGACGCTGCGCGTGCACGTCAAGCAATGCGCCGGCCCGTGGAAATATCCGCGCTGGATCGACGTGCGGCCCGACCTGCCGCGCACCGCGACGGGAAAGATTCAGCGGTTCAAATTGCGGGAATTGGAATCGTAGGGCTGTTACGCAAGCTTCAAGAGAGCCCCGAGCGCTCCGAGACCGGCAACCAGCATGATACCAAAGCGCACGGTCATGCGTAGCGTGACCCGATCGAGCGCGGCTTCGAGGTCCAACTTGGTGACCAGTTCGGTCATGATGAAATCCCTCGCGGCCTCAGCATGAGCTTCCGCCTGATCGCTCGGTACTCCGTGATCACGCAGACGCTTCGCATAACCTAACGTATCAAGGGCGAAAATCATATCAGATCAGCCCGGCGGCGACCAATACAAAGAACCACGTGAAGGCGACGACGATCATGGCCACCAGGAAGACCATGCTGACGGCGATGACATTCCACGCCGATTCAAATTCGTAAGCCTGCGAATCCGCAATGGCCTGCTTCGACATTTGAAAGCTCTCCGCCAGCGACCAGGCAGCGAGCGGATAGGCGAATGGTATCACGAAGCCCAGCCAGTTGTTCGGCATCAGTGGCGAAAACAACATGAGCGCAATGATGAAGATCGAGCCCCAAAATAGGATCTGATGCATGCCGTGGGGATTTTCCAGCGTTTGGAAATTCTTCCACAGCACATAGACCATAGCTATCGGCCCGCCGAGGAATGCCGCGGCGAGGACCTGGTTCGGCGAAAAAATCTTCTTTGCCAAATTCAGCCCGCGAACAGCCGCGTTACCAGCCGGCGCGCCAAAACGCCGGCGACGCGGCGGCGGTAATGGCCGGGCGTGAATGTCGTTTTCATCGCCATGATCTGGTCGCGCACCAGCGCGTCAAGCCCGGCAAGCACGCGGTCGTCGAGCGCGCCGCCGCATAACGCCGCGGTGCCGGCAAGCCGCACCGGCCGCGGATTGGTGCCGGTGAAGGCGACGCGCAAATCCGCAAGCGTGTCGCCGTCGCGCCGCAACGCCGCGGCGACGCCGGTCACCGGATATTCGATCGAGCGGCGGATGCGGATCTTGTCGTAGGCGGAGCGCAGGCCTGACGTATACTTAGCCCGCACCGCGGCGATGAATTCGCCGGCGCGCAGCGACAAAAAATATTTGCCGTCGCCGCGGGTCTCGGTCACCGGCTCGTCCTGGCGCGCATAACCGATATAGAGATCGGCGAGCGGCATCGTGCGGCGGCCCGAAGGCCCCGCCAAAGGGCCTGCAATGTCGATCTCGGCATCGAGCGTCAGCAGCGCCGGCGCCAGGTCGCCGCTGAAGGTGGCGAAGCAGACGCCGCGGCTTTTCGGCGCGACATGGCAGATGTCGCCGGTGGTTTTCAGGCAATGCTGATTGGCGTCGCGCCACCATTCGCTCTGATTGTAGAAAATGCAGCGCGTGTCGAGCGCGAGATTGCCGCCGACGGTGCCCATATTGCGGTGGGTCGGGCCGGCGATGTGAGCCGCGGCCTGCGCCACGACCGGATAATGCTTCGCCACATCGGGGTGCGCGGCGACTTCGGTGAGCGTAGCCGCGGTGCCGATCTCGAGCCGCTGCGCGTCGGCCTTGATGCCGCGCAATTCGGCGACACCGTTGATGTCGATCAGGACCGGCGGAGCGACGATGCCGCGGCGGATGTTGACCATGAGATCGGTACCGCCGCCGATCAGCCGGCTGTCGCCATGGGCGGCACGCGCCGCGACCAGTTCAGGAAGCGTCCGCGGCCGGACCAGGTCGAATTGCGGCAGCGCCTCCACTACGCACCGCCGTTCTGCTTGGTGCCATTGCCCGTGGTTCGCGCACGCTTTTCCAGCGCCGCAAAAACGCGGTCCGGAGTCACCGGCAGATCGTTGAAGCGCAGGCCGACGGCGTCGGCGATGGCATTGGTGAGCGCCGGCAGGAATGCCGCCAGCGAGCCCTCGCCGGCTTCCTTGGCGCCGAACGGCCCGTGCGGATCGATGCTCTCGACGATGCCGACTTCGATCGGCGGCGAATCCTGGATGGTCGGCACGCGGTAGTCGAGCATGTTGGCGGTGAGCATCAGCCCTTCGTGATAGGCCGCCTCTTCGCTCATGGCCTGGCCCATGCCCATCCATACCGAGCCCTGCACCTGGCCCTCGACGGTGAGGCGGTTGAGCGCCTTGCCGCAATCGTGCGCGACCCAGACCTTGTCGACGGTGACGACGCCGGTCTCCTCGTCGACGCTGACTTCGACCACCTGCGCCGAATAGCTGTAGCCCATGGTGCCGCCGATCGCCGAGCCGCGGTATTTCTTGCCGCCGTGGGATTCCGGAATCGTCGAGTAATTGCCGGTGACCGTGATGGTGCCGGTGTCTTTGAGCGCCTCGGTGACGACCTCGTTGAAGGTGAGGCCTTTGTCTTGCGCGCCGGCACGATAGAGCTCGCCCAAACATTCGATCTCGCCCGGCTTGGCTTCGAGTTTTCGCGCGGCGGCGGCGATCAGCACCGCTTTGAGATTTTGCGCAGCATCGATGGCGGCATTGCCGACCATGAAGGTGACGCGCGACGAATAGGAGCCGTTGTCCTTCGGCACCACTTCGCTGTCGCCGGTGACGACGCGGACGCGGGAAAGATCGAGCCCGAGCACTTCGGCAACCGATTGCGCTAAGATCGTGGTCGAGCCCTGGCCGATATCGGCGGCGCCGGACAGCACCACGATCGAGCCGTCGAAATCGAGCTTGATCTTGACCGTGGCGTGGGGCTCGCCGGTCCAGTTCACCGGCTTTGAAGCGCCGCTGATGTAATGCGAGCAGGCCATGCCGAGGCCCTTACCTTTTGCGAGCTTGCCTTTGCGGGCGTGCCAGCCGCTCTCGCGCTCGACCCAGTCAAGACATTCCGGCAGGCCGTAGCTGTTCACCATCAGATCGTTCTGCGTGAAGGTCGGCGCCCGCAACAGATTGGCGCGGCGCACGGCGAACGGATCGAGGCCAAGCGCGTGGGCCATCTCATCGAGCAGGCTTTCGAAGGCGAAGCGGATATCGACGGTGCCGTGGCCGCGGAACGCGCCGCACGGCGGCGTGTTGGTCAGCACCCGCTTGCCCAAATATTTGACGTTGTTGAGATCGTAGATCGCGTACAGCATCGAGCCGGCATAGAGGATGGTGACGACGCCATAGCCCGAATGCGCGCCGCCGCGCTGGATGCATTCGCATTCGACGCCGGTGATGACGCCGTCGTTGCGCATGCCGATCTTGAGCTTGATGTCGGTCTCCGGCCGGCCGCGATGGGTGATGAAGGTCTCCTCGCGGTTGACCATGATGCGCACGCAGCCGCCGACCTTGCGCGCCAAGAGCGCCGCGATCAATTCGACATTGAGCGTCTCGGTGCGGCAGCCGAATCCGCCGCCGACATGGGGTTTCACCACGCGGATGCGCGACATGTCCATGGCGAGGATTTGCGACAGCATCAGGTGCACGTAGTACGGCACCTGGGTCGAGGCGTGCACGGTGATGCGGTCGCGCACCACGTCGTAGTCGGCGACCGCAGCGTGCATTTCCATCTGGTTCTGGCACACCTCGGCGCAGTTGTAGGTGCCTTCGCGGATGAGATCGGCCGACGCAAACGCGGCGTCGACATCGCCGAGCTCGAACAGCACGTCGCGCTCGAGATTTTGCGGTTTTCGCTCGTGGATGGCGATGGCGTCCGGCGCCATCGCTTCGGCAGAGGTGTGATAGGCCGGCAGTTCGCGTACCTTCAACCTGATGCGCCGCAGCGCTTCCTTCGCGGTCGCATCGTCGATCGCGGCCACGGCGGCGACCGGCTCGCCGCGGTAGCGCACCCTGTCGCGTGCCAGCGGGTGCTCGCTACGGGCGATCGGCAGCACGCCGAAGGTTTTGTCGCAATCGGCACCGGTGACGATGGCTTTCACACCCGGCAGCTTCGCCGCTTCGGAAACATCGACTTCGAGAATTTCAGCGTGCGAATACGGGCTGCGGAAAATTCGTCCGGCGAGCATTCCGGGCGCGATGAGATCGGCGGTGTATTTGGCGCGCCCGGACACTTTCTCCGGACCGTCGATCATCGGCACGTAGTCGCCGATGTTATGGGCCGGCACGATCTCGTTCACGGTGAGACTCCGGACGCATGCAGCGCCGCGGCGTGCTGCACCGCTTCGATGATTTTGACGTAGCCGGTGCAGCGACAAATGTTGCTGCCGAGCGCGTCGCGGATTTCGTCGTCGCTCGGCCGCGGATTGCGGCGCAGCAGTCCGGCCGACGCCATGATGAATCCCGGCGTGCAATAGCCGCATTGCGAGCCGAGCTTTTCATGGAAGCCGCGCTGCACGGCGGAAAGGTGACCGTCGGTCGCCAGCGATTCGATGGTGTCGACGCGGCAGCCGTCGACCATTGCGGCAAGCGTCAGGCACGACAGCCGCGGGGAATCGTCGACCAGCACCGTGCAGGCGCCGCATTCGCCGCCGTCGCATCCCGTTTTCGTTCCGGTGAGTCCGACCTGTTCCCGCAAATAATCCAGCAGCAACACGTTGTCGGGAACCGCGTCGGTGCGGGCGCGGCCGTTGAGCGTGAGCTGCAGAATGCGCGCCATGGGATGCATCAATGGCTTCTTTTGTTGCGCTGACTCAATAGCAATAACCGCGATCGCGTTCAAACCCGGATTCCCGCACAGCCAGACTACACACTGGTCGGGTGGCGGCCTTGATCGCTTGGCTGCCAATTGTTCGTGTTGATAAGCTTGTCAAGGATCATAGACCGCCGGAGGCGGCGGCGCTTCGCGCCGTCCTTGACAAGCTTATCAACACGAACAGAAACGCTGTCCAAGCGATCAAGGCCGCTTTCTCTGCGCTTCCAAGAAAACGGCAGCTACACTTCGAACCGCGCGGTGACTTCCGCCGGAATCGGCTGCGATTTGATCTTCGACGGATCGGCCGCGTCGCGCGCCGCCCAGACGCGCGTCTCCTTGCCCTCGACCGCGAGCGCGCCGTGCACCAGCAACTGATGCTCGACGTCGAAACTCGAACGGCGGAACTCACTCACTCGCGACGTCAGCTCGACGACGTCACCGAACCGCGCCGGAGCAAGAAAGCGCGCGCCGGCATCGACCAACGGAATGCCCATGATGCCGTAGGTCGGGCCGAGCTCGTGCGGCTTCACGCCGAGTGCCGCCTCGAACAGGGTCCAGGTGCCCCAATCGAAGAACTCGAAGAAGCGGCTGTTGAAGACGATGCCGGCCGGGTCGCAATGGCCCCATTCGATCATGAACTGCCGTCGGTTGACGAAACTGGTCATTGGGGTCGTTTGGCGCCGGACTGTTTATGGCGGCCGGATCGAAGCCCGGCTGCAAGCTTGATGTCAAACGGCCAAGGCCGGACGCCCGCTGGAGGCCGTTGGTGGGCGTAAACAGGCGTAACCCATCGCAGAAGATTTGCCTACGGAAGCAGCAGGACCATTCCTATTCTTTCACGCTACCGCCTAGTAAATAGGCATTTTTCCTCCATCGCCGGATTCAAAATAAGCGCCAATGCTGTGGCGGCATTCGGCTCCGCCGATTCGCGCTGTCCGACCAGTCCCTTGTGGCGCTTCGCGGCTTGGCACGCTCCTTGCGATTTAGGGTTCTGCGGGACGGCGCCGGGCCGGTCGCGCGCGTCAAACACGAGGACATCGCGATGCTCAATCCCATAGGCGCGGTCGCCGGGCGACCGCCTCGCCGCTGGCTTGCCGCCACGGCGGGTCTTGCCTTCGGTCTCCTGGCGGCACTGCCCGCCAAGGCCGAGGATACGATCAAAGTCGGCATTCTCCATTCGCTCTCCGGCACCATGGCCATCAGCGAGACCACGCTGAAGGACGTGGTGCTGATGCTCATCGACGAGCAGAACAAGAAAGGCGGCCTGCTCGGCAAGAAGCTCGAAGCCGTCGTGGTCGATCCGGCCTCGAACTGGCCGCTGTTCGCGGAGAAGGCCCGCGAACTGATCAGCAAGGACAAGGTCGCGGTGGTGTTCGGTTGCTGGACGTCGGTGTCGCGCAAGTCGGTGTTGCCGGTGTTCAAGGAGCTCGACAGCATCCTGTTCTATCCGGTGCAATATGAGGGCGAGGAGAGCGAGCGCAACGTGTTCTACACCGGCGCCGCGCCGAACCAGCAGGCCATTCCGGCCGTCGATTATCTGATGAGCAAGGACGGCGGCTCGGTCCAGCGCTGGGTGCTGGAAGGCACCGACTACGTTTATCCGCGCACCACCAACAAGATCCTCGAAGCCTACCTCAAGCAGAAAGGGGTGAAGGACGAGGACATCATGATCAACTATACGCCGTTCGGCTTCTCCGACTGGCAGACCGAAGTCTCCAAGATCAAGGCGTTCGGCTCGGCCGGCAAGAAGACCGCGGTGGTCTCTACCATCAACGGCGACGCCAACGTGCCGTTCTATAAGGAGCTCGGCAACCAAGGCGTCAAGGCGACCGACATTCCCGTGGTGGCGTTCTCGGTCGGCGAAGAAGAGCTCGCCGGTCTCGACACCAAGCCGCTGCTCGGCCATCTCGCCGCGTGGAATTATTTCGAGTCGATCAAGACGCCGGCGAACGCCGCCTTCATCAAGGAGTGGCACGACTTCATCAAGAATCCGAAACGCACCACCAACGACCCGATGGAGGCGCATTACATCGGCTTCAACATGTGGGTGAAGGCGGTCGAGAAGGTCAAAACCACCGATCCCGACAAGGTGATCGAAGCGCTGCCGGGCACGCAGGCGCCGAACCTCACCGGCGGCGTCTCCACCTTGCTGCCGAACCATCACATCACCAAGCCGGTCTATATCGGCGAGATCAGGCCCGACGGCCAGTTCAACGTGGTGTTCAAGACCAAGGAGCTCATTCCGGGCGCCGCTTGGTCGCCTTACCTGCCCGGCTCGAAAGACCTCGAAGCCGATTGGGTGAAGCTCAAGTGCGGCAACTTCAACAAGGTGACGCAGAAGTGCGGCGGCGCGACCTAACGGCGGCACGCTGACGTTCAAGTTTGCGGGAAGGCGGCGATCCGCCTTCCCGCGCCATGTCCCCGGGATCTTTTTGCAATGCGTCTAGCTTGTCTCGCCGCGCTGCTGCTGGCCTTCGGCCTTGTCCTGGCCTGCACCAGCGCGCATGCGGCGAGCCTCGACGACGCCTTGGCGAAATTCACCACCGACGATTTCAGCGACACCAATGACGGCATCGGCGACGTCGCCGCGAGCGGCAGTCCGCGGGCGGAAGCCATCATCCGCGCCTTGCAAGACGGCCATCTCATGTTCAGCGCCGAGCGCAAGGCGGTCTATATCCAGGACGACGACGGCAAGCTGACCGACCCCGCGTCCGGACAACCGGTTGCCGGCGATCCTCCGGCCGATCTCGACAATGTCCGCATCAACAACCGGCTGCGCGGCAGCATCGACGCCGCGCTCGGCGCGCTGACCTTGATGTCGCCCGATCCGGGCAAGCGGCTCGACGCGGCGGAGGCGGTGTTCAAGTCGCGCGACCAAAGCGCGCTGCCGACGCTCGAAAGCGCGATCGAGAAGGAACAGGATGCGCGCATCAAGCGGGTGCTGATGCAGGCGCGCGCGGCGATCTTGCTGACCAGCGACGACGCCAAGGACGAGGACAAGCTCGCCGCCGTCGCCGTGATCCAGCAGCGCGGCGATCAGGATGCGCTCGGGCTTCTGCAAAGCCTTCCCTCCGGCACCGCGGCCCCGGTCGTCAAAGCCGCTGCCGGCGCCGCCGCCGCCATCCGCAATCGCTTGGGCATTTGGAACGCGGTGCAGAACGCCTGGTACGGCATTTCGCTCGGCTCGGTGCTGCTGCTCGCGGCCATCGGCCTTGCCATCACCTTCGGCGTCATGGGCGTCATCAACATGGCGCACGGCGAAATGGTCATGATCGGCGCCTATGTGACCTTCGTGGTGCAAGACGCGATCCGAACGCACAATCCGGCGCTGTTCGACTACTCGCTCGCCATCGCTATTCCGCTGGCGTTCCTGGTCGCCGGCCTTATCGGCATCCTGATCGAGCGCTGCATCATCCGTTTTCTCTACGGCCGGCCGCTGGAAACGCTGCTGGCGACCTGGGGGCTTTCGCTCATCTTGCAGCAGGCGGTGCGCACGACGTTCGGTCCAAACAACCGCGAGGTCGGCAACCCGTCGTTCATGAGCGGCGCCTTCGACCTTGGCGGCATCACCATCACCTATAACCGGCTGTGGATCATCTGCTTTGCGCTCGCGGTCTTCGTCGCGCTGCTCGGGCTGTTGCGCTTCACCCGCTTCGGCTTGGAAATGCGCGCGGTGACGCAAAACCGCGCCATGGCGGCGTCGATGGGCATCCGCACCAGCAGGGTCGATGCGCTGACTTTCGGCTTGGGCTCGGGCATTGCCGGCATGGCCGGCGTGGCGCTCTCGCAGATCGACAATGTCAGCCCCAATCTCGGCCAAGGCTACATCATCGACAGCTTCATGGTCGTGGTGTTCGGCGGCGTCGGTAATTTGTGGGGCACGCTGGTCGGCTCGTTCGTGCTCGGCATCGCCAACAAATTCCTCGAACCCGTCGCCGGCGCGGTGCTCGGCAAGATCGCCATCCTGGTGCTGATCATCCTGTTCATCCAGAAACGGCCGCGCGGCATGTTCGCGCTCAAGGGCCGGGCGGTCGAGGCATGACCTCGCACATCCTCATTCGCTCGCTCGATCGCGGCGCGATGATTTTCCTCATCGTCGTCGCGGCGATCGCAGTCGCGGTGCCGATCCTCAATCTGGCGGTGCCGCAGTCCTCAGGCCTGCATATACCGACTTATCTGGTGGCGCTGTTCGGCAAATATATCTGCTACGCGCTGTTGGCGCTGTCGATCGACCTGATCTGGGGCTATTGCGGCATTCTCTCGCTCGGCCATGGCGCGTTCTTCGCGCTCGGCGGCTATGCCATGGGCATGTATCTGATGCGCCAGATCGGCAGCCGCGGCGTCTATGCCGATCCGATCCTGCCCGACTTCATGGTGTTCCTGAACTGGAAGGAATTGCCGCTCTATTGGTACGGTTTTCAGCATTTCCCCTACGCGCTGCTGATGATCGTCGCAGTGCCGGGCGCGCTCGCTTTCGTGTTCGGCTGGTTTGCGTTCAGGAGCCGCGTCACCGGCGTCTATCTGTCGATCATCACGCAGGCGCTCACCTACGCGCTGATGCTCGGCTTCTTCCGCAACAATTTCGGCTTTGGCGGCAATAACGGGCTGACCGACTTCAAGGACATCTTTGGCTTCAACGTGCAGGCGGAATCCACGCGCAACGTGCTCTTCTCGATCTCCTGCCTGGCGCTGATGGCGGGCTTCCTGGTCTGCCGCGCCATCGTCACCTCGAAATTCGGCAAAGTCCTGATCGCCATCCGCGACGCCGAGGCGCGCACGCGCTTCCTCGGCTATCGGGTGGAATCCTACAAGCTGTTCGTGTTCACTCTGTCAGCCTGCATGGCCGGCATCGCCGGCGCGCTTTATGTGCCGCAGGTCGGCATCATCAATCCGGGCGAATTCGCGCCCGGCAATTCCATCGAGGCGGTGATTTGGGTCGCGGTCGGCGGCCGCGGCACGCTCACCGGCGCAGCGCTTGGCGCCGTGCTGGTCAACTACGGCAAGACCTATTTCACATCGGGCGTGCTGGCGCCGTACTGGCTGTTCATGCTCGGCAGCCTGTTCATCGGCGTGACGTTGCTGCTGCCGCGCGGCGTCATCGGCACCTTGCACCACTGGACGGCGCTGCGCCGCGCCCGCGTCTCGGCCGCCGCCGAAGACGGCGTCAGGGAGCCGCTGCCGGCGGAATGACGATGGAAGCACTCACCACCGCGCTCCTCTATCTCGACGGCGTCAACGTGTCGTTCGACGGATTCAAGGCGCTCAACAATCTGTCCTTCACCATCGCGCCCGGCGAGATGCGCGCCATCATCGGCCCGAACGGCGCCGGCAAGACCACGATGATGGACGTGGTCACCGGCAAGACCCGGCCCGACAGCGGCGATGTCATGTTCAACGGCGTCTACAATCTCACCAAGCTCGACGAGACCGAGATCGCCAATCTGGGCATCGGCCGCAAATTCCAGAAACCGACCGTGTTCGACAGCCATACTGTGTTCGACAATCTCGAATTGGCACTGAAAGGCGATCATCGCGCGCGCGCTACGCTGTGGTGGCGGGAGACGCTTCCCGAGCACCGCCGCATCGACGAAATTTTAGAAACGATCCGCCTCACTCCCGTTCGCGACCGTCTCGCCGGCAGCCTGTCGCACGGCCAGAAACAATGGCTCGAAATCGGCATGCTGCTGGCGCAGGATCCAAAGCTGCTTTTAGTCGACGAGCCGGTCGCCGGCATGACGGATGCGGAAACGCGGCAGACCGCGGAGCTGCTCAAGGAGATCGCCAAGGAGCACACCGTCGTCGTGGTCGAGCACGACATGACCTTCGTGCGCGACCTCGGCGTCAAGGTGACGTGTTTGCACGAAGGCTCGGTGCTGGCCGAAGGCTCGATCGACCAGGTGTCGCAGAACGAGCGTGTCGTGGAAGTTTATTTGGGGCGCTGATCATGTTGGACGCGCAAGCTATCGATCTGCACTACGGCGCGGCGCAGGCGCTGCGGGCGGTGTCGCTCAAGGCGGAGCCCGGCAAGGTCACCTGCGTGCTCGGGCGGAACGGCGTCGGCAAGACCAGCCTCCTCGATGCGCTGGCCGGCCAGCAGGCGGTGAGCCGCGGCACCATCACTTGGGAGGGCAACGACATCACGGCGCTGAAGCCGCCGGAGCGGGCACGGCGCGGCATCGCTTATGTGCCGCAGGGCCGCGAAATCTTTCCCTTGCTCACGGTCGAGGAAAATCTGCGCACCGGTTTTGCGCCGTTGCCGCGCGACGAGCGCAGCGTGCCCGACGACGTGTTCGCGCTGTTCCCAGTGCTGGAATCCATGCTGCGCCGACGCGGCGGCGACCTCTCGGGCGGCCAGCAGCAGCAGCTCGCCATCGGCCGCGCGCTGGTGATGCGGCCGCGGCTGCTCCTGCTCGACGAGCCGACCGAAGGCATCCAGCCGTCGATCATCAAGGATATCGGCCGCGCCATCACCTATCTGCGCTCGCTCGGCAAGATCGCCATCGTGCTGGTCGAGCAGTATCTCGACTTTGCCCGCGAACTCGGCGACCATTTCGCCGTCATGGACCGCGGCGCTGTCGTCTATTCCTGCAACCGCGACGATCTCGACGAGGGCGCGCTCAAGCGCGCCATGGCGATCTGATGCGCGATATGTGATGGCCGATCCGATGCTGGGGAGCGCGCCGCTACGCAACGAAATCTTCGCCGGCAACCGCGCCGTCGGCAAAGTCGCGTTCACCGTCGCGGCCGGGCCTGGCGGCAGCCGGCGCGGCCGGGTCCACGAGGCTGGCTCGCTGCGGGTGCGCTTTCCGAACGGCAATAGCCATGCCGCGCTGGAAGCCGTCATCGTCAACACCGGCGGCGGCATGACTGGCGGCGACCGTTTCGACATCGACATCGAGGTCGGCGCCGGCGCGCAGCTGACCGTCACTACCGCCGCGGCAGAGAAAATCTACCGCTCGCTCGGGCCGGACACGGATATAGGCATAAAGCTCGACGTCGGTCCCGGCAGCGCATTGGCGTGGTTGCCGCAGGAGACGATCGTCTTCGATCAGGCACGGCTGCGGCGTAGCATCGATGTCGCCCTCTCCCGCGACGCCAAGCTGCTGTTGGCGGAAGCCGCCGTATTCGGCCGTTCCGCCATGGGCGAAACGGTGGTCCAGGGACACTTTTTCGACAGCTGGCGCCTGCGCGTCGGCGGCGCACTGGTGTTCGCCGAGACGCTGCGTCTCGACGACGATATTGCGCAACGCCTGGCGCAATGCGCCATCGCGGGCGGCGGCGTGGCCGTCGCAAGCGTCATCAAATATCCCGGCAATGACGCCGATGCCGCCGCGATCCACGCCATGCAGGATCATTTTGTGGGCGAAGTCGGCGTATCCGCCTGGAACGGGCTCGTCGTCGCGCGGCTGGTCGCGGCCGATGGCGCGGCGCTACGCCGTGATCTCGTCGCTGTGCTCACCGCGCTCGATGCCGCGCCGTTGCCGCGGCTGTGGCTGAACTGAAAGGGCGCCATGCAGCTCACCCCGCGCGAGAAAGACAAGCTACTGATCGCCATGGCGGCGATGGTGGCGCGGCGGCGGCTGGAGCGCGGCGTCAAGCTCAACCATCCCGAAGCTGTGGCGCTGATCTCCGACTTCATCGTCGAAGGCGCGCGCGACGGGCGCACCGTCGCCGAATTGATGGAGGCCGGCGCCCACGTCATCGGGCGCGCCCAGGTGATGGACGGCATTGCCGAGATGATCCCCGAAATCCAGGTCGAGGCGACGTTTCCCGACGGCACAAAACTCGTCACCGTGCACGAACCGATCCGATGAGGTGCAGATGATCCCCGGTGAATATTTCATCGAGCCCGGCGAAATCGAGCTCAACAAAGGCCGCAAGACGCTGACGCTCACTGTCGCGAACAGCGGCGATCGGCCGATCCAGGTCGGCTCGCACTATCACTTCTTCGAGACAAATCCGGCGCTGCAATTCGACCGCGCCAAGGCGCGCGGCATGCGCCTCGATATTGCGGCCGGCACCGCAGTGCGTTTCGAGCCCGGCCAGAGCCGCGAGGTGACGCTGGTCGCAGTTGCGGGCGCGCGCACCGTCTACGGTTTCCGCCAGGCTGTCATGGGAAAGCTGAAGAAATGACGCGGCGCAAAAACGCGACCGTCAGAATCATGACGGGCGAGCTTGCGCCCGCCCGTCACGTTCACAGCGCTGCTATCCGCTGCTGGGAACCAGGATCAAATCTACCACGTGGTGCCTTGCCGATAGCGGCTCCGCACCCAGGCCGACCCGACCTTGGCGATCGTCACATCCGGCAGAACCAAACGCGAGCGATCTGAGAACGAGGATACCGCGAAGCCACGCGAACACAAGTTAAAGCCGCCATGAACGTCGACGCCATCACGCTGGGGATAACACTGGGGATTGCAGCCATGGCGACGTACCTTGCGCAAAAGCTTACTTTTTGGTATTTGTAATACTAACGTCTCCAAGTAAGGAATGGTCATGAGGAGCTTCCCGGCCAAGCTGACGTCGAAGGCGCAGGTCACGCTGCCCCTGGAAATCCGCAAGTCGCTCGGCGTCGGCCCCGGCGACCGCATCGAATTCTTTCTGCACCGCACCGGCGAGGTTTTTGTCTTGCCGCGGAACCGGCCGGCCGCGGCGATCCTCGGCAAAGGCGCGGCCTTTGCCCGGCCGGTGACACGCGAGGAGAGCGACCGCCTGGTCGGCAAGGCTATGTCCGCGCGCGGCAAAGCGGCGTCGCCGCAGCCATCGCATAGTCGGCGCAAAGCCGGATGATCGGCGTCGACACCAACGTTCTGGTCCGCGCGGTCGTTGCCGACGACGCGCAGCAAGCGGCGCACGCCGCCCGCTTCCTGCGCGCCCGCGACGAAGCGAATCCAGCCTTCATCAATCCGGTCGTCGCCGCGGAATTCGTCTGGGTGCTCCGCGCCGCGTATCGGATGCCGCGGCACGTTATCGTCGACATCCTGCGCGCGATGATCGAGAGCGCGGCTTACGCGTTCGGCGAGCGCGAGGCGGTACTGCGCGCCTTTCACGATTACGAAAGCGGCGTCGGCGACTTTACCGATCGCCTGATCGCCGAAATCAACGACGCCAACGGCTGCACAGCCACGGTGACATTCGACGCCGAGGCCGCGAAAATTCCCCCATTCGCGCCGATGCCTGCGAGGTAAGTCATGCCGACGACGATGTCTCGTTCCGTTTACGCCGACATGTTCGGCCCGACCACCGGCGACCGCGTGCGGCTTGCCGACACCGATCTCATCATCGAGGTCGAGAAGGATTTTTGCACTTACGGCGAGGAGGTGAAGTTCGGCGGCGGCAAGGTAATCCGCGACGGCATGGGCCAATCGCAAATCACCAACCGGCAAGGCGCCGTCGACACCGTCATCACCAATGCGCTGATCCTCGACCATTGGGGCATCGTCAAAGCCGACGTCGGCCTTAAAGGTGGCAAGATCTTTGCCATCGGCAAGGCGGGCAATCCGGACATCCAACCCGGCGTCACCATCGTCATCGGGCCGGGCACCGAGGTGATCGCCGGCGAAGGCAAGATCCTCACCGCCGGCGGTTTCGACACCCACATCCATTTCATCTGCCCGCAGCAGGTCGACGAAGCGCTGATGTCGGGCGTCACCTCGTTGCTCGGCGGCGGCACCGGCCCGGCGCACGGCACCTTCGCCACCACCTGCACGCCCGGCCCGTTCCACCTCGCGCGCATGATCCAGGCGGCGGACGATTTTCCCGTCAATCTCGGCTTTGCCGGCAAGGGCAATGCGTCGCGGCCGGCGGCGCTCGAGGAAATGATCAAGGCCGGCGCCTGCGCGCTGAAGCTGCACGAGGACTGGGGCACAACGCCGGCGGCGATCGACTGCTGCCTCTCGGTCGCCGACGACTACGACATCCAGGTGATGATCCACACCGACACGCTCAACGAATCCGGCTTCGTCGAGGACACCATCAAGGCGTTCAAGGGCCGCACCATCCACGCCTTCCACACCGAAGGCGCCGGCGGCGGCCACGCGCCCGACATCATCAAAGTCGCCGGACTAAAGAACGTACTGCCGTCGTCGACCAATCCGACGCGGCCCTACACCAAGAACACCATCGACGAGCATCTCGACATGCTGATGGTGTGCCATCACCTCGATCCGTCGATCGCGGAAGACCTGGCGTTCGCCGAAAGCCGCATCCGCAAGGAGACCATCGCGGCAGAAGACATTCTTCACGACCTCGGCGCGCTGTCGATGATGTCGTCGGATTCGCAAGCCATGGGCCGGCTCGGCGAAGTCATCATCCGCACTTGGCAGACCGCCGACAAGATGAAGAAGCAGCGCGGGCGCTTGCCGCAGGAGAAAGGCGACAACGACAACATGCGGGCAAAACGCTACGTCGCCAAATACACCATCAATCCGGCGATCGCTCACGGCGTATCGAAGCTGATCGGCTCGGTGGAGAAAGGCAAGCTCGCCGACCTCGTGCTGTGGTCGCCGGCATTCTTCGGCGTCAAGCCGGATTGCATCATCAAGGGCGGCTCCATCGTCGCCGCACCGATGGGCGATCCCAACGCCTCGATCCCGACGCCGCAGCCGGTGCATTACCGACCGATGTTCGGCGCCTTCGGCCGCGCCCGCTCCGCGTCGTCGGTGGTGTTCGCCTCGAAGGCCGCGGTGCAGTCGGGCTTGCGCAAAAAACTCGGCATCGAGAAGGAGCTTTACGCGGTGCAAAATACCCGCGGCAAAATTTCCAAGAAAAGCATGATCCACAACGACGCCACGCCGGATATCGAAGTCGATCCGGAAACTTACGAGGTGCGCGCCGACGGCGAACTTTTGACCTGCGCGCCGGCGGAAGTCTTGCCGATGGCGCAGCGGTATTTCTTGTTCTGAACCTGTCATGCCCCGCGTAGGCAGGGCACCCAGTACACGCAGGCGTCTACGCATGACATTGAAGCCAGCGCATACTGGGTCGTCCGCCTTCGCGGACGATGACATGCACGATGACACGGAAGGGTTCTTGACGCTCGCCTCGCGAATCTTCAAGCTTCCCCCATGGCGGATTTTTCGACGTCGGTGCTTGCGGTCCGAGGCTGCCGCATCCGGCTGATGCGTGGCGGGACCGGCAGCCCGCTCGTTGTTTTGCACGGCGCGTCCGGCGCAAATGTGCTGCCGTTCATGCAGCAGCTGGCGCAAAAATTCGACGTCATCGCGCCGGAACATCCGGGCTTTGGCGAGTCCGACACGCCGGACTGGCTCGATAATATCCACGACCTCGCCTATTTCTATCTTGACGTGCTCGACGAACTGAAGCTCAAGGACGTCAACCTGGTCGGGCTGTCGTTCGGCGGCTGGATCGCCACCGAGCTCGCCGTGCGCAACACGCAGCGCCTGGCCTCGCTGACGCTTTCCGGCGCCGCCGGGCTTTATCTCGCCGGCGTCGAGCAGCTCGATCCGTTCCTGCGCGGCGACGAGCAGCGGCTGCGCGATTTCTTCTACGATCAGAAAAAAGCCGACGACATCGTCTCGCGCGCGCTGCGGCCGGAGCTGGAAGACGTCACGCTGAAGAACCGCACCACGGTGGCCAAGATCGCCTGGCAGCCGCGCGGCCACGATCCGAATCTGCCCAAATGGCTGCACCGCATCGACGTGCCGACCTTGCTGATCTGGGGCGACCACGATCGCATGTTCCCGAAGGAGCACGCGCTCGCCTATCAGAAGGCCATTCCCGGCGCCAAAGTGGTGATCGTGCCGGAATGCGGCCACGTTCCGCAGATCGAGAAGCCGGACGCTTTTGTCGCCGCGCTGGAAACTTTTTTGGGCGTGCGCAAGAAGGCCGCATAGGATCGCACCATGAAGTTCTTCAACTTCCATCTGATGCCGTATGCGCATGTCGATCTCGACGCCATCGCCAAGAACGGCTCGGCCTGGGTGACCTTCTCCAACAGCCACTACGATCCCGAGCTCGGCGCCGAGCTCTATCACGACTATCTCGACCAGATGGAATTCGCCGACCAGCTCGGCTTCGACGGCGTCTGCCTCAACGAGCATCATCAGACCGCCTACGGCATGATGCCGATCCCCGGCGTGCTGGCCGGCGCGCTGGCGCGCAGCGTCAAGCACGCCAAGATCGCGATCCTCGGCCGCGCGCTGCCGCTGCAGAACAATCCGCTGAACATCGCCGAAGAATACGCGATGCTCGACAATCTCACCCGCGGCCGCATCATCGCCGGTTTCGTGCGCGGCATCGGCGCCGAATATCACGCCACCGGCATCAACCCGGCCACTTCGCAGGAGCGTTTTGCCGAGGCGCACGACCTGATCGTGCGGGCCTGGACCGAGCCCGGGCCGTTTTCCTATTCCGGAAAACATTATCAGTTCCGCTACGTCAATCCGTGGCCGCGGCCGTATCAGAAGCCGCATCCGCCGATCTGGATTCCGTCGCAAGGCTCCGGCTCGACCATCCGCTGGGCGGCGAAGATGCGCTACACCTATTGCCAGACGCTCAGTCCGATCGCGGCGGTGGCGAAATTTTTCCAGCTCTATCGCGACGAGGCCGACAAGGCCGGCTACCAGGCTTCGCCCGACCAGCTCGCCTGGTCGAACACCATCTATGTCGGCGAGACCGACAAGAAGGCGGTGAAAGAGGCCAAGCCGCATCTCGAAGCGCTGGTCAATTATCTTTTGAAAATGCCGACCGAGATGCTGCTGCCGCCGGGCTACACCGACACCGCCTCGATGAAGCGCGTGCGCGCCGTCAAGGTCACCGGCAAGACGGCTTCGATCGAAGAGCTTATTGCATCGGGCGTTGTGATCATCGGCAGCCCCGAAACGGTGCGCGAAAAGCTCGCCGAATACCAGGATCTCGCCGGCTTCAACACTTCGCTGACCAAGACCCAGTTCGGCACCATGCCGAACGAAATGGCGCGCGCCAACATGACGGCGATCGCCGAGGAAATTTTGCCGCACTTCCGCGAGCGCCTGCCGCAACGCGCGGCCAAGGCCGCGGCGGAGTGATGGCGACCAGCGTCGCCTCTCCGCTTCCGTCATGGCCGGACTTGTTCCGGCCATCCACGTCTTTCTTTGCGGAGCCAGCCAAGACGTGGATGGCGTCCGCACTCCGACAGCGTCATCACGTTTGCGCTCAACAGCTTGAAATACGTGCCGTCGTTCTTCGCCATGGCCGCGCTCACCGTCGCCACCTGCGTCATGCCCGCGGCGCTGGTCGCGGGCAACGCCGCGGCCGCGCTGATGATTTACGCGCGGCGGCGCAAAACGCTCTGAGCTGCGTAGCTTCCGCAAAATAATTCGCAAGCGCCGTCCTCCTCCCTCTCCCCGGACGGGAGAGGGTCGGGGTGAGGGGGTTCGGAAGTTCGAGAAAAAGCCCCGGCATCCGAACCCCCTCATCCTGCCCTTCTCCCCTGCGGGGAGAAGGGACGCAGCGCGCCCGCTACGAATTGAGCCGCGACGTCGCAGCGACTGACGAGGCCGCGCCGCGAGGTGTTCGTCACTACTTGCGCCGCGCGACCGCCGCGATGCGACGCAATTCGGCGGCCACCTCCGCTTTGTTGCCTGCGGGGGCGCCGTCGAGGCCGGGAGTCCAATGATTGTCCGGCAAGCGCGCGCAACAATCGAGCGCGCTTGCCTCATCGCCCACGTGAGCGTAACTGTCCGCCTGGTAGAGTAGCGGGATCGCATGAGCCTGCCATTCTTTCGGATCGATGGCTTCACCGCGACGAAAATCCGCTAAGGCATTCGCGTGTTCGCCGAGCTCTCGATAGACCCTCCCGCGACAGCAAAATGCCGCTTGTGTTGGAGCAAGCTCGATGACCTTATCCATATCAGCAAGCGCCCGCCGCGGCTGACCCAGGTCGCTCCACACGAAATGCCGTGAGACATAGGGGCGGAAGTTATTCGGGTTCTCCTGCAGCCATTCATCGATAACCTCAAGGAAGCGCTGCGGATCGGCACGGCGGAGCTCGTGGAGCTCCAATATTTCCTCGGGCGAGCGTTCTTCCTTCATCATGGCGTGTTCCCGTTCGATCAATGATCAGGCGTCTACCCTGTTCCCGCCACAGTCCTGCGACACGCGGCCCATAATACATTCGCTGACTGTTCGGCCCTGTCCCCGATTGTAATCCTTTCCCATCTGGCCGCTTGTCCATAGGTCTATGCAATATTCGGTTGCTTCGGCCCACTCCGCTACACATTTCGGCCGGCCCGGATAAGGATTTCGCGGGATGGTAATAGGATTGGCGTTCGGCGGCGTAAACGGTGCAGGCGTTATCTCGGACGGCCAAGGGACCGGCGCTCCGCGCGGAACTACCCGGTCGAATGGGACTGGAAGGGTGAGTTGTGCGGGGATGACCGGCGCATTCTGATCCTCGATCACCGAATCGTCGGCGACACCACCCCGCGGCGCGAATTCGCCGCCGATGCTGCCCGGCGCTCCAGCAGGCCAGCGCGGGTGCTTCAGAGGATCCCAATCGGCCTTCAGGAGACTGCTCGCTCCTAGTTGCCGCGCCAAGTCGACGATCTCACCCGCGTTCAGCGCTGCTTTTGTCAGCGCGGGCGGATCGGGAAACTGCAGATGCAGCGCCACGATCTGCGCATGGAGAATGTCGCCACGGTTTAGAGCTCGGGCAACCGAAGCAATGCCGCCTATCTTCGCATTGCAATCGACGGGCAGGCCGTAGCGGTCACTTAGGTCGCGATTGAGATCAGAGACCGGCCGCGGCTGCCATCGTCCGGGTTGATCCTGGTTCACTTCAAGCAAATGCACGTCGTCCACAAATAATCCCGTTTCGCCACGGCACACTCCGGCCCCGGTTACCGGGGACAGGGAAAAGCGTCGTCCCAATTGGGGCATGCCGTTCCTCCAATCAAACTATGCGACAAGAACTTTCTCTACGCAGTGTCGGGCAAGCGCTTCTGTTCTCGCGACGCCGGCGCGTCCGAGTTTTGCCAAAAGCCACGCTCACGAAATCACTCCTAAAAAAGAGGAGTGGAGCGCCGGGAGGCGCCGGGTCGTGGGCCACGCCACGCGGACGGATGTTGCCACCCGCCCACGCTTCGGGCGTGGCGCGCGCCACAGAACGATCCGCTTGCACGAACCGCCTGCTTCGGGCGCGCTGCGCCTCCCGGCGCTCCACCACCGTTCTCCGCCGCGGCTGTCGACCGCCGCCGCGCGAGCCCCGCTCCCGCCCCGCGGGCGACCGACAGCGTCAACCGGCGTCCTCACGATAAGCGGGAAGATTCGTATTCATAATGGGAATATAGGCCTGCTGTCAAGTATAAATTCCTAGATCGCAGATACACCAACACATTTGAACCTCCGCCGCGCTCGGCTGTCAGACCAATAGGTCCAAGCTTCGGACACCAGCGAATGCCGCAGGAGAGTGTCATGAAATGCGCCAACCCCACCTGCAATCACAGCATCGGCCTCGTCTCCCACCGCCGCGGTTTTTTCGGCAAGCGGCCCTATTGCTCGAAAGGGTGCCGCGACCACATCGCAGTCGAGTCGGCGCTTAAGTGCGAACGCGCCACCACTTATTTCGAATGGCTGTTCATGCAGCCGGTGACTCTGCAGCCGAGACTGGCGGTCGCGGCGGTTCGCGTCAGGGGGCGCTGAGGCAGCGCGTAGGATGAGTAGAGCGAAGCGAAACCCATCAAATTCGCGAGAGCAAGATGATGGGCTTCGCAAGGGCTCAACCCATCCTACGAGCTGCCATTGGGGTGGTCACCCAGAAACTCTAACGAATGCTATACTGGTAGCCCCGGCGGGACGCATGACAACACCACTGCAACCATCAGAGCTTCACAAAGGGCCAATTCGGCACCCGGTTCTGCCCGATAGCTTTGTGGATCGTATCAAGGCATTCAAAGCGATCTTGAGCGACGTAGATCCGACGCCGCTCGAGACCGCTATCGATAACTTCAAACGCGATACCCATCCCGAGGAAGAAATCGCCATCTGGGAGCGCATTGCAAACACGTATCAACTATTTCTTTCGCACAATCCAATCGGCGATCCAGCAATCAGGAAAGAGGTTTTTGCAGTCCTTATCGGCGCCTCGATGGGCTCGGAAGATTGGCGCCACATCAAGAAATTGAATAGCGATCAAATCAACTCTCTCGTCGCCAACTACCGCGGATTGTGAGCGAGCGTAGCCGGATTGAGCAGCGCGAAATCCGGGTATTGACGGTGAGGCTTGCCTCGGATTTCGTTTCGCTCAATCCGGTCTACGCTTGCTTTGCTTTTGGTGGTATCGTGAAATAAAGGGCCGTCGCGATCTTCGCAAATCACAGCGGGAGTCTTAATTAATGAACCTATTAATTCGCTTAAGCAGCAGGGCTCTCCTAATCCCCTTACGCAACGTACTGCTCGCCGCCAATGGATGCCTTTTGCTCATGGGTATTCCGGTCTTGGGCGGCAGTCTTACAATTGGAAAAATAGGGATTGCAATCGTGCTGATCTATCTTGTCATAGATTTTGCCTACCTTTCGCTCAGCTACCCGCAGCGAAAATTTTCCGAATACCTCGATCTGTTCAAGCACGGCTACCTCATTAGACGGGTACGGGAAAGATAATGTCCCGCCTGCTCGAAGAACACGATCTTGAGGAGCGCGTAGGATCGGTAGAGCGAAGCGAAACCCATCAAGTTCGCGCAGGCCGATGATGGGTTTCGCAAGGGCTCTACCTATCCTACGGACTCTGAAATTTGATCATCGTACTGCGCGTCAGCGTGACGTTGCTGGTGATCCCCACCGGGCCGCCCTTGGCGAGCTGAAACGCCGCGTATTGCTCGTGATAGACGTCCTCGCCCGCCGAGCAGTCGACCGGAACGACGACCTTGTAGCCGCGCTGCACCGCTTCCTGCGACGTGCCGACGGTGGCGCCCTGGAACGAGTTGCCGCAGACGATCACGGTCTTGATGCCGGCCTGCTTGAGCACCGGCTCGAGCGTCGAGCCCAAAAACTTGTCCGGCCCGCCCTGGCGGTACCATTCGCCGGGGCGCGGTTTGATCGCCGGATCCATGACGTCGTCGGGCGTCGCCTTGCCGTTCGAGCCGACCAGGCTGTACCAGACCACCATGTCGTGGGCGCGCGCTTCGTCGTGCATGCGCTTGATGGTCGGCATCGCGGCGACGCAGCGCGGCCGCGCGGTGCAGCCGGCTTTCATGATGTCGAGCAACAACAGCGCCGTGGTCGCCGGCTCGACCGTGACCTCTTTCAGCTCCGGCGGCGGCGGCGCAACCGCCGTGCTCCAGTCTGAAATGACATCGGCGACGGACGGCGATCCGAGGAAAGCGGCAATGACCGCGCCGCCGATGGCGGCGAAGCGTGACGGCGTCATGATGGGCTCCCGGTGGCTGTGGCAGGAGCGACGAAGATAGAACGGGCGGTCCGTTCGGGCTATAGCGCGTAGCCCGGATTGAGCAACGCGAAATCCGGGATTGACGGTGAGGCTCGTCCCGGATTTCGTTTCACTCAATCCGGGCTACGGCGTTACCAGCCATCCGGGTGGGTGCGACAAGGCGGGCCGACCGGCTGACACGCGTCGCTGATGATCGGCGGCGCGGCGTAGTAGGTCGCCGCATGGCCGCGCGCGTGATGCTCGGTCGCGGCCGACGCGGCCGACGCGGCCGACGCCGTGAGCGTGGCGCTGAGAACGATTGCGGCAGCACGCGCGATTTTTGTCATGCTCGGCATCCTGGTTCTCCTGGTTGGGGCATATGGCCCGCCTGCGGTCCCTTACCGAACAGATGGGGACGGAAATCGACGGCGCCAAGCTCGCCTCCCTCTCCCCAAATGGGGGGTTGGGGCGAGGGGGTTCGGAAGCTCAGGAAAAAGCTCCGGCGTCCGGCCCCCCCTCATGCAGCCGCGCTTGCTATGAACATTTGGGGCCATATTTAGGGTTTTGCGGAGTGGCACAGCCGATCGGCTGTCTCAGGAGGGGCCAGACATGGCTTATGGCTTTCTCGATATCGCGGCGACCGCGAGCGTGAAGGAAGCGCAGCGGGAAAACGGCAGCGCCGATTATTGGGCTTGCTTCCACGGCGACCGGACCTTCGACAGCTTCACCGAAAGCGAAGCCGCGTTCATTGCCGCGCGCGACAGCTTCTTCATGGCGACGGTTTCGGAAAGCGGCTGGCCCTATGTGCAGCATCGCGGCGGGCCGCCCGGCTTCATCCGCATGCGCGACGACAAGACCTTGGCGATCGCGGATTATCGCGGCAACCGGCAATACATCACCGTCGGCAATGTTGCGGCCGGCGGCCGCGCCTCGCTGATCCTGATGGATTATGCCAACCGCCGGCGGCTGAAAATTTTCGCTCACGTCGAGATCAAGAACCTGGCCGACGATCCGGAGCTCGCCGCCGCGGTGGCGACGCCCGGCTACAAGGCAAAGCCGGAGCGCGTGCTGCTCTTCCACCTCGACGCCTTCGACTGGAATTGCCCGCAGCACATCACGCAGCGCTTCACCGAAGCCGAGATCGACGCGGCGCTGGCGCCGGTGCGCGAGCGTATCGCTCGGCTCGAAGCGGAGAACGAGGCGCTGCGCGACAAGCTCGCGCAACACGAAGGCGCTCGCTGTCAAAACGCGCCGCAATGACCATCTATAGGCGATGACGATCTCTAACTGGCTCATCGCCGCGCTGTGGCTGATCTTCGTCGCCTACTGGGCGGTCATGGGCGTGGGCGCGAAGAGGACGATTGACGCGCGCTTCCGGCGGAAACAGGTCGGATTGCTCGTGGCCGTCATCGTGCTGGTTGTCTTCGCCCTGCATTTCCCAGTGTTCCGTCATGACGCGCTGAATACGGTCAGCGGCGGCACGCTCACGGCCGCCATCGGCGTCTTGCTCTGCGCCCTCGGCATCGGGCTCGCCATCTGGGCGCGCGCCCATCTCGGGCGCAACTGGGGCATGCCGATGGCGCGCAAGGAAAGCCCGGAGCTCGTCACCAGCGGTCCTTACGCCTCCGTGCGCCATCCGATCTATACCGGCATGCTCACCGCCATGCTCGGCTCGGCGTTCGGCGAAAGCCCGCTCTGGCTGGTACCGCTCGTGCTGTTCGGGGTTTATTTCGTGTACAGCGCGCGGAACGAAGAGAAGCTGATGCTGCAGCAATTCCCGGAGCAGTATCGGGAATACATGAGCCAAACGAAGATGCTGGTGCCGTTCGTATTGTGAGAAAGCGGCCGTAGCTTACTCCTCATCCGCCCCCGCGATAGCGGGGGAGGGGGGACCACGCGAAGCGTGGTGGAGGGGGCGCCTGACGCGTCGCGTCGTTACCGTCGAAGAACGGGCTCAAGAGCCTAGGTAAAATTAGGACGTTTGTGTTGTGTTGAGGCCTGCGCCCCCTCCACCACGGTTCGCTCGCTTCGCGAGTTCCAGTGGTCCCCCTCCCCCGCTATCGCGGTGGCGGATTATTTTTGCGGCGGCTTGGCGGCGAACTCGGAGCCGCGCACGCACAGTTTTCCGCGCGGGTCCTGCCAGAGCTTTTCCGTCGCATGCAGATGGCCGATGGCGCGGGCGATAGTGACGAAATCGTAGCGCGCGAATTTTTCGGCGATGTCGGTGAAGTAGAGCGGCTCCTTGGCGATGACCTGCAAGATCTCGGCGCCGAGCGCCGCCACCGCAGCCTCGCCGCCAGTCTCGCCCGCCGCGTCCTTCTTGCCGCCCACATAGTCGTCGATCCTGGCGCGGTCGGCATAGGCGTAGGTGATGCGCTCGTAATATTCGCGCGGGATGTTTTCCGGAATGGTTGCATCGATGCCGACTTTTGCGCCGGTCGGCACCACGCCGTAGCCTTGCGGCAGGCTCGGATCGAGCGGTTTTGCACGCGCGTTCGACACGATCATGACATCGCGGTCGCCCTGCACGCGGGTGGCGATGGCCCATTCCACCTCGGTCGGATCGTTGACGTCGATATCGTCGTCGACCACGACGACGTGTTTGAGATCCATCACCGACAATGCGGCGAGCAGCGCGTTCTTGCCTTCGCCGGGCTGCTTCTTGATCGAGATCACCGCGTGCCAGAAGGCGCAGCCGCCGAGCGTGACATTGATGTCCTTGACCTGGACGCCGGCGGTGCGCAGCGCCGCGCGGATGGTGGCATAGCGCGTCGGCGCGGCGAGCCAGGTGTTCTCCCACGGCATGTGCAGATTGTAATAGATCGCGTCCTTGCGCATCGAAATCGCCTTGATGCGCACCAGCGGATTCCAATGCAGCCCGCCCATCAGCCGGGTGAATTCGCCGAAGCGGCCTTCGGGATATGTCCAGCCGGTCGGCAACACTTCGGCCTCGAGCACGATCTCGGCGTCGGCGATGTACGGGACGTCGACGGTCTGACAGGGCGCCAGCGCCACCGGCTCGCCGCGGATGCCGCCGGCGATCGCCATCTCGTCGACGCCGAGCGGGGCGCGATAGCCGGAGCCGGTGATCTCGACCGGGTGGGTGCCGATCGAGATCGAGATCGGCAGCGGCTCGCCGCGCTCGAGCGCGCGCTGGACGAACAGCCGCATATTGTTCGGCGTCACCAGGTCGATGCCGGTGAGCGCCTTTTCCTTGACGATGAAGCGGTAGATGCCGGAATTGAAGCCGAGCTCCGGATCGCGCGCGATTACCACGCCGGCGGTGATCATCGGCCCGCCGTCGTAGATCGACGACATCGGGATCGGCAGCTTGTAGAGATCGACGTCGTCGCCGACCAGCGTCACCTCGCGCGCCGGCGAGGTTTTGACGTATTTCGGCGGGATCGGCTTGGCGATCGCGGCAGATAGCTTGTCCTCGATATCGCGATAGGTCTCGGCGCCGAGCGCCATCATGGCGCGCTCGCGCGAGCGGATGATGCCGGAGACCACCGGCATGTCGTAGCCGATGACGTTGTGGAAATAGAGCGCGGTCTTGGCCTGGTCGACCAGCGTGGCGATATGGCGGATGTCGACCGGCTGGTGCAGATCGACCAGCTCGCCGGTCTGCCGCAAGCGGTCGAGGAATTGGCGGAAGTTTTCCTGCATAAAGCACTCCGCGCGGGTGGGTTGTTGCCGGGCGCGGGCTAAGCTACTGAGGCCTTTGCCCATTGTCATCATCCGCGGAGGCGGATGATCCAGTATTCACCGAACCCGCGGCGATTACTGGGTGCCCGCCTTCGCGGGCATGACAGCAAGAGGTGACAATGCGAGCCCTCGTTCTGCGAAAGCACGGCAGCCTCGACGATCTCGACGTCGTCGCTGACTACCCGACCCCCGAGGCCGGTGACGGCCACGTGGTCATCCGCGTGCGCGCGGCCTCGTTCAACTACCACGACGTGTTCACGGTGCGGGGCATGCCGGGCATAAAAGTGCCGCTGCCGGTGATCATCGGCCTCGATATGGCGGGTGAGATTGCCGAGGTGGGCACGGGCGTCAGCGGCTGGAAGGCCGGCGACCGCGTGCTGGTCAATCCGGTCAACAAGAAGAAAGGCCTGATGGGCGAGATGCTCGATGGCGGCATGGCAGAATATTGCGCCGTCGCGGCCGACCAGCTCGTCGCCATGCCGGCCGGCGTGAGTTTTGCGGAGGCGGCGTCGTTGCCGGTGGCCTATGGCACGGCGCATCGCATGCTGATCACCCACGGCACGGTCAAAGCCGGCGACAAGGTGCTGGTGCTCGGCGCCTCGGGCGGCGTCGGCACCGGCTGCGTGCTGTTGGCCAAGATGCTCGGCGCCGAGGTCATCGCCTGCGCGTCGAGCGCCGAGAAGCTCGAGCGGCTCAAGGCCATGGGCGCCGACGAGGTGATCGACTACACCAAGACCGACTGGTCGAAATGGGCGGTCGAAAAATACGGCAAGCCGCAGCGCCGCAGCTTCGACGGCGGCGTCGACGTGGTGATCAATTTCACCGGCGGCGACACCTGGGTGCCGTCGCTGCGCTGCCTCAAGCGCGGCGGCAAGCTGTTGGTCTGCGGCGCCACCGCGGGCTACGACCCGAAGGAAGATTTACGCTACGTCTGGAGTTTTGAGCTGCAAATCATCGGCTCCAACAGTTTCTATGACGACAATCTCGCCGCGCTGATGGAATTGATCGGCGCCGGCAAGATCAAGCCGGTGATCGACAAAGTGCTGCCGCTCGAACAAGCCCGCGAAGGTTTACGCCTGATCCAGGACCGTGAGGTCATCGGCAAAGTGGTGGTGACGCCGTGACGATTACCTCTCCCCGCTGCGCAGGGAGAGGTCGAGTGAGCGAAGCGAACGAGGGTGAGGGGGCCTCTCCGCGATTCTGAGCTTTGCGGTTTCTGGCGACGACGCTGGAGATGATAGCTAAAGTCTCGGCCCAGCCGAGAGGCCCCCTCACCCCAACCCTCTCCCCGCAAGCGGGGAGAGGGAGGAGCAAGCGGAATGCCTGACGACATCACCCTCGAACACGTCCAAGCGTTGATTACCCGCGCACCGTTTCATCAGTGGCTCGGACTCACCGTGCTCGCGGTCGGCGACGACAGCATCGAGATCAAGGCGACATGGCGCGAGGAATGGGTCGTCAACAAAGAGCGCGGCTACACCCATGGCGGAATTCTTGCGGCGCTGATCGATCTCGCCGCCGATTGGGCGATGGTGAAGCAGACCGGGCGCGGCGTGCCGACCATCGATCTGCGCGTCGATTATCACCGCGCCGCCATGCCGGGCGATCTTATCGCCCGCGGCAAGGTCATCCGCGGCGGCTCGCAGTTCGCCACCGCCGAGGCGCAGATTTTCGACAAGGACGGCAAGCTGATCGCCAGCGGCCGCGGCACTTATTTCACGGCGCCGCCGAAGCCGGCGTGAGCGCATGAGCGGGTTCGTCAATCTCGGCGATCTGATCCGGCGCGATCGCGACCTAAGCAAAATCGCGATCGTCGATCTCGGCGGCGAACAGAACCCGCGCGAGTTCACTTTCGCGCAACTCGACACGATGGCGAACGGCGTCGCCCGCGCGCTCGCCAAGCGAGGGTTAAAGCGCGGCGACAGGATTGCACTGCTCTCCGCCAATCGCGCCGAATATATCGCGGCCTATTACGGCATCATGCGTGCCGGCTTCGTCGCGGTGCCGGTGAATTTCAAATTCCCGCGCGACACTATTCATTTCATCATCCGCGACTCAGGCGCAAAACTCGTGTTCTGCGACGCGCCGCGCGCGGCGGACTGCCCCGCCGATATTCCGAGCGTCACATTCGGCGCGCCGTTCGACGCATTCCTCGATCCCGGCCCGTTCGACGCCGTGATACCGGCGCAAGACGAGCCGGCAATGTTTCTCTACACCTCCGGATCGACCGGCACGCCGAAGGGCGTCGTGCTCTCGCACCAAAGCCACATCTGGGTCGTCGAGACGCGGCTCGTGCCGGGGCTCGATCGCCATCGCTATCTGGTCGCCGCGCCGCTCTACCACATGAATGCGCTAGCGCTGGCAAAACTCGCCTGCGCGGCGCACGCCACCATCGTGCTGCTGCCGCAATTTTCCGCGCCTGCCTATATCGCGGCGATCGGACAGTATCGCTGCACCTGGCTCACCGCGGTGCCGCCGATGATCGCCATGATGCTGCGCGAAACCGCGGCATTGGCGGCGACCGACCTGTCCAGCGTGGAATTCGTGCGCATGGGCTCGGCGCCAGTCAGTGCGAGCCTGATGACGGCGTTGCGCGAGGCGCTGCCGCGCGCTTCGGTGACCAATGCCTACGGCACCACCGAGGCCGGACCGGTGGTGTTCGGGCCGCATCCGAAAGGTCTGCCGCAGCCCGAATTGTCAGTCGGTTACCCGCATCCTTTGGTTTCGCTGCGCCTCGTCGATGGCGATAACCGCGATGCCAACCAAGGCGTCCTGGAAATGAAATGCCCGGCCCTGATGCTCGGCTATCACAACCGCCCCGACGTCGCGCCGCCGCTGACGCCGGACGGTTTTTACATTACCGGCGACGTGTTCCGCCGCGACGCCGACGGCTTCCATTATTTCGTCGGCCGCGTAGACGATATGTTTGTTTCCGGCGGCGAGAATATTTATCCGGCCGACGTCGAGCGAATGCTGGAGCGCCATCCCGATATTGCGCAAGCGGCCGTGGTGCCCATCGACGACGACATCAAGGGCCAAAAACCGGTCGCCTTCGTCATCAAAAAACCCGGCCGTGCGCTCGACGGCGAGGCGGTCAAGCGTTTCGCGCTCGCCAATGCGCCGGCCTACCAGCATCCGCGCTTCGTCTGGTTCGTCGACGAATTGCCGCTCGCCTCGACCAACAAGCTCGACCGCGCGGCGTTGCATGCGATGGCGCAGCAAAAAATATCCAAGGAATGAAAGAGTGCGCGATCGGCTTTCTTCTCCCTCTCCCCAAGGGGGAGAGGGAGTTCGCGTGCGCAAGCCCGGTGCAACACACTTGCTCAAGCAGGTGCCGCATTCACCGTCTTCCCCGGCCACTTGCACAAATCAGCGATGATGCATTTCTCGCACAGCGGCCGGCGCGCGATGCAGGTATAGCGGCCGTGCAGGATCAGCCAGTGATGGGCGTGCAGCCGGTATTTCTCCGGCACGACTTCCATCAGCTTCATCTCGACGTCGAGCGGCGTTTTGCCGACCGCGAGCCCGGTGCGGTTGCCGACGCGGAAAATATGCGTGTCCACCGCGATGGTCGGCTCGCCGAAGGCGATATTGAGCACCACGTTGGCGGTCTTGCGGCCGACGCCCGGCAGCGCTTCCAGCGCCTCGCGGTCGTGCGGAACTTTGCCGCCATGCTTCTCGATGAGCTGCCGCGACAGCCCGATCACGTTCTTGGCCTTGGTGCGATAAAGCCCGATGGTCTTGATCAGATCGCGCACCTTGGCTTCGCCGAGCTTTGCCATCTCTTCCGGCGTATCGGCGAGCGCGAACAGAGCCGGCGTCGCCTTGTTGACGCCGGCGTCGGTCGCCTGCGCCGACAGCACGACGGCGACCAAAAGCGTAAATGGATTGATGTGCTGCAGTTCGCCGCGCGGCACCGGGTTGGCGGCTTCGAAACGGCGGAACGCTTCTTCGATCTCGGCTTCGGTCCATTGCGGCAGTTCGCCGTGGGCGGCCTTTACGTCGGCTTTGGCCTGCGCCTTGCGGTCCTTGAGCCGCGCCGCCTTACGCTGCCGGGCGGCCTTCAATCTTTGCTGAGACGTCTTTTGCTTGGGTGTTTTGCGCGCCATCTTGCCGGTATAATAACCACCATGGCCGACGACACCAGCGACCTGCCAGCCGAGCCCACGCTCTTTTCCGCGGTCATCACGCCGCATCGCTCGTTGAGCTCGACCGGTTTTCTGATCTTCATGCTGTGCATCGGCGGCATCAGTTTTGCGGCCGGCATGGTGTTCCTGATGCTCGGCGCCTGGCCGGTGTTCGGCTTTTTCGGCCTCGACGTGGCGCTGGTCTATTGGGCGTTCCGCGCCAATTATCGAAGCGCCCGCGCCTACGAAGAGGTGACGGTGACCGCCACGGAACTCACCGTGCGCAAGATCAGCCAGCGCGGCGAGGTGCGCGAATGGACGCTCAATCCGGTATGGGTGCGGCTCGACCGCATCGTGCACGAGGAATTCGGCATCGAGCGGTTGTTCCTGGTGTCCCACGGCCGCCGCCTGTCGATCGCCGGATTCTTGGGGCCCGACGAGAAGAAAAGTTTCGCCACCGCGCTGTCGGCAGCGCTGGGTGAGGCGAGACGCGGGCCGACGCGGACGACTATTTAGACCTCCCCCTGAAAGGGGGAGGAAAAGAGCGCAGAAACCGGGTGGTTTGAGCGATGATCACGGCCTAAATCGGGAGCAATCAATGGAGGCTCCCATGTTGTCACCCGATCGCATCCAAAACCCGATGCCGCTGGCGGCCGCGGCCGCCGATTATGACGTGGTGCGTCGCGCTATCGGCCATATCCGCGGCCACTGGCGCGAGCAGCCCGAGATCGAAGCCATCGCCGAAGCCGCCGGCGTCACGCCGACGGAACTGCATCATCTGTTCCGGCGCTGGGCCGGACTGACGCCGAAGGCGTTCCTGCAGGCACTCACGCTTGACGGCGCGCGGCAATTGCTGCGCGATTCCGCGAGCGTGCTCGACGCCACTTATGAGGTCGGTTTATCCGGCCCCGGCCGGCTGCACGATTTGTTCGTCACCCACGAGGCGATGTCGCCCGGCGAATGGAAATCGGGCGGCGAAGGCTTGACGGTTTTTTTCGGCTTTCACCCCTCGCCGTTCGGCAGCGCCTTGGTGATGGCGACCGAGCGCGGATTGGCCGGCCTGGCTTTCGCCGATCCCGGCGAGGAGCCCGCCGCGCTCGCCGACATGAAGGCCCGCTGGCCGCGGGCCACCTACGTCGAGAACAGCGCCCGCACCACAGCCATCGCCAGGCGCATTTTCGATTCCTCGCAATGGCAGCAGGACAAGCCGCTGCGCGTGGTGCTGATCGGCACCGATTGGGAAGTGCGGGTGTGGGAAACGCTGCTGCAAATCCCCATGGGCCGTCTCACCACCTATTCGGATATTGCCAGCAGGATCCACAAGCCTGCCGCCGCGCGCGCGGTCGGCGCCGCCGTCGGCAAGAACCCGGTGTCGTTCGTGGTGCCGTGCCACCGCGTCGTCGGCAAGTCCGGCGATCTCACCGGCTATCACTGGGGCATTACCCGCAAGCGCGCCATGCTCGGCTGGGAGGCGGGGCAGGTTGGGGCGGCGGCGTAACAGTCAGTACTGATTGACGCTTCCGCTGCAATTCGCGATACCCGGCCATCGATAGAGCCAAGGGTCAGTGAAATGCAGCGGCGGCGGCCGGTGATGCTGGTCATTCTCGACGGCTGGGGTTGGCGCGACGATCCCGCCGACAATGCCATCCGCCAGGCCAAGACGCCGACCTTCGACCGGCTGTGGCAGGACGGACCGCACGGCCTTTTGCGCACCTCGGGCAACGACGTCGGCCTACCCGGCGGCCAGATGGGCAATTCCGAGGTCGGCCATCTCAATATCGGCGCTGGCAGAGTGGTCATGCAGGATCTGCCGCGCATCGGCCGTGCGATCGAAAATGGCGACATCAAGCACGCGCCGGCGCTGGTCGATCTGATCGCAAAGCTCAAAAACAGCGGCGGCACCTGTCATCTCATCGGCCTGGTTTCGCCGGGCGGCGTGCACTCGCATCAGGATCACGCCGCGGCGCTGGCCAAAATTCTCGCCGACGCCGGCGTGCCGACGCTCGTTCACGCGTTCACCGACGGCCGCGATACGCCACCGCAATCGGCCCTCAAAGACGTGACGCGTCTCACCACGGCACTGCCGCCATCGATGAGAATCGCGGCGCTCCCGCCATCGGTGAAAATCGCGACTGTGTGCGGCCGTTATTTCGCCATGGACCGCGACAGGCGCTGGGACCGCGTCGCCAAAGCCTACAACGCCATCGTGGACGCGGAGGGCCCGCGATATCCCGACGCTATTGGTGTTATTGCCGATTCCTATGCCGACGAGAAATTCGACGAATTCATCATTCCGGCAGTGGTCGGCGACTATCGCGGCATGAAGGACGGCGACGGCGTGCTGTGCTTCAATTTCCGCGCCGATCGGGTGCGGGAAATTTTGGGCGCCATGCTCGATCCAGAATTCTCCGGTTTTCCGCGTAAGCGTTTCGTTCGTTTCGCCGCCGCCGTCGGCATGACGCAGTACTCGGAAGAGCTCGACAAGCTCATGCAGACGATTTTTCCGCCGCAACCGCTCGCCCACATCCTCGGCGAAGTCGTCGCCGATGCCGGCCGCACCCAATTGCGCATGGCGGAGACCGAAAAATACGCGCACGTGACGTATTTCCTCAACGGCGGACGCGAGGAGCCCTATCGCGGCGAGGACCGCATCATGGTGCCCTCGCCAAAAGTCGCGACCTACGATTTGCAGCCGGAAATGTCGGCGCCGGAATTGACCGACAAGGCGGTCGCCGCGATCGCTTCCGGCAAATACGATTTGATCGTTCTCAACTACGCCAACCCCGACATGGTCGGCCACACCGGCAGCTTGCCGGCGGCGATCAAGGCGGTGGAGACGGTCGACGCGGGCCTCGGCCGCATCGCCGACGCGATCGAAAAATCCGGCGGCGCGCTCCTCGTCACCGCCGACCATGGCAATTGCGAGATGATGCGTGACCCGCAAACCGGCGGCCCGCACACGTCGCATACGACAAACCCCGTGCCGCTCTTGCTGCTCGGCGCCCCCAACCGCGCCCTGGTTGGCGAAGGCCGCCTCGCCGACATCGCGCCGACCTTGCTCGAGCTGATGGAATTGCCGAAGCCGAAGGACATGACCGGCACGTCGCTGTTGCGAAGTGATTAGCGTGCGGACTCTTTAGCGGCCCGCCCGGAGGCAACGGAATAAATGATAAGATATTGCTTATATTTCTTGTCACATTAAATAAGTCATATGTTATTGACACATTAGCATATTATAGGCTATGCCTTATCACATGAATGATGCGATCCGCCATCTGGACGAGCGGTTCAAGGCTTTACGCCCTTTGGCTCAGAATCAGCGCCCCTCCAAGGGCTGGATAAGAGCGATTCGCAATGCACTTGGCATGACTTCAATTCAGCTTGCGCAAAGACTGGATGTTTCCCAGCCAAGGATTATTGAGCTTGAGAAATCCGAAGCCAGCGGAACCGTTACACTCAATACTTTACAACGCGCGGCAGAAGCGCTCGGTTGCCGTGTCGTCTATGCGCTCATCCCAGAAAAGCCCCTTGAGAAAACCGTGCTTGAGCGCGTCAATAAACTCGCGGACCGGCAACTTGCGGCCGTGCGACAAACAATGCGTCTCGAGGATCAGTCTGTCAGGAGCAAGAAGGCGAACGCCGATGTACGTCGGCAATTTGTCGAAGTGCTTTTAAAACATCCCGCACGTCTCTGGGATGAGAAATGATTGGCCTATTCGATGCAATTAAGAATGCAACCCCGCTCTCCCCTGAAGCGCGCAACGGTCTAATTCCAACGCACGTCACGTTGCGTTCAGAACTAAACGAGCTTGAACAAAAGAACATTGGGCAGGCGGACAGTTGGGCCTTCCTTCGCAAGCGAAATGTACTTGATGAAGCCTTTCTTAAAGGCCTCCATAAGAGGATGTTTAAAAGCGTATGGCGTTGGGCCGGAGAATATCGCAAGACCGAAACGAATCTCGGGGTATTGCCGCATCTCATCCAGCTTGGTGTTTATCAAATTGTCGGTGACATGCGCGTCGCATTTCAACACAAGGGCTTTGCGCCCGACGAGTTAGCACTTCGGCTCTCGCATCGATTAGTCTCCGTGCATCCATTTCCCAATGGAAATGGACGCTGGTCACGACTGGTTGGCGATTTGATGATCGTCAAGCAGAACGGCAAGCGCTTCGCATGGGGTAGCACTGATCTTCAGGCGGATGGCAAGGACAGAGACAAGTACATACAAGCCCTCAAGGCAGCGGACAATCATGACTACAAGCCGTTAATGGAGTTCGCACGTTCTTGACATTCCAAATTGCGCACCAAGTGAACGTAAGTGTGCTGCCAAACTCCCAACCTGCCGCTCCGCATGCCACCTCACTTATGCAGCTACGTTCTGCCGCAGCCAGACAACCCCAAGTCGATTTGCGCCCACTGCAAAACTGGCTAAAAAAACCAACCAAAGAACCGAGACTGACAGGGAGGACGATATGAGCTTTTCGCCCAAACAACGGCCGGCATGTGCCGCCGCCGCTACCGCCACGCTTGCTCTGGCGCTGACGGTTGGGCCGGCGCAGGCGCAGGACAAGACCTTCACGATGAAGATCACGACGCCGACGCTCAATGCGGCGCTCGATATTTATGCCAAAGCCTACGGCGCCGCGGTCGAGAAGGATTCCGGCGGCCGCATCAAGGTCGAGATTTATCCGGCGAGCCAACTCGGCGCGATCCCGCGGCAGATCGAAGGCACGCAGTTCGGCGCGATCCAGTGCGCCATCATCCCGCCGGAGTTCTTCGTCGGCGTCGACGAGCGTTTCGAGGTGCTGGCGGCGCCGGGCCTGGTGACCTCTGCGGCTCAGGGCCATCGCGTTGCCGCCGATCCGGCGGTGCAAAAGTTCTACCTCGGGCTCGGCGCCGAGAAAGGGCTGCACGGCGTCGCCGTCGCCTATGCCGAACCTTCGGAGGTGGTCGCCAAGAACGCGATCCGCCATCTGGCCGATTTCAAGGGCAAGAAAATCCGGATTTTTGCCTCCGAGTTCCAGTCGGCGTCGTTCAAGCGGCTCGGTTCGACGCCGGTCGCCATGTCGCCCGGCGACGTGATGACGGCGCTCCAGCAAGGCTCGCTCGACGCCTCGGTCGCCGGCGTCGAACTGCTCAGCGGCCTGCACTTCTATGACGCCGCCAAATACATCACCCTGACCAACCACGCCGCGATCTTCTATCTGGTCGAGCTCAGCAAGAAATGGTTCGATGCGCTACCGCCCGATCTGCAGCAGATCGTCGAGAAGGACGCCGCCGGCACCGTCGCGAGCTTCCAGCAGCGCGCCAACGATATCGACAGCGCGGCCGCCAAGGTCTGGACCGACAACGGCGGCGAATTGATCAGCTTGCCGGCCGACGAGCAGGCCGACTTGCTGAAGATGCTGTCCAGCGTCGGCGCCGATGTTTCGAAGGAGAAGCCGGCGCTGGCAGAGGCCTACAAGATGGTGAGCGACGCCGCGCAACGCAATCAGTAGGCGCGTGGACGTGGCTCTGCTGTGATGTGGCTTAGGCAAATAAGCTGCGTTGCAGCCACCTTTCCTTAAATCGCACGGGCTGATCGCAGCGCAGAGAGAATTTGAAGTCAAGGACGGCCCGAAGGGCCGCCGCCTACGGCGGTTGCCGAAGGCAATCCTTGACTTCAAATTCTCTCTGCGCTCCCAGTTGATCGTGCGATTTAAGGAGGAATCCGCCCCTCGGGCCGTCTATATTTAGCAATGAAACCAGCGCTTACTGGATGCCCGCTTTCGCGGGCATGACCAAGCTCAACAGTCTTTGACGTTGACTTGGTCGGCGTACGTTTTCTTATTGCCGGTTTTCTTCTTGATCGTCCGTCTGCCGCCGTTTTTCCGCTTCGGCGAGCAGGCGCTGCAGTATGGCGCGCTTGTTCTCGTCGGTCTCTTTGGCAAGCAGCTCGTAAAAATACTCCACGTCGCGTTGTGCGGTGATCTTATCGACCATAGCCTGCCCTCGGTGAGGCGTCGCCTCGGCTGTTCCAGCGAATTTAACGCGAAAAAGGCGATTTAGCGAGTAGCTTGCAGACGGTCGCGCGCGGCGACTATCGCGAACCGCCGCCCTTCATCAGCTTGCGCGCCAAAAGTCCGGCGGCGACGAAACATAACGTGCCGGCCGCGGCGAGGATGAACGGCGGCGTCAGGTCCGCGTTTTCGTCGGGGCCGGAAATTTCATGGGCGCCGATCAGGCCGGCAAAACCCAAGGCGATGAGCACGTAGATGGTGATGAGGCGCTGCTTGTTGGTGACGACCGGCGGCGGCATGGCGGGTTCTCACTTGTCGCCAAGCCCTAACACGTCGGCCATGGAATAAAGCCCGGGCTTCTTGCCGCGCGCCCATAACGCCGCGTGCAGCGCGCCGCGGGCGAAGATCAGGCGATCCTCGGCGCGGTGCGTCAGCTCGACGCGCTCGGCAGGCCCGGCGAAGATTACGCTGTGCTCGCCGACCACGGTGCCGCCGCGCAGCGACGCGAAACCGATATCGCCCGGCTTGCGCGCGCCGGTCATGCCGTCGCGGCCACGCGCCGAGTGCCTTGCCAGATCGATGCCGCGGCCTTCGGCCGCCGCGCGGCCGAGCAGCAGCGCGGTGCCGGACGGCGCGTCGATCTTCTTGTTGTGGTGCATCTCGAAAATTTCGATGTCGTAGTCGTCGTTGAGCGTCGCCGCCACGCGCTTGACCAGAGCGGCGAGCAGATTGACGCCGAGACTCATATTGCCGGATTTTACGATGGTCGCGCGCTTGCCCGCTTGCGCAATCGCCGCTTCCTCTTCGGCGGAATGGCCGGTGGTGCCGATGATGTGGACAAGGCCTGCCGCCGCGGTCAGCTCCGCGAAGGCCGGCGTCGCGGCCGGGATGGTGAACTCGATCAAGCCGTCGGCGGCTTTGAGCAGCGGCGCGACATCGCTCGTCACCTTGATGCCGTTGGCACCCAGGCCGGCAAGCTCGCCGGCATCGCGGCCGATCACGGCGGAGCCCGGCGCATCGACGGCGCCGGCCAGCGCCAAGCCTTTGGTCGCCGCGATGGCATGGATCAGCGTGCGCCCCATGCGCCCGCCGGCTCCCGCAATCACCACCCGCATGTCGGACATGGCTTTGTCTCAGGCTGTCTCCATTGGTCGCGGGTATAGCGGCACGCCGCCGAGCCAGCAACCGGCGGCCAAGACGGGGACTTCCGGGCTTTCAGGAACCGCTATCATGCGTTTGGCGTTTTACACATCCGACCGGCAAATCCGGTTTCCTGAGACAGGAGTGAAGGAGATGCGCAATCGAGCTTGGCTTGCCGCCGTCGCAATCCTGGTACTGGCGGGGAGTGCCGCCCGGGCCGACGACAAATCCGCGTGCCTCGCCGGCATCAAATCGATCAAGGCCGCGATCGCCCGGCATCCGGCCAAGCCGGTGTTGGATCAACTGCAGCAGGCGCTCGACAGCGCCCAGCAGGAGGAGATCGAGAGCGATTGGGACGAATGCGTCGCCGCGATCCGCAAGGTCAAGCTGCCGAAGAAATGATCGGGACGCGCATCGATTGTTCTTCGATTCTCGAACCCCCTCACCCCAACCCTCTCCCCTCCGGGGAGAGGGAGTTCGCCGAGATCACGGCGGCGATAATGATACCACTCAGAACTTCGGGCCGTCGTAGCCTTCGACGATGACCAGGTCGAACACGGCCTTGCCGTCGCGCAGCTTTTTTGCCGCCTGATAGCCGGGCGAGCGATAGCAGGCGAGCGCCGCTTGGTAGCTCGGGAATTCCAGCACCACGGTGCGGCTGCGTGATTGGCCCTCTGGCGTTTCCTGCTTGCCGCCGCGGACCAGATAGCGTCCACCGAACATGCCAAAAGGCGCCTGATCCGCCACCATGTAGGGCTTGTAGCCTTCCGCATCGGTCACATCGATGTGGCCGATCCAGTAGCCTTTGTTGGCCGCGGCCGCGGGCGGCGCGCCCGAAGCCGGCGGCTGCGCACCGTCGTAGCCTTCGACGATGAGGAAATCGCACTGCGAATGCGGCAAGCGCAGCGGTCGCGCGCGCTGATATTCGTCCGAGCGGTAGCAAGCAAGCGCCGTGGCGTAATCTGGAAATTCGCGCAATACGTTGCGTGAGCGGGCGCGGCCTTCGATCACTTCCGATTTGCCGCCGCGGACAAGCGCATTGCCGCGATACTTTTCATGCGCCGGCGGTGTCGCCGCCATATAGGCCTTGTAGCCCTCCGGGTTGCTGACATCGATCTGCGGAATCCAATAGCCCTTGGGCATGGCATGCTTTCCGGAAAAAGCCGTCGAGCCAATTACGGCTGCGGACCGTCGTAGCCTTCGATGATGATGATATCGAGCACCGAATGCGGCTGCCGCACCTTGATGTTCGCCTGGTATTCGGGCGAGTTGTAGCAGGCCAGCGCAGTGGCATAATCGGGAAACTCGATGACGACGTTGCGCGAGCGGCTGGAGCCTTCCGGATTTTCGAATTTACCGGCGCGCACCACGAAGCGGCCACCGAACTTTTTGAAGATCGCGGGATTGGCCGCCGCATAGGGCTTGTAGCCTTCCTCGTTGTGCACCTCGACGCGCCCGATCCAGTAGCCTTTCGCCATGTGCCGTCTCCCTTTTCAGTTTTTGGCCTGTGAAATTTCCGCGACGATCGCCTGCGCGGCGGCCTTGGGATCGGGCGCGGCCAGAATCGGCCGGCCGACCACGAGATAATCGGCGCCGGCGGCGATCGCCTTGGCCGGCGTCATGATGCGTTTCTGGTCGCCGGCATCGGCGCCGGCCGGCCGGATGCCTGGCGTCACCAGCGCCAATTTCGCGCCGACGATGGTGCGAATTTTTGCCGCCTCCTCGGCCGAGCAGACGACGCCGTCGACGCCGATGTCGCGCGCCTGCGCGGCGCGCTCGGCGACCAGCTCCGGCACGGTGAAATCGTAGCCGGCGGCGGCGAGATCGGCGTCGTCATAGGATGTCAGCACGGTGACGGCGAGAATGCGCAAATTGCCCTCACGCGCCTCGACCGCGGCCTTCATGGTCTGCGGATAGGCGTGCACGGTGAGGAAGCGCGCGCCGGTCTTGGCCACGCTCTTGACGCCTTGCTCGACCGTGTTGCCGATGTCGTGCAGTTTCAGATCGAGAAAGACCCGCTTGCCGGCCCCGATCAGCGCCGGCACATAGCCGAGGCCGCCGGCATAGGCGAGCTGATAACCGATCTTGTAGAACGACACCGCGTCGCCGAGTTTTGCCACCATGGCCTGCGCCGCCTCGACCGACGACAGATCGAGCGCAACGATCAAGCGGTCGCGCGGTTCAAGCTGCATCGATCGATCCCCTTGCGCGGTCACGCCAGCACGCCCGCCAGCTCGACCAGCCGGCGCGCCACCGTCTTGAGAGCGGCGGCCAAAACGTCATCCTTCAGATTGTCCATGTCGTCAAACGCCTGATCGGCGCGCGGCACGGAGATCTGTTCCGGAATCACCAGGGCGCCGCAGCCGAGCTCGAGAATTTGCCGCAGCGCCATGAGCGAACGCATGCCGCCGCCGGAGCCGCTCGATGCCGCGCCGATCGCGAACACGCGGCCTTTGAAGGCGGTGTAGTTCGCCTCGCCGCGGTCGCGGCCGCGCGAAATCCAGTCGATGGTGTTCTTCACGAGCGGCGTCACCGAGGCGCTGTATTCCGGGCTGGCGATGAAAACGCCCTGGTGCGCCATCACCATGCGCTTGAGCTGCACCGCCGTGGCAGGCAATCCGGAACCAGCGGCGAGATCGGCGTCGAACAGCGGCAACGGATAGTCCGCCAGCGAGATGCGCGTCACCTCGGCCTCGGCCAGCGCCAATTCCTTAGTGGCGAGCGCGGCAAGCCTCGCATTGTGCGAGCCGGTGCGCAGAGAGCCGGGGATAACCAGGATTTTGGGCATGACAGGGATCAGGTATCAGAAATCAGGGATCAGATATGTTTCGCCGCAGGTCAAGAACGGACTTCTGATCCCTGATTCCTGATACCTGATCCCTTCAGGCTTTCCGGTACACCCACACCCGCGCCGGCGGCAGGTTCATCCAAATCCGTTTGGAGGCTTCCGCGGTGAAGCCGCCGAGCCGTTTCGGCAGCGGCGAGGCGACCGAGTAGGTGAATTGCACGAATGGCGCGCCCGGCACCATCAGGTCGAAGGCGTCGCGGATCAATCGCCAGCGTTCCCTGATCGGCTTGGTGACCAGCGGCAGGCCGGAGACGACGGCTGAGGCCGGTTGGACGAGCAGCGTTTCGAGCAGCCGGCGCATGCTATAGGCGTCGCCCTGCACCAGCGTGGCCTCGGGATAGCGCTTCTGCAAAATCCGGCAGAACGCCGGATTGAATTCGACCAGCACCAGGCGCGCCGGATCGACGCCGGCCTCGACCAAGGCTTCCGTCACCGGCCCGGTCCCCGGCCCGAGCTCGACCACTGGCCCGGTGCTGTTCGGATCGACATAGCCGGCCATGACGCGGGCGAGAATTTTTCCCGATGGCGTCACCGCGCCGATCGACAACGGCCGTTCGATCCAGGAGCGGATGAAACGCACCTCGTCGTCGAGCCGAATGCCCCGCTTGGCCTCGAATTGCCGGATTTGCGCTTCGATCTTCTTGCCGATGCCATCGCGCTTTTGCTCGAACAGCCGGATCTGGCGTTCGATCTTGCGCTCGATGATGTTCTTCCTGAGCTCGAGGAGACGCATCTGCCGCCCGATCTGCTGCTCGAATTTCTGGAGGGCGGGCAAAGCCATGACATCCCAAGGCACAAAAGCATCCCACACGACAAAATCCTGACGTTTTTAAAACATCCGGGCGACAAAGACCAGTCGCCCCGGCACTAACGCCCGACCGGGTAAAAGGCTCATTCGGAATTTGCCCGCGAGCCGAGCTCGTTGATGAAGTCCTTGACCTTGCCGAGGAATCCCGTGGATTCCGGCTGTGTCGAGGACGACGATAATTTGTCGAATTCGGCCAAAAGCTCGCGCTGCTTCTTGGTCAGGTTCTGCGGGGTCTCGACCATGACCTGCACATACATGTCGCCGCTTTGCCGGGCGCGCAGCACCGGCATTCCCTTGCCGGAAAGCCGGAAGCGCCGGCCGGATTGCGTGCCCTCTGGCACCTTCACCCGGGTCTTGCCGCCGTCGATGGTCGGCACCTCGAACTCGCCGCCCATCGCCGCCGTCACCATGGAGACCGGCACCCGGCAATGCAGGTCGGCGCCTTCGCGCTGGAAGAACGGGTGCGAGCCGATCGACAGGAAAATATAGAGATCGCCCGGCGGGCCGCCGCGCACGCCGGCTTCGCCTTCGCTGGCCAACCGGATGCGGGTGCCGTCTTCGACGCCGGCCGGGATGTTGACCGACAAAGTGCGCTCGCGCGTGACCCGGCCGGAGCCTGAGCACGACCCGCAAGGGCTGTCGATCGATTGGCCGCGACCCTGGCAGTTCGGGCAGGTGCGCTCCAGCGTGAAGAAGCCCTGGGCATGACGGACTTTGCCCTGTCCGCCACACATCTGGCAGGTTTTTGGCTTGGTGCCGGCCTTGGCGCCGGAGCCGGAGCAGGCCTCGCAGGTCACCGAGGTCGGGATGCGGATTTGCGCCGCCTTGCCCGCATAGGCGTCGTTCAGCGAGATTTCCATGTTGTAGCGCAGGTCGGCGCCGCGCTCGCGGCCGGAGCCGCGGCCGCGCCGGCCGCCCATGCCGAACAGGTCGTCGAAAATGTCGGAGAACGTGGTGGCGAATTCGGTGCCGAAACCGGCCGCCGCGCCGCCGCCCATGCCGTGCTCGAAGGCGGCGTGGCCGAAACGGTCATAGGCCGCGCGTTTGTCGGGGTCTTTCAGGACCTCGTAGGCTTCGTTGATTTCCTTGAAACGATGCTCGGCGCTCTGGTCGCCGGGATGGCGATCCGGATGACACTGCATCGCCTGCTTGCGGAAGGCGGCCTTGATGTCACCGTCGCTTGCGGTGCGCTCGACGGAGAGCGATTCGTAATAGCAGCGCTTGGCCATCATTGCGTCCCTGATGATGTCCAATCATTCCTAAACAAATAATCAGTTAAAAAAAATACGCACCCCCGTCTTGCGGGCGGGGGTGCGGATTTGCAGGCTCGTCGCAGCATCGAACGACCGACCGATCAAGCCGATTTCTTGTTCTTCTTGTCGTCGTCGACTTCGGTGAACTCGGCGTCGACGACATCGTCCTTCTTGGCTTCGGCACCACCGTCGCCTTCGCCGCCGCCGCCGCCGCCGCCGCCGCCGGGCTGCTGCTCGGCTTGCTTATACATCGCCTCGCCGAGCTTCATCGACGCTTGCGCCAACGTGTTGGTCTTGGCGGCGATGGCTTCCGCATCGCTGCCCTTCAAGGCTTCCTTGAGGTCAGCCAAGGCGGTCTCGATGGCGCGCCGCTCGGCCTCGCCGACCTTAGCGCCATGCTCGGCCAGCGTCTTCTCGGTGGTGTGGACCAGAGCCTCGGCGTGGTTCTTCGCCTCGACCTCGGCCTTGCGTTTCTTGTCGTCCTCGGCGTGAGCCTCGGCGTCCTTGACCATCTTGTCGATGTCCGCCTCGCTCAGGCCGCCCGAGGCCTGGATGCGGATCTGCTGCTCCTTGCCGGTGCCCTTGTCCTTGGCCGAGACGTTGACGATGCCGTTGGCGTCGATGTCGAACGTGACCTCGATCTGCGGCACGCCGCGCGGCGCCGGCGGAATGCCGATAAGATCGAACTGGCCGAGAATCTTGTTGTCGGCCGCCATCTCGCGCTCGCCCTGGAACACGCGGATCGTCACCGCGGTCTGGCCGTCCTCGGCCGTGGAGAACACTTGGCTCTTCTTGGTCGGGATCGTGGTGTTGCGGTCGATCAGCCGGGTGAACACGCCGCCCAGCGTCTCGATGCCGAGCGACAGCGGCGTCACGTCGAGCAACAGCACGTCCTTGACGTCGCCTTGCAGCACGCCGGCCTGAATGGCCGCGCCCACCGCGACGACTTCGTCGGGATTGACGCCCTTGTGCGGCTCCTTGCCGAACAATTGCTTCACCACCTCTTGCACCTTCGGCATGCGGGTCATGCCGCCGACCAGAACGACTTCGTTGATCTCAGCGGCGCTAAGACCCGCGTCCTTGATGGCCTGCCGGCAAGGCTCGATGGTCTTCTGCACCAGATCGTCGACCAGCGCCTCGAACTTGGCGCGGGTGAGCTTCATGGTCAGATGTTTCGGCCCCGAGGCGTCCGCCGTGATGAACGGCAGATTGATTTCGGTCTGCGTCGTCGACGACAACTCGATCTTGGCTTTTTCCGCGGATTCTTTCAGCCGCTGCAAAGCGAGCTTGTCGCGGCGCAGGTCAATGCCCTGTTCCTTCTGGAATTCGTCGGCCAGATAGTTGACCAGCCGCATGTCGAAATCTTCGCCGCCCAGGAAGGTATCGCCGTTGGTCGACTTCACCTCGAACACGCCGTCGCCGATTTCGAGAATGGAAATATCGAAGGTGCCGCCGCCGAGGTCATAGACCGCGATGGTGCCGGCCTTGTTCTTGTCGAGGCCGTAGGCCAGCGCCGCCGCTGTCGGCTCGTTGATGATGCGCAACACTTCGAGGCCGGCGATCTTGCCGGCGTCCTTTGTGGCCTGGCGTTGCGCGTCGTTGAAATAGGCCGGGACGGTGATGACCGCCTGCTCGACCTTGGCGCCCAGATAGGCTTCCGCGGTCTCCTTCATCTTCTGCAAAATGAAGGCGGAAATCTGCGACGGCGAATAGCTCTTGCCCTCGATCTCGACCCAGGCGTCGCCGTTACTGGCGCGCGCGATCTTGTAGGGAACGAGCTTCTTGTCCTTCTCCACCATCGGATCGTCGTAGCGACGGCCGATTAGGCGTTTGACGGCGAAAATGGTGCGTTCGGGATTGGTGACTGCTTGCCGTTTGGCCGGCTGGCCGACGAGCCGTTCGCCCTCGTCGGTGAAAGCTACGATGGATGGCGTGGTGCGCATCCCTTCCGCGTTCTCGATGACCTTCGGCGTCTTGCCTTCCATGACGGCGACGCAGGAATTCGTGGTCCCGAGATCGATACCGATGACCTTGCCCATGGTCCTAAATCCTCTCTCTAGCGGCAGGTCGGGCAGGCCCGAAAGGCGCCCTTGGTCCGACCCCCTTATTCAACTCTAAATCGTCCCGGGCACAGTCCAAGACTGAAGACCGCTGCACCGAGCCGATTTCCCTTGGCTCATATAGGAGGGCGGTATCGGGCCGCAAGACAGCGCAAGCGATTGAGTTACTGCACGATCGGCCCAAGAACGACCAAAGCATCGACCAGGTCGCGGCAACGGTCGCGGCCTCGGATTGAGGGTCTTTTAACGGTGTCGCGCCGCGCCGCGAATTCGCACCGTGACGCTAGCCCGGCATTAAGGAAAGCCTGCCACGGATGATGCGGGCAAGGGGACAACGGGCCGAAGGCCTGCCGGAAACGGCGCCAAAACGGCCACCCGCAAGCGGGAAGGCGTCATGCGTAGTGGCAATGTCGAGTTCGGCGCGGCGGTGGGCGAAATGCCCGGCCACGCGGGCTCCGACCATGACCCCGTTCGCCGGTTTTTTGCGGTTTTGCCGCGGCCGTTGCGCTTTCTCGGCGTCGGCGGGCTCGGCCTGATCACCGATCTCGCGATCTTCACTCTCATCATCGCGCAAGCCCCCCACCCGCTGCTGGCGCGGCTCGTCTCGCTCGCCGCTGCGACGCTGGTGACTTGGCGGCTCAACCGCGCGCTGACCTTCGACCGCAGCGGCCGCCGCACCGCCGATGAAGCCATGCGCTATGCCGCGGTCGCCGCCTCGGCCCAGGCGGTGAGCTACGCGGTTTTTGCCGCCCTCGTCGTCACCGCGCTGAACGCGCTGCCGCAGCTCGCCGTGATCGCCGGCGCCGCCTGTGGCGCGCTCGTCTCCTATAGCGGCCAGGCGCTGTTCGCCTTCCGGCCGCGCACCCCGCCGCCCCGCCAGCCGAACCCTTTCTGAAGGCAGTCAGTCATGAGCGTCGATGCCGAAGTGTTCGTGATCGGTGCCGGGCCCGCCGGCCTCACGGCCGCCTATTGCCTGACCAAGGAGGCGCGCTCCGTCATCATCATCGAGCGCGACCCGATCTATGTGGGCGGCATCAGCCGCACCGTCGCATACAAGGATTTCCTGTTCGACATCGGCGGCCACCGCTTCTTCTCCAAGTCCAAGGAGATCGTGGCGCTGTGGCAGGAGATCCTGCCCGACGATTTCATCGCCCGGCCGCGGCTGTCGCGCATCTATTACAACGGCAAGTTCTTCTCCTATCCGCTGAAAGCCTTCGAGGCGCTGCTCAAGCTCGGCGTCTTCACCTCGACCGCCTGCATGGCGTCCTACGCCTATGCCAAGATGTTTCCCGTGGCGCCGGCGCGCACCTTCCACGAATGGGTGCGCAACCAGTTCGGCGAGCGGCTGTTCCAGATTTTCTTCAAGACCTACACCGAGAAAGTGTGGGGCATGTCGTGCGACGAGATTTCCGCCGATTGGGCGGCGCAGCGCATCAAGGGCCTCGATCTGTTGACCGCCGTCGTCAACGGGCTCAAGCGCTCGCTGCATATCGGCCGCAAGCCCAAAGCTAACGGCGACACCGTCAAGAGCCTGATCGAAAGCTTCCAGTACCCGCGCAAGGGCCCGGGCATGATGTGGGACGCGGCGGCGCGCAAGATCAGGGCCAACGGCGGCCGCCTGCTGATGGGACGCGAGCTCGTCTCGCTCGCATTCGACGATGCCGCCAATCTCTGGCGCATCGAGGTCGAAACTACCAAAGGCGAGCGCGAGAGTTTTACCGCGCGCCACGTCGTCAGCTCGGCGCCGGTGCGCGAACTCGTGCCGCGCATCAAGCCGGTGCCGATTTCGCTGCTGCATGCCCGCGCGCTGCGCTATCGCGACTTCCTCACCGTGGCGCTGATGGTGCGCAAGCCAGAGCTATTCGACGACAACTGGATTTACATCCACGACCCGAGCGTAAAAGTCGGCCGGGTGCAGAACTATCGTTCCTGGTCGCCCGAGATGGTGCCCGCCGGCATGAGCTGTCTCGGCCTGGAATATTTCTGCTTCGAAGGCGACAATCTGTGGGCTGCGTCCGACCGCGATCTGATCGCGCTCGCCAAAAAAGAAGTGGCGCAGATCGGCCTCATCGCCGCCGACGACGTGGTCGACGCCTGCGTGGTGCGCCAGCCCAAGGCCTATCCGGTCTACGACGAAGACTATCGCGACAACGTCGCCGCCATTCGCCTCGACCTCGAAGGCAGCTATCCGACCTTGCACATGGTCGGCCGCAACGGCATGCACAAATACAACAACCAGGACCACGCGATGATGACGGCGATGCTCACCGCGCGCAACATCCTCGCCGGGCAACGGCTCTACGACGTGTGGAACGTTAACGAAGACGCCCAATATCACGAGGCGGGAGAATCCGGCGTGCAGAGCGCGCTCGACAGCGTGCGGCTGGTGCCGGAGAAAGTCGCCGACACGCGCGCGGCCTAGGACGTAGGGGCAGCAGCAGGATCGGGAGCCGGAACAGGAGCGTCAGCAGCCGGAGCCGTTGCAGGAGCAAGAAGAGCGACTGGTATTGCGGGTTCTCTAGCCGCGCCTAGCCCGAACACAAATTCGGACGCACGTCGTGCCAAGATGGTCGGCAAACCCATCTCGCCGATGCCGCATAGGCATCCGATGAGTACAGCCGTCGTGCCGGAATCGAGGAACGCCGAATTGAAGCCGCCAATAGTAACCACGACCGCCTTTGTCGCGAGCAGCAATCCGACCACTACGGTGAGCCCGGCGACAAACACTAGACGAATGCTAGGATCGAGCGAATCCTCTTCGAGCTTCGCCAAATCCCAAAAGCTCAACTGTGGGCGCCGGATCGAGAACGAAAGCCAAGTCCCAAGAAAACTACCGACCAGCATACTGACGAATTCGCGAAACCGATGCAGTTCGGGCAGACCGGACCAATACCAATAGCGGCAATACAAATAGAAGCCGATTGCTGGCACGCTAAAGCCAAGGGCCCACAGGCCCAAGCGCCGGATATAGCGGTTCTTCACGTCAGCGGTCTCGCGCGTGGCGATCTCTTCTTGAAAAGCTCGAAGAGCTAACCGCCCCAGTTCCACTTGATCCTGTCCGAGCGCCGCCTGCGCAATGTCGGCGAGCTTGCCGAAGTACTCATCAAACTTCTCTTTTTTGCGTTTGTCGAAGAAGAGTACCCTTACGACAGCCAAAGTGCGCTCAATTTCGCTTTGCAAAGAGAGATAGTCGTGTGGAGCCTTGGTGTGTGGCACTGGATAATAGTCAATACTAGGCGGCACTCCCTTTTCTGCAGCCGAACGACCAACGGCGAAGTATTTACCATATGAGAGCTTCGCTTCGGAAGGCGGGACAATGCGCGTCGCAGTTTGTGCATTTGAGCTGACCGACATTGACGACCCTCCAAGATTGGATGCGCGAGAAAATTTCTAAAGAAAGCGCATTTCCAGCTCCCGACCGTCAGCGCTTCGCCAGATCCGGCCTCGTGGCAAAGACGCGGCCACGGCTTGAGGCCTTGGGTGGCCACGGCTTGAGGCCATAAACTGCTTCAGGCGGCCACGGCTTGAGGCCAAAAACTGCATTGGCGTCAATGAGGATCTGAGTCGCTGGGGCGTTCTTCTCCATGTTTTCATCGAGGGCGCGTATTGCCAGCTGCAACCGCCGTTGTTCCCGCGTGGTCACTTGTGGAATCTCTAGAGCGTCAGCCGTCGCGAGATGACGTCGGGTCAAGTCGACGATACTCTCTGTGATGTGGGTGACTGCGACCATATCGGAAGGGTTTTGGTTGAGCAGATAGTCGCGCGCTCGGATTAGAGCGCTACTCTTGACGTGGATCTTTTTGATCTCATCCATGGTGACTCTCCGCAATTCTTCGGTGACTGGGCAAAAACCAGACAGAGACCGCACCATCGAGGGCTTCCCCGGACGCTGCCATTCTTCCCCCTCCTCCGATCTCGTGCACTGCTGCCGGTACGCCCCGGCGTACCTGCGCAACCGGACCCGCCGAAATCCGAACGGCCGGCGACGTTTACGTCGCTACAAATGAGTAGGCTGATTTACATTAGACTAAAGCAATGATTGTATAAAGAAAAAAAGAACGTGTAAATGGCATACCCTTGCAATAGCCCCACCAATAGAATGGCTTAGATCTCACAAAGGGGTCCGATTTTCGCCCATAGCGGGCATATACTGGCCACACTCAAGAGTCCGCTTGGGGGAGTAGAGCCAACATTAGCTGACCGCTCTTCACCGACCTCGACCTTATGAGTACGCTCCCAGTCACGCTGTAGCCGGTGCGGCTTGCCCCGACGGCGACTGAGCTTCGCGTTTGTCGCTTTGTGCCAAACGCCGAAGCGGCCAGCCCGCGAATGCGATCATCACGATCGGCGCCGGCGGAACCCTGTTCGCGTCCGCGAACATCTTCGCTGGGCAACGGCGCTACGACCTGTGGAGCGTCAACGAGGACGCCCAATATCACGAGGCGGGAGAAGCCGGCGTGCAGAGCGCACTCGACAGCGTGCGGCTCGTTCCGGAGAAAGTGGCTGGCGAGCGCGCGGCCTAAGGCATGGTCAAATAGGACTGCCACGTCCGACTTTGCCCAAGTCGGAAGTACACGTCTCAAGATCGCCGATTGCAAAAGACGACTGAAGGCTCATTGTAGTCAGCTACATTCTCATGTGCGGCGTCCGGTGGCGCACAACTGAGGAGGCCCGTTTGGCGGTCGTCGTTCTTGCTCATGGCGCCTGGTCGGCGGCGTGGGCCTGGAAAAGGGTGCGGCCGCTGATGGCGGCGGCCGGACATGAATTCTTTGCGCCGACCTACACGGGATTGGGCGAGCGCGCGCATCTGGCGCGGCCGGAAAACGACCTGGAAACCCACATCGACGACGTGGTCGGCGTGCTGAAATGCGAGGAGCTGCGCAACGTCGTGCTGCTCGGCCACAGCTACGGCGGCATGGTCGCGACCGGTGTCGCCGATCGCGCGCCCGAGCGCGTTGCCCGGATCATATATCTCGACGCCTTTGTTCCGGAAAACGGCCAAGCCCTCGTCGACTTCTTGCCGCAGCAGGCACGGCAGCGAATGCTGGACAGCGTCAAGAGCGGCGACGGCTGGCGCGTCACGCCGAATCCGGTTCCGCCCGACACGTCCGACGATGATGCCGCGTGGGTCGCGAAATTCCGCATGCCGCAGTCGGCCAGGTGCTTCCAACAGCCCATTCGTCTTCGCGCCGAATTGACGCTGCCGCGCAGCTACATTCAGTGCATGCGCTACGCCGACCACGGCCCGTTCGGTCAGTTTGCCGCGCGCGCCAGAGCCGAAGGCTGGCGGCTCGACGAGCTTGATGCGAGCCACAGCCCGAATGTCACCGCGCCTGGCGCGCTGATGCAGCTCTTGCAACGAATTTTGTCGCGCTGAGGCTCGCGTTCGGCGTTCGGCAAAAAAGCCGGTTTCGCGAAATATTCCGGCCGGCGCGGCAAAATATCGTTCCGGCTCGCGTTGACGCGCAACCATGCGTCGTGTCACGTTTTTCAACCCCTCGTCACTCCATAAAATCAAAAACAATAAACGACGCGGGGCCGGGGAGGTTCACGTCCAGATGGCTGTCTGATCGCCATGACCGAGACATCGTTGCGGACAGCGTCCGGAACGCAAGACGGCGCGACAGCGCCGTTGCTGCAAATCGCGCACCTGACCATGCGGTTCGGCGGCATCGTCGCGCTCGACGACGTCAACTTCGCGGTGAGCGAAGGCCGCATCGTCGGATTGATCGGACCGAACGGCGCCGGCAAGACCACATTGTTCAATTGCCTGAGCAGGCTCTATCGGCCGGAACGCGGCGACATCTGCTTGAATGGAGCGTCGCTGCGCCACTGCGCGCCTTCCGACATCGCCGCCAAGGGCATCGGCCGCACCTTCCAAAACCCGGCGCTGTTCGCCTCCATGTCGGTGCTCGACAACGTCAAGGTCGGCGCCCATGCGCGCGGCCGCAACTCTCCCCTGAGCGACGCCGTGACGCTGCCGTCGGCCCGGCGCGAGGAGCGCGATCGCGACCGCACCGCACGCGCCATGCTGGCCTTCGTCGGGCTGGAACACGCCGGAGCGCTTCCGGCGGCGGGCTTGTCCTTTGCGGCACGCAAGCGCGTCGAGCTCGCCCGCGCGCTCGCTGCGGAGCCGAAGCTTCTGCTGCTCGACGAGCCCGCCGGCGGCCTCAATCACGACGAGGTGGCGGAGCTCGGCATTCTCATCCGTGCGATCCGCGATTCGCTGCGTATCACCGTGCTCCTGGTCGAGCATCACATGGGGCTGGTGATGAGCCTCTCCGACCAGGTCGTGGTGCTCAATTTCGGGCGCGTGATCGCCGACGGCGCCCCGGACGAGGTTCGCAAGCTTCCGGCCGTGACCGAAGCCTATCTGGGAAGGAAGCATTGATGGCGCCGATCCTGGAGCTGCGCGCCGTCAAGGCATTCTACGGCCAGTCCGAGGTTTTGCACGGCATCGATGTTGCCGTCGAGGACGGTGGCATGAGCGTGCTGCTCGGCGCCAATGGCGCCGGCAAAACCACGACGCTGCGCGCCATTTCCGGCATGGTGCGCAGCGAGGGCGAAATTCATTTCGCCGGGCAGCGGCTGGAACGGCGCTCGACCGAAGCGATCGCGGGGCTGGGCGTCGCCCACGTGCCGGAAGGGCGCGGCACCATGACCGGCTTGACGGTCGAGGAAAACCTGCGGCTCGGCGCCTATACGCGGGCCGGCCGGCCCGATGCCGGCATGGCGCGCATGTACGACTACTTTCCGATTCTCGGCCAACGCCGGCGGCAGCAGGCCGGCGCCTTGTCGGGCGGCGAGCAGCAGATGCTGGCCATCGCTCGGGCGCTCATGATGTCGCCGCGCCTGTTGATCCTCGACGAGCCCTCGTTCGGGCTGGCGCCCCGTATCGTCGAGGACATTTTTGCCATCGTCGAGCGGATACGACGCGAGCAACACGTCGCGGTGCTGCTGGTCGAACAGAACGCGACACTGGCGCTCGAATTGGCCGATCAGGCCTACCTCCTCGAAACCGGCTACGTGGTCATGTCGGGTCCCGCCAAGACGCTGGCGGACGATCCGCAAATCCGCCGCTCCTATCTCGGATATTGATGGCGCCCCGATGCATCAGCTGCTGCAGCAGATTTTCTCAGGGCTTGCCGCCGGCGCCGTCTATGCCAGCCTCGCTTTGGCTTTGGTGATGATCTACCGGGCGACCGACGTAGTGAATTTCGCGCAAGGCGAGATGGCGATGTTCTCCACCTACATCGCCTGGACGCTGGTCAATGCCGGGTTGCCGTTCTGGGCCGCCTTCGTGCTCACGCTGGTGGCCTCGTTTCTCGGCGGCATGACGATCGAACGCATCATCATCCGGCCGGTCGAGAACGCTCCGGTCCTGGTCACGGTCGTCGTCACCATCGGACTGTTGCTGATCTTCAATGCGCTGGCGGGCTGGATCTTCACCTACACCCTGCAGGAGTTCCCGAGCCCGTTTCCCGACCGGCCCCTATTCGGCGCGCTGATGACGACGCGCGACCTCGGCGTGATCGGCGTCACGCTGGTGATGCTGCTGCTGTTGTTCGCGTTCTTCCGTTTCACCGCCACCGGTCTGGCGATGCGCGCCGCCGCGCAGAATCCGGAATCGGCGCGGCTGTGCGGCATTCCGGTGGGGCGCATGTTGGCGATCGGCTGGGGTCTGGCCGCGGCCATCGGCGCGACCGCCGGCATCATGGTGGCGCCGGTGTTGTTTCTCGATCCCAACATGATGGGCGGCGTGCTGCTTTACGCCTTCACCGGCGCGCTGCTCGGCGGCATCACCAGCCCGGTGGGCGCTGTCGTCGGCGGGCTGATCGTCGGCGTCACCGAGAATCTGGTCGGCACTTATTTGATCGCGAGCCAGCTCAAGCTCACGGTGGCGCTGGCGCTGATCATTCTTGTGCTGGTGTTCAGGCCGAACGGCTTGTTCGGCACCGCGATCGTGCGGCGGGTGTGACCATGAGCAAAGGCCTCGCCGTGCCGCAAGACGCTGCCGCCGCGCGTTACGGCGGTCTCGACGCCGGCGCCTGGCGCTGGATCGGGGCGCTGGCGCTGATCGCGCTTGCCGCCGCGCTGCCGTTCGCGGTCAGCAATTATCACGCCTTCGAGCTGACCTTGGTGATGATCTATGCCATCGCCGTGCTCGGTCTCAACATTTTGACCGGGTACAACGGCCAGATCTCGCTCGGACATGGCGGCTTCTTCGCCGCCGGCGCCTATACGGCCGCCATCCTGATGCACCGTTATGGCGTGCCGTACTGGGCGACGCTGGCGCCTGCGGGTTTGGTTTGCTTCGCGCTTGGGGTGCTGTTCGGGCTGCCGGCGCTGCGCTTCGAGGGTCCCTATCTCGCCCTGGTCACGCTGGCGATGGCGGTCGCCACGCCGCAATTGCTCAAATACTTCGACAGCTGGACCGGCGGCCAACAAGGCATCAACCTGGTCAAGGTACAGCCGCCGCCGGGGCTCGGCATCGACCGCGATCGTTGGCTGTATCTGGTGGTGCTCGTGGTGCTGCTCTTGGCGATGCGGGTCGCTGCCAACATGCTCAATGGCCGAACCGGGCGGGCTTTTGTCGCGATCCGCGACCAGCCGATCGCGGCTGCCGCCATGGGCATCGATGTCGCCCGCTACAAGACGCTGGCCTTCGGCACCAGTACAGCGCTGACCGGCATCGCCGGCGCGCTGTCCGCCATGGTCATCGGCTTTGTCGCGCCCGAGAGCTTCAGCCTGTTCCTGTCGCTGTCTTTCCTGGTAGGCTCCGCGGTCGGCGGCATTGCGACAATTAGTGGCGCGATTGTCGGTGGCTTGTTTATCGAATTCGTGCCCAACCTCGCCAACGACATTTCCGACGCCGCCCCATGGGCGATCTATGGGCTGGCGATGCTGCTGCTGATGTACGCGATGCCGCGCGGCGTGGCCGGCTCGGTCGGGCTTTTGTTGCGGCGATTTCAGTCGCGCCGCGCCGCGCCTGGAGAAGGTGACCAAGACCACAAAGGGAGGATGCCATGAAAGTGCAACATGCCGTCACGGCCGGCCTGTCAGCGGCCGGGCTCATACTCGCAAGCAGTCTCACAGCCTTCGCGGCGGGCCAATACGGACCCGGCGTCAGCGATACCGAAATCAAGCTCGGCAATACCATGCCGTATAGCGGCCCGGCTTCGTCTTATGGGGTCATCGGCAAAGTGGACGCCGCCTATTTCGCCATGATCAACGAACAGGGCGGCATCAACGGCCGCAAGATCACCTTCATCAGCCGCGACGACAGCTACAGCCCGCCGAAGACCGTCGAGCAGGTGCGCCAATTGGTCGAGCAGGACCAGGTCTTGTTGATATTCAATTCGCTCGGTACGCCGCCCAACATGGCGATCCACGGCTACCTGAACGACAACAAGGTGCCGCAACTGTTCCCGGCGACCGGCGCCGATCAATGGAACGATCCCAAGCACTTTCCTTGGACGATGATGTGGCTGCCGAGTTACAGCATCGAATCGCACATCTACGCCCGTTACATCCTCAAGAATCTGCCGAACGCGAAAATCGCGGTGCTCTATCAGAACGACGATTACGGCAAGGATTATCTCAACGGCCTGCGCGACGGGCTGGGCGACAAGGCCAGCAAGATGATCGTCGCCACGCAATCCTATGAGACCACCGATCCAACCGTCGATTCGCAGATCGTCGCACTGCAGTCGAGCGGCGCCGACGTGCTGCTGACGGCGGCTATACCCAAATTCGCCGCCCAGGCGGTCCGCAAGGTCTACGACATCGGCTGGAAGCCAACGCATTTCCTCAATTCGGTCGGCAATGCGGTCGGCACCGTCATGAAGCCCGCCGGACTCGAAAAAGGCGTCGGCATTATCTCGGCGGCGTTCGCCAAAGATCCCACCGACCCGCAATGGCAGGACACGCCCGAGTACAAGGAATGGCTGGCTTTCATGAACAAGGCCGGGCTGTCGGCGAACACCACCGACGTCCAGGCCGTCATCGGCTACTCGTTCGCGCAAACGATGGTCGCGGTTCTCAAGGCCTGCGGCGACAATCTGACGCGCGAGAATGTGATGAAACAGGCCGCCAGCCTGCACGATGTGAAGCTGCCGATGCTGCTGCCGGGCATTACGCTCTCCACCTCGGCCGACAATTTCGATCCGATCAAACAAATGCAATTGCAGAAGTTCGACGGCACGACGTGGCGGCTGTTCGGCGACGTGATCTCGGGCTCCGGTTCTTAGAGCATGATCCGGAAAAAGCTTGTCCTCGGACTTGATCCGAGGATGGATGCCGGTTTTCCGAAAAGAACATGCTCCAACGAAAAAACGAGACCATGATCCGATTCTATTTGATCGGATCATGGTCGCGCGGAATGCGGTCGAGCTGAATCGCGCCCCGCGATTCTGATTTCAGGCGTGGAGCGGCCACGATTGAGCCGCTCCTCGCCGGTCTCAACGCGTCACGCCTTTTTGCTCTTGCGGACTTTCGCTCGAGGACCCGCGGGCGCTTTCTTCTGCTTTTTCGCCTGATTGTAATCGACTGCGGCACGGACGAGATTTTTTAGCGCTCGCTCATTGATCTTGTCGCCTTGATGAATATCGATCGCACGTCTCATGTTGCCTTCGAGACTGGAGTTGAAGAGGCCTGAAGGATCCGCCAACGAGGCGCCGCTGGCGAAGGTCAACTTCACGACAGCCTTGTACGTCTCGCCCGTGCAGATGATACCGCCGTGCTCCCACACCGGAACCCCTCGCCACTTCCATTCCTCGACCACGTCGGGGCACGCCTCTTTGATGAGATTTCGGACCCGGGCCAGGGTCGCGCCCCGCCAATCGCCCAGTTCCTTGATTCTTGCATCGATTTGCCGAGAGGGGGTATCGCCTCCTTTTGCTTCCTGTAAGCCGCTCTTGCTCTTCTTCATTGTGGTTGTCGCTTTCTTCGTGATTGTCGCCGCTCCACCGGTCAGAGCGCATATCACGCGGCGTCGCGGTCGGGCAGGGTGACGAAAATCAGCACGCCGAGCATCACCATGACGATGCGGAATGCGGCCTCCTGCCCGTTCCAGGTCTGAGATTGCCACATGGCGAAATATTCGCCGGCGACCACCAGGAAGCCGAAGAACCAGAGGCCAAAGCCGACCGTCAAGCCGGCGACGGCCAAAACCTTGGCGCGGTTGAAGCGCTCGGCCGGCGCCTTAAGCCGTGTCAGCAATGCCAGCGCGCCGACCGACAGCAGAAGACAGGTCAATGCCTCGACCGCGATGATCGCTGCGTAAGCGACCGTCCAGATCCGCGTGTCGGTGATGGCGCGACCCATCAAGGCATTGTTGGGAAACGTCGTGTCCATGCTCAAGACGTGGCGCACGAATTCGTAGTTGGAGTCATAGTCCACGATATTGTCGTAAGCGACGACGAAGGCAAAAGCCGCGAGCGCGGCGATCATCGCGATCTTGGCAAGCCGCAACACTAGCATCGGGCTCACCCGTTCAATCAGGCTGAATGCCGGCGGCCTTGATCTGCCTCGCCCAATTGCCGAGGTCGGCGCGGATGAATTGTACGAATTGCTCGGGCGTCTTGCGCACCAGCTGGAACGTGTTGGTCGCGAACATGCTGCGCGCGTCCGGCGAGACGAGGGCGCTGGCGGCATCGGTTCTGATCTTGTCGACCACCGACCCGGGCAGACCGGCTGGCCCGAATAGTCCCCACCAGCCGCCGGTCGAAAAACCCGGCACGCCCGACTCGGCGATGGTCGGCAGGTCCGGACGCGTCGGAATTCTTTCGGCGCCGGCGGCGGCGATGATCCGCACCGTGCCGGCTTTGACGTGGGCGTCGACGCTGCTCATGTTCACGATCACCACCGCGACTTCGCTGCGCAGCAACGCCGTGATCGCCGGCGTCGCCCCCTTGTAGGGGACGTGCAAGATCTGCGTGCCGGTGCGCAGCTTGAAGTCCTCCATGGCGACATGGGCGTAGGTGCCGTTGCCGAACGAGCCGTAATTGAGCTCGCCGGGTTTTGCCTTGGCCAGCGCGATGAGCTCCTGCACGGATGTGACCGGCAACGACGACGGCACGATCATCACCGGCGTGATCTGGCCCAGCATCAGGATCGCCGTGAGGTCCTTTTGCGAATCGTAGGGCATCCGGCTGTGCAGATTCGGCGCCGCCGTGATCGCCGCATTGCTGGCAACGAGCAGCAAGTAGCCGTCGGCCGGCGCCTTCACGACCGCTTCGGTTCCAATCAGCTCGTCGGCGCCGGGCCGATTTTCGATGACGACCGGCTGGCCCCATGATTGCGACAGGCCCTGCCCGATCACCCGCGCCAAAAGGTCGGTGATGCCGCCCGGCGTGCTCGGCACGATGATGCGAACGGTACGCGTCGGGTACTGATCCTCGGCGCGCGCGGCAAACGGCCAGGCAGCGGCCGCGCCGCCGAGCGCGGCTATGAATTGCCGCCTACCGACGTGGATCACCATTCGACCGCCCCCGCTGGAGTCACGACCTTCGCCATGGCCGGACGATATCACGCCTCACATTGGCGGTCTGCGACGTGCGGCAAAAATGACGGGTGGCCGGCGCGGCCAGCACGCGAACATGACCGGCGCGGTCGGCGGCACCACCGGAATCCAGATCGCCGAAAGCCGTTCAATGGCGCTCGGCGCGCTCGAGGACGAAAATCATCTGCGACAAGCGCGCGAGGGGCCTGCGCAAAATATCCAGGCCGGCGAATAAGGCCTGAAAGAGCGGCACCAGCGGATGATAGATCGATGGCCGCTCGCACGATATTTTCACCAACCCCAGCAAGCGCAATTCATTCAATACCGATACCGTCCAAAACGGCGCGCCTTGCGCGTAGGCGAACGATTTCACCTGCAGCCCTTGATTCTTGGCGACGCGCGCAAAACTGTCGCGATCGAACAGCACGAAATGGCGCGGCGCATGGTAGCCGCCCCATGAGCGATGGCGGAATATTTTTGCATCCAGGGCGTCGTAATTGGGCGTTTTGATCAGCAAGAGACCGTGCGGCGTGAGCAGCGACCGCGCTTTCGCCAGCACCTCGTCGGGGCGCCTGACGTGCTCGATCAGATTGAGCATGAGGATGAGGTCGTATTTTTCTTCGCTCTCGAATTGCTCGACGGTGCCGAGAAAGTAACGATGTCCGGCGCGTTCCGCGGCAGCCTTGGCGCCGGGATCGATATCGACGACCTGCGTTGTCGTCACCCGCGGCTCGACCGCTTTCACGGCATCGAGCAACCAGCCGGACCCTCCCCCGATGTCCAAGGCGGCGAGCTTCTCTCCCGGAATCTGCCGCGTGACGGCGCGAAACATCCGGCGGTCGAGAGCCTGCTTTACTCTTTGCACCAGCCCGGTCGCGCCCGCGGGAACAAAAGAATAGTAATTCTTCGGGTAAATCTCATCGAGCCGGTCGTACAGCATCGGCGATACGAACAGAATGGCGCAATCGTTGCAGCGGTCGTAGCTGAACTTTTGCGCGGACGTGAAGTACTCGACGTCCTCCGCGACCGCGTGCAGCGCGGTGTTTCTACCGTTGCAGATCGGGCAGGCCGTTGGCATCAGCCATTCAGCCACAAGCGGCGAAAGATCTCGAAATAAGTCGTGCGCCGCAAATCCATGACGCGTTTTAGTTCGGTGCCTTGCAGAAACGCTTCCAGCTCGGGCAGGTTGGTATAGGAGACCTGCGGCTCCCAATGATGCAGGAGGTGCCGGTTGAAGCCGGCGCCGCCGAATGTCGCCGAGAAGACATCGTCGCCGAAGAGCCGCGTGTAAGCGCCGTGGCTTTGCGTCTGGAAATCGATCGTTGACGGCGCCGCATCGTCGCGATGCTCGAGCAGCTGGCGGAGCGATCCGAAAAACGGGAACACCATGGCCATGCCGAGGACCCACGCCAGCGCCGCCCACCACCAGCCGAGATAAACGCTGATGGCGACGATCGCTGAGTGAACGGCCACGCCACCCAGCAACCACAAGACGTCGCCTTTGTCTTTCGCCGCGACTGCCGCATTTCGTTCGGTGTTCGACTGACGAAACAGCAGTACCTCGATCGCTCTTATTCCGAACAGCGCCTTTACGAGAAAAAGTAGATTGAGCGGGAAGAAATAGGTGAACTCCGTGTCGCTCGTGGTGCCCAACTGGCGATGATGCTGGAAGTGGACCGGGCGATACACTTTGATCGTGGTGCCGATCAGCCAGGAAATGGCAAAATCGCAAATGCGATCGCTGCGGTCCTTGGTTCCGGCAAGATTGTAATGCGCCCCCTCGTGGAGAAAGAGCTGGAGATAGGCCACCCAATAGCCGGCAAGGCAGGCCCCGAGTAGCGCAGCGACGAGTTTTGGAACGCCCCAGGCCGGAGCGATGACCGTCAGGCCGAACGACGCAGCCAGCAAAATGTAACCAACGGCGATGTCGCGATAGACAATCGCGAACCTTGGTTTCAGCTTACGAACGAAAGCAACATAACGTTCGCCATTGCGGCCTATCAACTTCCCTCGCAGCGTGGCGAAGGTTCGCGAGTAATCGTCGGCGCCGGCCGGTGCGGCGACCAGATCGATTGTCGTTTCCTGATGGTCCAATAGCGTCATTGCATAACTATTTGTGACTCCACGCCCGGTCAGCCGGGCGCAAGTACGGTCTCCTCCGGCAGCGCCCGGACTTCGCTGCTATCGCCTTGCGCCAAGCGCCGCAGCAGCCAGCAGGCGAACGCGATCAGCACGACCGGCGCCAGCGGGATCCCGATCGCGCCCGCGAACATCATGGTCACCGGCAGCGTCCACACCGCGATCAGGAGCCAATGGTCGCGCATGGTGTTGTCGGCGCGCTCGCGCAACAGCGCCACCACGAAGCCGAACACCACCATGTCGTAGTTGAGGATGTAGGGCGTGAACAGGAAGGTCGCGGTGACGAACAGCGCCAGCGAAAGCGCCGGGTCGCGGCGCCGCCAATAAGTCCAGACCACGGCGGCGAGCGCGAGCGCGGCGGTGGCATATTGGAAGGCCCAGGCCGCGGCGAGCGGCAGGTGCACCATGCGGGCGCCGTAAAACACCGACGACACCATGGCAAACAAGAGACCGCCGCCGTTCTCGGTGAGCCATTGCTGCTGCGGCACGATTTTTTGCCAGAACTCGATCCAGATGCTCAAGCCGAACAGCATCGACGTCGCGGCGACCAGCACGGCCGTCGTCGCTGCCGCCACCGCAATGGTCAGCCAGCGCCGTTCCAGAACCAGGATCACCGGCAGCAGCATGCCGAGCTGCGGCTTGACGGTGAGAATGCCGAACAGCACGCCGGCGAGCACCGGCCGGCGCTCGCGATTGAGCATGCCGCCGATCAGGAGTGCCGCGGTGTAGAAGCCGTTCTGGCCGAAGAATATGCACACCGCGACCGCGGGCGCGACCGCGAGGAACAGCATGTGCCGGCGCGGGATAGCGGCCGAGCAGGCGAACAGATAAAGCGCGATGCCGACCGCGCACCACGCCAGGTAAGCCGGCAGGTACGGCATCAGGCCGAGCGGCCAGATGAACAACATCAAGTGCGGCGGGTACGACCAGTAATGTTCCTGGTAGGGCGTGCTCAGCATTTGGCGAAGCGCGTCGTTGTAGACGTGGACGTCGAACCACGCCGCTGGGCCGCCGCTGAACGTCGAGCGGCCGCCCATCCAGGTGTTGAGGAAGTCACGGCCGTAGACGAAGTTCGTGCCGTCGACCCACGGTTTGCCAATCGGTGGCAGGCCGGCAACCGTGAGATATGCGATTTCGAGCACGACGAAAAACACCGCCGCGGCGACCATCCATTTGGCGTAGAATTCTTCGATCGGCGATTGGGCGGTGACGGGCGCTGGCGTCCCGATCCCGGCATATGGCGAAAACACCGACATGCGTCACCGTCCGTCGCGTTTGAAGATGACAAGGCCGTCGGCATTGCCGACCGCGCGGTAGTCGGCAGCGAGCAGCGCGGCGAGGTCGCGATCGGCGTTGACCCATTCGCGCCACGACGCGCCGTGATTGTCGACGACAATATGGTCGGCGCGGTCGTCGATCAGGATGATGTCGGGCTTGCCGTCGCGGATTTCTCCGATCAGCTCAAGCCGGCCTGCTTCCATATAGGCGGCGAGGCGCCGGTCCTTGTCCGCGTCGATGCCGCCGGCGAAGCGCTGGATGGCGGCGTCCTCCATGATCCAAAGACTGCCGACGCGCGAAATCCATCGCCCCTGCACGGCGCGGACCAAGGGATGACCAAGCGCAACGTCATCCGAGATCAACGCAATCGAGGGATGCGGCGGCGCGATCCGCCCGACCATCGCGGTGGCAGCGCGGTCTTCGACGGCAATGTCGAGCCAGGCAAAGGATTTTACCGCGATGAAGCAGAAGGCGAGCACTGCGCAAATATCCTTGAAGCGGTAACCTTCGCCGGTCCGTTCCATCGCTTGGCGCCGGCGCGCGATCGCCAGACCGAGCGCGATCAGCGCCAGCGCCAGCATCGGATAGGATTGATAGGGCCAGCCCTTGCCTTGAAGCACATAGGCGGCGGCAAAACCCGCCGAGGCTGTGAGCAGCACCGCGAATACCGGATGAAAGCCGGTGCCGCGCCGCAGCGCCAGGATCATCAGAATTGCGGCGGCCCACAGCATGACGGGCGTGTCGAGGAGACTCTGCACCAGCGAAAGCCGCACCGGCAGATAGACATCGGCGACCAGCGGCATCACGTCGGTCAAGAACGCCGGATAAAAGACAACGACGCAGATGCCGTATGCGGCGGCAATCGCTGCCGCGATCCAATTCTCCGGGACGATCAGCAGCGGCCATGAGCGCCGATGCAGCGCACAGCAAGCTACCGCACAGGCAACGGCCAAGGCAAAATGAGGCTTTATGCAAATGGTCACGCCGGCGCCGGCCCCGGCGACCAGGCAATGCCACAGCAGCGGCCTCACCCCGTCGGCGCGCGCGATCAGAAGCACCAGCGCCGGCAGCACCGCGATCAGCGCGATATGCTCACGCTCGCCGAATGTCTGCGCCGGCAGGATTGTCAACACGGCGAGTGTCAACACGGCGGCCGTTGCGCTTTGCCGGCCGTCGAGCAGCCGGTAGCGGCGGATAATGTCGCCTGCGATCGCGAGGCTGATCAGCGCGCCGGTCAGCACCAGGGCGTCGACCACGATTTCCGGCGCCAAGCCAAGCGCCCGCGCCAAGGCCACAGCGGGCAGATAAAGGAATGTCGAAGCCGGCGGATTGAGCTCGATCAGATCGATATAGAGACGCTGCCCGTCGAGAACCTTCTCGGACAGCGTGATCTCCCAACTCACGTCGGTGTTGGCGCCGACGAAATGGCGCACGGCAATCGCCGCCGCGACGATGAGCGCGAACGGCAGCCACGTCTTCAAGGCATCGTAAGGCCGGGCCGAAACCGCAAGGCCGTCGTCGCCGGTCTGCGCAGTCGCGACACTCATCGCCTGGTCGCCTTCTCCGCGGCAGTTGGCGCGGCGACGCGATAACGCACGCTGTCGCCGGAATGTGAGACCAATAGGCCCGCCAAACGAGGGCTGAAGCTATAGATTTGGCCTTAACGCCGCCTTTCGGCGGAATATCGAAATGCGCCCACGATTTCGCGGGCCGCTCTTCGATCGGCGGCACAACCGCAAGAGCTTCTTAACCATTCGTGAACTAGCGTGGCGGCGTTCGGTTAGGTGATAGTGCGATGGCGGCCGACGCCTGCGACATTTGCTACAGCATCGTGGTTCCCGTCTTTAACGAGGAAGCGGTGCTGCCGGTGCTATTGCGCCGCCTCGACATATTGATGGCGGAGCTCGACGGTCCGGCGGAAACGATTTTCGTCGACGACGCCAGCACCGATTGCAGCTCGATCATCCTGCGCGACAAGGCCAAGACCGATCCGCGCTACCGCTATATCGGCCTGTCGCGGAATTTCGGCCATCAGGTCGCGATCTCAGCCGGCATGGATGCCGCCGCGGGTCAAGCCGTCATCATCATGGATGCCGATCTGCAGGATCCGCCCGAAGTGGTCGGCGAGATGATCGCGCGCTGGCGGGATGGTTTTGACATCGTCTACGGCAGACGGCTGTCGCGCGATGGCGAAAGCCCATTCAAGCGCTGGACCGCGAGCCTGTTCTACCGCGTCCTCGGCCGGCTATCGTCGATCGATATTCCGCGCGACGTCGGCGATTTCCGGCTGATCGATCGCAAGGTCGTCGAGGCGTTTCGCGCCATGCCCGAGCGCGACCGCTTCGTCCGCGGCATGTTTGCCTGGCTCGGGTTTCGCCAAACCGAAGTGGCCTTTCATCGACTGCCGCGATTCGCCGGCGAGACCAAATATCCGTTCTGGAAAATGCTCAAGCTCGCGGTCAGCGGCGCGCTGAGTTTTTCCGAGGCGCCGTTGCGGCTCGCTATCTGGTGCGGCCTGGCGGTGTCGGCGCTGGCGATGCTCTATGGCATCTACGTGATGGCGGCGTGGCTGGCGAACGACGATTTTGTCAAAGGTTGGTCGTCGACCATCGTCATCATCTCGTTTCTGTGCGGCCTGAACATGCTGATGACCGGAATCATCGGGCTCTATATCGGCCGCATCCACGCCGAGGTGAAGCGGCGGCCGCTTTACGTCGTCGCGCAGCAGGTGGGATTCGAGCGCACGGCCGTCGCCGCCGAGCCGGCCCATCGAATTCGCAGCGCAAGCACGCAAGAAGTCTTGGCACGAGAAGCATGACCGATGGCCGAGCTGTTCGATAGCTACCACCACAGCTACGACGCGGTCGTTCAATCCTCGATCGATTTTTCCGGGCTATCGCACGACTTCTTCATGGCCGCCAAGGCCGACATGCTCCGCGATCTCATGGCGAGCCATTTCGGCAGCGGCCACAAGCCGACCGCCCTCGACGTCGGCTGCGGTATCGGCGCGTTTCATCCGTTCGCACGCGGCATGTTCGGCCGCCTGTGCGGCACCGATATTTCCGCAGCCAGCATCGCGCAGGCGCGGCAAAATCATCCCGACGTCGAATACGAGGCTTATGACGGCAATATCCTGCCCCATGGCGACGGAACGTTCGATCTCGCGGTGACGATTTGCGTGCTGCATCACGTCCCGCCGGACCGATGGCTTGGCTTCCTGCGCGAGATCCGGCGCGTGGTGCGGCCGGGCGGCCTGGTTTGCGTCATCGAGCACAACCCGCTCAATCCGTTGACGCGGTTCGCCGTCATGCGTTGCGAGTTCGACAGCGATGCGACGCTGTTGCGGGCGGGCCAAACGCGACGGCTGCTCGAGGATGCCGGATTGCGCGCCATCGATACGCGATATTTCGTGCTGTTGCCGTGGGCGACGCCCTTGATGCGGCGCATCGAACGCCGCTTGCGCAATCTGCCATTCGGCGCGCAATACGTCGCCTGCGGCGTTGCCTGACGCTTTGCAGCGGTAACATCGCCGCAGCCCTCGCCAGCCGCGGCACGACGCCAATTTCCGGCCAATGTCATGCTATAGCGTGCGCTGACGCGGAATTATGCGCGGCGGACCGCGAAGGACATAAGGTATGACTTTGGCGCAGCTCGCGGCCGACGGACATGACCCGGGCAAGACCGGGCTGTTGCTGCGGCCCGGCTATCTCGATCTCAAGCAACAGCGGGAGCTGCTCGCGGCTATCATGGCGGTGATCCGGGACGCGCCGTTGTTTGCGCCGCGCATGCCGCGGTCGGGCCGGCCGTTTACGGTGCGCATGTCGAATTGCGGGCGGCTCGGCTGGGTGTCCGACGAGAGCGGCTATCGCTATCAGGAAACGCATCCCGTCACCGGCCGGCCGTGGCCGCCGATACCCGATATGCTGTTGGCTATCTGGAACGACCTGGCGCGCTATCCGTCGCCGCCGGAAGCGTGTTTGATCAATTTCTATCACCCGACCGCCAAAATGGGCCTGCATCAAGATCGCGACGAGGAGGATTTCGCCGCGCCGGTGGTCTCGCTTTCGCTCGGCGATTCCTGCCTGTTCCGCGTCGGCGGATCAAAGCGCAACGACCCGACCCGCTCGCTCCGGCTCAGTTCCGGCGACGCGGTCGTGCTCGGCGGCGATGCCCGGCTGGCGTTTCATGGCGTCGACCGCATCTTGCCCGGCACATCGACCTTGCTCCCGGAAGGCGGACGGATCAATCTGACCATGCGCCGGGTGACGAGCGTCGATAGCGATATCGTGACCCCGGCGGGCCCCAACACAGGCTCAGCATGACAAGCGGTAGCAAGTTCAATTCCGTCGGGGCCATTGTTGCGGCGGCCCTCGCTTGCTTTGTTTTGTGCTTTGTCTTGGCACCCGCGGCGCGGGCCGCCGATGCGATTTTTCCGGTCGGATCCCGCGTCGGCCTGGTGCCGCCCGCCGGAATGGTGGTGAGCAAAGGCTTCTTGGGCTTCGAAGACGTCGCCAAGGATTCAGCCATCCTGATCGCGGCGCAGCCGCCGGCGGCTTTTCCCGAAATCGAGAAGAGTCTCGCGACCGACGTGCTGAAGAAGAACGGCATCACCGTGGACAATCGCGAGGAGATGAAGTTCGACTTCGGCAAAGGCACTTTGGTGGTCGGCAAGCAGACCGCCGATAAGACCCGCTATCGCAAATGGCTTCTCAACGTCCAGACGGCCGATCTCACGGCCCTGGTCAATGTGCAGATCCCGGAACAGGAGACCGCCTATACCGACGCCGTTGTGCGCGCGGCGCTGGCGACGCTAGCGGTGCGCGCAACGATTCCGGACGCGGAGAAGCTCAGCCTGCTGCCGTTCACGTTCGCCGATCTCGCCGGCTTCCATGTCGAAAACGTTCTGCCCGGCCGCGCCGTATTGTTGGTCGACACGCCCGACGGCGTGCCGACCGACAACTTCAGCGTCCGCATGTTTGTTGGCGCCTTCGATGGCGGCCCCGCCGAGAAGGACGACCACGCCCAGTTTGCCCGCATGACGTTCGGCCAGATCGTCGGCATCAAGGACGTCCAGATCACGATGTCGGAGCCTTTGCGCATCGGCGGCCAGTCGGGCTTTCAGACCACGGCGCAAGCCAAGGATGTGAAGACCGGCGACGACATCATGGTGGCGCAGTGGCTGCGCTTCGGCACCGGCGGCTTCATGCAGATGATCGGCATGGCCAAGGCCAGTGTCTGGACCACCGCGCTGACGCGGTTGCGCGCCGTGCGCGACGGCATTCAGCTGCGATAAGCGCGCGGCGCGCGGACAACGGCGCCAAATTCAGGCAAATACGAGGAAAATCCGAGCGCGCGCGTTAGGCCGCGTGCAATCGTTATAGGGCAGATATTTTGACGAACGGGCGCTATCGCCGATTGCTGGAAGCTTCGCCGCAACACGGAGCCGGGTCATGCTTGCGCTGCTGCCTCACGAGAGGCGCCGGGAGCCGCGCCGTCCGCTCTACCGTGTGGCGAGGATTCAATTCGGCAACGGCGCGCTGCCGCGCGAGTGTGTTGTCATGGACATTTCCGATGGCGGCGTGCGGCTCCATGTTGACGGCTTCGACGTCCCCGATGAATTCGTGCTGCTGCTCTCCGGCCACCGCGTAACCCAGGAGAGCAAATACAAGGTGGTCTGGCGCTTCAACCAAGAACTCGGCGCCAAGTTCATTGGTATCGTCTGGCAGGGCATGGATTGATTTAAGCGCCCAGGTGCTGGCAGCGAGGTGTCGGCAGCCAAGTGTCGGCAGCGCGGACTCAGGCTACGCCGGCGCGTGAGTTGTCCGCATCCTGATCAGCAATCCTGGACGGCGGCCTTGTTGTCGTTGCCGGACGCCGAATTCGGCGCCGCCTTCGGGCCGCCCTTCGCCACCGCGACCAGAGCCGGGCGCAGCACGCGCTCGCCGATCATGTAGCCCGGCTGCATCACCTGGACGATGCTGCCGGCCGGCACCGACGGATCGGGGACCTCGTACATGGCCTGGTGAACGTTGGGGTCGAATTTTTCGCCGTGCGGCGTGAACTGGCGGACGCCATTTTTTTCCAGCGCCTTGAGCAATTCGCGCTCGGTCAGTTCGACGCCGTCGACCAGCGCCTTCATGCCGGCGTTGGCATGCGCCCGCGCCTCCGGCGGCACGGCGTCGAGCGCGCGGCGGATATTGTCGGCGACGCCGAGCACGTCGCGGCCAAACGAGGCGACGCCATAGAGCCGCGCGTCGGTGACTTCGCGCTCGGTCCGTTTGCGCAAATTCTCCATTTCGGCGAGCGTGCGCAGCAGCCGGTCTTTCATCTCGGCAAGCTCACGGTCGAGCGCGGTGGACGGTTTGGGGTCGCCCGCCGCCTCAGCCCCGGTAGCCGCAGCCGATGTCTCGGGCTCTGCGGCCGCCTCGTCCTCAGCGCGAGCGGTCTCTCCAGTCATGTCTCATCCCTTAGCCTTGCTTGCCACGCATATCAGGGCGCAGGCGGCAAAAATCAAGCGCCCTTCCGTCACCCTGAGGTGCGAGCGAAGCGAGCCTCGAAGGGCGACGGCCCGGGCCGTGCATCCTTCGAGGGCCGCTTCGCGGCCACCTCAGGATGACGGAATACGCCCTCACCCCCCGAGCAGCTTGCTCACGACCTTGGCGGTGTAGTCCACCATGGGGATGACGCGGGCGTAGTTGAGCCGCGTCGGGCCAATCACGCCGAGCACGCCGACGATGCGGCCGGTGGCGTCGTGATAGGGCGCGACGATGGTCGAGGAACCGGACAGCGAGAACAGCTTGTTCTCCGAGCCGATGAAGATACGCACCCCTTCGGCCTGCTCGGCGCGGCCCAACAGATCGATGACCTCGCGGCGGGTTTCCAGATCGTCGAACAAGAGCCGCACCCGCTCCAGATCGTCGAGCGCCTTGAGGTCTTCGAGCAAATGCGCCTGGCCGCGCACGATCAGCTTGCGCTCGCCGCTCTCGCCACCCGACCAGCTGGCGAGCCCGGTGGCGACGATCTTTTGGGTCAATTCGTCGAGCTCGGCCTGCCGCGCGTTCAGCGCCCGTTCGAGCTCGCCCCTCGCCTCGGCAATGGTCATGCCGCGGATATGGGCGTTGAGGAAGTTCGAGGCCTCGGTCAGCGCCGAGGTCGGCAAGCCCACCGGGACGTTGAGGACGCGGTTCTCGACCTGACCGTCCTCGGCGACCAGCACAACCAGCGCCCGTTCGGGCTCCAGCCGCACGAACTCGACATGCTTGAGCCGCACGTTGGATTTCGCCGTCAGCACGACGCCGGCGGCGCGGGTGAGGCCGGACAACAGGCCTGAGGCCTCGGTCAGCACCGTCTCGACCGATTTGGCCTGGCCGGAGGCGGCGACCTGCGCCTCGATCGCCTTGCGATCATTGTCGGTGAGATCGCCGATCTGCATCAGCGCATCGACGAAGAAGCGCAGCCCCTTCTCGGTCGGCAAGCGCCCCGCCGACGTATGCGGCGCGTAGACCAGGCCGGCCTGCTCCAGATCCGACATCACGTTGCGCACCGAAGCCGGCGACAACGTCATCGGAATGATGCGCGACAGATTGCGCGAGCCGACCGGTTCGCCGGTCGCCAGATAGCTCTCGACCACCTGGCGAAAGATTTCGCGCGAGCGCTCGTTGAGCTGCGCAAGCCCGGCTTGGCTGGCGCTTATCGGAACGTCATGGGTGGCCATCGCCGCCTAATATATCACTCCGCCGCGGCCATTGCCCGCGGCACGATGCGCAGCGCATCCATCAGCCGGCGCACCGAGCCGAAATCCTCCAGCCGCTCGACCGCGCCGATGACGTCCGTGATGTGGGAATCGGGCAAAACGCCGTCCGTATAGGTGCGGAATTTGTGTTCGATCTGAGCGCGCGACACCGGATTTTCGAAGGCGCCGAGCGGGTACTCGCAGCGTGCCGCGTGCGTCGCGCCATCGGTCAGCGCGATATCGACGGTAGCTTGCGAGCCGCTCACCGACGGTTCGGCGCGGACCTCGACCTGCTTGGCCGCAAACGTCCGCAGTTTCGGATCGTCGTAACGGCCGGGCTCGAACTGCGCCAAGGTCAGCGTGCGATCGTGCAAAATGACGGCTGCGGTGTAATGCGCCGACAGCAACGCTTCGAACTTGGCCTTGTAGGTGTCGAAGCCGCCGTGCATCCCGAACGCCTGCTCGCTCAGTCCGATGCGGACCTTGGCGATGCGCGCCGGATCGATCGTGTGTTTGCCGAGCAGATCGAACAGCGCGGTGTTCATGCCTTGAATGAGGGTTGCCGACGGCCACAGCCGCATGGCGATGCGCTCGAGCTCCCAGCGGCTGCCGAGACCGGCCGTGGCGAGATCCGGTCTGCCGCCGTCCACATAAGTTTTGTAGAGGCCACCGTCTTTGGCGGTGAGGAACTCGCGCGTGGCGACGAATTTTTGCTGGGCCAACAGCGCCGCCATCAATCCCGACAGTGCGCCGCGGCATTGGTGGAATTTCACCGTAGGCGTGCCCCAGGCGGCGAACGTGCCGGCCGCCTGGCTGCCGGCGAGCCCGAAGGCGCGCGCCATGGTGTCGGCGTCGAATTTCAGCAGCGAGCCAACCGCCGCCGCGGCGCCGAACGGACCGAAGATGCCGGGGCCGTGCCAGCCGCGCGCGCGGAACTTTGGATAATCGGTGCCGATGCCGACTCGCGTCGTCACCTCGCATCCCACCGCGATCGCAGTGAGCAGCGCGCGGCCGCTCAGTCCATCGCGCTCGGCAATGGCGAGCGCCGGCGGCATGACCTCGGGCGTGACGTGGGTCATCGTCTCGCGATGCACGTCGCACATGGTGACCGCGGTGACCAGATAGGCGTTGAGGAGCGTCGCGCCGGCAAGCGACAGATGATCGCCGCCGATCACGCTGGATTCACTTCCTTGCGCCAGCCCCGACGCCAGCGCTGCGATCTGCCGAGTCTCCTCGCCCAGGCGGCCGGCGATCGCGCAGGCCAACGCATCGAGCAACAGCGTCTTGCAGTGCTCGCGAACGCGCGGCGGAATGTCCTCGTAGCGCAATCCGGCGGCGAATTGCGCCAGTGCTTGGGTTGCTTCCGCTGCCATCTCGGCCTCCTGTGGCTTTATGCAAGAAGGCCTAGAAAGCGGCCTTGATCGCTTGGACAGCACTCTGTTCGCGTTGGCAATCTTGTCAAGGATCGAAGACCGCCGGAGGCGGCGGCGCTTTCGCGCCGTCCTTGACAAGATTGCCAACGCGGACAACCAGCATCCAAGCGATCAAGGCCGCCTCCCCGATCATTCATATTGATCCCCAAAACCGGGTTTCCCCTTCCCCGCATCATGCTCTAAAAGCGGCCCCAGCCGGCGCCTGGCCCGGCCGTGAGGAGAGCACAGATGCGGCCGAGCCGCCGACAGCCTGACGAACTGCGCCCGGTTTCGCTGGAACGCGGCGTGGTGAAATTCGCCGAAGGCTCGTGTTTCGTGAAATTCGGCGAGACCCATGTGCTGGTCACCGCCACCCTGGAAGACCGTCTGCCGCCGTGGCTCAAGGGCCAGGGCCGCGGCTGGATCACTGCCGAATACGGCATGCTGCCGCGGGCAACGCTGGAGCGCACGCGGCGCGAGGCCTCCGCCGGCAAGCAGAGTGGCCGCACCGTCGAAATCCAGCGGCTGATCGGACGCAGCCTGCGTTCCGTCGTCGATCTCAAGGCGCTCGGCGAGCGCCAGATCACCATCGATTGCGACGTCATCCAGGCCGACGGCGGCACCCGCACCGCGTCGATCACCGGCGCCTGGATCGCGCTCTACGACTGCCTCGCCTGGATGAAAACCCGCGACATGGTGCAGATGGAAGTGTTGCGCGATCATATCGCCGCCATCTCATGCGGCGTGCACGGCGGGGTGGCTGTGCTCGATCTCGATTACGCCGAGGATTCGCAAGCCGACACCGACGCCAATTTCGTCCTCACCGGCACCGGCAATATCGTGGAAATACAAGCCACGGCCGAGAAGACGCCGTTTTCCGAAGCAGAGTTTGCCGCGCTGTTGGCGTTGGCACGCAAAGGCATCGCCAAGCTGGTCGATTTGCAGAAAATGGCAGTCGGATGACAGACGACAGACGACGGACGACAGATAAAGACCCGGCTGAGCCGTCCATCATCCGTCCTCCGTCGTCTGTCGTCCGTCGTCCGATCACCGGCCGCCTCGTTATCGCGACGCACAACTCTGGCAAACTCGCCGAGATGCGCGAATTGCTTGCGCCTTACGGCATCGACGCCATATCGGCGGGTGAACTCGATCTGCCGGAGCCGGACGAGGACGGCATGAGCTTTGGCGACAACGCGCGCATCAAGGCGCAAGCCGCAGCGCTTGCGACCGGCCTACCCGCCTTCGCCGACGATTCCGGCCTTGTGGTCGATGCGCTCGACGGCGCACCGGGAATCCATTCGGCGCGCTGGGCCGGGCCGGAAAAGAATTTTCGCCGCGCCATGGAGACCATCGAGGTCAAACTCTACGAACGCGGCGCCACGGCGCCGGAAAAGCGCAAGGCGCATTTCGTTTCGGCGCTGTGCGTGGCCTGGCCCGACGGCCATGTCGAGGATTTTGAGGCCAAGGTCGATGGCACCCTGGTCTGGCCGCCACGCGGCGACAAAGGATTTGGCTACGATCCGATGTTCCTGCCCGACGGCCACGCGCGCACATTCGGCGAAATGTCGAGCGACGAGAAACACGGCCTGCCGCCGCGCAGCCAAGGCCTGTCGCATCGGGCGCGCGCCTTCATGAAACTCGCGGAGGCATGCCTTGGCTGACAATGAGCAGGCGGGTTTCGGCGTCTACATTCACTGGCCGTTCTGCCTGTCGAAGTGCCCGTATTGCGACTTCAACAGCCATGTGCGCCGCGAACCGATCGACGAGCCGCGCTTCGTGCGCGCGTTCACGGCCGAGATCGCGGCGACCGCGGCGCGGGTGCCGGACCGCACCGTTTCGACGATCTTCTTTGGCGGCGGCACGCCGTCGCTGATGCAGCCGGCCACAGTGGCGGCGATCCTCGATGCGATTGCAAAGCATTGGCGCGTCGCGCCCGACGTCGAAGTCAGCCTCGAAGCCAATCCGACCAGCGTCGAAGCCACCCGCTTCCGCGGCTACCGCTCCGCCGGCGTCAACCGCGTGTCCCTCGGCGTCCAAGCGCTCGACGACCGCGTGCTCGCCGAGCTCGGCCGCGTGCACAGCTGCCGCGAAGCGCTCGATGCGGTCGGCATCGCGCGCAGCATTTTCGACCGCTACTCGTTCGATCTGATCTACGCCCGGCCGCGCCAGGACCCGAAGGCATGGGCGGCCGAGCTCACCCGGGCGCTAGCCGAAGCCGGCGACCATCTCTCGCTCTATCAACTGACCATCGAGCAGGACACGCCGTTTTCCGCGCTCCATGCGGCGGGCAAGCTCGTCATTCCCGACGATGATCTCGGCCGCGAGCTCTACGACACCACCCTGGAGATTTGCGCCGCCCACGGCCTGCCGGCCTACGAGATTTCCAACCACGCCCGGCCCGGCGGTGAATGCCGGCATAACCTCGTCTATTGGCGTGCCCAGGAATACGCCGGCATCGGACCGGGCGCCCACGGCCGGCTCGATATCGACGGCACCCGTTACGCCACCGCGACGGAAAAACGACCGGAATCCTGGCTGATGCGCGTCGAGGCCAACGGCCACGGCCTCACCACCGACGACCCGCTCACCCGCGAGGACATGGCCGACGAGTTCCTGCTGATGGGGCTGCGGCTCGCTGAAGGCATCGACATCGCGCGCTTCCGGGCGCTCGCAGGCCGGTCGCTGGACCCGGCGCGCATCGCCATGCTGCGCGAACACGGCCTGGTCGAGACGACCGCCGACGGCCGCCTGCGCGTCACCCTGCCCGGCTTTCCGGTGCTGGATGCGGTCGTTGCCGATTTGGCGGCTTAAAGGCTGCGTTTCTGGTTTCTTTTTGGATTCCGGTAAAAAACGGACGGCCATTCATAAGCTACCTTAGTATTTTAACCAGCATCTATCGGCCATTGCAGCGGCCTCGGATCGCCACTTGCTGAGTTCGGCGTCGATCTTGTCAATCCTAGCTACTTTCGCAACGCGGTGTCCGCCATGCGGCCGCGAATAGCCTTCCTTGAGCCGAAACACGTGAAGGATGGCCCTTGTCGCGAGTTTGATATGGATCAATCCGGCAGTGACTCGCCCAAGTAGAATAGTCGGCCCAAGAGCCTCACAAAACACAAGGAGGACATCATGTCTGTAATCTCCAAGACGGTCTGCAAGAAAGCAGGTCTTATCTGCGCGTCAGCTGCAGCTGCTGTGCTGTTTTGCGCGACGCCCATATCGGTCAAAACTTCTTCGGTATCCGGCATCGCGCTGTCGGTTGACCAAGCACGAGCCGAGATCGGTCGGCCGGCCACGCCCGGAAGTGTAGCCGGGGTCCATCGGCGCGCAGAACGGCGAGCCGTGCGGCGCTGCGCGGCGGGTGTCACCTGCAATTATTAGCTGCGGGTGGGACGATAGGCTGCGTTTCGCCCTCGAAAATTTAATAAGCTAGCTTATGTTCCGTTGCCAAAACTGCGCGGCGGCGGCGCGATAATCTGCGATCCTGACGCCGTGACCCGCAAAACCGCGAGCCCACGCTCGCAGGTGCCGTCGCTGCGGAAGCGGAACAGGCCGTCGATCCCCGTAAAACCCGACGGATTGGTCAGGACCGCCGTGCTGAAGCGCTGCGTGCCTTGGGTCTTCACCAGCGCCGCGATCAGGGCGACCGCGTCGTAGGCCAGCGTCGCGGTGCGGCCCGGCTCCTGCTTGTAGCGGGCGCGGTAGCGGTCGGCGAAGCCGCGATAGCCGGCGCCGTCCGGCGCCGCATACCAGCCGCCGTCGAGCGCCGGATTGGAGCTGATGCGGGGGTCGTCCCAAAGCCCGGTGCCGAGCAGCTGGATCTTCTTGAGATTGACGCCGGCATTTGCAAGAGCCTGGGCGATGTCCGGCACCGTGTCGCCACCGTCGGGGATGAACAGTGCATCGATGCGGGCCGCAGCCTGGGCCACGTTCCTGACCGGCCCGGCCATGCCGGCCTTGTCATGGGGATAATGCTCCAGCGCGACGATCTGGCCGTTGCGCCGCGCCACCGCCTGCTTGAAGGCGGCTTCGACCACGGTGCCGTACGGATTGTCTGGTATCAGCGCGGCGTAGGAGCGTTTTCCGGTCGAGGCGGCATATTGGACGATGCGCTCGACGTCGGACTCCGGCAGGAAGCTCAGCAGATAGACGCCCGCCGAGGCGACATTGGCGTCGGTCGAAAACGCGATGACCGGGATGTTGCGCGCCCGCGCCACCTGCCCGACGACGCTGACCGATTGCGCAAACAGCGGCCCGAGGATGATCTCGGCGCCTTCGTCGAGCGCCTGCTGGGCGCCAAGCCGCGCCGCCTCGGCGGTGCCGCCGTCGTCCTTCAGAAGGAGCGTGATATTGGGGGCATTGAACTCCGCGATCGCCATCTCGGCGGCGTTGCGCATCGACTGCCCGGCGACACCGGCATTACCACCCGCCGACAACGGCAGAATGAGGCCGGCCTTGACCTCGCCGGTGCCAATCGCGGCGCCCGCGGGTATTTGCGCGCTCTGCGGCGACGGCGCTGGCGAGGTGAATGAATTGAGCAGGCTGGAATTACCGGAGCAGCCCGCCAAGAGCGTGCCCGCACCGGTCAGCAAGCCTTGCAGCGCCCGGCGCCGCGACGACAGGACGACCGACGCATGGCGCGGCATTTGCGCAGACACGGCGGTTCTCCCTCACGGCAGCCTTAGGCGCCCCATGCATTAGGGCAGCGCTAATCTGTCATTCTGGGGGCGAATAGTTAACCGAATGGAAAGGATAATGAAATCCGACCGACCGGCCATGACGCCCGCCGGCAGCGGCGCTAGACTTGCCGCAATGAGCGAAATGCCGCGCAAAACGCTTGGCCGGGAGCCAACCGCGCCCCGCTGCTATGCGGTGGATGGCCACCAGACCGACGTCGCGCGCCTCGCTCCGGGGCTGCACATCGTCGCCACCCCGATCGGCAATCTCGGCGACATCACCTTGCGCGCGCTGGCGGCGCTGGCGGGCGCCGACCTGATCGCATGCGAGGACACGCGGGTGACGCGAAAACTCCTCGACCGCTACGTCATCGCCACGCCGCTCACGTCCTATCACGACCACAATGCGGCGCAGGCGCGGCCGGCGCTGCTGCGCCGGCTCGCCGACGGCGCGGCGATTGCGCTGGTCTCCGACGCTGGCACGCCGCTCATTTCCGATCCCGGATTCAAGCTGGTGCGCGCCGCCCATGACGCCGGTTACGCGGTCACGACGCTGCCCGGCGCCTCGTCGCTGTTGGCGGCGCTCGCCGTCGCCGGCTTACCCACCGATCAGTTTTTGTTTGCCGGCTTCCTGCCGCCGAAGGCCGCCGCGCGCCGCAGCCGCATTGCCGAGCTCGCCCGCATCCCGACGACGCTGGTGCTGTTCGAGACCGGACCGCGGCTGGCCGCAACGCTCACCGATCTTGCCGCCGGCCTCGGGCCTCGAGAGGCAACTGTCTGCCGCGAGCTGACAAAACTGCACGAGGAAATCCGGCGCGGCGACCTCGTGACGCTTTCGCAAAACTGCGCGGCAAGCGAATTGCGCGGCGAGATCGTTGTGGTGATCGGGCCGCCAGCGGCGCCTGTGGAAGTGAGCTTAAGCGACGCCGATACTTTGCTGCGCCAGGCGCTGGCCCGCGTCTCGCTGAAGGACGCTGTCGGCGAAGTGGCCGATGTCACCGGCCTGCCGCGCCGGGAGCTCTATCAGCGCGCGCTGGTATTGGCGAAAGAAGCCGATCATGGCGCGCCGCGCTGAGCCGCTCGGTCCGCCCAAATCCGCGCCGCGGCCGGAGCGCGTCGCCGCATTCCGGCTCGGCCTTTCGGCGGAGAGCCGGGCCGCCATGCTGCTCATCGCCAAGGGTTTTCGCATCGCGGCGCGGCGTTTCAAAACCCCGATCGGCGAGATCGACATCGTGGCGCGGCGGCGCCGCGACCTGGTCTTTGTCGAGGTCAAGGCGCGTGAAAACCTCGACGACGCAGCGGAAGCAGTCACCGAGCGCGCCAAGCAACGCATCGTCGCGGCGGGCGAATTCTGGCTCGCAAGCCATCCCGACGACGCACAATGCTTCATTCGTTTCGATGTGATCCTGGTGGCGCCGGGCAAATTGCCTCGCCACATCGCCAATGCGTTCGATGCCAGCCGCTGAACCTCGCAGGCGGCGGATGGACTAAGCCGCGCGGAGCTTGTTGAAGAACTGATCGACCTGGGCGCGGATTTGGCCGGCCGCGGCGGCGAGATCGTCGGCGAGCGACTTGACCGATGTGGCGCTGGCGCGGGTGTTCTCCGTCGCCTCGCCGACGCGCACCACCTCGTCCGTCGTGTCGTTGGTCCGGCGTGCCGCCACTTCGACGCTGCGGGCAATTTCCTGGGTCGCGGCGCCTTGCTGGGTGACGGCGCTGGCAATCGCGCCTGAAATCTCACCGATCTCGCGGATCGTCCTTTCGATGCCGGCGATGGCCTGGATCGAACGCCCGGTTGCGCTCTGCATCGCCGTGATCTGCGCGCCGATCTCCTCGGTCGCCTTCGCGGTCTGCGACGACAGCGCCTTGACCTCGCCGGCCACCACGGCGAAGCCGCGTCCGGCCTCGCCGGCGCGCGCCGCCTCGATGGTGGCGTTGAGCGCCAGCAGGTTGGTCTGCTCGGCGATCGCGGTGATGAGCTTGATCACGTCGCCGATGCGGCGGCCGACTTCGCTCAGCTCCTTGACCGAATCGCTGGTGCGCGCCGCCTCGCTCACCGCTTTGGTGGCGATGGCGTTCGATTGCACGACCTGGCGATTGATCTCCGACACCGCGACGGCGAGTTCCTCGGCCGCGGCGGCGATGTCGCGCACGTTGGCGGAGGCTTCGCCCGCGGCCGTCGCGGCGCCGCCGGTCTTTTCCGAGGCGAGATCGGCCGCGTCGGCCAGGAGCGACGACGCCGACAGCATCTGTTGGAATAGCCGGTCGAGCTTAGACAGGCTGACCTCGACGTCGGTGCCGAAGCGCGCCGTTTCGGCCGCAATCTGCTCCTGGCGCTGCACCTTCGCGTCGGCCTCCGCCAGCACCGTCTTGTTCAGCTCGACATTGCGGCGCATCGCATCCTGGAACACCGCGATCGAGCGGGCCAGCGCGCCGATCTCGTCGGAACGATCGCGATACGGTACGGCCAGCGTGGCGTCGCCGCCGGCGACCGCCTCGGTGGCGTGGGTGACGGCGGCAAGGGGACGCGCGATCGAGCGGTGTATGACCAGTGCGCCGAACATCGCCAGCATCAGCGCGGCGGCGCCGAGCAGCATCATCTCCAGCGCGGACGTCGCCATGCCGCTTTCGATCCGGCTGTAGATTTCGCGCGATCTATTCGCATAAAGCCGCCCGAGCACGTCGAGATCGTTGGTCAGCGCGGTGCGGACCGTTCGGTTGGCATCGTTGTTGCCCCATTCGCTGCCGGACGCCGGACTGATTTCGGTGCCGCGGCGCACCAGCTCGCGGCGGAACTCCTGGAATTGCTTCACCCGCGCGGCGAATTGCGCGAAGACGTCGGCATCTTCGGGCCGCACCGACCTTTGCCAGCCCTCCATCACGCCGCCGATCTGGTCGTTGAAGCGGGTAAGACCTTCGGCAAACTTCTTCGCGGTGGCGATGTCGGGCGACATGTAGATGCCGCGCGATTCCATGACCACGGCGTAGATCAGGCTGTTGATGCGCTCGACATTCTCGGCACCGACAAAGGCCGATTCGAACTCGTTGGTCAGGGCGACGTTCCGGTTGCTACTGAAAATCGCCACCGCCGCCAGCGCCCCCGTCATGGTAGCCAGCAGCGCAAAGATGACATAGAGCTTGGCAGCAATCGAAAGTTTCGCCAATTTCATGCTCCGCCTCAAACCGTTCGATTTCCGCAGGTCTTCTTGGCTATGTATTCTTGGCTATAAGATGCTAGGTCCAGGTTTACCTTCCCTTAACCGCCCACCTCATTGCCCATCGGCTTGGCCATGCGCCTGAACGTCGCCGTGCAAATGGATCCGATCGAGCGGATCAATATCCGTGGCGATTCGACGTTCGCCTTGCTGCTGGAAGCGCAAAAGCGCGCCCACCCGCTGTCCTATTACACGCCCGATCGCCTGAGCCTGCGCGACGGCAAGGTGTCGGCCACGGTGCGGCCGCTGGTGGTGCGCGACGTCGCCGGCGACCATGTGACGCTGGGTGAGCCACGCCTCGTCGACCTTGCCAGCTTCGACGTGGTGCTGCTGCGCCAGGACCCGCCGTTCGACCTCGCCTATATCTCTTCGACCCACATGCTCGACCGCATCCATCCCAAAACCTTGGTGGTCAACGATCCGAGCCATGTGCGCAACGCGCCGGAAAAAGTCTTCGTCACCGAATTTCCCGATCTGATGCCGCCGACCTTGCTCACGCGCGACCTCGACGCCATCAAGGCTTTTCGTGCCGAGCAGGGCGACATCGTCATGAAGCCGCTTTACGGCAAAGGCGGCGAGGCGGTGTTCCGGCTCGCGGCCGAGGACCTCAATTTCGGCTCGCTCTACGATCTGTTCGCCTCGATGTTCCGCGAGCCTTGGGTGGTGCAGAAATTCCTGCCCGCGGTGAAGGACGGCGACAAGCGCATCATTTTGGTGGATGGCGAGTTCGCCGGCGCGGTCAACCGGGTACCGGCGCCCGACGACCTGCGCTCCAACATGGTGCGCGGCGGCGTGCCGGCGGCGACCGAGCTCACCGCGCGCGAGCGCGAAATATGCGCGCGGCTCGGACCGGCGCTGCGCGAGCGCGGCTTGCTCTTCGTCGGCATCGACGTGATCGACGGCTTCTTGACGGAAATCAACGTCACCTCCCCCACCGGCATCCGCGCGATCAAGAATCTCGGCGGCCCCGATATCGCGGCGCTGATCTGGGATGCGATCGAGGCGAAACGGCGGTAGCCGACCTTTGCCTCAGCTGCTGATGTTCTGCGAAAAAATATCGTCGTCGGCTATCCAGGTATCCTTGTCCCTCATGATCGCCTGCACCGGCAACGTTGGCGTCTGCGGCTTCATCTGCGGCGCGCGTTTGACGGCGGTGCCGATCGCCATGAATTCGATCAGGCTGCCGTATTCGTGGATGTAGGTCTTGATGCCGACGACGTCGTCGGCGCCGATGTCGCTGGCTTCCTGCTGCAGCAAGCCGATGGCGTGCTCGCGCGCCTCGTAGATCAGCGAGGTCAGCTCGCTGATCTCGCCGCGGGCGATGCTCTTGAAAAACGCCGTCACGCTGCCGGCGAGGCCGAGCGAATAGACCGCGGTACCGAGCATGAGCTTGAGCGGCCGATAGCCGACGCTGGCGAGATTCCACATTTCCTCGCAGGTCAGGTCGCTGGTCACCGGCTCTTGCGACGCCGATGGCGGCAGGCCTTGATGGCTGGCGGCGGTGCCGATCATGAGCATCTCGTGCACGCCGCGGAACGGCATGACGCGGGTCTCGATGCCGACCACCGCGTTGGCGTTGAGCCGCCGCGCTTCGGCGACGATGCGGGCCAGCGCCAGATGGCGCGTGGCGTTGAAAATGTCGCTGTATTCCTTGATCTCGCCGCGCGCCAGTGTCTTAAGCGCGCCGAACACGCCGCGGCCGACCCCGATCGAATGGGCCACATTGCCGATGACAAATCCCCTCGGCACGTAGCCGGCGTCCACCAAACAGAACAGCTCCTGACCGTTGCCGCTGCTGGTGAATGGATTTGCCGGCGGCGCGCGTTGCGGAAAATGCACGCACGAGCCGACCGACAGGAATTCGATATTGCCCTGCATATGCCGCAACTCGCTGGTCACGCCGGTGACGCCGTGGGCGTGGAACCGCTTGGCCTCGGCAATCAGCCGCGCCTGGGCGAGATGGCGGCCTTCGCTGATCATTGCGGTGACCTGGGTGATCTCGCCGCCCAAAATGCCTCTGAAGCCGGCGCCGACGCCGCCGAGGAAGCCGAGCGAGCCGACGCTGTTGCCGAGCACCAATTCGCCGGGCGCCAGGCCTTTGAGTTGCAGGCAGAAGATTTCGTTGCCCGAAAGTCCGGTCATGATCGGCATGGCGGTTGCCTCCCCTCACGGTCGAGAGTTTGACGGCCCGCGATGATTATGTCGCCGGGGGTGACGTAGGGTCCACCCTCGTTCATCATCGACCCGAATAAGGACCATGCCATGCTGGTGACCGGCAGCGAAAAACTAAAACGCATGCGCGACGGCCGCGTCGTCTATATCGGCGCCGAGCGGGTCGACGACGTCACCGCCCATCCCGCCTTCCGCAATGGCGCACGCACGATCGCCGCGCTCTATGATCTCAAGGCCGATCCGGCCAAGCGCGATCTCTTCACCTTCGAGGACAACGGCGAGCGCATCGGCCTGCAATGGCTGCGCTGCCGCTCGCGCGAGGATCTGGCGCGGCGCATGCGCGCCATGAAGGCCATCGCCGACGCCACCTACGGCCTGATCGGGCGCTCGCCCGATCACGTGGCCGGTCTGATCACCGGGCTGGCGATGCGGCCCGAATTGCTCAACCAACTGACGCCCGGCTTCGGCGACAACCTCACCCGCTTCTTTGAGCGCGCCCGCTTGAACGATCTCTATCTGTCGTTTGCGGTGACGCCGCCGTCGGGCATCCGCGATCGCGAAATCTATACCGGCGTGGTGCGCGACGACCCGACCTTGCAGGTGGTGAGCGAAGACGATTCCGGTGTCGTCGTATCGGGCATGAAGATGCTGGCGACCGGCGCGATTTTCGGCGACGAGGTTTATATCGGCAATCTCACGGCCATCGACGACAAGCGCCAGAGCGAGAGCATCACGGCGGCGATCCCCAACAACGCGCCCGGCGTCTCGTTCTGGGCGCGCGAGCCCTATGAGCGTCACGCCCGGCAGGAGGCCGATTATCCCCTCAGCTATCGCTTCGACGAGAACGACGCGGTGCTGGTGTGCGACAGGGTCAAGATTCCGTGGGAGCGGGTGTTTCTGCACAACAATGGCGCCTGGTCGCGCCGCATCTATATCGAGACGCCGGCCAATGTTTATCAGAACCAACAGTCCAACATCCGCTTCTGGGCCAAGATGGGACTGATCGTCGGGCTGGCGAGCCGGATGTGCCAGGCCAACGGCGTCGACAAGGTGCCGGCGGTGCGCGAGACGCTCGGCCGCCTCGCCGCGCTCGAAGCCACCATCGGCGGCCTGGTCAACGGCCAGATCGAGGCGTGCGAGAACTGGCCGGAGGGTTTTGTGACGCCGAACCGGCGCATGGTCTACGCCACGCTCAATTGGTGCCAGGAGCACCACACCGAAATCATCGACACGTTGCGCACGCTGGCGGGCGCCGCGCCGCTGCAGATGCCGGCCAGCATCGATCTCGTCGCCGATCCGCAACTCAAGGATCGCTTCGAGCGCTGGTGGGGCACGGCCAGCATGCCGGCGGACGCGCGCTACAAGCTCTACAAGCTGGTCTGGGACCTGATCGGCTCGGAGTTCGCCGGCCGCCACATGCTCTACGAGAAATTCTACGCCGGCAATTCGATCATCGTGCGCAACCAGAGCGACCGCGAAGCGCCGTGGGAAAAATTCCACGGCATCGTCGATGGGTTGCTCGATGCCGTGGCGATGCCGGAGGCTCCGGGCTAGCGCGCCGGCACCGGCGCGGCGACGCCGATGATCGCGCCGGACGACTTGCGCACGGTGAGAATTGCCAGCGCCGCGACGATGCACAGCGCGCCGGCGACGAAGAACGCCGGCAGATACGTGTCGAACAGCGTCCGCGTCAGGCCGGCACCGAAAGCCGCGCTGGCCGCGCCGATCTGGTGGCCGGCAAAAACCCAGCCGAACACCATGCCCGCCTTCTCACGACCGAAGCGGTCGGCGGTGAGTTTGACCGTCGGCGGCACGGTGGCGATCCAGTCGAGGCCGTAGAACATCGCGAACAGCGACAGGCCATAGAACGTGAAGTCGGTGAACGGCAGATAGAGCAGCGACAGCCCGCGCAGGCCGTAATACCAGAACAAGAGCCAGCGATTATCGAAGCGGTCGGACAGCCAGCCGGAACCGATGGTGCCGACGAAATCGAAGATGCCCATCATCGCCAGCACGCTTGCGGCAGTAACCGCCGGCAACCCGTAATCGTGGCACAGCGTGACGAAATGGGTCTGGATCAGGCCGTTGGTGCTGCAGCCGCAGACGAAGAACGTGCCGAACAACACCCAGAAGATCGGCGTGCGGGCGGCTTCCTTTAGCACCACCAGCGGCGACATGAGCAGCGAGACGAGGCCGACGCCCGCGGCCGGCGGCGGCGACACGGCCTTCTCGCCATAAAGCGGCAGGCCGAGATCGCTCGGCCGGTCGCGCATCAAGGTGAAGGCGACGACACCGGCGAACGCCAACATGGCGCAGACGCAGACCAGCGCGATCCGCCAGCCGTAAGCCGTCGTGATTTGCGCGATCAGCGGCAGGAACACCAGTTGCCCGGTGGCGTTGCTGGCGGCGAACAGGCCCATGACCAGGCCGCGGCGGTGATTGAACCAGCGCGTCGCCACCGTCACCGCGAGCACCATCGCAGTCAGGCCAGTGCCGATGCCGACGACGATGCCCCATAGCAGAATGAGCTGCCACACCTGCGTCATCGCCAGCGACGCCAGCATGCCGGCCGAGATCAGGATCACGGCTGAGACCATCACGGCGCGCACGCCGAACCGGTTCATGAAGGCGGCGGCGAACGGACCGAACAATCCGAACAGCATGAGACGCAGCGCCAGTGCCGACGAAATCTGCTCGGTGTCCCAGCCGAATTCCTTTTCCAGCGGCACGATCAGCACGCCGGGCGTGCTCATCGCCGCGGCGGTGACGATGGTGGTGAGGAAGGTGACGGCGACAATGACCCAGCCGTAATGGATGTTGCGGCGTTCGAGCGCCGCAGCGAGGGCGGAGGACACCATGGTTGCGTTCCGATCGTCGATTTTGGACGTTCTGTTATTAGACACGCGCTTAGATGACAATCATCATCTAACGCTTGCATATTGATGACGATCGTCATATAATTTGTCAAGCAGCCGACGCTGCTGCATAGCTGAGGTGCTCCATGCGGGTGAGCCGGGAAAAAGCCGCCGAACATCGCGACCGCATCATCGACGCCGCCGGCGCCCTGTTTCGCGCCAAGGGATTTGGCGGCATCGGCGTTGCCGACATCATGAAAGCGGCCGATCTGACCCACGGCGGTTTTTACGGCCATTTCGCCTCGAAAGAAGACCTCGTGGCGCAGGCCAGCCGCCGCACCATGGCGCGCGCCGCGGCGAACTGGACCAAGCTGGTCGAGGCCGCGCCCGATAGCCCCTACGCGGCGCTGCTGGCGCATTACCTGTCGCCAAAGCATCGCGACGACCCCGGCAAGGGCTGCGCCTTTGCCGCCTTGGGCAACGACGCGGCGCGCAGCGGCAAGATCGTGCGCAAGGCCTTTGCCGAAGGTTTGGCGCCGCTGATCGACATTTTGGCGCAGTCCATCCCTGGCGAGTCTGTCCCCAACAAGTCCAAGGCGGCACGGCGCCGCAAGGCTGTTGCCGCCATGGCGACCCTGGTCGGCGCCCTGACCTTGGCGCGGGCCGTCGAAGGCACGCCGCTGTCCGACGAGATGCTCGAAGCCGCCCACCGCGAACTTGCCGCGGCGGCGCGCGTCTGACCCTGCCGGCACCGGCTCCATTTTGTTCTCTAAATGTTCTTGAAGAGGTCGCGGAGTTCCGTTAGGCTCTCGGATAGGGCAGGGCAGCCATGGTCCAACGCGTCTCAACGGTTGCGTTCGAGGGCATCGAGGTCCGGCCGGTCGATGTCCAGGTGCAGGTCGCGCCCGGGCTGCCGGCGTTCAATGTCGTCGGCCTGCCCGACAAAGCGGTCTCCGAAGCGCGCGAGCGAGTGCGCTCGGCACTGACCGCTTCAGGCCTCGCGCTGCCGGCGCGCCGCATCACCATCAATCTGGCGCCAGCCGACCTGCCCAAGGAAGGCAGCCACTACGATCTGCCGATCGCGCTCGGCCTGATGGCCGCGATCGGCGCCATCCCGCACGATGCGCTGGCCGGATTCACCGTGCTCGGCGAACTCGGCCTCGACGGCTCCATTGCGCCGGTCGCTGGCGTGTTGCCCGCCGCCATCGGTGCCAATGCGCGCGACGAAGGATTGATGTGCCCGGCGGCGTGCGGGCCGGAAGCGGCCTGGGCGAGCCCCGAGATCGAAATCATCGCGGCGGCGTCGCTAATTCAGCTCGCCAACCATTTCAAAGGCACGCAAGTGCTGTCGCGGCCGCAGCCGAAAATCCTGGAAGTGGACGGTCCCGCGCTCGATCTCGCCGACATCAAGGGCCAGGAAAGCGCCAAGCGCGCGCTCGAAGTCGCCGCCGCCGGCGGCCATAATCTCTTAATGGTCGGACCGCCCGGCGCGGGAAAATCGATGCTGGCGGCACGGCTGCCGACCATTCTGCCGCCGCTGGCGCCTTCCGAATTGCTCGAAGTCTCCATGGTGGCTTCGATCGCCGGCGAGATCAAAGGCGGCGCGCTGACCAACCGCCGGCCGTTTCGCGCCCCGCATCATTCCGCCAGCATGCCGGCGCTGGTCGGCGGCGGCTTGCACGCGCGGCCCGGCGAAGTCTCGCTCGCGCATCATGGCGTGTTGTTCCTCGACGAGTTGCCGGAATTCCAACCGCAGGCGCTCGACTCGCTGCGTCAGCCGCTGGAGACCGGCGAAGTGTCCATTGCCCGCGCCAATCATCGCGTCACCTATCCGGCGCGGTTCATGCTGGTCGGAGCGATGAATCCATGCCGCTGCGGCCGCGCCAGCGAACCCGGCTTTACCTGCAGCCGCAGGCCCAACGCCCGCTGTGCCGCCGATTATCAGACGCGGATCTCCGGTCCGCTGATCGACCGCATCGACCTGCATATCGAAGTGCCGGCGGTGACCGCCGCCGATCTCATCCTGCCGCCGCCGGCCGAAGGCAGCCGCGAAGTGGCCGAGCGCGTCGCGCTCGCCCGGCAACGGCAGATCGCCCGTTACGCCGCCATCGGCCTGCCTCATGTCCGCAGCAATGCGGCGGTGTCGAGTGCGGTGCTGGAAGACGTGGCGCGGCCGGATGCCAGCGGCATGACGCTGTTGCGCGACGCCGCCGACGCCATGCGGCTCTCGGCCCGTGGCTATCATCGCGTGCTGCGCGTGGCGCGCACGCTGGCCGATCTCGACGGCGCGGACAAAGTCGGCCGCGTGCATCTCGCCGAGGCGTTGTCGTATCGGGCGCTGGCGGATGAAATTCGCCGCGCGGCATAGCTAAAAAATGGCTGTGAGGCCTTAGAAAGCGGCCTTGATCGCTTGGACAGCGTTTCTGTTCGTGTGGATGAACTTGTCAAGGACGGCGCCATCAGCGCGTTTACGCGCGTCTTCGACGCGCTACGGCGCCGCCGCCTTCGGCGGTCGTAGATCCTTGACAAGTTCATCCACACGAACAATTGGCAGCCAAGCGATCAAGGCCGCCATCCGCTCAGCGTAAGATTTCAAGATCAATTGATTCCGCGCCGCCATTGACTGCAAATCCGTAACCGCCGACTCTCGCGTTGATTCGCGACCCGCTGTTTGCGCGTCCGGCGTCGCGCGCGGCCGCCATGCCCAATCCGTCCCGCAAGCTCGCCTTCATCATCGCCTCGACCGACCACGGCACCTTCATCGTGAACCGGTTCGATCAGATGATGGTCAGCGGCGACGCCGGCTACGGCGTCGGCCTGCAGCTCCTGGAAAACGCCCACTACGATCCCGAGGAAGTCAATTTGCTGCTGCGCGCGCTGGATTTGCGCCGGCAATGCTACGGCGACGGCGTGGTGGCGATCGATTGCGGCGCCAATGTCGGGGTCCACACCATCGAATGGGCGAAGCACATGACCGCCTGGGGCGCCGTGCTAGCGATCGAAGCTCAGGAACGCATCCACTATGCGCTGGCCGGCAATATCGCGATCAACAATTGCTTCAACGCCCGCGCCATTCACGCCGCGGTGTCGGATCGCGCCGGCGCGATGAAAATCCCGGTGCTGAATTATTCCGCCGCCGCCAGTTTCGGCAGCCTCGAGCTCAAGCCGCGCAACGGCACCGAGTTCATCGGCCAGGCCATCGATTATTCCGAAAGCAAAATGGTCGAGGTGCCGACGGTCAGTATCGATTCGCTCAATCTGGCCCGCGTCGACCTGATAAAAATCGATGTCGAAGGAATGGAGATAGACGCGTTGAACGGCGCCGCTCAGTGCATCGGCAAGCTGCGTCCAATCCTGCTGATCGAGACCATCAAGAGCGACAAGAGCGCCATCGCCGCCTGGCTGGACAATCTCGGTTACACGGTGCTGGACATCGGCATCAATTTTTTCGCCATCCACGCCGACGACAAATGTCTCCCCCACATCAAGATGGCGAACCCTGCGGCGGCTTAGAGCATGATCCGGAAAAGCCTGTCACCGGACTTGATCCGGTGATGGAAACCGGTTTTCCGAAAAGATCATGCGCCACTAAAATCCCTATCCGCCGCCGTTGCCGACGCCGCCGCGCATGCCGATCGCGGACAAAAACTCCTGCCGGGTCTCGGCATGATCGCGGAACACGCCGAGCATGCGGCTTGTCACCATGGTGACGCCGGGTTTGTGTACGCCGCGGGTCGTCATGCATTGGTGCGTGCCTTCGGCGACCACGGCGACGCCGTGAGGTTTCAGCACGGCATCCAGACAGGCCGCGATCTCCGCCGTCATTTTCTCCTGGATCTGCAGCCGCCGCGCGTAAACCTCGACCAACCGCACCAGCTTGGAAATGCCGACCACGCGATTGCGCGGCAGATAGCCGATATGCACGCGGCCGATGATCGGCGCGAGGTGATGCTCGCAATGGGACTCGAAGCGGATGTCGCGCAGCACCACGACCTCGTCATAGCCGCCGGTCTCCTCGAAGGTGCGCTTGAGGTATTCGCGCGGATCGTCGTTGTATCCGGCGAACCATTCCTCATAGGCGCGCGCCACCCGCGCCGGCGTGGCGCGAAGCCCTTCGCGGTCGGGGTCGTCGCCGGCCCAGCGGATCAGGGTGCGGATCGCGCCCTCGGCCTCGGCGCGCGACGGCCGGACCGGCCCGGCGGATTTGGCACGCGCACGTTTGGAACTCGTCACTTTAGCCATTCTGCTGTCTCCGGCCGCAATCCATACACGAACCAAGTCAATGGGACCAAGGTGATGGGTCGAAATCGGTAGGTCCAAGTCCTAATCGCCCCAAGTCCTAATCGCCCCAAGTCCTAATCGCCCAATGCCGATGTTAACAAAGCATCAACCCTCCCTCCAATCGCCCTGAAGCCGCATTGCCGACTGCAAGGGATGCGCAACACTCATGGGCCAAATTGCCCGTGTCACATCGATAAACCAGGCCTGAGCGCGGCGGCGCGTTGAGCCGCGACCAACAGGCCGAGCGGGGATAGGGACCATGCTCCCGCGCGTCACCCTTTTAAAACCCGCCATCATCACCCGCCGGCTGTTCACCCTCGCCGTCCGCGCCATCGTGGTGACGACAATGTCGTTCGGCATCGCTTTCGGCTTCCTGTCGGGAACGATGTCGCAGGGGGCTAGCTACGATCCGAACGCTTTTGCCATCGGCGTCGCCGCCCTGTTCGGCGCCGCCTGCGGCGCCATGGGCCTCCTGATTTCCCGCATCCACCAGATGAAGACCGAGCTACGGCGCCTCGAGGCGCATCTCGAAGAGGCTTCCGACCGCAATTGGGAGATCAGCGAAGCGCAGGAGCGCGCCAAAAGCTTCTTCGAGGCCCAGGGTGATGTCATCGTGCGCCGCGACGGCGGCGGCACCATCACCTATGCCAATGATGCGTTCTGCGCACTCGCCGGACGCCCGCGCGAGGAATTGCTCGCGACCACGTTCGCGCTGCCGGTGGAGGTCCAAGGCGACATTTCGAATCTTGCCGACGGCACCCGCGTGCACGACCAGAAGATCGCCGCGCCGGGCGGCGCGCGCTGGATCGCCTGGCGCGAGGTCTCGGTGCGCGTCGACCGCGGCAGCGAAGTGCAAAGCGTCGGCCGCGACATGACCGACCGCGTCATGGCGGAGCGCGCCCTCGCCGACGCGCGCGATCAGGCGGAAGCAGCGAGCCGCGCCAAGTCGCGGTTCCTGGCGATGGTCTCGCATGAGATCCGCACGCCGCTCAACGGCATCCTCGGCATGGCCGACCTGCTCGGCGATACGCCGCTGTCGCCGGAACAGACGACTTACCTCAACGCGATGAAGACGTCGGGCGACACGTTGCTTTCGTTCATCGAGGAGATGCTCGATCTCGCCAAGATCGAAGCCGGCCGGCTCGATCTCGAGGCGCGGCCTTTTGCGCTTTCAGCCTTTGTCGAAGAGGCCGTCGAATTGCTCGGGCCGCGCGCCCAGGCCAAGGGCCTCGAAATCTGCTGCTATGTCGACGAGCGCCTGCCGGCGCGCGTGGTCGGCGATGCGGCGCGGCTGCGCCAGGTGTTGTTCAATCTCGCCGGCAACGCCATCAAGTTCACCGAACAAGGCGGCGTCTCGATCATCGTCGAGCCGGACGCGCAGCCGGATGCGATCGCGATCTCGGTGCGCGACACCGGCATCGGCATTTCGGCGCAAGACCAGGCGCGCATCTTCCTCGAGTTCGAGCAGGCCGACGGCAGCTCGACGCGCAAATTCGGCGGCACCGGTCTCGGCCTGACCATCTCGAAACGCATCATCGAGCGCATGGCGGGCACCATCGCGGTCGAGAGTGTGGCGGGCGAAGGCTCGACGTTTCGCGTCAGCTTGCCGCTGCCCCGCACCGGCGATAGTGACGAGCCCGCGGTCGCCATACCCGACCTTGCCGGCACCGATATTCTCATCGTCGCGCCGGCGGCGATCGAAGCGTCACTCCTGGCGAGGCGCCTGCAACGCTGGGGCGCACGAACCACCATCGTTCCCGATGAGAGCGTGGCGGCGGCCATTTTGCCGGAGCAGGCCTGGAGCGCGGTACTGGTCGATCACACGCTGGGCACCGCGGCGAGCGAAGCGCTCGCCCGCATGGCGTCCGTCATTCCCCGCCGCATCGTGCTGGTGACGCCCGCCATGCGCACCGAGCTCGCAGCCCTCAAGGACGCGGGATTTACCGGCTATTTGATCAAACCGGTGCGCGCCGCCTCGCTGGCCGCGCGCTTTGCGCCCGACGACGCCTTCGATCCCGGCGCCGCAAACGAGATTGCGGAAGCGCCGCGCGAAACGCGTTCAGGTCACGGGCTTTCGATCCTGGTCGCCGAGGACAACGAGATCAACGCGCTATTGGCGCGCGCGCTCCTGGTCAAGCTCGGTCACCGTCCGACCATGGCCGAAAGCGGCGCCGCGGCGATCGAGAGCTGGCTTGCCGCGCGGGCGGGCGGCGCAGACTATGATTGCGTGCTGATGGATCTGCACATGCCGGGGATGGATGGGTTGGAAGCGACCCGACGCATCCGCGCCCTGGAGGCCGAGCACAACGACATGCGCACGCCGATCGTCGCGCTCACCGCAAATGTCTCCGTCGAGGACCGCGACGCCTGTCTCGCCGCCGGCATGGATGGTTTTTTGGTCAAGCCGCTCGACCGCGAACGGCTCGCCGCCGTGCTTGCCGATTCGAGCGCCGCAGCGCTCGCAGCATAAGAACGCATTCACTAACTGGAACCAAGACAGAGTGTGAACTTAGTGAGCAGCGCGACGCCCGTGAATTAAGGACGCAATAAAGCTGTCATATTCGTAGAGTCGCTTATCAAAAATGGCCTTTGGGGTGTCTCTATTTAGCTTTGTTAGAAGCTCATTCTTCCAGTTCTCGCCCAATCCGAGGGCCTCCAATTTCTCTGAGACATGATCATAAAATTCGCTCGGTAACTCTGGAGAAATTGCGCGGAGTTCGCGCATTTCGGCTGAATCAGCCCCAAAATGTGCTCTGACGAACTCAAAAAAATTATCAAGCCAGGTGCAAAATTCCCGCGACAAAGCGGGTAACTCTCGCAGTGTCGCGATCTCAGCGCGAAGCCTGTTCAATTCATCTTCAAGCCCGCTATTATCGGCCACCGATTAGCCAACTTTTCGAATGGATCGACCCTCATTCTGAAAGGTCTTGTGATATCCAAGAAGTTTTCGTTCATGGATACGAACGTGTTTTTTGGGATCGGAAACAGCATACCCAATGCGTTGTGCCTTGCGACCGTATCTTTCGAGAATTGACATTGTGAGTTCTGCATCACTTGGTGAGACAACATAGCAAAAGCCAATTCCCATGTTGAACACTTCAAACATTTCGCTGTCTTCAACCTCGGCATGTCCCTGAATTAGTGCAAAAATCGGATGTGGTTCAATAAGTCGCTCAATCTCAAACCCGACTTTTGCTTCAACTCGCGCGAGGTTAAGTAAGCCGTCGCTCGTAATGTTTATGAGAGCTTTTACGCCATTGACTCGCTGCAGAATTTCCATTGCTTCCGAAACATAAATGTCAGTAGGACGAAGCAACTCTTCTCCAAGGGAGAGACTAAGCTCGTCAAACCTGTGTTCAATGTCATACGAGTGATTTTCGAAGAAGGCTTTTCGCGCAAGGGATAAGCCATTGCTGTGGACGCCGTTGCTTCTTACTCCGATGACCACGTCTCCCTCGGAAACATACCTACCTGAAATTACCTTATCGAGATCAACGCGTCCGACCGCCATCCCTACTAGATCAAATCCCTCAACGATGTCCTTCAGCTGCGCGGTCTCTCCACCAGAGATGGAGATATCAGCCATTTTGGCGCCTTCGCAAAGGCCGGCACCGATTGCGTCAAGCATTGTAGAATTCGCCCGCTCGACGGCGATATAGTCCACGAGAGAAAGCGGCTTTGCTCCGACACAGATCATGTCGTTGACATTCATCGCGACACAATCAATACCGATAGTGTCGTACTTTTCCATCATTGTGGCGATGATCGTCTTGGACCCGACGCCATCGGTGCATAATGCAATACCGGCTCCGTCCAGTTCGATGACATTAGCGAAATAGCCGATCGGCAGAACAACGCGGCCCGTCCCTCGCTTTGGCCAGGTCTCTTGAACCCGCTTGACTATATGACTGAGTCCCGCATCGGCCTCGGCGGTATCAACACCAGTCTTTTTGTACACGTCCTGACGCACTTCCACAGACCCTTGATCAGCAGTCTCTGAGTTCAGCTTGGAAAACGTTACCACGTCTGCATCGTTCCTTGCCATGGGGCTCTAATCCCGTCTAGCTACCCGATTGGGCCTTGTTGAGGTTTCAAGTTGGCTCGGCGTGTGTCCATCCAGATATGCAACAATTGCTCGCCTGACAGTTCGTCCAACGGACCTGTCTTCCTGCTCCACTACCGTCTTTAGTCGCCAATAGTCGCGAGTTTCCAATGGCGCTGAAGTGGGTCGAAGGTTCAGTTTTCTCGAAGGTCGGCGCTTCATGAATCATTTTGAATCAATTCGATTCAATCTTCAACTATATTTAGGGGGGTAATGGTGCTTATTGCCCAACTTATTGTGTAGGCTACCAAAGTCATAGTCTCCGCAGCGCCACTTCTTCAACCTGGTGGCTCTCGCCCTTGGTTAAGATCAGATCGGCGCGCTGCCGCGTCGGCAAAATGTTTTCGTGCAGATTGACGAGGTTGATGCGATTCCAGATCGAGGTCGCGGTCGAGGCCGCCTCCTTGTCGGAGAGCCGCGCATAGCGGTGGAAATAGGATTTCGGATCGGCGAACGCGGTGCCGCGTAAGGTCAGGAACCGGCTGACATACCATGACAGCAGCACGTCCTCCTCGGCGTCGAGATAGATCGAGAAATCGAAAAAGTCGGAGACGAACGGCACCGCCTTGCCGTCCTTGGGCAGGCGCCCGGCTTGCAGCACGTTGAGGCCTTCGACGATCAAAATGTCCGGCCGCTCGATCTCGATCCACTGGTTCGGGATCACGTCGTAGATCAGGTGCGAATAGACCGGCGCCCGAACGGGATGGAGTCCCGCCTTGATGTCAGACAGAAAGCGCAACAGCGCCGGCAGATCGTAGCTTTCCGGAAAGCCCTTTTTCTCCATGAGGCCTTCGCGGTCGAGCACGGCATTCGGATAAAGAAAGCCGTCGGTGGTGATGAGATCGACCTTGGGCACGTTCGGCCAGCGGGCCAAGAGCGCCTGCAACACGCGCGCCGTGGTCGACTTGCCAACGGCGACAGAACCGCCGACGCCGATGATGAAAGGCACTTTGGCGTCTTCGGTGCCGAGAAATCCCTGCTGCGCGCGAAACAATGTTTGGGTTGCGTCGACGTAGAGCGACAGTAGGCGCGACAGCGGCAGGTAGATGTCGACGACCTCCGACATGTCGAGCCGGTCGTGCATCGAGCGCAGGCGCGCGACTTCCGCCGGTTCGAGTGTCATCGGCGTATCGCGGCGCAGCGTCGCCCATTCGGCGCGGGAGAACACGCGGTAGGGCGAGACGTCCTGCTCGGTGCGCTGCTCCATTGTGCCTAGCCGCTCTTGCGCGCCGCCTTCTCGTCGAGGCCCGATTGCTGCGTGCGCGCGCCGAGCTCGGCCTCGACCTCTGCAAGTGTGATGCCACGGGCATGGAGCACGACCAGGAGATGGTAGAGCACGTCGGCGGCTTCGCCGATGACGCGCTCGCGGTCCTCGCCGACCGCCGCAATGGCCGCCTCGACCGCTTCCTCGCCGAGCTTTTTGGCGCAATGCGCCACGCCGCGGTCGAGGAGCTTGCGCGTATAGGACACGTCGGCGCTGGCCAGGGCGCGCGCCTGGACGCGTTTTTCGAGGTCGTTGAGGGTGAATGTTTGGGCCATTTGCATTCCTTGGGCGTTCCTTAGCATCTTCACGCCCAAGCGGGGAGAGGCGATCAGGGATCGAGCCGCACCGGCAGACCGGCCCGGGCCATATGGTCCTTGGCCTGGCGCACGGAATATTCGCCGAAGTGGAAGATCGACGCTGCCAGCACCGCGCTGGCATGGCCGTCGCGGATGCCCTCGACCAGATGATCGAGATTGCCGACGCCGCCCGAGGCGATGACCGGCACGGTGACCGCGTCGGCAATGGCGCGGGTCAGCGCGATGTCAAAACCCTGCCGGGTGCCGTCGCGGTCCATCGAGGTGAGCAAAATTTCGCCGGCGCCGAGCGCGACCACCTCGCCGGCATAATCGACGGCGTCGATGCCGGTCGGGTTGCGGCCGCCATGGGTGAAAATCTCCCAGCGGTTCGCCTCGCCCGGCTGCGAGACTTTCTTGGCGTCGATGGCGACCACGATGCATTGATCGCCGAATTTTTCCGCGGCTTCCTTGACGAAAGCGCGGCGCGACACCGCAGCGGTGTTGATCGACACCTTGTCGGCGCCCGACGTCAACAGCGCGCGGATGTCCTCGATGGTGCGCACGCCGCCACCGACCGTGAGCGGCATGAAACAGGCTTCCGCCGTGCGCCGCACCACGTCGAGCATGATGCCGCGGTTCTCATGGCTCGCGGTGATGTCGAGGAAGGTGAGCTCGTCGGCGCCGGCTTCGTCGTAAGCGATCGAGGCCGCCACCGGATCGCCGGCGTCGCGCAAATTGACGAAATTGACGCCCTTGACGACTCGGCCGTCCTTGACGTCGAGGCAGGGGATGACGCGGACCTTGAACATGTCAGACTGTCGCCCGGGCGGCGCGCAGCACGGCAAGCGCCTCCGCCGCATCGAGCCTGCCATCATAGAGCGCGCGGCCGGCAATAGCGCCTGCGAGTTTTTGCGCGCGCGGCTCTAGCAACGCCCGTATGTCGTCGATCGAAGCAAGACCGCCCGAGGCGATCACCGGGATCGATACCGCGTCGGCAAGCGCGATGGTGGCGTCGAGGTTCAGGCCTTTGAGCATGCCGTCGCGCGCCACGTCGGTGTAGACGATCGCGGCGACGCCGGCGTCCTCGAAGCGTCGTGCGATGTCGAGCGCGGATAGCTCCGAAGTCTCAGCCCAGCCTTCGACCGCGACTTTGCCGTCGCGAGCATCGAGCCCGACGGCGACGCGGCCGGGATGGGCGCGTGCGGCTTCCTTCACCAGCGCCGGGTCGCGCACCGCCGCGGTGCCGATGATGACGCGGGCTACGCCCTTGCCGAGCCAGCCATCGACGGTGGCGCGGTCGCGAATGCCGCCGCCGAGCTGCAGCGGAATTTTGACGGCGCCGAGAATACCCTCGACCGCCGAAGCATTCATCGGCTTGCCGGCAAACGCCCCGTCGAGATCGACCAAATGCAGATATTCAAAGCCCTGCCGCTCGAACGCCTGCGCCTGCGCCGCCGGATCGCGGTTGAACACAGTCGCGCGCGCCATGTCGCCTTGTTGCAGGCGCACGGCAAGTCCGTCTTTGAGATCGATGGCGGGAAACAGGATCACGGCACGACTATGCTTACGGATTCCACTGCAAAAAATTCGCGATCAGCGCCAGGCCGAGCTTTTGGCTCTTCTCGGGATGGAATTGCGTGCCGAAAATGTTGTCGCGCGCCACGATCGCGGTAACGGCGCCGCCGTACTCGGCGTCAGCCACGAGATCGCCACGCTGCGCCGGATTGAGCTGATACGAGTGCACGAAATAGGCGTGCCGGCCCGCAGGCCCGAATGTCAGGCCGTCGAGAACGGGGTGCGGTCGCGCAACATTGAGCGTGTTCCAGCCCATGTGCGGGATTTTCAAGTTCGGGTCCCTCGGCACGATGCGATCGACCTCGCCGGCGATCCAGCCCAAGCCTTCCGTCACTTCATATTCACGGCCGCGCTCGGCCAAGAGTTGCATGCCGACGCAAATGCCGAAAAACGGCCGGCCTCTTTGGCGCACCGCCTCGTCCAGCGCTCCGACCATGCCGTCCACCGCGTCGAGGCCGCGCCGGCAATCGGCGAAGGCGCCGACACCCGGCAGCACCACCCGGTCCGCCTTCGCCACCACCGCGGGATCGTTGGTCACCACGATGGGTTGGCCGAGGCCGGCCTCGTGCGCGGCGCGTTCGAACGCTTTTGCAGCCGAGTGCAAATTGCCGGAGCCGTAATCGACGATCGCCACGCTCATCGCCGCGCTCCCGGTTCGGGAAAAAGCCCGATCACGTCGGACCCGGACGGCCCACGCCGGACCGGCACCGCAGATGCAGGCCCGGCCGCGGGCGCGCGCGGTCCGCCGGCGGTCGAGTTCGTTCGCTGCAGCCAGGCATCGAAGAAGCGCCGCTCGGCGTCTTCGAGATCGTCGCCGCTGACGACGCCGAGATTTTTCCAGCCGCGGCGGCTCAGGGTGAAGCGGCGCAATGTCCCGGCCTCGAGCCCGACCAGGAGCGAAATGAGGAGGCCGATGACACCGACAATCGCCCCGGACACACCCAACATCCGAACCAGAGTCACAAGGCCGGCCGAGATCACGGCGTAACAGACCAACACCAGCCACATCCGGTGCCGCAGCATCCACAGCGGCGTGACCAGGAAGGCCCACCACGATAAGCCGTCGCGCACGAACGCGAAGCGTTCCACGTCGGCTGCGGCGGTGCCGACCCGCCTGGGCGGCTCGTGCACGGTGTAAACGGACATAACCGGTTCTCGCTTCTGTCACCCCTCACGTAATGCGAGGGACGCCACAATCAATTGCCGAGCGTGCCTTTGGTCGAGGGCACCTCGTTGGCGGCGCGCGGATCGATGGCCACCGCCGCCCGCAGTGCCCGCGCCAGACCCTTGAAGCAGGATTCGGCGATATGATGGTCGTTGCTGCCGTACAGCGTGGCGACGTGCAGCGTCACGCCCGCGTTGACGGTGAAGGCCTGAAACCACTCCTGCACCAGCGCGGTGTCGAAAGCGCCGATCTTGGCGCGCACGAATTCGACCTGAAAAACCAGGAACGGCCGGCCGGAAATATCGATCGCCACGCGGGTCAGCGCCTCATCCATCGGCAGGTGGACATCGGCATAGCGGGTGATGCCCTTCATGTCGCCCAACGCCTGCTTCAAGGCCTGGCCGAGCGCGATGCCGACGTCTTCGGTGGTGTGATGCTGGTCGATATGCAGATCGCCCTTGGCTTTTATCGTGAGGTCGATGCGCGAATGCCGCGCCAACAGGTCGAGCATGTGATCCAGGAAGCCGATGCCGGTCGCGATCGACGACGCGCCGGCGCCGTCGAGATCGACCGCGACCTCGACGTCGGTTTCCTTGGTGGTCCGTTTCGCGGACGCGCGGCGACCTTTGGTCCGGCCGGCACTAGAAACGGTATTGCGGCCTTGACGAGCCATCTGACCTGCCTAGTCGGGTTTAACGGCGCCCTTTTATCAGGAGCCGCATTACTCTGCCACTCCGGCAGCCGATCGAGGCTGGCCAATTTCCGGCTGTTTGCGTCCGCAAAGTGCTTCCAACCGAACTTGGCAATCCCGGCCGAAGGGGTTCAAGCCGTAACGCTGGCCTGCGGCAAGTTTGGAACACCCCCCATCACCCGCAATTTGTCTGGGCAGGCACAACACGGAGGACGCATCCAATACTCAGCCTTGATAAACACGCGTATCTGACGACGATATATTGATAATTCAGGCTCCAACGACGCCAGATAGGCATCGTTTAGCAAAGTATCGGGATAACGCACGGCAGCATCAAAAACGGGGACGCTGATAAGGGTCGGCCCGGTGCCTTGTCGCTGATGGGCTCGGGCCAGAGCACAATAGGCCGCGAGACCGGACGAGGGACCACAATGCAATCCAGATTCTCCCAATTCCAAGCACGTTGCGAAGGCAGCAACAGGTGGAATCGGCTCGCTGCGATCAACCGCCATTCGGCAGGCTGAATTCGGTACAAAAACCGTGTTCACACCCTCGATCTTGTGACTGATTTGGCCCCGAGCTGAACTGTCGCCGTCACAATAGAATGGCATAGATACGCCACCTTCGACAGCGGCATCGGTAATCTCAACGCCGAGGCCTCGACGTGTGACGTCCCGTCTGAATTCCAGTTCGGTGACTCCGGTGCCGAAGGCAAGGATCGTTTCATTCGGCAATCTACCGAAGTGGTTTTTGACCGCTTGAAAGTGTAACTGCGGCATCGATTTGCCGGATAAGCCGGTCGGCGCAGGTGCAAACTGATCCAACAGAAAACAATTGGATTCTGCTGCAACGGCCCGCGCGCGTTTCACGCACGCATCGAGTGATGGCTCGGTTTCGATCTTGGCCCCGGCTTGCGACAGCAGATTCAGCTTCGCGCCTGATGTTCCTTCCGGAACGATCACGGTGCACCCAATCCCTAGCAGCCGGCTTACTGCAGCGGTCGTGATGCCGGTCGAGCCGCTGCTGGGAATCACAACAGCTCCGCCCGCTCGAAGCCTGCCGGTTTCTATTGCGTCATAGAAATGCTGAACGACGAGATGGATCTTGTGGCTGCCGCCTAATTTTCTCGTCTCAGAAAAGAAAGCTAAACGAACGTCGGCGATCCTTAACATGAGTGCCAGTGAGGGTTCTGGGCAATTTCCCAAAAGATCCTGCACCTTTCTCATCAGAGGATTCTTGGGACGGAACTGCGTCTTACAGCGGGTAATTCCACCAAACCTATTGTGCGATTTGGATTTCGCAGATGACCTGTCAGCGGTTGGCATGGCGCGCTCCTGTTCGAGCGTCCTGGCCGCTGGCCGTAGTACCTCGTGGGGTCCCGTCGGCTAACTCGCCAGCTCATCGCTGAGCTGCTTGCGACGGGATCTCACGCAATACTCGCGCGGCTCCCTCAGATCGCCCGTTGCGGGCATTTTCCGCAGCCGTCGTTATTTGTCAAGTGATTTTTGCTTCTAACTTGTCTAAGTGCGATATAATTAAACTACGTCTCTTCATATTGCACTAGTCCCGTGAGCATCAAGATCACATCCCGTACGTCCAAATGCAGTTGTCGCGCAAAAGCTTTGAGGGAGATTTTTGACGACCCTTGAGGCAATCCTAAAATGACTTTTTCGCCGTTCCGCAATTTGGCGACGTTACCGCTGGAAGATAATTCGAGGCCGATCACGCGGATAGCCTTTGGGGCTTGTTCGGCGTCGAGAACCAGGTTTTCCCCGATCTCATTAAAAAAATCGCCGTATTTTTTCGAATCCTCGACCTGCCCTCGATGCATTTTCATAGTCTTTAGAGTATCAAGCACGCTATTAATGGCGCCTTCCGCTGCAGCATCCTCAGAGCTATTGATCATTTCAACGTCAAGCTCGCCAATTTCCGCGACAACCATATCTGCTTTCGCATGCAATTGTACTTTTTTACGCAAGTATGCGCGGATCATACGATCAAATATCTCTTTATTACTTGCTCGGCGATCAAAATGCTTCGAAACGTCCGGTCGGGAGTCACGACCGCGTACCAGCGGAGCGGCAACAGTCGATTTGGTCGGAGTGGATGAAAGGTGGACAATCTCAAGACTGATAATAGGCTTCCCGCTTTGCAACGGGAAAGCTTTTGGCCCCGCGTTGAAAAGGCAAAACTGAAGATGTCCACAATATCCGGGATCAATCTGAAAGCCGTAGACCAGTATAATCCCGTACTTTGAAAATTGCGTCATCGGGCCGACGCGACCAAAACAATCCAATGGAAACTGAACCCATTCTTTTGTACTTCCGTTTACCGTCTCTCGCGGCTTTAAATCATAACCGTCACTGATATCGACTTCATTATCGTCTGACGTCAAAAGAAAGTCGTCCAAAGTGAGATCCATTGAAGCGGCTTGCACATTTTCCGGGTTAAATGGGTCAAAAATCACGACTTTGTCGTGAACCGCACGAATGATTTGATGATCTACAAGAACTCCCATCCCGAACGGGTTAGACGCAGCAGTATTTGTCGGGGTCGACGCCGCGGTGATATCGTGTCCGTCGTCATGATCGGCTTCTTTGAATGACGAACGCAGCCAGTAATCGGAGCTTTTGCCCGTAAGGCGGCCTAACTTTGCCGCCATTGCCCGCGAAATACTCTGCCTATCGTTGACGATGTTATTGATAGTTTGTCTTGAGACTTCCGTGGCTTCGGCCACGGCCACTTGATCGAGGCCGAGTCTCTCAATTTCAGCGCGAAGGTGCGCCCCCGGGCTCACCCCCTGCTGGGCGTCCACCAAACGATCATGGGCTTGCTCTTGCATTCGGCTCGACCCCCCTAGTAAAACTGGTCGTAATTTCATTACCTTTCTGTCGTCGATCTAACCGAATTTTGCTCACCCGTAAAGCGGGCCTTGTCGTTTGGGTTTAATATGGCAAACGTCGTATTTTTCTAGCGCGCTGCCTTGGATGCAATTGCTTCACGAGGTATTGCTGCCCCCTGACCTGAAAATCGGCCGGATTTGCCTAAAGTCGCACGCGCCACCAAATTACGGTGACATCACATCATGCAGCAGACCCAATCCAATTTTTGGCACGGCACCACCATCCTGACCGTCCGCAAGGGCGGCGTGGTGGCGGTCGGCGGCGACGGCCAGGTCACGATCGGCCAGACCATCGTCAAGGCCAATGCCAAGAAAGTGCGCCGGCTCGGCAAGGGCGAGGTGATCGGCGGCTTTGCCGGCGCCACTGCCGATGCTTTCACCTTGTTCGAGCGGCTGGAGGCCAAGCTCGAGCAATATCCCGGCCAGCTCACCCGTGCCGCGGTCGAGCTCGCCAAGGATTGGCGCACCGACCGTTACTTGCGGCGCCTCGAAGCCATGATGATCGTCGCCGACAAGGAGGTATCGCTGGTGCTCACCGGAACCGGCGACGTGCTCGAACCGGAGGCCGGCATCGTCGGCATCGGCTCCGGCGGCAACTATGCGCTCGCGGCCGCGCGCGCGCTCGTCGACGGGCCGCTCGATGCCGAGGCGATCGTGCGCAAGTCGCTCGACATCGCGGCGGAAATTTGCGTCTACACCAACCGCAATGTCACCATTGAAACGTTGCAAGCGTGACCGACTTTTCCCCCCGCGAGATCGTTTCCGAGCTCGACCGCTTCATCGTCGGCCAGGCCGATGCCAAGCGCGCGGTGGCGATCGCGCTGCGCAACCGCTGGCGCCGGCTGCAGCTCGACGAGCGGCTGCGCGAGGAAGTGCAGCCGAAGAATATTCTAATGATCGGGCCGACCGGCGTCGGCAAGACCGAGATATCCCGCCGCTTGGCCAAGCTCGCTGGCGCGCCGTTCCTCAAGGTCGAGGCGACGAAATTCACCGAGGTCGGTTATGTCGGCCGCGACGTCGAGCAGATCGTGCGCGACCTCGTCGAAGTCTCCATCACGCTGACGCGCGAGCGCAAACGCAAGGACGTCCAGGCCCGCGCCGCGCAAGCGGCCGAAGATCGCGTGCTCGACGCGCTGGTCGGTGCCAATGCCAGCGCCTCGACCAAGGAAGCGTTCCGCAAGAAACTGCGCTCTGGCGAGCTCGACGACAAGGAGATCGAAATCGAGGTGCAGGCCGCCGGCGGCGGCATGCCGCTGTTCGACATTCCCGGCATGCCCGGTGCGCAGATGGGCGCGGTCTCGATCGGCGACATTTTCGGCAAGCTCGGCGGCGGCCGCACCAAGACGCGCAGGGTCACCGTGCACGAATCCTACGACATCCTGATCAACGAGGAATCCGACAAGCTCCTCGATAACGATCAACTGACCCAGGAAGCGATCAAGGTCGTCGAGAACAACGGCATCGTGTTCCTCGACGAGATCGACAAGATCTGCGCCCGCGAGGGCCGCGTCGGCGCCGACGTATCGCGCGAGGGCGTGCAGCGCGATCTGTTGCCGCTGATCGAGGGCACCACGGTAGCCACCAAGCATGGCTCGGTGAAGACCGACCACATCCTGTTCATCGCCTCGGGCGCCTTCCATATCTCAAAACCGTCGGACCTCTTGCCCGAGCTGCAAGGCCGCTTGCCGATCCGCGTCGAGCTCAAGCCGCTGACCCGCGACGACATGCGGCGCATTCTGACCGAGCCGGAAGCGTCCCTGATCAAGCAATATATCGCGCTGTTGGCGACCGAAGGCGTGACGCTCGAATTCTCCGAGGATGCGATCGACGCGGTCGCCGACGTGGCGGTGGCGGTGAATTCAAGCGTGGAAAATATCGGCGCCCGCCGGCTACAGACGGTGATGGAGCGCGTGCTTGACGAGGTCTCGTTCGCCGCGCCGGACCGCGCCGGGGAGACCATGAAAATCGACGCCGCCTATGTGCACAAGCATGTCGGCGACCTGGCCAAGAACGCGGATTTGAGCCGGTTCATTCTCTAGCGCCGCCCGCGACGACCCGCGCGCCCGGGCAATGTGACGCGTTTCCGCACCGTTGGTTTGGACCGCCATAGCCGCTAGACTTGCCCCATCTCGTCCGGGGATGTGGCCGTGCCGACACGTCGCCACTTGATCGCACTCAGTGCCGCATCGGTGTTTGCGCCGAGCCTTTTGCGCGTGGCGCGGGCCGGCGCGTGGCCCGATCGGGCGGTGCATCTGGTCGTGCCGATCGCCGCCGGCGGGCCGACCGACACCAATGCCCGTCTGGTCGCCGAACAACTGTCGAAGATTTGGGGTCAGCAGGTCGTCACCGACAACAAGAGCGGCGCCGGCACCAATATCGGCAACGCGTTCGTCGCGCACTCCGATCCCGACGGCTACACGCTGCTATACGGCACATCATCGATGTCCGCGAACGGCGCCTTATACCGCGCGCTCGACTACAATCCCGAAACGGATTTCGCGCCGGTCTCGCTGGTGGCAAAATTTCCGTTCTTCATGTTTGTGCCGAACTCCTCGCCGGCCAAGACCGTGAAGGACTTCATCGACGATGCCAGGGCGCATCCAGGCAGGCTCATCATGGGCTCGCCCGGGACCGGCAGCGGACCGCATCTCGCCGAGGCGCTGTTTCTGGATATGGCGAACATAAAGATGACGCATGCGCCTTACCGCGGCGCGGCGCCGGCGTTCGTCGATCTGATCCCAGGGCGCATCGACTGCTATTTCGGCAGCGGCGAACTCTTGACTTATTCGCGGTCCGGCCAGGTGCGCGTCCTGGCTTCGACCGGCGCAAAGCGTTCTCCGGCGGCCCCGGAAGTTCCGACCATCACCGAATCCGGCATCCCCGGCTATGTGGTCGACTCGTGGCAGGCGGTCTTCGCGCCGGCCAAGACGCCGCCCGACATCATGCGCACCATCAATGCCGGCGTCGTCAAAGCGCTCGCCGATCCGTCGCTCGTCGACAAGCTTGCCCACACCGCTTATACGGCAGAGAGCTCTTCGCCGGACGAATTGGGGAAGTTTCTGAAAACAGACACCGCGAAATGGAAAGCCGTCGTCAAATCGACGGGTCTGAAGATCGACTAATTCTTCACCGGCTCGCGGCTGATCTCGCGGATCGTCTCCATCCACTTCTCAACCTGATCGAGGGTGCGTTTGTCCTTGGAGCTATCGCGCGCTGGCTTTGGCTTGGTTTGGATATCGGCGGTCTCGGACATGATCTGTCGCACTCCGATTACTCTTTAGTGGAGCACGATCTTTTCGGAAAACCGGCTTTCATCCTCGGATCAAGTCCGAGGACAGGCTTTTTCCGGATCATGCTCTGGCGATCGCGTACGCCGTTGTCGCAGACGACATTGACCAATTCTTGCCCGCGGTATGAAATTCCAATGGTTAAGGTTAACGGCGCCGCTTACTTGCCACGTCGCAGGCGCACATAAAGCGCGCCTTCTCCGCCATGACCGACATGGGCGTCGTCGAAACCGACGACAAGCCGGCGGAATTCCGGCAAGGCGAGCCACATTGGCACCTGTCGCTTGAGCACGCCGGGCCTGCTGTCGGCATCGGACTCGGCGCCGCTCGACGATTTGCGCAAGCCCTTACCGGTGACGACGAGCGCGGTCTTGACGCCATTGGCTTGTGCGCGATGCAGAAATCGCAACAGTGCCGCGTGTGCTTCTTGCTGCGTCATGCCGTGCAGGTCGAGGCGCGCGTCGATCGGATCGCGGCCGCGCGCAACGCGCTGCTTGAGCCGCCGGCCGAGCGGCGCCAGCGGCGGCGATGGTGCCGGCCGGGTTTCACGCGGCGTGACGGGATGGCTTCGAGGCGGCGATGGCGCGGGAGTACTTGCGACCGTCGGCGTTGCGGAAGACTTCAGATTTGCTTTAGCGCCCGGCTTGGCCGACTTCAATGGCTTGATCGAGCGCGTGAAGCCGGCCCACAAAGCCTCTTCTTCGTCGCTCAATGGGCGGCGCCGGCTCATGGCTTAGGTCGGGGTTTGCGCTTCGGCGTGGCGGCCGCGGCGGCGGCGGATTTTGGCGCCGGCTCAATAGTGGGTTTTGGTTCCGGTAGCGGCACATCCACCGCGGTCGGATCTTCCATGGTGGTGACGTTGAGACTGAACGAACTTGGCCGCTCCGGCGGCAACGGCATGTCGCGGCCGGCTTCGACCGGATCGAGCGCGCGCGGCAAGAGCATGACGAAACTGCCGGGATTCTTGATGCGGCCGGCCATGCGCGCCGCCTCGTCGCCGGCGCCGAAATAGATATCGGCGCGCGCCGGGCCGACGATGGCCGAGCCGGTATCCTGCCCCACCATCAGGCGGCGGAATTTCGTCGCCGCCTTTTCGTTGGTCAGCGGCAAATCGGCGGCGATGAAGAACGGCGTGCCATAGACGTGCAAGGCATGATCGATCGCAATCGAGCGGCCTGGAACCAGCGGCGCGCCCTCGGCGCCGACCGCCTCGTCCTCGGTGGCGAGATCGGTGATGCGAAAGAAGACATAAGATTTGTTCTGCGCCCGCAGCTCTTTGGCTTGATCCGGATTGGCGTCCATCCATTCGCGGATGCGCTGCATGGACATTTCGTCCTTGGGGATCACCTTGCGGTCGATCAGGACACGGCCGACCGGCGTATAGGGCCAGCCGTTATGGGAATCGTAGTTGACGCGCAGGATGGTGCCATCCTCGAGCCTGATCCGTGCCGAGCCTTGGATCTGCGCGAACAGCACGTCGACCGGATCGTGCAGCCAGCAGATTTCCAGGCGCCAGCCGTCGAGCGCGCCGTTCTCGATTTCGCCGCGGTCGTAATACGGCACGATCTTGCGGCGGCCGACGCGGCGGCCGACTTTGACGCCCTTCGACGGGAAAGCATCGCCGAGCTTGCGCCGCCCGGCCACGACCAGATTGGGCGGCCGGCGATAGAGCGGCGCGGTGAACTGGCCGGTCGGCACCCGCGAGCCTTCGATGATGGGCTCGTAATAGCCGGTGAGAAAGCCGGACGCATCGCCGAGCTTGTTGATGCGCAGCGGCGCGAAATTATCCTCGAAGAATTTTTTCGCGCCACTGTCGTCGAGCGGAATGGCGGCGAGCGCGCGGGCACAGACCTCCTTGAGCGCGTCGCCGACCGGACCGGCGTCGCGGCCCGACCGCTGCCTGGTGGTCGTGAGCACGCGGCAGCTGGCGAGAAACGTCGAGAACGCCGCGGCGTGATCGTCGTTGGCCCAGCCATCGACGTCGGCCCATTCGGCCGGTTCGTATTGCGTGTCGGGAAATTTGATCGGCTCGGTTTCCGCAGCGCGCGCCGCGGGCGATTGGCCGGCCAGACCGATGAGCAGCACGAACAGACAAAAAACCCGGCAATAGGCCGCCATCGGCGTTATTGTCCGGCTTCCGTCGCGACCACTTTCCAGTTGGGATCGCGCGAGGTGACGTCGCGCGCGAACGTCCAGACATCGGTGACGTCGGTGACCTTGTCGGCGTTGCCGTCGATCACGGTGCCGTTGCGGTCGCGCGTCGAGGACACCAGCTTCGAGACGAAGCGGACGGTGATCTGCGCCGTGCTTTTACGCAACTCGGCCGCCGTGATGGTCGAGCCGTCGACCGAGACAAAGCGCGTCTCGGCGGTCTCGCCGCGGTTTTCCCGTTCGGTGATCGCGGCATCGAAGCCGTCGAACACTTCGCGCGACAACAGATTGCGCAACTGGCGGCGATCGCCCTCGGCAAAGGTGGTGACGATCATCTCATAGGCGGCGCGCGCGCCGGTGATGAAATGTTGCGCGTCGAAATTGGTGTCCGCGGCCGCGATCGCATCGAGCCCGGCGGCGACCGCCGAGCCGGTTTCGGCAATGCCCTTCCAGCGCTCGCCCGCCGCCTGAGCCGGCTCGGCTGGGCGTGCCGGAGTTTCCGCGGTCGGCGGAGTCAGGGTCACGACCTTGTCGGTCGCCGGGCTGCGCACCACGTCACGCGCCGAATATGGGTCGTAGGGCGGCCGCTCGCGCCCGGTACGTTGGCCCAAGACGCTGCGAAGCCGCAGGAAAATGAATACGGCGAGCGCCAGAAAGATGATGGTGTAGATGTCGAACACGTTTGACATTCTCTCGGCGTCGCAATTGGCGGAACGATGCGTTCCTTGAAGCTTTGGCCCAAAGCCACGAATAGCTTGTGGGAACCCGGTTCCCACTCGTTATGTAGGCACGCGCGGGGTGCCATCCAGAGGCCGCTCGACATGACGACAGCGCGCCGGCGAAAGTCTAAACGATTGCCGCCGCCGCGCCAACATCGCAAGGCGCCGGGATGTTGAGCATGGCCGCCCCTGCCCCGGGGCTCGCAATGCAGGCCTTCATTTGAGCAGGCCCGCCGAAATTGGCCGCATTATCGCCCCGAAGGCAGCCTGCCGGCCGGCATTGTTCGCTTCCCAGCCCTGTGTTAGCCAAGCCGGCAATGCCCGCGCGCGCCGGAGATTGGTATGTCGACGACAAATGGCGGCCCCCAGCCACAGATGGCGATGCCTCAAATCGCCGTTCTCGCGCAATATGTGAAGGACTTGTCGTTCGAGAACCCGCATGCCCCGCGCTCGCTGGCGCCGAGCACGCAACAGCCGACCATCAACATTCAGGTCAACGTCGAAGCCGCGCCCGTGAGCGAGACCGACTTCGAGGTGACGTTGCGTCTGGAGGGCAAGGCCGAATCCGACGGCTTGGTACTGTACAGCTTCGAACTGGTCTTCGCCGGCATGTTTCGCGTCGTGAACGTGCCGGCGGACAGCCTGCAACCGTTCGTATTGATCGAATGCCCGCGCTTGCTGTTTCCGTTCGCGCGCGAAATCATCGCCACGTCGGTACGCAATGGCGGCTTCCAGCCGTTGCTGCTCAACCCGATCGATTTCGTCGAGCTCTATCGCCAGCGCCTGGCGGCAGCGCCGGCAGCACCGCCGCTCAATCCAACTTGATATAATCGCGCCAGATCGCGCCGTCGCCGAGCGTTGCTATGAAGCGCCGGTGCGCGGCACGCTCCTCGTCCGTCACGCTCGCTGCAAGCGGCTCGGCGCGCTCGCGCACGACAATCGCCGCGCCGACCGCCGCGGTCGGCGTCGCTGATTGCGAGAGCACGAGCGACGCCTGGCGCGCGCCGATCAATTCGACATAGACCTCGGCCAGGAGCTCGGCATCGAGCAGCGCGCCGTGCTTGGTGCGCCGCGAATTGTCGATCGCATAGCGCTCGCACAAATCGTCGAGCCGATTCGATCCGCCCGGATGCTTGCGGCGCGCAATGACGAGCGTGTCGATCATGCGCTCGCGGTTCACCCCGGCGCGCCCGACGCGCTCCAATTCGGCGTTGAGGAAGCCCAGGTCGAACATCGCATTGTGCGCGACCAGCTGGGCGTCGCCAAAAAAGCCGATGAGCTCGTCCACCTTGTCGGCGAACAACGATTTGTCCTTGAGGAAGTCGCTCGACAGCCCGTGAATCTTGAAAGCGGATTCCGGCATGTCGCGCTGCGGATTGAAGTAGCAGTGGAACACCTTGCCGGTCGGAAAGCGGTTGACCAGCTCGATGCAGCCGATCTCGACCAGCCGATCGCCCTGGAACGGATCGAGGCCGGTGGTCTCGGTATCGAACACGATCTCGCGCATCTCATCTTCCAAATCGGAAATTGGCTGGCCGAACCGCCGCTACGAATCACGGCTTTCGCGGCATTTTAGCGACCGCCTTGAGAATGTCGTGCACCTGGGCGCGGGCGTGATCGAAGCTTTGCGAGCTATCCACGATAAAATCCGCCCGCGCGCGCTTTTCCGCGTCCGGCATCTGCTTGGCCAGAAGTGCGGCGAACTTCTCCTCGGTCATTCCCGGCCGCGCCAAGGCGCGGCGGCGCTGGACTTCCGCCGGCGCCGAGACCACGACAACGGCATCGCAACTGGAACTGCCTCCGATCTCGAATAGGAGTGGGATATCCAGCACGACCACGGGCGCTCCACTGGCCTGCGCGCCGGCAAGGAACTTTTCCCTGGCCATGGCGACCAGCGGGTGCACGATGGCTTCAAGCCGCGCCAGCGCGGCCTTGTCGTCGATGACTTTTGCCGCAAGCCTGCCGCGGTCGACTTTGCCGCCGGACGTCGTGCCGGGAAACGCCGCCTCGATGCCGGCCACTGCTTCGCCTTCGTAAAGCGCGTGCACCACGGCATCGGAATCGTGCACCGGCACGCCGGCCTCGGCGAAGAATTTTGCCGCGGTCGATTTGCCCATGCCGAGCGAGCCGGTCAGACACAGGACGAAGGGTTTCGCGCCGCTCATTGTGCCAGACATCCGTGGCGGCGCAGGAAATCCAGTGCCGTTAGCAGCGGCAAGCCGAGCACAGTGAAATAGTCGCCGTCGAGCCGTTCGAACAGCTGAATGCCAAAACCTTCGAGTTGATAGGCGCCGACGCTCGCGGTCGCGGCATCGCCGACGGCGTCGAGATAGTCGTCGAGGAAACGGTCTGAGACCGCGCGCATGGTGAGGCGGGCAACGCCGACATGTTCGAACAGCACGGCACCATCCTGGACAAAAGCGATCGCCGAATAAAGCTCATGGGTGCGGCCGGACAGGGCGCGCAGCTGCGCCCGGGCCGCGGCCCGGTCGGCCGGCTTGGTAAATCGCCGGCCGTCGAGCGACAGCGTCTGATCGGCGCCGAGAACGAGACGTCCGCGATTGCGCTCTGCTATGACGGCAGCCTTTTCACGGGCCAAGAGCGCCGCGATTGCCACCGGCGCCTGCAAAGGCGCACCCGCTTCCACGCCGCGCTCGTCGATATTGGCCGGAGATATCTCGACCGGAACGCCGGCGGCCTCCAAAAGCGTTCGACGCACCAGGCTTCTGGAGGCCAGTACCAGCGGCGTCGCGGCGAGCCACAGCGGCATCGGTCACGACGCCTTGTGGCGGCGGCGCTCGCCGAGCAGCGCCATAACCGCGGCCGCGGTTTCTTCGATCGAGCGTCGCGTCACGTCGATCAGCGGCCAATTGTGTTTCGCGCACAGCCGCCGCGAGGCGGCGATCTCCTCGGTGACCGCCTGACGATCGATATACTGATCGTCGTCGCGCTCCACTTTGAGGCCGAGCAGCCGGTTTTGCCGGATCTGCACGATGCGCTCGGGCGTGGCGAACAGGCCGACGACCAAGGGCCGCGATAGCCGTTCGATATTGGGCGACAAGGATACGCCCGGCACCAGCGGCACGTTCGCGGTCTTCACGCCGCGGTTGGCGAGATAGATCGAGGTCGGCGTTTTCGACGTCCGCGATACCCCGACCAGCACGACGTCCGCCTCCTCCAGGTCGTCGGTCTGCTGGCCGTCGTCATGCATCATGGTGTAATTGAGCGCATCGATGCGGCGGAAATATTCGGCATTGAGCGTGTGCTGGGCGCCGACCTTATGGGTGGTTTCGGCGCCCAGATAGGCCTGGAACAGGTGCAGCACCGGCCCGAGGATCGACAGGCATGGCAGGCCCAGGTCACGGCATTTGGTCTCCAGCCGTTCGACCAAATTCTCCTCGAGCAGCGTATAGAGCACAATGCCCGGCGATTCCTCGAGATCGGCTAGCGCCCGGTCGAGCTGCTTCTGCGTCCGCACCAGGGGATGCACATGCTCGACCGGCTGGACTTTGGCGTATTGCGCCGCCGCGGCGCGCGCGACGGTGATCAAGGTTTCGCCGGTCGCGTCCGAAATCAGGTGCAGATGAAAGTAACCCGGTGCTTGGGCCATAGCAGGGTTGGGCCATAGCGAAAATGGAATAACCTGTCGACGACTGGGGAGAAGGCCATGGCTTGGCGTGGGGTGCAAGCACAATAGGGAGAATGCCGGCCATTCCGTCCACATCCCTGCCGCTGTGATCTCGTACGACGATGATGTCGCTGGTAACTAATGGATTGTGGATGGCTGCGTTGCGGCGTGTCAAAACCGATCGTTCTAGGCCGTAAAACCGCCCAACGCAGCGCCACCACCGCTGTCGAGAGACACAGGGATATGTGGGCAGAGTGTGGATGACGTGTGCGTAGAAATGTATGAGTCTAATCAACGGTCAAACCACTACAACAGATTCTAGTAAACTTAGTTTGGATTAGGACTGGAGCGTGCCGGATAATCCTGTGATCAAACCTCTGCTCCGCACGCTGGCAGGCGAACGACGTGTCGTTCCGCCGATTTGGCTGATGCGGCAGGCGGGACGGTATCTTCCGGAATATCGGGCAATCCGCGAGAAGACGAATAATTTTCTTGACTTGTGTTTCAATCCGGAGCTCGCCGCAGAAGTTACGTTGCAGCCGATTCGCCGCTTTGGCTTTGACGCTGCAATCATGTTTTCCGATATTTTGGTGGTGCCGCACGCTCTCGGTCAGCGTGTGACATTCGAGACTGGTGAAGGACCGCGCCTCGATGCACTCAAAGACCCCGCGGCGCTTAAACAATTGCGAACTGAGATTGATCACACCAAACTTGCGCCGATCTATGAGACGATTGCACGGGTCAAGCCGGAACTGCCGTCTTCGGTCGCGCTGTTGGGCTTCTGCGGAGCGCCATGGACGGTGGCAACCTATATGATCGCGGGCTGCGGCACGCCCGATCAAGCGCCGGCGCGGCTGTTCGGTTATCGGCATCCCGAGGCCTTCGCAAAGCTGATCGAAGTCCTGATCGAGGCTTCGGCAAGCTACCTGATCAGGCAGTTTGCAGCCGGTGTCGACGCGGTACAGATCTTCGATACCTGGGCGGGAATATTGCCGGCCGGCGAATTCGGCAAATGGTGCATCGAGCCTATGACGCGGATCGTAGCGACCGTGCGTAAACATATTCCGGCCGCGCGCATCATCGGCTTTCCGCGCGGTGCCGGGACCGAGTTGCAACGTTATCTGCGTGTCGTGCCGATTGACGCTGTGGGGCTCGATTGGATGATGGAATTAAATTTTGCGCGCGACTACATCCAGCCGCTGCGCACCATTCAGGGCAATCTCGATCCGTTGGTGTTGCTCGCCGGCGGAGCAGCACTCGATCGGGCGATCGACGCCATCCTTGAAACGTTCGGACAGCACCCGTTCATTTTCAACCTCGGCCACGGCATCCTGCCGGATACGCCAATTCCTCATGTGGAACGCCTGATCGCACGGGTGCGCGGTGCAACAGGCGGGTCTGGGGGGACAGCATGATGCGAATTCTTCTGCTTGTGATGATGGCCTATGCCACGGTGGGTCTTATCGTTAGCTTGACGGTCCATATTCTCTCGTTTTTTGGCGCCCAGTCGGGAAGCGAAACGCTATTCGTCGCCCTGCACGTGGGCATTTTTCCTCTGTGGATTCCGGTCGTATTGATTGCCCAAAAAGCCGTCGGGCCTGCACGGCGAAAGGACTCTTGGAAAATCATGCTGTCCGGTTGCCCGACTTGGATGAAATATATGACTTATGGATTTTTTTACTACGCAATCGCCAACTTCGTTTTCTTCATTGCAACCGCGGTCTTCATCGCGCCCGTGGCAAAACAAACCGGTGGCGTGCCGCCGCCGACCGTATGGCACGGATTTTCAGGCCATTGGATGGCATTTTATGCTGCCGGCCTGGCGGTGAGTACGAGTGCATATCGGCGCGGGTTCGATAATCTGACGCCTCGGTGCCCTAATGGTCACGTTGTCGGATTCGACGATGCGTTCTGTCCGACCTGCGGCGTTCGACTGGCCCCTTCGAATCAAAGCGCCGTGTGAGCTCATGTACGAATGGATCAAGGCGATACACATCATCGCCGTCATCGCCTGGATGGCGGGGATGCTCTATCTGCCGCGGCTGTTCGTCTATCACTGCGCCGCCGAGACCGGCTCGGTGCAGTCGGAGACCTTCAAGGCGATGGAGCGGCGCCTGCTGCGCGCCATCATCAATCCGGCGATGATCGCAACCTGGGTCTTTGGGCTGTGGCTGGCTTGGCTCGGGCCTGATTCTCGCTATGGCTGGTTCGCCTCCGGCTGGCTTTGGGCCAAAATCATCCTCGTTCTTGCGCTCTCGGCGGTGCATGGATTGCTGGCCCGGTGGAGAAAAGATTTTGCCCTGGACCGCAACCGGCATTCGCAGAAATTCTATAGGATAATCAATGAAGTACCCACCCTGTTGATGATCCTCATCGTGCTGTTGGTCGTGTTGAAACCGTTCTGAAGTTCACGCGTTCTTAGGGCAAAGTCGGTTTCGCCTCTTGCTAGAACTGCGGTCTTTTCTTATCTTCGCGAAATCCCACCCGACGTAGGCGGATGCAGCTGAGTTCTGGCTCCAGTGAACTGGAGCCGATTGGTGCATCGGGGTCCGGGGCCCAAAGCTCCTTACAACCCAAAGACCTACGACCTTCCTGCCCGCCGGCGAAGCTGCAATCCAATCCTGCCGCCGGCTCAATTTCCATAGGATATTCTGAATGCGTGAAATGAAACTCCAAGAGCTCAAGACCAAATCTCCGGCTGAGCTCGTCACCTTTGCCGAAGAGCTCGAAGTCGAGAACGCCTCGACCATGCGTAAGCAGGAGCTGATGTTCGGCATCCTCAAACAGCTCTCGGCGCGCGAGACCGACATTGTCGGCGAAGGCGTGGTCGAAGTGCTGCCGGACGGTTTTGGCTTCCTGCGCTCGCCGGAAGCGAACTATCTGCCGGGGCCCGACGATATTTACGTCTCGCCCTCGCAAATCCGCCGCTTCGGGCTGCGCACCGGCGACACCATCGACGGCCATATCCGCAGCCCCAAGGAAGGCGAACGCTACTTCGCGTTGCTCAAGGTCAATTCGCTCAATTTCGAGGACCCCGAGAAAGCCCGCCACAAGGTCAACTTCGACAATCTGACGCCGCTCTACCCGGACGAGTGGCTGAAGATGGAATTCGAGGATCCGACCAAGAAGGATCTTTCCGCGCGCGTCATCGACATCGTCGCGCCGGTCGGCAAAGGCCAGCGCGCGCTGATCGTGTCGCCGCCGCGCACCGGCAAGACCGTGCTGCTGCAAAACATCGCCCACTCGATCACCCACAATCACCCGGAATGCTATCTGATCGTGCTGTTGATCGACGAGCGGCCGGAGGAAGTCACCGACATGCAACGCTCGGTGAAGGGCGAGGTGGTTTCCTCGACCTTCGACGAGCCGGCGGTGCGCCACGTCCAGGTCGCCGAGATGGTGATCGAGAAGGCCAAGCGCCTGGTCGAGCACGGCCGCGACGTGGTTATTCTGCTGGACTCGATCACCCGGCTCGGCCGCGCCTACAACACCGTGGTGCCCTCCTCGGGCAAGGTGCTGACCGGCGGCGTCGACGCCAACGCGCTGCAGCGGCCGAAGCGCTTCTTCGGCGCCGCGCGCAATATCGAGGAAGGCGGCTCGCTGACCATCATCGCCACCGCCTTGATCGATACCGGCAGCCGCATGGACGAAGTGATCTTCGAAGAGTTCAAGGGCACCGGCAATTCGGAATTGATCCTCGACCGCAAGGTCGCCGACAAGCGCACCTTCCCGGCCATGGACATCACCCGCTCCGGCACTCGCAAGGAAGAGCTCCTGGTGCCGCCCGATCAGCTCAAGAAAATGTACGTGTTGCGTCGGATTCTCAATCCGATGGGCACCATGGACGCCATCGACTTCCTGCTCGACAAGCTGCGCAACACCAAGAACAACGGCGAGTTCTTCGACTCGATGAATACGTAACGCCGTCGTTTATCCACGAACGCTGCAGGTCATCCCAACATCACGTCTGTCGCGCTGTTTCGATTGCGCTCATGAGGCCGGCCGCATCTTTGACCGGCAGCGAGCAGGTTTCGCCGACGCAGACGAAAGCGGCGGGTTCGCTGGCGGCGGCGACCTTCGCCCGCGCCGGATGTTGCGGCGCCAGCGCGTCCACCGAACCGGCATGAAGCACGATGCGGTTGAGAGGCGGCCAGGCGCGCGCAGCCGCCAACAGGGCTTGAGCGGCAGCGCCCTCCCCGGTCACCACGATCTCGGCCGTGCGCAGCCGCAGATCGAGGGCATTGAGCAGCGCCATGTGCATGTAGAGGTTCTCGACCGCTTGCGGCGCGATCGCCGCGATCAGCCGGTCGGCATGCTCAAGAAAGCGATGCTCGCCGGCCAGCACCGCCAAACGGATCAGATTCTGTGCAGCGACGGCGTTGTGGTTCGGCGTCGCTTCGTCGGCGGTCGACGCCGGGCGGATGACAAGACCTTCGGCGTCGGCGGCGGTGAGATAGTAGGTGCCGGTCGCGGCCTCGGCGTAGTCGCGATCAAGGGAGTGTTGCCAGGCCAGCGCCTGGTCGAGGTAAGATTTTTTACCCGTCGCCTCGTAGAGCGCCAGCGCGGCGCGGATCATCGCGGCGAAGTCGGAGGCGAGCCCCGGAAACTTGAGCTGGTCTTGGCGCCAGGAATGGCCGAGCCGATCGCCGCGCGTCATCGCGTGCGCCACAAACTCAAAAGCGCGCGCCGCCAGGTCCAGCCATGACGGCTCGTCGAACATGAGGCTCGCATTGGCGAGCGCCGCGATCATCAAGCCGTTCCAGTCGGCGAGCACTTTGTCATCCAGGCCTGGACGCACCCGCGTACCGCGTACCGCGAGAAGTTTTGCGCGCAAGCCGGCAAGCCGCACTTCATCGGCTTCGCTGCGTTCCATCGGCTTAAGGCGATTGAGGATGTTGTGGCCCTCGAAATTGCCGCCCAGCGTCACGTCATAGTGCCGGGCGAAAAACTCGCCGTCCTCGTTGCCGAGTTCACGCATCACCTCGGCGAGTGACCAGACATAAAATTTGCCCTCCTCGCCTTCGGAATCGGCATCGAGCGAAGCCGAGAATGCTCCCTCGCCCGTCGTCATTTCGCGCTTGAGCCATTCGACCGTTTCGCTGGCACGCCGGCGATAGAGCGGCTTGCCGCTGCGCCGGTGCGCGATGGCGAGCAGCTCGAGCAGTTGCGCATTGTCGTAGAGCATCTTTTCGAAATGCGGCACCAGCCACCGCTCATCCACCGAATAGCGCGAAAACCCGCCGCCGAGGTGGTCGTAGATGCCGCCCTCGCAAATGTGGTCGAGGGTGATGTCGACGGCGGCGAAATAACGCTTCTCGCCGTTGCGCAGCCCTGCCCGCCAAAGCAGCTCAAACAGCGCGGCTTGTGGAAATTTCGGCGCGCCGCGGGTGCCGCCGTTGACCGGGTCGATGATGCCGCCAAGCTGCCGCGCCGCGTTGTCGAGCTCGGCGACGCCAATTGTGACTGTGCCGGGTTTGCGCGCGGTCGCGGCGAGCTGGTCCATCAGCGCCGCGCGGTTGGTCTCGATTTTTTGCGGCTCCTCGCGGAACAGCCGCGCGATCTCGCGCAGCACGTCGACGAAGGCCGGCTTGCCGTAACGCGAGGTTTTCGGAAAGTAGGTGCCGCCCCAGATCGGCTCGCCGGCGGGCGTCAGGAACATGGTCAGCGGCCAGCCGCCATGTTCCCCAAGGTGATGCAGCGCCGCCATGTAGATCTGATCGATGTCGGGCCGCTCCTCACGATCGACTTTGATGTTGACGAACAGCTCGTTCATGACGCGCGCGGTGGCGTCGTCCTCAAAACTCTCGTGCGCCATGACGTGGCACCAGTGACAGGCCGCATAGCCGACCGAGAGCAGGATCGGCCTGCCGCTGCGCTTGGCTTCTGCGAGCGCCTCAGGACCCCAGGCCCACCAGTCGACCGGATTGTGCTGGTGTTGCAGCAGGTACGGGCTCGTTTCCTGGGCGAGACGGTTTTCGTGCGAAGCTTGCGGCGACGTTGTCGTGGGTGCAGTAGACATGGCGGCACCGTAGCAATTAGCGCTCGGGTGGCGATAGCACCGAACCGCCGATTGCTTTCAACAGAGCGTTATGCCGGATCGTTCCACCATCTTCGCGCTGTCATCGGGCCGGCCGCCGGCGGCGATTGCCGTGGTGCGCGTGTCCGGGCCGCGCGCCGGCGGTGCCCTTGAAAAACTGATCGGGCGCCTGCCCGGGCCGCGTAAGGCGGCGCTGGCGCGCGTGCGCGATCCCCAGAGCAACGAGATCATCGATGAAGCGCTGGCGCTGTGGTTCCCGGCGCCACATAGCGAGACCGGCGAGGACGTGGCCGAGCTGCAGCTCCACGGCGGCCAGGCGGTCATTGCCGGTGTGCTCAATGCGCTCGGTCGGATCGAAGGTTGCCGTCCGGCTGAGGCGGGGGAGTTCACCCGCCGCGCCTTCGAGAATGGCCGGCTCGATCTCACCGCGGTCGAGGGCTTGGCCGATCTCATCGCCGCCGAAACTCAGGCGCAGCGACGCTTGGCCTTTCGCCAGCTCAAAGGCCTGATCGGCGACCGCGCTGAGGCGTGGCGGCGGCGGTTGATTGAGGCGTTGGCCTTGGTCGAGGCGCGGATCGATTTTTCCGATGAAGCCGATGTGCCCGAAGATTTGGTCGGTCCGGCGCTTCATGCTGCGCAGCAATTGCGTGACGAGATCGCCGGTGTCCTTGCCGACGGCCGCCGTGGCGAACGCCTGCGCGACGGCCTTGTGGTCGCTATTGCGGGCCCGCCCAATGCCGGCAAATCGACCTTGCTCAATCGGCTAGCGCGACGCGAGGCGGCGATCGTGTCGCCTTATGCCGGCACCACGCGCGATGTCATCGAGGTGCATTTGGATCTCGACGGCTATCCGGTGACCTTGCTCGACACCGCCGGCATTCGCGACAGTGCTGAACCGGTAGAGCAGGAGGGCGTCCGGCGGGCCCGCGAGCGCGCTGCGGCAGCCGACTTGGTGCTCTGGGTCATTGACCCATCGGCCGGCGGCTTAGCGGCCAATGGATACCCCGAAAACCTCGCAAATGCGGAGATTTGGCTGATCCGGAACAAGGTCGATCTGGCTGATGTGCGCTCGTGCGAAAGGTTCGCCAAGCATGGTAGTAGTGAAGCATTATTCATTTTATCAATATCTGCACTTACCGGGCAAGGATTCGACGCCCTAAGTGCGGCTCTTTCAGCCTATGCCAAAACTTATTTTGCATCGACCGAAGCGGCCGTCATCACGCGTGCCCGGCACCGCCACGCGTTGGAGGAAACCGTGGCGGCGCTCGATCGCGCGGTGGTTCGGGATGACGCCAACGGTGAGGAGCTGATCGCCGAGGACTTGCGCGCGGCCGCGACGACGTTGGGCCGACTCACTGGCCGAGTCGACGTCGAGGATATTTTGGATGTGATCTTTCGCGATTTTTGTATTGGTAAATGAAAAGTTAACGACCACATCGGAGTGCTCTGGCTGCAGATGTTTCACGTGAAACATCGCCAAAAACAACACAAGGCCTCGTTTTGACCGTCAATGCGGCGTTGGCTACAAGGCCAGCGTCTTGGAGAATTTTTGGATGGACGTCCGCTTCGATGTGATCGTTGTCGGTGGCGGCCACGCCGGCTGCGAAGCGGCGGCTGCAGCCGCCCGCATGGGCGCGCGCACGGTGCTGATCACCCATCGCTTCGCGACCGTCGGCGCCATGTCGTGCAATCCCTCCATCGGCGGCCTCGGCAAGGGCCATCTGGTGCGCGAGATCGATGCGCTCGACGGCCTCATGGGCCGCGTCGCCGATGCCGGCGGCATTCAGTTCCGGGTGCTCAATCGCCGCAAAGGGCCCGCAGTGCGCGGCCCGCGCGCCCAGGCCGACCGCAAGCTCTATGCGGCGGCGATACAGCAGGCGATCCGCGCGACCGCGAATTTGACGGTGATCGAAGCGGAGGTGGACGATCTCACTGTTGCGCAACACGTCACAGGCGTCCGGCTGGCCGACGGCCGCACGTTTGCGGCCGGCGCTGTCGTGCTGACCACCGGCACGTTCTTGCGCGGCTTGATTCATATCGGCGAGCGGCAAATTCCGGCTGGGCGGGTAGGCGAGGCGCCGGCGTTGGGGCTATCGCGGACGCTGGAAAGCGCTGGCTTTGCGCTCGGACGGCTCAAGACCGGAACGCCGCCGCGGCTCGACGGCGCGACGATCGACTGGTCGGCGGTGCAGATGCAGCCGGGCGATGAGCCGCCGGAGCCGTTTTCAGTCCTGACCGAGCGGATCGTCACCCCGCAAATCGAGTGCGGCATCACCCGCACGACGCCGGCGACCCATGACATTATCCGCGCCAATGTGCACCGCTCGCCCATGTATTCCGGCCAGATCAAGAGCCGCGGTCCGCGCTACTGCCCGTCGATCGAGGACAAGATCGTGCGTTTCGGCGAGCGCGACGGGCATCAGATTTTTCTCGAGCCGGAGGGCCTCGACGACACCACGGTCTATCCAAACGGCATTTCGACGTCGCTGCCTGAGGACGTCCAAATGGCCTTGGTGGCCTCGATTCCAGGCCTGGAGCGGGCCCGTATCGTTCGGCCTGGCTATGCCATCGAATACGATTACGTCGATCCGCGCGAGCTTAAGCCGTCGCTGGAAACCAAGCGTCTGCCGGGGCTGTTCCTGGCCGGCCAGATCAACGGCACCACGGGCTATGAGGAGGCCGCCGCGCAGGGTCTTGTTGCCGGCCTTAACGCCGCTGCGCGCGCCGGTGGCGGCGCGCCGACCGTGTTCGACCGCGCCGAAGCCTATCTCGGCGTCATGATCGACGATCTCGTTACCCGCGGTGTCACCGAGCCCTATCGTATGTTCACGTCACGCGCTGAATATCGGCTGACGCTGCGGGCGGACAATGCCGATCAACGGCTGACCGACAAGGGCATTGCGCTCGACTGCGTCGGGCCGGTGCGGGCGAGGGCGCATCGCACCAAGATGGCGGGGCTCGATGCCGCGCGGGCCATGGCCCGGGAGCTCGTCGTCACGCCAAGCGAAGCGGCGCGCCATGGACTTGCCTTGCGCAAGGACGGCCAGCGCCGTTCGGCCTTCGAGCTGTTGTCCTATCCGGATATCGGCATCGGCGATGTGGCGCGGATCTGGCCGAACCTCGCAGAACTGCCGGTCAAGATCGCCGAGCAGCTCGAGATCGATGCCAAATATGAGGTTTATCTCAGCCGCCAGGCCGCCGACGTCGAGTCCTATCGCCGCGATGAAAGCGTCACTTTGCCCGATGATCTGGACTATGCGGCGCTGCCGGGATTGTCCAACGAGGTCCGCCACAAGTTGGAAATGCACCGGCCGCGCACCATTGGGCATGCCGGCCGCATCGATGGCATCACGCCGGCGGCGCTGACCCTTCTGGTCGCGTATTTGCGCCGGCAAGGCAGGAAACCTGCCCGTGGCGCTATCGCCTGAACTCGCCGCGGATCGCAGCCGCGCCTTGGCGCTGACGCCTGTTTCACGTGAAACATTGGACCGGCTCGACCGCTTTGTCGCCGTGCTGCTCGATTGGCAGCAACGGATGAACTTGATCGCATCGTCCACCGAGCCAAAACTGTGGACCCGCCACATCGCCGATTCGCTTCAGCTTCTGGCCCTGGCGCCGCAGGCGCGAATCTGGGTTGATCTGGGCACTGGCGCAGGCTTTCCGGGCGTTGTGCTCGCCTGCGCACTGGCGGACAGCCAAGGAACGCGAATGCATCTGGTCGAAAGGAGCACCAAGAAGGCGGCCTTCTTGCGCGAAGCAGTCCACGCCACGGGCGCTCCCGCCGAAGTCCATGCGGTCAGGCTCGAAGATTTTGTCGAAAACCTCGCGGCGCCTGTGGACGTTGTGACGGCACGGGCGCTGGCGCCCCTTGCCGGGCTGCTGACCGCCACGTATCCGTTGTTGAAAACTGGAGCACTCGGTCTGTTTCCCAAGGGTCAAGATGTTGATGCCGAATTGACCGAAGCCGCTAAATGTTGGAGCATCCAGTCATCTTTGGCGCCGAGTCTCACCGATCCCAGAGCCAAGATAGTTTGCGTAACGGGAATTTGGCCAAAGGCTCAACCAAAACGTGAGGCTAAACCAAGCCGTCGTTGAGACACTCGCAAAGCGAATTGGAATTACCGGTCATGTCAGACGAGCCGTTATCCGAGCAAACAGTGGTGCCTTTTGTTGCGCCCGATCGCGCGCCTCAAGTGCAGCTCGCCAAGCCGCCTCGGGTGCTTGCGGTCGCCAACCAGAAGGGCGGCGTCGGCAAGACCACCACGGCGATCAATCTCGGCACCGCGCTCGCCGCCATCGGCGAGGAAGTGCTCATCATCGATCTCGATCCACAGGGCAACGCCTCGACCGGTCTCGGTATCGACCGCCGCAATCGGCAGCACTCGACCTACGATGTTCTGATCGGCGAAGCGACGCTGCGCGATGCCATTGTCGCCACTGCGGTGCCGCGGCTGCATCTGGCGCCCTCGACCCTCGATCTCTCCGGGCTCGAGCTTGAAATCGGTCAGGCGCGCGACCGCGCCTTTCGTCTGCGCAATGCGCTGGCGCCGCTGAGCACGGTCGCGGCCGGTCAGCCGAAATTCACTTACGTGCTGGTCGACTGCCCGCCATCGCTCAATCTCTTGACCATCAACGCCATGGCGGCGGCCAATGCCATTCTGGTGCCGCTGCAATGCGAGTTCTTCGCGCTCGAAGGCTTGTCGCAATTGCTCAAGACGGTGGAGTCGGTGAGGGCGCAACTCAATCCGGATCTCACCATTCACGGCATTGTGCTGACCATGTACGACGCGCGCAATAATTTGTCGGGCCAGGTTGTCGCCGACGTGCGCGAATTCATGGGCCGGAAAGTCTACGACACCATCATTCCGCGCAATGTGCGCGTCTCGGAAGCGCCGTCTTATGGCAAGCCGGTGCTGGTCTACGATCTCAAATGCAGCGGCAGCGAAGCCTATCTGCGGCTCGCCACCGAGATCATCCAGCGCGAGAAAGAGCTGCTCGCCAGTTGATGTGATCGGATGACCGGCGGCGATCAAGAAGCGTGCAACAGTAAACGCGGAATAGTCTTGTGAGTGACACTCCAGGGAAGGCGGCGATGGCGGAGGACGCAGCGCGATCGCGATTGGGCCGCGGACTTGCAGCCCTGATCGGCGACGTCGGCACCGAGAGCTCGGCCGAGCGTCCGCGCGGCCAGCGGCGCGCAGCGACCAGTTCACTGCGGCCGAATGCGCGCAATCCGCGGCGCGTCTTCTCCGAGACTGAGCTCGATGAACTGACGGCTTCGTTGCGCGAGCGCGGCATGATTCAGCCGATCGTGGCGCGGCCGGTGCGCGGCGCACCCGACGCCTACGAGATCATCGCCGGCGAGCGGCGCTGGCGCGCCGCGCAGCGCGCCGGTCTGCACGAGGTGCCGGTCGTCATTATCGAGGCGACCGACGAAGAGTCGCTGCAGCTCGCGATCATCGAGAACGTGCAGCGCGCCGACCTCAATCCACTCGAAGAGGCGGAGGGCTATCGGGCGCTGGTGGAAGATTACAGCCACACCCAGGACGACATCGCCAAAATGGTCGGCAAGAGCCGCAGCCATGTCGCCAATACGCTGCGGCTGTTGAAACTGCCGCCCTCGATCCGCGGCTATATCGTCAAAGGCAAGCTCGACGCCGGCCATGCCCGCATGCTGGTCGGTCAGCCCAATGCCGAAAAACTCGCCGAAGAAATCGTCGCGCGCGGACTCAATGTTCGTCAGGTCGAGGAGATTGCGCGCCAGGAATCAGGCCGCAACGGCAAGTCTCCCTCCCGCAAACGATCGGCCGAAAAGAACGCCGACACGCTGGCGCTGGAAAAGCGCTTGTCCGACGCGCTCGGCCTGGTCGTCAGTATCGATGCGCGCGGCGAAAGCGGTGTGGTCAACATCCGCTACCGTAATCTCGACCAGCTCGACGATCTGGCGCAGCGCTTGGCGAACAAGCGGCATTAGACGGCGTGGATTCATAAACGCGGAGGCGATGTCCGCTTATGACCCACAGCGCATTTCGCGATTGCCGATTACCGCGTTGCGAAAGGTTCAGTTCGCGGAACGGAAAATATGGAATATCCTCCGGATCATTCCGGCTTGATGCCCGCGGACTTGATCACCTTGGCCCACTTGTCGGTCTCGTCGGCGATGAGCTTGCCGAAGTCCGCAGGCGAGCTTGAAAGTACCGTGCCGCCCAAGTCGGCGAGGCGCGCCTTCATCTTGGGATCGGCGATGACCGCATTGATTGCTCTGTTCAGCTTGTCGATGATCGCGGCGGGCGTGTTCTTGGGGGCGCCGACACCCTGCCAGCTGCTGGCTTCGTAGCCGGGTACAAAATCGCCCACGGTCGGAATGTCCGGCAGCGCATCCGAGCGCATCGCGGTGGTCACGGCCAAGGCCCGAAGTGTGCCGGCCCTGATATACCCGATTGTTGAAGGTAGTGGACTAAACACGACCTGCACCTGTCCGCCGATCAGGTCCGAAAAGTAACTGCCGCGATACGGCACGTGCAGCATGTTGACGCCGGTCATCATCATGAACAGTTCGCCGAAAACATGAGGCGCGGTGCCGTTGCCGGCCGAGGCCATGTCGATTTTGCCCGGATTGGTCTTGGCGTAGGCGATGAACTCGGGAACGGTCTTGGCTGGGAATGATGGATTGACCACCATGACGTAGGGATACCGCATAATGCCCGCGACCGGCGCGATGTCGCGGATGAAATTGAAACTGAGGTTGTTGTAGAGCGTTGCATTGATCGCGTTCGGCGAAGCGACCTGAAGGAGGGTGTAGCCATCGGGGTCCCCCCTGACGACAACCTCGGCCGCAATATTGCTGCCGGCTCCCGGCCGGTTGTCGACGATAAATTGCTGCCCGAGCTGCTCCGACAGCGATTGAGCAATCAGGCGCGCGACAATGTCGGTCGCGGACCCGGCCGGGAAGCCGACAACGAAGCGCACCGATCGCGACGGGTAGTCGAGCGCACATGCAATGCGCGACATGGCCGGGAGCGCGGCAGCACCCGCTGTCAGATGCAGAAATCGTCGGCGGGGAAGGTTCATGGCGATGCCCCTGACGACATCAAAACTATCCCAATTGCGGTGCTTGTGAAAGGCGACGCGATTGCCGCTTATGGCCCAAAGCGGACGCCATCGCGTCGTCAACTCGGCTTGACACCGCTCGCGAGCGGCTTGACCGAAGTCCAATGACGGCCACCACGGCAATTGTCTCAAGTTTGCTTTCGGGCGTTGCCGAGGCTCGTCGTCGAGCTTCTTGAAGGCACTTGCTGCCGACCTATCACGTTGCTCGTATTTTCAGTCTCGCGAAGTCACCTGTAGCCATTGACCCTGAAAAGGTAGAGATGTCCTCAGTCTGAGAAAGGACGCAAAAGTCTTACCGTTTTTTCCTCTTCGCGTTCTTCTTGGCGAAAATCGCGTTCCAATTTTCCTTGTAGGCGGCGCTGACCGGTTTTTGGCCTTCGCCTCGGCTGTAGCCTGAAGGGGCAGCGGCAACCGCGTCAACGCTCTCGGTCTTGGTTTCGGTCTTGGCTTCGGTCTTGGCTTCAGTCTTGGTTGTGGTTTCACCTGAAGTGCTTTTGCCCTTCGCGGCGGGCTCGCTCTTTGGAGCGTGATCGGCTTTGGCTGTTTTGTTGTCGCTGGCCATGGTCTTTCCTAGAACTAAGCTGACGTATTCGTGGTTTTAAGAGTAGATAGTGCGAAATCGCAGGCAAGCTTGTTTCCGAGAGAAGTCCTCCTCCCAAAGCTTGATCTGGGTGGCTTGAAATGCCACATCCAGGCCGCCATGAACATGCCCATCCGCGCCCCCGAGGGCGCCCCGGCTTTGTCGCCCTTTGCGACCGAGGTCGAGCGACGACGCACCTTTGCGATCATCTCCCACCCGGATGCGGGCAAGACCACGTTGACGGAGAAGCTCCTGTTGTTCGGGGGTGCAATTCAACTTGCCGGCCAGGTCAAGGCCAAGCGCAACCGGCGCTCCACGCGTTCGGACTGGATGAGCATTGAGCGTGAGCGCGGGATTTCCGTCGTGACCTCGGTGATGACCTTCGAGTACGACGGCCGCGTATTCAACCTGCTGGATACGCCGGGCCATGAGGATTTCTCCGAAGATACTTATCGGACCCTCACGGCGGTCGATTCCGCCGTGATGGTGATCGATGCCGCCAAGGGCATTGAGCCGCGAACGCGCAAGCTGTTCGAGGTATGCCGGCTGCGCGACATTCCGATCATTACCTTCATCAACAAAATGGATCGCGAGAGCCGCGATCCGTTCGACCTCATCGACGAGATCGAGAAAACGCTCGCGCTCGATACCGCGCCGATCACCTGGCCGGTCGGGCGCGGGCGTGATTTTGTCGGCACGATCGACGTGGAGTCCGGCGGCGTGCGCTTGCTGGACGGAGATGCGGGTTCTGCCGGCACGCTGCGCACCATGACGATCGCCGAAGTCAGTGCACTGAATCCCGATCTCGACGCGGCGGCATTTGGGGCGGAATTCGATCTCGTGCGCCATGCTTGCAAGCGGTTCGAGCCGCGAGCTTTTGCCGAGGGCCATCTAACGCCGGTCTTCTTCGGCAGCGCGCTGAAAAATTTCGGTGTCGGCGATCTCCTCAATGCGCTTGCCGCCATTGCGCCGGCGCCGCGGGCGCAGACCGCCGACAAGCGGGTCGTCGCGGCCACCGAGCCCGGCACGTCCGCCTTCGTTTTCAAGATTCAGGCGAATATGGATCCGAACCACCGCGACCGTATCGCCTTCGTGCGGCTTTGCTCCGGTAAGCTCACCCGCGGCATGAAGGTCAAGCAGGTGCGAACGGGCAAGACCATCAGCCTGCACGCCCCGCAATTTTTCTTTGCCCAAGATCGCGCCCTTGCCGAGGAGGCCTTCGCCGGCGACGTGGTCGGCATACCCAATCACGGCACGCTGCGCATCGGCGACACCCTGACGGAAGGCGAGGAGCTCAACTTCGCTGGCGTACCGAACTTCGCGCCGGAGATCTTGCGCCGGGTTCGTTTGACCGACGCCATGAGGGCCAAGAAGCTCAAGCAGGCATTGCACCAATTGGCCGAGGAAGGCGTCGCGCAGGTCTTCCAACCGACCGACGGATCCTCGGCTCTGGTCGGCGTTGTTGGCCCATTGCAACTCGACGTTCTCAAAGCAAGGCTCGCGGACGAGTATGGTCTGGAAATCGGTTGGAGCACGGCGGAGTTTCAGTTCGCGCGCTGGATCGCGGCGGACGACCGCAAACTGCTCGACCAATTCGGGGCGAGCTATCGCTCGGCCATTGCCGAAGATTTCGACGGCGATCTCGTCTTCCTGGCGCGCAACGCCTTTGACCTCGAATATACCGGCGAACACAATCCCGGCATTTCTTTCACCGACGTGAAAGACATTCACCGACGCGAGCCCACCGGGTAAGGCCTGCCTGTCAGTTGTTGGCAAGTCCCTCACGCAGGATTTCGAGTTCCAGCCACTGCTCTTCGGCCGCTGCGATTTTCAGCTGGAGCGCACCAAGTGCGGCAGTGACTTTCTCGAACGCGGCGCGGTCGCGCGCATAGAATTGGGGATCGGCGAGCTTTGCTTGCAACGCATCGATTTCAGATTGCAGCTTGGCAATAGTTTTGGGCAGGGTTTCAAGCGCATGCTGGTCCGTGAACGTCAACCGTCGCTTCGCGGGCCGCGCTCCTGTAACGACCGGAGCGCTTTCTTTGGGCGCTTTCTGCGCACGGTGTGGCTTGGAACTCTCGCGCGTCAGATCCGCGCCACGCTGCGCCAGCATGTCGCTATAGCCGCCGGCATATTCGATCCAGCGGCCGTCTCCCTCCGGTACGATCACTCCGCTCACGAGGCGATCGAGAAAATCCCGATCGTGGCTGATGAGCAGAACGGTCCCCGGATAGTCGGCCAGCATTTCCTCGAGCACGTCCAATGTTTCCATGTCGAGGTCGTTGGTCGGTTCGTCCAGCACCAAAAGGTTCGATGGCTTGGCAAGCACCCGGGCCAGCATGAGCCGGCCGCGTTCGCCGCCCGATAGCTTGCCGAGCGGTGTGCGGGCCTGCTCGCTCGCGAACAAAAAGTCCTTCATGTAGCTGACGACGTGCTTGGGGTTGCCGTTGACCATGACGGTGTCGCCGTGACCTTCGGTCAGCGCCTCGGTCACCGTGACATTGGGATCGAGACTGTCGCGATGCTGATCGAGCGTCGCGACGGCGAGCGTCGATCCGAGACGTATCGAGCCTTTGTCCGGTGGCAGGATTCCGGTCAGCATGTTGATCAGCGTGGTCTTGCCGCTGCCGTTTGGACCGACGATGCCGATACGGTCACCGCGCTGGATGCGGATCGAGAAATCGCTGACGATCGGACGGCCATCGTAGCTCTTGCCGATACCAGCGGCCTCGATGACCAGCGCGCCGGATGGCGCGGCCGAACCGGCGGTAATGACGGCGTTGCCGGCGGTGGCGCGATAGCTGCGGCGCTGTTCCCGAAGCGCCTGCAATTGGCCGACGCGGCGCATGTTGCGCTTGCGTCTGCCGGTGACGCCGTAACGCAGCCAGTGTTCCTCGGCGACGATTTTGCGATCGAGCTTGTGCTGATCGCGCTCCTCCTCCGCCAGCACCGCATCGCGCCATTCTTCGAAATGGGCAAAACCACGATCCAGGCGACGCGTCTGGCCGCGGTCGAGCCAGACGGTGCTGCGCGAGAGCGTCGAAAGCAGGCGCCGATCGTGGCTGATGATCACCAGCGCGGCGCGCCGGGAATCGAGGTCGCGCTCCAGCCATTCGATCGTGGTCAGGTCGAGATGATTGGTCGGCTCGTCGAGAAGCAGGATATCGGGGTCGGCCGCCAGCACCCGCGCCAGCGAGGCACGGCGCGCTTCGCCGCCGGAGAGTTTTGCTGGATCTTCCTGTCCGGTGAGGCCGAGTTGCTCCAGGAGACGACGGGCGGCATGGCGGTCGTCGCCCGGCCGCAAGCCGGCCTCGACATAGGCAAGCGTGGACGCGGCCCCCGAAAGGTCCGGCTCCTGCGGCAAGTAGCGCACCACGGTTCCGGGCTGGATGAAGACGGAACCGCGGTCCGGTTCGACGAGCGCCGCCGCGACCTTCAGCAGGGTCGATTTGCCGGTTCCATTGCGCCCGACCAGAGATACGCGCTCATCAGGACCGACGGATAGCTCCGCGCCCGCGAGAAGCGGGGTGCCGCCGAAGGTCAGGGTGATATCTTTAAGTTGAAGGAGTGGGGTGCCACGCCTTGTCATGTCGCCGTGTCGGGCCATTAAATGCTGAGCGCGGTTCGCTTGTGATCGACTTTTTGAGCTATTTCACGGCGTTTAGCGCAACAAACCTGTTAACATCACCGTCCTGTACGAGTCTCAGGCTGGATTTGCAAATATTGTCCGATGAACCCGAATCAGGAGGGAAAGATATGTCGAAGCCCATGACGAAGTCTGAACTCATCAGCCAAATTGCCGAGCAGTCAGAGCTGAAAAGGAGTGACGTCAAAGGCGTCATGGAGACGCTCGCGACCATTGGTTATAAGGAATTGAAGAAGAATGGCTCCTTCCTTGTTCCGGGCTTTGCGAAATTTGTCGTCATAAAAAAGCCTGCGACCAAGGAGCGGGCCGGCATTAATCCCTTCACCAAAGAGCCGACGGTATTCAAGGCCAGGCCGGCGCGGAAAATCATCAGAGCGCGTCCAGTCAAAGCGGCCAAAGACGCGGTGTGAAATAGGCCCCGCGCCAGCGCGCCCTAGTTTGGTATCCGCGACACCTCGCTTGCGGGGAGACCAACCATGGGATGGTTCGCTCGCCTTGCTGCTGCGGCATTCAGCACGTTGTTCGCGACAGCGGCGCTGGCGCAATCCTATCCGGACCGCCCGGTTCACCTGCTCGTACCATTTCCGCCGGGAGGCGGCGCCAATTTCGTGGCTCGCGTGCTCGCGCAGTTGCTGTCGGCACGCCTCGGGCAGTCCGTGGTGGTGGAGAACAGGCCGGGCTTGAACGGCAATGTGGCCGGCGAGCTCGTCGCCCGTGCAGCCCCCGACGGCTATACGATCCTGGAGTCGGCGGGTTCGCTGCTCACGGTCAACCCGCACCTTTATGCCAAGATGCCGATCGATCCTTTCAAGGATCTGTTGCCGGTCGCGACCATTACATCGGACGAATTGTTGCTGACGGAAAATCCCGCCCTCGATCCGCAAAGCTTTCGCGACTTTATCGCTTACGCCGGCCGTGCCAAACCGCCGCTATTGTACGGGTCGATTGGCAACGGCAGCGAGCACCATCTGGCGATGGAGCTGTTGAAGGATCAGGCCGGACTTCAAATGACGCACGTGCCGTATCGGGGCGGCGCGGCGGCAGCGCTCGGCGTCATGGGTGGCGAGGTGGCGGCGATGTTCGGCGGCGCCTCGGTGACGCCGTTGGTGCAGGCAGGCAAGCTGCGCGCGCTTGCCATCAGCGGCCGCAAGAGGTCGCCGATTTTTCCCGACCTGCCGTCCATCTCAGAATTCTATCCGGCTTACGACGTGACGATATGGCAGGCATTGTTTGCCCCTGCGGCAACGCCGCCGGAGATTGTCGCGCGACTGCGCGGCGCGGCGAATGCGGTGATCGCGCAGCCTGAGTTCGCCGAAAAGCTCGCCGCCGCCGGGTCCGGCGAGCCGTTTGCCACGACGCCGAAGGAGATGGCCGCGCTCATCCGTGCCGACGACGAGCGCTTCGGCCGGGTGATCAAAGCAAGCGGTCTCAAGGTGGAGTAACGGTCCCAACTTAGCGTGGCGGGCGGTTCAACATCCACTATCGCAATTTCGATCAGCTCGACGATCTGGCGCAGCGCTTGGAGAAAAAGCGGCATTTGATGGCGTGAACTCATAAACGCGGAGGCGATGGCCGGCTATGACCTAAATCGGGCGTTAGACCCGCGCCCAAATATTCCGCACTGTGGCCCTGCGGTTACAGTGCTTAGGCGCTCCGGGCACTATAATTCCATCCGCACGCTCTGGATCTGGGAGGGCGTCATGAAGAAGATTCTGATAGCCGGTGCGGCGCTTGCGGCGCTGACGAGCACTTCTGCGCTCGCGGCCGACATGGCGGTCAAGGCACCGAAACCAGCGCCACCACCGCCGTTCAGTTGGACGGGCGTTTATATCGGCGCTTTTGCCGGCGCCGCTTGGGTCGACACCGTGACCACGTCGGACCCATGCACACCTGCCGGCGGGTGCCTTAGCGGCGTTTCCCCCGCCGCCTATACGCTCAACACCAGCTTCAGCGGTGGCGGCGAGATAGGCTACAATTACCAAATCAACCCGTTCGTTGTGCTTGGTGTCGAAAACAAGTTCGGCTATCTGCACCTCAGCGGTTCGGTCCTCATGGCCCCGGCCGTGGCCAACGAGACCGCCAGCACCAGGATCGGCAACTGGTTTGATGCCTATACGGTGCGGGTCGGCGCCACCGACGGCCACGCCATGTTTTTCCTCGAGGGTGGCGGCGCAACGGCAAGAATAACCACCGGCGTCGTGAGTACGACTCTTGTTACCGTCAACACGACCGCTTCCAAGACGCTGACCGGCTGGGCCGGCGGGGGCGGCATCGAATACGCGTTCGACTCGCATTGGAGTGTGAAGGGCGAATATCTCGCGCTGGGGATCAACTCCGCCGTCAACACCTGTGGCGCTGGCGTTATCAATGCCACCGGGTTCAACCTTGGTGCCTTTTGCTCCACTTCCAAGATTCCCGTGATCAGCACAGCAAATGTCGGCGTGAACTATCGCTTTTAGCGCGGTGGTTTGCGCGGCGCGCCTGCCGTTCTCAGGCTTTTTTGACAGGCAAGGCCGCTTCCGAGGGTAAGCGGACTCGCAATCGATGCCGCATTCGGTAGCTCCTGGGCCAAAGCGGACATGGGCTATTCCGTTTAGTCGCGATGCACGACAGCTTTTATTCAACGATATGGTAGGCTGGGCGCGGTCGGTGAGAGGCTGCTGCTTGTGAGACGACGCGAGTTCATCGCATTTCTGGGCAGCGGGGCAATTGCGTGGCCGCGTGCGGCGCGTGCGCAAGTCAATCCCGCCAGTCAAAATATTCGGCTGGTGGTCGGGTTCAGCGCCGGCGGCGCGACTGACATCGCCGCGCGCGTGCTCGCCGGCAGCCTCAGCCAGAAACTCGGCCAGCAAGTTTTCGTGGAGAACCGCACCGGCGCCGGCGGTACGTTGGCGACGCAAGAGGTCGCCGGTGCCGCGCCCGACGGCACGACGCTCTTGGTGACGCCGTTCGCCAATGCGGCCAACGAAACCCTGTTCAAGGATTTTCGCTACAAATATGACGACTATTTCACCGCGGTGGCGCCGATCGCACAAACCGACAACGTGCTCGTCGTGCATCCATCGCTGAACGTTCACAGCGTCGCCGATCTCATTGCTTTGGCAAAGTCGCGACCGCCCGGCGAAATCCTGGCAGCGTCCTCGGGCGTCGGCACGGCGAACCACCTTGCCAACGAGCTCTTCAACATGACGGCGGGCATTAAACTGACCTCGGTGCAGTACCGGGGCGGCGGCGAGGTGGTGAAAGATCTGGTGTCCGGTCAATTGAAGATCATGTTTGCGCCAATTCCGACCGTGCTGCCGTTCATCCAAAACGGCGCGTTGCGGGCCGTTGCGACGACAGGATTGCAACGCGATCGACTGCTGCCCGATCTGCCGACGGTCGCCGAATCGGGGCTGCCCGGCTTCGAGGTATTGCTGTGGCTCGGGCTGCTTGCCCCAAAAGTCACGCCGGGGCCGGTGATCGAGCGGCTGGCGGCTGCCATGTCGTATGCGCTGTCGACGCCGGATGTGAAGAGTGCCTTCGCCGCCCAGGGATTTGATCCGCTGGTCGGCACGCCGGATGACTTTGCTGCGTTCTATCGCAGCGAGGTCGACAAATGGCGTAAGGTCATCGTTGCGACCGGCATGTCGCTGTAATAATCACGGGCTTTTCTCACGGGCGCGATTCTCTCAAGGGTAAGACATTGGCCGTTGACCGTGTATCGCAGCGCGATCGCGTCGAGATGCACAACGCTAACGCGTTGAAGATCGGCTTGTTCGGCGCGAATTGCTCGTCGGCGCGCACCGCTACGCTGGTGCCGGAACGCTGGCTCGCGAGCTGGCCCGATTGTCTGCAGATGGCGCGCATCGCCGACGAGGCCGGAATCGATTTTCTTCTGCCGATCGGCCGCTGGAAAGGCTACGGCGGCTCGAGCAACTTCCACGGCACGACGTTCGAGACCGTCACCTGGGCCTGCGGTCTATTGGCAGCGACGAAGCGGATCACGATTTTCGGCACCGTACACGCGCCGCTGTTCCATCCCCTGATCGCCGCCAAAGAAATGGTCACCGCCGATCATATCGGCCAAGGCCGCTTCGGCTTGAACATCGTCGCCGGTTGGAACGAGGGCGAATTTGAGATGTTCGGCGTGGCGCAGCGCGACCATCACGATCGTTACGAATTTGCCCAGGAATGGATCGACGTCGTCAAGCGCGCCTGGTCACAAGAGGATGAATTCGATTTCGACGGGAAATTTTTCAAACTTGCGGGCGTTCATTGCCTGCCGGGCCCATATGGCGGGACACAGCCGGTGATCATGAACGCCGGATCCTCGGCGACCGGCCAAGCCTTCGCCATGCGCAATTGCGCCGCGTTTTTCACCTCGACCGCGGCGCTGCGTCTCGCCATCGCCGGCACCGCACAGGACCAGAACGTCAGCGTGTTCGACCGCATTGTGCAGCAGATCAATCGCATCAAGGCCCACGCGCGGGAGTTCGGCCGCGAAATCGAAGTCTTCACCCAGGGACAGGTGATTTGCCGGCCGACCCAAAAAGAGGCTGAGGACTACCACCACTATGCCAATGTCGAGAACGCGGATTGGCCCGCCATCGAACGGATGCTGGCGCTCAAGAACATCACGCCGCAAAACACGCTTGCGGACGAATACGCGGCGAAGCGGTCGCTGCAGGCGGTCAGCGGCGTCGGCGGCTTTCCATTCGTCGGCACTCCGGACAAGGTCGCTCAAGAGTTCGCCGACATCAGCCGCGCTGGCGTCCGCGGCATTGCGGTCTCGTTCGTGAACTATGTCGAGGAAGTGCCGTATTTCTGCGCCGAGGTTTTACCGCGGCTTAAGCGGATGGGGCTCAGAGCAAATTAGCGGTGCTTGCGGGAAACATTCGAGCATGATCCCGAAAAGTGGATACCGGTTTTCGGATAAGATCATGCTCAAGCAAAATTCTAGACCATGATCCGATTTAATTGAATTGGATCATGGTCTAGTCGCGCACCCCTTGCCACGCGGCCTTGAACGCCTTGCGCTTCTCCGGATCGTAGAGGCTCGCATAATCATATTTCAGCGGCTTCGACGGCGCGACGTGCAGCGTGGCGAAGACTGGCCCGTCCTGCTCGAGCACATGCGCGATCTGCTGCTCGAACATGCGCAGATCGGAAAAGTCGTAGGTTGCGGCGTAACCCGCCGACCGCGCGATATTGGCGAAATCGACCTTTGGATTTGGAATCGGATGGCCGCCGTTGGCTTCGTAAGTGTCGTTGTGGGCGACGAAGTGGACGAGATTTTTCGGCGCGGCCGCCGCGATCGTCACCAGGCTGCCGAGATTCATCAAAAGGCTGCCGTCGCCTTGCAGCACCACGACGCGCCGGTCGGGCCGGCCGAGCGCCAGGCCAAGGCCGTGCGATGAATCCAATCCCATGGCGCCGATCGACAGATAGTTGAGCGGCCGCGGACTGACCTCGACCCAATCGACGGCGGAACTGTAGGTCGCGATCACCGCTTCGTCGGTGATGTGGCGGGCCAGAATGCGAAAACATTCGTCGCGTTTCATCATGATACTTTGGGGCTCCGCCCGACCAGGAACGCCACCGGCTGCGACTCGGCATAGGCCTTGTCGATCGCCGGCTTGATCTTGGCGACGTCGGCGTCGACGCTGAGTAAATGATGCGCGATGCCCATGTCGTCGAGGATCGGCTCGACGATGCGCACGCCGTAGCGCGGCGATTCCTTCGGCGCTTTTTCGGGATCGTGTTGCAACAGCCCGATCATCATGCAGATCGGCTGCTTGTGCTCCACCGCGACGCCGCGGATGGCATTGATCGAATCGAGGAATCCGGTGTGCTGGATCAGGACCAGCGCGCGCTTGTCGCTATAGGCGAGTCCGGTGGCGATGCCGATGCACTCGTCTTCCTTGCAGACGCGGACGAGGCGGAGATCCTTGTCTTGCGCGATCGGCGCCAACAGCCCCGCGCTGGTGACGATGTCGGGCACCGAGAGGATATATTCGATGCCGCTCGCCTTGATCGCGGCAATGATGCCGGCGCCGCTGAGTTCTCGCGGCGTAGCGCCGGCCCGCGTCACTGTCGCTTCCATCCCAGTCTCCAAAGTCCGCCGCGAAAGGTCGTCAGCGTAGCTGGGATCGGGGATTGGTCAATCCGGCCTTGCGGTTGTCGCTGGTCTGGATTGACAGTGCTCGCGGGCGGCCGGCTTAATCCCGGCCGCCTCACTGGATGGGACGCCCCGATGGCCGCTGACCTGCCGCATTATGAAATCCTTGCCGTGCGCTATGGCACTTCGAGCGCACGCCCGGCGAGCCAGAATTTCATCATGGCCGACGGGCACGACGGGCCGATGCCGATGGATTTTTATATCTGGGTTATTCGCGGCGAGGGCCGCACCATCGTGGTCGATACTGGATTTTCCGCGGGCGCTTCGGAGCGGCGCAACCGGCGCTTCGTGCATGCACCGGCCGAGGCGCTGGCGCAGGCCGGCGTCGATCCAGCGGCAGTGCAGGACGTGGTGATCACCCACCTGCATTGGGATCATTCCGGCAACATGGACCTGTTTCCCAATGCCACGTTCCACATCCAGGACGCCGAGATGGCGCAAGCCACCGGCCGCTGCATCTGCCACAAATGGTTCCGCCGCCAGTCCGAGGTCGATGACGTGGTGACGCTGGTGAAGAATCTCTACGCCGGGCGCGTAAAATTCCACGACGGCGAAGGCGCCGTCGCGCCCGGCGTCACCGTGCACCTGGTCGGCGGTCATACCGGCGGCTTGCAGATCGTGCGCGTGCACACTCCGCGCGGATATGTCGTACTCGCGAGCGACGCCGTGCACTACTGGCAAAATCTCGCCGAACAGAATCCGTTTCCGCCGGCCAATGTCATGGACGCACTCGAAGCGTTCCACATCGTCGAAGATTTGGCCGGCGACCGCGACCACATCATTCCCGGCCACGATCCCCTGGTGCTCAGCCGCTTCCCGCCGCTGCGCGGCAATCTCGATATCGTGCGGGTCGATCTAGCGCCGAATGCCTGACAGCCGCGCAAGCCATGTCGGGGCCGGCAATTCCCGGCGATTTGAGCCTTGATATTTTAGAGAGATGAGCTACATTGTGGCCCAGACAAGGAAATATTGCCATGGCCGAAAATGCAGTCGTTCGCGCCCGCATCGACCAGCGCATCAAGGACGAAGCGGCGGCCGTACTTGGCGCTATGGGCCTCACTGTGTCCGACGCGTTCCGCCTCTTGATGGTGCGCATTGCCAAGGAGAAGGCGCTGCCCTTTGAGCCGCTCGTTCCTAATGCCGAAACCATCGAAGCGATGAAGGCTGCGCGGCGAGGCGAACTCGTCACCGTGGGTTCTCCAGAGGAGCTGTTGGCCAGTCTGAATGAGGACGATTAGATACTCCAATCGCTTCAAGCGCGACTACAAACGCGAGAAGGCCGGACGGCACGGCAGGACGCTCGACACCGAACTGACCGAGATTGTCCGATTGCTGGCATCCAATACGCCGCTGCCGCGGCGCAACTTCGATCATCCGTTATCTGGCGAGTGGCGCGATCACCGCGACTGCCATGTGCGGCCCGACCTCATTCTTATTTACCGGAAGCCGGACGATGCAAACCTCGACTTAGTACGACTTGGCTCACACAGCGAGCTTGGATTTTGAGGCTGCAAATAGGAAGGCAGATTTGACGGATTTTCGCTATGCAAGTTTTTGGGATTGATTTCACAAGTCGACCGACGCGACAAAAGCCGCTGACGTGTCTGTCTTGCATATTTGAAAATGGCACCCTTCAAACAAACACTTTAGAAAAATGGTGTCGGTTCAACGAATTTGAGCGCGCGATGAATAATCCCGGCCCTTGGATTGCGGGTATTGATTTTCCCTTTGGGCAGTCACGCAAGTTCATTACAAACATAGGCTGGCCAGAGACTTGGCGTGGTTACGTATGTTATGCACAAAGCTTAGGCGATAAGGAATTCTATAACGCGCTTACCAGGTATCGCAGCGGCCGTCCATTTAAAGACAAGGAGCATCGCCGCAAGACTGATGAAGCCGCAAAATCGATAAGTCCACAGAAGCTTTACGGTGTTCCAGTTGCGCGAATGTTTTTTAAAGGCTCTCCACGCTTGATCCGAGCTGGAGTGACAATCCCAGGTCTGCAAATTGGCGATCCTGGCAGAATTGTCGTTGAAGCCTATCCCAAGATGCTTGTGAGCAAGTTTGGTAATGGAAATAGCTACAAGAACGACAACAAGGCCAAGCAGACCAAGGGCCAATACATCGCCCGCTGCGAAATCTTAAAAAAGATCATCAACGGGGCGTGTTTGGCGGAGTACGGCCTGAAAGTCGAAGTGCCTGGCTCTCTCGTTAATGATCCAACCGGGGATGAACTTGATGCGCTGTTGTGCGCAATTCAAGCAGCTTGGTCGTGGACCCAACGCGAAAGCGGGTTTGGTATCCCAAGCAGTTTTGATTCACTCGAAGGTTGGATCGCAGATCCAAGTCTACAGGGGTAAATTGTAAAACGGTACGGCTTTCGAGGAATTATTCCGCCGCCGTCCGTCCCGCGCCGCCGGTGCCGAACCGCCGCTCGATGTAATCGATGACGAGCTTTTGGAAATCGGCGGAGACCGTCGGGCCGCGCAAGGTCACCGCCTTCTTGCCGTCGATGAAGACGGGGGCGGCCGGAGCCTCGCCGGTGCCGGGCAGCGAGATGCCGATATCGGCGTGCTTGGATTCGCCGGGGCCGTTGACGATACAGCCCATCACCGCGACGTTGAGGCCTTCGACGCCCGGATAGCGCGTCTTCCATTCCGGCATCGAGTCGCGGATGAAGTTTTGGATGCTGGAAGCAAGCTCCTGGAACGTGGTCGAGGTGGTGCGGCCGCAACCGGGGCAGGCGGCAACGAGCGGCACGAAGGTGCGTAGCCCCACGGTTTGCAGCAGTTCCTGCGCGACCTTCACTTCAAGCGTGCGATCGCCATTCGGCTCGGGCGTCAGCGAGATGCGGATCGTATCGCCGATACCTTGCTGCAGCAGCACGCCCATGGCGGCCGATGACGCGACAATGCCTTTCGAGCCCATGCCGGCCTCGGTGAGGCCGAGATGCAGCGCATAGTCGCAGCGCCGCGCCAGCTCGCCGTAGACGCCGATCAGGTCCTGAACGGCGGACACTTTTGCCGACAAAATAATGTGGTCCTTCGGCAGCCCGATCTCCTCGGCTCGCTCGGCCGACAGCATCGCCGATTGGATCATGGCCTCGCGGGTCACGTCGCGGGCGTCGACCGGGTGGTTGGACTTGGCGTTCTCGTCCATCAGGTGCGTGAGCAGCTCCTGGTCGAGCGAGCCCCAATTGGCGCCGATGCGCACCGGCTTGTTGTGCTTGATCGCGGTCTCGACGATGGCGCCGAACTGGCGGTCCTTCTTTTCCTTGAAGCCGACATTGCCGGGATTGATGCGATACTTGTCGAGCGCTTCGGCGCAGGCCGGATGATCGGCCAGAAGCTTGTGGCCGATGTAATGGAAGTCGCCGACGATCGGCACGTCGACGTTCATCTTCAAAAGCTTTTCCTTGATGTGCGGCACCGCGGCCGCCGCCTCGTCGCGGTCGACGGTGATGCGGACGATCTCGGAACCGGCCCGCGCCAGCGCCGCCACTTGCCTCGCCGTCCCTTCGGCGTCTGCCGTGTCGGTATTGGTCATCGACTGCACCACGACGGGTGCACCGCCGCCAACGGTGACGTTGCCGACCTTGACGGCGACGGTCTGATGCCGTTCGGCGGGACCGGAAAATTCCATCATGAATCAAACCTTTAGGTAGGAACCCGCAAAACCGGGGGAGCCACTGATCCTCACGATATAGCGTCACCGGGGCCAGTTGACGAGGGGAAGCTGACGGCCGTCAAGCGACAAGCGCGCCGGCCATGACGCGGCGCCCTCTATTGGAGCGCCAGGGGTCGAGATAGAGTTGGCGACGCTTCGGATCGACCGGCGCTGACAAGGGATATGCCAGGATGGACCAAGCTGTTGAGGCGACGCTGACGTTTCGATGTCCGATCGAACTCGAAAAGCTGCTGCCGCGGCCTATCCCGGCGGTGCAAGGCCTCCCCGATTGGTACAAGACTGTGCCGCAAAAGGCATTCAATCAATCAATGGGTGAGGAAACCCAGACCGTTAAGAAATGCCCGCCTTTCATCGACGCCATGACTTACGGCTTTCTCATCCCGCTGCCAATCGATTTGAACGTCCAGGACGGAGAGTTCACCTGGAGCTTCGACGTGCCCAAGGGCTTCGTCAGCGAATATTCGCATTCGCCCATCGGGTTTCACGATCCAAGTCAAGTCGCGGGCACGCCATTCTTCGATGACGATCGTTTCATCATCAAGTTCAACAATTTTTGGACCATCGAGGCGCCGCCGGGCTATTCGCTGCTGTTCACCCATCCCGTAAACCGGGCCGACTTGCCGTTCACCACGCTCACCGGCTTGGTCGATTCCGACACTTTCCACCAAACCCCGCCCAATTTCCCGGCGCGCTGGCATGACCTGAATTTCAATGGATTGCTACCGAAAGGCACTCCGATCGCCCAATGTCTGCCGGTGAAGCGCGAAAGCTGGAGCGCTCGCTTCGAACCATTGTCGGGCGAGGACAACGAACATCTGATCGCCACGCGCGACGCGATCGGACGCGAGGCCGACGTGTATCGCCGGCAGTTCCGCGTGCCCAAACGCTAGCTCCAACAAAAATTCCAGATCATGATCCGTTTCAATTGAATTGGATCGTCCAGGCTTTCTTCCCGCGCAAATGCCCCGCCGCCTCGCTCGGCTTGAGCCAGAACCGGCCGCGACTCGACGCTGCCAGCGAAGTCAGCGCTCTGCCATAGCGCTTTGCATCGCCACGCGCGCCCTCGCGGAAGCACTCGTATCCGGCATCGCGTTGGCCGAGCTCCAATAGGCAATGTCCGAGGTTGAGCCAGATATCCGCCTCGTTGGGTCGCATGATCAGACAGCGTCGAAAATACTGGGCAGCCGCCTCGCTCTCTCCGACCTCCTGATGCGCCTTGGCCATACCGAGCACCGCGTCGGCTGAATCCGGCGAAATCGCCAGCGCCCGCGCAAAGGCAATCTTAGCATCGGCGCATCGTCTGCGCTGGAGTAAAGCATTGCCGAGCTGGATCGAAAGCTCCGGCATCATCGGCGCAACGTCGATGCCGCGCCGGAACGCTTCGATCGCTTCATCATAGCGTTCCAAAGATGCAAGCAGGCAGCCGTATTCGTGGAATGCCGGAGCATAAGGCGGATTTCGTTTTGTCGCGCGCTTGAGGCGCGCCAGCGCATCATCGGGGCGGCCGGCGCGGCGCAACGCGACCGCGAGTTGCGTATCGATCTCCGCATCGTGGCGGCGGCGTGCAGCGGGTTCGAGCGCGGTGATGGCGTCCTCGAGGCGTCCCTGCATAAGCAATGCGTAACCGAGAACATGCAACGCGCGGGGGTGCTGAGGATGATCGCGAAGCACGTCGCGCGCGATCTGCTCGGCTTCACTCGGCCGCTGGCTGTTCAAGGCCAGCCCGGCGCGCTGGACGCGCTCGTCGGCGTTTCCTGTGCCCGCATGGCCTGCACCGCCGAGGCTTGCGCCTCCGCCGGGCAGTTGGGGATATCCGGGTCCGTTTGTCATCGTCAACCAAGCGGCGTCATGCGCGCCCGCAGAACCTTAGCATGCAGGGCTGTTACGATCACCGGGGCCGGTTGACGAGGAGCAGGCCGGCCGCGACCAAAACGGCCGCGACGGCGAATGCGGGCGTCAGCGGCTCGTTGAGGACGAAGTGGCCGGCCGCCACGCCAAAGAGCGGCGCCAGGAAGGTGAACACCGACAGCCGGGCGGCCGAATAGCGCACGATCAGCGCGAACCAGACCGCAAATGTGACGCTCACCACCCAAATCGTCTGATAGGCAAAGGCGCCAATCGCGACAGCAGATGGCATGGCATTCATGCGTTCGCCGAAGATCAGCGCGCCCGCGGCGAGCAGCGGGGCCGAGACGGCGAGCTGGTAGAGCAGCGTTTTCTCGGCGCTGACGCGATTGAGGGCGCTCGCCTTGATCAGCAGCGTCGTCGCCGCCCAGGCGGCGCCGCCACCGACGAACATGATATCGCCGAGCATTTGGTGCGGGTCGGTCGCCGGCGTCGGCAGGCCGAAGGCGATGACGATGCCGACAAACGACAGCAACAAACCAAGCCATTGCGACAATGAGAATTGATCGCCCGGAACCAGCCAGCGCGATCCGATCACGACAAAGAACGGCGCGAGATAGAGGAACAACACGCCGCGCGTCGCGGTCGTCCACACCAGGCCGCGATAGATCAGCACGAATTCGAGGGCGAACAGCACGCCGGCCCAAACGCCAGCAGCCAAAGTGCCGTCGCGTTTGAACAGCGCCATGCCGCGGGCCTGCGTCCAGGCAAAGACAATGAACGCGGCAAGCGCCGAGCGCGTCGACGATTGGATCAGCGGCGGGATATCGTGGATGGCGAGCTTGATCGAGACGTTATTGAAACCCCAGCTCAGGCAAAGCCCAATGGTGACGATGATCGCAAGCGCATCGAGTGGACGCGACGACGGGGGAGGGGGCACAGCGGTCAGTTCAATTGCAACGTGTCATCGTTCGCGGCAATGCGAGCAGATGCCGGCGATTTCGATCAGCGGGCTTTTCGGGGAAAACCCCGCCGCGCGCGACGATGCCTTCAGCGCTTCGGCCGCGGCGCCGCCCGGCGCCTCGCCGACCGCGCCGCAACGCTCGCAAATGAGAAAGACCACGAGATCCTCGCCGGCGTGATTGTGCACGCAGGCGACGAAGGCATTGCGGCTCTCGATGCGGTGGACGAGGCCGTTGTCGCGCAGAAAATCGAGCGCGCGATAGACCGTGATCGGCGCCGGGCGCGTGTCGCCCGCCAGGTGGTCGATGATTTCGTAGGCGCCGAGCGGCTTGTGGCTGGCGAGCAGCGCTTCGAGCACCTGGCGCCGGATCGGCGTCAACCGTTGCGCGCGCGCGGCACATAGTGTTTCGGCATGCGCAATGGCGCTGCTCGCGCAGCGGTCGTGGTCGTGATCGGGTGCGGGAAAGATCGCGCGCGCCATAGGGGTCATGTCTCGGTCACGGTAACGGGCGAATCTACCTCAAAGTGCCGCAACGGCCCATTCCGCCCTAAGCGTAGCGGCTTGAGCCAAAATCGCGAAAACGTGACGCCGGGCCTGATATTTATGTTGCACTGCAACAAAAAGCATCCCACATTCCTGGCAGTTCACGACAGTTCAGGTCCATAAGGCGCCATTTTAGCACGGCGCCGCATTGAATTGGGGATTGCCATGCTGAAAGGAAAGTCCGCCCTGGTGACCGGGTCGACCTCGGGCATCGGTCTTGCCATTGCGCGCGCCATGGCCGCGCAGGGCGCCAACGTCACCATCAACGGCTTCGGCGACAAGGCGGCGATCGAAAAAGAGCGCAGCGGCATCGAGAAGGAATTCGCCGTCAAGGCGGTCTATTCGCCGGCCGACATGACCAAGCCCGCCGAGATCGCCGACATGGTGAAGACGGCGGAGAAGACCTTCGGCTCGCTCGACGTGTTGGTGAACAATGCGGGCATCCAATTCGTCTCGCCGATCGAAGACTTTCCGATCGACAAGTGGGATCAAATCCTCGCCATCAATTTGTCGGCGGCTTTCCACGCCATCCGCGCCGCGGTGCCGGGCATGAAAGCGCGTAAGTGGGGCCGCATCATCAGCACCGCCTCGGCCCATTCGCTGGTCGCCTCGCCGTTCAAGGCCGCCTATGTCACCGCCAAGCACGGCCTTGCCGGTCTAACCAAGACCGTTGCGCTCGAGCTCGCCACCTTTGGCGTCACCTGCAACTGCATCAGCCCTGGCTATGTGTGGACGCCGCTGGTCGAGAAGCAAATTCCCGATACGGCGAAAGCGCGCGGCATGACGGAAGAAGAGGTCAAGCGCGACGTGATCTTGGCGGCGCAACCGACCAAGGAATTCATCACCGTCGACGAGATCGCGAGCCTTGCCGTCTACCTCTGCTCCGATCCGGCAAAGGCGATCACCGGCGCCAATCTTTCGATCGACGGCGGCTGGACCGCGGCGTGAGTGCCGCCGCCGCATGATCAAGATTCTCTCGTCGCTATTGCCGGGGCGGGCGCCCGCGCCGAAGGTCAAGCACATCAATCTCGCCCTGCAAGGCGGCGGCGCGCACGGCGCCTTCACCTGGGGGGTGCTGGAACAGCTGCTGAGCGACGACCGGCTTGCCATCGAGGGTATTTCCGGCACGTCGGCGGGCGCGGTGAATGCCGTGATGCTGGCCGACGGCCTCACACGCGGCGGGCGCGATGAGGCGCAAAAACGACTGGCCGAGTTCTGGCGCGCGGCGTCCTCCAGCGGCAGCCTGCCGACCTTGCAGCGCACCGTGATGGAGCGGCTGTTGTCGTTCACGCCGCTTGAAGGCACGCCAGTGCAGGCCTGGTTCGACGCGCTGTCGCGCTATTTTTCGCCCTACGACGTCAATCCGCTCAACATCAATCCGCTCAAGGATTTGTTCGAGCGGTTCGTGGACTTCGAAGCGCTACGCGCCAATGCCGACCTGCAGATTTTTATCTCGGCGACCAATGTCCAGACCGGCCGGGTGCGCATTTTTCCGCGCGACAAGATCACCGCCGACGCGGTGATGGCGTCGGCCTGCCTGCCGCTATTGTTCCGCGCCGTCGAGATCGACGGCGTGCCCTATTGGGACGGCGGTTATCTCGGCAACCCGGTCATCTTTCCGTTTTTCCGCACCACCACCACCGAAGACGTTCTCGTGGTGCAGATCAATCCGCTGGTGCGGCAGGCGACGCCGACGTCGTCGAGCGAGATCATGAATCGCATCAACGAGATCACGTTCAACTCGTCGCTGATCGGCGAATACCGCGCCATCGACTTCGTCGCCCGCCTGATCGATCAGGGCAAGCTGCCGCGCGGCACCGGGCGGGGGCAATATCGCCGCATCAATGTCCACCGTATCGTGCTCGACCGCTTCGGCACCCATTTCGACGCTTTCAGCAAGCTCTCCACCGACTACGATTTCTTCGACATGCTGCATGTCAGTGGCAAGCGCGCCGCCCGGCGTTTCCTGGACGAGCATTTCGACGATATCGGCGTCAAGAGCACGGTGGATTTGCGGGCTGAGGCGGAGGCCGAATGGGCATGATAAACTTATCTTGATGCCGGACGTTCCCGCACTGCTGATTGCCGAAGTCGGCGCCGCACGACTTGAGATCTGCGTCGCCGATATCACCACGCTTGCGGTCGACGCCATCGTCAATGCCGCCAATCGGAGCTTGCTCGGCGGTGGCGGCGTTGACGGCGCGATCCATCGCGCCGCCGGCCCGGAATTGCTCGTCGAATGCCGCGCGCTCGGCGGCTGCGCGACCGGCGCCGCCAAGATCACGCGGGGTCATCGGCTGCCGGCGAAGCACGTCATTCACGCCGTGGGTCCGGTCTGGAATGGCGGCGGCGAGGGTGAGGAGGAGCTGCTGGCATCCTGCTATCGCACGGCGCTGGATTTGGCCGTGGCGCACCGCCTGACCTCGATTGCATTTCCGGCGATCTCCACCGGCGTCTATCGCTTCCCGCCGGACCACGCTGCCCGCGTCGCCGTGGGCACGGTGGCCGCGGAATTGGCTGCGTCACCCCGCGGCATCGCGCGCGTCGTGTTCTGTTGCTTCGCGCAGGCCGCGGCCGACCACCACAGCGCCGCTTTCGCCGATTTGGGCTTGGCCTGACGGACCTCATCTGAAGAGCGTCTTGCCTCGAAACGGCTAGACAATATCATAAGGTTCCTTATAGTATGGTGGCGTTCCATAAGCAGCCACATTGCTGCCGGGGCTGGAGGTCGCTATGCTGCCACGCTCGCTCAATAGAGAATTTGCCTTCACTATCAACGATGTAGCCCGCATGTTGCGAACCTATGCGGACTACAGGGGCAGTCAGTTCGGCGTCACCAGGGCGCAGTGGGCGGTACTGGTGCGGCTTGATCGCTTCGAGGGGCTGAAGCAATCGGAGCTCGCCGAAATGCTCGACCTGCAGCCGATCACGCTGACCCGCCTGCTCGACCGGCTTTGTGAGAGCGGTCTGATCGAGCGCCGCTCGGATCCCAACGACCGCCGCGCCAAGCGGCTGTTTTTGACGGCGGCGGCGCGGCCGATGCTCGAGCAGCTTGGCGCGCTTGGCGAGGACATGATGGCGACCGCGCTCGCCGGCGTTTCGCGCGAGACCGTCGAGCAGATCGTCGCCCAGCTCGCGGTGGTGAAGGAAAATTTGCGCCAGGCGATCCAGCAGCGGCCCGCACCCAGCGCAGCGGGAGAGCGGCGCTATGGCTGAACCTGTCCTCAAGCTTGCGCCGAGTCTCAAGCCGCCAAAGCCACGCGCGGCGACGACAGTCACAAATGCGCTGCGCAAGCGCATGCGTTTCATTCTTCTCGTCGTCTTGCCGGTCATCGCCGTGGTCACCGGACTTGTGTTCTACATGATGGGCGGCCGCTACGTTTCGACCGACGATGCCTATGTCCACGCCGCAAAGCTGATGGTGTCGACCGACGTTTCGGGCATCGTCAGCGAGGTCGATGTGCGTGAAGGCCAGGCGGTCAAGGCCGGCGATGTGCTGTTCCGCGTCGACCCGCGGCAGTTCCAGATCGCGCTGGACAACGCCAAGGCCAATCTGGCGCAGACCGCGCTGTCGCTGCAGGCGATGAAGGAAGACTACGGGCGCATGCAGCAAGACATCGCTGCCGAGCAATCGCTGGTCGATCTGGATCAGACCACGTTCGATCGTGATGCGCAGCTCTTAAAAACCAACGCCGTCGCGCAATCCACCTACGATCAGGCGCGTTTCACTCTTGAAGGCGACAAGCGCAAGCTCGATTCGTTGCGCAAATTGTCGGAAGTCCAGCTCGCCCGGCTCGGCGGCAAGGCGGATTTCGACGTGACACAGCATCCGCAATATCTCCAGGCCAAGGCGCAAGTCGAAGAGGCGCAACGCCAGCTCGATCACACCGTGGTGCGCGCGCCGTTCGACGGTGTGGCGACCCAGGTCGATGCGTTGCAGCCCGGCACTTATTTGGTCGCCCAAACCGCTGCACTGACCAATACCGGCGCCGTCGCTCTTGTCGCCACCAACGACGTCTGGGTCGATGCCAATATGAAGGAAACCGATCTGACCCATGTGAAGACCGGCGACCGGGCGAAAATCTGGGTCGATAGCTATCCCGGCCATGTCTGGTCCGGCACCGTGGCGAGCATCGCGCCCGCCGCCGGCTCGGAATTCTCGATCCTGCCGGCGCAGAACTCGAGCGGCAACTGGGTCAAGGTCGGCCAACGCATTCCGGTGCGCGTCCGCATCGATCCGAAGTCGGAAAAGCTTCAGCTCCGCGCCGGCATGAGCGTTACGGTCGAGATCGACACCGGCCATCGCCGCACGCTGTCCGAGCTGTTCTAAAATCGAGGCGTCACGCCATGGCGTCAAGCACACCAGTCACTCAGCCGGCCGAGCCGTCGTATCGCGGTCTCATCACCGCATGCACGGTGCTGGCGACGCTGATGCAGGCCCTCGACACCACCATCGCCAATGTGGCGCTGCCCTACATGCAAGGCACGTTCGGTGCCGCGCCCGACCAGATCACCTGGGTGCTGACGTCGTACATCGTTGCCGCCGCGATCATGACGGCGCCGGTGGGCTGGCTGTCGGCGCGCTATGGACGCAAGACGCTGTTCGTCACCTGCCTCTCCGGGTTCACCGTTGCGTCCATGCTGTGCGGGCTCGCCAATAGCCTCGACCAGATGGTGCTGTTCCGTTTGCTGCAGGGCGCATTCGGCGCTGGTCTCGTGCCACTATCGCAAGCCACCATGCTCGATCTTTATCCGCTGGAGAAACGCGGCCAGGCCATGGCGCTGTGGGGCGTCGGCGTGATGGTCGGACCGGTGATCGGCCCGACGCTCGGCGGTTATCTCACCGACGTTTACAACTGGCGCTGGGTGTTCTTCATCAACCTGCCGTTCGGCCTGCTCGGCATCGCTGGCTTGGTCATTTTCCTCAAAGATCGCGGCCGCAACGCAACGCTGCGGTTCGATTGGATCGGCTTCGGCGCGCTCAGTCTCGGGCTGGCGGCGCTGCAGCTCGTGCTCGACCGCGGCGAGCTGAAGGATTGGTTCAGCTCGACCGAGATCATCGTCGAGGCGGCGCTGGCCATGCTCGGCCTCTATCTGTTTCTGGTTCATACCGCCACGGCGAAGCGGCCGTTCATCCCGCCGCGCATCTTCCGCGACCTCAATTTCACCGCCGGCCTGGTGGTGATGTTCTCCATCGGCATGGTGCTGTTGGCGAGCTCCGCCTTGCTGGCGCCTTACCTGCAAACCCTGGGCGGCTATTCGGTCGCTCAGGCCGGCCTGCTGATGGCGCCGCGCGGATTGGGAACCATGGTCGCCATGATGGCCGCCGGCCGCTTGGCCAATCGCATGGATCCGCGGCTGATGATGTTTGTCGGCTTCGTCATGCTGGCGGAATCGGCGCGCGAGATGGTGGGCTGGACGCCGGATATCGATGCCTGGTCGCTCGCTATTACCACCATGCTGCAAGGAGCCGGGCTCGGCCTGGTCTTCACGCCGCTGCAAGTGATCGCGTTCGGAACGCTGCCCGCCGATCTGCGCACCGACGGCACATCGCTGTTCAGCCTGGTGCGCAATGTCGGCTCTTCGATCGGCGTTTCGATCGCGGCTTTCCTGCTGGCGCAGAACACCCAAATCATGCATGCCCAGATCGCCGAGCGGGTGAATCCGTTCAATCACGCGCTGCAGACCGGCGGTGCCTATCTGCTCTGGAACAGCGCTACGTCCGCCGGCTTAAGCAACCTCAACGCCGAAATCACCCGGCAGGCCTCGATTATCGCCTATATGGACGATTTCAAGCTGATGCTGCTGGTCGCGCTGCCGCCGGTGCTGTTGATATTGTTGATGCGCAAGCCGCGGGTCGCGCCGGCAACCAGCGATCATGTCGCGGTGGTCGATTGACCGAGAACGACAAAGGCGGCCCTGCGGCCGCCTTTGCGAATAACTTTCAGCAAGATATCTAGCGGTTATTCCGCAGCGCCACCGGCTGCCGCCTCGCGTTGCGGCTCGCCTTCGGCCTTCTGCTTGGCTTCGAGGTCCTCGCCGGTGTCCTGATCGACCACCTTCATCGACAGCCGCGTCTTGCCGCGTTCGTCGAAGCCGAGCAGTTTGACCTTGACCTTGTCGCCTTCCTTGACGACGTCGGAGGTTTTTTGCACCCGCCGCTGCGCCAGCTGGCTGATATGGACCAGGCCGTCCTTGGCGCCGAAGAAGTTCACGAAGGCGCCGAAGTCCATGACCTTGACGACGGTGCCCTCATAGATGTGGCCGACTTCCGGCTCTGACGCGATCGACTTGATCCAGTTGATCGCCGCCCTGATCTGCTCGCCGTTGGCGGAGGCCACCTTCACGGTGCCGTCGTCCTCGATGTTGATCTTGGCGCCGGTCTTCTCGACGATCTCGCGGATCACCTTGCCGCCGGTGCCGATCACTTCGCGGATCTTGTCGGTCGGGATCTTGAAGGTCTCGATGCGCGGCGCGTATTCGCCAAGCTCGGCGCGGGCGCTGGTCAGGGCCTTCGACATTTCGCTTAAGATATGCAGGCGGCCGTCCTTGGCTTGGGCCAAAGCGACCTTCATGATCTCCTCGGTGATGCCGGCGATCTTGATGTCCATTTGCAGCGAGGTGACGCCGCCTTCGGTGCCGGCGACTTTGAAGTCCATGTCGCCGAGATGATCCTCGTCGCCGAGGATGTCGGAGAGCACGGCAAAGCGCTTGTCCTCGAGAATAAGGCCCATGGCGATGCCCGCGGTCGGCCGCTTCAGCGGCACGCCGGCATCCATCAGCGCCAGCGAAGAGCCGCATACCGTCGCCATCGATGACGAGCCATTCGACTCCGTGATCTCGGAGACGATGCGGATGGTGTAGGGGAATTCTTCCTTGGCCGGCAGCATCGGATGGATGGCGCGCCAAGCGAGCTTGCCGTGGCCGATCTCGCGCCGGCCCGGCGCGCCGGTGCGGCCGGTTTCGCCGACCGAATAATGCGGGAAGTTATAGTGCAGCAAGAACGTCTCTTTATAGGTTCCTTGCAGCGCATCGATGAACTGCTCGTCCTCGGAGGTGCCGAGCGTGGCGACCACCAGGGCCTGGGTCTCGCCGCGGGTGAACAGCGCCGAGCCGTGGGTTCGCGGCAGCACGCCGACTTCCGCCACGATCTGCCGAACGGTTTTCACGTCGCGGCCGTCGATGCGCTGGCCGGTGTCGAGGATATTCCAGCGCACGATCTTGGCTTCGAGCTCCTTGAACACGCCGGCGACCGCCTGCTTGTCGTAGGTCGGTTCGCCGCCTTCCGGGAAGAAATGCGCCATCACCTTCTGCTTCACGGCAGCGACCGCGTCCTGGCGATCCTGCTTGCGCACGATCGCGTAGGCGGCGCGCAAATCCTTCTCGGCAATGCCGAGGATCTCCTTTTCCAGCGCCTTGTTGTCGGAGACGACGAGCTCGCGCGGCTCTTTGGCGGCTTTCTCGGCGAGCTTGATGATCGCCCCGATCACCGGCTGGAAATGCCGGTGGCCGAACATCACGGCGCCGAGCATGATTTCTTCTGACAGCTCTTTGGCTTCCGATTCCACCATCATGACGGCGTCTTGGGTGCCGGCAATGACGAGATCGAGCTGGCTCTCCTTCATCTCGTCCAGCGTGGGATTGAGCACGTATTCGTTGTTGATGAAGCCGACGCGGGCGCCGCCGATCGGGCCCATGAACGGGGCGCCGGACAGCGTCAGCGCCGCGGACGCCGCCACCATGGCGACGATGTCGGGATCGTTCTCCTGGTCGTGTGACAGCA